>Ga0102595_100034_pt1 | contig 395215 bp, 373 predicted proteins | sample Araplaol_mTSA_r2_2_FD_76864 | JGI IMG/M metagenome (GOLD analysis project Ga0102595, IMG submission 76864) | Arabidopsis root microbial communities from North Carolina, USA - plate scrape MF_Col_mTSA_r2 (SPADES assembly) (version 2) | ecosystem: Host-associated > Plants > Roots > Endosphere... | reverse complement strand
CCCCACCTGGCGGCTTCGCCGCCTGTCCGCCCCCGTAGGGGGCGGAGCCGCCTGCGCGAGGCTCTTCCCCCTCCGGGGGAAGACGACCGCGAAGCGGTCCGTAGGGGGCAAGGGGTCGCCGCCGCTAGTCCTCGAAGACCAGCACATGCTTGCCGCCCTCAGGCCGGAACGTCGCCGCCTCCAGCGCCCGGCGATGATCCTTGATCGCCCAGCGGCCGGCGATGCGGACCTCGATCTCGGGATCGGCCAGTTCGGCCAGGACGCTGGCCAGATAGTCGGCGTCCCCCGGGGCCGGCGGGTCGAAGAAGTAGCGATAGACGTAGGAGCGGATTTCCTGCAGGTCCATCAACACCTTGAGCGCGCCGGCCTGGAAGGGCCGAAGGTCGTAGGCGCCGACGACGACCGCCCGGCCCTTGAAGCCCAGGGCCTCAAGGAGTTGGGTCAGGACCTCGCCGCCCACGGCGTCGACGACGCCGCTCAGCTCCTGGCCGCCCGTCGCCGCGCGCACCGCCTCGGCCAGGGGGACGGCGAGGTCGGCCAGGGCGATCACGGCCTCGGCGCCCAGGGCCGCCAGGTCGCGGTCCTGAATCCGCCGGCGCACGATCGCCAGCACCCGCACGCCCCGACGCCGGGCCATCTGGATGACCAGGCCCGAGACCAGCGAATGGCCCGCCGTGACCGCCAGCCATTGTCCCGGCCCGACCTCGCTGGCCGTCAGGACGTCGCGGGCGGTGATCGCGGGCATCAGCTGGGCGGCGCGCTCGACCGGATAGTCGGCGGGCAGGGGGATCAGGGCCCGTGCGTCGATCGCCGCGAACTCGGCCCAGACGCGGCCGGCGCTGAACGCCACCAGCATCCCCGGCGCCAGGTCGGCGCGGCCGCCGGTCTCGACCACCCGGCCCACGCCGTGGTTGCCGACCACCTGGCCGGGCAGGACCGGCCGCTTGGCCTCGGGATACTGACCCTGGGTGAAGAAGAAGTCGCCCGGGTGGATCCCGGCGGCGACCATCCGCACCAGGGCCTGCCCCGGACCGGGACGGGGCGCGGGGACCTCCCGCAGTTCGACCACGTCGAGAGGCGGACCGAGACGATCCTGGACCAGCGCTTTCATCGGACTTGCTCCTGTCGGACCCGCCATCTCGCGGGGTGGCCGTCAGATGCGGGCGACCGCCGATCGGGACAATCGACCCGGATGGAGCGCTGTTTTCCAGATGAGCAACAATGGCGCCTTGCGTCGCTGACCGACGATCCCGATCTGCGGACCGGGCTTCGAGGGAACGGCGATGCTGGGATTCGACGACGCGGCGATCTTCCTGAAGGTGGCGCGGGAGGGCAGTTTCGTCGCCGCCGCCCGGGCCCTGGGCCTGCCGACCAGCTCGGTCAGCCGCCGGGTCGCCGCCCTCGAGGCGCGGCTCAAGGTGCAGCTGCTGCGCCGGACCACCCGGGCGGTGGGCCTGACCGACGACGGCCGGGCCTTCGTCGACCGCTGCGCGGCCGCCATCGACGAGATCGAGGCCGCCGCCAAGGGTTTCGACACCAGCGAGGCGCGGCTCACGGGACGGCTGACCGTCACCGCCCCGCACCATGTCTGCAACGAGGAATTCGCGCCCAACCTGCTGGCCTTCGCCGCCGGCCATCCGGACCTGGTCATGGACCTGCGGCTGACCAACGGCGCGCCCGACCTGATCGAGGAGGGGATCGACGTGGCCTTCCAGCTGGCCCCGCTGCCCGAAGGTCGCCACGTGGCGCGCAAGCTGTGGTCGTCGCCCTACATGATCTGCGCCAGCCGCGACTTCGTCGACCGCCATCCCGAAACCCGGCGGCTGGACCATCCCCGGCGGCTCTGCCCGCTGCCGGCGATCCTCACCCCGCCGATCCGCAACTGGCGGTTCGTCCATGCGGGCGGCGAGACCTACGCCATGGCCCCGCGCACCCTGGGGGCGTCGGTGGACGATCTGTCGATGGGCGCCCTGGCCGCGCGCCAGGGCCTGGGGGTCGCCTATCTGCCCAGGGGCCTGGCCGGCCGCTTCCCGGACCTGGTCGAGCTGACGTTCGGGGATTGGCGCGTCGAGGACCGCGAGCTCTACGCCCTCTATCCGGCCACCCGGCAGCTGTCGCCCAAGGTCCGCGCGGTCATCGACCACGCCCTGTCGACCCGCGCCGCGCATCAGTCCAGGCCGGCGGCCTAGCCCTCGGCGGCCACGACGCCCACGCCGAACTGGATCCAGACGGCCTTGTCCTTGAGGTTCTTCTTCACGAAGGCGGCGTGGATCTCGCGCTCTTCCTCGGTCGAGCGCGGGGCCAGCGGCCGGGCCCGGGCGCCGTACGAACCGGCGCGGGCGACCGAGACGGCGTTGACGGCGACCGCGTGGGTCAGCTCCAGCGCCCGTTCCTTGCCGCCCTGCAGTTCGAGATAGACCTCGGCCAGCAGGTGGGCGTCGATCAGGGCCCCGTGCTTGTCGCGGCTGTCGAGGCTGATCTTGAACCGCTTACACAGCGCATCGAGCGAGTTGTACATGCCCGGGAAGCGCTTCTTGGCCATGGCCAGGGTGTCGACCCAGCTGCTTTCGTGGATCGGCGCCCGACCACACTTCTCCAGCTCGAAATTGACGAAGCTGCGGTCGAAGGCGGCGTTGTGGGCGATGACCGGGGCGTCGCCGACGAAGTCCAGGAACCGGTCGGCGATCTCCTCGAACTTCGGCTTGCCCTTCAGGAAGGCGCTGGACAGGCCGTGCACCTTCTCGGCCTCGGCCGGCATGTCGCGCAGCGGGTCGCAATATTCGTGGAACGACCGCCCGGTGGGCATGTAGTCGACCACCTCGATGCAGCCGATTTCGACCAGCCGGTCGCCGGTCTTGGGGTCGAAGCCGGTGGTTTCGGTATCGAGGATGATTTCCCGCGCCATCGGATTTCAATGGCCCTGTTCGCGGCCGCCTTCAAGCGGAGCGGCGGCGCGCAGGCGAGTCAGGATGTCGCGGACCTGTTGACGGGCGTGGTCCAGGCCCCGGCCGGTGTCGATCACGAAGTCGGCGCGGGCGCGCTTCTCGGCGTCGGGCGTCTGGCGGGCCAGGATAGCCTCGAACTTGGCGAGGTCCATGCCCGGCCGGGCCAGGACTCGCTGGCGCTGGACGTCGGCGGGGGCCGAGACCACCACCACCTTGTCGACCTTCTTCTCGCCGCCGGTCTCGAACAGCAGGGGGATGTCCAGCACGACGACGTCGGCGCCCTGGGCCTGGGCGTCCTCGAAGAAGCCGATCCGGTGGGCGCCGACCAGCGGGTGGACGATGGATTCCAGCACCGCCAGGGCCTCGGAGTTCCCCATCACCGCGGCGCTGAGCCTGGCGCGGTCGATGGCCCCGTCGACCACCACGCCCGGGAACGCCGCCTCGACCGGCCCGACCGCCGCGCCGCCGCTGGCGTAGAGGGCGTGGACGGCCGCATCGGAATCGTAGACCGGCACGCCGGCCTCGACGAACATCTGCGACGTCGTCGACTTGCCCATGCCGATCGAACCGGTCAGGCCCAGGACGATCATTTCGCCGCGTCCCCCAGGTGGGCCAGGGCCAGGGCGCGCACGTCGACCTGGGCCGGCGGCGCGACGCCGAAGAAGGCCTCGAAGCTGGGGACGGCCTGGCGCAGCAGCATCTCCAGCCCGTCCACCGTGCGGCGGCCGGCGGCCTCGGCGCGGCGCAGGAACTCGGTGCGGAGGGGCTTGTAGACCATGTCGACCACGACCGCGTTCTTCGGCGTCAGCGCCAGGTCCGCCGCCGGGCCCGCGCCGCCGCCCAGGCCCAGGGAGGTGGCGTTGATCACCAGGCCGGCCTGGGCGAGCAGGGCGTCCAGCTCGGTCTCCGAGGCGGCCTCGACCACGCCGCCGATGGAGGTGGCGATCGCCTCGGCCCGGGCGAAGGTGCGGTTGACGATGCTGACCCGGGGCGCGCCGGCCAGGGCCAGGGCGGCTGCCGCGCCCCGCGCCGCGCCGCCGGCGCCCAGGATCACCACCGGCGAGACGGCGATGTCGAAGCCCGGCGCCTGGACGGCGATGGCGCCGATCAGGCCCGGACCGTCGGTGTTGTCGGCGGTGATCGTGCCGTCGGCTTCGAAGATCAGCAGGTTGGCCGCGCCGGCCAGCTTGGCCAAGTCGCTGCAACGGTCAGCGCAGGCCAGGGCCTGCTCCTTGAACGGTATGGTGACGTTCAGCCCCCGGATCGCCCCGCCGCGCAGGCCCTCGGCGAAGGTCTCGAAATTGTCCTCACCCGGTCCGAACGGGACATATGCGGCGTTCAACCCGGCTGCGGCGATCCAGGCGTTGTGGATCACCGGGCTCATCGAGTGGCGGATCGGCTGGCCACAGACGCCGGCGACGATGGCCGAACCCGTCACGCTCATGCCTCGAGAGCTCCATGCAAGCGAAGGAAATCAAGCAGGCCGGTGATCGGCAGGCCCAGGATGGTGAAATAGTCGCCGTCGATGCGGTCGAACAGCTGCACGCCCTCACCCTCGAGGAAGTAGCAGCCGACCGACGACAGGATGTCGGGAGCGTTGCGCGCCAGATAGCCGTCCAGCCAGGCGTCGCTGAAGGGCCGCACCGACAGCTTCGCGGTCTCGACCACGCGCCAGATCGGGCGGCCGTCGCGGGCCACGACCACGGCCGAGTGCAGCTTGTGGACCTTGCCGCGCAAGCGGAGCAGTTGGTCGCGGGCGGCCTCGACCGTGTCGACCTTGTCGAACAGCACGCCGTCCAGGTCGAGCGTCTGGTCCGAGCCGATCACCAGGCCGGCGCGCTTGGTCGAGACCTTGAACGCCTTCAATTCGGCCAGGGCGTCGGCCACTTCGCGCGGCGAGGCGCCCTCGGCCAGCAGCCCGGCCTTGGCGGCGTCCTCATCGACGCCGGACCGGACGGCCTCGAAGGCGACGCCGGCGTTGCGCAGGATCGCCTGGCGGGCCGAGCTGGTGGACGCCAGGGTTACGGGGGTGCGGGACGATGACGTCATCCCAGGACCTCGACCTGGCCGCGGCCGCCCGACAACAGGTTGATGATCGCCGCCGCGGTCTCCTCGACCGACCGGCGGGTCACGTCGATGATCGGCCAGCCCTGGCGCTCGAACAGCCGGCGGGCGGCGATGATCTCCTGCCGCACGGCGTCGGTGTCGATATAGTCGCTCTCGCGGTTCTCCTTCAGCGACAGCAGGCGGTTGCGGCGGATCTGGATCAGCCGCTCGGGCGTGGTCATAAGGCCGACGATCAGGGTGTTCTTCAGGGTGAACAACTCGTCGGGCGGCGGGCGGCCCGGCACCAGCGGCACGTTGGCGGCGCGCACGCCGCGGTGGGCCAGATAGATGCAGGTCGGGGTCTTGGAGGTGCGCGACACGCCGACCAGGATCACGTCGGCCTGGGTCAGGTCCTGGCCGCCCTGGCCGTCGTCGTGGGCGATGGCGTAGTCCAGGGCCTCGATCCGGTCGAAATAGTCGTTGTTCAGCGCGTGCTGGGCGCCGACCCGGGTCGAGATCCGCGCGCCCAGATAGCGCGACATGGCGCTGACCACCGGGTCGAGGGCGGCGATGCACGGCATCTCCAGCCGTCGGCAGCCTTCCTCCAGCGCGGCCCGCAGGCCCGGGTCGATGATCGTGTGCATGACCACGCCCGGCGCGCCGGCGATCTCCTCCAGCGCCCGGTCGAGTTGGCGCGTGGAACGCACCAGGGCGTAGATGTGTTCAATCGGCAGGATGTCGGTGAAACGCGCGCAGACCGCCCGGGCCATGGCGTTCAGGGTCTCGCCCGTGGAGTCCGACACCAGGTGGATATGGAAGTAGGTCGCGAACCTTGGCGCGGCTCTTTCACCCTCAGGGGCGCCCGCTTCCTGTGGATCATCTGTTAAGGGTTGCTTAACCACTGGCTTGGCCCTTGGGGATGAGCGGGGGTGAATCCGGGACAGTCACGGCGCGTCGAACTGACCCTGTGTTAAACGGTCACATTGATGCCGGACAATCCCCAGTCTCGGATGAGCTCCACAGCCGGTGCGTTTCCGATTCCCCCAGAGCGGGGATGAGCGGACGCTCATGGTTACGGCGCTGTTCACCATCTTAACGTTTCATTAGGAATTACGAAGACCTAGCGGACTATCCCCATAGTTCACAGGCGCGAGCCCACATGTGGGTCACGTTGGGATGGTTTTCGGATCGGCAGGGGGCATGGTGCGCCGCACGCGGGTTTTCCCCGTTTGGCACTTGCCCACCATCTCCTACAATCTTCCTTAAAATCTTCTTAAAGAGAGAAGGAAGAAGGGAAGAAGGCCTCCGGGGAGATACGGGCTTGAGCCCACGGGCCTGAGGGGATTTAAGGCCTGCATGACCTCGCTTCCCAAGCCCAAGCTCCTTTCCGTCCTGGATGGCCAGAAGGCCGAACGTCCGCCCGTGTGGTTCATGCGGCAGGCGGGACGCTATCTGCCGGAGTACCGGGCCGTTCGCGCCACCGAGCCGACCTTCATCGATTTCTGCCTGAACCCGGAGAAGGCCGCCGAGGTCACCCTGCAGCCCCTGCGGCGGTTCCCGTTCGACGCGGCCATTGTCTTCGCCGACATCCTGCTGATCCCCCAGGCCCTGGGCCAGAAGGTGTGGTTCGAGGCGGGCGAGGGGCCCAAGCTGGGCGAGCTGCCGTCCATCGAGTCGATGCGCGACCTGACGGGCCAGGCCGGCCAGGCCTTGGGCGCGGTCGGCGAGACGCTGAGCCGTGTCCGGTCGGCCATGGACCCCGAACGGACCCTGATCGGTTTCGCCGGCGCGCCCTGGACCGTGGCGACCTACATGATCGAAGGCGGCTCCAGCGACCGTTCCGGGGCCCGGACCTTCGCCTATCAGCACGCCGACAAGCTGGACGCCCTGATCCAGGTGCTGATCGACGCGACCATCGACTACCTGGCCATGCAGGCGGCTTCGGGCGCCCAGGTGCTGAAGCTGTTCGAGAGCTGGGCCGAGGGCCTCTCCGAGCCCTTGTTCGAGCGCCTGGTGACCAAGCCGCATGTCGCCATCATCGAAGGCCTCCGGGCCCGAGGCGTGACCACGCCGGTGATCGGCTTCCCGCGCGGGGCCGGGACCCTGGTCGAGACCTACGCCAAGGTCGCGCCGGTCCAGGGCGTGGCGCTGGACACCCAGGCCTCCGCGGCGCTGGGCCAGTCGATCCAGAAGACCAAGGCCATCCAGGGCGCGCTCGATCCGCTGCTGCTGCGGGCCGGCGGCGACGCCTTGATCGCGCGGGTCGACCAGCTGCTGGAACAGTGGGGGCAGGGTCCCTACATCTTCAATCTGGGTCACGGCATCCTGCCCGACACGCCGATCGCCCACGTCGAGGCGGTGCTGGCCCGGGTCACCGGGAAATGACCAACGCGATGGGGACGAAACGGAAGATCGCCGTCGTCCTGTTCAACCTGGGCGGACCCGACGGGCCGGACGCGGTGCGGCCGTTCCTGTTCAACCTGTTCCGGGATCCGGCGATCATCGGTCTGCCGGCGCCGCTGCGCTATCCGATCGCCGCCCTGATCGCCGCGACGCGCACGAAGCTGGCCAAGGAGAACTACGCCCTGATGGGTGGCGGCTCGCCCCTGTTGCCGGAAACCGAGAAGCAGGCGAGGGCGCTGGAGGCCGATCTGGCCGAGCGCTTCCCGGACGCCGAGACCCGTTGCTTCATCGCCATGCGCTACTGGAAGCCGCTGACCAACCAGACCGCCAAGGCCGTGAAGGCCTTCGCCCCAGCCGAGGTGGTGCTGCTGCCGCTCTATCCGCAGTATTCGACCACGACGACCGGTTCGTCGCTGAAGGCGTGGAAGCGCGCCTACCGCAAGGGCCCGGGCCGGGTGTCGACGGTCTGCTGCTATCCGACGGACGAGGCTCTGGTTCAGGCGCATGCCGACCTGATCAGGGCCGCCTACGACAAGGCCGGATGTCCCGGTCCGGCGCGCCTGCTGTTTTCCGCTCATGGCCTGCCTGAGAAGGTGATCCTGGCCGGCGATCCCTACCAGAGCCAAGTCGAGGCCACGGCCGCGGCGGTGGCCGCGAAGCTGGGCGAGGGCTGGGACTGGCGGGTCACCTATCAGAGCCGGGTGGGCCCGATGAAGTGGATCGGCCCCTCGACGGAGGACGAGATCCGCGCCGCCAGCAAGCAGGGCCTGGCCCTGGTCGTCACGCCGATCGCCTTCGTCTCGGAGCACATCGAGACCCTGGTCGAGCTGGATCACGAATATCGCCAGGTGGCCTTCGAGAACGGCTGCCCGGTCTATGTCCGCGTGCCGGCCCTGGGCGTCGCGCCCGGGTTCATTCGCGGCCTGGGCCGCGCCATCCAGGGGGTGCTCGGCGCGCCGCACCGCTTGGTCACCGCCTGCGCCTGGCGCTGCGGCGGCGACCGCACCCAATGTCCGAACAAGCAGGGAGCTTCGGCGTGATGGATTTCCTGGCCGGTCATTTCGACCTGATCCGCGGCCTGCACATCATCTTCGTGATGGCCTGGATCGCCGGCATGCTGATCCTGCCGCGCCTCTTCGTCTATCACATGAAGACCGAGCCCGGTTCGGAGATGGACGCGGTCTTCAAGCTGGCCGAGTTGCGGACCCTGCGGATCATCATCAATCCGGCGATGATCCTGGCCCTGCTGATGGGCCTGCTGCTGGCGATGATCGACACCCAGCGGCTGGGGCCGGACTTCTATCTGAAGCCCTGGGCCCTGACCAAGATCGCGGCCCTGCTGTTCCTGTTCGCCTGGCACGGCTTCGTCTCGAAGGCCCGTCGCCAATTCGCGGCCGGGACCAACACCCGCTCGGAGAAGTTCTGGCGGATGACCAACGAGCTGCCGTTCCTGGCGGCGATCGTCATCGTGCTGTCGGTGACGACCAAGTTCCTGGGCCACTAGCCGCTCGTCGAGCGGGGCGGCTTCGCTTGACCGGCGGGGCTGCTTGTGGTTCCCATCCAGGCAGACAGGTCGCCTGCGGCCTGTTCCCGCCTCTTACGGACCGGCGCTCGTCCTGACGCGCCCCCGGAGCCCAGCTCCGAAGGTCTGTCCCCCGATCGATACGCGCCGTCGTCATGGCGCGACCCGCTCGCCGCCCCTCGCGACGAGTCCGTTTTAGAACCAAGGCCCGGCTCGCGGTTTCGCGAGCCGAGCGACGTTGAGTGTCATCATGACCGACCAGACTGATACCCAAGACAATCCCGAGCTCGAACCCGTCGTCGACACGACGGTCGAGCCGGCCGCCGACACCGCCGCCAACGGCGACGACAACGGCGACGAAGACTCCGAGATCAGCGCCGCGGTGGCCGCCATGGGCCTGACGCGCATGTCGCTGCAGGAGTTGAAGGAGAAGTCGCCCGCCGACCTGCTGGCCTTCGCCGAGACCTTCGAGGTCGAGAACGCCAACTCCATGCGCAAGCAGGACATGATGTTCGCGATCCTGAAGACCCTCGCCGAGGAAGGCGTGGAGATCTTCGGCTCGGGCACCATGGAAGTGGTGCAGGACGGCTTCGGCTTCCTGCGCTCGCCGGAAGCCAACTATCTTCCGGGCCCGGACGATATCTACGTGTCGCCCTCGCAGATCCGAAAGTTCGGCCTGCGCACCGGCGACAGCGTCGAGGGCGCCATCCGCTCGCCGCGCGAAGGCGAGCGCTACTTCGCCCTGACCAGCGTCTCGAAGATCAATTTCGAGAGCCCCGAGAACGTGCGCCACAAGGTGCACTTCGACAACCTGACGCCGCTGTATCCCGAAGAGCGGCTGAACATGGAACTGCCCGATCCGACCATCAAGGATCGCTCGGGCCGGGTCATCGACATCGTCGCCCCGCTGGGCAAGGGCCAGCGCTGCCTGATCGTCGCCCCGCCGCGCGTCGGCAAGACGGTGATGCTGCAGAACATCGCCAAGTCGATCGAGACCAACCACCCCGAGTGCTACCTGATCGTCCTGCTGATCGACGAGCGCCCGGAAGAAGTCACCGACATGCAGCGCACGGTGAAGGGCGAGGTCATCGCCTCGACCTTCGACGAGCCGGCGACCCGCCACGTGCAGGTGGCCGAGATGGTCATCGAGAAGGCCAAGCGCCTGGTCGAGCACAAGCGCGACGTCGTCATCCTGCTGGACTCGGTCACCCGTCTGGGCCGCGCCTACAACACCACCGTCCCGTCGTCGGGCAAGGTGCTGACCGGCGGCGTCGACGCCAACGCCCTGCAGCGCCCCAAGCGCTTCTTCGGCGCCGCGCGCAACGTGGAGGAGGGCGGCTCGCTGTCGATCATCGCCACCGCCCTGATCGACACCGGCAGCCGCATGGACGAAGTGATCTTCGAAGAGTTCAAGGGCACCGGTAACTCGGAAATCGTCCTGGACCGCAAGGTGGCCGACAAGCGCATCTTCCCGGCCATCGACGTGCTCAAGTCGGGCACCCGCAAGGAAGAGCTCATCACCCCGCGCGACCAGCTGCAGAAGACCTACGTCCTGCGCCGCATCCTCAACCCGATGGGTGCCTCGGACGCCATCGAGTTCCTGCTGGAGAAGATGCGCCAGTCGAAGACCAACGGCGATTTCTTCCAGAGCATGAACACTTAAGCTTGGTGTTTCACGTGAAACACGAGGGGCGGCCGGTGCGAACCGGCCGCCCTTTTTGTTTGCTTGCTGGGCCTGGGCAGCGACCCCCTTGCCCCCTACGGACCGCTTCGCGGTCGTCTTCCCCCGGAGGGGAAGAGCCTCGCGCAGGCGGCTCCGCCCCCTACGGGGGCGGAGAGGCGGCGAAGCCGCCAGGTTGGGGGCAAGGGAGTGTGATCCCACGCCAAACTGGCCGTGAGCTGATGGAAAGGGCTGCGGAGCGCCGGACATCGTCCGGAGTTTGAAAGAGAATACCGTTTCGACGAAGCCCGATCGCTCCGCGCGGTCGTTATCCGGAAGCGCGGCGGCGCTGAGCTCTGTTCGAACCTCGCCGCCTTGAAGCCTCCGACGGGCGGGCTGGAGCAACGATCTCCAGTCCCGGACCGCGAGCGTCTCACCGCCCGCCTGCTGCTCAACCGGCCCCCATCCAACGCTGTATCCGTGTTCCGAGCCCAGCCGGCACCAGATGGATGGGGTTTGATCCTTTCGGACCGCCGAAGGAGCTTCCCGCTCGATCGCCCCCCGCCGCCGCACCGGTCGCTGGCCATGCGCCCTTTCCCGCGTCGAGGTGGGAGCATTATGCGGCCGCCGGGAAGCCCTGCGGCGAATAAAGATTTAGCGCAGGGATATCAGCGGCTTGTCCGCCGCGGTGACGGGGACACGCGCGAGCGCGTGTCCCCAACCGCCTGGCTCGGCGCGAAACCTGGGGACACGCCGCGAGGGCATGTCCCCGTCAGCGGGCGGCCTACGGGACCAGCAGCGTCGCCCCGGTGGTCCGCCGACCCTCCAGCGCCTCGTGCGCCGCCCGGGCCTCGGCCAGGGGGAAGGTCTGGCCGATCTCGATCTTCACCGCGCCGGACGCCAAGACCGCGAACAGGGCCGCCGCGCTCTCGTCCAGTTCGGCGGTGGTGGCGATGTAATCGAACAGGCGGGGCCGCGTCAGGAACAGCGACTTGGTCCCCAGCTCCAGCGGCGCGATCGCGGGGGCGGCGCCCGAGGCGTTGCCGAAGGTGGCCAGCATACCCCGCCGGCCCAGGCTCTTGAGGCTGGCCTCGAAGGTGTCCTTGCCGACGCCGTCATAGACCACGGCCACGCCCTGGCCGCCGGTGATCTCCGCCACCCGCGCGGCGACATCCTCCTCGCCGTAGAGGATCACGTGGTCGGCGCCATGGTCGCGGGCGAGGGCGGCCTTGGCCTGAGAACCGACCGTGGCGATCACGGTCGCGCCCAGGGCCTTGGCCCACTGCACCAGGATCGACCCGACCCCGCCGGCGGCCGCGTGGATCAGTACGGTCTGACCGGGCTCGACCTTGTGGCAGCGCCGGACCAGGAACTCGGCGGTCATGCCCTTGAGCAGGACGGCCGCCGCGGTCTCCAGGCTGACGGCGTCGGGGACCTTCACCGCGCGGTCGGCGGGGACGACCGCCGCCTCGGCATAGGCGCCGAGCGTGCCGTTGTAGGCGACGCGGTCGCCGGCCTTGAACCGGGTGACGCCTTCGCCCGGGGCCTCGACCACGCCGGCGGCCTCCAGGCCCAGCACGACCGGCATCTTCATCGGATAGAGGCCGGAGCGGTGATAGGTGTCGATGAAGTTCAGGCCGACCGCCTGGTGACGGACCAGGATCTGGCCGGGACCGGGCGAGGGGACGGGCAGGTCGACAGCCTCGAGCACTTCTGGGCCGCCGGTGCGGACGGCTTGTATGGCCAGCATGACCGTCAGCCCAGGTTGGACTTGAAGAAGGTCAGACTGCGTCCGCCCGCCTTGGCCGCGTCGGCCGCGTCGTAGTGCGCGCCGCCGACCCGGGCGAAGGCGTGGTCGCGGCCGGGATAGGTGTGGACCTGGATCTGCGGGTGGTCCTTCAGCGCGGCCAGGATCACCTTCTGGGCTTCCTTCGGCACGAACTGGTCCTCCTCGGCGATGTGGATCAGCAGGGGCTTGGCCAGCTTCTCGGCCTCGGCCACGTACTTCTCGATGCCGACGCCATAGTAGGCGACGGCGGCGTCGACGTCGGTGCGGGTGGCGGTCAGGAAGGCCAGGAGGCCGCCCAGGCAGAAGCCCACGGCGCCGACCTTGCCGGTGACGCCCGGCAGCTCGCGGACGGCGGCCACGGTGGCGGCGATGTCGGCGACGCCGTTGTCCACGTCGAACGCGTTGTACAGTTCGAAGGCCCGCTTCCATTCGGCCTCGCTCTGGTCGGTGATGTCGATGCCGGGCTCGATCCGCCAGAACAGGTCGGGGCAGACAGCGACGAAGCCTTGTCCGGCCAGGCCGTCGCAGATGTCGCGCATCACCTGGTTGACGCCGAAGATCTCCTGGATGACGACGACGGCCGGCGCCTCGGCGGCTGAGGGACGGGCCACATAGGCGGAGAAGTCGCCGTCGGGCGTGGTGATCGTGAGGGTCTCGCTCATTGGGGCTCTCCGTATCGTGGCGTCTCGGGGGATCGCGCGGCGTCGATGGGACTTTCGACCGAAGCGCTCTAACGTGCGCCGATGCGGTCGCGGCATAACAACATCGTGCTTCGACGGCAGGGAACCCCAGATCATGAAGATGACCATTGAGATTGACTGCACGCCGGTGGAGGCCCGCGCCTTCCTGGGCCTGCCCGATGTGAGCGCCCTGAACGACCACCTGGTCAAGGAAATGCAGGATCGGATGACCGCCAACATGGCCATGCTGGCGCCCGAGGAGCTGATGAAGAACTGGATGGCTTTCGGTACCGGAGCCCAGGACCAGTTCCGCAAGCTGATGACCGCGGCGGCCGGCGCGGCGATGACGGGCATGGGCGGCAAGTCGGAATGAACGACACGATCTACGCGCCGGCGACGGGCGCGGGCAGGGCGGCCGTGGCGGTGGTCCGGGTGTCTGGACCGCGCACCGCCGACGCTGTCCGGGCCCTGGCGGGAAGCCTGCCCAAGCCGCGCCGGGCCGCGCTGCGCCAGCTGACCCATCGGGGCGTGGCCCTGGACGACGCCCTGGTGCTCTGGTTCGAGGGCCCGGCCAGCTATACCGGCGAGGACGCGGCGGAGTTTCACGTGCACGGCGGCAGGGCGGTGGTCGAGGCCCTGCTCGACGCCCTGTCCGCCGAGGGGCTGCGCCTGGCCGAGCCGGGCGAGTTCACGCGCCGCGCCTTCGAGAACGGCAAGCTGGACCTGACCCAGGCCGAGGGCGTGGCCGACCTGATCGACGCCGAGACCGAGGCGCAGCGTCGCCAGGCGCTCGGCCAGCTGGGCGGCGCCCTGAGCCAGCGTTACGACGCCTGGCGCGGCCTGTTGGTCCAGGCCCTGGCCATGCTGGAAGCGGCGGTCGACTTCCCGGACGAGGAACTGCCCGAGGACGTGGCGGCCCGCGCGCGTCCCGGCCTGGAGGCGCTGGAGGCCGAGATCGGCGCGGCGCTAGCCGATGCTTCACGGGGACGGCGCGTGCGGGACGGCTTCCGCATCGGCCTGGTCGGCGCGCCGAACGCCGGCAAGAGCACCTTGCTCAACGCCTTGGCGGAGCGCGACGCGGCCATCGTCACTTCCACGCCGGGTACGACCCGCGACATCATCGAGGTCCCGCTGACCCTGGGCGGCTACAAGACCCTGCTGGCCGACACGGCAGGACTGCGCGAGACCGAGGACGCCATCGAGGCGGAAGGCGTGCGGCGGGCCCGCGCCTGGGCGGCTGGCGCCGATCTGCGTCTCTGGGTGATCGACGCGGCGATGTTCCACGTGAAACAGGACAACGACCTGGGCGTGCTGCGGTCGGGTGACTGGGCGGTGATCAACAAGATCGACCTCGTCGACGCCTATCGCCTGGAGGAGCTGCGCGAACTGCTGGCGGTCCAGGGGCTGCGGGTGATCGAGCTGGCGGCCCGCAAGCCCGGCGGGGCGGAGGCGGCGAGGGCGGCTTTGACGACTCACGTGGTCGACGCCCTGTCTGGGGCCGAGTTCCCGGCCGCCACCCGCATCCGGCACGCCGAAAGCCTGACCGAGGCTCGCGGCTATCTGCAGCGCGCGCTGTCGGATGTCGGGCTGGAAGTGGAGTTGGCGGCCGAGGACGTTCGGCTGGCGGCGCGGGCCCTGTCGCGTATCACCGGCCGGATCGATCCCGAGGATGTGCTCGACCGAGTGTTTTCAAGCTTCTGCATAGGGAAGTGATGTTTCACGTGAAACATCGCCTTGAACTATCCACAGGGTGATCACAGATGTCTCCGGCGTGTTTCACGTGAAACACCCGGGACCGACTCGCCGCTGCGGGGAGTCTCGCGTATAAGGCTAATGCGCCCCCGCCGAGACGCCAATCTCGGGATGGGGGCGTTCGCATTGAGGCGCGCAAGCTTGTCCAACACCTGGGATGTCATTGTCATCGGCGGCGGTCACGCCGGCTGCGAGGCGGCGGCCGCCTCGGCGCGCGCCGGCGCGCGCACCCTGCTGCTGACCCACAAGCGCGAAACCGTGGGCGAGATGTCGTGCAACCCGGCCATCGGCGGCCTGGGCAAGGGCCACCTGGTCCGCGAGATCGACGCCCTGGACGGCCTGATGGGCCGTATCGGCGACAAGGCCGGCATCCAGTATCGCCTGCTGAATCGCTCCAAGGGCCCCGCCGTGCGCGGCCCGCGCTCGCAGATCGACCGCAAGCTCTATCGCGAAGCCATGCAGGCCGAGCTGTTCGCCTATCCGAACCTGGACGTCGTCGCGGCGGCGGCCGAGGACCTGATCGTCGAGGACGGCGTGGTCGCCGGGGTCGTGGACGGGGAGGGCGGGGTCTACCGCGCCTCGCGCGTGGTGCTGACCACCGGCACCTTCCTGAAGGGCGTGATCCACCAGGGCGAGACCCGCATCCCGGCCGGCCGCGTGGGCGACGCCCCGTCGATCGGCCTGTCCGACCGGCTGTACGCCCTGGGCTTCGACATGGGCCGCCTGAAAACCGGCACTCCGGCGCGCCTGGACGGCAAGACCATCGCCTGGGATCGCCTCGAAATGCAGGCGGCCGACGAGCAGCCTGAGCCATTCTCGTTCCTGACGTCTCACGTGGACGTGCCGCAGATCCAGTGCGGCATCACCTACACCACGGCGGAGACCCACAAGATCATCGCCGAGCGCCTGGGCGAGTCGGCCGTCTACGGCGGCCGCGCCACCGGCATCGGCCCGCGCTATTGCCCGTCGATCGAGGACAAGGTCGTCCGCTTCGCCGACAAGACCAGCCACCAGGTGTTCCTGGAGCCGGAAGGCCTGGACGACGACACCGTCTATCCGAACGGGATCTCCACCTCGGTCTCGGCCGAGACCCAGCTGCTGTTCCTACGCACCATGCCGGGCCTAGAGAACGTCGAGGTCATCCGGTACGGCTACGCGATCGAGTATGACTATGTCGATCCGCGCGAGCTCTACCCGACCCTCGAGACCAAGCGTCTGACCGGGCTCTACCTGGCGGGCCAGATCAACGGCACGACGGGCTACGAGGAAGCCGGGGCCCAGGGCCTGATGGCCGGGCTGAACGCGGCGCTGGCGGCGCAGGGCAGGGACCCCGCCGTCTTCGCCCGCGACGAGGCCTATATCGGCGTGATGATCGACGACCTGGTCACCCGGGGCGTCACCGAGCCCTATCGGATGTTCACCAGCCGCGCCGAGTTCCGCCTGATCCTGCGGGCCGACAATGCCGACCAGCGCCTGACCGACAAGGGCCTGGCCCTGGGCGTGGTGGGTCCCGTGCGCGCCGAGGCCTGGGCCGCCAAGAAGGCCGAGCTGGAGGCCGTCCGCGCCTTCGCCCGTTCGGTCACCCTGACGCCGGCGGAGGCCAATCGCGCCGGCTTCAAGGTCAATCACGACGGCCAGCGTCGCGACGTCCTGGCCATGCTGGCCCTGCCCGACGTGACCCTGGACGGCCTGACCGCGGTATGGCCCGAGATTTCCACGTGGAGCCCGATGGCCCGCGAGCAGATCGAGATCGAGGCAGCCTATGCCGGCTATCTCGACCGCCAGCGCAACGACGCCGAGGCCTTCCGTAAGGAAGAGGACCTGCGTCTGCCGGCCGACCTGGACTACGGCCTGGTCGGCAGCCTGTCGAACGAGGTGCGCGAGAAGCTGGCGCGGGTGAAGCCCCTGACCTTGGGCCAGGCGGCGCGGATCGAGGGCGTGACCCCCGGCGCCCTGACGGCCCTGCTGGCCCACGTTCGTCGCTCGAAGGCCGCTTGATGTCGGCTCCAAAATCTATGGGCGTTTCGCCCTTGGTCATCGAGGAACTCGACCCCGTCGACGCCGCCGCCTTCCAGCGGCTGACCGCCTGCACCGACACGCAGCTGGCCGACCTGACGCGGTTCCAGGCTCTGCTGGCCGAGTGGAACGAAGTGATGAACCTGGTGGGCCCGGCGACGATCGCCACCTACTGGAACCGTCACGCCTGGGACAGCGCCCAGCTGCTGACCTTCGCGCCCGAGGCCAAGGTCTGGGCCGACCTGGGCGCGGGCGCGGGCCTGCCCGGCGTGGTGCTGGCGATCCTGCTGAAGGACGCGCCCGGGGCCAAGGTCCACCTGGTCGAGAGCATGGCCAAGCGCTGCCGCTTCCTGCGCGTCGTGGCCGACGCGCTGGAGCTGCCCGTCGAGATCCACAACGCCCGCGCCGAAGAGCTAGACCTGAAGGTCGACGTCGTGACCGCGCGGGCCTGCGCGCCGATGGTCAGACTGCTCGGGTACGCCCAGCCCTACCTGAAGCGCGGCGCGGTCGCCTGGTTCCTGAAGGGACAAGATGTCGCTTCGGAGCTGGCCGAAGCCGCTACATATTGGAAATTCGAGTCGACCCTGCGGCCGTCCCTGAGCGACCCGCGAGGCCAGATCGTGCAAGTGAAGGGGCTTAAGAGTGTCCGTAAAGTCTGACCAACCGCTGCGCGTCCTCGCCATCGCCAACCAGAAGGGCGGGGTCGGCAAGACCACGACCGCGATCAACCTGGGCACCGCCCTGGCGGCCTGCGGCGAACGCGTGCTGCTGATCGACGCCGACCCGCAGGGCAACTGCTCGACGGGCCTGGGCATCACCCGCCTGCAGCGTCGCACCACCCTGTACGACGTGCTGATGGGCGAGGCCCCGGTGGTCGATGCCGCCGTGAAGACCGAGCTGCCGGGCCTGGACGTGATCCCCGCCGACGCCGACCTGTCGGGCGTGGAGATCGAGCTGGGCCAGCAGGCGCGCCGGTCCTACCGCCTGCGCGACGCCCTGGAGCCGCTGCGCGCCAACGGCCCCTACACCTATGTGCTGATCGACTGCCCGCCGTCGCTGAACGTGCTGACGGTCAACGCCATGACCGCCGCCGACGCGGTGTTCGTGCCGCTGCAGTGCGAGTTCTTCGCCCTGGAGGGCCTGACCCAGCTGATGCGGACCATCGAGCGGGTGCGCGGCAGCCTCAATCCCAAGCTGGAGATCCAGGGCGTGGTGCTGACCATGTACGATCGCCGCAACAGCCTGTCGGACCAGGTGGCGCGCGACGTGCGCGATCACTTCGGCGACAAGGTGTATGACGCGGTCATACCGCGGAACGTCCGCGTGTCGGAGGCGCCGTCCTTCGGTAAGCCCGTCCTGCTCTACGACCTCAAATGCGCGGGCAGCCAGGCCTACCTGCGGCTGGCGCGCGAGGTGATCAGCCGCGAGCGCAACCGTCAGGCCCAAGCGGCTTAGAAGTCCGCCTGAGCCGGCACGGAAGCCGTCTGAGGATAACCATCCAAGTCATTGTCGAAATTGAGTGAAGAGCGCGTGAGGGAGTCGGTCGTGGTGGGAGAACCGGGGATGTCCGAAGGTCGTCGTGGGTTGGGTCGGGGCCTGTCCGCCTTGCTGGGTGAGGTCGATTCCGCTCCGGCCCAGGCGCCCGGTGACACCAGCGCCGGTTCGCGCGAGGCGCCGATCGAGCTGGTACGACGCAACCCCGATCAGCCGCGCCGGACGTTCCGCGAGGAAGACCTGGTAGAACTTTCGGACTCGATCCGCGAGAAGGGCGTCCTGCAGCCGATCCTGGTGCGTCCGGCTCCCGGCGCTCCCGGCGAGTACCAGATCGTCGCCGGCGAGCGGCGCTGGCGCGCGGCCCAGCGGGCCGGGCTGAAGACCATCCCGATCATGGTCCGCGAGCTGGACGACCTGGCCGTGCTCGAGATCGGCATCATCGAGAACGTCCAGCGCGCCGACCTGAACGCGATCGAAGAGGCGCTGAGCTACAAGGTCCTGATCGACAAGTTCGGCCAGACCCAGGAGATCATCGCCCAGACCGTGGGCAAGAGCCGCAGCCACGTGGCCAACACCCTGCGCCTGCTGTCGCTGCCGGACTCGGTCCAGCACTACGTCACCTCGGGCGAGATGACCGCTGGCCACGCCCGCGCCATCGCCAACGTGCCCGACCCGGCCGCCCTGGCCCGGGAGGTCATCGACAAGGGCCTGTCGGTCCGCGACGCCGAGGCCCTGGCCCGCCGCGCGCCGACCGCCGACGGCGAGGCCCGCACCAAGTCGAGCGGCGGCCGCCCGCCCCGGACCAAGGACACCGACACCCAGGCGCTGGAAGCCGACCTGTCGTCGGTCCTGGGCCTGGACGTCGAGATCGACCATCGCGGCGGGACCGGCGCCCTGACCATCCGCTACGCGACGCTCGAGCAACTGGACGACCTCTGCAACCGGCTGACGCGGGGCCACTAGAGGGCCTCGCGGAGGGTCCTCTGTGGCGCACAGAAGGACGTGCGACCGTGTCCCTGGTCGAGCTGTTCCCCAGAATCGAGGCCGTCACGGTCTCGATTCCCGGATAACACACTGAAAAACAAATGGAAATGGCGCGATCGGCCGGGGATTTGGTCGAGGCCTTGCGGGGCCGAAATCGGCACATTCCTGTGGATGAAGGCTCGGCGGGTTTGACGAATCGTCCATTCGCCGGTCCGGCGGGCGAGGGGAGGCCCTAGAGGCCCAGCCGTCGCGCCTTGCCGGCGATCTGCAGCGCGAGGCGCTCGGAGATCAGCTGGTCGGGCGAGCCGGAGGTCTTGCAGGCCTTGTCGGCCGCCAGGACCTCGGCCTGCACCACCAGCAGCTGGTCCAGGGTCCAGGCCCGGGCTTGACGCAGGAACTCGCGCTCCTGCTTCCAGAAGATACCGGAGGCCTTGGCGGCGGCCGCCAGGTCGACGCCGTTCTTGTGCAGGGTCAGGGTGCGGCGCAGCTTGCCCAGGTGAAAGCCCATGGCCCGCACGGCGGCCGGTCCGCCCTCGCCCTCGGCGGCGGCGCGGCGCAGGCCCGCCTGCGCGGGGCCCACGCGACCGCCGAACGCGTCGGAGGCCGCGTCGAACAACGAAGCCTCGGGCTCGACGCCCAGGAAGTCGGTCAGGTCGGCCGGGGTGGCGACCACGCCGCTGCCCGGGCCGAGATAGAGGGCCAGGCGCTCGACCTCGGCGCGGGCCACCCCGCGCTCCTTGGGCAGGCGCGAGACGAACAGGTCCAGGGCCTCGCCGTTCAGGCTGACCTTGTCCTTGGCCAGGGTCTCGCGGGCCAGGCGGGCCAGGTCGCCGGCCTCGTCCTCGTAGCAGGGGATCACCGCCGCGCCGGCGGCCTTCTCGGCGACCTTCCTCAGGGTGGAGTCGCGGCCCAGGGCGCCGGCCTCGATCAGGAAGAAGGCGTCGGGGTTCAACTGGCCCTCGACGTGGCGCGTCAGGGCTTCCGCCGCCTGCTTGTCGGGCCCGCCCTTCTCGCCGGTCAGGCGCAGGCGCACCAGGCGGCGCCCGCCCATCATGGAGAGCGCCGAAAGCTCGTCCTCGAGCTTGCCGGCTTGGCTGTCCAGGTCGCTCTCGGTCAGCTGTGCGGTGTCGAACGGATCGTCGGGGTTCGCGAACAGCCTCTTGGCCAGCTGGTCGGCGCGATCGCGGACCACGCCGCGGTCGCGGCCGTAGATGACCACGGCGCGGATGTCGCCGGCGGGATCCCGCAGGAAGCGTTCGATGTCCGGCCGCTTGGACAGGATCATGATCAGCGTACTCGAGCGAAGTGGATACCGGTTCGCGTGAAGAGGACGCGCGAAAACAAAGTCTATCCTAGGCCTTGGACTTGCCCGCGATCCAGGTCGCCAGCTCCAGCTGGATCCGCCGGGCCAGCTCGGTGGCGGCGCGTTCCTGGCTGTCCTGCTGGGCGGCGATCGAGGCGTAGGGCTGGTCGGCGGAGTCGTAGGTCACCGCCGCGCTGGTCGTGCCCGACTTCACGTCCTTGCCGGTCTTGGAGTCCACCAGTCGCCAATGGGCGGTCAGGTTCAGCTCGTAGCGGTTGGCGACGTTGTCGACGCGGACGCCGCGCGCGTAGCGCTGCTCCTGGACCGAATAGATGAACTTGTGGGATGGCAGGACGTTGGCGTCCCGCGCGAAGGCGTCGTCCAGCTTCTCGCGCAGCAGGTAGCCGGCGCGGCCGGGCGGGGCGACCACCTCGATGGCGCTGAGCCCCTTGGTGACCGTCTGGGGGCCGTACAGGGGGGTGAACCCGCAGCCGGCGAGGCCGAGGGCCATGACCGCGACAAAGGCGGCCGGGAGGGTCTTGGAGAGCGGGAAGCGCTTCATGGATCAGCCGGCCACGATGTTGACGATACGGTCTTTCACCACGATCACCTTGCGAACGGTCAGGCCCTCAAGGTGGGCCATGACGTTGTGATCCGCCAGAGCGATTTTCTCGACCTCGGCCTCGGCCGTGCCGGCCTTGACCTTGATCTCGCCGCGGCGCTTGCCGTTGATCTGGATCGGCAGCACGCGCTCGTCGTCGGCGGCCAGGGCGGGATCCGCCTTGGGCCAGGGCGCATCGACGACCATGCCGCTCTTGCCCAGCTGGGCCCAGGCTTCCTCGGCCAGGTGGGGCGTGAAGGGCGAGATCAGGCGGGCCAGGATTTCCAGGGCCTCGGCGCGGGCCGCCAGGACGCCTTGGGAGGCGCCTTCGGCGGGCGCGGCCTTCAGCATGTTCAGGAATTCGTACAGGCGGGCCACGCCGCTGTTGAAGCGGAAGCCCTCGATGGAGTCGGTGACGAAGCCGATCAGGCGGTGCGCGCCCTTGCGCAGGGCCATGGCCGCCGCGTCGGCGTCGTCATGGGCGAAATCGCCGGCCGGCTGGCTCTCGAACTCGTTCCAGACCCGGTGGGTGAAGCGCCAGGAGCCTTCGACCCCGCTGTTGGTCCACTGCACGTCGCGTTCGGGCGGGCTGTCGCTCATCACGAACAGGCGCGCGGCGTCGACGCCGTAGGCCTCGAAGATGTCCTCGGGGGCGACGACGTTCTTCTTGGACTTCGACATCTTCTCGATGTCGCCGATGACGATCGGCTCGCCGGTCTTGGCGTGCTTGGCCGAGCGGCTGGCGCCTTCGACCGAGACGACCACGTCCGAGGGCTCGACCCACTCGCCGGCCGCGTTCTTGTAGGCCTCGTGGGTGACCATGCCCTGGGTGAACAGGCCGGCGAACGGCTCCTCCACCGAGACCAGGCCCTCGTCCTTCAGGGCGCGGGTGATGAAGCGGGCGTACAGCAGGTGCAGCACCGCGTGCTCGACGCCGCCGATATACTGGTCGACGGGCATCCAGTGGTCGGCGGCGGCCTTGTCGATCGGCTCGGCGGCGGTCGGGTCGGTGAAGCGGGCGAAGTACCAGCTGCTGTCCACGAAGGTGTCCAGCGTGTCGGTCTCGCGCTCGGCCTTGCCGCCGCAGCTGGGGCAGGTGGTGTGGCGCCAGGTCGGATGGCGCAGCAGCGGGTTGCCCGGCTTGTCGAAGGCGACGTCGTCGGGCAGCACCACCGGCAGCTGGTCTTCCGGCACGCCGACGGGGCCGCAGGCCGCGCAGTGGATCACCGGGATCGGGCAGCCCCAGTAGCGCTGGCGCGAGACGCCCCAGTCGCGCAGGCGATAGACCGTCGCGCCCTGGCCCTGGTCCATGGCCTCGATGCGGTTGATCGCCTCGGTCTTGGCCGCCTCGATGTCCAGGCCGTCCAGGAATTCCGAGTTGAAGATCGCGCCGGGGCCGACATAGGCCTCCTTGCCGACCTGGAAGGTCGCGGCGTCCTCGCCCGGCGGCAGCACCACGGGCAGCACCGGCAGGTCGTACTTGCGGGCGAAGTCCAGGTCGCGCTGGTCGTGGGCCGGGCAGGCGAAGATCGCGCCGGTGCCGTAGTCCATCAGGATGAAGTTGGCGATCCAGACCGGCAGGGTCTGGGTCGGGTCCAGCGGGTGGACCACGCGCAGGCCGGTGTCGCGACCCAGCTTCTCGGCGCCCTCGATGTCGGCCTCCGAGGTGCCGCCCTTGCGGCATTCGGCGACGAAGGCGGCCACGGCCGGATCGGCCGCCGCCAGCTGCTCGGCCAGCGGGTGCTCGGGGGCGATGCCCACGAAGCTGGCGCCGAACAAGGTGTCGGGGCGGGTGGTGTAGACTTCCAGGCCGGCGTCATGGCCCGCCGGCGCCTTGCCGTCGAACTTGAAGGTGAACCGCAGGCCCTTGGACCGGCCGATCCAGTTCTCCTGCATGATCCGGACCTTCTCGGGCCAGCGATCCAGGGTCTTCAGGCCGTCGATCAGGGCGTCGGCGTAGTCGGTGATCCGCAGGAACCACTGGGTCAGCTTGCGCTTCTCGACCGTCGCGCCCGAGCGCCAGCCCTTGCCGTCGATGACTTGCTCGTTGGCCAGGACGGTCATGTCGACCGGGTCCCAGTTGACCGAGGCTTCCTTGCGATAGACCAGGCCGCGCTTCAGCAGGCGCAGGAACCAGGCCTGCTGCTTGCCGTAGTATTCCGGGTCGCAGGTGGCGAATTCGCGCGACCAGTCGACCGACAGGCCCAGGGCCTTCAGCTGCTCGCGCATCGCGGCGATGTTGTCGTAGGTCCAGCCCTTGGGGTGGACGCCGCGCTCCATGGCCGCGTTCTCGGCCGGCATGCCGAAGGCGTCCCAGCCCATCGGGTGCAGCACGTTGAAGCCCTGGGCGCGCTTGTAGCGGGCCACGACGTCGCCCATGGCGTAGTTGCGCACGTGGCCCATGTGGATGCGCCCCGACGGGTAGGGGAACATCTCGAGCACGTAGTACTTCGGACGCGCGTCGGGGGCGATCGGCGTCAGGAAGGTGTTGGCGGTCGCCCAGGCGGCGCGCCACTTCGGCTCGGTGTCTTTGGGATTGTAGCGGGCCATGAAACCAGACTGTTCGTGCGGGGGCTCGCGCCCTCAGGCGCGGTCCGCGGAACTCATAAGCGGTTTCGGCCTGGGCGCGGTTCTAAAAATGCGAACGGGAGCCTTTTGTCGCGCGGACAAAGGGCTCCCGCGAAGAACCAGGGCGGGCCCTAGTTCTTGATGTTGGAAAGTCGAAGCTGACGGGCGCGGGTCAGGATGGCGTTCTCGATGTCGGTCGCCGTCTGCTCGGTGGCGGCCGTATCGGTCCAGCCGCCCGAGGCGTCCTTGACCTGCTTGAAGATCGTGACGTTCAGGCCGTCGGCCCGCAGGCGGGTGTCCAGGATGTAGACCGTCGCCTTGAAGCGCTCGTCCGGCTTTTCCGGATTGGTGTACCAGTCGGTGACGATCACGCCGCCGTACGGGTCGGCCGAGGCCAGGGGCATGAAGGCCAGGGTGTCCAGGCTGGCGCGCCACAGGAAGCTGTTGACGCCGATGGCGCCGGCCTGCGGGGCCGACTTGCCGCCGCCACGTCCCTTGAAGGGATTGAACCCCGGCTCGTCGCTTTGGGTCGTGAACTGTCCGCCGCCCTTATTGCCGCCGCAGGCGGAAACCCCGGTCAGAACGGTCAACGCCAGAACGCCAGCGGCGACGCCGCGCAACACCGACCCACGCTCAAACGCCATAGTACCTCGCTCCAATGTATCACCCGGCGCCTTCGCGCGACCTGGCGCGCCCCCGCAGCCGGAAGCCGGTCTATAGCATGGTCGCGCTGCGTCAAAACAGGAATCGCGTGGCACGACCGCCACAGGCGCCGCTTGAATCGACTCCTGCGGCGTCTAGCGCAATCCAACTGCGGTTGACCGCGTTGTACTAGGGCCTTTAATCGATATTCAGGGAGCCCGCTCCTATATAGGGTTTTGACTCTACGAGGCGCGGGTTGAGGGATTGGGTTCGAGTAAGATGTTCGCCGCACGGTACTTGATGGCAGGAGCCGCCGCGCTGATCCTGGTGGGATCGGCTTCGAGCGTCTATGCCCAGAGCAAGCCGCGCACGAGCACGCCCGACTTCGCCGTGAAGAGCGACTTCAGCGCGCCGACCCCGACTGGCCCCTTCAATCCGCAGCAAGGCCCGAAGAAGTCCCTCAAATGGGACGACAAGAAGGGCAAGTGGGGCCTCAAGCTCGATCTCGAACAGCCCGTGGGCCGCGAGATGGAGGGCCGAGACGTCCAGGCCGGCGCCTACTACAGCGTCACCCCGTCGATCCGCGTCGGCGGCGCCGTGGCCCTGGGCGACCAGAACCCGGCCCTGGCGGCCCGCAAGAACGAAATCCAGGAGCCCGCCCCGCGGGTGAAGCTGGAAACCGCGTTCAAGTTCTAAGCCCGGCTAGGCGCTGAGCGCCTCCACCGCCGCGATCCCGACAATCCCCGTATCCAGCAGGCGCTCGACCGTGTCCGCGCGCACGCCGCCTAGCGCGTAGACCGGCGTCTCGACCGCCTGGACGATCCGCTCCAGGCCCTCGACGCCCAGCCGCGCGCCCGCCGAAGGGCTGCGGCTGGGGAAGACGGGCGAAACCACCAGGGCGTCGACGCCCAGGGCCGCGCCCGACCGCGCGGCGGCCGCGTCGTGGGCGGCCAGGGTGATCAGCCAGTCCGGATGAGCGGCGCGCAGTCCGGGCGCTTCGGCGGCCAGGCGTTCCGGCAGGTGGACGCCGTCGGCCCCGATCGCCAGGGCCAGGCCCGCATCGGCCCCGACCAGCAGCGTCAGGCCGCGCCGCCGGGTGATCTCCCGCAGACGCGCGCCGCGCATCGCCGCGTCCGGCGCTCCGAAGGCGCGGAACACCACGGCGGACTCGGCGGGCAGGCGTTCGGCGACCGCTTCCGGATCGGGCGTCCGCTCGGGATCGGTGAAGAACAGCAGGTTCGGCAGCGCCTTTCCGCGCACCGGCCATGGGCGAAACCGCGCGGCCGTTCTAGACAGGGCTTCCATCTCGTCGATCGCCTGTTCGCCCCGGTTCTCGCCCATGCCTGACGCCTATACCTCGGTTCTGTCCCGTATCCAGGCCGCCGCCCTGGCCGCCGGTCGTCCGGCCGACGCGGTCACCCTGGTGGCGGTGTCCAAGCTGCAGCCCTGGGACCATATCGCGCCTGTTCTCGCCGCGGGCCAGCGGGTGTTCGGGGAAAATCGCGTCCAGGAGGCCATGGGCCGCTGGAGCGAGCGCCGTTCGCAGGTCGAGCTGCGCCTGATCGGACCCCTGCAGACGAACAAGGCTGGAGATGCCGTGGCCTTCTTCGACGTGATCGAGAGCCTCGACCGCGAGAAGTTGGCCCGGGTGCTGGCGGACGAGATCCAGGCCCAGGGCCGGGCGCCGCGCCTGTTCGTCCAGGTCAATACGGGCGAGGAGCCCCAGAAGGCGGGCGTCGCGCCCAGCGAGGCCGACGGCTTCATCGCCCTTTGCCGGGACCTGGACCTGCCCGTGGAGGGCCTGATGTGCATCCCGCCGGCCGACCTGGACCCGGCCCCGCATTTCCGCCTGCTGGGCCAGATCGCGGCCCGCAACGGCCTTTCCAAGCTGTCGATGGGCATGAGCGACGATTTCGAGACCGCCATCGCCTGCGGCGCCACCTCGGTGCGGGTCGGCTCGGCGCTGTTCGGCGCGCGGACCTAGCCGGCCGCGATCTCGACCGCGTCGCCCGGCCTGGCCGCCGCCAGCAGGGCTTCGACGTCCTCGCGCGCCAGGGCCACGCAGCCCTCGGTGCCGGGATAGCCGTCGCGGGCCAGGTGCAGGAAGATCGCCGAGCCCAGGCCGGGGACCGGCGGATCGTCGTTGTGTCCCAGCACCACCACGAGGTCGTAGACCCGGTCATCGCGCCACAGCCGCTCGGCGCTGGCGGGGTAGGGCAGTCCGACGGGCCGGTTGTAGGCCGGGTCGCCCGGAGCGTCGCACCAGCCGTCGTCCGCCGCCATCGGCCGGATCTCCAGCGCCGTCGCCGGGCCGTCCGGATAGACGTCGGGCCGATAGAGCACGTGGCGGATCGGCCAGGTCCCTGCCGGGCTGCGGTTGTCGCCTTCGCGCTTGTCGGCCGCGGCGATCACGCCGGCCTTGCCCAGGGCGGCGCGCCGGACCTGTCCGTCCCAGGCGATCTGGCCGTCCCAAGGGTCGGAGCCATCGGGGCGGGCGCGAAAGATCGTCAAGACGGGGTCTCCCAAGGCGTTGTCTCTAAGAGCGTCATGCGACGCCAGACGAGAACCGCCTTGGCGCCGGGGGGCGCAGCGGTGCATGTTCCCGCTCATGGCGCAACGCAAAACCCTTCTCCTGGTCGACGACGACGATGATCTGCGCGGGGCTCTGGCCGAGCAACTCGCCCTCCACGAGGAGTTCGCGGTCGCCGAGGCTCCGACGGCCGGCGAGGGTGTGCGGATGGCCAAGGAGCTCAAGCCCGACCTGGTCCTGCTGGACGTCGACCTGCCCGACATGGACGGCCGCGAGGCCTGCCGCCTGATGCGCAAGAACGGCGTCACCGCGCCGGTGATCATGCTGACGGCCGCCGCCAGCGACAGCGACACGATCCTGGGCCTGGAATCGGGCGCCAACGACTATGTGACCAAGCCCTTCCGTTTCGGTGTGCTGCTGGCCCGCATCCGCGCCCAGCTGCGCAGCTACGAGGCTTCGGAAGACGCCCTGTTCCGTATCGGTCCCTACGAGTTCCGGCCCTCGGCCAAGCTGCTGATCGACGAGAAGCAGAAGAAGGTCCGGCTGACCGAGAAGGAAACCAACATCCTGAAGTACCTCTATCGCGCCGGCTCCAAGCCGGTGTCGCGCGAGGAGCTGCTGACCGAGGTCTGGGGTTACAACGCCGGGGTCACCACCCACACGCTGGAGACCCACGTCTACCGCCTGCGCCAGAAGATCGAGCCCGATCCGGCCGTGGCGCGGATCCTGATCACCGAGATGGGCGGCTATCGGCTGCAACCGTGACTACGATCGGGGACAGTCGCATGCGACTATCCCCAGCCCAGCAAAAAGCCCCGGCCGCCAAGCGGCCGGGGCTTTTGTCATTCAGCGCTGCGTTTGGGATCAGGCGTTGCCGACCACCACGCCTTCGCTCTGGGCCTTGCGGGCCGCGTAGACGCCGGCGAAGTCGATCGGGTCGATCAGGAAGGGCGGGAAGCCGCCTTCGGTGGTGACGTCCGAGATCAGGCGACGGGCGTAGGGGAACAGGAAGCGCGGGCACTCGATCAGCAGCACCGGCTCCAGCTGGTCTTCCGGCACGCCGGCGATGTGGAACAGGCCGCCGTACATCACTTCGACGTGGAAGACGGGCTGGTCGTCGCGGGTGGCGCGGGCCGACAGCTTCAGGTCCACCTCGAACAGGCCGTCCTGGCGGCCGCGGGCGTTCATTTCCACGCCCATGTCGATGGCGGGCGGAGCGCCGCCGGCGCGCAGGGAGTCGGGGGCGTGCGGGCTCTCGAACGAGAAATCCCGGACGAATTGGGCGATGATGCGGATGCCGGTTTCGCTGGCCGCGGTGTCGTCCTGAGCGGCGGGCGGAGCGGCGGTCGTGTCGGTCATGTGCGATAAATCCGTATTCGGCGTCGAAATTGGCCGCTAGGAGAGAGCCGGGCTGCTAACACGCGGGCGGCTGGCGCGCAACGCCAGGCGCCTGACGCGCGAGCCCGTAATCGCCTATATAGGCAGGATGTTTCGTCCAGGTCGCGCACCTTGGCCAACGAGCGGAAAATATCGTGTCTAACGTGTTCGAATGGGTTGTCCTGGCGGTTTTGGCCGCGGTCATCCTTTATCAGCTCTACGCCACCCTGGGTCGCCGGGTCGGCCGCCAGCCCGAGGACGCCCCCGCGGTGGTCCCGGCCAACGGGCCGGCGCGCGACCTGAAGGCGCTGGAGACGCCGCCGGAAGCCCTGTCGGGCCTGGCCGCCCTGCGCGCCCGCCAGTCCGATTTCGACGTCGGCCATTTCCTGAGCGGCGCCCGCCAGGCGTACGAGATGATCGTCAAGGCGTTCACCGCCGGCGACCGCGAAACCCTGCGGCCGCTGCTGTCGTCGGACGTCATGGGCAATTTCGAGGCCGCCATCGCGGCCCGCGAGGCCCAGAACCGCGTCGAGAGCGCCGAATTCCTGGTCACGCCGCGCACCGACCTGGATTCCATCACCGTCGAGGGCGACGTCGCCAAGGCGGTGGTCCGCATCCTGGCCGAAATCCGCACCCGCTCGACCAGCGCCGAGGGCGAGGCGGTCGACGATCGCCGCACCGCCGACCTCTGGACCTTCCAGCGCGACCTGAAGAACAAGAACCCGAACTGGACCCTGGTCCGCGTCGACGTCGCGGAGGCGTGATGCCGCGCCTTCCTGGTGTGCGAGGGGGGCTTGGCGCCGCCTTCGCCCTTCTGATGCTGGCGGCGTGTACGACCACGTCCGTGACGCCGACGGCGCCCGTCACGCCCACGGGCCCGACCCAGCCCCCGGTCACCCCGCCCGTGACGCCGGCCGAACCGGCGCGTCCCGTGTCGTTCGAGGACCTGCCCGGTTGGGCGCAGGAAGACCACCTGGGCGCCCTGGACGCCTTCCGCCAGGGCTGCGGCGTGGCCAAGGACCCGGCCATGGCCGAGGTCTGCCGCCAGGCCCGGGCCGAGCGGCCGGGCAACGACGCCGACGCCCGTCGCTTCCTCGAAACCCATTTCCGCCCCGAGGCCCTTCCCGGCCAGGGCCTGCTGACCGCCTATTTCGCCCCGGAGTACGAGGCGCGGATGTCGCGCTCGGCCGAGTTCAGCGCGCCGATGCGCGGCAAGCCGGCCGACCTGGTGACTGTGGACCTGGGCCAGTTCAATCCCGGCGGCGTGGGCCAGAAGATCGCCGGCGAGGTCACCGGAGAAGTAGGGGGCGGCCAGGTGGTCCCCTATCCCGACCGCGCGGCCATCGAGGCCACGACCGAGACCCGGCCCCTGGCCTGGATGCGGCCGGAAGACCTGTTCTTCCTGCAGATCCAGGGCTCGGGCATCCTGGTGCTGCCGGACGGGCGCCGCGTGCGCGCCGCCTTCGCGGCTCATAACGGTCGGCCGTTCGTCGGCATCGCCACGCCCATGCGCGATCGCGGCCTGCTGCCCGACAACAACACCTCCGGCGACGCCATCCGCACCTGGCTGGCCGACCATCGCGGGCCCGAGGCCGACGCGATCATGCAGCTGAACCCGCGCTACGTGTTCTTCCAGACCCTGCCCGACGACGGCCGCCAGGCCGTGGGCGCGGCGGGAATCCCGCTGCCGGCCGGCCGGGCCGTCGCCGTGGACACCAGCAAGCACGCCCTGGGCGAGCTCTTCTGGCTGGACGCCGGCGCGCCCAAGCTGAGCGGGGCCTTCCCGACCTATCGCCGCCTGGCGCTGGCCCTGGACGTGGGCGGGGCGATCAAGGGCGACGTGCGGGCCGACCTCTACACCGGCACGGGCACGGCGGCCGGGGCGGAGGCGGGGCGCGTGCGCCACGACCTGCGCCTCTACCGTCTGGTCCCCAAGGGCTGATCGAGGGGCTGAGGTGACCAAGCGACCGCCGTCCGACGACGAGGGCCTGCGTCTCTGGCGCCTGGTGGCCTCGACGGTGACGGGCCGCGGGCCCGAGCGACCGGAGAAGATGCGGGTCAAGGCCAAGCCGCGCCCGGCGGCCAGGGCCGAGCTCCTGGCCCATGTCGCCGACGTCTCCCCGCCGACCCACCTGGCCTCGATCGCGCCGCTGCGCATCGATCCGGCCGAGATCAGGACGCTCAGGCCCAAGGTCGCCAAGCCGCCGCCGGGCCGCATCGAGCCCAACCGCAAGCGCCGCATCGCCAAGGAGCACGATCCGATCGGCGCCCGGCTCGACATGCACGGCCTGGACCAGGACCGCGCGCGGGCCACCCTGGAGGCCTTCGTGCGCCGGGCCTGGGACGACGGCCACCGCGCTGTGCTGGTGATCACCGGCAAGGGCAAGGTGGGGCACGGCGTCCTGAAGCAGCGCACGCCCGAATGGCTGGCCGATCCGGCGCTGAGGGAGATGATCGCCGGGGTTTCGGTGGCGGACCAGCGCCACGGGGGCGAGGGGGCGCTGTACGTGGCGCTGAAGCGGAAATCTTAGAAGTCTTGGGGGCGATCACTTGCCCCCTACGGATCGCTTCGCGATCGTCTTCCCCCGCAGGGGGAAGAGCGCCGTGGCGGGCGCCGGCGCGAAGGCTCCGCCCCTACGGGGGCGGACAGGCGGCGAAGCCGCCAGGTGGGGGCAAGGGGGTGAGCCTCTAGACCCGCGAAGCCTTCTCGGCGATTCCCGACGTGCCCTCGCGCGCCGCCAGCTTGTCGGCCACCGCGTCCAGCGAGACGCCCGAAGCCGCCATCAGGGCCAGCCAGTGGTACAGCAGGTCGGCGCTTTCGGCCGCCAGGGCGTCCGGGCCCTGAGCGACGGCGGCGATCACCGTCTCGACGGCTTCCTCGCCCAGCTTCTTGGCGGCCAGGGCAGGATCGTTCAGCAGCTTGGCGGTGTAGGACACGGCCGGATCGCCGCCCTTGCGGGCCTCGATCGTGGCGGCCAGGCGCTCCAGGACCTCGAACAGGCGCGTGCCGGTTTGGGTTTCCATTAGGCGGCCCCCTTCAGGTCGTCCAGGCGCACCGGGATGCCGGCGTCGGCCATGGCCCGCTTGGCCTCGCCGATGCTGATCTCGCCGAAGTGGAAGATCGAGGCGGCCAGGACGGCGGCGGCGTGGCCGTCGCGGGCGGCTTCCACCAGGTGTTCGGTCTTGCCGGCCCCGCCCGAGGCGATCACCGGCACGGTCACCGCGCCCGTCACGGCCTTCAGCAGCGGGATGTCGTAGCCGATCTTGGCCCCGTCGCGGTCCATCGAGGTCAGCAGGATCTCGCCGGCGCCGTGCTCGACCACCTTGGCGGCCCACTCGACCACGTCGATCCCCGTGTCCTTGCGGCCGCCATAGGTCCAGACGTTCCAGCCCGACCCGTCCTCGCGCGCCTTGGCGTCGATGGCCACCACCACGCACTGGGCGCCGAAGGCGTCGGCCCCGGCGGCCACCAGGTCGGGGTTCTCGACGGCGGCGGTGTTGACGCTGACCTTGTCGGCGCCGGCCAGCAGCAGGCGGCGCATGTCGGCCACCTGGCGCACGCCGCCGCCCACCGAGACGGGCATGAAGCAGACCTCGGCGGTGCGCGAGATCACGTCCAGGATCAGGCCGCGGCCCTCGCTGGAGGCGGTGATGTCCAGGAACATCAGCTCGTCGGCGCCGGCCGCGTCATAGGCCCGTGCCTGCTCCACCGGATCGCCGGCGTCGCGGAGGGAGACGAAGTTGACCCCCTTGACCACCCGGCCGTCCTTGACGTCCAGGCAAGGAATGATCCGGGTCTTCAGCATCAGGCGGCCGCTATGGTCAGGGCTTCGGCCGGCCGGATGGTGCCGGCGTAGAGCGAGCGGCCCAGGATGGCGCCGGCGATCTCGACGCCCTGGCGGGCCTTCAGCCGCTCGATGTCGGCCACCGAGGCCACCCCGCCCGAGGCGATGACCGGAATCGACACGGCGTCGGCCAGCTCGCCCACGCCCTCGACATTGACGCCGGTCAGGGCGCCGTCGCGGCTGATGTCGGTGACGATCAGGGCGGCCACGCCCACGTCTTCGAAGCGCTTGCCCAGGGTGATGGCGTCCAGGTCCGACAGGCCGGTCCAGCCGTCGACCGCCACCTTGCCGTCGCGCACGTCGACGGCCACGGCGATCTGCTCGGGCCACAGCTTGGCGGCCTTGCGGACCAGTTCGGGGTCGTGGACGGCCACCGTGCCCAGGATCACGCGGGAAACGCCCGCCTCGATCCAGGCCTCGACGCCTTCCAGGGTGCGGATGCCGCCGCCCAGCTGCACGGGGATCGACACGGCTTCGAGGATCGACTGCACGGCGGCGGTGTTGACCGACTTGCCTTCGATGGCGCCGTTCAGGTCGACCACGTGCAGCCACGAGAAGCCGTCGCGCACGAAGCGCTCGGCCTGGTCGGCGGGGCTGTTGTTGAAGACGGTGGCCTTTTCCATGTCGCCATGGAGCAGGCGCACGCACTGGCCGTCCTTCAGGTCGATGGCGGGATAGAGGATCATGGGCGCCATTCCAGGAAGTTGGCGAGCAGGGCGAGCCCCGCGGCTTGGGATTTTTCGGGGTGGAACTGTACGCCCGCGACGTTGCCCTTGGCCACAGCGGCCGTGAACGGCCCGCCGTGGTCGCTGACGGCGACGATGTCGGCCGGGTCGGCCGGGGTCAGGGCGAAGGAGTTGGCGTAGTACATGTGGGCGCCGTCCGGGACGCCCTGGAACAGGACGTGGTCGCGCGCGAAGGCGATCGCGTTCCAGCCCATGTGGGGGATGGTCAGCGACGGGTCGCTGGGCTCCAGCTTCTTCACCTGGCCCTGGATCCAGTCCAGGCCCGGCGTGACGCCGAACTCCAGGCCTTCGGTGGCCAGCAGCTGATGGCCGACGCAGATGCCCATGAACGGGACGCCGCGACCGTGCACGGCCTCGTTCATGGCCTCGTAGACGCCGGTGGCGTCCAGGCCCGCGCGGCACGAGGCGAAGGCGCCCACGCCCGGCAGGAACACGCGGTCGGCGGCGGCCACGACCGAGGGCTCGGCGGTGACAACGATGTCAGCGTCGATCCCATGGCGGCGGGCCGCCTCGCGCAGGGCTTTCTCGGCCGAGCGCAGGTTGCCCGACCCGTAATCGATCAGGGCGACGGTCTGCATGAAATCAGCTTCCTACAGCACGCCCTTGGTGGAGGGGGCATGGCCGCCGGTCTTGGGGTCCAGCTCGACCGCCTGGCGCAGCGCCCGGGCCAGGGCCTTGAAACCGCTCTCGGCGACGTGGTGGGTGTTGTCGCCGTACAACGTCTCCAGGTGCACGCAGGCTCCGCAGTTCATCGCGAAGGCGTGGTGGAACTCCTTGAAGAGCTCGGTGTCCATCTCGCCGACCTTGGGCCGCTTGAAGTCGACTTTCCAGATCAGATAGGGCCGGTTGGACAGGTCGATGGCGCAGCGCGTCAGGGTCTCGTCCATCGGGATATAGGCCGCGCCGAAGCGCCGGATGCCCTTGAAGCCGTCCAGCGCCTTGTTGATCGCCTGGCCCAGCACGATCCCGGTGTCTTCCACCGTGTGGTGCATGTCGATGTGCAGATCGCCCTTGGTCTCGACCTTCAGATCGAAGCCGCCGTGGCGCGCGAAGCTCTCCAGCATGTGGTCGTAGAAACCGATGCCGGTGGAGATCGTCGAGGCGCCGGTCCCGTCGAGATCGATCCAGACCCGGATCTGGGTCTCCTTCGTCTCGCGGACCACTTCAGCGGTGCGGGCCATGTGCGTCCTAGAGTCCGTTCTTCTGGGCCAGTTCCCGCAGGCTGACCTGCGGGCGCGGACCGTAGTGGTCGATCACCTCGGCGGCGGCCAGCGAGCCCAGCTGGCCGCAGACCGGCAGCGGACGCCCCTGGGAGAGGCCGTAGAGGAAACCTGCGGCGTATTGGTCGCCCGCGCCGGTCGTGTCCACGACTTTTTCCACCGGATAGGCCGAGATTTCGTGCAAGGCCGCTCCGGAGGCGACGATCGAGCCTTTTTCGCTGCGGGTGACCGCGGCGATCTCGACCCGGCTGGCCAGGGCCTTCACGGCGGCGTCGAAGTCGGTGGTCTCGAACAGCGAGCAGATCTCGCTCTCGTTGGCGAAGACGATGTCGCACTGGGTCTCGATGAAGCCCAGCAGGCCGCCGCGGTGGCGGTCGACGACGAAGCTGTCGCTGAGGGTCAGGGCGATCTTGCGACCGGCGCCGTGGCTCAGGGCGGCGGCCTTGGCGAAGGCGCGGCGGGCTTCGGGCGGGTCGAACAGATAGCCTTCCAGGTACGAATAGCTGGCGGCCTCGATGATCGCCGGGTCGACGTCGGCCGGGTTCAGCTCGACGCAGGCGCCCAGATAGGTCGACATCGTGCGCTGGGCGTCCGGCGTGACGTTGATCAGGCTCTGGGCCGTGGCCGGGCCTTCGGCCAGCGGCGGGGTGGTGAAGGCGCAGCCGATGGCCTGCATGTCGTGGCGGAACACGCCGCCCAGCTGGTCGTCGGCGACCTTGCCGATGAAGGCCACCTTGCCGCCGAAGCTGGCGACGCCGGCGGCGGTGTTGGCGGCCGAACCGCCCGAGGCCTCGATGGCCGCCGACATGACGTCGTACAGGCTGGCCGCGCGGGCCGGATCGATCAGGGCCATGGAGCCCTTCACCAGGCCCTCCCGCTCCAGGAAGGCGTCGTCGCACTGGGCGATGACATCGACGATGGCGTTGCCGATGGCGGCGACGTCGTAGAGAGCGGTCATGGAAGGCCTTTTTCGAATGGGCGACGCGCGCGGAGTACCGGATCGGGGCCCGCAAGGCAACGCGAGCCTTGCCCCGGCGATCACGGCGTTCTACCGCCAGAAGTATGACCGACGTCCTTATCCTCGCCCCCGCGCCCGACGAACCCCGCTTCGCCAACAGCTGGTCGCCGCTGTTTGAGCGCCTGGCGGCGCCGCTGCGGGCCCGAGGGCTGGAGGTCTCGGCCGCCAGCTGGGTCGACGCCGACACGGCCTGCGCCCGCGTGGTGCTGCCGCTGCTCAGCTGGGGCTATCATCTGCGGTCGGACGAGTGGTTCGCCCGGCTGGACGCCCTGGAGGCCGCCGGGGCGCGCCTGGCCAATCCGGTGTCGGTCCTGCGCTGGAACACCACCAAGACCTATCTGGCCGACCTGGCCGCCAAGGGCGCGCCCGTCGTGCCGACCCATGCCGTGGACCGCCTGACCCTGGAGGCCCTGGACCACGCCCGCGACGTGTTCGGCGTCGACGTGCTGGTGACCAAGCCGCAGATCTCCGGCGGCTCGCAGGACACGGTCAAGCTGCGCCACGCCGACGGCCTGACCGGCTGCACGACCGGTCCGGCCCTGATCCAGCCGTTCCTGCCGGCCGTGGGCGAGGAGGGCGAGCTGTCGCTGTTCTATTTCGACGGCGTGTTCAGCCACGCGGTGACCAAGGTGGCCGTGGCCGGCGACTTCCGGGTCCAGCCGCAGTTCGGCGGCCAGGTCAGCGGCGTCGCGCCCGAGCCCGAGGCCCTGCACGCGGCCGAGATGGTGCTGAAGGCGGCTGGAGCCCCCCTGACCTACGCCCGCGTCGACCTGATCCGGGGCCTGGACGGCGCGCCGCAGCTGATGGAGCTGGAGGTCATCGAACCGGACCTGTTCCTGGAGCACGTGCACGACGACGGGGCGGCGTTCGCGGCGGCGGTGGAACGGGCGCTGTAGCTCGCCCACTTGCCCCCACCTGGCGGCTTCGCCGCCTGTCCGCCCCCATAGGGGGCGGAGCCTTCGCACCAGCGCTCTTCCCCCTCCGGGGGAAGACGGTCGCGAAGCGATCCGTAGGGGGCAAGTGTTCGCCGCCTATGCGCCGAGGAATAGTTCTCTAGACGGGCACAGGTCCGCGATCCGGCAGATTTCGCACTTGGGCTTCCGCGCCACGCAGACATAGCGCCCGTGCAGGATCAGCCAATGGTGCGCTCGGGTCTTGAAGCGGTCGGGCACGATGCGCATCAGGTCGTCCTCGACCGCGTCCGGCGTCTTGCCGGCCGACAGCTTCAGGCGGTGCGAGACGCGGAACACGTGGGTGTCGACGGCGATGGCCGGTTCGATGTCCAGCTCGTTGAGCACCACGCTGGCGGTCTTGCGGCCCACGCCGGGCAGGCTTTCCAGCGCCTGGCGGTTCAGCGGCACCTCGCCGCCGTATTGATCGACCAGGATGCGGGCGGCGGCGATGACGTTCTTGGCCTTGGTGCGGAACAGGCCGATCGAGGCGATGTAGGGCACCAGCCCCGCTTCCCCCAGCTCCAGCATCTTGGCGGCGCTGTCGACCTCGGCGAACAGCGGGCCGGTGGCCTTGTTCACCTGCACGTCGGTGGCCTGGGCCGATAGGGCCACGGCGGTCACCAGGGTGTAGGGGTTGGAATAGTGCAGCTCGGTCTTGGGGTGGTGCTCCAGGCTCTCGAACCGCGAGAACAGCACCTCGACGCGCTCGCGCTCGGCCGGCGAGACGCGTTTGGCGGCGGGGCGCTTCTTCACGAGGGGCTTGGAGGGTTTGCGAGCGGGCTTGGCCATGGGCGGCGACCATGCCGTGATGCGCGCCTCTCGCCAAGGCGTGGGGCGAAGCCTAAATCAGCGCCATGGCCGCGCCGCTGTACATGGACGCCGTGATCAAGCCGAACCGCTCGATGAGCCGGCGCGGGCTGTACGTCGTGCTGGGCGTGATGATCGCCTTCAACCTGATGGTCGCGGTGTTCCTGCTGGTGGTCGGCGCGCCGCCGGTGCTGCCGTTCCTGGGGCTGGACGTCCTGGCGGTGGTGCTGGCCATGCGGGCCAGCTTCCGGGCCGCCGAGCGGTCCGAACGGGTGCGGGTCACCGCCGAGGCCGTGACCGTCAGCCGCGAGGACGAGAAGGGCGCGCGGGTGATCTGGACCTCGCCCACCGCCTTCACCCGCGTCGGCGTCGACCAGCCGGGCGAGCACGAGACCCGGGTGCGGCTGATGATGTCGCGCAAGCGCCTGACCCTGGGCCGCGCCTTGAGCCCGCCCGAGCGGGTGGACTTCGCCCAGGCGCTGGAGCGGGCGATCCTGAAGGCCCGCGCTGAACGGCACGCATAGGGCCGCAAGAACCGGGCGGACGGCGTTCGCCCAAACCACTATCTTCTCCCCCATGGCCCTCGATATCTCCCCCTCGCAAGCCTTCGCCCACCTGACCGAGCGGTCGGCCGACTACGATCGCATGGCCAAGGCCCTGGCCTGGCTGGCCGACCGCTGGCAGGAACGCCCGTCCCTGGACGAGGCCGCCCAGGCCGTCGGCCTGTCGCCGTTCCATTTCCAGCGGGTGTTCAGCCGCTGGGCCGGGGTCAGCCCCAAGACCTTCGTCGCCGCCATCGCCCACGCCGAGGCCCGGCGGTCGCTGGAGGAGGGGGCCAGCGTGCTCGACGCGGCCTACGACGCCGGCCTTTCGGGCCCCTCGCGGCTGCACGACCTGTTCATCGCCCAGGAGGCGGTCACCCCCGGCGACGTGCGCCGGCGCGGGGAGGGGATCAGCCTGACCTGGGGCTGGGCGCCCACGCCCTACGGCAAGGGCCTGTTCGTCATGGCCCCGCGCGGCCTGGCGGGCCTGGCCTTCTCGGACGGCGACGACGCGGCGACCTACGACGACATGCACCGGCGCTTTCCGGCCGCCGACTGGCGCCGCGACGACGAGGCGGCCGCCCGCACCGCCATCCACGCCTTCCACGGCGGCGACCAGCCCCTGCCGGTGGTGCTGATCGGCTCGCCGTTCAACGTCCAGGTCTGGAAGGCCCTGCTGCGCATCCCGCCCGGCCAGACCAGCACCTATGGCGAGATCGCCGCCTGGGCGGGCAAGCCTCGGGCCTACCAGGCCACCGGCGGGGCGATCGGGGCCAATCCGATCTCGCTGCTGATCCCCTGCCACCGGGCCATCGCCAAGGACGGCCGTCTGACCGGCTATCATTGGGGCCTGGGCCGCAAGGCCGCGATCCTGGGCATGGAGGCGGTGGAGGCCGGCGCCCGGCTTTCGGCCTGACGCTCCAGGGCCTAGTCTCGCCGAGACCGCCCTCGAGGAACCGCCCATGACCGCCTCGATCAAGGCTTCGGCCAAGGCCTACGAGACCTGGTTGGGCGCGGCCCTGGGCGGCGACCTGGTCGAGGCCGATCTGGCCAGGAAGCACGACAAGATGCGCCAGGGCGCGTTCCCGTTCCTGCGGGCGACCTACTGGCGTTGGGCCGAGACGGTCCTCGAGGTCTGTCCGGACCTGGCCTCGGCCCCGCCGGTGCTGGCGATCGGCGACACCCATGTCGAGAATTTCGGCTGCTGGCGCGACGCCGAAGGCCGGTTGGTCTGGGGCGCCAACGATTTCGACGACGCGGCCGTCATGCCCTGGCCGCTGGACCTGGTGCGGCTGGCGGCCAGCGCCCTGCTGGCCCGCGACGGCAAGGATCCCGACGCCGGCGACATCTGCGACGCCGTCGCCGAGGGCTATCGGCAGGGTCTCCTCGCGCCCGAGCCGTTCATCCTCGAGCGGGACCACCGGTGGCTGCGCGAGGCGGTCATGCTGCCCGAGAAGGAACGCACCCGGTTCTGGGCGAAGTTCATGACGTCCGAGGCGCGGCCGATCGGGGCCCGCTACGCCCAGGCCCTGCAGGACGCCTTGCCGGATCCGACGGGACCCTTCGAGACCTTCCCGCGCACGGCCGGCGTCGGCAGCCTGGGCCGGCCGCGTTTCGTGGCCCGGGCCGACTGGCGGGGCGGCCCCGTGCTGCGCGAGGTCAAGGCGGTGGTCGTCTCGGCCTGGACGCTGCGCCATGGGGCGACCCGTCGATCCGAGGCGGCGAGCTGGCCGAGGGCCGGTTCCGGGCCGTCGATCCGCACTACCGGGTCGCGGACGGCCTGGTGGTCCGCCGCCTGTCGCCCAACAGCCGCAAGATCGAAGCCGAGGACTCGGTCGACGATCTGCTGTCGATCCACATGCTGACGGCCATGGGCCGCGAGATCGCCGCCTGCCACGCGGGCGACCGCGCGGCCGTGGCGGGTCACCTGGCCAGGTTGCCGTCCGGCTGGCTGCGCGGCCACGCAAAGGCGGCCGCGCGCCGGGTCGAGGACGACTGGCGGGATTTCAGAGGATGAAGCGGCTCAGGTCGGCGTTGCCCGCCAGGGCCCCGATCCGGTCGTTCACATAGGCCGCGTCCACGGTGACCGTCTCGCCGGAGCGGTCGGCGGCCGAGAAGCTGATCTCCTCGACCACCTTCTCCAGGATGGTCTGCAGCCGGCGAGCGCCGATGTTCTCGACCGAGGCGTTGACCGCCACGGCCGCGTCGGCGACGGCGTCGATGGCCTCGTCGCTGAACACCAGGGTCACGCCCTCGGTCAGCATCAGGGCCTGGTGCTGGCGGATCAGGTTGGCTTCCGGCTCGGTGAGGATGCGGCGCAGGTCGTCGCGGGTCAGGCCCTTCAGCTCCACCCGGATCGGCAGGCGGCCCTGCAGCTCGGGCAGCAGGTCCGACGGCTTGGCCACGTGGAAGGCGCCCGAGGCGATGAACAGGATGTGGTCGGTCTTCACCGGCCCGTACTTGGTCGAGACCGTCGTGCCCTCGATCAGCGGCAGCAGGTCGCGCTGCACGCCCTCGCGGGAGACGTCGGCGCCGCCGCGCTGGCTGGACGAAGCGACCTTGTCGATCTCGTCCAGGAAGACGATGCCGTGGTTCTCGGCCAGTTCCAGGGCCTCCTGCGTAAGGGCCTCCTGGTCCAGCAGCTTGTCGCTCTCCTCGGCGATCAGCGGGGCCCAGGCGCCGACCACGGTGGTCTTGTGGGTCTTGGTGCGGCCGCCGCCGCCGAACGACTTCATCATCTCCGACAGGTTCAGCACCGAGGCGCCGGGCTGGCCGGGGATCTCGAACATGCCGCCGCCGCCGGTGTCGGCCAGCTGCAGCTCCACTTCCTTGTCGTCCAGCTCGCCGGCCCGCAGCTTCTTGCGGAAGCTGTCGCGGGCCGCGCCCGAGCCGGGGCCGGTCAGGGCGTCGAGGATGCGCTCCTCGGCGGCCGCCTCGGCCTTGGCCTTCACGCCCGCCCGGCGCTTGTCGCGGACCATGGACAGGGCGCTCTCGACCAGGTCGCGGACGATCTGGTCGACGTCGCGGCCCACATAGCCCACCTCGGTGAACTTGGTCGCCTCGACCTTCAGGAACGGGGCCTGGGCCAGCTTGGCCAGGCGGCGGGCGATCTCGGTCTTGCCCACGCCCGTGGGGCCGATCAGCAGGATGTTCTTGGGCGTGACCTCGTCGCGCAGGTCGTCCGGCACGCGCCGGCGACGCCAGCGGTTGCGCAGGGCCACGGCCACGGCCTTCTTCGCCTCGGTATGGCCGACGATGTAGCGGTCCAGCTCGGAGACGATTTCGCGGGGGGAGAATTCGGTCATGTGTCGTTGATCAGGGTCTCGAAGATCAGGCGCCACCCTTCGGCGCGCCTTTGCCAGACATGCATATAGTGCGCGGCGACGGGTTTGGGACCGTCGGCCGTCCATTGCGCCTGGCCGTGGATCCAGACCAGGTCGCCGGCCTTTGACGCGCCGCCGCCGACCGGGGTCAGGGTCAGGGCGGCCGGACGCAGCTTGCGACGACCTTCCAGGTCGTCGACGGCCAGGGTCTTGGTCCCGCCGGGACCCGTCAGCAGGGCGTCGGCGCTGAGCACGGCGTCATAGGCGCCCGCCGCGTCCTGGGCCGCGGCCTTGGCGAGCTGGTCCTCGGCGGCGCGGGCCTGGGCGAAGCCGGCGGCCGGGCTTCCCGCGCCCGTCGTGGCCGTCGGACCCTGGGTGGACGGAGTGGCGGGATCGGGGCCCTTGCCGCCGTCGGCGTCGCCGCCGCCGTCATAGACCCACTTCCAGGTCCCGTCGGGTTCCTTGCGCCAGATGGTGGCGTAGTAGGCGCCGCGCTTGCCGTTGATGGCCCAGGGGCCGACCGACAGGCCCAGGTCGCCCGAGCGGGCGATGACCACGCGCTGCGGCCACCATTCCAGCTTCGGCGTCTTGCTGGAGGGCCGCGCCGCGTACAGCGCCTTGGCGCTGACCGGCCCGGGCGAGAAGACGATGGCGTCGTCGGCCATGTGGGCCAGGAACGAGTCCCGGATCCCCAGGGCCGCGCCGTCGGCCGCGAAGGCGCGCTCGGCCTTCTCGATCTCCCCAGGCGAAGACGAGGCGGGCGACGGGGTCGCGGCCAGGGCCGGCGTGGCGGCCAGCAGGGCGCAGGCGATCAGAGCGGTCTTGAGCATGAAGGGTCCCTCCCGCCCGCAGCTAAGCGCGCGGACGCGCCGTCCGCTCGTGAATTCGCCGTAACTTGAAGGCCTTAGAGGCTTTCGACCGTCAGGTTGCCGTTGGTGTAGACGCAGATCTCGGCGGCGATGGCCATCGCGCGCCGGGCGATCTCCTCGGCGCTCAGGTCCTGGTCGATCAGCGCCTTGGCCGCCGCCAGGGCGTAGTTGCCGCCCGAGCCGATGGCCGCCACCGAGCCGCCGCCCTGGCTTTCGCCCGGCTCCAGCACGTCGCCCACGCCGGTGACCGTGTAGATCGAGGTGGCGTCGGCCACCAGCAGCATGGCCTCCAGCCGGCGCAGGTAGCGGTCGGTGCGCCAGTCCTTGGCCAGGTCCACGCAGGCCCGGGCCAGCTGGTCGGGATACTGCTCCAGCTTGGCTTCCAGCCGTTCGATCAGGGTGAAGGCGTCGGCCGTGGCGCCCGCGAAGCCGGCCACCACCTTGCCGCCGGCCAGGCGCCGCACCTTGCGGGCGTTGCCCTTGACGACGGTTGGGCCCATGGAGACCTGTCCGTCGCCGGCGATCACGGTCTGACCGTTCTTGCGCACCGCCAGAATGGTCGTGCCGTGCCAGTCGGGGAAGGAATTCGAGCTTTGCATGGCTTCGCATGTGGCGAGGCGGACGTTGAGGGTCAAGCGCGATGAGCTTTTCCGAGGCCGAGGTCGAACGCTACGCCCGCCATCTGGTGCTGCGCGAGATCGGCGGGCCGGGCCAGCAGAAGCTGAAGGCGGCGCGGGTTCTGGTGGTCGGGGCCGGGGGGCTGGGCGCGCCCGCCGCCCTCTATCTAGCCGCCGCCGGGGTCGGGACCCTGGGCCTGGTCGACGCCGACACGGTCTCGCTGTCGAACCTGCAGCGGCAAGTGCTGTTCGCCACCGCCGACACGGGCCGGCCCAAGGTCGAGGCGGCCGCCGAACACCTGACGGCCCTGAACCCGCACCTGACCGTCGAAACCCATCCGGTATGGCTGGGTGAGGCCAACGCCCGCGAGCTGATTTCCCGGTATGACCTTGTGCTGGATGGCGCCGACGACTTCGCCACCCGCTTCGCCGTCAGCGACGCCTGCCTGGCCGAGGGCAAGACCCTGGTCAGCGGCGCCCTGGGCCGCTGGACCGGCCAGGTCGGGGTGTTCCAGGGAAAGCCCTGCTACCGGTGCCTGGTGCCGGAGATCCCGCCCGACGCCGAGACCTGCGCCCTGGTCGGGGTGGTGGGGGCCCTGGCCGGGGTGATCGGCTCGATGATGGCGCTGGAGGCCGTGAAGATCATCACCGGCGCCGGCCATACCCTGGCCGGCCGCCTGCTGATCTACGACGCCCTGGCCGCCGAGACACGCACGGTGCGGATCGGGGCGGATCCCGTCTGTCCCAGCTGCGGCGGCTAGGCCTGGGCGGTGTTGAACGCCGTTTCGATGTGGGTGATCGCCGCGCTGAGGATGGTCTTGGTGGTGAACCCGTCCCAGCCGCGGTGACCCACCCACTTGATGTCCAGCCGCTTGGCCGGATTTCCGGCGGCCTTCAGGGCCTTGGCCATGCGGTTGGATTGCTCGATCGGCACCACGCCGTCGTGCACGCCGTGGATCAGCATGACCGGCGCCGTGATCTCCTTGGCACGGAAGGCGGGCGAGCTCCTTTCCAGAAGCGCCTTGTCGGCGACGGGATCGCCGATCGTCTCGACGACATAGGCGTAGACCAGCGAGTCGCCGCCGTCTTCGCGCCGCGTATAGGCCACCATTTCCGGCAGGTCGCTGACCCCGGCGATCGAGACCACGGCGCGGTAGACCTTCGGGGTCTTCACCGCCCCCATCAGGGCCGCGTAGCCGCCGTAGCTGGCGCCGCAGATGGCGATGCGGCCCTGATCGATCCCGCCCTTGGCGACCACGGCGACCAGGGCGTCCTCGATGTCGTTCTGCATCTCCTCGCCCCAGCGCTTGCGCCCGGCGTCGGCGAATGCCTTGCCGTAGCCCGAGGAGCCCCGGAAATTGACCTGCAGCACGTACCAGCCCCGGGCCGCGAAGGCCTGGACGAACTGGTCGAAGCCGTAGGCGTCGCGCGCTTCGGGGCCGCCGTGCGGGAAGATCACGAGCGGGCGAGGCCCGACGGCCGCGTTGAGCGGGGTGGTCAGGTAGGCGGTCAGATCCAGGCCGTCGCGGCTCTTCAGCTTGAGGATCGTGGTCGGAGCCAGGCGACCGGTCAGCCAGGGCCTCATCTCGCCCAGCGGCGTCAGGGCGCCGGCGGGCTTGTCGTAGAGCCAGAGCGAGCCGGGCCGGGTGGGGCTGCTGGCGCTGATCACGAAGCGATTGTGGTCCAGGCTGACGTCGATAAAGCCCAGATTGACGTCGTTCTTGAAGTAGGACTGAAGGCCCCGGTAATGCGCCTTCAGGGCCTGGTCGAAGAAGACGTAGTCCTCGCGATCGTCGGTGAAGCTGGCCGCCAGGAGGCCGCCGCGCTCGTCCATCACCACGCTGTCGATGTCGCGATCGCTCCTGGAGGCCAGGACCTCGCCCAGCTGCAGGGTCTGCAGGTCGAAGCGCTGCAGCACCCGGTCGCCGCCGCGCTCATGCTGGGTGGTGACCAGCATGACGCCGGCCTCGGCGGTCGCGCCCACAACGTTGAAATCGGAGATCTGCTCCAGTTCGTTGCGGCGCAGTTTGCGATACAGCGTCCAGCGGGTCTGACCCGGGGGCCGGGTGTAGATCCAGACGATGTTGCCGCGCCGATTGGTGTCCAGGCGGATGACCGGCAGGCCGTTCTGGGTGAGCCAGCCGTAGGTTTCCTGGGCTCCGCGTTCGAAGAACACGGCCTCGCCGGTGTAGATGTCCACCTTGTAGAGCAGCAGGCAGCCCTTGTCGTAGTCCCAGGCCTGCATCAGCACGTTCTTGGGATCATCCACCAGCAGGTCGACGATCGAGCCCAGATCGGCCGCGCGCGACACGGGGCCGCCTTCCTTGCCGAACAGGACCGCCGAGTCCGCGCCGTCCAGACTGACCGACAGCACGCGAATTTGAGGCGAGGGGAAGAACAGTTCGCCATAGGTCTGGCCGGTGGGCGAACCGTCGAGGTTCTTGTGGATCAGCACCCAGATCAGCAGGCGCTCGTTGTTGGCCCATTCCAGCCGCTGGACGTCATAGTCGCCGATCAGCACGACGGTCGGCGGATCGCGTGGGCGATCGGCCGGTTGCAGCAGGACATAAGCCTTCATAAGCTCGCCCTTGCGCTCCATGCGCAGGCAGGCCAGCTGCCGGCCGTCGGGCGAAAGCGCCGCGCCAAGCAGGGTAGGCGGGGCCAGGATCTCTTCGAGGGTGGGCGGCGTGGGCGCCTGGGCGGTCGCGCCGCCGGCCATCGCCGCCAAAGGCGACGCCGCGGCGCCCGCCAGGATACGGCGTCTGGAAATCATGGTCGGCCCCCAACTCAACTTCGGCGAAAGAAGAGTTTCAGAACCGAAAGGTCAAGCCTGACCCGCTACAGCATCGACGGGATCACCCGGTCCGGCGGGCGGTGGCCGTCCATGAAGGTCTTCACGTTGACGATGACCTTCTCGCCCATGTCGACGCGGCCCTCGACGGTGGCCGAGCCCATGTGGGGCAGGAGCACGACGTTGGGCAGCTTCAGGAGCTTGGGGTTGATGGCCGGCTCGTGTTCGTAGACGTCCAGGCCGGCCCCGGCGATCTCGCCGCGCGCCAGCATGTTGGCCAGGGCCCCTTCGTCGATCACCTCGCCGCGGGCGGTGTTGACGATGATGCTCTGCGGCCGCAGCAGCTTGAGCCGGCGGGCCGACAGCAGATGGTAAGTGGCCGGGGTGTGCGGGCAGTTGACCGAGATGAAGTCCATCCGGGCCAGCATCTGGTCCAGGCTCTCCCAGTAGGTGGCCCCGACCTCCTCGGCGATGCGCGGGCTGACGGGCTTGCGGTTGTGGTAGTGGACCTGCATGCCGAAGGCCTTGGCGCGGCGGGCCACGGCCTGGCCGATGCGGCCCATGCCGATGATGCCCAGGCGCTTGCCCCATAGGCGGCGGCCGAGCATCCAGGTCGGCGACCAGCCGTGGAAGCCGCCCGCCTTGACCACCTCGGCGCCTTCGACCACCCGGCGCGAGGCGGCCATGATCAGGGTCATGGTCAGGTCGGCGGTGTCCTCGGTCAGCACGCCGGGGGTGTTGGTGACGATGATGCCCCGGGCGTTGGCCGTGGCCACGTCGATGTTGTCGACCCCGGCGCCGAAATTGGCGATCAGCTTGAGACGGTCGCCGGCCCGCGACAGCAGGCGGCTGTCGATGCGGTCGGTGATGGTGGGGACCAGGACGTCGGCCTGGTTCATCGCCTCGACCAGTTCATCGGCCGTCAAGGGTTTGTCGGTGACGTTCAGCTGGGTGTCGAACAGCTCGCACATCCGCGTCTCCACCGGATCGGGGAGTTTGCGGGTGACGATGACTTTGAGCTTGCGAGCTGACATGAGCGGTTCGAAAAGCCTTCGCCTGCTGGGTGTTTCCCCAAACGGGGTTTCCGGGCGGGTGTTCGAAATCTGTAGCAAAGGGGCCCCATGCGGCCAAGCAACATGCCGACGAATTGCAAACATCGTTCGCTCGGCGCCCGTTCCTCGCTTGGCGGATGGGCCGTCGCCGCCGTCGGGCTGGTCACGCTGGCGGGAAGCGCCGCCCTTGCCCAAGCGCCGAAGGTCACGCCGTCGGGCATGGAGGTGCCGCGCTACGTGTCGCTGAAGTACGGCGAGGTGAACGCGCGCGTCGGGCCCGACGAGGCCCATCGCCTGCTGTGGATCTACAAGGTCCGGGGCCTGCCGGTGCAGGTGGTGGCCGAGACCCGCGAATGGCGGCGCATCTGCGATCCGGAAGGCAACCTGGCCTGGGTGCACAAGCGCACGACCGACGGCCGCCGCACGGCGATGCGGGTCCAGGCCACGCCGCTGCCGCTGCGCGCCCAGCCCAAGGCCGGGGCCCGCGTCACCGCCTATCTGGCCGGCCGGGCCACCGCCAATCTCGATCGTTGCGAAAAGGGCTGGTGCAAGCTGAAGGCGGACGGCGAATCGGGCTGGGCCCCGCAGGACCAGATCTGGGGCGCGGCCCCCGGCGCGCAGTGCAAGGAATAGGGCGTTTTCGCCCCTGGGCAGCGTTTGACGATCACAGGCGTTACCGAAAGTAACATTGAGGCGCGGCCCGCCGCCGTGCTAGGGCGAGGCCATGCAACAAAGTTCCTTCACCTACGACGAACTTCTGGCCTGCGGCCGTGGCGAACTGTTCGGCCCCGGCAACGCCCAGCTGCCCGCGCCGCCGATGCTGATGTTCAATCGCATCGTCCGCATCGAGGCCGAGGGCGGCAAGTACGGCAAGGGTTATGTCGAGGCCGAGTTCGACATCAATCCCGATCTCTGGTTCTTCGCCTGCCACTTCATCGGCGACCCGGTCATGCCGGGCTGCCTGGGCCTGGACGCCCTGTGGCAGCTGGTCGGCTTCTTCCTGGGTTGGTCCGGCGGTCCCGGCCGCGGCCGCGCCCTGGGAGTGGGCGAGGTGAAGTTCACCGGCCAGGTGACTCCGGACATCAAGAAGGTCACCTACAAGATCGACCTCAAGCGCGTCATCATGCGCAAGCTGGTGATGGGCATCGCGGACGGCGTCATGGAGGCCGACGGCAAGGTCATCTACGAAACCAAGGACCTGAAGGTCGGCCTGTTCACCGCCGATCAGATGGCGTCCTGACACCGTCGCAGGGTCGGCCGTCCTAGAGCCGACCCCTTCGGGATCAGGGGAAGAGAAGAGGATTATTCATGCGTCGCGTCGTCGTCACCGGACTGGGAATCGTCTCGTCCATCGGCAACAACGCCAATGAGGTGCTCGCCTCACTGCGTGAAGCCAAGTCCGGCGTGGTCTCCGCGCCGGAATACGCGGAACTGGGCTTCCGCTGCCAGGTCCACGCCACGGTCAAGCTCGACAGCTGGGAAGCTCTGGTCGATCGCCGCGCCGCGCGCTTCCTGGCGCCGGGCACCGCCTATGCGCACATCGCCATGGAACAGGCGATCGCCGACGCCGGGCTGGAAGAGGCCCAGATCTCCAACGAGCGCACCGGCCTGATCGTCGGTTCGGGCGGCCCGTCCACCCGGGTGATCGTCGAGGCGGCGGCCACGACCCAGGAAAAGGGTCCCAAGCGGATCGGTCCGTTCGCGGTGCCCAAGGCGATGAGCTCGGGCCCGTCGGCCGTGCTGTCGACCTGGTTCAAGATCCGCGGGATCAACTATTCGATCAGCTCGGCCTGCGCGACCAGCGCCCACTGCATCGGCGCGGGCGCCGAGCAGATCCAGATGGGCAAGCAGGACATCGTCTTCGCCGGCGGCTGCGAGGAGCTGGACTGGACCCTGTCCAACCTGTTCGACGCCATGGGCGCGATGAGCAGCAACTTCAACGACCGCCCGGCCGTGGCCAGCCGCGCCTACGACAAGGACCGCGACGGCTTCGTGATCGCCGGCGGCGCGGGCATCGTCGTCCTGGAAGAGTACGAGCACGCCAAGGCGCGCGGGGCCAAGATCTACGGCGAAGTCGTGGGCTACGCCGCCAATTCCGACGGCTACGACATGGTCGCCCCGTCGGGCGAGGGCGCGGCGCGCTGCATGAAGTTGGCCATGGCCCAGGCCGGCGGCCGGACCATCGACTACCTGAACCCGCACGGCACCTCGACCCCCGTCGGCGACAGCAAGGAGATGGGCGCTGTCCGCGACGTGTTCGGCGACAAGGCCCCGCTGATCTCCTCCACCAAGTCGCTGACCGGCCATAGCCTGGGCGCGGCCGGCGCGCAGGAGGCGATCTATTCGATCCTGATGCTGGACAACGGCTTCGCGGCCGAGAGCGCCAACATCGAGACCCTCGACCCCGAGTTCGCCGACCTGCCGATCCTGCGCGAGCGCTCGGACAAGCCGCTGACCACGGTCATGTCCAACAGCTTCGGCTTCGGCGGCACCAACGGCACGCTGATCTTCAGCAAGGCCGATTGAGCCTGACCGCTCGCCCCTGATGGCCCGGAAATGACCGCGCGCCAGGCCTTCGACCTCTACCAGGCCGGACGGCCGGCGGAGGCGGCGGCCTTGTGCGAGCGCCTGGTCCGGGACGATCCCGGCGCCATCGCCGCCTGGCACGTGCTGGGCGTGTCGCGACTGGCCCTGGGGCTGACGGTCGAGGCCCTCGAGGCGCTCGACGGGGCCCTGGCCCTCGATCCCGCCCGGTCCGGCGTCCTGTCGGCCCGCGCCGCCGCCCTGGTGGCGCTGGAGCGGTTCGAGGAGGCCCTGCCGGCCTGCGCCGCGGCCCTGGCGGCCGACCCCGACAATCCGCCGGTCCTGAACGCCCAGGGCGTGGCCCTCCGCCGCCTGGGACGTCCGGTCGAAGCCCTGTCGGCTTATGACCGCGCTCTGGTCCTGTCGCCGGGCTTCGGGGACGCCCTGTCCAACCTGGGGGCGGCCCTGACCGATCTCGGCCGGTTCGACGAGGCCCTGGCCGCCCACGATCGGGCCTGCGTGGCCGCGCCGCGCGACCCCAAGACCCTGGCCAACCGCGCGGCCCTGCTGACCCTGCTGGGGCGTCCGGTCGAGGCGGCGCGCGACCTGGAGGCGGTGGTCGCGCTCGATCCCCGCCATCCCCGCGCCCTGGGCGACCTGCTGCACGTCCGCCGCCAGGCCTGCGACTGGCGCGACGACGCGACCCTGCGCCGGGCCGTGCGGAGCGAGCTGGAGGCGGGCCGTCCCGCGATCAGCCCGTTCGCCGCCCTGTCGGTGTTCGACGACCCGGCCCTGCACCGGGCCTGCGCGGCGCTGGTCGCCCCGCCGCCCGTCGCGGCGCCGTCCTGGCCCGAGCGCTCGCCGGCCGCGCGGATACGCGTCGCCTATCTGTCGGCCGACCTGCACGACCACGCCACCGCCCGGCTGATGGCCGGCATGCTGGAGGCCCACGACCGGGCGCGGTTCGAGATCCTGGCCCTGTCCTACGGTCCCGACCTGGGCGGGGCCCTGCGCGGGCGGATCGACGCGGCGTTCGAGCGCCGGATCGACGTGCGCCGGATGTCCGACGCCGCCGTCGCCGCCCTGGCCCGCGAGCTGGGCGTCGACATCGTCGTCGACCTGAAGGGCTACACCCAGGACGGCCGTCCCGGGATCCTGGCCCACCGCGCCGCGCCGATCCAGGTCAGCTGGCTGGGCTATCCCGGGACCCTGGCCGCGCCCTATGCGGACTATGTGATCGCCGACGCGGTGGTGCTGCCGCCGGGCGCCGAGGCGGACTGGAGCGAGGCGGTGGTGCGCCTGCCGCTCTACCAGCCCAACGACGCCTTGGCCGAGCCCGGCGGGCCCCCGCCGACGCGGGCCGAAGAGGGTTTGCCGGACGACGCGTTCGTGTTCGCCTGCCTGAACAACCCCGCCAAGATCACGCCCGAAGTGTTCGCCGCCTGGATGGCCGTGCTGGACGCCGCGCCGGGCTCGGTGCTCTGGCTCTACGAGGGCGGGCCCGGGGTCGTCGACAACCTGCGCGGCGAAGCCGAACGGGCGGGGATCGATCCCGGCCGGCTGGTGTTCGCCCGCCCGGTCCCGCCCGCCCGGCACCTGGCGCGGCAGGGGCTGGCCGACCTGATGCTGGACACCTGGCCCTACGGCGCCCACACCACGGCCAGCGACGCCCTGCGGATGGGCGTGCCGCTGCTGACCCTGCCGGGACGGAGCTTCGCCAGCCGGGTGGGGGCCGGCCTGTTGACGGCGCTGGAGCTGCCCGAGCTGATCGCGCCGGGCGCACAGGTCTATGTCGCCGAAGCCGCCCGCCTGGCCGGCGACCGTGTCGCGCTGGAAGGCCTGAAGACCCGCCTGGACAAAGCCCTCCGCGAGACTTCGGCGTTCGACCCGGCCGCCTTCGCGCGGGGGCTGGGGCGCGCGTTCGAGGCCATGGTCCGGTCGCGCGCGGCCGGTTCGCCGGCCCGGAGCTTCGACATCGATCCCGTCTGAAAGGTTTCCCAGGAGGAAACCTCCTGCTAGCTAGCGCTCACGAATTCTAGGAGAGCCGACCAATGGCCGACGATTACGCATTCCCCAAGGGCGAGCTGATGCGGGGCAAGAAGGGCCTCGTCATGGGCGTGGCCAACCACAATTCGATCGCCTGGGGCATCGCCAGCCAACTGGCCGCCCAGGGCGCCGAGATGGCCTTCACCTACCAGGGCGAAGAGCTGGAGCGCCGCGTGCGCCCGCTGGCCGAGAGCATCGGCGTCAAGACGATGATCCCGGCCGACGTCACCGACGACGCCTCGATGGACGCGGCCTTCGCCGAAATCGAGAAGGTGTTCGGCACGATCGACTTCGTCGTCCACTCGGTGGCCTTCGCCAACAAGAACGAGCTGAAGGGCTCGTTCGTGGACAACACCACCCGCGAGGGTTTCCTGCTGGCCATGAACATCTCGGCCTTCAGCTTCGTGGACGTGGCCAAGCGCGCCAGCAAGATCATGCCGAACGGCGGCTCGCTGATCACCATGACCTATCTGGGGTCGGAGCGGACCATCCCGAACTACAACACCATGGGCGTGGCCAAGGCGGCGCTCGAGGCCTCGACCCGCTACATCGCCCGCGACCTGGGCCCCAAGGGCATCCGCTGCAACGCCATCTCGGCCGGCGCCATGCGCACCCTGGCCCTGGCCGGCATCTCGGGCGGTCGCGGCATGATCGCCCAGGGCCGGGCGTTCTCGGCGATGAAGGAAGACACCTCGATGGAGGGCGTCGCCGGCGCGGCCCTGTGGCTGGCCTCGGACCTGGGCCGCTCGACCACCGGCGAGGTGGTCCACGTCGACGCGGGCTTCCACATGATGGGCATGCCCGACGAGGCCGAAGCCTAGGATACGAAAAAGGCCCTCGCTTCTCCGGCGGGGGCCTTTCTTCTAGACGGCGTAGGCCTTCATGAACCGCTCGGCGGCTTCCCGGGCCAGGCGGCGATAGTCGTCCGGCGTCTTGTCGGACGGCAGGCGCAGCAGCGAGCGCATCTGGGCCTGGCCCATGACCATGCCGGAGAACAGCTCGGCGGCCTGCTCGAAATCCTCGACCTTCATCCGGCCCAGCTCCGTCTCGGCCTTCAGGAAGGCGGCCAGCTGGCGGCGGGCGCTGAGGGGGCCGGCCTCGTAGACCTCCTGGGCCACGTCGGGCATCTCGCCCGCGCCCAGCATGACCACCCGCATCATCGAATAGCTCTTGTTGGTGATCACCGTGTCCAGCAGCGAGAGGGCGTAGGCCTCCAGGGTCTCGGTGGGATTGTCCACGGCGCCGGGATCGCGAAGCGGGGCGGTGATCGACTCCACGCGGCGGTGCATCAGGGCCCGCATCAGCTCGGCCTTGGAGCCGTAGTGGTTGTAGACGGTCTGCTTGGACACGCCCGCCCGCTTGGCGATCGCCTCCATGGGCGCGCCCAGGCCGCGCTGGCCGATCACCTCGACGGCGGCGTCGAGGATGGCTTCGGTCTTGGCGACGTCAATCTGTCCGGCGACTCTGGGCATCAGTGGGCGTCCGAGGGCGGGGGAGGGGCGTTCTTGGCCGGCTTGGCCAGCAGCGAGACGATGGCCGCCAGGAAGCAGCCGTAGGCCAGCAGGGTGAAGCTGTCGCCGAAGGCCAGCACCGTGGCCTGCTGGCTCAGCATGCCGCTGATCGCCTTGCGCGCCGCGCCGTCGGGATCGGCCACGCCCAGTTGCTGCATGCGCGCGGCCAGGCCCGCCATCATCCCGGCCGCATTGCTGCCTTGGCCGACCTGGTCCGACAGGCCCATGTAGTAGAGCGCCGTCTGGTTGGTGATGGTCGTGGCCAGCAGGGCCAGGCCCACCGCCCCGCCGGTGTTGCGCGACAGGTTCACCAGGCCCGAGGCGTTCTTGACCATGCTGGGCGGCAGGGTGCTCATCGTCACCTGCTGGGTGGCGATCATGGCGATCATCACGCCGACGCCGCGGCAGGCCTGGACCCCGGCGAACTGCCAGAAGCCCCAGTCCTTGGTCACGCCGTGGGCCATGTACATGCCGAAGCCGGCCAGCATGAAGCCGATGAACATCGGCACGCGCGGGTCCATCTGGCGGACCAGGCGGCCGGCGATCGGGCCGGTGGCGAACATCGACAGGCCCGAGACCACCATGGTGGTGCCGACTTCCGACGCGGAGTAGTGGCGCACCCGGCCCAGGAACTGCGGCAGCAGGAAGGTGCCGCCGAACAGGCTGGCCCCGGACACGGCCGTCATGGCCACGCCGATGCTGAAGTTGCGGTTGGCGAAGGCCCGCAGCTCGACGATCGGGTTGCGGTAGCTGAGCGAGCGCCAGATGAAGACCGCGCCGGTCACCACGGCCGTCACGGTCAGGGCCAGGATGCCGCTGTCCTCGAACCAGCCGTCCTTGGAGCCTTCCTCCAGCACGAACTGCATGCTCATCAGGAAGATGGCCATGACCGCCAGGCCCAACCAGTCGAAGCCCTTGGCCAGGCTGGGGTCGCCCTTGTCGAACTGGCCCCAGCGGGCCACGCCGAACAGCACGATCAGGCCGGTCGGCACGTTGATGAAGAACAGCCAGCGCCAGCTGAGCCACTCGGTCAGGTGGCCGCCCAGGGTGGGGCCGACGGTCGGGGCCAGGGTGACGATCAGGCCCATGATCACGCTGGCCGTCACCCGCCGCTCGGGCGGGAAGGCGGTGAAGGCCACGGCGAACACCGTCGGGATCATCGCCCCGCCGATGAAGCCCTGCAGGGCCCGCGTCAGGATCATCATGTCGATCGACGAGGAAAGGCCCGTCAGCACGCTCATGACGATGAAGCCGGTGCACGAGATCAGGTAGACGCGTTGGGTGCCCCACAGCCGCGACAGATATCCCGACAGCGGGATCATCACGACCTCGGGGATCAGGTAGGCGGTCTGGATCCAGCTGACCTGGTCGGCGCTGGCGCCGACCCCGGCCTGGATCTGCGGCAGCGAGGCCGCCACGATCTGGATGTCGAGGATGGCCATGAACTGGCCGATGACCATGGCTCCGAAGCCGAGGAACAGCTTGCCCCAGTCGACTTCAGGCGCCGCCGCCGGCTTGAGCGGGGCTGCGGTCTGGGTTCCGGCGGGGAGGGCGGCGTCGGCCATGGCGGCGATCCTGCTACGGTCTTTGGCCAGGGCGCCTTAGCGCGCCTGGCCTCCCGTCTGGTCCTTCTGGGCGTACTGGCCCGCGTCCGGCAGGCCGGCCTGGGCGAAGGTCGGACCCGAGCGGTCGCGCACGTCGACCTTGACGTCGACCGACAGGCCGGGGCGCAGGGCCGAGCCCAGCTCCGACTTCTCGACGATGATCTTCACCGGCAGGCGCTGGGTGATCTTGGTGAAGTTGCCCACGGCGTTCTCGACCGGGATCAGGGCGAACTCCTGGCCGGTGGCCGGGGCGAAGCTGTCCAGCTTGCCGTGGATCACCGTCTTGCCGAAGGCGTCGGCCTTGATCTCGACCGGCTGGCCGACGCGCAGGCGGGCCACCTGGGTTTCCTTGAAATTGGCGACGACATAGCCCTGACCGACCGGAACGATCGACATCAGGGCCACGCCGGGCTGCACCAGCTGGCCGGGGCGGACGCTGCGGGCGCCGACCACGCCGGCGGCGGGCGCGCGGATCACGGTGCGGTCCAGGTCGATGCGGGCCTGTTCGACGGCGGCGCGGGCCGCGGCGGCCTGGGCCACGGTCTGGGCGCGGGCCGAGCCCAGCGACTCCGCCGCGCGGCGTTCGGCTTCGAGGGCGGCCTGGGCGCTCTGGACGGCGGCGGCCGACTGGGCGGCGCTGGCCTGGGTGGTCTGGACCTTCTGGGTCGAGACCCAGCCCTGCTTGGCCAGGGCGTCGTAACGGATCAGGTCGGCCTTGGCGCGGCCCTGGTCGGCCTGGGCGCTGGCGACGCCGGCGGCGCGCTGGGCGATCATCGCCTGCTCCAGGGCGGCCTTGTCGTCGACGCCCTTGATGGCGGCTTCCAGGGCCTGGGCGTTGGCGATGGCCTGGTCCAGCTTGGCTTGCAGCGGGGCCGGATCGATGCGCGCGACCACCTGGCCGGCCTCGACCCGCTGGTTATCGGCCACCAGGACCTCCGCCACGTAGCCGGAAACCTGCGGGCTGACCTGCACGGTGTCGGCCTGGACGAAGGCGTTGTCGGTGCTCTCGTAGCGCTGCTTGTCGACGAACCACAGTCCGCCGCCCACGACCAGGGCGGTCAGGGCGACACCGCCCACGATCAGGGGAACAAGCTTCTTCTTCGACGCGACGGCCATGGACGTGATGATCCTGAAAACAACTTGATTGGCCGGGGCGATATATCGGCGCTTCGTCCCGGGCAAGGGATAAATGGACGCACCCGTCCAAAAATCAACCGGACCCGGCGCGAAAGTTCGAAGCCGCGTCAGCCTGTGGCGCCGCGGTCGCTATCGGCGTTGCCGGAGCGTGTCTTCACCGCCCTTTCTCGCGGAGGGCGAATCACCTCTTAATCTTCGGGCGCCGGCGCAACCGGGGGAGCCGCGCGCGCGTATTTCCAGGGACGGAGCCGTTCGCTCCGCCCGTCATCGAGGAAGCGCCCATGAACGCCCCGACGCACGATCGCGGCCCCTTGTCGATGTTCCGCCCCGTCCTGTGGCTGGCGGCCGCCGCCTTCGCGGCCGGCTTCGGCGGCTACCTGATGATGTCGCCCGCCCTGCACGCGGGCTGAACGCGCCTCTCGACCGACCTCAGCCGGCGGACTTGGGGAAGCGCGTGGTCCAGCCGGGCGGCGGCGGCCCGGCCGCCTCGGCGATCCGCTGGTTGAACGACCAGACATGACCCTCGTGATCGGCCGCGTCGTAGCTGCGGTCGCCGAAGAAGAACGTCTCGGGCTCCCGCAGGATCGTCGCGCCCGCCGCTCGCGCCCGGGAGCAGTGGGCGTCGATGTCCTGCAGGATCCTGAACCGCACGCCCTGGGTGGCGGCGCCGACCGTCCTGGGGCTGCGCAGCCATGGCCGCTCCGGCCCGACGGCGACGACGGTTTCGCCGAAGCCGATCTCGGCGAACATCACCCGCTGGGCGTCGTCCCGCACGACCATCCGGGTCTGGAACCCGAAGGCGGCCTCCAGCCAGGCCAGGGCCCGTTCGGGGTCCTCGTAGACCAGCTCGGCGGTGACTTCGATCTCCTCCGGTCCGGCCATCGCTTTCCCCGCCCTCGCCCTGTCCGGCCTAGCGTCCGCCGGTCGAGCCGAAGCCGCCCGCGCCGCGCGCCGTCTCGTCCAGGCTGGTCGTCAGGCCCCACGAGGCCTGGACCACGGGGGCGATCACCAGCTGGGCGATGCGGTCGCCGCGGCGGATGGTGAAGTCCTCCTCGCCCAGATTGATCAGGATCACCTTCACCTCCCCGCGATAGTCGCTGTCGATGGTGCCGGGGGTGTTCAGGCAGGTGACGCCGTTCTTGGCGGCCAGGCCCGAGCGCGGCCGCACCTGGGCCTCGAAGCCCAGCGGCACGGCGAAGGCCAGGCCCGTGGGCACCATGAAGCGCGAGCCCGGCTTCAGCACCAGGGGCGCGTCCTCGTCCACGGCCGCCCGCAGGTCCATGCCGGCCGCGCCGTTGGTCTCGTAAGCGGGCAGGGGCAGGCCCTGCGCGTGGGCCAGCTGGACGACGGGGATGTGCGGTGCGGTCATGAAAGGCTCGTTTCTAGAGGTATTGGGCTATGCGTTGGGCGAGGTCGTGGGCCACGGAGTCCTTGGCGGCCCGCGTCCAGCGTTCGGTCTTGTCCTTGGAGATCAGCAGGACGGCGTTCTCGTCGCCGCCCATCACGCCGGGCTCGGTGACGTCGTTGGCGATGATCCAGTCGCAGCCCTTGCGCGCCAGCTTGGCGCGGGCGTGGGCCTCGACGTCGTTGGTCTCGGCCGCGAAGCCGATCACCAGCCTGGGCCGGTTGGGGCCCGAGGCGGCCAGGGTGGCCAGGATGTCGGGGTTCTCGACGAAGGTCAGGGCCGGCGGCCCGCCCTTGTCCTTCTTCAGCTTGGTCCCGAAGACCTCGTCGATGCGCCAGTCGGCGACGGCGGCCACGAAGACGCCGACATCGGCGGGCAGGGCGGCCTGGCAGGCGGCCAGCATGTCGCGCGCGGTCTCGATGTCGACCCGGTCGACGCCCAGGGGCGTGGGCAGGGACACCGGTCCGCTGACCAGGGTGACCCGCGCGCCCAGCTTGGCCAGGGCGCCGGCGATGGCGTAGCCCTGCCGGCCGCTGGAGCGGTTGGTGATGCCGCGCACCGGGTCGATCGGCTCGAAGGTGGGGCCGGCGGTGACCAGGGCGTGCTTGCCGGCCAGCGGCTTCGCGGCTGGCCCTTCGAGGGCGGCCATGATCGCTTCGAAGATCACCGGGGGCTCGGCCAGGCGGCCCGGACCGAACTCGCCGCAGGCCATGGCGCCCTCGTCGGGCCCGACGAACAGCACGCCGTCCGTCTTCAGGGTCTCGATGTTGCGCTGGGTGGCGGGGTGCAGCCACATCCGCACGTTCATGGCGGGGGCCATCAGCACCGGCTTGTCGGTGGCCAGCAGGGTGGTGGACGCCAGGTCGCCGGCCAGGCCGTTGGCGCACTTGGCGATCAGGTCGGCCGTCGCGGGGGCCACCACCACCAGGTCGGCCGAGCGCGACAGTTCGATATGGCCCATCTCGGCCTCGTCGGTCAGCGAGAACAGGTCGCTGTAGACCTTGTCCTCGGCCAGGGCCGACAGGGAGAGGGCGGTGACGAACTCGGCGCCCGCCTTGGTCAGGATCGGCCGCACGCCGACGCCGGCCTTGCGCAGCAGGCGCGTCAGCTCCAGCGCCTTGTAGGCGGCGACGCCGCCGCCGACGATCAGAAGAACGCGCTTCTCGGTCATGTCATCGGCCTCCGGGCGTCTCGCCCTCAGGCGCATAGAGCGACGCGGCGCTCAGCGTAAGCCCCCTCGCGCAAAAACCTTAACAAGGACTCGACATCCGTTCCGTCTTCGTTCTTAATCGTCAAAGTAGAGGAAAAGCTCGGAGATCGATCATGACGGTACGGTGCGCGTCCTGGTTTTCCGCCCTGGCGGCCGCGGGCCTCGCCCTGGCGCTCGCGGCCTGCGACGGCGGCGCTTCGGCGGTGAAGGCGCCCAAGGGGGGCGGCGTCGCCTCGGCGGCCGAACCCGCGTCCGACCGCGACGCGCCGTCCTTCAATAGCGGAGCCTATGAAAGCGGGTCCACCCGGCCGGACCCGCGCGACGCTCCGGTCCGCAAGGTGGCGGGCAAGCCGATGTGGGCCGCCAACCGCACGCGGACGGCGGAGGAGAACGCCCAGCGCGGCTTCGAGCGCTACGGCGCCGACTTCGCCGCCGCCGATGTCGACGACTATGTCCGCAAGACCCACGCCTTCGTCGGCCATCCGCCGGCGGGGGCGGAGACCCTGCAGCGGGCGAACGGCGACACCCTGATCTACGACCCGAAGGGCAATGTCTTCGCGGTGGTCACCAAGGCCGGGGCGCCGCGCACCATGTTCAAGCCCGACGACGGCGCGGCCTACTGGGCCACGCAGAAGACGAACCAGACCCGACGGACCGCCGCCGCGCGCGACCGGACGTCCGGCCCCAGCGACAGCTAAGTCATCGCCATCGCTCAGGCGCGCCTTGGGGGAGGCGCAAGGGGAGGGCGGCGCCTGGCGCGTCTTCCCCGCCACCCGGTCGGCCCGGCGGCGATCGGGACCCAGGGGCGGTGCGGGGCCGCCCCTGGGCGCTTGGCGTTGACGCCCTCTCCCAGAGGGAGAGGGAGGGACCCGCGCGAAGCGGGGGAGGGTGAGGGGCTATGGCGTCGGCTAGGCGTGCGGTAGGGCGTCGGCGAGTAGGCAAGGTGACCCGGCCCTAGCCCAGCCAGACGCCCGCCGCGAACGCCAGGCTCGCCACCGCGGCCCCGGCCAGGAACCACAGCAGCGGTCGGGCCGGACGGGGTTCGACCACGGCGACCGCCGGGGCGGGCGGCGTCTCGGCCAGGCGGGCCAGGGCCCTGATCGCCCGGGCGGCCTCGTCGGCGAACTCGCGGACCTTGGCGGCGGGCGACAGTTCGCGGGCGATCCAGCGACGCACCACCGGGTCGGCGGCGGCCCACAGGTCGTGGGTCGGGTCGATGCGGCGGGCCACGCCCTCGACGGTGACCATGGTCTTCTGCAGCAGCACCAGCTCGGGGCGCAGGGCCATGTCGAACAGGGCGGTGATCTCGAACAGCTGGGCCAGCAGCCTGCCCATCGACACGTCGCTGGCGTCGCGGCCAAACACCGGCTCGCCCACCGCCCGCAGGGCCTGGGCGAAGGCGTCGCGGTCCTGGTGGGCGGGCACGTAGCCGGCGTCGAAATGGATGGCCGCCACGCGCGGATAGTCGCGGTTGAGGAAGCCGTACAGGATCTCGGCCAGGTACTTGCGTTCGGCGGGACCCAGGCGGCCAAGGATGCCGTAGTCGACCGCGACGATCGAAGCGGGCGCGCTGACGAACAGGTTGCCCTCGTGCAGGTCGGCGTGGAACAGGCCGTGGTCCAGGGCCTGGGCCAGGAAGCCCCGGGTGACGGCCTCGGCCAGGGCCTTGCGGTCCAGGCCCGGCTGTTCCAGGGCGGCGGCGTCCGACAGCGGCAGGCCCGCGGCCCAGGTCAGGGTCAGGAACCGCTTGCCGACGCCGTCCCAGACGACGTCCGGGGCGCGCATGTAGGGATCGGCCTTCATGGCCTCGCCCAGCTCGGCGCAGCCGGCGGCCTCGAAGCGCAGGTCCAACTCCAGGTCCAGCGCCCGGATCACCACCTCGACGAACTCGCGGGGCCGCAGGCGACGGCTGGCCGGGACCAGCCGCTGGGCCAGGGCGGCGGCCAGGCGCAGGGCGGCGGTGTCCTGGGCGACCTGGCGTTCGACGCCCGGCCGCAGGACCTTCACGGCCACCTTCGTCCCGTCCGCCAGGGTCGCCGCGTGGGCCTGGGCCAGGGAGGCGGCGGCGATCGAGGGCTCGAAGTCGGCGAACAGGGTGTCGACCGGGCGGCCCAGGCCCCGGGCGATCTCGGCCTTGGCCACGTCCAGCGGGAAGGCCGGCAGGCGATCCTTCAGGTGCGACAGGTCCTCGGCGAAGGCGGTCCCGAAGATGTCGGCCCGGGTCGACAGGAACTGGCCCATCTTGATCGCGGCCGGACCCTGGCGCTCCAGCACCCGCGCCAGCCGCTCGCCCGGCCGGCCCTTGCGCGCCGCGCCGCCCGCGAACAGCCGCAAGGCCCGCCCGGCCAGGCGCGCCGACGGCGGCAGGATGGGCTCCAGCTCGCGCGGGACCAGGGCGTCGGCCCGGATCAGGGCCCAGCCGGCGGCGATCAGGCGCAGGGACGCGGCGACCCGGCTCATGCGGCGGAGGTCTCGATCGACAGGCGGCGGGGCGAAGGCGGGATGGATTTCATGTCCCGGCCTGAAAGCCCGCTCCGCGCGCTCCGGTCAAGGCCGCTTTCGCCACCGGCCCGGCGCGAGCCACGAAAAGCGGCGCTGGAGACCGCTTTCGGCTTTGGCGGAGCCCGGCGCGGATCGCTGGAGCGACCAGCCCGCGGCGACGCATTCGATGGTTTCGTCGCGAAAATAGAAGAGGAAGTGTCGCGCCTCCGACGTGTCGGGAGCGATGATTTCCCAGTCCAGGGCGTCGGCGCGCGGCTCGATCGGCGTGATCTCGTAGAATTCGCCCCAGCTGGGGGCCTGGCCGCTGAAACGACCTTGGCCGGCGAACCACGCGTGATCGTTCGTCGCGTCCAGCGCCAGCGACAGCAGCCCTCGAACCGGAGCGTCGCCGTTTCCCCGTTTTCCGCCTCGTGGGCCTGGGCGTTCAGGAGGAAGCGGAGCTCCAGGGCGTCGCCGGCGACCGTGGACCGCAGGCTCGGCGCATTGGGATCGGCGTTCCAGTCGGGATTGAGATGCCGGAAGGACAGGGGTGTCATGCCGGAAGACTGCCCGGGATGGGGCCGGCGATCCACCCCCGCCCCGAGCGCCTAGCCCTTGGCGTCCGGCGCCGGGTCGAGCGGCCAGACCTCGACGACGCCCTGCGCCACCGCGCAGGGGCTGCGGGCCGCGATCGCGATGGCGGCGTCCAGGTCCGGCGCCTCGATCAGGGCGAAGCCGGCGATGGGCAGGTCGGCGGACAGGAACGGGCCCGGCGTCACCTCCACCCCGGCGGCGTCGGGGTTGCGCACCTGGACGGGCTTGCCGGCCATGCCCATGAGGTCGCCCGCCCGCACCCGTTCGGCGTCGGCCGCGTGGGCCGCGTCTCGCACCGCCTTCGCCGTCCGGTCGTAACCGGACCTGTCGCCATAGCCGATGGTGATGAAACGGGGCATGCGGGTCTGAACGCGAAGGTCCGCCGACGGTTCTCGACGAGCGTCCGTTCGCCGCCGCCCGATCAGCGCCGGTCGAGGGAAAACGGCGGCGCGCCCAGCTTCTCGACGCGCGGCCCGTGGCGGCCGCCGGCGAACGCGGTCGCGAGGAAGGCCGCGATGCAGGCCTTGGCCGTCTCGAGCTCGACCAGGCGGGCGCCCAGGGCGATGACGTTGGCGTCGTTGTGCTCGCGGCTGAGCGCCGCGGACACCGGCTCGCTGACCAGGGCGCAGCGGCAGGCCGGATGGCGATTGACCGCGATGGAGACGCCCACGCCCGAGCCGCACAACGCAACGCCGCGTTCGGACCGGCCGCTGGCGACCTGCTCGGCCAGCCTGTAGCCGAAATCGGGATAGTCGGCCGGCGCGTCGTCCTGGGGACCCAGGTCGGCCACCTCGTGGCCTTCGCCCGCCAGCCACGCGGCCAGATCGGCCTTGAGCGCGATCGCGGCGTGGTCCGAGGCGATGGCGATGCGCATGGGTCCCGCTCCTCGAGGCGTTCGCCCGGCCCTCGTGTCGATCCCGACCGCCCTAGAGCGCCCAGCCCTGGTGCATGGCCGCGACGCCGCCGGTGAAGTTGGTGACCGTCACCCGCTTGAAGCCGGCGTTCTCCATCATCCCCGCGAAGGTCTTCTGGTCGGGGAAGCGGCGGATGCTCTCGACCAGGTACTGGTAGGCGTCGCGATCCTTGGCCAGCCACTCGCCGAACTGCGGGATCAGCTTGAAGGAATAGGTGTCGTAGATCTTCGCCAGGGCCTCGGTCGTCGGCTTGGAGAACTCCAGGCAGATGAACCGGCCGCCGGGCTTCAGCACCCGCCGCGCCTCGCGCAGGGCCGCGTCGATGTCGGTGACGTTGCGGATGCCGAACGAGATCACATAGGCGTCGGCATAGGCGTCGGGCAGCGGCAGGCGCTGGGCGTCGCCGACGGTCCAGGTGATCTCGGGCGCGCCGCCCTTCTCGATGCCGGCGCCGATCATCTCGGCGTTGTAGTCGATGATGTTGATCAGGGCGTCCGGGCCGCCCCGGCGCTCCTGGGCCTGGCGCGCCATCTTGGCGAAGCGGCGGGCCATGTCGCCGGTGCCGCCGGCGCAGTCGATGATGATCTCGCCCGGCTGCGGGTTCAGGCGCGCGGCGACCGCGTCCTTCCAGAGCCGGTGCACGCCGCCGCTCATCACGTCGTTCATCAGGTCGTAGTTCTTGGCGACCCGGTCGAACACCCCGCGCACCAGCCCGGCCTTGGCCGAGGCGTCGACGTCCTTGAATCCGAAGGTGGCGGAGGCCCTGGTCATGCGTTCGCTCGATATCGTCCGGCTTGTGTCGTCCGGCTCTTATAACCGTCAGCGCCTGCCCGTCACCGGTTTTGCTTGGGCCGGGCCTAGGAACCGGGCGCGCAATGGCCGATATCTGGCGCCCCCCACCGCCTTTGAAGCCTTCCCAGCCGAGGTCCCCTTGCCCGAACTGCCCGAAGTCGAGACCGTGCGCCGGGGCCTCGAGCCCGTGCTGGGCGGCGCGCGCCTGGCCCGCGTGCGCGCCAACCGCCCCGACCTGCGCTTTCCCCTGCCCGAAGGCTTCGTCCAACGCCTGACCGGGGCGAAGATCCTGCGGCTGGATCGCCGCGCCAAGTACCTGCTGGCCCCGCTGGACCGAGGCGACACCCTGGTGATGCACCTGGGCATGACCGGAAGGTTCGAGATCGCCGCGCCGGAGGGGGCGACCCGCCCCGGCGACTTCGCCCGCCAGGTCACGCCCGACGACAAGCATGCCCACGTCGTCTTCGAGACCGAGGCCGGCGCGACCGTCACCTATTACGACCCGCGCCGCTTCGGCTTCATGGACCTGGTCGCCACCGACCGGCTGGACCGCCACCCCTGGTTCGCGACCATGGGCCCCGAACCGCTGGGCGAGGCGTTCGACGCCAAGACCCTGGTCGCCGCCTTCAACGGCCGCAAGCAGGGGCCCAAGACCCTGCTGCTGGACCAGAAGACGGTCGCGGGCCTGGGCAACATCTATGTGTGCGAGGCCCTGCACCGGGCCCGCATCTCGCCGTTCAAGCCGGCCGGGATGATCGCCGGCAAGCGGCTGGGTCCCCTGACCACGGCGATCAAGGACGTGCTGGCCGAGGCGGTCGAGGTCGGCGGCTCGTCCCTGAAGGACTTCGCGGCCGCCGACGGGGCCCTGGGCTATTTCCAGCACCGCTTCCGGGTATACGACCGCGAGGGCCAGCCCTGCCCGACGCCCGGCTGCAAGGGGACGATCGCCCGCGAGGTCCAGGCGGGACGGTCGACGTTCTTCTGTCCGGTGTGCCAGGTTTGAGGGCCCTTTTCTAAGGTTTCGGTGCGCGGACCCCCTCCGGTCCTTCGGGCCACCTCCCCCTCCGGGGGAGCTGTCGCGAAGCGACTGAGGGGGTCTTCACGCACGGCCTCTCAGCCTCACGCCAAATGGCTGTGAGCTGGTGGAAAGGGACGCGGAGCGCCGGACGACGTCCGGAGTTCTTTGAGTTGTAACCGTTTCGACGAAGCCGACCGCTCCGCGCGTTCGTTATCCGCCAGCGTCCGGTAGGCAGCCCTGTTGAGGCTTAGCCGGACACCGGGTCCGTCGTTTCCGACGGAGCCCGGCGCTGGGGGACGCGGATCATGAAGACGCACGCGCCGATTCCCAGCCACGCCGACGGCGGGCGGGCTCCCCAACGATGGAGGTCCCCGGACACGCTGGAGTAACCCCCTCCAGCCCAGCCCCGCTCGATCGCCCCCCGCCGCCGCATCGGTCGCTGGCCTTGCGCCCTTTCCCTGCGACGAGGTGCTTGTGAGTCTACGGGAGGTTTCAGCGCGGCGGCGGATGTGACGCTGCTTTTTCCGCGAGGCGTTGCGGGCGTTGGGGTTGCGAGCGTGCGGCGCGGGGATAGAGGCGTATCGATCCCCGCCGGGGACGCGAACTCACGCCCGAGCCTTGGGGTGATCCGCCGAGCGCAGGGTGAGTGCGTGTCCCCTCCTTCGCCCACGACGCCGCGGGACCAGTCCCAAGCTCGGTGGACGACTTGGGGGACACGCACTCACCCCACGCTCCGGGCGGACCCGGCCCGCGTCTCGCCGTGAGTGCGCGTCCCCGGCTTCCGCCATCTCTCCGGCCGCGCCCGGGCAAGAGGGCTCCCCAACGCCGCGCGCGCCTCTATAAAGGCGGCGCTCAACAGGAGACCGTCGATGGCCGAGTACCAGACCCTGATCGTGGAAGCGCCGCAGAGCGCGCCCGGCGTGACCCTGATCCGCCTGAACCGGCCCGAGGCCCTGAACGCCCTGAACACCGCCCTGCTGGCCGAGCTGGCGGCCGCCCTGGCCGCGGCCCAGGCCGACGAGGCCGTGGGCTGCGTCGTCGTCACCGGCTCGGCCAAGGCCTTCGCGGCCGGCGCCGACATCAAGGAGATGTCCGACAAGTCCTACGCCCAGATGTTCAAGGACGACTTCTTCGCCGCCGGCGCCCGCGCCATCGAGGGGACCCGCAAGCCGATCATCGCCGCGGTGGCGGGCTACGCCCTGGGCGGGGGCTGCGAGCTGGCCATGATGTGCGACTTCATCCTGGCCGCCGACACGGCCAAGTTCGGCCAGCCCGAGATCAACCTCGGCGTCGCGCCCGGCATCGGCGGCACCCAGCGCCTGACCCGCTTGGTCGGCAAGTCCAAGGCCATGGACATGATCCTGACCGGCCGGATGATGGGCGCCGAGGAAGCCGAGCGCGCGGGCCTGGTCTCGCGGATCTTCCCGGCCGACACCCTGGTCGACGAGGCCCTGGCGGTGGCCGCCAAGATCGCCGCCCAGTCGCCCCTGGCCACGGCCATGAACAAGGAGCTGGTCAACGCCGCCTACGAGACGACCCTGAGCACGGGCGTCCAGCTGGAGCGGCGCCTGTTCCACTCGCTGTTCGCCTTCGACGACCAGAAGGAAGGCATGGCGGCCTTCGTCGAGAAGCGCAAACCGGCGTTCAAGGGGTCGTGAACGGCCGTTTGAGGCGCGCGCGAGATTATGGCCCGTCTGTGGATTGACCCCGGGCGGTCGTTCCCGTATATCCGCGCGCTCTTGATTTCTCCTGCTTCGCGGCCGCCCGCGCGGCTGTCCGTTTGAAGGTCCGAACTAATGGCCAATAATCCCGGCGCCAAGAAAGCGATCCGCAAGATCGCCCGTCGCACCGAAGTGAACACCGCTCGCCGCTCGCGCGTGCGCACCTTCCTGCGCAAGTTCGAAGACGCCCTGGCCGCCGGCGACAAGGAAGTCGCCAAGGCCGCGTTCATCGAAGCGCAATCGGAACTGATGCGCGCCGTCTCCAAGGGCGTCGTCCACCCCAACACCGGCTCGCGCAAGGTTTCGCGCCTGGCGGCCCGCTTGAAGAAGCTTGATCAGGCCGCTGCCTAATCCAGATTCTCGCCGAACGCTGTTCGCTAGCGAAATCAAAGACTTAGAGAAGCCGGTCGAGGAAACTCGGCCGGCTTTTTCTATTGCGTTTTTCTAAAGCTCAGATTGTCCACGAGACATTCCGTTGGGTGAACATCGGGCTCTGAAATTGCATTCCCTTGGCCCGCGAGGACGTCTGTCGAGTCAACAGAAATATCCGCCGACGGACTCAAGTTTTCCGTTTGACCGGCCCGGGCCGCTGGCTAATTTGAACGTCTCAACGCTCTTCCAGTCCATGGAGATCACTGGCGGCGGCGGAACCCTTGCGTTCGCCGATTAACCCCCTGTGTCTGCCGGACAATGAAGGCTTGAGACGCGGTCGTGCGCCATGGGGGGCGGCGATCGGGGATGACACGACATATCGAGGCGGTGACCGATGACGACCAAAGGCGGGGTAGTGACCCAAGAGTTTTCGGCTGCGTTCTCCACTGTCGCCGGCGAGCCCGCGGGCGTCGTCTGGAACAAGGTGTGCGTCGTGCTGAAACGCGAACTGGGTGACGCCGCCTTCGGGTCGTGGATCGCGCCCGCCGCCCTGCGCGAAGGTCAGGCCGGCGACGTCGTGGTGGTGACTCCGACCGGGATCGCGCGCGACTGGATCCGCCGCAGCGCGTGGCGTCGCGTCAGCGAGCTGTGGGCCGCCAACGACCCGACCGCCCGTCGCCTGGACCTGAAGTCGCGCCTGGAGTTCGAGGCCGCCGGCGGCGCCGTGAGCGCGCCCGCGTCCTATGAAGCCAAGGCCGAGCCGATCGAGATCGTGCTGCCGGTGTCCAGCGACGTGCCCGCCCTGACGCCCGCCGCCGGCGCCAAGGCTTCGCCCGTCCAGGGCCTGCAGGAACGCTTCACCTTCGACACCTTCGTGCCGGGTCCGGCCAACGAGTTCGCCCACGCCGTGGCGCGCCGCGTCGCCAGCTGGGCCGACGGCCACTTCAATCCGGTGCTGTTCCACGGCCCCTACGGCTTCGGCAAGACCCACCTGCTGAACGCCCTGGCCTGGGAGGCCATGCGCCAGGCCCCGACCAAGCGCGTGGTCTACCTGACCGCCGAACGCTTCCTGTCGACCTTCGTCCGCGCGGTGATGGATCGCCAGACCGCGGCCTTCAAGGAAGAGCTGCGCGGCGCCGACCTGCTGATCATCGACGACGTGCACTTCATCGCCGGCAAGCAGTCCAGCCAGGAAGAGCTGTTCCACACCCTGACCGCCCTGGTCGAGGACGGCCGCCGGGTGGTGTTCTCCTCGGACCGCGCCCCGGCGGCGATGACCGAGATGGACGCCCGCCTGCGCTCGCACCTGCAGGCCGGCCTGGTCTGCGGCCTGGAGCCGGCCGACCGCGCCCTGCGCATCGGCATCCTGGAGCGCAAGCTGCAGGCGCTGTCGCGCCAGCACGGCTTCGACCCGACCCTGCGCACCGAGGTGATGAACTTCCTGGCCGACCGCTTCACCGACAGCGTCCGCGAGCTGGAAGGCGCGCTGAACACCCTGTCGGCCCGGGCCGGCGAAGGCGTCTCGCGCCTGACCCTGGACGAGGTCCAGGCGATCCTGCGTCCGCACCTGCGGGCCGGCGAGAAGCGCATCACCATCGACGACATCCAGAAGGCCACGGCCGAGCACTACGGCATGAAGCAGGCCGACCTGCTCAGCGAGCGCCGCAACCGCGCCATCGCCCGCCCGCGCCAGGCGGCCATGTGGCTGGCCAAGCAGCTGACCACCCGCTCGCTGCCGGACATCGGCCGGCGCTTCGGCGGCCGCGACCACACCACCGTCCTGCACGCCGTGCGCCGCATCGAGGCCCTGCGCGCCGAGGACCCGGCCCTGAGCCAGGACCTGGAGACGATCACCCGCAAGCTGCGGGGGTGAGGGTTTTCGAACGCTGACATGACAAGGGGCCGTCCTTCGGGGCGGCCCTTTTGTTTGTGCGGTGAGCACTTGCCCCCTACGGACCGCTTCGCGGTCGTCTTCCCCCGCAGGGGGAAGAGCGCGAGGCTCCGCCCCCTGCGGGGGCGGACAGGCGGCGAAGCCGCCAGGTGGGGGCAAGTCAGCGAGCCGCCGTCGCCCGTCTCAGCGTGATGTTCACCCGCCCTCCCCCCGGCACGAGGCTCGACGAGCCCGGCAGGATCCGGTCCACCCCGTGGAAGGCCAGCCGCGCCGGTCCCGACAGGCGGCAGACGTCGCCCGACGACAGCCTCAGCGACTTGGTCGGGTCCTTGCGGCTGGTCCCGCCGATCCGGAACACCGCCGTGTCGCCCAGCGAGATCGACAGCACCGGGAAGCGCGGATCGGCCTCGTCGCGGTCCTGGTGCAGGCCCATGCGGGCGTCGTCCCGGTAGAGGTTGATCAGGGCCGAGTCCGGCGGCGTCCCGGGATCGCCCAACTCCGCCCACAGATCGAGCAGCGCCTGGGGCATGGCCGGCCAGGGCCGTCCGGTGCCCGGATGGCGGTCGGCGTAGCGGTAGCCGGTCTTGTCGCTGGTCCAGCCCAGCGGGCCGAAGCTGGACATGGCCACGCTCATGGCCTTGCCGTAGGCGGTCTCGTAGTGGGCCGGCGGCGCGACGTCGCAGGCCGCCAGGGCCAGGCGCGTCAGATCGTTCTGGACCTTGGGGTCCAGCAATCCGGGCCAGAGGTCGAAACCCGGTAGAACGCTGATCGGCTTAATCATTACGGAGATTTAATGCGCCAGACGCCGTGGGACAGTGTTGGTTTGCGCCCGGGGGCATCCTGCCGAACAATTTTTGCAATCCAAGGCCGTTCATGCGTCGACTTCTCTCCTCCGCGGCTGGCGCCGTGCTCGTTTTTGCCGCCGGTTCGGCCCTGGCCGCCGCCGCTCCCCCCCAAGCCCCGGCGAAGTCGGCCGTCACCGCCGCCAACGTCACGACCCAGCTGCCGCGCGGCGTGGTCCCGACGCACTATGATCTGGCCTTCACGCCCGACGCCGACAAGCTGACCTTCACCGCCTCGGTGAAGATCGCCGTCGAGGTGGTCAAGCCGACCACCACCATCACCCTGCAGGCCGCCGACCTGGAGTTCGTCAAGGTCGAGATGGCCGGGGTCGGCGCGGCCAAGGTCAGCGTCGACGCCGAGGCCCAGACCGCCACCTTCACCTTCGACAAGCCCGTCAGCGCCGGCGCCCACGTCCTGGCCATCGACTACAGCGGCAAGATCTACAAGCAGGCCGCCGGCCTGTTCGCCCTGGACTACGACACCGACCAGGGCAAGAAGCGCGCGCTCTACACCCAGTTCGAGAACAGCGACGCCCGCCGCTTCATCCCCTCGTGGGACGAGCCGTTCTTCAAGGCCACCTACGACGTCCAGGTGACGGTCCCGACCGGCCAGATGGCCATCGGCAACATGCCCATCGCCAAGACCGAGGACCTCCCCGGCGGCAAGTCCAAGGTGACGTTCGCCACCTCGCCCAAGATGTCGACCTACCTGCTGTTCTTCGGCCTGGGCGACTTCGACCGCGCCACCGCCAAGGTCGGCGACGTCGAGATGGGCGTGATCACCAAGAAGGGCGACCTGGCCAAGGCCGACTTCGCCCTGAAGTCCTCGGGCCCGATCCTGCAGTGGTACAACGACTATTTCGGCGCGCCCTATCCGCTGCCGAAGCTGGACCACATCGCCGCCCCCGGCCAGAGCCAGTTCTTCAGCGCCATGGAGAACTGGGGCGCGATCTTCTACTTCGAATACGCCCTGCTGGACGATCCGGCGATCTCCACCCAGGGCGACCGCCAGAACATCTACACCACCGTGGCCCACGAAATGGCCCACCAGTGGTTCGGCGACCTGGTCACCATGCAGTGGTGGGATGACCTGTGGCTCAACGAGGGCTTCGCCTCGTGGATGGAAAGCCGGGCCACCGAGCACTTCCACCCCGAGTGGAACAGCCAGCTGGGCTCGGTCGCCAATCGTGAATACGCCATGGGCCTGGACTCGCTGGCCACCACCCACCCGGTCGTCCAGCACGTCGAGACCGTCGACCAGGCCAGCCAGGCCTTCGACGCCATCACCTACGAGAAGGGCGAGGCCGTCATCCGCATGCTGGAGGGCTATGTCGGCCCCGAGGCCTGGCGGTCCGGCGTGCGCGCCTACATCAAGGCCCACGCCCACGGCAACACCCAGACCGACGACCTGTGGATCGAGGTCGAGAAGGCCGCCGGCAAGCCGATCACGGCCATCGCCCACGACTTCACCCTGCAGCCGGGCATCCCGCTGATCACGGTCGACGCCGGCGCCTGCGCCGCGGGCAAGACCCCGGTCACCCTGACCCAGGGCGAATTCAGCCGCGACAAGCCGACCAAGACCCCCCTGGCCTGGCGCGTGCCGGTCTCGGCCCAGGTCGCCGGCTCCAGCAGCGTGGCCAAGACCCTGGTGGTCGGCGGCAAGGGCTCGCTGACCGTCGACGGCTGCGGCCCGGTGATCGTCAACGCCGGCCAGTCCGGCTACTTCCGCACCCTCTACACGCCCAAGGCCTTCGCCGGCGTCTCGGCCAACTTCGCCAAGCTGCCGGCCATCGACCAGCTGGGCGTGATCTCCGACGCCTGGGCCCTGGGCCTGAACGGCCAGCAGGCCGTCACCGACGCCCTGGACCTGGTCATGGCCACCCCGGCCGACGCCGATCCGCAGGTGTGGGGCAAGGTCGCCGGCGTCCTGACCAATGTCGACGGCATGTACGAGAGCGCGCCGGCCGACCGGGCCGCCTTCCGCAAGCTGGCCATCGCGCGCCTGGCGCCGGTGTTCCAGAAGGTGGGCTGGACGGCCCAGCCGGGCGAGGCCGCTCCGGTGGCCACCCTGCGCACCACCCTGATCAACGCCCTCAGCATCCTGGGCGACCCGGCGGTGATCGCCGAGGCCAAGCGCCGCTACGCCGCCGACAAGACCGACCCGACCGCCGTGCCCGGTCCGCTGCGCAAGGTGATCCTGTCCTCGATCGGCCGCAACGCCGACGCGGCCGCCTGGAACGCCCTGCGCGAACAGGCCAAGGCCGAGAAGACCCCGCTGATCCGCGACCAGCTCTACACCCAGCTGGCCTCGGTCCAGGACGAGGCCCTGGCGGCCAAGGCCCTGGACCTGGCCCTGAGCGGCGAGCCCAGCGAGACCCTGGCGGCCAACATGGTCTCCAAGGCGGCGCAGCTGCACCCCGACCTGGCCTTCGACTACGCCGTCGCCCACAAGGACGCGGTGAACGGCAAGGTCGACGCGGCCTCGGCCACCAAGTTCATCCCGGGCCTGGCGCGCGGTTCGGCCGATCCGGCGATGATCGGCAAGGTCCGCGCCTATGCCGAGGCCAACCTGCCGGCCGGCTCGCGCGGCGAGGCGGAAAAGTCGGTGGCCTCGATCACCGACCGCATCAAGTCCCGCAAGGCCGCCCTGCCGGCGATCACCGCCTGGGTCGCCAAGAAGGGCTGAAAACCCTTGGAAACCTCGGGGGCGAACATGGTCCCTGAGTGGATTCAGCGAACGCGAGGTGAGGCTTTCGGGCCGCTCTTGGCGTCTATCTGACGGAAGGGCCGCGCTTTTTCGAGCGCGGCCCATTTCGTCGCAGGTCAAGATTCCCCTTCATTCGCTGCGGGATTGGGCTTGCAGGCTGGCGCCTATCCCCCATATCGGCTTTCGAAGCGGGGTTGACGGGCTCGTCAACTTCGATTGAACGAACGCTTTCCCTTCGTACGTCGTTGTGTAGACGCCGTCTGGAGGGTGAGGATTTGGATCAACCGTTAGAACGCGACCAGACGGGGACGGCTCGAGAAAAACCGGGGCGCTTGCCTTAAGGCCCTTGTCACCGCCGTCCGCCAATCAGGAGCTGCAGGTCTCAACATGAGCAAGATTATCGGTATCGACCTTGGCACCACGAACTCGTGCGTGGCCATCATGGACGGTAAGACCCCGAAGGTGATCGAGAACGCCGAAGGCGCTCGCACCACCCCGTCGGTCGTCGCCTTCCTCGAAGACGGCGAGCGCCTTGTCGGCCAACCCGCCAAGCGCCAGGCCGTCACCAACCCCACCAACACGCTGTTCGCGATCAAGCGCCTGATCGGCCGCAACGCCAGCGACCCGGTGGTGGAAAAAGACAAGGGCATGGTGCCCTACGAGATCGTCAAGGGCCCGACCGGCGACGCCTGGGTCAAGGCCCACGGCAAGGACTACAGCCCGCAGGAAGTGTCGGCCTTCATCCTGCAGAAGATGAAGGAAGCCGCCGAGACCCACCTGGGCGAGCCGGTGACCAAGGCGGTCATCACCGTCCCGGCCTATTTCAACGACGCCCAGCGTCAGGCCACCAAGGACGCTGGCAAGATCGCCGGCCTTGAGGTCCTGCGCATCATCAACGAGCCGACCGCGGCGGCCCTGGCCTACGGCCTGGAAAAGAACGACGGCAAGAAGATCGCCGTCTACGACCTGGGCGGCGGCACCTTCGACGTCTCGATCCTGGAGATCGGCGACGGCGTCTTCGAAGTGAAGTCGACCAACGGCGACACTTTCCTGGGCGGCGAGGACTTCGACCTGCGCGTCGTCGACTACCTGGCCGACGAGTTCAAGAAGGAACAGGGCGTCGACCTGCGCAAGGACAAGCTGGCCCTCCAGCGCCTGCGCGAAGAGGCCGAAAAGGCCAAGAAGGAGCTGTCGTCGACCGCTCAGTACGAAGTGAACCTGCCCTTCATCTCGATGAACGCGTCGGGTCCGCTGCACCTGAACATCAAGCTGTCGCGCTCCAAGCTGGAAGCCCTGGTCGAAGACCTGATCACCCGGACCATCGGTCCGTGCGAACAGGCCCTCAAGGACGCCGGCCTGAAGAAGAGCGACATCGACGAAGTCATCCTGGTCGGCGGCATGAGCCGCATGCCCAAGGTGCAGCAAGCGGTGCAGGACTTCTTCGGCCGCGAACCCCACAAGGGCGTGAACCCCGATGAAGTCGTGGCCCTGGGCGCCGCCGTCCAGGCCGGCGTGCTGCAAGGCGACGTCAAGGACGTGCTGCTGCTGGACGTGACCCCGCTCACCCTGGGCATCGAGACCCTGGGCGGCGTGTTCACCCCGCTGATCGAGCGCAACACCACCATCCCGACCAAGCGCTCGCAGACCTTCTCGACCGCCGACGACAACCAGTCGGCCGTGACGATCCGCGCCTTCCAGGGCGAGCGTCCGATGGCCGTCGACAACAAGTTCCTGGGTCAGTTCGACCTGCAGGGCATCCCGCCGGCGCCGCGCGGCGTGCCGCAGATCGAGGTCACCTTCGACATCGACGCCAACGGCATCGTCAACGTCCACGCCAAGGACAAGGCGACCAACAAGGAGCACTCGATCCGCATCCAGGCCAATGGCGGCCTTTCGGACGCGGACATCGAGCGCATGGTCAAGGAAGCCGAGGCCAACAAGGCGTCGGACGAGAAGAAGAAGGCGCTGGTCGAGGCCAAGAACCAGGGCGAGGCCATCGTGCACTCGACCGAGAAGGCCCTGGCCGAGCACGGCGACAAGGTCGGCGCGGCCGAGAAGACCGCGATCGAGACCGGCCTGACCGACCTGAAGTCGGCGCTGGAAGGCGAAGACGTCGAGGCCATCCAGGCCAAGACCCAGGCCCTGATCCAGGCGTCGATGAAGCTCGGCGAGGCGATGTACAACGCCCAGCAGGGCGGCGCTGAAGGCGGTGACGAAGCCGCCGCCGATGACGGCGTCGTCGACGCCGAATTCGAAGAAGTCGACGACTCCAAGCCGTCGGCGTGACCATGGGTCGCGGGGCGGTGCGCGTGACTTCGGTTCCCTCCGCCCCCACCTTCGGGGACAAGGCTTCCGCCTGCCGCTTGCGGCCGGGCGGGAGCGCTCCCACCTCTCTTTCCAACATGGCTAGTGATCGACCCTGACGATGCGCGACTATTACGAAGTCCTGGGCGTGGCCCGTGGCTGCGATGACGCCGCCCTCAAGGCCGCCTTCCGCAAGATGGCCATGGAGCACCATCCTGACCGCAACGGCGGTTGCGAGAACGCGGCTGGTCGCTTCAAGGAAATCAACGAAGCCTATTCGGTGCTGTCGGACGCTCAGAAGCGCGCCGCCTACGACCGCTTCGGCCATGCCGGGGTGAACGGTCCGCAGGGCGGGCCCGGCGGCTTCGGCGGCGCCGACGCCAGCGATATCTTCAACGACGTCTTCGGCGACGTCTTCGGCGAGATGTTCGGCGGCGGCCGCCGCCAGTCGAACGGTCCCCAGCGCGGCCAGGACCTGCGCTACGACCTGGAGATCACCCTCGAGCAGGCCTATGCGGGCGCCGAGGTCGAGATCAAGGTTCCGGCCGCCATCACCTGCGAGGTCTGCGACGGCTCGGGCGCCAAGCCCGGCACCAGCCCGACGGTCTGCGGTTCGTGCGGCGGCGCCGGCCGCGTGCGGGCCACCCAAGGTTTCTTCGCGGTCGAGCGCGCCTGCCCCCGCTGCGGCGGTTCGGGCCGCCTGGTGCTCGACCCCTGCCAGAGCTGCCACGGCCACGGCCAGGTGCGCCGCGAGCGCGTGCTGTCGGTGCGCATCCCGGCCGGCGTCGATGACGGCGCCCGCATCCGCCTGGCCGGCGAAGGCGACGCCGGGGCCCGCGGCGGTCCGCGCGGCGACCTCTACCTGTTCCTGTCGGTGATCCCGCACGAGCTGTTCGAGCGCGACGGCCTGGACCTGCTGTGCACCGTGCCGGTGCCGATGACCGTGGCCGCCCTGGGCGGCGAGATCGAGGCCCCCTGCCTGCTGGGCGGCGAGAACTGCGACGGCAATAGCCGCCAGACCGTCAAGGTCCCGGAAGGTTCGCAGACCGGCAAGACCGTCCGCCTCAAGGGCCGCGGCATGCCCTCGCTGCGCAGCCGCCAGCGCGGCGACCTGGTGGTCGAGCTGTTCGTGGAAACCCCGACCCACCTCTCCGCGCGGCAAAAGGAGCTCCTGCAGGAGCTGGCCGGCCTGTGCGGCGAGAAGCAGAACCCCAAGTCGGCCAACTTCGTCGGCAAGGCCAAGCGCTTCTGGGAAGAAGTGACGGGCAACTAGCCCGACGCGCGCGACCGACGTCTCCGATACAAATTCGGGTTGCAAAACCTGAAGATGCATACTCCCATGGCGTGCGCATTCGGCGCAGTGTCAAAGGGGTTGTTCAGTGAAGATTCGTCGGAAATTGGCGTTGTTCGGTGTCGCCGTCGGCCTGGCCGCGGGCATGTCCATGGTCAGCGCGCCGGTCGTCGCCGCGCCCACCTACTGCCAGCAACAGGCCTGGTGGTTCTGCGATCCGTCCTACACCCGCGGCACCACGGAATGGTGGGCCTGTGTCGACAACTACATCGCCAACTGCGTCTATAACGGCTGCATCGAAAACGGCTCGAACCAGTGCGTCGCCAACCGCATGCCCAAGGCCCTGCCGCTTCAGAAGCTGAAGAAGCTCCAGAAGGCCGCCTAGGCTTTCGACGGCCGCCGCCCCCGCGGCGGCCGTCACCGCCCTCGACATCGGCGATCACGGGTCCGCGAGGCCGATCTGGTGGGTTTTCGCGGGATTAGTCCCCAGGGCTTGTGGATATCCCTTGCCGAAGTCTTAACGGAACGCGCGACGCTCTGTACCTTCCGGCCCGATGAACGCCCCCGCCTCCCCCACCGTCCAGACCTATGACGCCACCGGCGCGACGCCGGTGATGCAGCAGTTCTTCGAGATGAAGGCGCGGCAGCCCGACGCCCTGATCTTCTTCCGCATGGGCGACTTCTACGAGCTGTTCTTCGACGACGCCTACAAGGCCGCCGCCGCCCTGGGCATCAGCCAGACCTTCCGGGGCACGCACAACGGCCAGCCGATCCCGATGGCCGGCGTGCCGCAGCACGCGGCCGAGGCCTATCTCTCCAAGCTGATCCGCATGGGCTTCAAGGTCGCCGTCTGCGAGCAGATGGAAGACCCGGCCGAGGCCAAGAAGCGCGGCTCCAAGTCGGTGGTCCGCCGCGACATCGTCCGCGTCGTCACCCCCGGCACCCTGACCGAGGACGGCCTGCTGGACGCCCGGGGCGCCAACCGCCTGGCCGCCGTGGCCGTGCGGGCCGGCCAGGCGGCCGTGGCGGCCGTCGAGCTGTCCACCGGCGAGGTCGAGTGCTTCCTGGTGGCCAAGGACGCCGTGGCGGCGATCCTGGCCGCCCTGGCCCCGTCCGAGACCCTGGTCGCCGACCGCCTGCTGTCGGACGAGCACCTGTCCCAGACCCTGAAGATCTGCGGCGGCCTGATCCAGCCCATGCCCTCGGCCCTGTCCGAGCCCCAGGCGTCGGAGACCCGGGTCAAGCGCCTGTACGGCGTCGACACCCTGGACGGGTTCGGCGGGCTGTCGCCGGCCGAGATCGGGGCCCTGGGCCTGATCGCCGCCCACCTGGAGATGACCCAGGCCGGCAAGCTGCCGGCGCTGCGCGCCCCGCGCCGCGCCGCCGAGGCCGACGTCATGGCCATCGACCCGGCCACCCGCGGCAGCCTGGAGATCGACCGCACCCAGGGCGGCGACCGCAACGGCTCGCTGCTGGCCGCCATCGACCGCACCGTCACCGCCGGCGGCGCCCGCCTGCTGGCCTCGCGCCTGGCCCGGCCGCTGCTGGACCCAGCCGCCATCGACGCCCGCCTGGACGCGGTGGAGTGGTTCGTCGACCACCGCAGCCTGCGCGAACGCCTGCGCGAGGTGCTCAAGGGCGCCGGCGACATGGCCCGCGCGCTTTCCCGCCTGGCCCTGGGCCGGGGCGGTCCGCGCGACCTGGGCTGCCTCAAGGACGGCCTCAAGACCGGCGAGAAGCTGGCCGGCATGGTCGGCGGCTCGGGCGACCCGCTGTCGCCGCCGCCCGCCGAGCTGGAAGGGGCGCTGAAGGCCCTGACCCCGTCGCTGCAGGAGGGCCTGTCGCGCCTGCTGGCCCAGCTGGAGCAGGGCCTGGGTCCCGACCTGCCGGCCCTGGCCCGCGACGGCGGCTTCGTGGCCCCCGGCGTCCGTCCCGAACTGGACCAGGCCCGGGCCCTGCGCGACGACAGCCGCCGCGTGGTGGCCGCGCTGGAAGCCCGCCTGATCCAGGAAAGCGGCGTGCCGCTGAAGATCCGTCACAACGGCGTCCTGGGCTATTTCGTCGAGGCCACGGCCGGCAAGGCCGACCCGCTGTTCCAGCCGCCGCTGAACGCCACCTTCATCCACCGCCAGACCCTGGCCAACCAGGTGCGGTTCACCACCGTCGAGCTGGCCGACCTGGACGCCCGCATCGCCCAGGCCGCCGAGCGGGCCCTGGCCATGGAGGTCGCGGCCTTCGAGGACTGGCGCGCCGAGGCCGTGGCCCTGGCCGAGCCGATCCAGCTGGCCGCCGAGGCCCTGGCCCGGCTGGACGTCGCCGCCGCCCTGGCCGAGTGGTCGGAAGACGCCGGGGCCGTGCGCCCCATCGTCGACCGGTCCCTGGCCTTCGACGCCAAGGCCGCCCGCCACCCGGTGGTCGAAGCCGCGGTCAAGCGCGCCGGCGACCCCTACACCCCCAACGACTGCCGCCTGGACGCGGCGGGGGACATCGGGGCGCGGCTATCGATCGTCACCGGCCCGAACATGGCCGGTAAGTCGACCTTCCTGCGCCAGAACGCCTTGCTGGCCATCCTGGCCCAGTCGGGCTGCTACGTGCCGGCCAAAAGCCTGCGTCTCGGCGTGGTCGACCGCCTGTTCAGCCGCGTCGGGGCCGGCGACGACCTGGCCCGGGGCCGCTCGACCTTCATGATGGAGATGGTCGAGACCGCCGCCATCCTGACCCAGGCCAGCCCGCGCAGCCTGGTGATCCTGGACGAGATCGGCCGAGGCACGGCCACCTATGACGGCCTGGCCATCGCCTGGGCCTGCGCCGAGGCCCTGCACGACGTCAACCGCTGCCGCGCCCTGTTCGCCACCCACTATCACGAGCTGGCCACGCTGGAGACGCGGATGGCCCATGTCTCGAACCTCAGCCTCCGGGCCAAGGAGTGGAACGGCGACCTGGTGTTCCTGCACGAGGCGGCCGCCGGTCCCGCCGACCGCTCCTACGGGGTGCAGGTGGCCAAGCTGGCCGGCGTGCCGCCCCAGGTGGTGGCCCGCGCCAAGGAGGTGCTGGACCGGCTGGAGAGCAAGACCGAGTCGCCGGCCAAGCTGGACGAGCTGCCCCTGTTCGCCGCCTCCGCGCCCGTCGCGGCGCCTGTTCAGGCGGCGCCCAGCCGCACGGACGCGGCGCTGGAGGAGCTGGACGTCGACGGCATGAGCCCGCGCGAGGCCCTGGACGCGCTTTACCGTCTTAAGGCTCTGCTCAAGGCTTGAGATCATATAGGTAGGGCGCGGGTCGCCTCGCCGGGTTTTTGGTCGGGTTCGGCGATCGCGTTCCGCAAGCCTATATTGGTGCCATGCCCCGTCGCCTTCGCCCCACCCCGCTGGAACATGTCGTCGACGGCCACGCCCTGCGCGCGCGCCTGTCGGCCGCCGCCCTCGACCTGATCGGCGACGAGGCCGGCCAGCGGGCTCGCGCCATCGAGATCCTGAAACAGGCCCTGTTCCGCGGCCGCATGATCGCCAAGGAGCGGCTGGAGAACGGGGCCGGCGGCCTGGAGACGGCCCGCCTGCTCAGCGGCGTCACCGACGAGGTGATCACCGCCCTCTACGACTTCACCACCGTCCACGTGTTCCGGGCCCGCAACCCCACCGAGGGCGAGCGCCTGTGCCTGCTGGCCGTGGGCGGCTACGGCCGGCGCACCCTGGCGCCGTTCTCGGACATCGACCTGCTGTTCCTGCGCCCCTACAAGCAGACGCCGCACGCCGAGAGCGTGATCGAGTACATGCTGTATGCGCTGTGGGACCTGGGCTTCAAGGTCGGCCACGCCTCGCGCACGGTCGAGGAGTGCGTCAAGCTCTCCAAGGAAGACTACACGATCCGCACCTCGATCCTGGAGGCCCGCAGGCTGACCGGCGACGAGCGCCTGGGCGAGGAGCTGAAGAAGCGCTTCCGCGACGACGTCATGAAGGGCACCGGCGCGGCCTTCGTCGCCGCCAAGCTCAAGGAGCGCGACGACCGCCAGGCCCGGGCCGGCGCCAGCCGCTACATGGTCGAGCCCAACGTCAAGGAGGGCAAGGGCGGCCTGCGCGACCTGCACACCCTGATGTGGATCGCCGAGTACCTGCACCCGGTCGACCGGCCCGAGGACGTGTTCAAGCTGGAGGTGTTCGACCGCCGGGAGGCCAAGGGCTTCATCCGCGCCTTCGACTTCCTGCACGCCGTGCGCGCCCACCTGCATTTCGCCACCGGCCGTCCGGAAGAGCGCCTGACCTTCGACCTGCAGCCCGAGATCGCCCGCCGTATGGGCTACGGCGACCGCGGCGACGCCCCGGCGGTGGAGCGCTTCATGCGCCGCTACTTCCTGGTGGCCAAGGAGGTCGGGGCCCTGACCCGCGCCTTCTCGGCCAAGCTGGAGGCCGAGCACTTCAAGCACGAGCCCCGGGGCATCTCGCGGTTCCTGCCCGGCGGCGGCAAGCCCAAGCGCAAGGCCCTGGACGTGGCCGGCTTCTACGAGGACGGCGGCCGCCTGAACATCGACGGCCCGCAGGTGTTCGAGGCCGACCCGGTCAACCTGATCCGCCTGTTCAAGACCGCCGACGACCGCGATCTGGACCTGCACCCGGACGCCTTCACGGCGGTGACCCGCAACCTGCACCTGATCACCTCGAAGGTCCGCCGCGACCCGCTGGCGACCCGGGCGTTCCTGGACCTGCTGGCCTACGGTAAGCGCAGCTACCGCACCCTGACCCTGATGAACGACGCCGGCGTGCTGGGCCGGTTCATCCCCGAGTTCGGGCGGGTCGTGGCCCAGATGCAGTTCAACATGTACCACTCGTACACGGTGGACGAGCACACCCTGCGGGCCGTGGGCCTGATCGGCGACATGGCCGCCGGCCGCCTGGTCGACGACCACCCGCTGGCCGTCTCCATCATGCCGCTGATCGAGGACCGCGAGGCCCTGTTCCTGGCCATGCTGCTGCACGACACCGGCAAGGGCGGGGTCGGCGGCCAGGAGAAGGCCGGGGCCCGCAGCGCCCGCAGCGCCTGCGAGCGCCTGGGCGTGGAGCGCACCAAGGTCGAACTGGTGGCCTGGCTGGTCGAGAACCACCTGGTCATGAGCGACTTCGCCCAGAAGCGCGACGTGGCCGATCCGGGCACCGTGGCCGCCTTCGCCCGCATCGTCGAGAATCCCGAGCGCCTGCGCCTGCTGCTGGTCATCACCGTCGCCGACATCCGCGCCGTGGGGCCGGGCGTGTGGAACGGCTGGAAGGGCCAGCTGCTGCGCGAGCTCTACAACGCCACCGAAGCGGTGTTCCGAGGCGGTCGCGGCAGCGACGCCGCCGCCAGCGTCCAACGCCACCAGGAGGCCGCCGCCGAGCAGGCCCGCGACGTGCTGGTCCAGGCCGACCCCGCCGCCCAGGGCTGGGCCCAGGCGATGGAGGCGGCCTATTTCGGCGCGTTTTCGCTGGACGACCTGAAGGCCCACGCCGAGCTGGCCCGCCGCGCAGCGATCCAGGGCGGGGCGGCCGCCGAGGGCCGGGTGCCGGCCGGCGCCAACGCCGCCGAGATCGTCATCGCCGCCAAGGACCGGCGCGGCCTGTTCGCCGACCTCGCCCTGGCCATCTCCTCGCTGGGCGGCAACGTCGTCGGCGCCCGGGTCTTCACCTCGCGCCAGGGCCAGGCCCTGGACGTCTTCCATGTGCAGGACGTGACCGGCGCGGCTCTGGGCTGCGAGAACCCCCGGGCCCTGCGCCGCCTGGCCGACGCCCTGGAGGCGGCCGGCCGCGGCGAGCCGGTGGCCGTCGAGCCCCGGCGCGGCGCGGAGCTGTCACGCACCGCCGCCTTCTCGATCGCCCCGACCGTGGTCGTCGACAACGAGGCGTCCAACGAGGCCACGGTGGTCGAGGCCTCGGGCCGCGACCGGCCTGGTTTGCTGCAAGCTTTGGCCCGCACCCTGGCCGACAACGGCCTGTCCATCCAGTCGGCCCACATCGACGGCTACGGCGAGCGGGCGGTCGACGCCTTCTACGTCCAGACGTCCGAGGGCGGTAAGGTCGAGGACGCCAAGAAGGTCTCGGCCCTGAAGGCCGACCTGCTGGCGGCCCTGGAGCAGAACGAGGCCGGTGCGCCGAACACCCGCCCGGGCCTGAAGCGGGCGCGGGCCAGCGTGGCGCGGTAGCAGAGGCTAGACGATCTCGACCGATACGACCTTGAATACGCCGTCGTCGCTGATCTCTCCCAGATGAATAAATGCGGAGAGGCAATCCGAGAACTCGTCGGATAGAGCTAACCCTTCTTTGTCGTAGTCATTTACCGCGACGAGCGTCAGTACGCCGTCGTTGAAGGAACAAGTGACCTGCTGATGCCAGGTCCGTTCCCCGCGAAAATGCTGCTCGATGTCTTGTGCCGCCTCCGGGCCGGCTGCCGCGCTGATGCCCCCGGCGATCATCGTGATCTTGAACATGCTTACCTTTGCTTCGCGCGAGCCAGCATCCGTCCCGGATGAGACCGCGCCTTAAATCCTTGGTGGATCGGAGCTCTGGCGTCTGACCGTGTCAAGGACGACGCCGGCAAACTCGGCTTTCCCTCCCCCTTGTGGGGAGGGTGGACGCGAAGCGGACAGGTGGAGGATCGGTGCAGGGTGGTGGGGAGCTTGAATTGCTGAGCCGGCAGGCCTCATTCGACCCCGGCCGCCAGGGTCACCCTCCCCACGAGCGGGAGGGAAACGCCCAACTTGCTTGCTCAAGCTTGCCGCACCGCTAACATCGCCGCCATGAAGCGCTTCGCTCCCCTGGCCCTGGCCGTCGTCGTCGCCTCCAGCCTGGTCCTGGCCCTGGGGTTCGACGCCCGGGCGCAGATCCATCGGCAGATCTACCCCGCCCCGACCGCGCCGCTCAGCCTGTCGGGCCTGCCCGAGGGGGCGGCGTTCGTGACGGTGACCACGGCCGACGGCGTGGTGCTGAAGGGGATCGAGGTCCCCCCGCGCGACGGCAAGCCGACCTTCCTGATGTTCCACGGCAACGGCTCGGCCGCCTCGCGCAGCATCGACTGGCTGGCGCCGCTGATCGCCGAGGGCTACGGCGTGGTCGCGACCGAATATCGCGAGTACAGCGGCAATCCGGGCCGGGCCAGCGAGACGGGCCTGGCCGCCGACGCGGACGCCTTCTACGCCCGGGCCCGCACGGTGGCCGGCGGCGGCAAGCTGATCGTGGTCGGCCACAGCCTGGGCGGCGGGGTGGCCCTGGGCCTGTCGCGGCGCCAGACCCTGGACGCCCTGGTGACGATCGGCACCTTCTCCAGCCTGAGCGACATGGCTCCGGCCTTCGTCCGGCCGCTGCTGACCGACCGCTACGACAACAAGGGCGCCGTCGCCATGCTGGACGAGCCCTATTACCTGGTCCACGGCGACGCCGACGAGGTGGTGCCCTTCGCCCAGGGCAAGGTCCTGCAGGCGACGGCCGTGGCCGACCATCGCCGGGGTGCGATGTTCACGGTCCACGGCGCCGGCCATGCCCCGGACACGCCGACCGTGGCGGCGATCCTGCGGGCCGTGGTCGCCAAGACCGAGGCTGGCGGCGGGCCGATCAAGGCCGAACTGCCCGGTTCGGTGGCGCTGGCGCCGTTCTAGGGTCGGTGGCTCGCCCTCTTGTCCACACCTGACGGCTTCGCCGTCTGTCCGCCCCCGTAGGGGGCGGAGCCTCACGCTCTTCCCCCTCCGGGGGAAGACGACCGCGAAGCGGTCCGTAGGGGGCAAGCGGGCGGTGCACGGAAAACCCTCGGCGAATCCCCAAGCCCTCGCTTGACGGCCCACCATCCAGCCCGCAGAAGCCATTCGTGACCGACAGCGCCCCCCCGAACGCCCCCACCCCGCAGACCGCCCCCGCCAAGAAGGCCGGCGGGCTGCTGAAGTCGTCGATGATCTATTCCGGCCTGACCCTGATCAGCCGGTTCATGGGCTTCGCCCGCGACCTGGCGGTCTCGTACCGGATGGGGGCCAGCGCCACCCCGGCGGCCGACGCCTACAACGCCGCCCTGGCCTTCCCGAACCTGTTCCGCCGGTTCTTCGCCGAGGGGGCCTTCGCCGCCGCCTTCGTGCCGGCCTACGCCAAGTCGCTGCAGCGCGACGGCGAGGAGAAGGCCGATATCCTGGCGGCCGACGCCATGGCCACCCTGGCGGCCTCGACGATCATCATCACCGTGATCTGCCAGCTGGCCATGCCCTGGCTGATGATGCTGATCAGCCCCGGCTTCGGCTGGGGCACCGAGAAGTACAAGCTGGCGGTGCTGCTGACCCAGATCACCATGCCCTACCTGCCGTGCATGGCCATCGTGGCGCACCTGTCGGGCGTGCTGAACGCCCGCGACCGCTTCATCCTGTCGGCCGGCGCGCCGATCCTGCTGAACATCTTCACCCTGGCCTTCATCCTGCCGCAGACCAGCGCCGTGGGGGCCGCGACCTGGGGTTCGGCGGGCGTGGTCGTGGCCGGCGTCGCCCAGGCGGCCCTGCTGACCTGGGGGGTCAACAAGTCCGGCGCCCAGGTGCACTGGCGGCTGCCGCGCCTGACGCCCGAGGTGCGCGAGCTGATCGGCAAGGCCATCCCGGGCGCCCTGGCGGCCAGCGCCACCCAGGTCAACATCTTCATCTCCGGCAACCTGGCCAGCCATGTGCCCGGCGGCCGCTCGTGGCTGGCCACCGCCGACCGCCTGTACCAGCTGCCGCTGGGCCTGGTGGGGGTGGCGATCGGCGTGGCCCTGCTGCCGCGCCTGTCGCGGGCCGTGAACAGCGGCGACGGCGAGGACGCCCAGAGCGCCATGGACCAGGCGATCACCCTGGCCATGGCCCTGACCATCCCCGCCGCCGCGGCCCTGGTCGCCATGCCCGGCTTCCTGTCGGACGCCCTCTACACGCGCGGCCAGTTCACCCCCTTCGACGCCAGCCAGACGGCGGCGGCGCTGTTCTTCTACGGCCTGGGCACCCCGGCCTTCGTGCTGCAGCAGCTGTATTCGCGGGCCTTCTTCGCGCGCGGCGACACCAAGAGCCCGATGCGCTTCGCCCTGATCTCGGTGGCGCTGAACATCGGTCTGGGCATCGCCCTGTTCAACCTGATGGGCGTGAAGGGCATCGCCGCGGCCACGGCCGTGGCCTCGTGGATCAATGTCGGCCAGATGGCCTTCGGCCTGTCGCGCAAGGGGCACTACAACCCCTCGCTCCAGACCTGGTCGCGGGTGAGCCGCATCCTGGCGGCCAGCGTGGCCATGGGCGGGGCCCTGGCGGCGGCCTCGCACTGGCGGCCGCTGATCGAGGCGCCGCTGCGCGAGCTGGGCCTGCGCGGCCACACCCTGGGCGCCAAGGAGTTCGCCCTGCTGCTGACCGTGCTGGTCGGCGGGGCGCTCTATCCACCCCTGGTCCTGCTGTTCGGCGGCGTGACGCCGTCGGAGGTCAAGGGCCTGCTCAAGCGGGGCAAGGCGTAGGATCGGGGACATGCCCTCGGGCGTGTCCCCAAGTCCTGGCTCGGTGCGCGAACATGGGGACACGCGACGAGCGCATGTCCCCGGCTCGGGCCTTGCCCTTCAAGCCCCGGCCCGGTAACCAGCGTGAATGGCTCCGATCGGTTCTTCCGCGCCGCGATGGCGCAGCTTCCTCTGATCCCGACCGCCGCGTTCCGCACGCGGCTCGCGTTCCCACGCGTCCGCCATACCGCTTTCGATATCCAAGGCTGAAGCCATGACCGACCACACCCCTGTCCCCTACACGGGCCCCACCCGCGTGCTCTCCGGCGTCCAGCCGTCCGGCGCCCTGCACCTGGGCAACTATCTCGGCGCCCTGGTGAAGTTCGCCCGCCTGCAGCACGAGATGGACACCTTCATCTTCGTGGCCGACCTGCACGCCATCACCGTGTGGCAGGAGCCCGAGGCCCTGGCCCAGCAGACCCGCGAGATCGCCGCCGCCTACCTGGCCGCCGGCCTCGACCCGAAGAAGGCGACGATCTTCCCGCAGTCGGCGGTGCGCGAGCATTCCGAACTGGCCTGGATCTTCCAGTGCGTGGCCCGCCTGGGCTGGCTGGACCGCATGACCCAGTTCAAGGAGAAGAGCGGCAAGCACAAGGAGCGCAGCTCGGTGGGCCTCTACACCTATCCGGTGCTGCAGGCGGCCGACATCCTGGTCTACAAGGCCACCCACGTGCCGGTGGGCGAGGACCAGAAGCAGCACCTGGAGCTGACCCGCGACATCGCCGGCAAGTTCAACCACGACTTCGGGGTGCAGGGCTTCTTCCCGCAGCCCGAGCCGCTGATCCAGGGCCCCGGGGCGCGGATCATGAGCCTGCGCGACGGCTCGGCCAAGATGAGCAAGTCCGATCCGTCGGACTACAGCCGCATCAACCTGACCGACGACGCCGACGCCATCGCCGGCAAGGTCAAGAAGGCGCGCACCGACCCGGAGCCGCTGCCCGAGACCCTGGACGAGCTGTCGGCTCGCCCCGAGGCCGACAACCTGGTGGGCATCTTCGCGGCGCTGTCGGGCCGGACCAAGGCCGAGGTGCTGGCCGAGTACGCCGGCAAGGGCTTCGGGACCTTCAAGCCGGCCCTGGCCGAGCTGGCGGTCGAGAAGCTGGCCCCGGTCGGCGAGACCATGCGCCGCTACCTGGCCGATCCGGCCGAGATCGACGCCATCCTCAAGGCCGGCGCCGAGCGGGCCTCCGAGGTCGCCGCGCCGACCGTGGCCGAGGTGAAGAAGCTGGTCGGGTTCTGGGGAGCCTGAGGACCGTCACGCGGCAGGCCCAGCTCCAAACCTGGGCGCCGCGTGAAGCTTCCTTGAAATCGCCATGGCCACGCTTGCAAGGCGTGGCCGGGCGCGACTAGGACCTGTCGCAGGGTCGGGGCTTTTTAGCGATCGCGTGAGCGTGTCGCAGGAGCGCTCGATGCTGCATCGTAACGATATCGATGGCCTGCGGGCCGTCGCCATCCTCCCGATCCTTCTCTTCCACGCCGGCCTGACCCAGATGTCGGGCGGATTCATCGGCGTCGACATCTTCTTCGTCATATCCGGCTTCCTGATCACCTCGATCATCGTCCGGGAGGCCAAGACCGGCGCGTTCTCGCTGGCGACCTTCTACAAGCGGCGGGTGGTGCGGATCTTCCCCGCGCTGTTCGTCACCCTGGCGCTGGTGCTGCTGGCCGGCTGCCTGCTGATGCTGCCCAGCGAGGTCGCGCCCCTGGGCGAGAGCGCGGCGGCGGCGGGCGGCTTCGTCTCCAACATCTACTTCTGGAAGACGGCCGACTATTTCGCCGGCTCGGCCGACCTGAAGCCGCTGCTCCACACCTGGTCGCTGGGCGTGGAGGAGCAGTTCTACATCTTCTACCCGCTGATGATCATGTTCGTGCTGCGCTTCCTCAAGCGCTGGCTGGCCCTGGTCATCGGCCTGGTGACGCTGGGCTCGTTCGCCGTGAGCCTGGTGCTGGTGGCGATCGGCCCGAACGCCGCCTTCTACCTGCTGCCCAGCCGGGCCTGGGAGCTGGGGATCGGCGGTCTCGTCGCCGTCGGCGCCTTCCCCGCCCTGCGCGGGGCCTGGCTGCGGGCCCTCGCGCCGCTGCTGGGCGCGGTCCTGATCGCGGCGGGCCTGGCCTTCATCCGCGCCGACAGCCCGTTCCCGGCCCCCTGGGCCCTGCTGCCCTGCCTGGGCGCGGCGCTGATCATCGCCTATGGCGAAGGCTCGTTCGTGGGGCGGGCGCTGTCGATCCAGCCGCTCCGCTGGATCGGCGCGATCTCGTATTCGCTGTACCTGCTGCACTGGCCGATCATCGCCTTCTATCGGCTGCAGACGGGCATCAGCCTGACCCCGGTGGAATCGTCCTGCCTGGTCGCGGCCAGCATCGCGGCGGCGGCCCTGTCGTACTACCTGGTCGAGCAGCCCGTCCTGCGCCGGTTCCGGAGCGGCCCGGCCGGCAAGATCCTGGGCGTCGGGACCGTCGCCCTGGCGGCCGGCCTGGCGGCGTCGGCGGTGGTGGCGGTCAACGCCGACAACTGGCGGACCTATACCCCCGAGGCCAAGCGGATCATGAGCTACGCCCGCTATGTCGGCACCGAGGAGCACACCTACCAGTACCGTCCGGACCGGTGCTTCATCGAGAGCACCAGCCGCCGCGGCTTCGATCGCGCCTTCTGCCTGAAGCACAGCCCCGACAAGCCCAACCTCGTCGTCCTGGGCGACAGCCATGCGGCCCAGTACTGGCGGGCGATCGCCCTGCGCTTCCCCGACAAGAACGTGATGCAGGCCACCGCCTCGGGCTGCCGTCCGACCCTGCACACCCAGGGCGAGAAGCGCTGCACCGACCTGGTGGGCTACGTGCTGGGCGACTTCCTGGCCCGGGGCGGCGCCGACGCCGTGGTGCTGTCGGGCCGCTGGAAGGACAGCGACGTGGCCAACCTCGTGGAGACCGTGCGCTTCCTGAAGTCCAAGCACATCCCGGTCACCGTCATCGGCCCGACCGTGGAATACGACGGCGAGTTCCCCGAGATCCTGGCCCGCGCCCTTCTGCAGGACGGGCGCGGATCGGTCTCCACCCTGCGCCTGACCCAGCCCAAGACCATGGACGAGAAGCTGGCCGCGCTGATGAAGGCCGAGGGCGTGCCCTATGTCTCCGAGCAGAACATCGAGTGCCCCGCCGACCGCTGCATGGCCTTCGCCCCCGGCGAGGTGCCGTTCCACTTCGACTACGGGCACATGCCGCTGAGCGCGGCGCGCTACGTGATCTCCAGGGCCAACATCTAGAGCCGGCCGGGAATCCGCACCGGCAGGCTCTCGTAACCCTTCACGAAGCTGGAATAGACCCGCTTGGGCTCGCCCATGACCTCGATCTTCGGGAAGCGCTTGAGGATCTCCTCCCAGATGATCTTCAGCTGCAGCTCGGCCAGGCGGTTGCCCACGCAGCGGTGGATGCCGAAGCCGAACGACAGGTGGCGGCGGGCCTGCGGGCGGTCGATCAGGAAGGCGTTCGGATTGTCGATGACGGTGTCGTCGCGGTTGCCCGAGACGTACCACATCACGACCTTGTCGCCCTTCCTGATGGTCTTGCCCGACAGCTCGAAGTCCTCGATGGCGGTGCGGCGCATGTAGGCCAGCGGGGTCTGCCAGCGGATGATCTCCGAGACCATGTTGGGGATCAGCGACGGGTCGGCCCGCAGCTTGGCCTCTTCCGCCGGGTTCTGGCTGAGGGCCAGCAGGCCGCCGGTGATCGAGTTGCGGGTGGTGTCGTTGCCGCCGACGATCAGCAGGATGATGTTCCCCAGGTACTCGAACGGCGGCATGTTCCGCGTGGCCTCGCCGTGGGCCAGCATCGAGATCAGGTCGTTGCCCGGCTCGGTCGAATTGACCCGCTGGTTCCACAGCTCGGTGAAATAGGCCAGGCACTCCATCAGCTCGGCCCGGCGCTGCTCCTCGGTGTCGACGATGCCGGCGCCCGGCACGGCGGTGGAGACGTCGGACCAGCGGGTCAGCTTGCGGCGCTCTTCCCACGGGAAGTCGAACAGGGTGGCCAGCATCTGGGTGGTCAGCTCGATCGACACCTTGTCGACCCAGTCGAAGGTCTCGCCGATCGGCAGGTTGTCGAGGATCCCGCCCACGCGTTCGCGGATCGTCCCCTCCAGCAGCGCCAGGTTCACCGGCGAGACGATCGGGCTGACGGTCTTGCGCTGGATGTCGTGCTTGGGCGGGTCCATGGCGATGAACATCGGCAGGACGAAGTCCTCGTCGAAGTTCCTGATCGTGATGCCGCCGAAGCTGCTGTCCGACGAGAACACCTGGTGGGTGGTGTCGACGGTCATGATGTCGTTGTAGCGGGTGATCGACCAGTAGGGGCCGTGCTCGCTCTGCGCGCAGTAATGCACCGGGTCCTCGGCCCGCAGCCGCTCGAAGAACGGCCAGTGGGCGTCGGCCTGGAACAGGGCGGGATCGGCGACGTCGATCTCCTCCAGGGGCATCGAATAGGCCCGGGCGCGCGCCGCCTCCTTCTGGGCGTCGGCCGACAGATCGATGGCTCCGTCGCTCATGGCGACCTCCCAAGAAAATGAACAAGCAAACAACTGTTTCGAGGATGGAGCCATAACGCGGTTCGTTTGTCACGATGACGCAAGCGGCACCCGGCCTCTTGCCCGGGGGGCGCCGAAGGTCCATTTCTCCGGCATGTTCATCCAGACCGAAACCACGCCCAACCCCGAGGTCCTGAAGTTCCTGCCCGGCCGCGAAGTGCTGGGCGAGGGCGCTCGGGAATTCCGCACCGCCGAGGAAGGCGACGCCTCGCCCCTGGCCGAGGCCCTGTTCCGGCTGGGCGACGTCGACCGCGTGTTCTTCGGCCCGGACTTCCTGACCGTGACCAAGGCCGAGGGCGCGGAGTGGCCGCACCTGAAGGCGCCGATCCTGGCCGCCATCATGGACCACTTCACCAGCGGCCGCCCCCTGCTGCTGGACCAGGTCGAGAGCGGCCACGACGAGGACGGGGTCTACGACGAGGAGACCTCGCAGATCGTCGCCGAGATCAAGGACCTGCTGGACACCCGCATCCGCCCGGCCGTGGCCCAGGACGGCGGCGACATCGTGTTCTCCAAGTTCGAGCCGGCCACCGGCGTGGTCTGGCTGCACATGCGCGGCGCCTGCTCGGGCTGCCCGTCGTCCTCAGCCACGCTGAAGGCGGGCGTCGAGAACATGCTCAAGCACTATGTGCCCGAAGTGACCCGGGTGGAGCAGACGCTCTAGGACCCCTCGGCGCGCGCGCCCCTATCGTGCGCGCCTGGGCAAGGGAATGCGTCCTGGGCGCCTTGCCAGCGCGGTCCTGCGTCCTTATCGTAACTGTATAAGTTGCAATTATATCGCCCATAAGGATCGCTGATGGCCAAGCTCGCCGACACGGCTCTCGACCAACTGTTCACGACCGCCCGCACCCGCAACGGCTGGAGCGACACGCCCATCCCCGAAGCGGTCCTGCGCGAGCTGTACGATCTGGTGAAGTTCGGTCCGACCGCCGCCAACAGCACGCCGGCGCGCTTCGTGTTCGTGCAAAGCCCGGACGCCAAGGCCCGGCTGGCGGCCCTGTCGTCGGGCTCGAACGGGGCCAAGATCCTCAAGGCGCCGGTGACGGTGATCGTCGGCTACGACCTGGACTTCCCCGAGACCCTGCCCAAGCTGTTCCCCAACGCGCCGGGGGCCAAGGACTGGTTCCCCGATCCCGTGACCAAGGAGTGGGGCGCGCTGCGCAACAGCTCGCTGCAGGGCGGCTACTTCATCCTGGCCGCTCGGGCGCTGGGCCTGGACACCGGCCCGATGTCGGGCTTCGACAACGCCGCCGTCGACAAGGAATTCTTCGCCGGGACGAACATCAAGTCGAACTTCATTGTCTCGATCGGCTACGGCACCGAAGAAAACCTCTTCCCGCGCAACCCGCGCCTGGACTTCGAGGAAGCGGCGAAGATCGTCTGATCTAGCTTCCGCCCCCCTAAATGTTGTCATCCCGGAAAGCGCGCAGCGCTTGTCCGGGACCCAGGGCAACCGCACCGCTTCCGCCCAGTCCTCTGGGTCCCGGACAGCCCCTGCGGGGCTTCCGGGATGACAACCGTTTGTGCTGGTGGCGAACCCTCGGGGCTGGGTGCTAGAACGCACCCATGACCCAGCGCCTCGCCCTGATCGCCGCCCCGCTGCTGCTGCTCGCCGCCTGCGGCCCCGCCAAGCAAGCCGACAAGGCCCCGCCGGCCGCCTCGAGCGCCGAAGTCCCCAAGTCCGGCCCCGTCGCCGTCGCGGTCACCCCCTATGTCGGCGGGCCGCTGCACGTGCGCGCCGACGGCGTGGGGCCGATCACCGGCGAGACGGCCTTCGACGAGGCCACCATCAAGGCCCTATTCCCCAAGGCGGTGGTCAAGAGCGCCTTCATCCACACCGGCGAGGGCCCGCCCGGACCGATCCTCACCGTCGAGCAGGACAACACGCCGCTGCTGGAGATCGGCAAGGGCGCCGAGGGCGGCATCGGCGAGATTCGTCTGGCCGGCGGTCCCGTCGAGGGCCCCAAGGGCGAAGCCCTTCTGGCGAAGTGGGGCGACCTCGGTTTCGACATCGCCCAGTGCCGGGCCGGCGAGGGCCGCACGGTCAACCAGACCGTCTGCGTGCGCCCCGAGGCCCCGACCGTGGCCTATGTGTTCGGCGTGCCCGGCTGGACCAAGGGCGGCCTGCCGCCGGTCGAGGTGCTGAAGGCCAAGGGCCAGCTGAACGAATTCGTCTGGCGTCCGGCCGAGCAGGCGGCCGTCGGCGCGGCCTGATCCGATGTTCCGACGCCTGATCCTCGCCGCCCCGCTGCTGGCCCTGGCCGCCTGCGGCCCGGCGGGCAACGCCCAAGCCGACAAACCGCAAGCCGGCGAGGCCGCCTCGTCGGCCGCGTCCGCGCCCGCCGTGGTGACGCGCAAGACCGCCGACGGCGCGGTCGACCGCTTCACGCCCTATGCGGGCGGACCGCTGGCCCTGGACGAGTTCTCGGTGGGCCCCATCATGGCCCAGACGGAATTCTCGCTCGACGCCATTCAGCAGCGCTTCCCCAAGGCCAAGGTCACGCCCTGGAACCTGGCCAAGGACCCCGGCGCGCCGTCCTACCTGGCGGCCATCAGGGTCAGGCAGGACGACGGGCTCGTGGAGGTCTCGGCCAATCCCGGCACGCGCACCGTCGGCGATATCCGCATCACCGGCGGCACGCCCCAGGGCCCGCGCGGCGAGACCCTGGGCATGAAGTGGGCGGACGCCGACATGGACTATCCGCGCTGCTGGATGGGCAAGGACCTCGACGCCCACGCCGTGATCTGCACCCAGCCCGGCGAGCCCGTGCTGCGCTACATCTTCGCCGTGCCCGGCTGGACCCAGGAGGCGATGCCGTCCGAGGCCGTGCTGCGCGAGAAGGCGACGCTGCGCGCGTTCTTCTGGCGTGGCGGGGCGCCCGTCCAGTGATCCTCTCGATAGACACCTGCCTGGCCGCCAGCTCGGTCGCCATCCTGGACGGCGACACGGTCCGCGCGGCCCGCAGCGAGCCCATGACCCGCGGCCACCAGGAGCGCATCGCCGTCATCGCCCGCGAGGTCGCGGCGGAGGCCGGCGTGACGTTCGTCGGCCTGACCCGCATCGCCGTCACCGTCGGCCCCGGCTCGTTCACCGGCCTGCGGGTGGGGCTGTCGTTCGCCAAGGGCCTGGCCACGGCCCTGTCGATCCCCTGCGTGGGGGTCAACACCCTGGAGGCCCTGGCCGCCTCGGCCCCAAGGGAGAATGGCGTCTCCGGCTTCGTGGCCGGCGTGCTCGACGCCAAGATGGGCCAAGTCTATCTGCAGGTCTTCGACGGCGGGACGGCCCTGATGGCCCCCGACGCCCTGGAGGTCGGGGTGGCCGCCGCGCGCCTGGCCGAGCTGTGGTCCGGCGGTCCGGCGACCCTGGTCGGCTCGGGCGCGCCGCTGGTCGCCGAGGTGCTGCCGGGCGCGACCGTGCTGACCCCGGCCTTCGCCGACCCTGTCGCGATCGCCCGCCTGGCCGCCGCCCGTCCCGTCCCGACCCATTCGCCCCGGCCGCTCTATCTGCGCGCGCCCTATGCCGTGGCGCCGGCCGCATGATCCTGCGTCCCGTCGGGCTGGAAGCCTGCTTCACCCTGGCCGACCTGCACGACCGCGCCTTCGACCGGCCCTGGTCGGCGGAAGAGTTCGAGAGCCTGCTGAAAAGCCCCGGCGCTTTCGCCGTGCTGGGCGAGGCGGGCGATCCGGAGGAACCCAAGGGTTTCATCCTCTGCCGCGCCGTGGCCGGCGAGGCCGAGATCCTGACCGTGGCCGTCGATCCGGCCGCCCGCCGCCGCGGCTGGGGCGCGGCCCTGGTCGAAATGGCCGTCGGCGTCGCCAAGGAGGCCCGCGCCTTCGAGATGTTCCTGGAGGTCGCGGCCGACAATATCGCGGCGATCAAGCTCTACGAAGCCACCGGTTTTGAGCGTGTCGGCCTGCGAAAGGGTTATTATCCCCATCCGGATGGGGCCAAGGACGCCGTGGTGATGCGTCGGGCGCTTAACAGCTAGCGACCAAGCCCCTATCTTGCCCGCGAATCTTGCAGGAGACGCCACAGTGGATCGCCTCGAAAAGCTCTGCATCGAAAAGGGCATGCGCATGACCGACCAGCGTCGGGTCATCGCCCGCGTGCTGTCGGCCGCCACCGATCACCCGGACGTCGAAGAGCTGCACCGTCGCGCCCACGCCGTGGACCCGCACATCTCGATCGCCACGGTCTACCGCACCGTCCGGCTGTTCGAGGAAAGCGGCATCATCGAGCGCCACGACTTCCGCGACGGCCGCTCGCGCTACGAAGAGACGCCCGACCACCACCACGACCACCTGATCGACATGAAGACCGGCAAGGTCGTCGAGTTCGTGGACGAGGAGATCGAGGCCCTGCAGAACGCCATCGCCAAGAAGCTGGGCTACAAGCTGGTGGACCACCGGCTGGAGCTGTACGGGGTTCCGATCGAGGAGTGATCCTCGCACTTGCCCCCACCTGACCGCTTCGCGGTCTGTCCGCCCCCGTAGGGGGCGGAGCCTCGCGCTCTAGGCTCTTCCCCCTCTGGGGGAAGACGACCGCGAAGCGGTCCGTAGGGGGCAAGTGTGGCGCCCACGTCCTTGCATGCAGGGCCCCTCGCGCTCATAACGCCCCGCATGAGCGAGACCCCGCAAAAGCGCCTCTATATCAAGACCTACGGCTGTCAGATGAACGTCTACGACAGCGAGCGCATGGCCGATGTCCTGCGTCCGCTGGGCTATGGCGTGGTCGATGACCCCGAAGGCGCCGATCTGGTGGTGCTCAACACCTGCCACATCCGCGAGAAGGCCACCGAGAAGGTCTATTCGGAGCTGGGCTACATCAAGCAGATGAAGGGCCGCAAGGCCGAGGCCGGCGGCAAGATGACCATCGCCGTGGCCGGCTGCGTGGCCCAGGCCGAGGGCAAGGAGATCATGCATCGCCAGCCGGCGGTCGATCTGGTCGTCGGCCCGCAGGCCTATCACCAGCTGCCCGAGCTGATCGCCCGCGCCCACCGGGCCACCGGCGAGCGCCTGTCGGCCGACTTCGCCGCCGACGAGAAGTTCGACGCCCTGCCGGCCGAGCGCCACGTGACCGGCGTGACCGCCTTCCTCACCGTGCAGGAGGGCTGCGACAAGTTCTGCACCTTCTGCGTGGTGCCCTACACCCGGGGCGGAGAGTGGTCGCGGCCGCCGCAGGACATCGTCGAGGAGGCCAAGCGCCTGGCCGACCAGGGCGTGCGCGAGGTCACCCTGCTGGGCCAGAACGTCAACGCCTATGACGGCGGCGGCGAGACCTTGGCCAAGCTGGTGCGCCGCCTGGCCAGGATCGAGGGCCTGGACCGCATCCGCTACACCACCAGCCACCCGCGCGATATGGGCGAGGACCTGATCGAGGCCCACGGCGAGCTGCTGCAGCTGATGCCGTATCTGCACCTGCCGGTGCAGGCGGGATCGGACAAGATCCTCAAGGCCATGAACCGCGACCACACGGCCGAGAGCTATGTGCGGCTGATCGAGAAGATCCGCGCCGCGCGGCCCGACATCGCCATGAGCGGCGACTTCATCGTCGGTTTCCCCGGCGAGCGCGACGGCGATTTCGACAAGACGCTCGAACTCGTCCGCGAGGTCGGCTTCGCCTCGGCGTTCTCGTTCAAGTATTCGCGCCGCCCCGGCACCCCGGCCTCGGCCATGCCCGGCCAGGTGGACGAGGCGGTCAAGGCCGAGCGCCTGGATCGGCTGAACGCCCTGCTCGACGCGCAGCAGAAGACCTTCAACGCCGCCCAGGTCGGCAAGGTCCTGCCGGTGCTGTTCGAGAAAAAAGGCCGCAACCCCGGTCAAATCGTCGGCCGCAGTCCCTATCTGCAAGCGGTCCACGCCGTCGGGTCCGATGACCTGATCGGCAAGATCGTTCCCGTCCGCATCGAGTCGTCGGCCAAGATGAGCCTTGGCGGCGTGCTCGAGAGCCAATCCCAGCTGGAGTCCGCTTGAGCCGCACGCCTGAGTTCCTGCCCCTGTCCGACACCGCCGTCCGCGCCGTTTCCGGCCCGAACGGCCGTCACGCCGCCCTGATCGAGGACGCCTTCAAGGTGTTGATCGAGACCCCGGGCGGCGGGGTGACGATCACCGGCGACGTCAAGGCGCGGGCCGGCGCGAAGCGGGCGATCCAGGCCCTGGCCCATCGGGCCGACGCCGACGACGAGGTGGTCGAGGCCGACGTCCGCGTGGCCGTCGGCGAGGCCCACAGCGCGTCCGGCCAGGCCTCGCCCCGCGCCGTGCGCAAGGGCAGCGTCTCGCCCAAGACCAAGGGCCAGGCCCGCTACATGGAGGCCATGGCCAGCCATCCGCTGTGCTTCGGCCTGGGTCCCGCCGGCACCGGCAAGACCTTCCTGGCCGTGGCCCAAGGGGCGGGCATGCTGCTGCGCGGCGAGGTCGACCGCCTGATCGTCACCCGCCCCGCCGTCGAGGCCGGCGAGAAGCTGGGCTTCCTGCCGGGCGACCTGAACGAGAAGGTCGACCCCTACATGGCCCCCGTCTGGGAGGCCCTGACCGACATCATGGGCGCCGACCAGCTGCGCCGCCGCCGCGAGAAGCTGGAGATCGAGGTCGCCCCGATCGCCTTCATGCGCGGCCGCACCCTGAGCCACGCCTTCGTCATCGTCGACGAGGCGCAGAACTGCTCGCGCCTGCAGATGAAGATGGTCCTGACCCGCCTGGGCGAGGGCGCGCGGATGGTGGTGACGGGCGACCCGACCCAGGTCGACCTGCTGAACCCCCGCGACTCCGGCCTGGCCCACGCGGTGTCGATCCTGGAAGGGGTCGAGGGCGTGGCGGTGTCGCGCTTCACCTCGGCCGACGTGGTGCGCCACCCGCTGGTCGAACGCATCGTCAAGGCCTACGACGCCGACGCCCTGCAGACGACGACCCGCTAGAATGACCATCACCGTCGACATCGAGATCGAGGACCAGGCCTGGACCCAGGCCGAGCCGGAGGTCGAGGCCCTGGTCTGGCGCGCCGCCCAGGCCGTGCTGGACGCCCACGAGGACATCGAAGGGCAGGGGATCGTCATCCTGCTGGCCGACGACGGCAGCGTCCAGGCGCTGAACCGCGACTTCCGCCAGAAGGACTACGCGACCAACGTCCTGTCCTTCCCTTCGCCGCCCAATCCGGAAGGCCAGATCGGCGACATCGCCCTGGCGTTCGGGGTCTGCGCCCGCGAGGCGGCCGAGCAGGGCAAGCCTCTTGCGCACCATTTGCAACATCTGGTGGCGCATGGGGTGCTTCATCTCTTAGGATACGACCATCAGGACGACGGCGAGGCCGAGGCCATGGAAGCGTTCGAGCGCGAGATCCTCGCGGGCTTGGACATTCCCGACCCCTATGCCGAACCCGCGTCGACCGAGGGATAACCAAGCAGGGCATGCCCAGCGACGACCAGAGTTCCCCGCCCGCCGGTTCGACTCGCTTGAGTCGGGGCGTGCGGGCGTTCTTCCGTAAGATGCGCAAGGACCTTGCCGGCCGGCGGGTTCCGGGCCTGGCCGAGGCGACGCGTCCGGCCGATCCCGCCCTGGCCCACGAGGTCGACCTGGTCGACCAGGCCGAGGCCTTCCAGAGCCTGCGGGTGGCCGACGTGATGACGCCGCGCGCCGACATCGTCGCCGTCGAGGTGAGCACGCCGTTCGAGGCGCTGGTGGCCCAGTTCACCGAGGCCGAGCACTCGCGGATGCCGATCTACCGCGAGACCCTCGACGACCCGGTCGGCGTGATCCACGTCAAGGACGTGTTCCGCCTGCTGGCCGCCGACGACAGGCGGCCGGGGCCGTCGGACCAGATCCTCCAGCGGCTGCGGCGCGAGGCGCTGTACGTGCCGGCCTCGATGCGGGCCGCCGACCTGCTGCTGCGCATGCGCACCAGCCGCATCCACATGGCCCTGGTCATCGACGAGTTCGGCGGCACCGACGGCCTGGTGACCATGGAGGACCTGATCGAGGCGGTGGTCGGCGAGATCGACGACGAGCACGACGACGCCCAGGTCTCCAACATCGTCGCCCGTCCGGGCGGCCTGTTCGAGGTCGACGCCCGCGCGCCCCTGGAGGACCTGGAGGCCGCCCTCGACACCGATCTGGCCCCGCCGGACATGGAAGAGGACATCGACACCGTCGCCGGCCTGGTCGTGGCCCTGGCCGGCCGCGTGCCGCAACGGGGCGAGGTGATCGCCCACCCGGCGGGCTTCGACCTGGAAGTGGTCGAGGCCGACCCGCGCCGCGTGCGCCGGGTGCGGGTGCGTCCGGCCGTGGCCCTCGAGTCTGGCGTGGAAGCGGCCGAGCCGCCCGGCCGCGTGGCCGCTTCGTGAACCTGCCGGCCCTGCCGAAGCCGACGCCCTGGCGGGTGCGCGGCCTGGCGCTGCTGGCGGGCCTGGCCGCCGCCCTGGCCCATCCGCCGTTCGGGATCCTGCCGGGCCTGCTGGGCTACGCGGTCCTGCTGTGGCTGCTCGACACGATCGACGGCCCCCGGCCGCTGCGCTCGGCCTTCCTGCGCGGCTGGCTGATGGGGCTGAGCTATTTCGCCCTCTCCACCTGGTGGATCGCCGAGGCCTTCATGGTCGACGCCGCCAACCAGGGCTGGATGGCCCCGTTCGCGGTGGCCGCCATGGCCGCCGGCATGGCGCTGTTCTGGGGGTTGGGAGCGGTGCTCTACCGCCTGATCCGTCCCGCGGGCGTGCGGCGGGTGCTGGTGTTCGCCGGCGCCTTCGCCCTGCTGGAATGGACCCGCGGCCACATCCTGACCGGCTTCCCCTGGAACCTGCCGGGCGAGACCTGGCGGGCCGGCTCGGCCGTGTCGCAGTTCGCCGGCGTGGTCGGCGCCTACGGCCTGACCTGGGTCACCCTGGCCATCGCCGCCGCCCCGGCGGTCTGGCGCGACGGCAGGCGCGGCCGGATCGCGGTCGGCGCGGCCGCCGTCGCCCTGGCCGGGCTGTTCGTCGGCGGGGCGCTGGCCCTGTCCCGGCCGCCGTCCGCGCCGGGGCCGGCCCTGACCGTCCGCGTCGTCCAGGCCGACATCCCCCAGGAGTCGAAATGGGACGCCCAGCGCTTCGCCCAGATCGTCCAGGCCTATGTCTCGCTGACCGCCAAGCCCTACGCCGGCAAGCCCGCCGACATCGTCGTCTGGCCCGAGGGCGCCCTGCCGCTGGCCATCAACGACTACATGGTCCCCGGCAGCTGGGTGCGGCAGGACATCGTCGCCGCCCTCCGGCCCGGCCAGCTGATGCTGCTGGGCGGCTACCGCTACGAGGGGCCGCCCGACAAGCCGGTCTACTACAACAGCCTGGTCGCCCTGCGCCGGACGGCCGACGACGTCGTCGTGGTCGGGATCTACGACAAGCACCGGCTGGTGCCGTTCGGGGAATATCTGCCCGCCGACGCCCTGATGACCAGGATCGGCTTCAAGAGCATGGCCCACCTGGGCGACGGCTTCGCCACCGGGCCCAAGCCCGCGCCGCTGCGGGTGGCGCCGGACCTGCTGGTGCAGCCGCTGATCTGCTACGAAAGCCTGTTCCCGCGCCTGGCCAAGCCGGTTCCCGGGGTGCGGGCGATCGTCAACGTCTCGAACGACGCCTGGTTCGGAGTCACCTCCGGGCCGCTGCAGCACCTGAACCTGGCCAGCTATCGCGCGATCGAGACCGGCCTGCCGCTGATCCGCGCCACGCCCACGGGCGTCTCCGCCCTGATCGACGCGCGGGGAAGAATTTTGCCCGGCGCCCGCTTGAAACTTGGCGAATCAGGGGTGATCGACGGTAAGGTTAGCGAAGTCGGTTCGCCGACCCTGTTCTCCAAGCTTGGGCACTGGCCGTTCGGACTGCTGCTTTTGGTTTCATTCCTCGCCGCGATTCGCGTTCCAGGAGGTCGAGGCTTGGAAAAAGGTCTAAACTGAAACAGACAAGCTTTCAGATACCCGTGGCTTCCTCCCAGTGATTGAAACGGCATGAACACGATTCCTGAAGAACGTTCCCCCAATCCGGTCGATCTGCACGTCGGCGCCCGGATTCGCATGCGCCGCAAGATTCTCGGCGTCAGCCAGGAGCGTCTGGCGGACGACCTGGGCCTGACCTTCCAGCAGGTGCAGAAGTACGAGCGGGGGGCCAATCGCGTCAGCGCCTCCAAGCTGTACGAGATCGCCAAGAGCCTGCAGTCGTCGGTGTCCTACTTCTTCGAGGGCTTGGCCGATCCGACCGACCTCGAGGGCTTCGAGGAAAACGGCTCGGAGCAGTTCGTGCACGACTTCCTGATGACCCCGGAAGGTCTGGAACTGGCCGCGCTGTTCCCGCGCATCGGCAAGTCCCGCGTCCGTCGCCGCATCCTCGACCTCGTCCGCTCGATGGCCGAGGACATGATCGACGAAGACGCCGAGGCCTGATTTCAGGCCGATCTGGACCTGGGCGGCGCAGGCCGCCAGGGCGTGGTCGCCGGAAGCGCTTGTCGGTTTCGGCGTCCGCCACGCCCTAAAGGCTTGATTCAGGGCCTTTTTGGACGCCTCACGGGGTTCCATGTGAGGCTAAAAGGCTCCGGGGCGTCTTGCGGACATAAACTTATCTTTATATGTTCCGCCTAGTCCCTCGGGCAGACCGTCCGCGTGGGCGACGTCATGTCCGGAGCTGACCCTTGAGCCGTTCTTCCTACATCTTCACCAGTGAAAGCGTTTCCGAAGGCCATCCGGACAAGGTCGCCGATCGGATCAGCGACACCGTCGTCGACGCCTTCCTGTCCGCCGACCCCGAAGCGCGTGTCGCCTGCGAGACCCTGGTCACCACCAACCGCATCGTCCTGGCGGGCGAAGTGCGCGCCGGCAAGCCGGGCGGCGACAAGGCCGCCAACAAGCAGCTGACCAAGGACATCATCAAGTCGCTGGAGCCCAAGGTCCGGGCCGCGATCAAGGACATCGGCTACGAGCAGAAGGGCTTCCACTGGGAGAAGGCCAAGTACGCCTGCTACCTGCACGGCCAGTCGGCCCACATCGCCCAGGGCGTGGACGCTTCGGACAAGAAGGACGAAGGCGCCGGCGACCAGGGCATCATGTTCGGCTACGCCAGCACCGAGACCCCGGAGCTGATGCCGGCCACCCTGCAGTACAGCCACAACATCCTCAGCCGCCTGGCCCAGCTGCGTCACAGCGGCGAGCTGCATGAGCTGGAGCCCGACGCCAAGAGCCAGGTGACCCTGGAATACGACGCCAGCGGCAAGCCGGTCCGCGTCGTCTCGATCGTCGTGTCGCACCAGCACAAGAAGAAGATCGACGGCAAGTCCGCGACCTCCAAGCGCGTGCTGGACCTGATCAAGCCGCACATCCTGCCGATCTTCCCGGAAGGCCTGATCACCAAGAAGACCCAGTGGCTGGTCAACCCGACCGGCCGCTTCGAGATCGGCGGCCCGGACGGCGACGCCGGCGTCACCGGCCGCAAGATCATCGTCGACACCTACGGCGGCGCGGCCCCGCACGGCGGCGGCGCGTTCTCGGGCAAGGATCCGACCAAGGTCGACCGTTCGGCCGCCTACGCCTGCCGCTACCTGGCCAAGAACGTCGTGGCCGCCGGCCTGGCCGAGCGCTGCACCATCCAGATCGCCTACGCCATCGGCGTGGCCCAGCCGGTCTCGTTCCACGTCGACCTGCACGGCACGGGCAAGGTCGATCCGGCCCAGCTGGAAAAGATCCTGCCGCAGCTGATCGGCGGCGCCACCCCGCGCGCCATCCGCGAGCACCTGCAGCTGAACAAGCCGATCTACGCCCGCACCGCCGCCTACGGCCACTTCGGCCGTACGCCCGACAATCAAGGCGGCTTCTCGTGGGAGAAGACCGACCTGGTGTCGGAGCTGAAGGGCCTGGCTTAAGCCATGAGCGGCCCCCGGAGAGAAATCTGGGGGCCGTCCTATACCGAAGCCGAACTCGACGCCGCCCAGGCGCGGTTCGGCTTTTTCTTTCCGCCCGATCTGCGGGCGCTGCTGCTGAAGCACCGGATCGCCGGCGCCCTGGACTGGACCCGCGATCACGAGAAGCTCGCCGAGAGCTTCGCCTGGCCCTACGAGGGCCTGCTGTTCGACGTGGAGGAAAGCGACCTCTGGTGGCCCGAATGGGGCCCGCGTCCCGCTGATCCCGCCGTGCGGGCGGCCGTGCTGCGCCGGGTCGTGGACGCCGCGCCCAGGCTGATCCCCGTCTACGGCCATCGCTACATGCCCGAGACGCCGCGCGAGGCGGGCAACCCGGTCTTCTCGGTCTATCAGGCCGACATCGTCGTCTATGGCCGGGACCTGGACACCTATATCGACCACGAGTTCTTGACCGATCCTCTGGATTTCAATCTGGAGGACGAGGGCAGGACGATCCCGTTCTGGTCGGAGATGGTCCGCCGGGGATATTCGACGGCGCCCTAGCTCCCGGGCCGGTCAGGCGCTAAGACCCCGCCCCATGACCAACCCCCAGCAACCCCACGGGCCGCTGCGCTCGTTCGGCCGCCTGAAGTCGCGGCCGGTGAAGCCGCGCCAGCAGGCCCTGCTCGACAGCCTGCTGCCGACCATCGCCGTGCCCCAGGCCCCGTTCCAGCCGCGCGACCTGATGCCGGAGGCCACGGAAGTCTGGCTGGAGATCGGCTTCGGCGGCGGCGAGCACATGGCCGCCCAGGCGGGCAAGCGCCCCGACGTGCTGGTGATCGGCGCCGAGCCCTTCGTCAACGGCGTGGCCAGCGCCGTGCGCCATGTCGAGGAGCAGGGGCTGAAGAACGTCCGCATCCACGAGGGCGACGCCCGCGACGTGGTGGGCTGGCTGCCCGACGCCTCGGTGGACCGGCTCTTCATCATGTTCCCCGATCCCTGGCACAAGGCCCGCCACAACAAGCGCCGCCTGATCCAGCCGGCCTTCGTGGCCGAACTGGCGCGGGTGCTGAAGCCGGGCGCGGCCTTCCGCTTCGCCACCGACTGGGCCGACTACGCCGAGTGGACGGTCGAGCGGGTGCTGGCCGACCCGGCCTTCCGCTTCGCCGACGCGGACGCCGACCGCAACGCTGCCCCGGCCGACCACGTCACCACCCGCTACGAGGAAAAGAAGCTGGGCGACTGCGCGCCGGTGTTCCTGGACTTCGTCAGGGCCTAGCTCACCAGCGGTCCAGGCCCGAGCGGTCCGGCGTCTCGCGCATGCTGGCGGTCAGGTGCGGCACGATGAAGTCGATGAAGGCCCGGATGCGCGGGACTTGCCGCAGGTCCTGACGGGTCAGCACCCAGAACGAGGCCTGGCCCGGGATAGTGACCGGTTGGCACCAGACCAGGTCGGGATGGCGGTCGCCCAGGCCCGAGGGCAGGGCGGCCAGGCCCAGCCCCGCCGCCACGGCGTTGACGATGTTGTTCATGGTGCTGCAGCGTAGGGGCCCGGCCCCGCCCGCGGCCTCGCGCAGCCAGGTCAGGGGCGGCAGGTCCTTCAGGGCGCCCTCGCCGTCGACCACGGGGTGGCCGGCCAGGGCCTCGCGGGTGGTCGGCGCGCCGTGCGCGTCGGCGTAGGCCCGGCTGCAGAACACGCCCCAGTAGTCGTCGGCGACCTTTCGGGCCACTAGGTTCGAGGATTCCAGGCCGTAGCTGGCGCGCAGGGCGATGTCGGCCTCGCCCTTCTCGATGTCCAGGAAGGCGTCGGTCAGGACCAGGTCGATCTGGATGTCGGGATAGAGGCGGCGGAACTCGCCCAGGGCCGGCACCACGCCGATGGTGGCCAGGGCCTCGCTGGTGGTCAGGCGCACCACTCCGGCCATCTCCCGGCGCCGGGCGGCCAGGCGATGCTCGACGGCGAGGGCGGCCTTCTCCACCGCCTCGGCGTGGGCCAGCAGGTCGGCGCCCGCCTCGGTCAGGTTGGCCCCGGCCCGGTCGCGCTCGAACAGCTTGACCCCGCCGGCGGCCTCCAGGGCGTCCAGCCGCCGCGCGACGGTGGTCTGGTTGACGCCCAGGCGCTTGGCGGCCCCCAGGGTGCTGCCGGCCCGGGCCACGGCCAGGAAGTGGCGAAGATCGTTCCAGTCGAACATCCGGCCATTCTGCGAAATCGCAGAGCCGGTTTGCAAGAACACTGATCGCCGAATGTCGCGCGCGCCGCTAGTGGGACGCCCTTGTTTCCCCCGCAAGGCCGCCCGCCCCGGGCCGCAGGAGCTCCGATGTCCTATCTTCCGGCCCACGCCGCCGCCCACGATCTCTATGGCGCGATCCACAAGGGCCTGCGCTACGCCCACGCCCGCCTGCTGACCCGCCTGGGCGCCGTCGCGCCGGACGACGGGGCGGCCGTGGCCGAGCTCCTGGCCGACCTGCGGGCTCATCTGGGCGCCCGCGCCTGCCAGATCGACTTCGAGCGGCGCGAGATCCTGGTTCCCCTGGAGACCCGCGCGCCGGGCGCGGTCACCGAGCTGGCCGAGGGGCACGCCCGCCGCCTGGCGCACCTGCCGATCCTGGAGACGCTGGTCGCCGAGGTCGAGCTGGCCCGGCCCCGCCAGCGCGACGCCGCCCTGCACGCCCTCTACCTGGCCTTCTCGCGGTTCGTGGCCGAGGACCTCGTCCAGATGGCCGAGGAGGAGGAAGAGTTCTCGCCGGTGCTGCAGGCCCTGTTCACCGACGCCGAGCTGGTCGCCATGGAAGCGCGCATGCGCGGCGCCCTGCGCGACGAGGACCTGATCGACTTGGCGCGGATCATGGCGCCGGCCGCGCGGCCGAACGAGCGCCTGGCCCTGCTGCGGGCGGTGCGCGCGGACATGGTGCGCCGGGCCGACCCGCCGGAGGGCTTCGCCGCGCTGCTGGCCCTGGGCGTGCGGCCCGCCCTGGCCCCCGCCGACTGGGCGGTGCTGGAAGCGGGTCTCGCGGCTTGAGGCGCGCGAACGAAAAAGGCCGGTCCCTGGGGACCGGCCTTTGGTGTCTCAGTAGCTCTCGTCGTGGCGCTTGATCGCGGCGCGGATGATCTCGGCGGTCTCTTCCGGATCGGCCCAGCCGGTGATCTTGGTCGACTTGCCCTTTTCCAGGTCCTTGTAGTGCTGGAAGAAGTGGGCGATCTGCTCGGTCAGGATCACCGGCAGGTCGCGCCAACTGGTCACGCCCGTGTAGAACGGGTGCAGCTTGTCGACCGGCACGGCCAGGATCTTCTCGTCCGACCCGGCCTCGTCGACCATCATCAGGGCGCCGATCGGGCGGCAGCGGATGATCGCGCCGGGCACCACCGGGGTCGGGCCCACGACCATGATGTCGGCCGGGTCGCCGTCGTCGGCCAGGGTGTGCGGGATGAAGCCGTAGTTGGCCGGATAGAACATCGCCGTGTGCAGGAAGCGGTCGACCATCAGCGCGCCGCTGGCCTTGTCGATCTCGTACTTCACCGGCTCGCCGCCTTGCGGGATCTCGATGACGGCGTTCAGGTCGTACGGCGGGTTCACGCCGACGGCGATCTTGGAGAGGTCCATTGTGACTCTTCGTTTGGGAAAGGTCCCGCGGGGAGGCGGGCCTGCGCGGGGGCGCTTATAGGCCACAAGTGCTGCGGTGCGGAAGAGGCGACGAACTTGACGCGAGGCCGGATGCGTCCGAAGCCTTCCGGAGGAGGAGGCGCTGTGGATGATGCTGCGGAGATGTATGGGCTTTGCCTCGGCGATCGGCGTCGTCCTTTTGTCGGATCCTGCGTTTAGTCAGGCGTCGGACTATGTTCGGACCGATCCCCACGTCAGACTGAGAACACAGGCGGGCTTGCCCGTCGCAAGTGCGGTCGGCGATATCCGCATTCTCAACGAGGCCTATCTCGCCGGCGGTGGCGCGAGCAGCCTCGTCGCGCGTCGCGGGCGGTCGGGACGTTGGACGGTGTCGTTTGTCATCCAGAGGCCCGGCGATCCGACCCAGTCCTGGACCTTGGGGCGAACGACAGCGGCCGCCCTGGAAAAGGTGCTGGACGATCCGGGCGCCTTCGCGCCTCAACCTGCCCCCGCCGAGTTCGCCAGCTGCCTGGACCCGCCCTTCACCCGCACGGAGGTGAGCTGGAAGGGGCGAACGGAGGTCATCCAGCAGGACTGCGGGACCTGGGGCGCGGTCGCCCGTATCCAGAATCTTCTGGAATCTGGCATGCCGGACTAGGGGCTTCCAACCGCCCGAACATCGCGCTATATAAGCCCTACATCGTCCGTTAGCGCTGATTGGCGCTTTCGAGCGGCGGCCCGAAAGGCTGCCGCTTTTTCTTTGGCCGCTCGCCAGCTTGAGCGTGTCGGCCCCAGTGAGTTGAGACAAACGTGCGCGGCAAGACGCGGGAAGACCTGGACCTGATCGAGCTGCTCGATCCTGTCGCCGACAGCGTCGGCTACGAGATCGTGCGCCTTCGCCTGATGGGCGGCGCCGAGCAGCGTCGCCTGCAGATCATGGCCGAGCGACCCCTCCTCGAGGATGGGACGGGCGGCGACATGAACGTCGAGGATTGCGCCAAGCTGTCGCGCGCCATCTCCGAGGTGATGGACGCCGCCGACCCGATCGCCGGCGAATACACCCTGGAAGTCTCCAGCCCGGGCGTCGACCGCCCGCTGACCCGGCTGAAGGATTTCGACACCTATGCGGGCCTCGAGATCCGTATCGAGCTGGACCGCGTCGCCGAGGGCCGCAAGCGCTTCAAAGGCGAGCTGGCCGGCGTCGAGGACGGCCAGGTGGGCCTGAACATCGAGGGCGAGGACGACACCACCGTCTATTTCCCGTTCGACTGGATCGTCGAGGCCAAGCTGGTGCTCACCGATCAACTGATGAAGCGGGGCGCCGAACAGCGCGCCGCCCGCGTCAGCGCCGAAGGCGATGACGCCGACCAAGATGATGTCGGAGCCGAGGGCGACGACAGCGATATTGACCTGTCCGAAAGTGAAGAGGACTGACCATGGCCATCGGCATTTCCGCCAACCGCCTCGAACTGCTGCAGATCGCCGACGCCGTCGCGCGCGAAAAGGGCATCGAGAAGGAAGTCGTCATCGAGGCGATCGAGGACGCCCTGCAGAAGGCCGCCCGGGCCCGCTACGGCGCCGAGCACGACATCCGCGTGAAGATCGACCCGCGCACCGGCGAGACCACCCAGAAGCGGGTGATCGAGGTCGTGCCGGACGACTTCGAGCTGGAAGGCGAGATCGGCAAGGTCCAGCTGTCGTCGGCCAAGCGCACCTGGCGCGACGCCGAGGTGGGCAAGATCTACGAAGAGGCCCTGCCGCCGTTCGAGATCGGCCGCGTCCAGACCCAGATGGCCCGCCAGGTCGTCATGCATAAGGTCCGCGAAGCCGAGCGCGAGCGCCAGTACGACGAGTACAAGGACCGCGCCGGCGAGATCGTCAACGGCAGCGTCAAGCGCGTCGAATACGGCAACGTCATCGTCGACCTGGGCCGCGGCGAAGGCATCATGCGTCGCGACCAGTCGATCCCGCGCGAGAACTTCAACGTCGGCGACCGCATCCGCGCCTACATCTACGACGTCCGTCGCGAGACCAAGGGCCCGCAGATCATGCTGTCGCGCGCCCACGGCGGCTTCATGGCCAAGCTGTTCGCGCAGGAAGTGCCGGAAGTCTACGACGGCGTCATCGAGATCCGCGCCGTGGCCCGCGACCCGGGCTCGCGCGCCAAGATGGCCGTGATCTCCAACGACTCCAGCATCGACCCGGTCGGCGCCTGCGTCGGCATGCGCGGCTCGCGCGTCCAGGCCGTGGTCGCCGAGCTGCAGGGCGAGAAGATCGACATCATCCAGTGGTCCGAGGACGAGGCGACCTTCATCGTCAACGGCCTGGCCCCCGCCGAAGTCTCCAAGGTCGTCATGGACGAGGAGGACGAGCGCGTCGAAGTGGTGGTGCCGGACGAGCAGCTGTCGCTGGCCATCGGCCGTCGCGGCCAGAACGTCCGCCTGGCCTCGCAGCTGACCGGCTGGCAGATCGACATCATGACCGAGAGCCAGGAAAGCGAGCGCCGGCAGCGCGAGTTCTCCGAGCGCACGGCCCTGTTCCAGGAAGCCCTGGACGTCGACGAGGTCATCGCCCAGCTGCTGGTCACCGAAGGCTTCGCGGCCGTCGAGGACGTGGCCTATGTCGAGCCGCACGAGATCGCGGCCATCGAGGGCTTCGACGACGAGACCGCCGAGGAACTGCAGACCCGCGCCCGCGAATTCCTGGAAAAGGAAGCCGCCGCCCTGGACGCCAAGCGTCTGGAGCTGGGCGTCCAGGACGAGCTGCTGACCATCGAGGGCGTGACCCTGCCGGTGGCCGTGGCCCTGGGCGAAGGCGACGTGAAGTCGATCGAGGACCTTGCCGGCCTGATCCCGGACGACCTGCGCGGCTGGTTCGAGACCAAGGACGGCGAGCGCGTGCGTGAAGCCGGCATCCTGGACAGCTTCAACCTGTCGCCGGAAGACGCCGAGGCCCTGATCATGCGCGCCCGCATCGTCATGGGCTGGGTCGAGGCCCCGCCGGAACCGGAATACGTCGAGGAAGAGGAAGGCGAGTTCGAGGAAGAGGCGGGCGACGAGCCGGCCGAGGCCTCGGAGGAAGAAGCCCCCGAAGCCGAAGACGAAGCCAAGGAAGACTGATCTGGATCCCGGGCCTCCGACGCAAGTCGGAGGCCCGGCGCCTTTAGAGACCCCCAACCAAACCCTGATGACCGACGCGACCGCCCCCAAGACCCACGCCGAGGCCAGCCGCCAGCGCAAGGACATCGTCCTGGGCGAGGCGACCGACGAGGCGCGCCTGGTGCGGTTCGTGGCGGGCCCCGACGGGACGGTGGTCCCGGACGTGGCGCGCAAGCTGCCCGGCCGCGGCATGTGGGTGGACGCCACCCGCGAGGCGGTGACGACCGCCGCCAAGAAGGGCCTGTTCTCGCGCTCGGCCAAGGCCAAGCTCACCGCGCCGGCCGACCTGGCCGACCAGGTGGAACGGCTGCTGGTCCGGCGGGTTCTGGACGGGCTGGGACTTGCACGGCGCGGCGGAACGATTATCTCAGGCTTCGAAAAGGTCTCCTCGGCCCTGGCCTCGGGACAGACCGCCTGGCTGATCGAGGCGTCCGACGGCGCCGCTGACGGTCGCCGGAAGATCCTCACCGCGGTCCACAAGGCCCCGAACAGCCCCAAAATCTGCGGGATGTTCACGTCCGACGAATTGGGTTTGGCCTTGGGTGGGGAGAATGTGATACACACGGCGCTCCTTGCCGGGCGCGGCACTGATCGCTGGACTTTGGACGTCGAGCGGTTATCAGGCTTCCGCCCACTCCTTCCCTCGAGTTGGTCGGCGAGTTGGCGCGAGGAGCCCTAGGCCCCTGGCCTCGACGAATGGCTTTCATTCGTCGTCGACAGAGGTCTGGAACTTGAAATGAGGAGCGTGATCCGCTCCTGAGCGAAGGGTCGGGAAACGCGCTTTCTTCGGAAAGTACGTCCAGGCCCCTTTCTCGTATGGATCGAACGTTTTTTGGCCGGCCCCCCGGCGGAAGTACAAGCGAGCGCATGAGCGACGAGAACGATAACGGTCGGCCTGGTTCCAACCCCGGCGGGCGAGCGCCCATCACGCTGAAGCCCCGTCAGGGCTCTGTCAGCGCCGGCGTCGTGAAGCAGAGCTTCAGCCACGGCCGCACCAAGACGGTGGTGGTTGAAACCAAGCGCGTGCGCCCGCACGCGCCGCCGACCGGTAACCTGGCCGCGCCGTCCTCGGCCGAACGCCGGCAAGGCGACGCCCCGCGTCAGCCGTCGTCGTCGCAAGGCGGCGGTTCGGCCGGCGGCCTCTCGCAAAGCGAGATGGTGGCCCGCCAGCGCGCCATCGAGGCCGCCCGCGAGCAGCAGGAGCGTCAGGCGGCCGACCGCCGCGCCGCCGAGGCCCGCGCCGCCGCCGACGCGGCCGCGGCTCGCGAAGCCGCCGCCAAGGCCGCCGCAGCCGCCAAGGCCGCCGCCGCGCCGCCCCCGGCTCCCGAAGCGCCCGCCGCTCCGGTCGCCCAGGCGTCGGCCGCCCCGGCTCCGGCTCCGACCCCCGCTCCGGCGGCTCCCGCGCCGCAAGCGCCGGCGACTCCGGCTCCCGCCGCGCCGCCGGTGCGCGCCGAGGCTCCGCGTCCGGCGCCCGCTCCGGGCCAGACCCGCACCTACGAGCCCAGCCGCGACCGTCGCGACGACCGAGCCTCGACCACCACCTACCGCCCGGGTCCGGGCGCCCAGGGCGATCGCCCGCAGGGCGACCGTCCCCAAGGCGACCGTCCCAGCTTCGCGGACCGGCCGTTCAACCAGCGCGCCCCGCGCCAGGACGGCCCGTACAACCAGCGCACGCCGCGTCCCGACGCCGGCGCGCCGCGTGGCCCGCGTCCCGAGGGCGGCTTCCGCAACGACCGCCCGCAAGGCGACCGGCCCCAGGGCGATCGTCCGCAGGGCGACCGTCCGGCCCAGACCGTGCGCTATTCGGCCCTGGCCCCGCGCCCGGCGCCCGGCGCCCGTCCGGGTCCCGGCGGTCCGCGCGGCGCCCGTCCGGGCGTCCCGGCCTCGGCTCCTGCCACGCCCGAAATCCAGCGCGCCACGCGCTCGGCCCCCCGCCCCGGCGGCGACGTCAGCCGTCGCCCGGACGAGGAGGACGATCGTCGCAAGGCCGCGGCCCCCGGCAAGGCGGTCAGCCGCGCCAAGGGCGCGCCGCAGCGCCGCGAAGGCCGCCTGACCATCCAGACCGTGGCCGGCGACGGGGACTCCGCCGACCGCATGCGCTCGCTGGCCTCGGTTCGCCGGGCCCGTGAACGCGAAAAGGAAAAGCGCCGCGGCGGCGTGGCCGAACAGGCCCGCGTCTCGCGCGAAGTGGTCATCCCCGACGTCATCACCGTGCAGGAACTGTCCAACCGGATGGCCGTGCGCGGCGTCGACATCATCAAGTTCCTGATGCGTCAGGGCGTGATGCTGAAGATCAACGACGTCATCGACAACGACACCGCCGAGCTGGTGGCCACCGAGTTCGGCCACACCGTCAAGCGCGTGTCGGAAGCCGACGTCGAAGAAGGCTTCATCGGCGCCGAGGACATCGACGATCACCTGGAGCCCCGGCCCCCGGTCGTCACCGTCATGGGTCACGTCGACCACGGCAAGACCAGCTTGCTGGACGCGCTGCGCAAGGCCGACGTGGCCGGCGGCGAGCACGGCGGCATCACCCAGCATATCGGCGCCTACCAGGTGCGTCTGGAAAACGGCCAGAAGGTCACCTTCCTCGACACCCCGGGCCACGCGGCGTTCTCGCAGATGCGGGCGCGCGGCGCGAACATCACCGACATCGTCATCCTGGTGGTGGCCGGTGACGACGGCGTCATGCCCCAGACGATCGAGGCGATCAAACACGCCCGGGCCGCCGAGGTCCCGATCATCGTGGCCGTCAACAAGATGGACAAGCCGGGCTCGGATTCGACCCGGGTGACCAACGAGCTGCTGCAACACGAGATCGTCGTGGAAAGCCTGGGCGGCGACACCCAGATCGTCGAGGTCTCGGCCAAGACCGGCCAGGGCCTGGACGAGCTGATCGAGCGCATCCTGCTGCAGGCCGAAGTGCTGGACCTGAAGGCCAACCCCGACCGCACCGCCGACGGCGTGGTGATCGAGGCCAAGCTGGACAAGGGTCGCGGCGCGGTTTCGACCGTCCTCGTCAATCGCGGCACGCTGAAGCGCGGCGACATCGTCGTGGCCGGCAGCCAGTTCGGCCGGGTCCGCGCCCTGCTGAACGAACGCAACGAGCAACTGACCGAAGCCGGTCCCGCCACCCCGGTCGAGATCCTCGGCCTGGACGGCGTGCCGTCGCCGGGCGACAGCTTCGCGGTCGTGGAAAACGAAGCCCGCGCCCGCGAGCTGACCGAGTACCGCATCCGCCTGAAGCGCGAGAAGTCGATGCATCCGGTCGGCGCGGGCGCCACCAGCATGGCCGACATGATGGCCAAGCTGCAGGACAAGAAGCTGCGCGAGCTGCCGCTGGTCATCAAGGCCGACGTGCAGGGCTCGGCCGAGGCGATCATCGGCTCGCTGGAGCAGATGGCCACCGACGAGGTCCGCGCGCGGATCATCCTGTCGGGCGCCGGCGCGATCAGCGAGAGCGACGTGATGCTGGCCAAGGGCGCCGGCGCGCCGCTGATCGGCTTCAACGTCCGGGCCTCGGCCCAGGCGCGAGCCCTGGCTGAACGCGAAGGCGTCGAGATCCGCTACTACGCGATCATCTACGACCTGCTGGACGACATCAAAGGCGTGCTCTCGGGCATGCTGGCCCCGATCCAGCGCGAAACCTTCCTCGGCAACGCCGAAGTCCTGCAGGCCTTCGACATCTCCAAGGTGGGCAAGGTCGCCGGCTGCCGCGTCACCGAAGGCGTGGTCCGCAAGGGCGCCAAGGTCCGGATCATCCGTCAGGACATCGTGGTGCTGGAACTGGGCACGCTGCAGACGCTCAAGCGCTTCAAGGACGAGGTCAACGAGGTCCCGTCCGGCCAGGAGTGCGGCATGATGTTCGCGGGCTTCCAGGACATCAAGGTCGGCGACACCATCGAGTGCTTCACCGTCGAAGAGATCAAGCGCCAGCTGGACTAAGGTCCGCCGGAGCTTTGAACGACAGAGGGCGCGGACCGCGAGGTCTGCGCCCTTTTTCCTTCTCCCGCGTGGGAGAGGGCCCGCGTGACGCCGGACTGGAAATCGCCCGATTTCAGGCCTAACCCTAGCGCCATGCGCATTCGAGCCCTCTTCGCCGTCGCCCTCGCCGCCGTCTCGCTGTCGGCCTGCGCCACGGCCACCCGCTACGACGCGGCCGGCGACGTGCACGCCCTGCTGGTGGCGATCCGCAACAACGACCACGCCGCTTTCGACGCCCGCGTCGATCGTCCGGCCCTCAAGGCCGAGATCGAGAGCGAGCTGGTGCGCAAGGCGCGCGCCTCGAACCTGGGCGGCTGGCAGGCGGCGGCCATCGCCCTGGCCGGCCCCGCGGCCAGCCTCGCCGGCGACGCCCTGGTCCAGCCCGAGACCTTCCGCTACGCGGCCGACTATTACGGCTACACCCCCGACCGGCCGATCCCCGACCGCATCAGCATCGCCGCCGGCCTGCGCTATGTCGGCTCCGACCAGGTGTGCGCCGCCAAGGACAAGAACGGCCCGTGCCTGCTGACCTTCACCCTCGAGAACGGGACCTGGCGGCTGTCGGGCTTCGATCCCGAGATCGCCAAGCGTCACCTGAAGCTGTGAGGCGAGGGGTGTCGGGGGCGGCCCGCGGGACGGGCCTGAAGGTCGCTCTGGGCCTGGTCGTCGCCTGCCTCGCGGCGGGGACGGCCCATGCCGAGCGCAAGATGTACTCCTATGATCCGGTCTCGGCCGACGCCAAGCGGCTGACCGGGGCGGGCCTGACCGTGCTGTTCGACAAGAAGCTGACCAGCACGCGGGTTCAGAAGGTGATCGCCACGGGCGTGAAGGTGCAGGGCCGGGTGACCGACGGCCGCGAGAAGGACCTGGGCCCGGGCGGGCTGAAGGCGGTCCAGGGCGCCGATCCCGACCTGGCGCTGTACGAGATAGACCCGAAATACGAACAGGGCCGGATCTTCATCCGCGCCTTCTGCCCGGGTTCCACGCGGCTGTGGCTGAGCTTCAGCCGGCTGGCCGTCTATCGCGACCTGCGCGTCCAGGCGTTCGGCGACGACCCCAAGGGCGGCCCCGCCCGGCTGTGCGGCACGCTGGACTTCTCGTACCGGGGCGAATGGAAGCTGCCGGGCGGCAACCTGCCCGACCCGATGGAGGACTGGACCGGCGGCAACGGGCCGGGCTGAGCCCGTACGGTTTTCTTTGAGAACGGCGTTCGCCCTGTGTCATGCTCGCCAAGAGAGCATGGGGGGCGGGCATGGCGAAGATCCACGACGACGCGCTGGCGGGGTTCACGAAGTTCGACTTCCACGACGGGCGCTGGACGCGGCCGGTCTACCGCATCGGGTCCGGCCCGGCGGTGATCGTCATCCACGAGATCCCCGGCCTGCACCCCCAGGTGCTGCAGTTCGCCCGCGACGTGGCGGCCGAGGGGATGACGGTGTTCTGCCCCAGCCTGTTCGGCAAGCCGGGCAAGCCCGCCTCGAACGGCTACGTCACCGCCACCATGCTGAAGCTGGCCTGCGTGGGCCGGGAGTTCGCGATCTGGGCGGGCGGCCGCTCCAGTCCCATCGTCGACTGGCTGCGGGCTCTGGCGCGAAAGGCCCACGCCGAATGCGGCGGCAAGGGCGTCGGCGCGGTGGGCATGTGCTTCACCGGCGGCTTCGCCCTGGCGATGATGACCGAGCCGTCGGTCGTGGCCCCGGTCCTGGCCGAGCCCTCCCTGCCGGCGGGCCGCAAGAAGGGCGGCGAACTGGACGTCTCGCCCAAGGAAATGGCCGTCGCCAAGGCGCGGATGGAGGCCGAGGACCTGTCGCTGATCGCCCTGCGGTTCGAGGGCGACGTGCTGGTCCCCTGCGCCCGCTTCCAGACCCTGGAGCGCGAGCTGGGCGCCCGTGTCGAGGCCATCACCCTGCCGGACGCCGTGGCCAAGCAAGGCACGGGCCGCGATCCCCACTCGGTTCTGACCATCCACCTGGACCGCGACGACCCGGCCGGCGAGACGATGAAGGTCCACCGCAAGGTGCTGGACTTCTTCAAGCAGCGGACGGGGGCCTGATGTCCCGAGGCCTATTCAGGCTTGGGCTGCCACAGTTCGATCTTGGTGCCGTCGGGATCGAGGATCCAGGCGAACTTGCCGCTGGGGTCGGTGTCGTCGCGCTTGAGGACGGTCACGCCCTTGGCCTCCAGGCGGGCGAGGAAGGCGTCCAGGTCGTCGACGGCGAAGTCGATCATGAACTCCCGTGTCGACGGACTGGTGTAGCTTGAAGCGCTGGGAAGGGCGTTCCAGGCGACGGCGGGCGGATGTCCCGGTGCGTCGTATCGCAACGCCGCCCCGCCCCAGGGCTCGACCGCGATGCCGAGCACGTCGCGATACCAACGGGCCAGGGCCTTGGGGGCCTTGCTCTTGACGAAGATGCCGCCGACGCCGGTGATGCGCCCGGCGGGCTCGGCGTGAACCGCCGGCGACGAGGCAAGCGTGAAGAGTAGGGCTGACAAAATCAGGCCCGCGCGCCGCAACACCATCCTTCGTCCCTCCGACACAGCTCCCGGCCCAGCCTAGCGCTCAGCGTCCGACGCGTCCAACGGCTGAGAGGCCGCCCGCGGCCAAGACCTTTCCCGCACTGGACTTTTCCGCCCCACGCGCCTAGACACCCCGCCTTCCATTTCTCCCCGCGCTACCGGCGTTCGATCCGCCGGCCGGGCATCGAGGCGACCGCGCCATGAAGCGCCACACCGAAAACAAGAAGGGCGGACCCGTCGGTCCGTCGCAGCGCCAGCTCCGCGCCGGCGAGCTGATCCGCCACGCCCTGGTCGACATCCTGCGCGAGGAGGAGCTGGCCGATCCCGCCCTGGCCGGCGTGTCGGTGACGGTGTCGGAGGTGCGCATGAGCCCCGACCTCAAGCACGCCATCTGTTTCGTCGAACCCCTGGGGGCCGGCGTCACGGGCGAGACCGAGCAGCACATCGACGCGATCATCAAGGCGCTCAACCATGCGGCCAAGTTCCTGCGCGGGCGCCTGGGCAAGTCGATCGACATGAAGTTCACGCCCGACCTGAAGTTCATCCACGACGAGAGCTTCAATTCGGCCGCCTACATGGACCGCCTGTTCGAGGATCCGCGCGTGCAGGCCGACGTGCGCCGCCTGTCCGACGTCATGGATGACGAGGACTAGGCCATGGCCCGCCGCAAGAAGGGCGACGCCGTCTCGGGCTGGGTCTGCCTGGACAAGCCCTACGACCTGACCTCGACCAGCGCCGTCAGCCGCGTGCGCCGGGCGTTCAACGCCCAGAAGGCGGGGCACGCCGGCACTCTTGATCCTCTGGCGACGGGCATCCTGCCCTTGGCCCTGGGCGAGGCGACCAAGACCGTCCCGTTCCTGATGGACGCCGACAAGGCCTATCGCTTCATGATCCAGTGGGGCCGCTCGACCACCACCCTGGACCGCGAGGGCGAGACCACCGACAGCAGCGAGGTGCGCCCCACCCGCGAACAGGTCGAGGCCGCGCTGCCGGCCCTCGTCGGCGAGATCGACCAGGTGCCGCCCAACTATTCGGCCATCAAGGTCGACGGCGAGCGCGCCTACGACCTGGCCCGCGAGGGCGTCGAGTTCGAGCTGAAGACCCGCAAGGTCACCGTCCACGCCCTGCGCGTCACCGCCGCGCCGGACGCCGACCACATCGAGCTGGAGATGGAATGCGGCAAAGGCACCTATGTCCGCGCCGTGGTCCGCGACCTGGCCGCCGCGCTCGGCGCCTGCGGCCACGTCGACCAGCTTCGCCGGACGCGAGTCGGCCGGTTCAGCGAGGATTCGGCGATAGGCCTGGAAACCCTCGAGAATTTAAGCTATGAGGCCCGGCTGTCGGAGGCATTGCTTCCGGTCGAGACCGCGCTGGACGACATCCCGGCGGTGGCCGTGACCGATGAAGACGCCTTCCGGCTTGCGCAAGGACGCGCCATCGTTCTGCTCCCAAGGCAGGTGGAACAGCTGAAAGCCGAGCTCACGCCCGGCGATCGCACCGTTTCCGCCATGTCCGGAGAGAGGTTGGTGGCCTTGTGCGAGATGCGCGCCGGAAAGCTCAATCCGGTGCGGGTCTTCCAACTCACCTGAGCGGAGACAAACCGATGTCGATCACTGCCGAGCGCAAGAGCGCTCTTATCGTCGAGCACGCCCGCACCGCGGGCGACACCGGCAGCGCCGAAGTCCAGGTCGCGATCCTCTCCGAGCGCATCGCCAACCTGACCGAGCACTTCAAGACCCACAAGAAGGACAACCACAGCCGTCGTGGCCTGCTGAAGCTGGTTTCCCAGCGTCGCTCGCTCCTCGACCACCTGAAGAAGTCCGACGAAGGCCGTTACGCGGCCCTCATCGAGAAGCTGGGTCTGCGCCGCTAAGACGCAATTCCGCCGTCCTACTCGCGTAGGGCGGCGGAACGCTTTTCAGGCTTTTGGTTTCGAGACAGGCCGAGACCAACAGTCGATCCGGGTCGCTTCCATTCAGGATAAGCATCCGACGTACGTCCGAGGGTTTTCCATCCTCAAACCCGCCTGTCTAACTGGATGAGGATCATCGGGCCGCTCCAATTGCTTTTGTAAGCACGGCCGTCCGCCCCTGTCCGCCCCCGATGGGAATCCGCCCACGGGAACCGAAAGAAGAAAAATGTTCGACATCAAACGCAAGACGATCGAGTGGGGCGGCAAGACGCTGGTCCTCGAAACCGGTCGCATCGCCCGTCAAGCCGACGGCGCCGTTCTGGCCACCATGGGCGAAACCGTCGTCCTGGCCACCGCCGTGTTCGCCAAGAGCCAGAAGCCGGGTCAAGACTTCTTCCCGCTGACGGTCAACTATCAGGAAAAGACCTTCGCGGCCGGCAAGATCCCCGGCGGCTTCTTCAAGCGCGAAGGCCGTCCGTCGGAAAAGGAGACCCTGGTCTCCCGCCTGATCGACCGTCCGATCCGCCCGCTGTTCGTCAAGGGCTTCAAGAACGAAGTCCAGGTGGTCTGCACCGTGCTGCAGCACGACCTCGAGAACGATCCCGACATCCTGTCGATGGTGGCCGCCTCGGCCGCCCTGGTCCTGTCGGGCGCCCCGTTCATGGGCCCGATCGGCGCCGCGCGCGTCGGTTACGTTGACGGCGCCTACGTGCTGAACCCGACGCTCGACGAGCAGAAGGACAGCAAGATGGACCTGGTCGTGGCCGGCACCGCCGACGCCGTGATGATGGTTGAATCTGAAATCCAAGAGCTCTCGGAAGAGATCGTGCTGGGCGGCGTCAACTTCGCCCACAAGGAAATGCAGACGGTGATCGACGCGATCATCGAGCTGGCCGAGCACGCCGCCAAGGAACCCTTCGAGTTCGAACCGGAAGACACCGACGCGGTGAAGGCCGAGATGAAGGGCATCGTGGGCGCCGACATCGCGGCCGCCTACAAGATCCAGAAGAAGCAGGACCGCTACGAAGCGGTCGGCGCCGCCAAGAAGAAGGCCGTCGCGGCCCTCGGCTTGTCGGACACCAACCCGGCCGGCTACGACCCGCTGAAGCTGGGCGCCATCTTCAAGGAACTGGAAGCCGACGTCGTGCGTCGCGGCATCCTGGACACCGGCCTGCGCATCGACGGCCGCACCGTCGACAAGGTCCGTCCGATCCTGGGCGAAGTCGGCATCCTGCCGCGCACCCACGGCTCGGCCCTGTTCACCCGCGGCGAGACCCAGGCGATCGTGGTCGCCACCCTGGGCACCGGCGACGACGAGCAGTTCATCGACGCCCTGGAAGGCACCTACAAGGAATCCTTCCTGCTGCACTACAACTTCCCGCCCTACTCGGTCGGTGAAACGGGCCGCATGGGCAGCCCGGGCCGCCGCGAGATCGGCCACGGCAAGCTGGCCTGGCGCGCCCTGCGCCCGATGCTGCCGGCCAAGGAAGACTTCCCCTACACCATCCGCCTGGTCTCCGAGATCACCGAGTCGAACGGCTCGTCCTCGATGGCCACGGTCTGCGGTTCGTCGCTGGCCATGATGGACGCCGGCGTGCCGCTGGTCCGTCCGGTCTCGGGCATCGCCATGGGCCTGATCCTGGAAAAGGACGGCTTCGCCGTCCTGTCCGACATCCTGGGCGACGAAGACCACCTGGGCGACATGGACTTCAAGGTGGCCGGCACCAGCGAGGGCCTGACCTCGCTGCAGATGGACATCAAGATCGCCGGCATCACGCCGGAGATCATGAAGCAGGCCCTGGCCCAGGCCAAGGACGGTCGCGCCCACATCCTGGGCGAGATGAACAAGGCCATGGACGCCCCGCGTGAAGAGGTCGGCGACTTCGCTCCGAAGATCGAGACCATCACCATCCCGACCGACAAGATCCGCGAAGTGATCGGCACCGGCGGCAAGGTGATCCGCGAGATCGTCGCCACCACCGGCGCCAAGGTCGACATCAACGACGAAGGCATCGTGAAGGTCTCGGCCTCGGACGGCGCCAAGATCAAGGCCGCCGTGGACTGGATCAAGTCGATCACCCAGGAAGCGGAAGTCGGCGCGATCTACGACGGCAAGGTCGTCAAGGTCGTCGACTTCGGCGCCTTCGTGAACTTCTTCGGCGCCAAGGACGGCCTGGTCCACGTCAGCCAGATCAGCAACGAGCGGGTGGCCAAGCCCTCGGACGTGCTGAAGGAAGGCCAGATCGTGAAGGTCAAGCTCCTGGGCTTCGACGATCGCGGCAAGACCAAGCTGTCGATGAAGGTCGTCGATCAGGAAACCGGCGAAGACCTGTCCAAGAAGACCGAAGTGACCCCGGAGGAAGCCGTCAACACCTGAGGGTGATGGCGTCTCCATCGTGAGGCTTCAGCAGCGGGCGGCTCCGAAAGGGGCCGCCCGTTTTGCGTTAGCCTCGACCACGTTCTCAACCGAACTGCTAACCCCCCCTCCCTTTGGGTGGGCTGACGATCGCCGAGTCGAAATCACTTGGAGGTCGCAATGGCTGTTTTCGAAAAGGTGGGCATCCCAGAGGCTTTGCTAGGCGATCCCAAAGTCCGAGCCACCCTTTTGGCCTATGATCGATCTGGCGAGTACACGGATTTTCGTCGTGCGCTCGATCTGATGGATTCTTTTGATGTGGACAGTGAGCATCCGCCTGCGGGTATGGTCCCACCTTAAATCCTTGGTGGATCGGAGCTCTGGGGGTTGAGGCCCCACAACGCCCGTCATCCTCGGACTTGTTCCGAGGACCCCTCTGTCCGCCGGTTTGCCGGCAGCAGGCGGACCCGCGACCTCGCCGCTCCACGGATCGTCCTTCTTCTCGGCTGAAGCAGGGGTCCTCGGAACAAGTCCGAGGATGACGAGCGTGGGGGCTAACCCTTCTTCTTCGGCTTCGTGGCGATCGCCGGCGCCATCGGCGTCACGGTCACCACCGCATCGTCCGCGGCGCCGTTGCCGCCCCGGCAGGAGGCCAGCTTGAAGTCCAGGTCCATGCAGACCCAGACTTCGGTCAGGCGGCCTTCCTTGACGCGCACGTTCAGGCCCTCGGCGGTCATGCCGCGATTGCCCTTCAGGAACGCCCTGCGGATCTCGCCCGCGGTCATCGTGCCCTCGGGACCCGGCTGGAGGTCCGGGACCTTCAGGCCCTGGCGCACCTCGCGGGCCTTTTTGAAATAGGCCTCCGGCGTGTCCCACTGGCAGGCGCCGTGGGCCTGCCACTCGTGCTGCAGCAGCCAGGGCGAGGGGGTCATGCAGAGATTGGCCAGCACGGTCGCCGCGCTCATCGGCGGGCTGGGCTTGCAGTAGCGCGGGTGGACCTTGTCCGGCCCGTTCGGCCACAGGCCGTGCACGGTGAAGCCGAAGCTGTTGGTCTGGCACTGGATGATCTTGTTCGACTCCGGAATGCCCGCGCGGCAGGCCTCGGGCGACCAGAACAGGGCCAGCAGATAGGCGGCGGTGGGGACGTCGGTGTGGATTTCGCCGGCGGGCGGCTTCTCGGCGGGCGCCGGGATCACGCTGGGCGGGACCGTGCAGGCCTTCAGGCTCGAGGCGTGGGCGGCGCCGGCCAGGGCCAGCGAGGCAAGGGCAGTGGCGATGACCTGGAAGGCCTTGGACGACAGCATGGCAGAACTCCAGCGCTAGCTGACGCTTCTCTAGCACGGCTTGGCCAACCTAAAACTCCGCTCATCCCGGCGAATGCCGGGACCCAGATCCCTTAGTGGCGAGGGATGATTGGAGGGTCTTGGCGCTCGTGGCGTCAGCCTCAAAGCCATTCCATCTGGGTCCCGGCATTCGCCGGGATGAGCGGACAAAGAGAGATCAGCGCCGCGCCTCGGTGGCCATGCGCACGGCCAGGCCGCCCAGGACCGTGGCCATCAGCCAGCGCTGGATCAGGGCGAAGCTGGGGCGCGTGGCCAGGAAGGTCGCGATGGTCCCCGCCGCCAGGCAGATGCAGCCGTTGACCGTCAGGCTGATGACGATCTGGCTGCCGCCCAGGGCCAGGGACTGGCCGAAGATCGCGCCCCGGTGCGGGTCGATGAACTGCGGCAGCAGCGACAGATAGAGCATCGCGGCCTTGGGGTTCAGCAGGTTGGTCAGGAAGCCCATGCTGATCAGCTTGGCGGGGCTGTCCTTGGGCAGATCGCGCACCTGGAACGGCGAGGCCCCGCCCGGCTTGATGGCCTGCCAGGCCAGCCACAGCAGGTAGAGCGCGCCGCCGAACCGCAGGATGTCGTAGGCGATGGGCGCGGCCATCAGCAGGGCGGTGATGCCCAGGGCCGCGCAGACCAGATAGACCACGAAGCCGGCGGCGGTGCCGACCAGCGACACGATCCCGGCCCAGCGTCCCTGGCAGATCGAGCGGCTGACCAGATAGATCATGTTCGGCCCGGGGGTCAGGGCCATGCCCAGGCACACGAGACAGAAGGCGATCCAGGTCTTGGCTTCGGGCATGGGCGGACTCCGCGTCAGAGGTGGGCGCCCAGGCGAACGGCTCGTGACGTCCGCGCTCCCTCAGGGTGCTCCCTGTGATCGCCAGTCACGCGGACGCCGGTTGTGTACACCGGTTCGCGGTGAAGGTTGAGACCAGCTTTGCTGAAGGCGGCCGGCTCGCGCCCTGACAGGGCCGGGGACATGCCCTTGGGCGTGTCCCCTGATCTCGCGGCGCCGGCATTGGGGACACGCGCGAGCGCATGTCCCCTCTCCGCGTATTTCTGCGAATGATTATCATTGCACACCGGCAACGCTCCAGATAAGAACGCGTCGCAATTACGACAAAGGGCCGCGCTCCTCCGACGGCCTTGCTGGGGTTTTTCGATGAACAAGAGTTCCAAGCCCGCCGTCGCCGGCGTCCGCAGCCAGACCCGCGCCGCGCTGGGCGTCGCCGCCGTCGCCGGTCTGGCCGGCCTGTCCCTGGCCCCCGCCGCTTTCGCCGCCGCGCCCGAGGCCGACGCCGCCGCCGACGCGGCGATCGCCACCGCCGGCCCCGCCGACAGCGCCACCGAGGTCTCGGGCGTCAAGGTCGACGGCAAGCGCAACGCCGAGGTCCAGTCGCCCAAGCTGACCGCGCCGCTGGTCGACACGCCCAAGGCCATCACGGTCATCCCGCGCAAGATCATCGAGCAGACCGCCGCCACCTCGCTGCAGGACATCCTGCGCACCTCGCCCGGCATCACCTTCGGGGCGGGCGAGGGCGGCCAGCCCCTGGCCGACCGTCCGTTCATCCGCGGCCAGTCCAGCGCCAACGACGTCTTCGTCGACGGACTGCGCGACAGCGGCGGCCAGACTCGCGAAGTGTTCAACCTCGAGCAGGTCGAGGTCGTGAAGGGCCCCGACAGCGCCTACAGCGGCCGCGGCTCGGGCGGCGGCAGCATCAACCTGACGTCCAAGAGCCCCAAGGCCGACGATTTCGTCCGCGCCTCGATCGCCGGCGGCACCGACAGCTACGTCCGCGCCACCGCTGACCTGAACCACCAGATCAACGACAGCGTCGCCGTCCGCCTGAACCTGCTGGGCACCCAGGGCGACACGCCCGGCCGCGACGCCGTGGACTTCGACCGCTGGGGCGCGGCCGCGTCGATCGCCGCGGGCCTGGATGGTCCGACCCAGATGACGCTGAGCTACTACCACCTCGACAGCAACGCGATGCCCGACTACGGCATCCCGCTGTTCACCAAGGTCCCCGGCGTGCCCCGCACGGACTCGGGCATCCTGGACGTCGACTACAGCAGCTTCTACGGCCTCAAGGCCCGCGACTATCAGAAGACCAAGGCCGACATCGCCACCTTCGCGGTCGATCACGCGATCAACTCGAATCTCGGCGTGCGCCAGGTGGTCCGCTGGTCCAAGACGCTCAACGACTACATCGTCACCAATCCCGGCGACGGCGGCGCGGCCCAGCTGATCGGCGGCCAATGGTGGATGAAGCGCGGCACCAAGACCCGCTGGAACCCCGTCGAGACCATGGCGGCCAACACCGACTTCCACGGCAAGTTCGACACCGGCGCCTTCAGCCACAGCTTCGACCTCGGGATCGAGCTGAGCCGCGAGGAAAACCTCAACGCCACCTATTCGACCTACACCACGTCGGGCTCGGCCTGTCCGGCGGGCTTCAACATGGGCACCAACGCCACCAATCTGGGCCAGGGCGACTGCACCCTGGTCTACGCCCCCAATCCGAACGATCCCTGGACCGGCATCATCAATCGCAGCCCGGCCAACCGCAACATCTCCAAGACCGCCGCGATCTATGGCTTCGATACCATCAAGTTCGGCGACAGGTGGCTGCTGAACCTGGGCCTGCGCCACGACCACTATGAGAGCGCCGGCTACGACTACGCCAGCTTCACCCAGAACCAGGGCGCGTTCTCGGGCGGCACGATCACCTACCGCCAGGGCGAATGGGACTTCACCAGCTACCAGGCCGGTCTGGTCTTCAAGCCGACCGAGGACTCCAGCCTCTACATCTCATACGGCACGGCCTCGACCCCGCCGGGCGTTCAGGGCGGCGACCAGAACAGCAACGGCATCACCGGCACGGTCGGCACGACGCCCAACCAACTGCTGGAGCCGGAAGACACCGAAAGCTTCGAGGCCGGCGGCAAGTGGACGCTGTTCAACGACACGCTGGCCCTGTCGGGCGCGGTCTTCAAGACCACCCGCAAGAACGCCCTGATCCAGATCAACAACGGCGTGTTCGCCCAGGTGGGCGAGACGCAGGTCAAGGGCGTGGAGCTGGGCATCTCGGGCAACATCACGCCCAAGTGGCAGGCTTTCGGCGGCTACACCTACATGGACAGCGAGCTGGTTCATGGCGCGGTGACGATCCAGTCGGGCACCGGGGCGATCATCCCCAACATCAACGAGGGCGACCCGCTGGCCAACACGCCCAAGAACAGCTTCAGCCTGTTCACGACCTATCGGGTGACGCGCAAGCTCTCGGCCGGCGGCGGGGCCTACTACGTCTCCAAGATGTTCGGCGGCAACCAGGGCGGCGCGGGCGGCGGGACCAACGCGGTCTACGCGCCCGACTACTGGCGCTTCGACGCCTTCGCCAGCTATGTCGTCAACGACAAGGTCGACCTGCAGTTGAACGTCCAGAACGTCGGCGACGAGCGCTACATCATGCGCACCAACGGCGTCCACCACGCCGACCCGGCCCCCGGCCGGCAGGCGATCCTGACCTTGAACGTCAAGTACTGAGCCTTCTCCTCCCCGGAGTGCTCGTCCTGACGTTCAAAGCCTCGCCCGGGAGCGGCCCCTCCCGGGCGAGGCCATATCTCTGCCCACCATTTATCCTTTGGATAAATGGTGGATTTTCAACGGTTTAGAGCGCGACGGGCGCCAAAACCGGCTTCCACTTTTGGCTGTCGCGCTCTAGGAGTCGGGTCATGATGATCCAGATCCCCGACGTCCTGACGCCCGACCAGGTCGCCCGCTGCCGCGCGGTGCTGGACGCCGCCGAATGGATCGACGGCAACGCCACCTCGGGCTTCCAGGCGGCGATGGCCAAGAACAACCAGCAGCTGCCGCAGGACGGGGCCGCCGCCCGCGAGGTCGGGGCGATCATCGTCCAGGCCCTGCAGGCCAATCGCCTGTTCGTCGCGGCCGCCCTGCCGCGCACCATCCTGACGCCGCTGTTCAACCGCTACGGCGCGGGCATGGGCTTCGGCGACCACATCGACAATTCGATCCGCCGCGACCCGGTCACCGGCCAGACCCTGCGCACCGACCTGTCGATCACCGTCTTCCTCAGCGACCCCGAGGCCTATGACGGCGGCGAGCTGGTGGTCGAGGACGCCTATGGCAGCCACGTGGTCAAGCTGACGGCGGGGGCGGCGATCCTCTATCCGGCCTCCAGCCTGCACCACGTCACCGAGGTGACGCGCGGCGTGCGCACCGCCAGCTTCTTCTGGATCCAGAGCCTGGTGCGCGACGACGCCAAGCGCGCCCTGCTGCTGGACATGGACGTGTCGATCCAGCGCCTGTCGATGGCGGTGGGGACCGACGACCCGTCGGTGCTCTCACTGACCGGGACCTACCACAACCTCCTGCGGATGTGGGCCGAGGTCTGACGCACGGTCGGCGAACAATGATCGCCGACGCCAACCATAAGTTTACCCTTGAGCTTCACCATCCGCGCTCCGTCCCTTGGAGCCGCGATGACCTCGCCCCCCAAATCCCCACGGTTGAGCGATGCGGAAAGCGCGCAATGGTTCTTCGACCATTCGCACGACCTGTTCGCCGTGGTGTCGAGGGGACGGTTCGCCACGGTCAATCCGGCCTGGACGCGGGTGACCGGCTGGACGCGCCAGGAGCTGATCGGCCGGCCGGCCTCCAGCTTCGTCCATCCGGACTCGCGCCAGGACTTCATCGAGACCGCCGGCCTGATCCGCGCCTCGGGCGAGGCCGTCAACCGCCTCAAGGTGACCTGCAAGAACGGCGGCTGGGTGTGGCTGGAGGGGCGCTCGCGCCTGGGGCCCAACGGCGAGATGATCGGCGCCCTGCGCGACGTCACCGCCGACATGGCCCGTCGGGCCGAGATCGCCGCCGCCCGCCAGACCCGCGAACTGCTGGCCTCGTCGGCCGGCATCGGGGTGTGGAGCTACGAACCGCACGGCCAGCACATCGAGTGGTCGCGCGACATCTTCAACGCCACGGGCCTGGAGCCCGAGGACGTGGCCCAGCCCGACCAGTTCTTCGACCGCCTGGACCCCGCCGAGCAGGAGAACCTGCGCGCGGCCTTCGACCAGGCGGTGCGCACCGGCGAAGGCGGCACCATCGAGCACCGGCTGCGCGGCGCCGGGGACCAGTGGTTCACCTACCGCGCCACCTTCCGCACCGAACCGCGGGCCGACGGCCTGTTCGCCCTGAAGGGCATCTCGCAGAACGTCACCGACGTGGCCCGCACCCGCGACGCGGCCGTCTGGGGCGAGCGCCAGGCCCGACGACTGGTCGAGGAAGCGCCGTTCGCCGTGGCGCTCTACGACCGCGACCTGCGCCTGCAGGTGGTCAGCCCGCGCTTCCTGGAAATCTTCCAGGCCACCGAGGCCCAGATCATCGGCCGCAGCCTGCACGAGCTGACCTCCGGCAGCCGCCGGCGCTTCGTCCGGGCCGTCGAGCGCGCCCTGACCGGCGAGACGATCGTGCGCCGCGAGGACCAGCTGCACGACGGCCTGGGCCGCAGCCACACCCTGCGCTGGGAGGCCCGCCCCTGGTGCGACGCCCAGGGCCGGATCGTCGGCGTGATCACCTACATGGACGACGTCACGGCCCTGTCGGAGGCCCGCCGCGAGGCGCGCGCCAACGCCCGGCGGCTGCGCGTGGCCCTGGGCGCGGCCCATGCCGGGGTCTACGAGATCGACCACGCGGGCAAGACCTTCTGGGGCTCGCCGGAGTTCCATCGCATCCTGGGCCGCCGGGTCACCTATGACGACGTACGCAGCGCCGTCTGGCCGATGATCCATCCCGACGACGTCACGGCGGTCTACGACGCCGCCGACAGCTGGCGGGGGAACGAAGGCCATCTGGACTCCCGGGGCCGCTCGTTCGACGTGCGGGTGATGACGCCCGACGGAGACGGCAAGTGGATCCGCATCTTCCACGAGGTGCGCAGCGACGCGAGCGGCCGCATCCGCAAGGCCTTCGGCCTGATCCTGGACATCGACGAGAAGAAGCGGGCCGAGCTGGCCCTGGTCGAGGCCGAGCGCGCCGCCCAGGCCGCCAACGAGGCCAAGGCCCAGTTCCTGGCCAATATGAGCCACGAGATCCGCACCCCGATGAACGGGGTGCTGGGGGTGATGCATCTGCTCAAGCGCGAGAAGCTGCCGGGCGAGGCCGACAACCTGCTGGGCGAGGCCCTGGCCTGCGGTCGGATGCTGTCGACCCTGCTGGACGACGTGATCGACTTCTCGCGGATCGAGGCCGGGCGGCTGGACGTCACCCAGGAGCCGGTCGATCCCAGCGAGCTGGCCGCCAGCGTGGCGCGGCTGCTGCGCGGCCAGGCCGAGCACAAGGGGCTGGAGCTGCGGGTCGACGCCCCGGACCTGGGCCTGATCCTCACCGACCCCAGCCGGCTGCGCCAGGCCCTGTTCAACCTGGTCGGCAACGCCGTGAAGTTCACCCTGTCGGGCTCGGTGACCCTGCGGGTCCGCCGGCAGGAGGGACCCGAACCCCGCGTCGCCTTCGAGGTGATCGACACCGGGGTCGGTATCGCCGCCGAGGCCCAGGCGCGGCTGTTCGAACGCTTCCAGCAGGCCGACGCCAGCACCACCCGCCGGTTCGGCGGCTCGGGCCTGGGCCTGGCCATCACCCGGCGCCTGGCCCAGATGATGGGCGGCGAGGTGGTCTTCACCTCGCGCGAGGGCGTCGGCTCGACCTTCCTGCTGACCATCGCCGCCCCGCCGGCCCAGGCCCGCGCGGCCGAGGCCGAGATGGCCGACGGCCTGCTGCAGGGGCTGAAGATCCTGGTGGTCGAGGACAACGCCACCAACCGCCTGGTCGCCCGCCGCATCCTCGAGCAGCTGGGCGCCAAGGTCGAGACGGCCGAGGACGGGCTGGACGGCGTGACCACGGCGGCGCGGGGCTTCGACCTGATCCTGATGGACGTGCAGATGCCCGGCATCGACGGGCTGGAGGCCGCCCGCCGCATCCGCAACCTGCCGGGCCCGGCCGCCAAGACGCCGATCATCGCCCTGACCGCCAACGTCCTGTCGCACCAGCGCGCCGCCTACCTGGCCGCCGGCATGGACGGCGTCGCCGCCAAGCCGATCTCGCCCGCCGCCCTGATCACCGAGATCGTCCGCCTGGCCGGCGGCGAAGCGGCGGACGCGGCGGCTGTGGCCTAGGCGATCCTCCCCCTTTGGGGGAGGCGGCCCAGAGGGCCAGGGGGTTTGCCCCGCCGATTCAGCAAGACCCCCTCCGTCGCTTCGCGACACCTCCCCCGGAGGGGAGGATCTGCCTTCCCTCGCCGTCGAAAACCGCTAATGCTCCTCCCCAACAATTGGGGGAAGCCAACGGATGACGGCCCAGGATCAGGCTGAGGATCGCGCGTCCATGCGCACGGTGGTGGCGGCGTCGTCCGCGGGCACCGCCTTCGAATGGTACGACTTCTTCATCTTCGGCAGCCTGGCCCAGGTGATCTCCAAGACCTTCTTCACGGGCCTGTCGGAGACGGCCGGCTACGTGGCCGCCCTGGCCCTGTTCGGGGTGGGCTTCGCGTTCCGGCCCCTGGGCGCGCTGGTGTTCGGCAAGATCGGCGACCAGGCCGGCCGCAAGGGCGCGTTCCTGGCCACCGTGCTGCTGATGGGCGGGGCCACCTTCGCCATCGCCCTGCTGCCCACCTACCAGCAGGCGGGGATCATCTCGCCGATCCTGCTGATCGTCCTGCGCTGCGTGCAGGGCTTCGCCCTGGGCGGCGAATACGGCGGGGCGGCGATCTACGTCGCCGAGCATTCGCCGCCGCACCAGCGCGGCCGCTCGACCGCCTGGGTGCAGAGCTCGGCGTCCCTGGGTCTGTTCGCGGCGTTGCTGGTCATCCTGGCGACCCGCTGGTTGCTGGGGGGCGTCGCCGGGCCGGCCGCCTTCGACGCCTGGGGCTGGCGCATCCCGTTCGCCGTCTCGATCGGCCTGCTGGCGGTGTCGGTCTGGATGCGCCTGAAGCTCAGCGAAAGCCCGACCTTCGCGCGGATGAAGGAGGAGGGCGCGGCGTCCAAGGCGCCCTATGCCGAAGCCTTCGGCCAGTGGAAGAACCTGAAGCTGGTCCTGCTGGCCTTCTTCGCGGTCATGTCGGCCCAGGGCGCGGTCTGGTACACGACCTTCTTCTACATCCAGACCTTCATGGAGAAGTTCCTCAAGATCGCGCCGGGCACGATCAACGGGCTGATGATGGCCGCCGCCGCGGTCAGCGCGGTGCTCTACGTGGTGTTCGGCGCCCTGTCGGACAGGATCGGGCGCAAGCCGGTGATGCTGGGCGGCATGGTCCTGGCGCTGGCGTTCTACTTCCCCGGCTTCCATCTGCTGGAGCGCGCCGCCAACCCGGCCCTGGCCGAGGCCTCGGCCCGCGCGCCTGTCAGCGTCACCGCCGACCCCAAGGACTGCGCCCTGCAGTTCGACCCGATCGGCAAGGCCGCCTTCGTCTCGTCCTGCGACATCGCCAAGAGCGCCCTGGCCAACGCCGGGGTGTCCTACGCCAACCACGCCGGTCCGGCCGGCTCGGCGGCGGTGGTCCAGATCGGCGAGACCCGGATCGTGTCGAAAAGCGCCAAGGGCCTGCCCGCCAAGGAGGCCAAGGCGGTGAAGAGCGCCGGCGAGGCCGCCATCAAGGCCGCCCTGGCCCGGGCCGGCTATCCGGCCAAGGCCGACCCGGCCCGGCTGAACTGGTGGGGCGTGTTCGGCGTGCTGATGGTCTTCGTCGTCGGCGCCACCGCCCTCTACGGCCCGCTGGCCGCGGCTCTGGTCGAGCTCTTCCCGACCCGGGTGCGCTACACCGCCCTGTCGCTGCCCTACCACATCGGCACGGGCTGGATCGGCGGCTTCGTGCCGTTCAGCGCCTTCGCCATCGTGGCGGCGGTGGGCAACATCTACGCCGGGCTCTGGTACCCGGTGTTCTTCACCCTGATCAGCGTGCTGACGACCCTGTTCCTGCTGCCCGAGACCAAGGACCGGGCTCTGGACTAGTCTCGCATGTTGTCATCCCGGACAGCCTCTACGACGCTTCCGGGATGACAACGGTTGGGTCTCTTTAGATCACTTCAACGCTGACCGACGCCGCCCCCAGGGCCTGGACCAGGGCCGGATCGACGGGGGCCACGATCAGCCGGACGATCTGCTTGCCCTCCTGGGCCAGGGTCACCAGCGTCTCCGCGCCGGCCTGGGCCGGATCCAGCCGGTGGACGTCGCGGCGGGCCATGTTGACGATGTCGGGATCGGCGGCCTCGTCGGCGATCAGCACGTCGGCGGCGCCCAGGGCCCGCAAGGCGCGCAGGGTCAAGAGGTCCGAGGGACCCTTGCCGGCGATGAACCGCACCTTGCCCTCGCGGCCGACGCCCTTGGCCAGGGCCTGGCGGAACAGCTGGCCGGCCTTCTCCATGTCGCCGGCCATGGCCGCCTGGGCGGCCTCGCCGGCCACGGCGTCGCGCAGGAAGGCGCGGCGCTCGTGCATGGCGGGCAGGGCGCCGCGCACCTCGTCCTGGAACTTGCGCAGCAGGGCGGCCACCCGGCCCGAGCCCTCCGGCACCTGGGCCTCGATGTCGTTGCGCAGCTTGGTGGCCAGGGTCGGCGAGGCGCCGCCCGTGCCGACGGCGGCCACCACCTCGCCGCGGTCGATCACCGCCGGGGTGTTGAAATCGCTCATCGTCGGCCTGTCGACCACGTTGACCAGCACCCGGGCCGCGCGGGCCGCGCTGGCCGCGCTCTGCAGGAAGACCTCGTCGTCGCCCGCCACGAAGGCCAGCACCGCCCCGGCGTAGGTCCCCGGCAGGAGGGCCGCGTGGCCGTCGACCCGCACCAGCGTGGCCGGCGAGCCGTCGAACAGCCGCGCCTTGTTGTCGGCGGCCTCGCCGCTACCGGCGATCACGACCTTGCGGCCGGCCAGGGGGAAGTAAGCGGGGAAGGAATCCAAGGGGCGGGTCCTGACGGGAAACAAGCGAACGGCGGTCAGGCTAGCCTGCCTGAACCAAGATTTCACTGGCGGGTTTGGGTCTTAGCAGTGTTAGATTCCGCCGAGCCGGGCCGTCGGACCCCGTTTTTCGCTTGGGAGGCGAAAGCATGACCTCGACGTTGGATATCAACGGCAAGTCGGTCGCCGTGAAGGCCGCCCCCGAGACGCCCCTGCTGTGGGTGCTGCGCGACGAGCTGGGCCTGACGGGCACCAAGTTCGGCTGCGGCATGGCCCAGTGCGGGGCCTGCACGGTCCACGTCAACGGCGACCCGGTGCGGTCGTGCGTGACGCCGATCGCGGCCCTGGCGGGCGCCAAGATCGCCACCATCGAGAGCCTGGGCGGGACCCACCCGCTGCAGCAGGCCTGGGTCAAGCACGACGTGCCCCAGTGCGGCTACTGCCAGTCGGGCCAGATCATGTCGGCCGCCGCCCTGCTGGCCAGCACCAAGTCGCCCAGCGACGCGGACATCGACAACGCCATGAGCGGCAATATCTGCCGCTGCGGCACCTACCAGCGCATCCGCGCCGCCATCAAGGACGCCGCCGGCCTGACCGCCGCGCCCGTGGTCGCCGCGCCGGCCGCCGCCAAGCCGACAGCCTCCAACGACGTCGACGACGAGATCGCCGCCGCCTCGGGCTCGACCGGCCGGGGAGTGGGCCAATGAACGGGCCGTTCCGGAAACTCGACCGCCAGGAGGGCGTCAGCCGCCGCGACCTGGTGGTCGGCGCCACCCTGGCCGGCGGGGCCCTGCTGGTCGGCTGCTCGCCCGCCGACCTGATGAGCGCGGGCTCGAAGGTGGACGTCGGGGCCTTCGGGCCGTTCATCCGGTTCGATCCGGACGGCGCGGTGACGGTGCTGTCCAAGCACATCGAGTTCGGCCAGGGCAATCACGCGGGACTGGGGGCCATCGTCGCCGAGGAGCTGGACGCCGACTGGAGCCGGGTGAAGGTGCTGCACGCGCCCGCCAACGCCAAGCTCTACGCCAACGGCGGCATGGGCATCCAGCTGACCGGCGGTTCGTCGGCGATCTCCAACTCCTGGGAGCAGCTGCGCAAGGCCGGGGCCGGCGCGCGGGCGATGTTCGTGCAGGCGGCGGCGACGAAGTGGAACGTCCCGGTCGAGCAGATCACCGTCAAGGACAGCGTCGTCAGCGGCGGCGGCAAGAGCGCGGGCTTCGGCGAGCTGATCGCCGACGCCGCCAAGGTGGCCCCGCCCGAGAACCCCGCCCTGAAGGACCCCAAGACCTTCACCCTGATCGGCACCGACCGGGTGCGGCGCAAGGACAGCCTGATCAAGAGCAACGGCACGGCCCGCTACACCCAGGACGTCCAGCTGCCGGACATGCTGGTGGCGATGGTCGCCCACGCGCCCCGCTTCGGCGGCAAGGTGAAGAGCTTCGACGCCGACGAGGCCAAGAAGGTGGCGGGGGTGGTCGACGTCTACGAGATCCCGACCGGGGTGGCGGTGGTCGCCGACAACACCTACGCCGCCCGCATGGGCCGCGAGGCGCTGAAGGTCGAGTGGGACGAGGGCAAGGTCGAGACCCGCGGCTCGGCGACGATCGCCCAGCAGTGGCGCGACATCGCCGCGGGCAAGGGCCCGGCCGACCTGAAATGGGAAGCGTTCGACTCCAAGGGCGACGCGTCCGTCGCCTCGGGCGGCAAGGGGAGCGAGGTCTTCGAGACCACCTACGACTTCCCCTATCTGGCCCACGCCACCATGGAGCCGATGAACTGCGTGGCGATCGTCGACGGCAACAAGGTCAAGCTGATCCACGGCTCCCAGGCCCAGACCCTGGACCAGATGAACGCGGCCAAGATCGTCAAGACCCTGCCGGGCTCGGTCGAGATCGAGACCCTGTACGCCGGCGGCTCGTTCGGCCGGCGGGCCAATTTCCCGTCCGACTACGTGGCCGAATGCGTGACCATCGCCCAGAAGGTCGGCAAGGGCCGGCCGGTGAAGCTGGTCTGGACCCGCGAGGACGACATGCAGGCGGGCTTCTTCCGGCCGCTGGTCCACCACGCCGTGCGGGTCAGGGTGGACAAGGACGGCTATCCGGCCAGCTGGCGCCACCGGATCGTCACCCAGTCGATCATGAAGGACTCGCCGATGAAGGCGAAGGGTCCGGACCAGACCGCGATCGAGGGGACGGCGGGCTCGCCCTATCTGAAGGCCACGCCGATCGTCGACGCCCAGCTGGCCACGCCGGAGGGCGGCGTGCCGGTGCTGTGGTGGCGGTCGGTGGGCGCCACCCACACCGCCTTCGTCATGGAGCACACGATCGACCAGCTGGCGCTGAAGGCCGGCAAGGACCCGGTCGAGTACCGGCGCGCCCTCTACGCCAAGGCCGGCGAGCACGGCGCGCGGCACCTGGCGGCGCTGAACCTGGCGGTCGAGAAGGCAGGCCCGACCCCGACCGCCGGCTTCACGCGCGGCGTGGCGGTGCACGAGAGCTTCGGCTCGGTGGTCGCCCAGGTGGCCGAGGTCAAGCTGGTGGATGGCGAGCCGCGCGTCGGGAGGGTGGTCACGGCCATCGACTGCGGCCTGGCGGTCGCGCCCGACCAGGTGGCGGCCCAGGTCGAGGGCGGCACCTGCTACGGCCTGTCGGCGGCGCTCTACGGCGAGGTCACCCTGACGGACGGCCGCGTCGACCAGAGCAATTTCGACACCTATCGGGTGCTGCGGATGAACGAGGCGCCGGTGGTCGAGACCCACGTCGTGCCGTCGGGCAATCCGCCCAGCGGGGTGGGCGAACCGGGCACGCCGGTCATCGCTCCCGCGGTGGCCAACGCCCTGCTGGCGCTGTCCAAGACCCCGACCGGCCGCCTGCCCTTCGTCCGCGCCCAGGCCTGAGCGTCGCGCGACCGGCGGTGGCGGCCGCTCGGCTTAGCGAAATTCGATGCGGTTTTGATGGGACGCGCCCCGTTGAAGCGCGTTCAGTCAAGTCTTGCTGGACGTAAGGCGAGCCGCGAACCATTTTAGCGGCATGGTGGACTCCGGCGACAACCTGGGCTTCGAGCGTCTGACTCCTCGCGAGCGGGAGATCCTGCGGCTTATCGCCCAGCATCGACAGTCCAAGGAAATCGCCCGCCTGCTGCGGCTCTCGCCCAAGACCGTCGAGATGCACGTGCTCAGCGCACGGCGCCGGCTGGCCGGCCTGAACCGCCGCGACGCCGCCCTGGCCTTCGTGGCCTGGGAAACCGACCCCGGTAATGACTACCGTAAGCAATCGGCCGAGCTAGCCACGGCCCAGTCAGAGGTCTTTTCTCGCTTCAACAGCGAGAGCAGCCATGACGAAATCTTCGACCAACACTCCCAACCCGGCCTCGGCCTTCTTCATCGCGAGCTGGCAGTCCCTGGAGGAAGGCCTGACCCTGATGGCGGGTACGCCGGAACGCGGCCGGCTGGTGGCGGAAACGGTTTCGGCGCTGCGCAAGGCGCAGGCGGCGGGCGATCCCCCGGGCAAGCTGCTCCTGAGGGTCCTGGCCGCGACGGCCTTCCTGGCGGACGACACGCCGCTCCGTATGGAAGGAGCTGGCGCGATGACCTGACCCCCTTGCAGTGGCTGGGTCTGATCCTCGCGGTCGCCACCCTGGGCGGTATCCTGCTCGGGACGGTCACGATGGGGGCCCACGAATTCCTCTACGCCCTTCAGCGGTTCCGCGAGGGCTGGAGCCCGCCTCCGGCGCACTGACGCCGACCTTTCCAACAACATTTCATCGACTTGAACGTGCGGGGGGGACCCGTGCGACCGGGAGAGTCATGCCATGAAACGAACCGAAGCCGCCCGTGCCGGCGCTGAAAAGCTGATGCGCGCCGAGGCCGCGATCGACGCCGCCCTGCGCGAAACCGCCGAGCTGATGGGCCTGCTGCCCATGCTGCGGCTCGAGACCAAGCTGTCGGCCGTTCTGGGTCAGGAAGCCGTCGCCAACCTGGGCGAAACCCTGGCGCACATCGTTTCCGCCCGCCGGACGATCATCGAGACCCACAGCGCCCTGGCCACCGTGCGCAGCCAGATCGGTTGCGGCGCCATGGCCGGCGGCGACCTGCCCAAGGGTCCGGAAGAACCGCGCACGAGCGGCCTGCACGCCGTTCCCGGCGGCCTGGCCGCCTGATCCGATTTCACCTCGTCCGTGCACGGCGCGAGCCGCGCCCGACCCATGAAAGATGACGTGCAATGAGCACCGCCCAGACCGTTCAGCAGCCGCAGGACTCGACGGCCGACGAGCTGAAGGAATTCCGCCAGCACCTGCGCACCCTCGGGCCCGTCCAGCGCCGGATCCTGTCCGTGCTGATGCCCCAGCTGGTTGCCCTCGACGAAGCCGGCGACACCGACGGCGCGCTGAGCATCATCGAGGAGGTCAAGACCATCCTGTGGGAAGGCCGTCGTACGCGGCACTGACCATAGGTTGCTGTTCTCCGAACCACGCTTGCGGCATGGTGGCGCTCGAACTTGGTTTCGAGCGCCACGGCCGTGCAGATCCACGCTGTCATTTCCCTGATTCTGGCCATCCTGGTCTGCGGACTGGCGATGTGGCGCGGCGATCGTAGCGCCCGTTGGATCGGCGCGGCTTTCCTCGCCGACTGGCTGGGCTCCCTGCTGGTCTATCGCCCCCACGTCCAGAGCGCCGACTACGGCGTGCTGATGATCGACATCGTGACGCTGGCGGCGTTCGTCTGGATCTCGATGCGGACCCGGCGCCTCTGGACGATCGTCGCCTCGGCCTTCATGGCGATCATCGTGGCCTCGCACGTGGCGGTGATGATCGACCTGCGGGTGACCATCAACACGCTGAAGGCCAGCATGGCGATCTGGAGCTACGGGGTCCTGGCGTGCATCGCGTTCGGGACCTGGGCCGGCTGGCGCCGGCAAGGCCACGCCCCCTCCTGAGCGGTCACCGGTCGCGGGCCAGGTCCTCGGGACGGTCGACATCGAACAGCACGCCGTCGTCCGGGCCGTCGACCAGCGCCAGGCGCCCACCCAGCGCGGCCAGCACCTCCCGCGCGCCGACATCGCCCTCCAGGCGCCGCAGGGCGGGATAGCAGGCCCTTCCGAACAGCACGGGATGTCCGCGCCGCCCCGCGAAGCAGGGCGCCACGGCGTCGACGCCCGGGCGCAGCGCCCGCGCCAGGTCGCGCGCCAGGCCGGGCGGAACACACGGCATGTCGCCCAGGAACACGAAGACGCCGTCCGAGTCCGGGGGCAGGGCGGCGACGGCCGTTCGCAACGAGACGCCCATGCCTTCGGCGGCGTCGACCGCCACGACGATGTCGAGATCGTCCGGCCGGTCCAGCCGCGCGGCATGGCCGGCGGCCGCCTCGGCCAGGTCCGCGTCGCCGTCGGTGACCAGCAGCACCCGCCGGGCGGGGGCCGCGAAGGCCGCGTCCAGGGCGCCGGCGATCAGCGGCCGGCCCTCGAACGGGGCCAGCAGCTTGCGCCCTCCCGAAGACCCGGCGCCCTGCCCGGCGAAGCGGCGCCCGGCCCCCGCCGCCAGGACCACGGCGTCGCATCGCGCGCTTTTCCTTTCCGCCATCACGTCCCACGCCTATCTTACGGACCGACATGACGCCCTACGACGCCAGCCCCGCGCAAGCGGTCATCCGATCCCCGCGCCTTATCGACGGTTTCGGCCGCGCGGTGACCTATCTGCGCGTCTCGGTCACCGACCGCTGCGACCTGCGCTGCACCTATTGCATGGCCGAGCATATGACCTTCCTGCCGAAGGCGGAGGTCCTGTCGCTGGAGGAGCTGGACCGCCTGGCCTCGGCCTTCGTGGGCCTGGGCGCGCGCAAGCTGCGGCTGACCGGCGGCGAGCCGCTGGTGCGCAAGGGGATCATGACCCTGGTCGAGCGGCTGTCGCGGCATCTGCGCTCGGGCGACCTGGACGAGCTGACCCTGACCACCAACGGCACCCAGCTGGCCGCCCATGCCGCCGACCTGGCCCGTCTGGGCGTGCGGCGGATCAACGTCTCGCTCGACACCCTCAAGCCCGACCTCTTCCGCAAGCTCACGCGGGGCGGCGACCTGGCCAAGGTGCTGGCCGGGATCGACGCGGCCCTGGCCGCCGGCCTGCGGGTCAAGATCAACGCCGTGGCCCTGCGGCACGACAACGCCCAGGAGCTGCCGGCCCTGATCCAATGGGCCCACGGCCTGGGCGCCGACATGACCCTGATCGAGACCATGCCGCTGGGCGAGGTCGAGGTGGACCGCACCGACCAGTACCTGTCGCTGAGGGACGTGCGCCGCGACCTGGCCTCGTTCTGGACACTGACGGACCTGGCCTACGCCACCGGCGGGCCGGCCCGCTACGTCCGGGTCGAGGAGACCGGCGGGCGGCTGGGCTTCATCACCCCGCTCAGCCACAATTTCTGCGAGGCCTGCAATCGGGTCCGCCTGACCTGCACCGGCACCCTGCACACCTGCCTGGGCCGCGACGACGCCAGCGACCTGCGGGCGGTGCTCCGCGGCGGGGCCGACGAGGCCGGCCTGGAGCGGGCGATCTTCGCCGCGATCGGCGCCAAGCCCCAGGGCCACGACTTCCACATCGACGCCGCGCGCCCGGCCGTGGCGCGCCACATGTCGACGACGGGGGGCTGACCGTGGCCCGGGTGCTGCTGTTCGGACGCCTGGCCGACCAGGCCGGCTGGCGCGAGCGCTCCGTCGAGGCCGGATCGCTGGCGTCGCTGCGCCAGGCCCTGGCCGCCGCCGACCCGGACCTGGCCGAGGCCCTCGGCGGTCCCGGCGTGCAGGTGGCGATCGACAAGACCATCGTCCGGGGCGAGGCGACCCTGGCCGCCGCGACCGAGGTGGCCTTCCTGCCGCCGATGAGCGGCGGATGACCGCCTTCCCGTCCATCAGCCTGACCGCCCATTCGTTCGAGCCTGGGGTCTTGTTGACGAACTTCTGCGCCGGCCGCGCCGAGACCGGGGCGGTGGCCAGCTTCGTCGGCCTGGCGCGGGCCGAGCACGGACGGGCGACGGTCCTGGAGCTGGAGGCCTATCCCGGCTTCACCGACGCGGCGATCGCCCGGTTCGCCGAGGAGGCCAAGGCGCGGTTCGACCTGCACGACTACCGCATCGTCCACCGCATCGGCCGCATCGCGCCGGGCGAGGCGATCGTCTTCGTGGCCACCGCGGCCGGCCATCGCCGCGCGGCCTTCGAGGCCTGCGACTTCCTGATGGACTGGCTCAAGAGCCGCGCGCCGTTCTGGAAGAAGGAGCACGGCCCGGACGGCGACCGCTGGATCGAGCCGACGGCTCAGGATAGGACCGACGCCGAGCGTTGGGACTAGCAAGCGTTTTCGAGCGAAGTGGACGCCGGTTCGCGTGAAGAAAACGCGCAAGACCAAAGCGGGATTTGGGAGAACGGAATGTCGGCAGGTCTCACCCCGGGCGGCGGTATCAAGCCGGAGCTTCCGTTCAAGCCGGTGCGCGTGGCGATCCTGACCGTGTCGGACACTCGCGACGAGTCCAACGACACCTCCGGCCAGCTGCTGATCGATCGGGTGAAGGACGCGGGCCATGACTTCGCCGGGCGGGCGGTGGTCCGCGACGACATCGACAAGATCCGCCGGACGGTGCGCGACTGGATCGCGAGCGGCCAGGTCGACGCCGTCGTCACCACCGGCGGCACCGGCCTGACCGGCCGCGACGTCACGGTCGAGGCGCTGGAGCCGCTGTTCGACAAGAAGATCGACGGCTTCTCGGTGGTCTTCCACCTGGTCAGCTACGCCTCGGTGGGCCTGTCCACCCTGCAGAGCCGCGCCACGGCCGGCCTGATCGACGGCGTGTTCGTCTTCTGCCTGCCGGGCAGCAACGGGGCGGTGAAGGACGGCTGGGACAAGGTCATCTCGGCCCAGCTCGACAGCCGCCACAAGCCCTGCAACATGGTCGAACTGATGCCCCGACTCCTGGAACAATAGAGCTGCTGGAACAGTGACCCGCCTGACCCACATCGACGACCAGGGCCGCGCCCGCATGGTCGACGTCTCGGACAAGGCCGAGACCGTCCGCGAGGCGATCGCCGTCGGCTTCGTGCGGATGCGTCCCTCGACCCTGGAGCTGGCCATTTCCGGAACCGGCCAGAAGGGCGACGTGCGCGCCGTGGCCGAGATCGCCGGGGTGATGGCGGCCAAGCAAACATCAAACCTCATCCCGCTTTGCCATCCCCTGGCCCTCAGCAAGGTCGAGGTCTCGGTCGAGCCGGCCGAGGGCGGGCTGGCGGTGATGGCTAGGGTCAAGCTGAAGGGCCAGACCGGCGTGGAGATGGAGGCCCTGACCGCCGTCTCGGTGGCCTGCCTGACGATCTACGACATGCTCAAGGCTGCAGAGAAAGGCATGGTCATCGAGGCCGTGCGCCTGGTCGAGAAGACCGGCGGCAAGTCGGGCGACTGGCGGGCCGACTAGGCTTCGAGACAGGCCCGCGCCATCGCCACCAGCCGGTCGGCGCCGTCCGCGCCCGTGACGTCGATGCGCTCGAAGTCGTCGCCCTCCAGGCGGATGTCGGCGAACAGCCCCTTGGGGTCCTCGTGGAAATGCAGGAAGGCCCGGGACTTGCGGTAGAAGGTCCCGCGCTGCTTCTCGACCAGGCCGGGCAGGGCGCGGATCCGGGCGATCAGCGGCTCCAGCCGATCCAGCGCCTGGGGACCCGCGTGCTTCATCAGGACCGCCGCGCCAGGGCCGGTTGCCCATGCCGCGTGGCCATGATCTCGCCGATCACCGCCACGGCCACCTCGAACGGGGCCTTGCCGCCCAGGTCCAGGCCGATGGGGGCGCGCAGCTTGGCCAGGTCGCGCTCGGCCACGCCCGCCGCGCGCAGGCGATCCAGCCGCTCGCCCAGCCGCCGCCGCGCGCCCAGCAGGCCGACATAGGGCGCGGCCGAGGGCAGGGCGGCCAGCAGGGCCTGGTGGTCCACCACCTCGTCGTGGCCGCAGATCGCCACGGCCGTCCAGGCGTCCAGGCCGACGGCCGCCACGGCGCTGGCGACGTCGTCACGGCGATAGGCCACGCCCGGCAGGGGCGGCGGCGCGAGCGGGCCCTTGGGCCGCACCAGGGTGGTCTGGAAGCCCGACTGCGCGCCCAGGCCCGCGACGGCCAGGGCGGTGGGGTCGCCGCCGAACACCACCAGCCGTGGCGGCGGGTCGAACCGGCGGGAGAAGGCCTCGGGCCAGGCCGCGACCTCGTCGGCCGCGGGCGCGCAAACCCGCCGCTCGCCGTCGGTGATCCAGACGGCCGGAAGCCGGGCCTGCGCCAGGACCAGCAGGTCGCGGGCCGCAGGGTCGTCCGGGGTGATTCGCTCGACCAGGATCTCGATCCGCGCCCCGCACAGCAGGCGGATGTCGGGCCAGGGGCTGCCCTCGCCATAGACCAAGCGCCGAGGACGGCCGTCGGCGATGCAGGCCCGGGCGTGCGCCTCGACGTCGGCCTCGATGCAGCCGCCCGACAGGAAGCCGGCTCGGCTGTCGACGCCGAACACCATCTGCGTGCCGACCGGCCGCGGCCCGCCGTCTCCGAGATCGATGATGGTCGCCAGGGCCGCCGGACCCCGCGCCAGGGCGTCCGCCAGGGCCGGCCGCATGTCGTCCGCCAGGCCGTGCAGCGGCCAGTCGGCGGGCTCCGCGGAGGGGGCGAGGGACATGTCGTCGGCGGCGTGGTCGGGCAGGTCCATTGCCAAGCATGTTAACGCCTCGGCAAGTTTCCAGAAACGCCTTCTTCAAACCTTGGGGCGTACGCTGACCGACATTGGTGTTCAGTCCGCACGGATTTCCATGTCGCTTTCCGTTTCCAAGCTCGGTCTCGCAGCCGCCCAGTTCGGACTGGACGGCATGAGCGCGTCGCCGCGCGCCCGATCGCCGGAAACCGAAGCTCGCGACATCCTCAGCATCGCCGCCCGCGCCCGCCTGTCGGTGCTGGACGTGTCGGGCAACTACGGCCGCGCCGAGCAGGTGCTGGGCGACCTGATCCCGCGTCCCGTGCCGTTCCGCGTCACCCTGTCGGCCGCCCGCGCCGACCGTGGTCCCGACTTCGTCGAGGCCGAGGTCCGCGCCTCGCTGCGCCGTCTGGCCCTCGAGCGCGCCGACGCCGTCATCGTCTCCTCGCCGTCGGAACTGTTCGGCCCGCACGGCGCGGCCGTCTGGGACCGCTTGGCCCGCCTGCGCGACCAGGGCCTGTTCGCCAAGATCGGCGTCGCCGCCCACGCCAGCGACGATCCGGTGGGCGTCGCCCGCCGCTTCAAGCCCGACATCCTGCAGGCGCCCGCCTCGCTGCTGGACCAGCGCCTGCTGGCCGACGGCTCGCTGCAGCGCATCGCCGGCATGGGCGTCGAGGTGCAGCTGCGCTCGATCTTCCTGAACGGCCTGCTGTTCCTGCCGCCCGACCGCGTCCCCGCCCAGCTGAAGGGGGCCTCGGGCCGCCTGTCGAAGGTGCGCCGGATGATCGCCGAGGGCCGTTCCGATCCGCTGCAGGCGGCGCTGGGCTTCGCCCTGTCGCGCGTCGAAGCCAGCGCCGTCCTCGTGGGCGTCACCTCGGCCGCCGAACTGTCGGCCGTGGTCGCCGCCGCCTCCAGCCCGCCGCCCGACCTCGACTGGGACGACATGGCCATCGACGATCCGGTGGCCCTGGACCCGCGACGTTGGGTCGCCTGACGACCGGGCGAATCGAAGCTCAGCCTCAAGAAATGAGCTGAGACATAAAGAGGGAGCCGAACGCCATGATCCTCGCCGTCGTCCAGGCCCGCATGGGCTCCAAGCGCCTGCCCGGCAAGGCCGTCGCCACCCTCCAGGGTCAACCGATGATCCTGCGCCAGCTCGAGCGGCTTCGCGCCGCCCGCCGCCTGAACAAGATCATCGTCGCCACCAGCAGCGACGCCGCCGACGACGGCCTGGCCGGCCTGGTGGTGTCGCGCGGCTACGCCGTGCATCGCGGCTCGGGCAGCGACATCCTGGACCGCATCGCCCGCTGCGCCGAGGCCGCCGGCCCGGTCAGCCACATCGTCCGCATCAAGGGCGACGCGCCGTTCGTCGATCCGGCGGTGGTGGACGAGGCCGTCCGCCTGGCCCAGGTCAGCGGCGCGGCCTACACGTCCAACCGCGTGGAGCGCACCTATCCGGCCGGCCTCGAGGTCGAGGTTGTCACCGTCGAGGCCCTGCGGATCGCCGCCGCCGAGGCCCGCGATCCCCTGGCCATGATCTCGCCGACCGCCGCCATCCGCGAACGGCCGGACCGCTTCCGCCAGGCGCACCTGAAGACCCACCGCGACTGGTCGCACTATGACTGGCGGGTGAAGACCCCGGCCGACCTGGCCTTCGCGCGCTCGATCTACGACGCGCTCTATGCGGCCGACCCGGGCTTCTCGATGCACGACGTGCTGGACCTGGTGGAGAGCCACCAGGACCTGGGCCGGTTCGCGGCCTAAAGAAAAACCCTCTCCCAGGGGGAGAGGGTTTGTTGCCTACTTCCAAGCCCCGTACGGATCGACCGACGTCTTGCCCAGCGCCTCGGCCACGGCCGGGTGGGTCAGCTGGCCGTTCAGCACGTTCAGCCCCCGGGCCAGGTGGACGTTGGTCTTCAGCGCGTCCAGGCCGTGGTCGGCCAGGGCCAGGCCGAAGGGCAGGGTAGCGTTGCCCAGGGCTTCCGACGAGGTGCGCGGGGCGGCGCCGGGCATGTTGGCCACGCAGTAGTGGACGACGCCGTCGACCGTGTAGGTCGGCTCGGCGTGGGTGGTCGGATGGCTGGTCTCGAAGCAGCCGCCCTGGTCGATCGACACGTCGACCAGCACCGAACCCGGCTTCATCTTGGCCAGGTGCTCGCGCTTGACCAGCTTGGGCGCGGCGGCCCCGGCGGTCAGCACCGCGCCGATGATCACGTCGGCCTTGAGGATCTCCTCCTCCACGGCGGCGATGGTCGAATAGCGGGTCAGGATGCGGCCCTGATAGAGGTCGTCCAGTTCGCGCATACGCGGGATCGAGCGTTCCAGCACCACCACCTCGGCGCCCAGGCCGGCGGCCATGCGCGCGGCGTTGGAGCCGACCACGCCGCCGCCCAGCACGGCCACCCGGGCCGGGGGCACGCCGGGCACGCCGCAGAGCAGCAGGCCCATGCCGCCGTTGTGCTTGAGCAGGGTCTCGGCGGCCGAGAACACGGCGATGCGGCCGGCGACTTCCGACATCGGAGCCAGCAGCGGCAGGCCGCCCTTGGCGTCGGTCACAGTCTCGTAGGCGACGGCCGCGCAGCCCGAGGCCAGCAGGCCCTCGGTCTGGGCCGGATCGGGCGCCAGGTGGAGGTAGGTGAAGAGGATGTGGCGGGGGGTCAGGCGCTCCCACTCGACCTTCTGGGGTTCCTTGACCTTGATGATCAGTTCGGCGCCCGCGAACACCGCGTCGGCGTCGGGCGCGATGGTCGCGCCGGCCTTGACGTACAGGTCGTCGCCGTAGCCGGCCCCGAGGCCCGCGCCGGTCTGGACCAGCACCGAGTGGCCGTGACCCACATACTCGCGCACGGCGGTGGGGGTGAGGCCGACCCGGTGTTCGCCCGGTTTGATCTCGGAAGGCACTCCAACGCGCATGTTTGTCTCCTCCAAAAGACGTTTGTCGCTGGTTTACGCCTGAGCCAACGCAGGTTCCGGGGGGATTTCGTGCGACGAGAACCGTGATATGCAGGAATCCATCACCAAGGAGCCTTTGCGTTGAAGAAACCTGCGGCAAACCTCGACGCCTTCGATCGCAAGCTGCTGAACCTGCTCCAGCGGAAGGGCCGGGCCAGCTATGTGGAAATGGCCGAGGCGGTGAATCTTTCCGAGTCCGCCTGCCTGCGCCGGGTGAAGGCGCTGGAGGAGGCGGGCGTGATCGGCCGCTACGCCGCGGTGATCGACGAGCGGGCCGTGGGCCTGCCGCTCAGCGTCTTCGTCACGGTCACCCTGTCGTCCCAGGCCGAGGCGACGCTCAGCGCCTTCGAGAAGGCGATCTCGCACGTGCGCGAAGTGGCCGAATGCTACCTGATGACCGGCGGCTCGGACTATCTGCTGCGGCTGGTGGTGTCCGACGTCGACGACCTGGAACGGGTGCACGCCCGGGAGCTTACGCGCATCCCCGGCGTCGTGCGGGTCAGCTCGTCGATCGCCATGCGCACCGTGGTCAAACGTGTCGAATTGCCGCTCTGAGGCTGATCCAGCGTTGCGTCGTGGTTAACCCTTTCCTGCCAGGAATGGGATCGACCTAACCGCTTTGCTCGTCGGGGGATGAGATGGTTTCGAGACGTCTGCTGCTGGGCGCCCTGGGCGCCGGCCTGGCCGCGCCCGCCCTCGCCTGGGCCGAGGGCGACAATCCCGTGGCCACGCCCTCGGTGCTGAGCCGCAAGGGTCGCCGCACGCGCCGCGCCCTGAAGACCCAAGCCACGGACAAGGCCGAGCTCGACAAGGCCCTGGCCCAGGTCAAGCCGCTGGAAGACCCCAACGCCGTCGAACCGGCCGAGGTCCATCCGCCCGCCGTCAGCCCCGACGAGGCCCTGGGCCGTCTCAAGCAGGGCAACACCATCTTCTCGCGCGGCGGCGCCAGCATCGCCCTGCCGACCACCGCCCGGATCGCCGAGCTGGCCCAGGGCCAGCGGCCGTTCGCGGTGATCGTCGGCTGCAGCGACAGCCGCACCGGCCCCGAGCTGATCTTCGACTGCAATCTGGGCGAACTGTTCGTGGTCCGCGTGGCCGGCTCGACGGTCAGCCAGGAGGGCCTGGGCTCGATCGTCTACGCCGTCGAGCACCTGGGCGCGCCGCTGGTGGTGGTGCTGGGCCACACCAAGTGCGGCGCCGTGGGCGCGGCGGTGGACGTGGTGACCAAGCATGCCGACCTGCACGGCGCTCTGCTGAACATGGTGCTGCCGATCCTGCCCGCGGTGACCGAGGCCCAGGACAAGCATCCGGCCGACCTGCAGGACGCCGCCATCCGCCAGAACGTCCGCGACGTCGCCGCCCGCCTGAAGGTGGCCGACGGGACCCTGGCCGAGAAGCTGTCCGAGGGCCGCCTGAAGATCGTCTCGGCCACCTACGACCTGGCCACCGGCGTGGTGGCGTTCGACGCATAACTTGTTCGGCCGATCCCGTTGACCCCTTGCCCGGCTTAGGTTCAAGTCTCCCGACACGCTAAAGTTGGGGAGATCTGGGATGTCGACGGACGAGACTCCGCCCGAAGGCGGTCGCGGCGCCCCCTCTTCCTGGTCCGATCGTTGGAAAGCCCTCAAGAACAGGATCCCGCCCCAGCTGAAATCCCCGCTGGTCGCCGTGGGCGCGGCGGCCCTGGTCGTCGGTTTCGGCGGCGGCTTCGCCGTGGGCAAGGTCGCCGACCTCGGCTGGTTCGGCCACAAGTCGGCGGTCACCGCCGAGGCGCCCAAGGGCCAGGCCTGGTCGCTGTTCGGCAAGCCGCGCGACAAGAACGCCCCGCGTCGCGGGATCCCCAAGCCCGAGGGCTTCGCCGTCTGGCAGAGCCGCATCGACAGTTCCGGCGCCGAGCCGATGGCCTGCGTGCGGATGAGCAAGCCGCTGGACCCGTCCAAGGCCTATGCCGACTTCGTGCTGATTTCGCCCGACCTGGGCCGCCAGCCGGCCGTGCGGGTCAAGGACGACGAGCTGTGCATCGGCGGCGTCGGCTTCACCGACCATCGCGTCACCCTGCTCAAGGGCCTGCCCGGCAAGGGCGGCGAGACCCTGGCCGCCAACGCCGACGTCGACTTCACCTTCGGCGAGAAGCCGCCCTATGTGGGCTTCGCGGGCGACGGCGTGATCCTGCCGCGCGAGGAGTCCGACGGCGTGGCCCTGGAGACGATGAACGTCTCCAAGCTGGCCATCGAGGTCTGGCGCGTGTCGGACCGCAACCTGGTGCGCAAGTCGATCAGCGCCCCCGACCCGACCGGCGAGGGCGACTGGAACAGCGACTACGGCGACGACAGCCCCAACGACGAGGGCCGCCAGGTCTGGAAGGGCGTGATCAATGTGGACGGCGCGGCCGGCCAGAAGGCCACGACCGTCTTCCCGCTGGGCGCGGTGCTCAAGGAGATGAAGCCCGGCGGCTATGTGATCAAGGCGCGCGACGCCTCGGGCGGCCGCGATCCGGACGGCGAGGGCGACCCGTCGCCGGCTCAGGCCCGCCGCTGGATCATGTTCACCGACATGGCCCTGATCGGCTACGACGGCGCGGAGTCGCTGGACGTGGTGGTCCGCTCGCTGAAGACCGCCAAGACGGTGTCGGGCGTGCGCGTGGCCCTGGTGGCCAAGGACGGCGAGGACCTGGCCGTGGCCAAGACCGACGCCGACGGCCGCGCCCGCTTCGCCCACGCCCTGCTCGAAGGCGACGGCGCGGCGCGGGCCAAGATGGTCATGGCCTATGGCGACCAGGGCGACCTGGCGGTGCTGGACCTGGACCGTTCGCCGGTCGACCTGTCCAAGCAGGGCGTCGGCGGCCGCACCGAGTCCGACGGCGGCCGGGCGCTCTCCACCGACATCGACGGCTATCTCTACGCCGACCGCGGCATCTATCGCCCGGGCGAGACCGTGCACCTGACGGCCATGGTCCGCGATCGCCTCGCCAAGGCGGTCAACGACCGCAAGGGCTACATCCTTGTGAAGCGCCCCTCGGGCGTGGAGTTCAAGCGCTATCCGTTCAGCCGCGCCGACGCCGGCGCGGTGCTGGCCGACATCGCCCTGCCCAGGAGCGCGCCGCGCGGCCGGTGGTCGGCGGTGCTGAAGATGGAAGGCAGCGACGCCGAGGCCGGTTCGCTGAGCTTCAGCGTCGAGGACTTCGCGCCGCAGCGCCTGGCGGTCACCGCCACGGGCCAGGACTCCGTGCCGGTCGCGGCCGGCCAGGAGCGCAAGATCGACGTCTCGGCCCGCTTCCTCTACGGCGCGCCGGGCGCGGGCCTGCAGACCCAGGGCGAGGCGCGGCTGCGGCTCGATAACGACCCCTTCCCGCAATACAAGGACTTCGAGTGGGGCGACGACCTGACGCCCTTCGACGAGAAGTTCATCGAGCTGGGCACCACCGTCACCGACGGCGACGGCCACGCGATCCTCAACCTCGGCACCACCGAAGCCGGCGACACCGCCCAGCCGCTGGTGGCGGCGGTGACCGCCTCGGTGTTCGAGCCCGGCGGCCGTCCCGTGCGTGAAGGCCTCGAGCTGAAGGTGCGCGGCAAGCCCGTCTATTACGGCGTCAAGGTCGAGCAAGGCGACGCCGGGCGCGGCGATCCGCCGGTCAGCCTGGAGATGATCGCGGTCAACGCCGCCGGGGCCCGCATCGCCTCGACGGCGACCTACACCCTGATCAGCGAGAACTGGAACTACGACTGGTTCCAGCAGGACGGCCGCTGGCAGTGGCGGCGCACCAGCCGCGACGCGGTGGTGGCCAAGGCCACGGTCAATATCGGGGCCGGGACGCCTGCGCGCTTCAACCGCCGCCTGGGCTGGGGCGATTACCGCCTGGTGGTCGACGGGCCGGACGGCGCCAAGACGGTGACCAAGTTCTCGTCGGGCTGGGGTTCGCCGGCCAAGGAGGGCGAGGCGCCCGACTTCGTCCGCGTCAGCGCCGGGACCAAGGCCTACGCCCAGGGCGACACGGTGGAGATCACCCTGAAATCGCCCTACGCCGGCCAGGCCCAGGTCGCCGTCGCGACGGATCGCCTGATCGATTTCAAGACCCTCAGCGTCGGCGAGAACGGCACGACCGTGCGTCTGAAGACCTCGGCCGCCTGGGGCGGCGGGGCCTATGTGATGGTCACGGTGATCCAGCCGCGCGACCCGGTCAGCTCGCCCAAGCCCAAGCGGGCCCTGGGCCTGATCTATGTCCCGCTGGACCCCAAGGGCCGCAAGCTGACGGTCGACATCGGCACGCCGGTGAAGCTGGACTCCAAGGCCCCGGTCGACGTGCCGATCAAGGTCAACGGCCTGGGCTTCGGCCAGAAGGCCAAGGTGACGATCGCGGCGGTGGACGAGGGCATCCTGCGCCTGACCCGCCAGGACAGCCCCGACCCGGCCAAGTGGTACTTCGGCAAGCGGGCCCTGACCCTGAACTACCGCGACGACTACGGCCGCCTGCTGGACCCGAACATGGGCGCCCCGGCCAACGTCAATTTCGGCGCCGACGAGCTGGGCGGCGAGGGACTGACGGTGACGCCGATCAAGACCGTGGCCCTGTGGTCGGGCGTGGTCGAGACCGGCCTGGACGGCAAGGCGGTGGTCAAGCTGCCGGCGGCCGACTTCAACGGCGAGCTGCGGATCATGGCCGTGGCCTGGACCGACAGCGCCGTCGGCTCGGGCTCGAAAGCCATGACCGTGCGCCAGCCGGTGGTGGCCGACCTCAACCTGCCGCGCTTCCTGGCCCCCGGCGACAAGCCGATGGCGACGCTGGAGCTGCATAACGTGGAGGGCAAGGCCGGGGCCTATACGGTCGAGGCCAACGCCACCAACGGCATCGCCGTGGCCTTCCGGAAGGTGATCACCCTTGTCCTGGGCCAGCGGATCGCCGAGAAGATCCCGTTCCTGGCGCCCAACGTCACCGGGATCGGCAAGGTCGGCTTCAAGGTGGCCGGCCCCGGCTTCCAGACGGCCAAGGACTATCCGATCCAGACGCGCCTGGGCTGGGGCGACGTGGTGCGCACGACGACTGAGCTGCAGCAGCCGGGCATGAGCTACACGCCCGACGCCCAGCTGCTGTCGGGCCTGGCGGCCGGCGACATCACCCTGCAGGTCAGCTACTCGCCGTTCCGGGGCTTCGACCCGTCGGCGATCGCGGTGGCCCTGCAGCGCTATCCGTACGGCTGCACCGAGCAGATGGTCTCGACCGCCTATCCGCTGCTGTACGCCCAGAGCCTGTCCAGCGACCCCAAGCTCAAGCGCAACCCGGCGATCCTGTCGGCGGCGGTGGGCAAGCTGCTGGACCGCCAGACCCTGGACGGGGCCTTCGGCCTGTGGCGGGTGGGCGACGGCGAGGCCGACGCCTGGCTGGGCGCCTACGCCACCGACTTCCTGGTCGAGGCCAAGGCCCAGGGGATCGCCGTGCCGGACGAGGCGATGGACAAGGCGCTGAACGCCATGCGCCAGATCAGCCGTCCCGACGGCTGGAGCTCGGTCTCCTACCGGCTGGAATATCCCGAATGGTGGGGCCGCACGCCCGACGACTCCAAGAAGGCCACCGAGCGCATGCGCCGGCGCGCCTCGGCCTACGCCCTCTATGTGATGGCCAAGGCCGGCCGCGGCGACCTGGCGCGGCTGCGCTGGTGGCACGACGTGCAGATGAAGGACGAGGACCAGCCCCTGGCCAAGGCCCAGGTGGCGGCGGGCCTGGCCCTGATGGGCGACCAGGCCCGGGCCCGCTCGGCCATGCGCCAGGCGGTCAAGTCGCTGGGCTGGCGCGACGACAGCGACTGGTACCAGAGCCCCCTGCGCGACGTGGCCGCGGTGACCGCCCTGGCGGTCCAGGCCGGCCAGGGCGACATCGCCCGCCAGCTGCAGGGCCGCCTGGAGAACGTGGTCCGGGACCCCGACGCCCTGAACACCCAGGAGCAGGCGGCGGTGCTGTCGGCGGCCTACCAGCTGCTGAAGGCGGCCGGTCCGATCGCCATCGACGCCCAAGGCGCCACCGCGCTGCCTCCGGCCGGCGGCGCGCCGCGCTGGGCGGTGGGCAAGCTGTCCGACGCGCACTTCACCAACAAGGGCAAGGGCGCGCTGTGGCGGACGGTCAGCGTGCGCGGCACGCCGGTCGCCGCCCCCGGCGCGGCGGCCAACGGCCTGTCGGTGTCCAAGCGGCTGTTCTCGATGAGCGGCGGCGCGATCGATCCCAGCCAGATCCACCAGGGCGACCGGGTGATCGTGCTGGTCACCGGCCGCTCGATGCAGGCCCGCTCGACCGCCCTGGTGGTCGACGACGCCCTGCCGGCCGGCTTCGAGATCGAGACCACCCTGGGCGCCGACGACGCCCAGAACGGGCCGTTCAAGTTCCTGGGCGAACTGACCAACCCCGACGTCCAGGAAAGCCGCGACGACCGCTACATCGCCGCGCTGGACCTGGGCGGCGAGAAGCCGTTCGCCATGGCTTATGTGGCGCGGGCCGTGACGCCGGGCGAGTTCTTCCTGCCCGGGGCCGTGGCCAAGGACATGTACCGGCCCAGCCTGAACGCGCGGTCGGAGGCCGGGCGGATCATCGTGGCGCCGGGAGGATAAGGGATTGATACTTGCCCCCACCTGACGGCTTCGCCGTCTGTCCGCCCCCGTAGGGGGCGGAGGCCGAAAGCATCGCGCGCTTCTTCCCCCTATGGGGGAAGACGACCGCGAAGCGGTCCGTAGGGGGCAAGTGTTCGCCGCGATGTATTTCCGATGATCACCATCCCCCGCCTCACCCGCGTCCTGGTCGCCTTCATGGCGCTCCAGGTCGTGCTGTTCGCCCTGGGCGCGGCCTTCCCGCCGGACATGGCCCGCGCCCGGCGCTCGTCGCCCGTGGTGCTGGACCATCGCGGCGCCTGGCTGCGGGCCCTGCCGGTCGAGGACGGGCGCTGGCGGGTGCGGGCGGATCTCCAGCGCACCGATCCGACCTTTCAAAGGCGCCTGATCGCCGTCGAGGACGCCCGGTTCCGCCGGCACCTGGGCGTCGATCCCCTGGCCCTGGTCCGGGCGATCGGCTCGGCGGTGGTCCACGGTCACGCCACCTCGGGGGCCTCGACCCTGACCATGCAGACCGCCCGACTGCTGGAGCCCCGGCCGCGCAACCTCCCCTCCAAGCTGATCGAGATGGTCCGCGCCGCCCAGCTGGAGGCCCGGCTGACCAAGGACGAGACCCTGGCCCTCTACCTGACCCTGGCGCCCTACGGCGGCAATCTGGAGGGGGTGCGGGCGGCCAGCCTGGCCTATTTCGGCCATGAGCCGACCAGCCTGACCGACGGCGAGCAGGCCCTGCTGATCGCCCTGCCGCAGTCGCCCGAGGCGCGCCGCCCCGACCGTCATCCCGAGGCCGCCCGGGCGGCCCGCCGCGCGGTGCTGGACAAGATGGTTCGCGCCCACGTCCTGACCGAAGCCGCCGCCGCCGAGGCCGACGCCGAACCCCTGCCCAGGCGCGCGCCGTTCCCGGCCCTGGCCTGGCACGCGGCCGGCGAGCTGGCTCTGGCGGCGCCGCCCGGCCAGCCCAGCGTGGTCTCGACGATCGACGCCGACCTGCAGACCCGGCTGGAGCCGATGGCCGCCGCCGTCGCCGCCGCGCAGGGACCTGACGTCACCGCCGCCATCCTGGTGGTCCAGATCAAGGGCCGCGCCGTGCGGGCCCTGGTCGGCTCGGCGGGGCGCGAGCGGCCCGGCGGCTGGATCGACCTGACCCGCGCCGTGCGCTCGCCGGGTTCGGCCCTGAAGCCCTTCATCTACGCCTTCGCCTTCGACGACGGGGCCCTGGCGCCGGACACCCAGATCGACGACGCCGCCACCCGCTTCGCCGATTACCAGCCTGAGAACTTCGACCACGTCTTCCACGACAAGGTCACCGCCCGCGAGGCCCTGGCCTATTCGCTGAACGTGCCGGCCGTGGCCACCCTGGAGAAGATCGGCCCCGACGCCTTCGCCGCCCGGCTGGAGAGCGGGGGCGTGAAGCTGGTGCGGCCCAAGACGGCGATCAAAGCTTCGGGCCTGGCGCTGGCCCTGGGCGGGGCGGGGATCACGCCGCGCGACATGGCCGTGCTCTACGCCGCCCTCGGCGACGGCGGAGAGGCCAAGCCCCTGGCCTTCACCGAGGCCGAGGCCAAGGCGCGCGAGCGCATGGGCGGGACCCGCATCGTCCGACCCGAGGCCGCCGCCCAGGTCCTGGACATCCTGCGCGAGGCGCCGGCCCCGCGCGGCCGGGCGCCCTCGGCCCTGACCCGGGGCGGACCGGCCATGGCCTTCAAGACCGGCACCTCGTACGGCTTCCGCGACGCCGTGGCGGCGGGGGTGGTCGGCGGCTACGCGATCATCGTCTGGACGGGTCGGGCCGACGGCGGGGCGCGCGGCGGCCTGACCGGCCGCGACGCGGCCCTGCCCCTGCTGTTCGACGTCGCCGACGTGCTCGACGCCCCGACGATCGCGCCCCGGCCCATCGCCCCCAAGGCCGCGCCGGGCGCCCTGCAGCGCCTGCGGCAGGCGTCCGAAGGCCCCCGCCTGATCTTCCCGCCCGACGGCGCCACCGTGCAGATCGACAGCGTCGGCGCCGGCTCGCGCGGCCTGGTCATGGCGGCGGGCGGCGAGGACCTGACCTGGTACGTGGCCGGCGCGCCCCTGTCGGCCGACCCGGTCAGCGGCAAGGTGATCTGGCGTCCGGCCGCGCCGGGCTTCTACCGGCTGAAGGTGGTGGACGGGCAGGGCCGCGCGGCCTCGGCGCGGGTGCGGATCAAGGCGCCGACTGGCTGAAAGTTGCCATTTGGCAGCCTATTTGCTATATTCTGCCAAAGAGGTAATCCCCATGTCCCTCGTCACCCTGGTCGATACCGAACCCAAGGCCTTCGCGCCCGAGCCGATCTCGGGCGCCGAGGGCGCCGCCATGTTCCGCGCCGCGGTCAACCTGCTGAAGCTGTGGGGCGTGACCGACGACGAGGCCGCCGTGCTGCTGGACCAGCCGGTGCGCACCTATCGCCGCTGGAAGGCCGGCGAGATCGGGCGGATCAACCGCGACGGCAAGGCCCGGCTTTCGAACCTGATGGGCGTCCACAAGGCCTTGCGGCTGATCTTCCAGGAGCCCCAGCGCGGCTACGCCTGGATCAAGGCCCCCAACGCCGCGTTCGGCGGTCGCTCGGCCCTGCAGGTGATGCTGGGCGGCGAGTTGACCGACCTGATGCGGGTGCGCCGCTATCTGGACGCCGAGCGCGGAGCCTGGTGATCGATCCGCAGGCCATCCCGCGCGCGCCGGTGTCCTGGCGCGGGGCGGTCCGCATCATCCGCAGCGCCTGGCCGCCGATCGACCTGTTCGAGGACATCGCCGATCCCGCCGACTGGCCGCTGCTGATCGCCGCCGAGCAGAAGACCAATCCGCGTCTGATGGAGACGATCGGCAATCTCGACCTCGTGCCCCAGGACCGCTGGGTGGCGGGCGCGGGGGCCAGCTACCTGATGGCGCCGTTCACCCATGTCAGCCCCGACCGGCCCAGCCGGTTCAGCGCCGGGGCGTACGGGGTGCTGTACGTCGCCGACCGCTTCGAGGTCGCCCTGTCGGAGACGATCCACCACCACGGGCTGTTCATGGCCGCCACGGCCCAGGCGCCGGGCTGGACCTCGCAGTTCCGCGAGATCGTGCTGGACGTGCGCGGCGCGCTGCATGACCTGCGCGGCGGGGATCCGGCCTTCGCCCCGGCGCTCGATCCGGACGACTACGGACCCGGCCAGGCCCTGGGCGCGAGCCTGCGCGCCGCCGGCTCCGAGGGGGTGGTCTATCCGAGCCAGCGCCATCCGGGCGGCCAGTGCGTGGGCCTGTTCCATCCGGACCTGGCCGCGAACCCCGTGCAAGGCCGCCACCTGGACTACCACTGGGATGGCGTCCGCGTGGACCTGATCCGCGAGCCGGCGACGGGGAAGGTGTTCCGGGTGGAGACGGCGAGCGGCCACTGACGAACACAACCCTTGCGGTTTCGGCCCGGGCGCGTAGTGTAATTTACATGCGTAATCAAATCTACCGCTCCATCGTCGCCGCCACGCTGGGTCTCGGCGTCTTCCTGGCCGGCGCCGCCCGGGCGGGCACGGTCGAGACACGCACCCCCTTCGGCAGGATCGAGATGGTCGAGGAGGTGCGCAGGCGCGATCCGGGCGAGCCGCCGATCATGCATGTGGCGACAGAATGGACGAGGCTGCACCTGCGCTGGCGCTCGCTGGACGGCGTGGTCGCCCTCGACGTTGTGGACGACGGGTGGAGGATCAAGGCCAATATCGAGGTGAGGATCGGACAGGCGTCCTGTCTGTCGAGCGCCGACTACCTGCAATACAGCGGGGTGGCGGGCGAATACGACATCGCAGGCGAGGTCCGCGCCCTGATCGCGAGGCTTCCCACGAGCGGATGCGCCTTCTTCTCCCGCGAGGCCTCGGCGGGTTACGTCCGGACGCTGGCGGACGGCGTCCAGGACTTCGCCGTCGCCGAGGACGGTCTCCGGGCGCGGGCGGGCGACCTCTTCAAACGGCCCCCGACCCGCTGCCTGGCGCCGCTACCGTCGCCGCGTCCGAAGAAGGGCCAGCCGGAGATCTTCATGGCCCTCGACCCCTTCGAACTCCCGCCTTGCCGGAAGGTGGGCTGACCGCCTCAGCAGGGCCCGCCGACCGCCTTCTGGTAGTCCTCGAGGCTGGAGATCCCGACCTCCAGGTCGGTCACCAGGCCGTTGGACAGCGAATAGACCCAGCCGTGCACCGACAGGGTCTGGCCGCGCGCCCAGGCGTCCTGGACGAAGACGTCGGCGGCGACGTTGCGCACCTGGCGGGCGACGTTCAGCTCGCACAGGCGGTTCAGCATCGACTTCTCGTCGCCGATGGCGTCGAGCTCGTGCTTGTGCTCGGCATGGACCTCGCGGATCGGGTGCAGCCAATGGTCGACCAGGCCCCGGCGCTTGCCGTCGATGGCCGCCGCCACGCCGCCGCAGCCGTAGTGGCCCACGACCATGATGTGCTTGACCTTCAGCACGTCGACCGCGAACTGCAGCACCGACAGGTAGTTGGCGTCCTGCGGCGGGGCCAGGTTGGCGACGTTGCGGTGGACGAACAGTTCGCCCGGGTCCAGGCCGACGATCTCGTTGGCCGGCACGCGGCTGTCGCTGCAGCCGATCCACAGGTATTCGGGGCTCTGCTGGCCTTCCAGGCGCTTGAAGAACTGGGGGTCGGCCTCGGTCTTGCGCAGCGACCAGGCCAGGTTGTTGCTCTTCAGGTCTTCAAGCATGGATGGCGTCCGGCTGTTGGTTGGGATGGGCGGCGACGAAGGCCGGGTGTTCGAGAGCGCGGGCGGCGACCGCGCGCAGGGCGGGGAACGGCGAAAGGTCGGTCTTGAACCGCTCGGCGTTATAGACCTGGGGAACCAGGCAGCAATCGACCAGGCCGGGCGTGTCGCCGAAGGCGTACTGGCCGCCATGCTCGATGACCATCGCCTCCAGGGCCTGGAAGCCGTCGGTGATCCAGCGCTGGATCCAGGCCTCGCGGCCGGGCTCGTCGACGCCCAGGCCGGTCAGGGCCCGCAGGATGCGCAGGTTGTTCACCGGGTGGATGTCGCAGGCGACGACCTGGGCCATGGCCCGGGCGTGGGCGCGGGCCAGCGGGTCGGCCGGCAGCAGGGCCGGTTCGGGCCGGACCTCGTCCAGCCACTCCAGGATGGCCAGGCTCTGGGTCAGGACCTGGCCGTCGACCACCAGGGCCGGCACCAGCTTCTGCGGATTGAGCGTCGCGAAGGCCGGGCTCTGGTGCTGGTTCTCGACCAGGCTCACGGGCGCGGTCGCGTAGGCCAGGCCCTTGAGGTTCAGGCCGATCCGCACCCGGTAGGCGGCGCTGGATCGCCAGGCGCCGTGCAGGACGAGCTTCATCGCCGCGCTCCTAGACGAGGGTGAAGGTCAGCCGACCGACGCCCTCGACGGCGCCCTCGACCCGGTCGCCCCGGCCGATGGCGGCCACGCCCTCGGGGGTGCCGGTGAAGATCAGGTCGCCGGCGGCCAGGGTCCACAGCTTGGAGGCCTCGGCGATGATCTCGGGGAGGGTCCAGATCATGTCGGCGATCTGGCCGGCCTGGCGCGGCTGGCCGTTGACGGTCAGGGTGATCGCGCCGTCGGGCTTGGCCTGGGCGGCCGGGACGATGGCGCTGATCGGCGCGCTGGCGTCGAAACCCTTGGCGGCGTCCCAGGGATGGCTCTTGGCCTTGGCGGCGGCCTGCAGGTCTCGGCGGGTCAGGTCGATCCCGACCGCGTAGCCGAACACGTGGGACAGGGCCTCCTCGACCGCGATGTTCGCGCCGCCCGACTTCAGCGCGACCACCAGCTCGATCTCGTGGTGCAGGTCGTGGGTGGCGACCGGGTAGGGGACCTTGTCTCCCGTGACCACCGCGTCGGCGGGCTTGGCGAAGAAGAACGGCGGGTCGCGCGTGTCGGCCCCCATCTCGCGGGCGTGGGCCGCGTAGTTGCGGCCGACGCAGAGGATCCGGCGGACGGGGAAGACGGAGTCGCTCCCTTCGACCGGAACCGTGGATTGGGCGGGCGGGGGGAAGGCAAAATGCGTCATGGCGCCTGATTAGACCCAAACCCGCTTCGCCAAAAGTCACCTTCGCGAGGACATGATCCTGCAACACGCCGGCCATGGGATGTGTCTAAACGTTCTTTCACTTGCCCCGACCTGCGACGACAAGGCATGACGGGTAGGCAATTGTGGCGAAAACCCGCCATGTCGACGTCGAAGGGGCCCGGGACCGACGATGCTGATCATCGAGAACCTGACTCACGTCTACGCCAACGGCGTGAAGGCCCTCGACGAGGTCAACCTGACGATACCTGGCGGCATGTACGGCCTGCTGGGTCCGAACGGCGCCGGCAAGTCGACCCTGATGCGCACGGTCGCCACCCTGCAGGCCCCCACCTCGGGCCATATCCGCTTCGGCGACATCGATGTGCTGAAGTCGCCCGACCAGCTGCGCCGCACCCTGGGCTACCTGCCGCAGGACTTCGGCGTCTATCCGCGCGTCAGCGCCTACGACATGCTCGACCACATGGCCGTGCTGAAGGGGATCGCCGACGGCAAGGACCGCAAGGCGGTGGTCGAGAGCCTGCTCAACCAGGTCAATCTGTGGGACGTGCGCAAGAAGGCCATCGCCGGCTTCTCGGGCGGCATGCGCCAGCGGTTCGGCATCGCCCAGGCCCTGATCGGCGACCCGCGCCTGATCATCGTCGACGAGCCCACCGCCGGCCTCGACCCGGAAGAGCGCAACCGCTTCCTGAACCTGCTGGCCGAGATCGGCGAGAACGTGGTGGTGATCCTGTCCACCCACATCGTCGAGGACGTTTCGGACCTGTGCCAGGCCATGGCGATCATCTGCAACGGCCGGATCGTCAAGGAGGGCGCGCCCGCCGACCTGGTGCGCCAGCTGGACGGCCGCATCTGGAAGAAGGTCATCGACAAGACCGAGCTCGAGGCCGCCAAGGACCGCTATCAGGTGATCTCCACCCGCCTGCTGGGCGGCCGCACGGTGATCCACGTCCTGGCCGACCAGGATCCGGGGGCCGGCTTCACCCCGGTCGAGGGCGGGTTGGAGGACGTCTACTTCTCCACCCTGTCCAACACCCGTCGCGCGGCCTGAGGGCGTCTCGATGTTTGGCAAGATCGCGGGCTTCGAACTCCGCTACCAGCTGAAGTCGCCGGTCTTCTGGGTGGTGGCGGTCATCTTCTTCCTGCTGGCCTTCGCCATCACCACGGTCAGCAACTTCTCGATCGGCCTGGGGCCCAGCGACCACCGCAACGGGCCCTACGCCCTGGCCCGGGCCTGCATCGTCTTCTCGCTGTTCTACATGTTCGTGACCACGGCCTTCGTGTCGAACGTGGTGGTGCGCGACGACGAGACGGGCTTCGGGCCCATCCTGCGGGCCACGCGCCTGACCAAGTTCGATTATCTGTACGGCCGCTTCACGGGGGCGCTGCTGGCCGCGGCGATCTCGTTCCTGGTGGTGCCGGCGGCCATCTGGCTGGGCTCGCACATGCCGTGGGTCGACAGCGAGCTGCTGGGCCCCAACCGCTGGGACGCGTACCTGTTCGCCTACGGCGTGGTGGCGCTGCCGACCCTGCTGCTGACCTCGACCATGTTCTTCGCCCTAGCCACGGTGACCCGGTCGATGATGTGGACCTATGTCGGAGTGATCGCCTTCCTGGTGGTCTGGGTGGTGGCCAACATCGCCCTGAACAAGCCGGAGTTCGAGCACGCCGTGGCCCTGTGGGAGCCGCTGGGCGGCTCCGCCTACGGCCTGATCAGCAAGTACTGGACGGTCAGCGAGCGCAACACGGTGGTCCCGCCCCTGGACGGGGTGCTGCTGTTCAACCGCGTCTTCGTCCTGGCGCTGTCGGCCGTCTTCCTGGTGGCGGCGCATTTCGGCTTCCGCCTGCAGTCGCCCGAGCTGTCGGGCAAGGCGCGCAAGGCCCGTCGCCGCCAGAAGCGGGCCGAGGCCGCGGCCGAGACGGCTCCGGCGACCCTGGCCGGCCCGGTCCTGCCCCGCTTCGACGGCCGCTGGGCCTGGGCCCAGCTGGTGGCCCGCACCCGGCTGGACATGGGCCAGGTGTTCAAGAGCCCGGCCTATTTCGTCCTGCTGGCCCTGGGCCTGTTCAACGCCGCCGGTTCGCTGTGGTTCGCCACCGACGACACCGGCTACGGCGGGTCGATCTATCCGCTGACCCGGATGCTGCTGAACCCGCTGATCGGCTCGTTCACCCTGATCCCGGTGATCATCTCGATCTACTACGCCGGCGAGCTGGTCTGGCGCGAGCGCGACCGCAAGACCCACGAGATCATCGACTCCACGCCCGTCGCCGACTGGGCCTTCGTCGCGCCCAAGGTGGCGGCGATCTCACTGGTGCTGATCTCGACCCTGCTGGTCAGCGTGCTGGCTGCGGTGATCAGCCAGGCGGCCCACGGCTATTTCGGCTTCGAGTTCGACAAGTACCTGCTGTGGTACGTCGCGCCGATGTCGGTGAGCCTGGTGCTGACGGCCGTGCTGGCGGTGTTCCTGCAGGTGCTGAGCCCCCACAAGTTCGTCGGCTGGGGCCTGATGGTGCTCTACATCGTGGCCGGCATGACCTTCTCGAACCTCGGCTGGGAGCACCGCCTCTACAACTACGGCGGCGGCGGTCTGGTGGGGCCGATGGTCCCGACCTCCGACATCAACCGCCTGGGCAAGTTCTGGATCGGCGCCTGGTGGGTGCGGGTCTACTGGAGCGCCTTCGCCGCCGGACTGGTGGTGCTGGCCTACGCCCTCTGGCGACGCGGGACCGAGACCCGCCTGTGGCCGCGCCTGCGCCGCCTGCCCCAGCGCCTGACCGGCAAGGCCGGCCTGACCTTCTCGGCCGCCATCGTGGTGTTCGTGGCCTGCGGCGCGTTCATCTACGTCAACACCAACGTCTGGAACCCCTACCGCACCCGCATCGACAACGAGAAGTGGCAGGCCGACTACGAGAAGACCCTGCTGCGGTTCGAGAACACGCCGCAGCCGAAGATCGTGGCGATGAAGCTGGACGTCGACCTCTATCCGCACGATCCGCGCATCGACACCAAGGGCGTCTACACCCTGGAGAACCGCAGCGGCCAGACGCTGAAGGAGATCCACGTCCGCTTCGACCGCGACCTGAAGGTCAAGGGGCTGTCGATCGAAGGGGCCCGCTCCAAGCAGACCTTCGACCGCTTCAACTACCGGATCTTCGCGTTCGACACGCCGATGAAGCCCGGCGAGCGACGGATGATGAGCTTCATCACCGAGCGCGCCCAGAAGGGCTTCCGCAACCGGGGCGACGACACCCGCGTGGTCGACAACGGGACCTTCATCGACAACACCGAGATCGCGCCGATGCTGGGCATGAGCCGCGACGGCCTGCTGCAGGACCGCGCCAAGCGCCGCAAGTACGGCCTGCCGCCCGAGCGCCGCATGCCCAAGCTGGGCGACATCGCCAGCCGCCAGTTCAACGGCCTGCGCCACGACGCCGACTTCGTGTCGTCCGACATCACCGTCACCACCGACGCCGACCAGACCCCGATCGCGCCGGGCTACGAGGTGTCCAACCAGGTCCAGGGCGACCGGCGCACCGCGCGGTTCGTGACCGAGGCCCCGATCCTGCCCTATCTGTCGATCCAGTCGGCCCGCTACGCCGTGGCCCGCGACCGCTACAAGGGCGTGGACCTGGCGATCTATTACGACCCGCACCATCCGTGGAACATCGAGCGGATGAAGACCGGGATGAAGGCCTCGCTCGACTACTACCAGGCCAATTTCAGCCCCTACCAGTTCCGCCAGCTGCGGTTCCAGGAGTTCCCGGGCTACGCCGATTTCGCCCAGTCGTTCGCCAACACCATCCCGTGGTCGGAGAATCTGTTCTTCATCGCCAAGTACGACGATCCCGAGAAGATCGACATGGTCACCTATGTCGGCGCCCACGAGATCGGCCACCAGTGGTGGGCCCACCAGGTGATCGGCGCCGACCAGCAGGGCGGCACCATGCTGAGCGAGACCTTCTCGCAGTACTCGGCGCTGATGGTCATGAAGCGGATGTACGGCGAGGCCCAGATCCGCAAGTTCCTGAAGTTCGAGCTGAACAGTTACCTGCGCGCCCGCGGCGGCGACCCGCTGGAGGAACAGCCCCTGGCCCGGGTCGAGAACCAGCCGTACATCCACTACCGCAAGGGCTCGCTGGTCATGTACCGGCTGCAGCACGAGGTGGGCGAGGACACGGTCAACCGGGCCCTGCGCAAGCTGATCGCCGACCACGCCTTCAAGGGCGCGCCCTATCCGACCACCCTGGACTTCCTGGCCGCCCTGCGCGCCGAGGTCCCCGCCGACAAGCAGGGCCTGATCACCGACCTGTTCGAGAAGATCACCCTCTACGACCTGAAGACCAAGACGGCGACCACCCGCAAGCTGGCCGACGGCCGCTTCGAGACCACCCTGACGATCGAGGCCAAGAAGCTGTACGCCCAGGGCCGCGGCCAGGAGAGCGCCGCGCCGCTGGATGAGGTGATGGATGTCGGCCTGTTCTCGATGGAGCCGGGCAAGAAGGGCTTCGCCCCCGACAAGGTGCTGGCCTTCGAGCGGCGGCGGATCAAGTCGGGGACCCAGACCCTGACCTTCGTCACCAAGGCCGCGCCCCGCAACGCGGGGGTCGACCCCTACAACTTCGTCATCGACCGCAACGGCGACGACAACGTCGCCAAGGTCCAGATGCGATGAGCGGCGACGGGCCGAGCGCGGAGGCCCTGAGGCTGGACGCGGCGGCACTGAACGCCTTCCTGGCCAAGGCCTTCCCGGAGGCCGGGCCTTATCTTCCGGTGGTGCTGGAGGCCGAGCCGGGGCGGGTGCTGATGCGCCAGGCCTTCGCCAGCCGGGCCCTGCGGCCGGGCGGGCTGATCTCGGGGCCGACCCAGATGGGCATGGCCGACTCGGCGGCCTATGCGGTGATCCTGGCCCATATCGGCGAGGTGGCCATGGCCGTGACCTCGTCCCTGACCATCCACTTTCTGCGCGGGGCCAAGCCGGGCGACCTCTACGCCGAGGGGACCCTGCTCAAGCTGGGCCGGCGCATCGCCACGGTCGATGTGCTGATCTGGTCGGAATCGCGCGAGCGAGCCGCCGCCAGGGCGACGGTCGCCTACGCGATTCCGTAGAGGGACGGAGCGCGCTTTCGCGCGCTCCGAGACAGGCTTTCGTTAGTTCACGAAGCCCTTCTTCAGGCCTTCGGCCATGTTCAGGTGCTCCTGCACGGCCGGGGCCGTGGCGGCGGCGAACGCCTTGATGGCGGCGGTGTCGCCGTCCTGGGCGTAGCGCTGCAGCAGGTTCAGGGCCGCCTGGTGGGCGTCGACCTGGCTGTCGGCGTACTTCTTGTCGAAGTCCTTGTCGTCGGCCTTGGTCAGGTCGTCGAGCTTGCCCTGCAGGTCTTCGGGCAGGGCGGTCGGCGGCGTGATGGCGGCGCCCGAGGCGGCGATGGCGGCCTTCAGGTCCTCGGTGGTCTTGGTGTGGGCCTTTTCCATCTTGGCGGCGAAGGCCTTGACCTCGGCGTTGGTCGAGCGCTTGGCGGCCAGCTTGGCGGCTTCGATCTCGAACATGTCGCTGGCGGCGGCCTTGGCGACGAACACGTCGGCCTTGGTCTCGTCCGACGGGGTCGGGACGGTGGCCGACGGGTTGGCGTCCGGGGTCGCGGCCTGTTCGGCCGGGGTGGCGGCGCCCTTGGTCTCGTCGGGTTTCTGGTTGCAGGCCGCGACGCTGAGGGCCGCGATGGCGACGCCGACGATGAGAAGCTTACGGGTCATGGCTTTCTTTCCCTGCGCGTTTTTCTAGAACGTTGAGTGTCCGGAGGCGCCGCGCTTGCGCCGAGGCATAGAAAACTTCACGTCGCCGTGATGGTTCCGTGAGCGCCCGCGGGGCGGAAAAGGGGAGTGTGGGCATGGCCGAAGCGCCGCTGAACGGCTTGCGGGTCGTCGAGATGGGATCGCTGATCGCGGGGCCCTTCTGCGGCCAGGTGCTGGGCGATTTCGGCGCCGAGGTGATCAAGCTGGAGGACCCCAAGGCCGGCGACCCGATGCGCCAGTGGGGCCGCACCAAGCCCAAGGGCCATTCGCCCTGGTGGCCCGTGATCGGCCGCAACAAGACCTCGGTCACCCTGGACCTGCGCGCCCCGGAAGGCCGCGAGGTGGCCCGCGCCCTGATCGACACGGCCGACGTGGTGGTCGAGAATTTCCGCCCCGGCACGCTGGAGAAGTGGGGCATGGGTTACGCGGACCTGGCCAAGACCAATCCCGGCCTGGTGATGGCCCGGGTCTCGGGCTTCGGCCAGACCGGGCCCTATTCGCACCGCGCCGGCTACGCCCTGATCGGCGAGGCCATGGGCGGCCTGCGGCACATCACCGGCGAGGCCGACCGGCCGCCGGCCCGGGCGGGCATCTCCATCGGCGACAGCCTGGCGGGGCTGAACGCCGCCCTCGGCGTGATGATGGCCCTGCACGCCCGCCAGCGCACCGGCCGGGGCCAGGTGGTCGACGCGGCGATCTACGAGAGCGTGCTGACGGTGATGGAGAACCTGATCACCGAATACGACCTGTCGGGCTATGTCCGCGAACGGTCCGGCGCGATCCTGCCCGGCATCGCCCCGTCCAACGTCTATCCCACCCGCAGCGGCGAGCTGATCCTGATCGGCGCCAACCAGGACACCCTGTTCAAGCGCCTGTGCGACGCCATGGGCCGGCCCGAGCTGGCGACCGACGAGCGCTATCGCGACCACGCCGCCCGGGGCGTCAACCAGACCCAGCTGGACGCCACGATCGGCGGTTGGACCGTCGAGCACGACATCGAGCACCTGCTGCCCCTGCTGGAGGACGCCGGCCTGGCCGTCGGCCGGGTCTATCGCGCGCCCGACATGCTGAAGGATCCACAGTTCGCCGCCCGCGAATCGATCGTCGAGGTCGCCCACCCGGTGTTCGGCACGGTGAAGATGCAGAACGCCTTCCCCAGGCTGTCGGAGACCCCCGGCGGGGTCCGCTGGCCGGGGCCGGCCCTGGGTCAGCACACGGACGCGGTGCTGCGCGACGTGGCCGGCCTGTCGGACGAGGCGATCGCCGGGCTGCGCACCAAGGGAGTGATCTGAGATGACCGCGCCGCTGCACACCGGGGGCTGCCTGTGCGGGGCCCTGCGCTACGAGGCGCGGGGCGCGCCGCTGTACATGGGCCACTGCTACTGCGCCGACTGCCGCAAGGCCTCGGGCTCGGGCTTCATCCCGTTCATGGCCTTCGCGGCCCAGGACCTGACCTTCAGCGGCCCGACGCGGATCTTCACCAGCGAATCGGCGCGGGGAACCCCCGCCGTGCGCAACACCTGCCCGGTCTGCGCCAGCCTGGTGTTCGGCGGCCCGGTCGGCGAGACGGACTCCCACACGATCTACGCCGGCTCGCTGGACGACCCGACCGCGTTCCGCCCGACGGTGGCGATCTTCGTCAAGGGACGGCCGGACTGGGCGGTGGTCCCGGAGGGGCTGGAGATGTTCGAGGGGTTGCCGGGGTGACGGGCCGGGGACATGCCCTTGGGCGTGTCCCCAGACAATCGGGTGCGAAACTTGGGGACACGCGCGAGCGCATGTCCCCGGTCGTGCTTCTACCGCCCCGTCACCGAGGCCAGCGCCCGGGCGATCTGGTGGACGTTGTAGGGCTTCCTCACGATCGGGGCGTCGAAGCCCATCGGGGCGGCCTTGTCGGCGTAGCCGGTGGCGAACACGAAGGGGCGGCCCTCGCGGCGCAGGACCTCGGCGACCGGGGCCACGGACTGGCCGTTGAGGTCGGCGTCCAGCACGGCGGCGTCGAACGACAGCTCCAGCATCTGCAGCGCCTCGGGCAGTTCGGCGGCGCAGCCCACCACCTCGACGCCGGAGTCCTCCAGCCCCGCCTCCAGCTCCATGGCCAGCAGCAGCGAGTCCTCGACGATCAGCACCCGCAGCCCCGCGATGTCGCCGGCCTTGAAGCTGTCGTCGCCGCCGCCCACGGTCTCGACGATGCGTTCGTCGGGCGCGGGGTCGAGGGGGTTCGGCGCGTCGGGCTCGGGTTCGTCGACCAGTGCGTCGGCGGCGGCATGGATCCGGGCGGTGACGCCGCTACGCTTGTATTCGACGGTCGCCTGGCCGCCGAGTTCGCGCCCGACCACGTCCTCGATCAGGGTCATGCCGAAGCCGCGGACCTCGGGCGGGGTGGTCATCGGCCCGCCGGTCTCCAGCCATTCCAGATTGAAGCCGCCCCCCGGGGCCGCGCGCCAGACCACCTCGACCCGGCCGCTCTCGACCGACAGCGAGCCGTACTTCACGGCGTTCACCGCCAGCTCGTGCAGGGTCAGCGACAGGGCCGCCGCCGCGCGGGGCGTCAGGAACAGTTCGGGCCCGTCCCAGCGGGTCTGGTTGGGGGCCAGGCCGCCCAGTTCGGCCGCGGCGATCCGGGCCAGGGTGGCGCCGCGCCAGCGAGCGGCGCTGAGCAGGTCGTGGGCCGAGCTCATCGCCTTGAGCCGGCCGTTGAAGGCCTTGAGGAAGCCGTCCAGCGACGAGGCCTTGCGGGCCGACTGGCCGGCCACCGACTGCACGGCGGCCAGGATGTTCTTGATGCGGTGGTCCAGCTCGGTGAGCAGGTTCTCGCGCTGCTCGTCGGCGTCGCGGCGGGCGGTGACGTCCTGGACCACCCCGATCAGCCGCAGCGGCTTGCCGGCCGCGTCCTTGACCAGCAGGCCGGCCACCCGGTTCCAGATCACCCGGTTCGGGTCGGACGACACGCGCCGGAACTCGACCTCGTAACGCCCCTGGGTCCGCAGCTGGGACTCGACCTCCTCGCGGATCTCGTCGCGCTCGTCGGGGTGCACGAAGCCGTACAGGGCGTCGCCGCCCTCGGCGGGAGTCACGCCCTCGGGGAGCTCGGTGATGCCGGCCATGCGCGCGCTGACCCGGACGGTGTCGGCCACGATGTCCCACACGAACTCGCCCAGGTTGGCGGCGTGCAGGGCCAGGGCGATGCGTTCGCTGTCGAGCGCGCGTTCGGCGACGTTGCGCGCCGTCTCGGCGTCGTGCAGCAGCTCTTCCATCGCCAGGGCGGCCAGGTCGGCCAGGGCGTCGGCGAGGCCGGGGTCGACGGCGTCGCGCGGGGCCGGGTCCTCGACGGTGAGCAGGCCGACGATCTCGCCCGACGCCGTCTTCAGCGGCGCGCAGGCGAAGAAGCGGCTGTCGGCGCACCAGGGGCGCAGGGGCTGGTCCGGGTCGTCGGCGAGGTCGTGGCTGGAGACCACGCCGCTCTCGCGCAGCCGATCGGACAGGCCGGCCGGGCGCGGCTCCTCGACATGGTCGAAGCCGACCTTGGCCTTCAGGAAGACCCGGTCCTTGCCGATCAGGCGGATGGCGGCGCGGGGGGCGGCGAACAGGCGCGAGGCCAGGCGGACGATCCGATCGAAGCGGGGGTCGGCCGGGTCGCCGTCGAAGGCGCGAAGGGCGTCGAGGGCGCGCAGCCGCCGCGCCTCCTGATCATCTGCCAGCGTTCCGCCCGCATCGTCCATGATTCGAACATAGACCGGGTTCGCGCAGGGCGCGAGATCGATAAAGGCCAAGCTCCCCGATCGCGTCGAAGATCGCCTGTGGTGAAGCTCCAACCTTGACGCTACAATGGAACTTGTCGCCTCGGCTTTGCGTTGTGCGGGCGCAGCTTCGCGCTGCCCGCCCCCCACAAGCCCGAGCCGCGAACCGGAGATCCTCATGCCCGACAACAGCCTGAACCCCGCCCTGAATGAAGCAAGCAAGGCCTCGTCGAACGCCGGCGCGGCCTTCGATCACGCCGAGCGCAGCTTCGGCGAAGCCGCCAGCGCCGCCCGCGCCAATCTCAGCGAGGCCGCCGCCTCGGCCAAGGCCAACCTGTCCGACGCCGCCAAGCGCATCGAAGCGTCGCTGACCCAGGGCCTCGAGACCCTGCGCGCCCAGACCCGCACCTACACCGACACCGCCGGCCAGTCGGTCGACGAAGCCAGCCGCTATGTCAGCGAGCGCGTTCGCGAGCGCCCGATCACCGCCACCCTGGCCGGCCTGGGCGTCGGCGTTCTGCTGGGCCTGCTGCTGGCCGGAAACCGTAGCGGCCGCGACAAGTGATCTTCGGGAAGACTCTGACGACCCTGGCAGCGGCCGCGGCGATCGCCGCGGCCGCTGCTGTGAGCGTGGTCTCCGCCGCCTTCGCGCTGTTCGCGGTGCTGGCGCCCCATCTCGGCTCGGCCGGGGCGGCGGCGGTGGTCGCCGCGGTGGCCGCGGCCATCGTCGGGATCGCCGGCCTGATCGCGGCCCTCAAGGCCGAGGAACGGTCCAAGCCGGCTCCCGCGCCGGACGCCCTGGCCTTCGCCGAGAAGGCCATCGAGATGGTCAAGGAGCGTCCGATCCTGACCGTCGGCGCCGGCCTGGCGGCCGGGATCATCGCCTTCCGCAATCCGGCCCTGGCCGCGATCGTCGCCAAGGCGTTGCTGGATTCCCAGAAGCCGCCCCCGCGCTGAGGCGGGTCCAGGCGACTTTCGACAAGACGAGCTTTTCCCGCCTCTGGTTTTCTGGGCCTCCCCGCCCATCTTCCGGGGGCGTTTTGCCCTGGAGCGATCATGTTCAAACTCCCCGACCTCCCCTACGCCTATGAAGCCCTGGAGCCGACCATCTCGGCCAACACGCTTCATTTCCACCATGACAAGCACCACGCGGCCTATGTGAACGCGCTCAACGGCCTGCTGCCGGAAGGCGACACGCGCCCGCTGGAAGCGGTGATCCGCGAGGCCAGCCCCGGCAAGGTGTTCAACAACGCCGCCCAGATCTGGAACCACCAGTTCTTCTGGGAATGCATGAGCGCCGACAAGGCCGGTCCGGGCGCCGAGCTGTCGGCGGCCATCGCCGAGGCCTTCGGCGACCTGGCCGGCCTGAAGGAGAAGTTCGTCGCCGAGGGCATTGGCCACTTCGGTTCGGGCTGGGTCTGGCTGGCCGTGCAAGGCGGCAAGCTGGTGGTGATCTCGACCCACGACGCCGACGACACCCTGACCAAGGACGGCATCACCCCGCTGCTGGTCTGCGACGTCTGGGAGCACGCCTACTATCTGGACCACCAGAACAACCGGAAGGGCTTCCTGGAAGCCTGGTTCGACGTCCTGCCCAACTGGGCGTTCGCCGACGCCCAGTTCGCCGCGGCCAAGGGCCAGGGCGCCGTCTGGACCTATCCCGCCTAAGCGGTACCGGATCTCAGACCTTGAGCGGCGCGACCTCGGTCGCGCCGTTTTCGTCTGGGGCCTTGGGGACGCAGCGGCGCGGCACGGACCAGGTCCGGAAGGTCACGAACTCGGTGCGCTCGAAGGCCAGGGCGGTGATGCGGATGTCGACGTCGTCGACCTCGATCACGTTGAAGCCGGGCGGCACGCCGCGCTCGCGCACCGACAGGGTGCCCGAGCCGACCGCCTGGGTGCAGCCGTCCGAGAATGGATAGGGATGCACGAACGGCGCGTGGATATGGCCGGTCAGGACCAGGTCGACGCCCGCCTGGGCGAAGGTCTGGGCGGCGGCGGTGCCGCCGTGCACCTTGGCGGTCATGGGGCCGCCGATCATCTCGATCAGCGGATGGTGGCAGACCACGATCTTCAAGGCCCCCGGCGCGGCGCCCTTCAGGTCGGCGCAGACCTCGCGGACCTGGCGGCGCGACACCGCGCCCTTGGACCAGTTGGCCCGAAGCTGGAAGGCGCGGGCCGAGTTGAGCGTGACCACCGTGGCGCGCGGATCGTCCCAGTCGCTGTTCATCCGCGCGCCGAACCGGTCCTCGTAGCGCCGCCAGGGGGCGACCAGCCGGGTCAGGATCTCGCGCGGGCCGGCGAACGGGACGTCGTGATTGCCGGGCGAGACCAGGCGCGGTTGCGGCAGGCGGTTCAGCCAGGCCAGGGCGGCGTCGAACTCCTCGACCTTGCCGTCCTTGGTCAGGTCGCCGGCGGCGATCAGCAGGTCGGGGCGCTCGGCGTGGATGCGCGCGACGGCCGCCTCGACGGCGGCCTTGTGCTCGCCCCCGAAGTGGATGTCGGAGACCTGGACCAGCTTCAGCGGGGTCATTTGGCGGGCGCCGTGGGCGTGGGGACCAGGGCGCGGAAGGCCTTGGGTCGGAAGCGGATGCTGACGGTGTCGTCCAGCCGCGCGGGCTCGCCGTCCAGGATGGCCGGGATCCGCCCGCCGGCCCAGACCTTGCCGATCCGGCAGCGGCCGACGATCACCGACGGGTCGTTGCGCCAGTTGCCGGTCACCGTGTTGACCCCCAGGCGGAAGATGTCGAGGGCGCCGGCGGGGTCCAGGGCGGCCGCTTCCAGGGCCTGGTCTTCGGAATTCAGATCGGTCGACACCAGCGGCGTCATTAGGCTCAGGGCTTCGGTCTTGCCCTTGGGGCGGCCGTCCAGGACGTAGCGCAGGCGGCTGGAGAAGGCGCGGCGCAGGGCCCGCCGGGCCCGCAGCAGGGCCAGGTCGGCCCGTCCGGCCCGCGCCGCCTCGCGGGCGTCGGCCCACAGGGCGGGACTGCCCAGGATAGCGGCGACGAAGAAGAGGCGGCCGTTGATCTCGCCGCCCGAGATCATCCGTTCGTGACCGCCCTTCAGGCAGTCGGCCATCGCCTGCTGCCAGGGCACGGCGCCGTACAGGGCGTGGGGCAGCATGTTCATGGTGCCGCCGGGCAGGGGCGCGACCAGGGGACCTTCGGGGCCCGCCATCTCGGCCGCGGCCCGGGCGGTGCCGTCGCCGGCGACCACCAGCAGGGCGTCGGGCTTGGCGTCGAGGGCGTCGCGCAGGCAGGCGGTCAGCTCGCCTTCGCTGGGGGCGTGGACCCGCCCCGTGACCCCGTGCTCGGCCAGTATGGCCTCGGCCTGGGCCGGGGCGTCCTTGCCCACCGAACCGGAGGCGATGTTGGTGACGACTTCCACACGCATGCGAAATTCCAGAAGGCGCGGCCGTGCGCGGGGAGGCCCGAAGGAAACGGCGGCGCTTGAGCGCGGTTCCCGGAACCGTTGTCGTGGCGAGGTCGTTTGCCTGCTTGGGACAAGCTCGAACGGAGAGCCACGATGAACAAGACTTTGATCGCCCTCTTGGGCGTCGGCGTGCTGGCCAGCGCTTGCACCGCCACCGGAAACACCGAACGCAACGCCGCGGCCGGCGCGGGCCTGGGCGCCCTGGCGGGCGCGGTGGTCGGCAACAATGTCGGCGGCGGCAGCGCCAGCACCGGCGCCCTGGTCGGCGCGGCGATCGGCGGCACGGTCGGCGCCGTGAAGGGCTGCCGCGAGGACGGCGGCTGCGGCGCCACGAACGTCAATCGCCGTCAGTACTATGACGAGCGAGCCGGACGGTATTACTACTATGACTCGCGCAGCGGTCGTTACTACTGGGAAGACGGCAGCCCCCGTTAAGTCGGGCCTGGCCTGAAATCTTCAGAAGGCGGTCGACTCGTGTCGGCCGCCTTTTGCGCGCCGTGACGTCAGAGAGGGCAAACGATGAAGAAAGTCGGATTGGCGATTGTCGGCGTGGCGGTGCTGGGGGTCCTGGCGACGGGATGCGCGAGCAAAAGCCCGTGGCCCAAGTCGAGGTCCCAGATCGTGCAGACGGCGCCGAGCTGCGAGGACTTCTCGGTCCAGATCTATTTCGAGAGCAAGTCGGCCAAGCTGACCAACGAGGCGCGCTCGGTGCTCAAGGGCGCCGACGCCCTGGCCACGGGCTGCAAGGTGGCTTCGGTGCGGGTGATCGGCCTGGCCGACGCCGTGGGCTCCCCGGACGCCAGCCTGGCGGTGTCCAAGCAGCGGGCCGACATCGTGACGCGGGCCCTGGCGAAGATGGGCTACGGGAACGTGGAGTTCGACGTCGGCGCGGCCGGTGACGCCGGCGCCACCACCAGCGACGGCGAGGCCCGTCCCCTGCGGCGACGCGCCGACATCCGGTTCGATCTCGACGGCAAGCTGTAATCGTCGCGGCGACCCCTCTTCGGGCGCTTGAGGGCGCATCAAAAAAGGCGGATCCGAAAGGGTCCGCCTGAAGGGCAAAGAGGGGGGTGCGGAGGCGACAGGCTGGCTTTCACCAGCCTCAAGTCGGGGGGGCGTCGCCGCCTCCGCAAATCGAAAACGTGGCTCCCTCGACCGGGTTCCCGCCGATCGAAACTTTTTTCGCCTTTCCCGCGATTATTTTTTCAAGGGTCCGCGAACCCCTTCCCGCAAGGGTCCAAGGGAACGTCGCCAGGGACGGGACGTTGATTTTCCAGGAGGCCGCCCGGCCTCGCCCTGGGGAGCTACGTCGTGATCCGCACCTATCAGACCGAACACGGTGGACTGGCCTTCGAAAGCACGCTGACGCGCAAGCAGAAGGTCCGGCGCAACCGCGTGGCGGCCCTCGCGGTGATCGCCGCGGTGGCGGCCTCGGCGGCGCTTCTCCAGCGCTTCAACGACAACCTCGCTCCCAGCGGACCGGCGGCGCCGGACGTCGGGACCTATTCCGCCGCCCGCTAAGGAGGCCCTCCATGCCCGCAGACCTCGAACACCCTCATCCCGCCGTCAACGCCACCCGGGCCCGCCAGGGCCGCTGGGGCAAGCATGTCTTCTGGGTGCTGGTCATCTCGACCGTCCTGGCCGCCGCGGCGCTGTTCGGCGCCTGGGGCCTGCGCTCGGGCGACCTGGCGTCGGTCGAACACACCAAGGGCGCCACGACCCAGGGCGAAGCCCAGCAGTATTCGACCGAGCAGGCGCCGGTGAAGCAGACGCCGGCCGGCTGATCCCCTCCGCGTCCAACGACTAGCGCGCACGAAAAAGGCCCCGGTTCGCACCGGGGCCTTGATCGTTTCGGAACCTGACGTGGATCAGGCGGCCTTCTGGGTCCGGCGCGGATGGAAGAACAGCGCCTGGCCGATCGCCGCCTTCACCGTTTCCGGCTGGAAGGGCTTGGTGATCAGGAAGGTCGGTTCCGGACGCTCGCCGGTCAGCAGGCGCTCGGGGAAGGCGGTGATGAAGATCACCGGCACGTCCAGGCGGGCCAGGATGTCCTTGACCGCGTCGATGCCCGACGAGCCGTCGGCCAGCTGGATGTCGGCCAGCACCAGGCCGGGCGTGCGGCGGGACACGGCGTCGACCGCTTCGCCGCGGGTGGCGGCGATGTCGATCACGTCATGGCCCAGTTCGCGAACCAGGGCCTCGATGTCGGCCGCGATCACCGGTTCGTCCTCGATGATCAGGACTTCGGTGGCCAGTTCGGCGTCGATCTCGCTCTGGGCCTCGGCGATCAGGCGCTCGACCTCGGCGAAGTCGCAGTCGAGAATCTGCGAGGCCTCGGTCGGGGTGAAGCCTTCCAGGGCGGTCAGCAGGAACGCCTGGCGGGACCGCGGGGCGATCCGCATCAGGCGCTGCGAGGCGTCGTCGGCGGCGTTGGACTGGTCGTCGCGCCGCGCTTCCAGCTGGGCGCCCGAGGACAGCCAGATGGCGTGGAAGACGCGATACAGGGCGACGCGCGGCGACAGGTTGGCGTCCAGCGACCGCTCGCCGGCCGCCAGGGCCTCGAGCGCGACGCGGACATAGTGGTCGCCGGTCGTCTGATCGCCGGTCAGGGCGCGCGCGTAGCGACGAACGTAAGGCAGGTGCGGCGCCAGCCGGGCAAGAAGACTCATGACCCCTCCCGTGTGAGTGTCTTCGGGTACAAAAAAGCCGGGGGTGCGGTGAAGCTACGCCGTTCGGCCATCCGAACATAAACGCAACCCCCAGGCCCCGGTTCCATGACAGGTTCCGAAGTCCGAAGAATTTTGCCATCATATGCTCAAGCTTGTGGAACCCCATACGGAATCCGACGTTGTCATCCGGCGTACACTCATTCGGCCAAAGGGGGCGGGCGCCGCGTCTTGTCGGCGTCGAGGACATGATCGAACACGTACCCATGGAAGATCACCGCAAAGGGGCGGCCGCGCTGGACGAAGCGCGGCTCCGTCAGCAGGCTATCGGCGTCAAGCTTCGTCAGATGTTCGACGAGGTGGTGAACGAGCCGGTCCCCGACGAGTTTCTGGACATCCTGCGCAAGGCCGAGACGCCTTCGGGAGAGCGGTGAGCATGAGCGAAGCGCAAGTCGGCCGCTCGCCTTTCGACCCGGCCCGCGACGGGACCTTCAAGAAGGAGCTCGTCACGCTCATCCCGCATCTGCGGGCCTTCGCCAGGACCCTGACGGGCGATCCCACCGCCGCCGACGATCTGGCGCAGGACGCCATGATGAAGGCCTGGGACGCCCGCGCCAGCTTCCAGCTGGGCACCAACATGAAGGCGTGGACCTTCATGATCCTGCGCAACCAGTTCTATTCCGAGAAGCGCCGCTCCTGGCGCCAGAGCCAGCTCGACCAGGAAGCCGCCGAACGCACCCTGGTGGCGGTCGACGATCCCGAGGCGCCGGTGGCGCTGGACGAGCTGCGGCTCAGCCTGGCCATGCTGCCGCCCGAACAGCGGGAAGCTCTGATCCTGGTCGGGGCCGGCGGCTTCGCCTACGAGGAGGCGGCCGAGATCTGCGGCTGCGCCGTGGGCACGGTGAAGAGCCGGGTCAGCCGCGCGCGGCGCGCCCTGCAGGCCATTCTCGAGGCCGGCGCCTATGACCGCGACGGCGCCGCCGCCGGCGACGCCATGTACGCCATCCTGGCCGACGCGGAGAGACTGAGCACCCTGCGGTGAAGTCTCTTCTCGGGCGAGGGGCCGGGGCGGTCGGGTCCATCCGGGTCCGACTGGCCGGCGCGCTGTTCCTCGCGCTCTTGCCCGTCCTGATCCTGGGCGTCCTGCAATCGGTGTTCGCCTTCAAGGCCGAGGCCGACTCGCGTCGCCAGAGCCTGGAGCTGGCGGCCGGGCGCAGCGCCGCCATCGCCCGGGCCCGCATCGAGGCCGCCGGCGTCCTGCTCCAGACCCTGGGGCCGGGCTCGGTCGGGCTGGAATGCGCCCAGCGGCTGGACACCGTGAAGGAGCGCCTGCCGGGCTACGCCAACCTGATCCGGTTCGACGCCTACGGCCGGGTGTCCTGCGCCGCCGGCACCACGCCGCCCGATCCCACCCGCGCCAGCCGCCGCTGGTTCCAGCGCCTGGCCGCCGGATCGCACATGGTCGTGGCCAGCATCCCCGGCGTCGACTACGCGGACGAGCCCGCCGTGCTGACGGCGGTGCGGGCCGAGACGCGCGACGGCCGCTTCGACGGCGCCATGTCCGCCGTCCTGACCCTGTCGACGATCCAGCCCGAGACCGCCAACCGCTACCTGCCGGGCGGGGCCGAGGTGGCCCTGGCCGATTCCGAGGGCCATGTCTTCGCCGCCACCAACCGGCGGGCGTTCGGCACGCCGACCATGGCCTGGCGGGAGCAGGCCGTGAAGAGCGGCTCGGCCCTGTGGTCCGGCCGCGACGCCGACGGCCGGCCGCGCGACTTCTCGGCCGCGCCCCTGGTCGGCCAGGAGGTGTTCGTCATCCTGTCGGCCAAGGCCCCGGGAATCGCCTCCTGGGCCTGGCTGAACCCGATGCTGCGCCTGCTGGCCCCGCTGCTGGCGTTCGTCCTGGCCCTGGCGGCCGTGCTCTACGCCACCGAGCAGGCGGTGATCCGCTGGATCGTCTATCTGCGCCGGGTCGCGGCCATCTACGCCCGCGGCCGCTTCACCGTGCGCCCCCTGCAGGCCGAGCGCGCGCCGCCCGAGATCCGCGAGCTGGCCGCCACCCTCGACGACATGGCCGCCGGCATCGTCGCCCGCGACGCCTCGCTGCGCGACAGCCTGGGCGAGAAGGACGCGCTGATGCGCGAGATCCATCACCGGGTGAAGAACAACCTCCAGATCATCTCCAGCCTGCTGAACATGCAGCAGCGGGCCCTGACCGACCCCGCCGCCCGCACGGCCCTGAACGACACCCGCCAGCGCATCACCGCCCTGGCCCAGATCTACCGGGCGCTCTACCAGGGGCCCGACCTCAAGCGGGTGGACCTGCGCCCGTTCCTGGAGGAGCTGACGGCCCTGCTGCTGGCCGGCGACATGTCGACCGGCGGTCCGATCCGCACCGAGGTCCACGCCGACCCCCTGGTCATCGACCCCGACCGGCTGGCGCCCCTGGCCCTGTTCGCGGTCGAGGCCATCACCAACGCCCAGAAGCACGCCCTGGCCGAGCGGGGCGGCACCCTGACGGTCGACTTCTTCGTGCGCGGGGAAGAGGCCGAGCTGGCCATCGGCGACGACGGTCCCGGCGCGCCCAAGGGGCCGGTCGAGGGGGTGGGTCGAACCCTGATGACGGCCTTCGCCCGCCAGCTGCGCGGCAAGCTGCTGTTCGAGACCTCGGCCGCCGGCGGATTGCTGGTGCGCCTTGTGTTCCCAACGCCCGAAGCCCCGTCGGCCGAGCCCGCGACGGCCGGAACCTAGCTGGGCCGCCAACGTTCAAGTGGGGCAACACCTCAGACGCCCAATTGGGGCGATCACCGGAGAAGACCCATGCGCAAGCTCATCGTTCTGGCCGCGATCGCCGCCAGCCTCACCGTCGCCGCCTGCAACACCGTCGAAGGCGCCGGCAAGGACGTCTCGTCGGCCGGCCAGGCCGTCAGCGACACCGCCAAGGACGCCAAGTAGTCCCCGAATTCGAGGTCTACGAGCCGGTTCCGCCGGCTTCGGGATCAAGCCCGTCGGTCCCCAGGATCGGCGGGCTTTTTCGCGCCCGCTGTCCGGGTTGTTCTACTTTAGATTTTATTACAGAAATGCAATTTGAAGACGATCCGGAAACGGTCGGCGGGGCTTCGTTACAATCGATCTCAGCCGTGGCGCACCGGTTACAAATCTCGTCCAAATCCAGCCTGGATCGATATCCGCCAGCCAAGCCGAGGCTTCACCTTGGAGGTTCCTTCCACGGGTGAGAGCTCCGATTTGCCGCGTCCGTCCTCAGCGCCGATCTTCGTCCACAGCGGCTGGCGATGCTCCAGCACCTATGTCTGGCGCCGTTTCCGCGCCGTTCCCGAGGTGATGGCCTTCTACGAGCCCTGGCACGAGCAGCTGGCGACCCTGACGCCCGAGCGCATCGCCCGGGAGCGGCCGGAGACCAGCGGCCTGCGCCACCCCACCGACGGCCTGCCCTATCTGCAGGAATTCCAGGACCTGCTGGGACCCGAGGGCGGCGTCCCCGGGTTCGAGACGCGCCTGGCCCTGGACGACTATTTCCTGCCCGTCGACCAGGAGGACCCCGGCCAGGCCGCCTATGTCGAGACCCTGATCGAGGCCGCGCGGCGCGAGGAGCGCACGCCGGTGCTGGCCTGCTGCCGCACCCTGGGCCGGATCGGCTGGCTGCGGCGGCGGTTCGGCGGCACCCACATCGTGCTGATCCGCGATCCCGTGCAGCAGTGGCGGTCGTTCTATTCGCTGCGCAAGCGGCCCCGTCCGACCTATTTCGAGCTGTGCCAGTACGTGATCCTGTCCGAGACGGCCGGCGGCGAGGCCGGGGCCAGGCGGCTGGGGCTGACGGCGGGCAAGGGCGACCTGTTCGAGCGGATCGCGGCCGTGCGCAAGCGACTTAAACGCGCGCCGGCCCGGACCTCGTTCGCCGCCTTCCTGGCCGTCTATGTGCTGTCCTATGTGGCGGCCCTGCCGCGCGCCGACCTGGTGATCGACGTCGACCGCCTGGGCGCCGATCCGCAATACGCCCGCACCATGTCCACGGCGATCGAGGTGCTGACGGGGGTGAAGCTCGACTTCGGCGACTGCCGCACGCCCGCGCCGCACGCCGGCAAGCTGTCCGTCGACTACCGCAAGGAAGCCGCGGCGATGATCGAGACGTTGGACCTCTCCGCGGCCCTGACCGCGCCGGGGCCGGTCCAGACCCTCTATCGCAAGCTGGTCAAGGCGCTGCCCGAGCGCGCGCCGGCGACGGTCTGGGATCAGGCGCTGGCGTTCTGGCGCGATCGCGGCGCCAAGCTGGGGACGGCCCGGGCCTGACGATCAGGCCGCGGCGCGGGTGAACAGGCCGGCGCGTCCGGCGATGGCCCGCACGGCGCCGGTGACGCCCTCCAGGGACTCGCCGCTGCCGACCAGCAGCACGCCGTCGTCCTCGAGCCGCGCGGCCAGGCTCTCGATCACCCGGCCGTGCAGGCTGGGGTCCAGGCCGGGCAGGACGTTGCGCAGCAGGATGACGTCGAACTTGCCCATCGAGGACAGGTCGGCCAGCAGGTTAATCCGCCGCCAGCGCACGGCCTGGCGGATGCGCGGGCTGATCGCCCACATCTCGTCCTGGTTCTCGAAGTGCTTGACCAGCAGCCGGATCGGCAGGCCGCGCTGCACCTCGAACTGGGTGTAGAGGCCGCTCTGGGCCTTCTCCAGGCAGCGGTCGGACAGGTCGGAGCCGAAGAACTCGAACCGGGCGCCGGGCGCCAGGTCGCGAGCCTCCTCGGCGGTCATGGCCAGGGAATAGACCTCCTGGCCGGTCGAGCAGGCGGCGCTCCAGATCCGGATCGGCCGCTTGCGCACCAGCTTGGACAGGGTCGGCAGCAGCTCGTCGCGCAGCTGGGCGAAGACCTCGCGGTCGCGGAAGAAGGCGGTCTCGTTCAGGGTCAGGGCCTCGACGACCGCCCAGATCAGCCGCTCCTCGCGGTGGGCGCGCAGGGCGGCGACCATCGCGTCGATCGACTCGAAGCCTTCGCGGCGCGCCAGGGGGTTGAGCCGGCTCTCGACCAGATAGGCCTTGTCGCTCTCGATCCGCAGGCCGGCGCGCTGGCGGGCCAGGGCGGACAGCAGGTCCATGTCCTCGGGCGTCACAGCAGGCCCGCCTCGGCGAATTTCGCCGCGATGATGTCGCCGTCGAACGGTTTCATGATGTATTCGTCCGCGCCGGCGTCCAGCGCCTCGCGGATGGCCTCGATCTTGTTCTCGACGGTGCAGAAGACCACGGTCGGACCCTGTCCGCCCGGCTCCTGGCGCAGATGGCGCAGGAACTCGATCCCGTTCATCACCGGCATGTTCCAGTCCAGGAGCACGGCGTCAGGCATCGCGGCCCGGCACCAGGCCAGGGCTTCCAAGCCATCCGCGGCCTCGGCGATCTCGAAGCCTATGTCTTCCAGGACGCGCCGGGCGACTTTGCGGATCACCCGGCTGTCGTCGACGACGAGACAGGTCTTCACGGCACGCTCCACTCCAATCCCCCCAGCTTGCCGCCGAGGGTGTTAAGGAGCGGTGACGGCGCGGCCGTTCCGAGGGGATTATCGCCGGAAAAAGATCAGGCGGGGACCCAGGCGGCCAGGGTGACCTGGTCCTCGCCCAGCTCGACGCCGATCTGGCCGCCGGCCGCCCGGACCAGGGCGTTCAGATAGGCCGCCTGCACCCAGGGGCCGCCCAGGCCCTCGGCCAGCGGTTCGCCCTTCAGGCCGGCCAGGATCTCGGGACGAAGGCGGGCGCGCGGGCCGGCGGCGTCGGCGGTGATCGCCACCCGGTCGCCCGTGACCACGGCCCGCAGCGTCGCCTTGCCGCCGGCCGGCAAGGCGCTGGCGGCGATCTGGGCGATGTTGAGGATGGCGCGGGCGCTGGCCTTGTTCATGGTCGACGGCGGGATCGCCCACTCCAGCGTCGGGCGCACATGGGCGAACACGCCCTGGGCCAGCTTCTCCAGCTCGCGGGAGTCGAAGTTCTCGGCCGAGGCGGAGGCGCCGAACGCCACCCGCGTGAACTGCAGCAGATCGGCCAGCTTGCGGGCGCTGGACGAGATCAGGCTCATGGCGTCCTCGCGCATGTCCTGGGCCGAGGGGTCTTCCAGCAGGTCCAGGCCCGAGACGATGGCGCTGGCCGGGCTGATGAAGTCGTGACAGAGGCGCGCGGCCACCAGGGCGGCGAAGTCGGGGCCGTTGACGTTCAGCTCGGGAGCGTCAGCGGGAGCGGCAGGGGCGGCGGCGTCGGTCATGGCGCGATCTTTGGCGTGATTTGGCGGTTTGGCAAACGCCACCGGACGAAACGGGGGCTGGTTTACCGGGGTTCGGCGGCCTATCAGGGGCCCGTCATGGATCCCTTCATCGAACCCGGCGTCCTCGTGCGCCATCCGGACCGCCCCGACTGGGGCCTGGGCCAGGTGCAGTCGGTGATCGGCCATCGCGTGACCGTCAATTTCGAAGACGCCGGCAAGCACACCATCGACGCGACGCGCGTCGCCCTGGTCTTTGTCGGCGACGACCCTCGGGGAAGCTGAATGAGCTACACCAACCTGGCCGACTACGGCCGCGACCTGGCGACGATCGTCGAGGCGGCGGCGGAGGTCATCCTGCCGTTCTGGCGCACCGAGCTGGACGTGGTCCGCAAGGCCGACGAGAGCCCTGTGACCGAGGCCGACAAGGCCGGCGAGCGGCTGATCCTGGCCCGGCTGGCCGAGCGTTTCCCGGACATCACCGCGATCTCGGAGGAGCACGCCAGCGAGTTCGGCACGCCCGAGTCCGTCGGCCCGCGCTTCTTCCTGGTCGATCCGGTCGACGGCACCAAGGCCTTCGTGCGCGGCGATCCCAATTTCACGGTCAATATCGGCCTGATCGACCACGGCGTCCCCGTGGCCGGCGCGATCTGCGCCCCGGCCACCGGCGAGGTCTGGTTCACTTCGGCGCAGGGCGTGCTCAAGCGCGAGGCTCCCGGCGGCGCCGAGACCCGGGTCCAGGCCCGGCCGTGGCCCGAGGGCCAGGCCCTGGCCCTGGTCAGCCACACCATGAAGGAGGAGCGGGCGGCCGAGCTGGCGGCCCAGTACGGCTTCTCGCTGCGCGCCCCGATGGACAGCTCGATCAAGCTGGTCCGCATCGCCGAGGGCGCGGCCGACATCTATCCGCGCCACGGGCCGACCATGGAATGGGACACCGCCGCCGGCCACGCCATCCTGGCCGCCGCCGGAGGTCGCTTCACCACGCCCGAGGGCGAGGCCTTCACCTACGGCAAGGCCGACCAGGGCTTCCGCAACGGCTGGTTCGTGGCGCGCGGGGCCTAGGCCGTCCGGTTCAGGGCGCCGCCCAGTTCGGAGGCCGTGCGGTCGCTCAGGCTGTCCATGGTCGACCGCAGCAGGCGGGCCAGCAGGATCTCACCGGCCGTCGGCGCTCCGGGGTCGTCGGCCGCGCCCAGCTTGAAGAGCCGCGGCTGCGCCTGGACAGCCGCGCGCAGCTCGTCGACGGACAGCTTCGCGTCGCCGTCGCGATCGGCCGCTCGCATCAGGTCGTCGACGGGCCCCGTGTCGAGGTCCTGGGCCTTGGCCGCCGCCGCCAGTTCCCCGGCCGACACGCCGCCGTCGCCATCGCCGTCGGCCGCCGCGCTCAGGACGCCGACGGCCTGGCCGGAGTCGCCGATCCGGCGGATTTCCGGCGCCGCGGCGAGCTTGGCCGCCAGCTCGTCGACGGACAGCCGCCCGTCCTTGTCGGCGTCGGTCCAGCCGAACCTGTCGGCGTTGACCTTCTCGACCGGGTCCCAGACCGCCTTGCCGTCCGCGCCGATCCGGCCGGAGCCGACCCTGGTCGAGGCGACGGCGGCGTATTCGTCGAGGGACAGCGCGCCGTCGCCGTCGGCGTCCGCGCGCGAGACCAGCCAGCCCGCGACGCCCTTCTCGTCCTGGACGCCCAGCAGGGTCTGCAGGTTCTCGCGGTCCAGCAGCCTGGACGCGCCGAACTCGCCGACGTCCAGGGCGCCGTCGCCGTTGCGGTCGAACGCCGAGACCAGGGCCTGCTTGTCGGCAAGCTTGTCCTGGCCGTTATTGCCGAGCTTGGCGATCTCGTCCGCCGAGACCTTGCCGTCCTGGTCGGCGTCGAACGCCTTGAACACCTGGTCCTTGACCGCGAGCTGCATAGCCCCGCCGGCGATATCGTAGGCTTTCGGGAGCGAGACCCGGTTTTCGCGCAGGAAGGCCCGCAGGTCGGCGGTCGCCCCGCCGGTGACGCTGATGTCCATCGCTCGTCCTCCTGTCGGGGCGAACGCAGCAAGTTCGGCGCCAGAGGTTGTATCGGGGCCTAGGCGTCCTTTTCCGCCAGGCTTCGGCAGAAGGCCGCCGTCTCGTCGTCGGCCGGGTACATGCACTCGATCCGCAGCTCTTCCAGCGTGATGTCGCGCGAGGTGCCGAAGGTGGTCAGGGTCGAGAAGAAGGTCAGGCGGCGGTCGCCCTTGCGGAAGGTGACGGTCATCAGCGGCAGGGGCGTGGCCCCCAGTTCGCGGTGCTCCCAGCGGGCCGGCACGTCGGGATAGGCCAGCACCTCGTCCAGCAGGGCGCGGGACGTCTTGTCGGTGGCCGCCTCGTGATGCAGGTGGCCGATCAGGTCGCCCGCCACCTCCTCCCAGTTCTCGACGAAGGGCCGCATGTCGGCCGGGTCGAAGACCTGGCGCATGATGTTGCCGTTCGGCTGGGCTCCGTCGCGCAGCCAGCCGAACACCCGCAGCAGGCCCTGACTGGTCATCAGCACGTCCCAGTGCCGGTTCACCACGAAGGCGGGATAGGGCTCGTGCTGGGCCAGGATGCAGTCGATGGCCCGGCGCATCAGCGCCATCTGCGGGTCCGACAGCGGGGTCTCGCGATAGCCGGGCGCGTAGCCGGCCACCACCAGCAGGGCGTTGCGGTCGCGCATGGGCATGTCCAGCGCCCCGGCCAGCAGGGCGACCAGCTCGCGGCTGGGCCGGGCCTTGCCGGTTTCCACATAGCTGAGGTGGCGGGTCGAGATCCCGGCCTCCAGCGCCAGGTCCATCTGGCTCATCCGCCGGGCGGCGCGCCACTGGCGCAGCAGGTCGCCCAGCGGGTGTTCGTTCCCGGCGGGGGCGGAGCGGGGCGGGGGCGAGGTCATGGTGTTCATAACCTCACTCTAACCGGCCGGGGCATGATCGCCATAACCTGCCAGGTCATGGAGCCGGTGATCCGGCGCTCCTAGTCCTTCGGCGAACCGGAGCCGCCGCGCTCCCGCCCAAAGGATCGGACCATGCAAAGACGACAGTTCCTGACCGCCGCGACGGGCCTGGCGACCTTGGCCGCAGCCGGCGCCGACGCCGGCGCGGCCTGGGCCGAAGGCGCCCCGCCCCGCGCCGAGGACGACGCCAAGGCCGCCCGCGCCTGGAACGCCGACCGCCGCCGCCTGCCCACCAAGTTCGGCGATATCGCCTATGTCGAGCGCGGGGCCGGGCCGGTCGCCCTGTTCCTGCACGGCTTCCCGCTGAACGGCTTCCAATGGCGGGGCGCCTTCGATCGCCTGTCGCCGCATCGCCGCTGCATCGCGCCGGACTCCCTGGGCCTGGGCTTCACCCGCGTGGCCCCGGGCCAGGGCGTGGCGCCATCCGACCAGGCCGACATGCTGGCGGCCTTCCTCGACGCCCTGAAGATCGCCACGGTCGACCTGGTGGCCAACGACAGCGGCGGGGCGGTGGCCCAGATCTTCGTCACCCGCTTCCCGCAACGGGTCCGCACCCTGCTGCTGACCAATTGCGACGTCGAGCCCGACAGCCCGCCGCCGGCCCTGCAGCCGGTGCTGGCCCTGGCGCGGGAGGGGACCTATCCCGATCAGTGGCTGGTTCCGTGGTTCAAGGACCCCAAGTTGGCGCGTTCGCCGGAAGGCTTCGGCGGCATGTGCTTCTCCGACCCCAGCCAGCCCACCGACGCGGCGATCGCCATGTATTTCGGCCCGCTGGTCGCCACGGCGGCCAGCAAGGCCCTGGTCAACGCCTACACCCTGGGGCTGGACCCCAATCCCCTGGCGGGGATCGAGGCGTCCCTGCGGCGGTGCGCGGTCCCGACCCGCATCGTCTGGGGCATGGCCGACGACATCTTCGACAAGCGCAGCCCCGACTACCTGGCCGCGATCCTGCCGAACGCCAAGGGCGTGCGCCGCCTGCCCAAGGCCAAGCTGTTCTGGCCGGAGGAATATCCGGACGTGGTGGCCGAGGAAGCGTTGAGGCTGTGGGGCGGGTGAACGCCTAAATCCGCTCATCCCGGCGAATGCCGGGACCCAGATCCAATAGCGGTGTGACTGATTGGAAGGGCTCACCGTTCGAGGAACCCGCCTCAAAGCCATTCCATCTGGGTCCCGGCATTCGCCGGGATGAGCGGATAAAAATGCTCAGCGCTTCTTCGGCTTGGCCGCGGGCTTCGCCGCCGCCGGCAGGGTCACGCCCAGCGGGGCCGCCGGCGGCTTGCAGTGCATCTGCAGGCCCACGCCCTTCAGGTAGCCGCGCCGGATCGAGCCGGCCAGGATCGCCGCCTGGACCTCGTTGGCGTTCTTTTCGGCCCCGCTCAGCTTGCGGACCCAGGAACGCAGCGGGGTGAGGCCATGGACCACCGTCTCGCCGATCTCGGTCGCCGACATGCCGGTCTTGAGCTTGGTGGATTCGGCGTCGAGGTCGGGCTGCAGTTCGGCGTCCAGGGCGTCGACCGCGTCGAAGATCGTCTGGCAGCTGAGCGGCGAGGGCAGGGCGTAGGCGTCCTTGCGGGCGTCGATCAGCACCTGCGGGATCTTGTCCTTGATCACGCCCACGTCCTTGAGCGGCGAGGCGGCCACCTTCGAGGCGTCCTCTCCGATCTGCTGGACCTTGGACGGCTCGGTCTGGGCCAGGGCGGGACCCGCCACGAACAGGATCGCGGCGGCGAGGGCGGGGCGGGAAAACGGTTTGATGGGTCGCATGAACAGGCCTCCGAACACGGAAGCACTCTGACCGGTAAACCGATGCAGGGCGGAGTCGTTTTTTATCGTGGAGGTTGCGTCCGCGTTTTCGCCGCCGAACCGGGCGCCGGACATGGAAACGGCCGCTCCCTTTAGGGAAGCGGCCGTTTTGGTGGAGCTAAGCGGAGTCGAACCGCTGACCTCTTGAATGCCATTCAAGCGCTCTACCAGCTGAGCTATAGCCCCAAGGTTTTCCCAAGTTTTCCCGGCGGGAAGCGTTGGTATTCCTCAGTTTCTCCGGCGGTTCCGAGTGGGTGGCCCCCGAAGAGGCGCGGAACCTATGCCGGGAGGATTTTTGGATCAACCCTCCCGGCGAACTTTTTTCGGAAAATTTTTCGGACCGTTGTTCGATCAATTTTCCGAAGAGGGCGGACGACCTCAGTCGTCGTCGTCCGCGCCCGGCAGACCTTCGATTTCGTCGTCGAGGACGTCTTCGTCGTCTTCGTCCTCGAGGAACGGAACGTCGTCGGCTTCGTCCTCGGCGAGATCCTCGTCTTCCGAGAAGTCGACGCCCAGGTCGTCGCCGCCCGGAGCCGGCGCGACGGTGGGATCGCTGTCGTCGTCGTCGGTCTCGACGACTTCCTCGGCGGCCTCGTCGATTTCCGGGGTCTCATCGACCTCGTCCTCGTAGCCGTCGACCTCCTTCGGCGCGACGACTTCCTTCTCGTCGTCGGCGTCGTAGTCCGGCGTGACGGCGCGGGCGCGCACGCGGCGCGACTTCAGGGCCTCTTCAGGATCGAACGTCTCGCCGCATTTGGGGCACACGGCCGGGCGGCGGTTCAGATCGTAGAACTTCGATTGGCAGTTGGGGCAAATCTGTTTTGCGCCCAATTCGGGATTGGCCAAGGCGGCGACCCTTTGATCCAGATGGGAAAAGCGGCCGGTCACTTGCCATGACGAGGGGCCGCTGTCAAAAGCAAACCCCTCGCGAAAACCACCATGACCAAGGAGCCGGTTTCGGCATGACGACGGCTGGACTGAAGAGCACGCCCGGCGGAGCCTTGCGTGGAACCGTTCGGGCCCCCGGTGACAAGTCGATTTCGCACCGTTCGATGATCCTGGGCGCCCTGGCGTCGGGCACCACGACGGTCGAGGGTCTGCTGGAGGGCGCCGACGTCCTGGCGACCGCCCAGGCCATGCGTCACTTCGGCGCGCGGGTCGAGCAGGAGGGCGTCGGCCGCTGGCGGATCGAGGGCCAGGGCGGCTTCGTCGAGCCGTCGGACGTGGTCGACTGCGGCAACGCCGGCACCGGCGTGCGCCTGATCATGGGCGCGGCGGCGGGGTTCCCGCTCTGCGCCACCTTCACCGGCGACAATTCCCTGCGCGGCCGGCCGATGGGCCGGGTCCTGGACCCGCTGGCCCGCATGGGCGCCACCTGGCTGGGCCGCGACAAGGGTCGCCTGCCGCTGACCCTGAAGGGCGGCAACCTGCGCGGGCTGTCCTACAAGCTGCCGATGGCCTCGGCCCAGGTGAAGTCGGCGGTGCTGCTGGCCGGCCTGCACGCCGAGGGCGGGGTCGAGGTGATCGAGCCGGAAGCCACCCGCGACCACACCGAGCGCATGCTGCGGGCCTTCGGGGCCGAGGTGATCGTCGAGGATCGCGACGGTGCGCGCCACATCCGCCTGCCCGCCGGCCAGAAGCTGACCGGAACCCACGTGGCCGTGCCGGGCGACCCGTCGTCGGCGGCCTTCCCGCTGGTGGCCGGCCTGATCGTCCCGGGCTCGGAAGTGACGGTCGAGGGCGTGATGCTCAACGAGCTGCGCACGGGCCTGTTCACGACGCTGCAGGAGATGGGCGCGGACCTGGTGATCGCCAACGTCCGCGAGTCCAGCGGCGAACAGATCGGCGACATCACCGCCCGCTATTCGCCCGATATGAAGGGCGTCGTGGTGCCGCCCGAGCGCGCGCCGGCGATGATCGACGAATATCCGATCCTGGCGGTGGCCGCGGCCTTCGCCGAGGGTTCGACTGTCATGCGCGGCATCGGCGAGATGCGCGTCAAGGAAAGCGACCGCATCGCCCTGACGGCGGCCGGCCTGAAGGCCTGCGGCGTCACGGTCGAGGAAGAGCCCGAGGGCATGACCGTCATCGGCACGGCCCGCGCCAACCATCCGGTGCGCGGCGGCGGCAAGGTGATCACCCACGGCGATCACCGCATCGCCATGAGCCACCTGATCCTGGGCATGGCCGCGCAGGAACCCGTCGAGATCGACGAGCCCGGCATGATCGCCACCAGCTTCCCCGGTTTCGCCGAACTGATGCGCGGCCTGGGCGGCTCGATCGCCGAGGCCTAGGGCGATGGCTTTCGTCATCGCCGTCGACGGTCCCGCCGCCTCGGGCAAGGGCACGGTCGCCTCGCGCCTGGCCGAGCTCTACAGCTATCCGATGCTGGACACCGGCCTGCTCTACCGCGCCGTGGGCGTGCGTCTGCTGGACGCCCACGGTGACCTGGACGACGCTGTCGCGGCCGAGGCCGCCGCGCGGGGCCTGGACCTGGCCGAGCTGGAGAACCCGGCGGTTCGCACCCGCCAGGCCGGCGAGGCCGCCAGCCGGGTGGCCGTGCATCCCGGCGTGCGCAAGGCCCTGTTCGACCTGCAGCGCGACTTCGCCCTGCGTGAGCCCGGCAGCGTCATCGACGGCCGCGACATCGGCACGGTCATCGCCCCCGAGGCCCCGGCCAAGCTGTTCGTCACCGCCAGCCCCGAGGTCCGCGCCGACCGCCGCTGGAAGCAGCTGGTCGGCCAGGGCGAGGCCGTGACCTTCGACGAGATCCTGGCCGATATCCGGAAACGCGACGAGCGCGACGGCGGCCGGGCCAGCGCGCCGATGACGCAGGCTCCCGACGCCGTCTTGCTTGATACGTCGGAAATGACTATATCCCAGGCCTTCGATGCGGCCCGCCGCATCGTCGAGACGGCGCGCGCCCGGTGGGGAAACCCCAAGGGCTAATCCACCGCCCGCCTCGCCGCCGCTCAGGACGCGGTGGATCGCATCCGAAAAATCTCACAACCCGGAATCCCGAGAACCGTCCTCCGACGGCGCTCACCGCAGGGCTTCCCACAACCTAGAGACCAAAGATCAGCATGGCTGACGATATGAGCTTCAACCCCACGCGCGACGATTTCGAAGCGCTCCTCAACGACTCCATGGGCGGCCGCGACTTTGCTGAAGGCACCGTCGTCAAGGGCAAGGTCGTTGGGATCGAGAAGGACTTCGCGATCATCGACGTCGGTCTGAAGACCGAAGGCCGCGTCCAGCTGAAGGAATTCGGCGTCGACGAGACCGGCAAGGCCACCGTGAAGGTCGGCGACACCGTCGAAGTCTTCCTGGAACGCCTCGAAAACGCCCTGGGCGAAGCGGTCATCAGCCGCGAAAAGGCCAAGCGCGAAGAAGCCTGGACCCGTCTGGAAGGCGTCTACGCCAAGAACGAGCCCGTGCTCGGCGCCATCGTCGGTCGCGTCAAGGGCGGCTTCACCGTCGACCTGGGCGGCGCCTCCGCCTTCCTGCCCGGCTCGCAAGTCGACATCCGCCCGGTGCGCGACGTCGGCCCGCTCATGGGCAAGGAACAGCCCTTCGCCATCCTCAAGATGGACCGTCCGCGCGGCAACATCGTCGTCTCGCGTCGCGCCATCCTGGAAGAAGCCCGCGCCGAGCAGCGCACCGAACTGGTGTCGCAGCTGCAAGAGGGTGAAATCCGCGAAGGCGTCGTCAAGAACATCACCGACTACGGTGCGTTCGTCGACCTGGGCGGCATCGACGGCCTGCTGCACGTCACCGACATGAGCTGGAAGCGCGTCAACCACCCGAGCCAAGTGCTCGCCGTGGGCGACACCGTGAAGGTCCAGATCGTCAAGATCAACCCGGACACCCAGCGCATCAGCCTCGGCATGAAGCAGCTGCAGTCGGATCCGTGGGATGGCGTTGAAGCCAAGTACCCGGTCGGCGCCAAGTTCACGGGCCGCATCACCAACATCACCGACTACGGCGCCTTCGTGGAGCTGGAAGCCGGCGTTGAAGGCCTGGTGCACGTCTCGGAAATGTCCTGGACCAAGAAGAACGTCCACCCCGGCAAGATCGTCTCGACCTCGCAGGAAGTCGACGTGGTCGTGCTGGACGTCGATCCGTCCAAGCGCCGCGTTTCGCTGGGCCTGAAGCAGGCCCTGGCCAACCCGTGGGATTCCTTCCTGGAAACCCACCCGGTCGGCTCGACCGTCGAAGGCGAAGTCAAGAACGCGACCGAATTCGGTCTGTTCATCGGCCTCGACAACGACATCGACGGCATGGTGCACCTGTCGGACATCGACTGGAGCGCGTCGGGCGAAGAAGCCATGGCCCGCTACAAGAAGGGCGACATCGTCAAGGCCAAGGTCCTGGACGTCGACGTCGAGAAGGAACGCATCTCGCTGGGCATCAAGCAGCTGGGCGGCGATCCGATGTCGGGCGACACCTACCGCAAGGGCCAGACCGTGACCGTCACCGTGACCGAAGTCACGACCGGCGGCATCGAAGTGCGCTTCGGCGAGGACGACGCCCAGATGACCGCGTTCATCCGCAAGTCGGACCTGTCGCGCGACCGTCAGGAACAGCGCCCCGAGCGCTTCGCCGTGGGTGACCGCGTCGACGCTCAGATCACCAACATCGACAAGGCGGCTCGCCGCGTCTCGATGTCGATCAAGTCGCTGGAAATGGCCGAAGAGAAGGAAGCCATCGAGCAGTTCGGCTCGTCGGACTCCGGCGCTTCGCTGGGCGACATCCTGGGCGCGGCCCTGCGCGAGCGGGCCACCAAGGACTAAGCTTCGCTTACCTGCGAAGACTAGAGCTTAGAGACGGCGGCCGGAGCGATCCGGCCGCCGTTTTCTTTTGCCCGCAAGCTTGCTACGACGGCTTAAGGTTGTGGTGCGCGCGTACGCGCCGCGTGGCTTTGGGGGCGTCGTCGTGCTGAAATCCTTGGCGGCCGCGGCCGCGATCCTCGCCTGGGGTCTGTTCGGCGCGGGCTCGGCCCTGGCGGACGACAAGCCGATCTACGCCCCGCCGGCCAAGTGGGTGCAGCCGGCCCCGATCCCCGCCGCGCCGGACGAGACCCCGCCGCCGGCCATCCAGACCCTGCTGGACGACAACCAGGCCTTCGCCGACGCCCAGGGGATCACCTACTACAACCGCCGGGTCGTGCGGATCACCAAGCCCGAGGTTTGGCCTCGTCGGGCTCGCGGTCGATGACCTGGGATCCCGACCGCGAAACCCTGACCCTTCACGGCCTGTCCATCGTGCGGAACGGGCAGACGATCGACCTGCTCAAGGGCGGCAAGGACGTGCTGGTCCTGCGGCGCGAGAAGAACATGGAGCGGGCCATGCTGGACGGGCGGATGACCGCCAGCATCCAGCTCAACGACCTGCAGGTCGGCGACGTCGTCGACTGGTCCTACAGCCTCAAGCACAGCGAGCCGCTGTTCGGCGGCGCCAGCAACGATTCCGAACGCATGGCCTGGTCGGGCGTGGCCTCGCGCTATCGCGTGCGGCTGATCTGGCCCGACGGCGTGCCGATGGCCTGGAAGCTGCTGCCCGGCTTCCCCGAGCCCAAGGTCCTGGCCAGCGGCAAGACCCGCGAGCTACTGGTCGACGTCGCCAACGCCACCGCGCCCAAGCCGCCGGTCGGCGCGCCGACGCGGTTCCTGCGCGTGGGCCAGCTGGAGGCCTCGACCTTCCGAAGCTGGGACGAGATCTCGGCCCGCATGGCGCCGCTGTTCGCCGAGGCCTCGACCCTGTCGGCCGACTCGCCCCTCAAGGCCGAGGCGGCCGTGATCGCCGCCGCCAGCCAGGACCCCAAGGTCAGGGCCTTCGCCGCCCTGCAGCTGGTCGAGGACAAGACCCGCTACCTGTTCCTGGGCATGGGCGACGGCGGCTATCGCCCCACCCCGGCCGACCTGACCTGGTCGCGGCGCTTCGGCGACTGCAAGGCCAAGACCGCCCTGTTGCTGGCCCTGCTGCGCGAGCTGGGCGTCCCGGCCGAGCCGGTGCTGGTGTCGACGGGCGGCGGCGACGGCCTGGACCAGCGCACGCCCAGCGCCGCCCAGTTCAACCACGTCCTGGTGCGGGCCCGCATCGACGGCGCGGTCTACTGGCTGGACGGCACCCGCACGGGAGACCGCGGCGGTCTTTCGACCCTGCGTCCGCCCGGCTATCGCTGGGGCTTGCCCATCCAGGCGAGCGGGACCGGCCTGGTCGAGATCGAGCAGCCGCCGCTGACCGCGCCGGACAGCGACCTGACCTTGCGCATCGACGCCTCGGCCGGCCTCGACGCGCCGGCCCCCACCAAGATGACCATGATCGTCCGCGGCGACGCCGCGCGGTCGATGGCGCGGGTGACCGAGGCCGCCAGTCGCCCCGACGTCGGGCGCGCCCTCAAGCAGGGCCTGTCCTCGGGCCTCAGCTGGATCGAGTTCAAGACCGTCGACTGGGCTCGCGCCGACGACGGGACCATGACCCTGACCCTCACGGGCGACGCGACCCTGGACTGGCGCCTCAACGACGACCTGGGCGTGCGCGAGTTCCAGATCCCGGGCACGGGCGACGGCCAGGCCAAGGCCCTGCCGCGCCGCGAGCCGGGGCCGAACAGCGAGGCGCCCTACGCCGTGGCCTATCCGACCTTCTCGCGGACAGTGACCGAGATCGTCGTGCCGCGCGCCGGCGTGGGGTTCAGCGTCAAGGGCCCCAACAGCGACGAGACGATCGGCGGAGCCCGCAGCGTCCAGACCAGCGTGCTGTCCGGCGGTGTCGCCCGGTTCGAGCGGACGACCTCCAGCCAGGTCCGGGAAATCCCGTTCGCCGCGGCCGAAGAGACCAACCGGCAGCTGCGCAAGGCGGCGTCGGAAGCCAAGATCGTCCGGGCGCCGAAGGGGCTTTGAGGTCGCCGTGGCCTGTCGCCTGCCCGACTCAAAAGCCCGCGTTAGGCAAGCTTTCCCCTTGAAGACTCAGGCTTGCTTGGGCAAAGGTCGCACGCGCGTCGGGCCCTCTCCCCCTAGGGCTGCTTTGGCGCGTCGGGGATATCGATGATCAAGTCCGAACTCATCGCCAGGCTCGCGAACGAGAATCCGCACCTGACCCAGAAGGATGTCGAGCGCGTCGTCGGCGTCATTCTCGAACGCATGATCGGTGCGCTGGAAGAAGGGGGCCGCGTGGAGCTCCGGGGCTTCGGCGCCCTTTCGGTGCGCTCGCGCCCGGCCCGGGCCGGGCGCAACCCCCGCACCGGCGAGACCGTCGACGTGCGCGCCAAGCATGTGCCGTTCTTCAAGAGCGGCAAGGAACTGCGCGGCCGCCTGAACGCCGACGAATAGACCCCTACGAGCCGGTCCCCGGGCGCTTGACCCCCGGAGGCGAACGCGTTCAGCTCTTCCGACCCCCAGTCGGAAGAGGTTCGGCATGAGCATCGTCAAGGAATTCCGCGAATTCATCGCACGCGGCAACGTCATCGATCTGGCCGTCGGCGTGATCATCGGCGCGGCCTTCAACTCGATCGTCAAGAGCCTGGTCGACGGCGTGATCATGCCCCCCATCGGCCTGGCGACCGGCGGGCTGGACTTCTCGAAGCTGCAGTGGGTGCTCAGGCCCGAGAACCCGGCGACCGAGACGGTCGAGCTGGTGGCGATCCAGTACGGCGCCTTCATCAACACCGTGATCCAGTTCCTGATCGTGGCGCTGGTGGTGTTCCTGCTGGTCAAGCTGGTCAACCAGATCCGCCGCGCCGAGGCCGGCGACCCCGCGCCCGAAGCGCCGCCGGCGCCGACGCCGGAGGAGAAGCTGCTGACCGAGATCCGGGATTTGCTGGCGAAGAAGGGCTAGACCCTTTGATCCGCTCATCCCGGCGAACGCCGGGACCCAGATGGAATGGCTTTGAGGCTGACGCCATAAGCGCTGAGTTCTTCCAACTCGCCACATCGCTATGGGATCTGGGTCCCGGCATTCGCCGGGATGAGCGGAGGTTCGGGTTTTAGACTCCCAACGCCGCCAGTACCTCCCGCGCCGCCCGTTCCCCCGTCTCCCACGCCCCGTGGGCCGTCGAGAACGCATGGGGCGAGCAGGCCTCGCCGGCGAAGAAAAGCCGGCCGCCCACCGGCGCGGCCAGGACGGCGCGCTCGCCGGACCGGCCGGGCAGGGCGTGGGAGTAGGAGCCGCCGGCCCAGGGATCGGACGCCCAGGCGGTCTTGGCCAGCACCGACACCCGGCTCCGCAGGCCCGAGCCGTAGACGCCGACCAGTTCCTCGATCGCGAAGGCGGCCGACGCGCCCGGACCCTCGGCCTCGAGGGCGCGGGCGTGGGCCCCGCCGAAGAACGCCTCGATGATCGGCCGCCCCAGCGGGCGCAGGTGATAGGCGCCCGTCGCCGTACGGTCGGGCGCGCCATAGACCATGGACTCGGCCGCGAAGGCCTCGGGCTCGTCCAGCTTCAGGAACACCTTGTCGGCCACGCCCAGCGGCAGGCCCTCGGCGGCGGCCAGCTTGGCGGGAAGCTCGGGCAGGATGCGCAGGCCTCCGGCCGCCAGGACGGCCGTGGGGACGCAGATGACGGCCGCCCGGGCCTGGACCACGCCCTTGGGCGTCTCCAGCCTCAGGCGCGGGCCGTCGTGGCGCAGCAGCGACACCGGGCAGCCGTCGAGGATGCGCACGCCCTGGGGCGCCAGGCCGGTGATGCCGGTCCCATAGCCCTCGACCACCCGCCAGTTGACCTCGCTGTCGTCGTAGGCGGCGTAGTCCTTGACCGAGACCAGGTCGAACGCCTCGCCGTTGTAGTAGCTGCTGAAGGCGTTCAGCAGGGGGTTCCAGGGGGCGCCGGGCTCCAGCAGGTCCGAGGCCGGCCGGTCCGCCGGCTCCCGGGCCGCGACCTCCACCCGTTCGTCGAACGCCGCGAAGGCCGCGCCGTAGGCCTGGCGCTCCTCGGCGGTCAGGGTGGGCGTGGCCTGGGGGCTGGCCCAGGGCGGCGGGGTCTTGTCGATGGTCAGGCCCGAGGCGGCGATCGGCGCGACCAGGGGGTTGCGGTCGGCCGAGTGCAGCCACTCGCAGCCCAGGTCCAGGCGCAGGCCGGCCAGGGGCACGGTGTGGGCGCGGCCGCCGATGCGGTCCTGGGCCTCCAGCACCGCCACGTTCAGCGGCGCGGCCGCCAGGGTCCGGGCGGCGGACAGGCCGGCGGCGCCGGCCCCGATGATGGCGACGTCGATGTCTGTCATGGAATTCCCGTCTTGGGGACCTCGGTCACGGAACGGCCGGCTCGGCCACGGGCGCCTGTTCGGGCTCCAGCTCGATGGACTCGCCGGGCTTGAGGCCGCAGGCCAGCAGGCTGGACCACACCGTCTCGGCGCTCTCGGCGAAGCGGAAGAGCTCCAGGTCGGCGGCGTTGATCATGCCGTGCTCGACCAGGGCGTCGAAATTGACCACCGAGCGCCAGTAGGCCTCGTCGAACAGCACGATGGGGATGCGCGGCGCCTTGTCGGTCTGGCGCAGGGTCAGGATTTCGAACAGCTCGTCGAAGGTGCCGAAGCCGCCGGGGAACACCACCAGGGCGTTGGCCCGCATCGCCAGGTGCATCTTGCGCATGGCGAAGTAGTGGAAGCGGAACGACAGGTCCGGCGTGGCGTAGGGATTGGGCCGCTGCTCGTGCGGCAGGGTGATGTTGAAGCCCACCGAGGGGGCGCCGGCGTCGAAGGCCCCGCGGTTGGCCGCCTCCATCACGCCGGGGCCGCCGCCCGTGGCGATGACGTTGTCGCGCACCCCGTCGCTGGCGTGGATGGCCCCGCCGCGCTCGGAGGCGATGCGGCCGAAGCGCCGGGCCTCGGCGTACCAGCGGGCCTGGCTTCCGGGCCCGTCCTCGCGCACCCGGGCGCTGCCGAACACCACGATGGTCGAGCGCACGCCCCAGGCCTTGAGCGCCTCGTCGGCCTTGGCGAACTCCAGCAGGAACCGCACGCCCCGCATGGATTCGCCCAGCAGGAAGTCCTGGTCCAGCGCCGCCAGCCGGTACGACGGCGACGCCATCTGGTCGGTTGGTTCGGGGATGCTGGTGTGGTCGCTCATCTGGTGCTCCGAACGCGTTGCCCCCCGAAGCCTCCATAGCCCGAGCCGCCCGGCGGGGACATGCCCTTGGCGTGTCCCAACCGGGCTTTGGGGCTACTTTGCCTTCTTCGGCTTCGGCGCCTTCTTCAGCGTCGGGCTGTCCAGGTCCAGCTGGTCGATCGGGATCTGCACGGCGCCGGGCAGGGCCGTCCTCACGTCGGCGCCCATGGTCTTGGCGTCGCCGACCACGATCACGCTGGCCTGGGCCGGGTCGAGCACGGCCTTGGAGAAGGCCTGGACGTCGGCGGCGCTGACCGCCTCGACCTTGCCCGTATAGGCCTGGATCTCGTTCAGCGGCACGCCGTAGATCGCCAGGTTGCCCAGGATGTCGGCCAGGCCGCCCGAGGTGCCCAGGTCGCGGCCGAAGTCGCCGACCAGCACCGACTTGCGGGCCGCCAGCTCGGCGCTCGAGGCCGGTTCGGCGGCCAGGCGGGTCAGCTCGCCCTTGACCAGCCCCACCACCTGGGCGGCGGACTCGTTCTTGGTCTGGACGCTGGCCGAGAAGCCGCCGATGGCCGCGCGCGGCGACAGGCTGGAGCCGGCGCCGTACGACAGGCCGCGCTTGATGCGGATCTCCTGGTTCAGGCGCGACGAGTAGCCGCCGCCCAGCACGCCGTTGGCCACCAGGCCGGCGTAGTAGCGCGGGTCGGCGCGCAGGATGGCCGGCTTGGTCACCGTGACCGCGGCCTGGCCGGTGCCGGGCAGGTCGATGATGACGTTCTTGGCCGTGTAGCCGGTCGGGCCCTTGACCGGGGCCGGCGGGGGACCGGCGGGCTTGGCCCAGCCGCCGAACGCGTCTTGCGCCAAGGCGAAGCCCTGCTCGGGCGTCAGGTCGCCGGTCAGCACCAGGATGGCGTTGTCCGGGCGCCAGTTGGCGGCGTGGGTCTTGACCAGGGCGTCGCGCTGGATCTTCGGCAGCGAGCCGGGCGTGCCGCCCGCCACATGGCCGAAGCCCGAGCCGGCGTAGATCACGGTGGGCACGACGAAGCCGGCGACGGCCCCGGGCCGCTGGTAGCTGACCGACAGGCCGTCCAGGGCCTCGGTCTTCACGCGCTCCAGCTCGTCGGCCTTGAAGGTCGGGTTCTGGGCGACGTCGGCCATGATCGCCAGGCCCTGCGGGGCCTTGTCGGCGATGACGCTGAGGGTCAGGGACGAGGCTTCCCAGCCCGAGCCGGCCTCCAGATTGGCGCCCAGGGCCTCGGTGGCGGCGGCCACCTGGGTGGCGGTGCGGGTCTTGGTGCCCTCGGTCAGCAGCTCGGCGGTCATGGCCGAGACGCCCGCCAGGCCGGCCGGGTCCGAGCCCGAGCCGCCGCGCACGGTGAGGTCGGCGGTGATCAGCGGCAGGTCGCTGGACTTGGCGACGATCACCCGCAGGCCGTTGGCCAGGGTCTTCTCGACCGGCGCGGGCAGGACCGGCGACACCGGCGCGCCGGGGGCGGGCGGGGCCACGCGCTGGCCTTCCGGCGCCAGGGCGGTGACCGGCCCGTTGTAGGTCACCGAGGCCACCTTCGGCGGTGCGGGGAACGGGTCGGGCGCGCCGGCCGGCTTGGCGGATTCCGGCAGGTAGCGGACCGTCACCTTGCGGTCGTCGGCCAGGTACTTGGCGGCCACGCGCTGGACGTCGGCGGCGGTCACCGCCTGCAGGGCGGCCAGGTCGGTGTTGGCGCGCTCGGCGTCGCCCTCGGTGCGCAGGGCATATCCAAGCGCGAAAGCGCGGCCGTCGATGGTCTCGCGGCCGCGCACGGCGTCGGCCAGCAGTCCGGCCTTGGCCTCGGCCAGCTCGGCCTCGGTGGGCGGGGTCGTGCGCAGCTTGGCGACCTGGGCGCTCAGCGACGCCTCGCCCTGCTCGACCGTCTTGCCGCCGGCCATGACGGCGCCGACGTAGAACAGGCCCGGCTGGGCGTTGCTGGGCGCGGACGAGAAGATCTGCTGGGCGATCTTCTGGTCGTAGACCAGGCTGTCATACAGCCGCGACGACTTGCCGGCCGACAGGACGGCGTCCAGCACCGCCAGGGCGGGGACGTCCGGATCGGCGGCGGCCGGGGCCAGCCAGGTCATGGCCACGGCCGGCAGCGGCACGTTGGGACCGTAGGTGGTGACGACCTTGGAGGAGGTGCGGGCCGGTTCGACCACGGTCACCTGCTTGATCGGCGCGGCGGGGGCCTTCAGCGGCGCGAAATACTGGTCGATCCAGGCGTTCAGCTGCGCCTCGTCGAAATTGCCGACCACGATCAGGGCGGCGTTGTCGGGGCGGTAGTATTCCTGGTGGAAGGCGCGCACGTCGTCGACCGTGGCCGCGTCCAGCTCCTCGATCGAGCCGATGCCCGGGCGGTGGTAGGGGTGCTTGTCGAACGAGGCCTTGGTGATGTTCAGGGCGAAGAAGCGGCCGTAGGGATTGGCCAGCACCCGTTGGCGCAGCTCTTCCTTGACCACGTCGCGCTCGGACTTGAACACCGCCTCGTCGATGACCAGCGAACCCAGGCGCTCGCTCTCGGCCCACAGCAGCCGCTGCAGGTGGTTGGCCGGCACGACCTCGTAATAGTTGGTGAAGTCGTCGTAGGTGGAGGCGTTGTTGAACCCGCCCACGTCCTCGGTCAGCCGGTCGAAGAACTCGTTGGGCATGTTGCGCGTCGACTTGAACATCAGGTGTTCGAAGAGGTGCGCGAAGCCGGACCGGCCCTCGGGGTCGTCCTTGCTGCCCACCCCGTACCAGACCTGCACCGTCACGTTCGGCGTGGTCGCGTCGCGCGAGGTGTAGACCTTCAGGCCGTTGGCCAGGGTCCGCTGCTTGTAGACGATCGGCGGCACGGCCACGCCGGTGGCCATGGGGGCGCTCGCGGGGGCCTGGGCGTGGGCCAGCGGGGAAAGGGCGGTGGTCGAGAGGGCCAGCGCGACGAGGGCGGCCTTGGCGGCGGGACGGATCATGAGGGACGGCGCTCCGGAAACGGCAAGGCGCGACCCTAGCATCCGGCTGCGGGGCGCCAAGATTACCGTCTTGTCATGAAGCGCGAGCATCGCCCGGCGGACTCAACCGCGCGTCCAGGCGCCCGGCATAGCCGAAGATCACGCCCAGCCACGGGTGGGCGACCAGGACCCGGAAGCGGTAGACGCCGTCGCGCGCGAAGGTCCGGGCCCGGACGCGCGGCGCCCAGGCGCGGGGCAGGGGAAGGGGCCCCGCCCGCCAGCCGTCGAAGATCCACGAGAAGCCGCCCGGATAGGGCGCGGCGGTGAACCGGAAGGTCAGGGGCGCGACGGTCTCCTCGAAGGTCCAGGGATCGCCCCGGGTCGGCCGGATCACCGAGCCGAAGGTGCGGTCGCCGAACCGGCGGGTCCAGCGCTCGCCGCCGTCCGTCGGCGCGATCGTCACCCTCGTCGCGTGCAGGCCGGCCGGCGGCATGCCCTGCAGCCGGCGGACCAGGGCGGGCAGGCCGGGCGCGCCGCGGCCTCGGGCCTGTCCGGTCAGGGTGACGGGCGCGACGCCGGCATGGGCGTGGCGGACCCCCTCGGGCAGGACCGGCCAGGCCTCGCCCAGCAGGCGGGGGAAGAGGCCCGGCGCGTCCGGGCGCTGGCGCTCCAGCCCGGTGCGGATCGGCAGGTCGCGCAGCGGACGCAGGATGGCCTCGAGATCGACCAGGCCGACGCAGGGCGCGGCGCGGGGCTGACCCAGGCGGCCGTCGAGCAGGGCCCGCAGGACCGCCGCCGCGGGGGCGGCCGGGGTGTGCGGCCCCGCGCCGGCCTCGGCCCACAGGCCCCAGCGCGCCAGGCGATGGACGCCGTCCGCGTCCAGCCCCTCGGCCTCGACCGCCATGCCGCCGCGGTCCGAGCCCAGCGGCGCGACAAGGCCCGCCGCCCCGCTGAGCAGGACCGCCAGGGGCTCGAGCGTCGAGACCAGGCCCATCCGCCGAAGCCCGCTCAGCGCCCACAGGCCCAGGTGCAGGACGGGCAGCTCCAGCCCGGCCCGGAAGACCGCGTCGCGGCGGACGTGCAAGCGGGCGGGCAGCAGGTCGAGGTCGGGCGTCTCGGCCAGGCTGGTCCAGCGTCGGCCCAGGCCCGGGAAGGCGGTGCGGCGCGGGCCGCTCCAGCCGGGGCGGGTGGTCCAGCGCCCCTGGGCGAACACCCGCACCGGCGCCCCGGCCCAGGCCAGGATGGCGCGGACCACCGAGAGTCCTCGGGGAGCTCGCGCGCCCGGTGAGATCGCGGCTTCCACCCGGTCGATCCGGGTCCAGCCGGCGGTCAGGACGTCCAGCGCGGCGTGGCTGAGGGCCGGGGTCGAGCTGGCGCCGGTGATCGCCCAGCGTCCGGCGGCGCGCGCCGCGTCGTCCAGCGCCGCCGGGAAGCCGGCCACGAAGTCGCGGGCGTCGGCCAGGTCGACATAGTGGGCGCGGGCCGCCAGCACGGCGCAGGGGAAGGCGTGGTCCTGGCCCTGGAACGGCCCGGCGGCGTCGACCACCGCCCACGGGGCCAGGGCCGGCAGGCCCTTGGGGTCCAGGCGATCCAGGCGGGCGAGCTCGATCCTCGCGGCGGGCCTGGTTGCGGCGAGGTCGGCGGCCACGGCCTCCAGCCGGGCCAGGTCGCGGGCCGCCAGCACCAGGACGACGTCCGGCCAGCGGGCGATCATCGCCGCCAGGCGCCGGCCGAAGACGCCGCTGGCGCCGACCAGGACGATGCGTCTGGACCCGTCGGTCATGGCTTTCCGCTCATGAAGTCGGCGGCTCCAGCACGAAGCGGGCCTTCTGTTCGGGCGTGGGCAGCATGCAGGTCGAGCGCTTGCCCATCAGCCGGTAGCGGTTGGCGGCCAGCCAGTCGTAGGCGCCGTCCAGCCAGGACTTCGGCAGGACGCCGACGACCGCCAGCCACGACCAGGGCCAGCCCAGCCGGCGCAGCAGGGCCAGGACCGCCGCGCTCTTCTCCAGCGCCCGGCCGCGATCGAGGAACAGGAAGCTGGTCGGCTGGTCCGGGTCGATCCCATGCGCCAGGGCCAGCCGCCGCCCATAGGCCGACTGGATCGGGGTGAAGCGGATCAGCCCCTTGCGGTCGATGGCCAGCACCGCCCGGACAGAGCCCGAACACAGGTCGCAGACGCCGTCGAACAGCCATAGCGCGTCAGGGATGGGCGCGTCGGGCGCTCCCACGTCTTCTGGGCTCATCGCGCCGCCGCCACGCTCTCGCGGCGCAGGGCCCGCAGGGCGGCGGGCACGTCGCGGCGCATGGCCATGGTCGTCACGCCGTTGGGCAGGCCGAAGGGCGCGGTGGCCCGGTTCTCATAGGTCACGCGGGTGGCCTTGCCGCCCTCGCGCGGCTCCAGCAGCCACTGGCCCTCGCAGTCCTTGATGTCGCCGGCCTCGCAGCGGAACGTGATCCGCCGATAGGGCTCCAGGGTCAGGCGCGAGGTCGAGTGCAGGGCCGGCAGCAGGAAGCTCCACTTGACCACGTGCTCGCGCAGTTCCACCCGGTCGCCGGCGTCGCGCGACAGCACCCGGCAGCTCTTGACGCTGGGGGTCATGCGGGCGGCCCGGTCGCAGTCGAGGATGGCGGCCCAGACCGTCTCCGGCGGGGCGGCGATGTCGATCATCGCCCGCACCTGGCCGCCCCGGCCGCTGGGGTCGGTGTGGGCCTCCAGCGCGACCTCGCCGCTCTCGATCTTGTGCAGCCAGTCGGGGTTGGGCTCCTGGGCCCTGTTGTCCCGCGCCATGGCGGCCGCGGGGGCCGCCAGGACGAGGAACGCGACGACGGAGGCTCGGCCAAGCATGGGGCCGAGCCTAGCCGAGTTTCCCGCCCTAGCGCATCAGGCCTTGGCCCTATTTTTCACCAGGTCGTCGACCACCGACGGGTCGGCCAGGGTCGAGGTGTCGCCCAGGCTGCCCAGCTCGTTCTCGGCGATCTTGCGCAGGATGCGGCGCATGATCTTGCCCGAGCGGGTCTTGGGCAGGCCCGGCGCCCATTGCAGGACGTCCGGGGCGGCGAACGGGCCGATCTCCTGGCGCACCCAGAGGATCAGGTCCTTGCGCAGCTGGTCGGTGGCCTCGACGCCCGACTTCAGGGTGACGTAGGCGTAGACGCCCTGGCCCTTGATGTCGTGCGGATAGCCGACCACGGCCGCCTCGGCGACGGTGTCGTGGGCGACCAGGGCGCTCTCGATCTCGGCCGTGCCCAGGCGGTGGCCCGAGACGTTGATCACGTCGTCCACCCGGCCGGTGATCCAGTAGTAGCCGTCGGCGTCGCGGCGGCAGCCGTCGCCGGTGAAGTACTTGCCCGGATAGGCCGAGAAATAGGTGTCGAAGAAGCGGCCATGATCGCCGTAGACCGTGCGCATCTGGCCCGGCCAGCTGTCGGTGATGACCAGGTTGCCCTCGGTCGCGCCCTCCAGGACCTTGCCCTCGGCGTCGACCAGCTGGAGCTTGACGCCCGGCAGGGGCTTGGTGGCCGAACCGGGCTTGAGGGCCGTGGCGCCGGGCAGGGGCGACACGAGGATGCCGCCGGTCTCGGTCTGCCACCAGGTGTCGACGATCGGTAGGCGGTCCTTGCCGACCACGCGATGGTACCAGAGCCAGGCTTCGGGATTGATCGGCTCGCCGACGCTGCCCAGCAGGCGCAGGGACGAAAGGTCGTTCTTGGTCACCCAGTCGTCGCCCTCGCGCATCAGGGCGCGCAGGGCCGTGGGGGCGGTGTAGAAGATCTCGACCTTGTGCTTGTCGACCACCTCCCAGAAGCGGGCGGGGGTCGGATAGTTGGGCACGCCCTCGAAGATCAGGCTGGTCCCGCCGTTGGCCAGGGGGCCGTAGACGACGTAGCTGTGGCCGGTGACCCAGCCGACGTCGGCGGTGCACCAGAACACTTCGCCCGGCCGGTAGTCGAACACGACCTCGTGGGTCCAGCTGGCCCAGGCCAGGTAGCCGCCGGTGGTGTGCAGCACGCCCTTGGGCTTCCCTGTCGAGCCGGAGGTGTAGAGGATGAACAGCGGGTCCTCGGCGTTCATCGGCTCGGGCTCGCAATCGGCCGAGACGCCGTCCTTGACGTCGTCCCAGACGATGTCGCGGCCGTGGACCAGCGGCACGTCGGCGCCCGTCCAGCGCACCATCAGCACCTTGCCCACCCAGGGGCAGTGCTCCAGGGCCTTGTCGATATTGGCCTTCAGGGGCACGCGCTTGCCGCCGCGCCGGCCCTCGTCGGCGGTGATCACGAACCGTGAGGCGCAGTCCTGGATGCGGCCGGCGATCGAGTCCGGCGAGAAGCCGCCGAACACCACCGAGTGGATCGCCCCGATCCGCGCGCAGGCCAGCATGGCCACGGCCGCCAGCGGGATCATCGGCAGGTAGATGGTGACCCGGTCGCCCTTCTGGACGCCCTCGGCCTTCAGCACGTTGGCCATCCGGCAGACCTGCTCGTGCAGCTCGCCGTAGGTGACCTTGAACGAAACGCCCGGCTCGTCGCCCTCGAACACCAGGGCCACGTCGTCCTTGCGGTGCGGCAGGTGGCGGTCGATGCAGTTGGCGCTGACGTTCAGCACGCCGTCGGCGTACCAGTGGATGCGGAAGTCGTCCTTGGCGTAGGAGACGTCCTTGATCCGGGTCGGGGCCTTGATCCAGTCCAGCCGGCCGGCCAAGTCGCGCCAATAGCCCTCGGGGTCGGCCTCGACCCGCGCCAGCGCGGCCTCATAGCCGGCGGCGTCGATATGGGCCTTGCCCGCCCAGTCGTCGGGAACCGGAAAAACCTGTCCGTCGCTCACGCCGTCTACTCCCTTAGGCTTGTTGCGGCGGAGTTATGCGCGGCGGGGCTCATGACGCAAGAAGACCATTGGGGAATTTGCCGATGAAAGCGCCTGTCGCAGCTCTCGCGCCATTAACCGGAACAATATAGGAACATTCAACAACCCAGGCGATAGCGTCGCCATGCAGCCAAAGGAGAGAACATGGTCGCTATCGAACCACCCGCGCCGGGCGCCGCGCCTTCCAGATTGAGCGAGCTGAAGGACATGCCGTTTTGGCTCCTGTTCCTCAACCTGGGCTTCTTCAAGCTTGTCCAAGCCTGCTGCTATGGCGGGATCGTGATCAAGATCGGCGGGGCCTATCTCATGGCGCTCAACGGAACCACCTCGTGGACCGGGTTCGGCGGGTGGCCGGGGCTGTGGGGCGGTTTGGCGTTCGGCGTGGGCATTTGTGTGGTCGCCTCCGTCGGCTGGATCGCCGGCAAGGTCGCCAAGGCCATGGACGACGAGGTCGACCGCCGATGGGGCTTAAAGGGCTAAGGGGCGGCGGCGCGCCACCCTCCAGGCCGCGCGCCGCTCGAGATCACCCCGGCTGCTTGGTCGTCCGCAGATAGGGCTTGTGGGTGGTCCAACCCGCCGGGAACAGGCTCTTGGCGTCCTCGTCGCTGACGGCGGGCACGATGATCACGTCCTGGCCCTGCTTCCAGTCGGCGGGCGTGGCCACCTTGTGGGCGGCGGTCAGCTGCATGGAGTCGATGACCCGCAGGATCTCGTCGAAGTTGCGGCCCGTGGTCATCGGATAGACCAGGATCAGCTTGATGGTCTTGTCGGGCGCGATGATGAAGACGTTGCGCACCGTGGCGTTGTTGGCGGCGGTCCGGCCGTCCGAGCCGCCCGCTGTGTCGGCCGGCAGCATGCCGTAGAGCTTGGAGACCTTCAGGTCGGTGTCGCCGATCATCGGGAAGTTCGGGGCGGTCCCCTGCGTCTCGGCGATGTCGGCGGCCCACTTGGCGTGGTTCTCCACCGGGTCGACCGACAGGCCGATCACCTTGACGCCGCGCTTGTCGAATTCAGGCTTCAGGCGGGCCACGGTTCCCAGCTCGGTGGTGCACACCGGGGTGAAGTCCTTGGGGTGCGAGAACAGCACCACCCACTTGCCGTCGGCCCAGTCGTGGAAGTGGATCGGGCCCTCGGTGGTGTCCTGGGTGAAGTCGGGCGCGATGTCGCCGAGCTTGAGCGTCATGGCTGTCTCTCCTGGCCGCAAGAATGGGGTCGGCTTCACCCGGGGATGGGCGTAAAGCCGTCCTCAGTTTGTAGGCGCGCGCCCTCCCCAGCGCCGCCCAGGATTTCTCGCGGAGTTTCCAGTCATGCTGCTCGCCCTTTCGACCTGGCCCGAGATCGAGGCTTACCTGGCGACCTCGAAGACGGTGGTGGTGCCGATCGGGTCCAACGAGCAGCACGGTCCCACGGGCCTCCTGGGCACCGACTGGCTGTGCCCGGAGATCATCTCGCACGAGGCTTCGAAGCTTTCGGACACGGTGCTGGTGGCCCCGACCTTCAATGTCGGCATGGCCCAGCATCACCTGGCCTTCCCGGGCACCATCTTCCTGCGGCCCTCGACCTTCATCGCCGCGATCGGCGACTGGGTGCGCTCGCTGGGCGCCCACGGCTTCGAGAAGATCTATTTCCTGAACGGCCACGGCGGCAACGTGGCCTCGATCGAGGCGGCGTTCTCGGAAATCTACGCCGAGTACAGCTTCCGCAAGGAACGCGCGCCCTTCGCCCTGAAGCTGAAGAACTGGTGGGACCTGAAGGGCGTGATGGGCCTGGCCAACCAGCAGTTCCCGACCGGCCACGGCAGCCATGCGACGCCGTCGGAGATCGCGGTGACCCAATGGGGCTATCCCGACACCATCAAGACCGTCGACTATTCGCCGAAGATCGCGCCGACCGGCCCGATCCGCGAGGCCCTGGACTTCCGCGCCCGCTACGCCGACGGCCGCATGGGTTCGGACCCGGCCCAGGCCACGCCCGAGAAGGGCGGGGCGCTGGTGGCCCAGGCGGCCAAGTCGCTGATCGAGGATTTGGCCGAGTTCTCGGCGGAGGCGCGGGTCTAGGTCGTGGATGGGGACAGGCGCATGCGCCTGTCCCCAATCGTATCTACCGCGGGATTTCCGCGATCTTCGTCAGCGCCACCTGGCGGTATACGGCGGTGATCTCGAAATAGCGGCCGAAGGCGTTGAAGAACTGGTCGGTGGCCTGCTTCACGCCCGGGCCGCCGATCTCGCTGATGTCGTGCCAGTAGTCGTCCAGCACCATCATGCCGCCCACGCTCAGAAGGCTGGCGCAGAAGCACAGGTCGATCAGCACGGCCAGGGCCGTGTGGCTGCCGTCGACATAGATCAGGTCGAACTGCTCGCCGGCGGCCAGCATCCTGGGCAGCTCGTAGGTCGAGAAGCCCTTGTGGGCCGTCATCGACCGGAAGCCGGTCTTGGCCATGTTGCGGCGGAAGCGCGGCTCGACCGCGTGGTACTTCTCTTCCGGGTTCAGGGCTTCGTCGAACCAGGGATCGATCACGGTCACGTCCAGGCGCCCGGGGATCAGCCAGTCCATGAAGGCCAGGTTGCGGCCCTCATAGGCCCCGATCTCCAGGTAGCGGATGGCCGCGTCGCCGCGCTTGGCCGCGAAGTCGCGCAGCAGCGGGGTCACGAACGGGATGTTGTTCGAGGCCCAGCCCGAGGTGAACTCGTAGCCGACCGTCTCGCTGTGGGCGTTGAAGGCCTCGACCACGGCGTGGTCGCGCTTGGCCAGCATCGTGCGGGCCAGGGTGGCGGCGAAGCGCGGGTTGATCTTGGTCAGCGAGCGCAGCTTGTCGCCGGCCCCGCGCGCGTCCTCGGCGTCGGTCAGGGCGGCGTCGAAATTCGGATTGGACCCGTCGGCCATGGCGCGGCTTCCCCGTTTGCGTCGGCGGGGACCGTAAGCCCAAGGGGTTAAGGAACGGTCAGGTGAAGCTGGCGATCGGCCGATTCTGCAGGGTGCTCCAGCCGGTGTGCAGCGAGCCCTTGCCCGGCGTGTTGTAGGTCCACAGCATCTCCGAGGGGGCTAGGGTCAGGCGCTCGACGGTCGAGCCGTCGGTCTGGCCCTGCAGCTGGATGTCGGCGATCACCGCGTCGCGCAGGGCGATGCTCAGCGCCAGGGCGCCGTTGCTCACCCGATGCAGCCAGGTGGGACGGTCGTGACCTTCGCCCAGGGGTCTGGCCCGCAGGCAGAACTCGTAGAGTTTCACCGACAGGATATCGACCGGCTTGACCACGGTGAACGTCGTGGCCGGCGGCGCTGTCGCGGAGGCGGGGGCCTTCAGGTCCTGGCCGAAGGCGGTCAGCTGGACGCACAGGCTGGGATCGAAGCCGCCGATCACGGCGGCGGGCAGGCCGTCGATCCTGGGATTGGCCGGGGCGTAGACGATGTCCGGATCGCCCGGCTGCAGCAGAATGATGTCCATGGCGCGCCCCCTGTGGCGCGGACCCTAACCTTGGCCGCAGCGTTTGGCGACCGGCGTTCGCTCAGGCGGTGACGACGGCGCCGTCCACCACCCGCACCGGCCAGGGCGTCAGGGCGACGTCCTGGCAGGGACCGGCCACCATCGCCCCGTCCTCGATCCGGAACAGGGCCGCGTGGCCGGCGCACAGGATCAGGTCGTTCTCGCGGGTCAGGAACCGGCCGTTCGGCCCGGCCAGGGGCCAGCCCGCGTGCGGGCAGCTGTCGACATAGCCGACCACGGTCTCGCCCTTGCGGATCACGAAGCCGGCGAACACCGCGTCGTCGACCCGGAACCGGAACCCCCGCGCGCCGGGCGAGGCGATCTCGTCCAGCGGGCACAGCACGGTCCCGGGCGCGGGGCGGGCCGGATTGTCGGGGTCGGTTCGTGACATGGGCTCGTTCAAGATTCCCCCACCCGTTGTCATCCCGGAAGCCCCGGAGGGGCTGTCCGGGACCCAGGGGACCGGGCGGAAGCGGTGCGGTTCACCTGGGTCCCGGACAACGCTTCGCGTTTCCGGGATGACAACCTTTATTGCCAGGGAAGTTAGAGCGACCCCACCGCCAGCCGCCACGGATTGATCGTGACGCTCTCGAAGACGTCGGCCTTGGTGTAGGGGTCGTTGTCGGCCTGGGCCTGGGCGGCCGAGATGTCGTCGGCCTCGACGATCAGGATCGAGCCCACCGGATTGCCGTCGTCGCCCAGCAGGGCGCCGGCCAGCTTCAGGACCTTGGACTGCGCCAGGTATTCCAGATGCTCGGGCCGGGTGGCCAGGCGGGTCTCGAGCGCGTCGGGCTTGTCCCGGCAGACGATGGCGAACAGCGGCATGGTGTTCCTTTCAGGATGGAGGTGGGGACACACACTCTCGCGTCTGTCCTTGCAAGATGATCGGGGATCGTGGGGTGAGTGTGTGTCCCCTGTGTCGTCCTAGGCTTCGGCCTTCAGCGGCCGCGACAGCAGGCCCAGGATGGCGCTGTCGACATCGACCTCGCCGGCCAGGATGGCGGCGACGGCCTCGCAGATCGGGGTTTCGACGCCCAGCTTGCGGGCCAGGGCGCGCACGGCGGGGGCCGAGGCGACGCCTTCGGCCACCGAGACCTTGCCGGCCAGGGCCTGTTCCAGGGTCTGGCCGGCGCCCAGGGCCAGGCCGACGCTCATGTTGCGCGACTGGCTGCTGGAGCAGGTCAGGACCAGGTCGCCCAGGCCGCACAGGCCCGCGACGGTCTCGGCCTTGCCGCCGGCCGCCACGGCCAGGCGGGTCAGCTCGGCGAAGCCGCGGGTGATCAGGGCGGCGTGGGCGTTGCGGCCCAGGCCCTTGCCCTCGGAGATGCCGCAGGCGATGGCCAGGACGTTCTTCACCGCCCCGCCGGCCTCGGCCCCGATCACGTCGGCGGCCCAGTAGGGACGGAAGGTCGGGATGGCGATCGCCTCGACGATCTGCTTGCCCAGCGTCTCGTCCTCGCAGGCCAGGGTGGCGGCGGCGGGCAGGCCCTTGGCCACCTCGGCGGCGAAGCTGGGCCCCGACAGCACGGCGATGGCCACGCCCGGCAGGGCCTCGGCCGCCACCTCGGTCATCAGCTTCAGCGAGCCCTGCTCGACGCCCTTGGAGCACAGCACCACCGGGACGCCGGGCTTCAGGTGCGGCTTCAGGGCGGCCATGGCCGAGCGCAGGTGCTGGGCCGGCGGCACGGCCAGGATCAGGTCGCAGTCGGCCAGGCCGGCCATGTCGGCCACGGCGGTCACCGACGGCTCGATGGCGATGCCGGGCAGGAAGACGCTGTTCTCGCGCCTCGTGTTGATCGCCTCGACCACCTCGGGCTCGCGCGCCTGGATCGAGACCTTCAGGCCGGCCCGGGCGGCGACCTGGGCCAGGGCCGTGCCCCAGGCTCCGGCGCCCACGACGCCGACGTGCTGAAAGGTCATGCCTTGGCTCCCTTGCGACCGAAACTGTTGCTCGGATTGGATAACGCCGCCGCCTCGTCCAACGGCCAACGCGGACGCGCCACGGCGTCCAGATCGTCGGAGATCCCGACCGCCAGCCGCTCGGCCCCGGCCAGGGCGATCATGGCGGCGTTGTCGGTGCAGTAGGCCAGGGGCGGGGCGTCGAAGGTGAAGCCGTTGTCGGCGCAGTTCTTCTGCAGGGCCGCGCGCACCGCGCCGTTGGCCGCCACCCCGCCGGCCACGACGAAGCGCAGGACCTGGCCCGGATGGCGCTCGGCATAGGCCTTCATCGCCCGGTCGGTGCGTTCCGACAGCTGGCGGGCGATGGCGAACTGGACCGAGGCGGCCAGGTCGGCGCGCTGCTGCTCGCCAGCCTGATCACTTGGGATCTTCTCGGCCAGTCGGGCGGCGGCGGTCTTCAGGCCCGAGAACGAGAAGTCGCAGTCCTTGCGGCCCAGCAGGGCCCGGGGCAGGTCGAATTTCGAAGGGTCTCCGGACGCCGCAAGCTTCTCCAGGGCGGGGCCGCCGGGATAGGGCAGGCCCAGGCTCTTGGCGATCTTGTCGAAGGCCTCGCCGGCCGCGTCGTCGATCGTGGTGCCCAGGCGCGTGCAGGCGCCCACGCCCGCCACTTCCAGCAGCTGGCAATGCCCGCCCGAGACCAGCAGCAGCAGGAACGGATAGTCGATCGACGCCCCCAGCCGGGCCGAGACCGCGTGGCCCTCCAGGTGGTTGACCGCCACCAGCGGCAGGTCGCGGGCCAGGGCCACGGCCTTGCCGAACGCCAGGCCCACCATCACCCCGCCTACCAGGCCCGGCCCGGCCGTGGCGGCCACGCCGTCCAGGGCGTCGAAGCCGATCCCGGCCGCGCGCATCGCCTCGGCCGCCACCGCGTCGATGGCCTCGACATGGGCGCGGGCGGCGATCTCGGGCACCACGCCGCCGAACGGAGCGTGCTGCTCGAACTGGGTGCCGACGATCGACGACAGCACCGTAACGCGGCCGTCTTCGTCCCGGCGCACGACGGACGCGGCGGTCTCGTCGCAGCTGGTTTCCAGTCCGAGTACGGTGCGGCCCATTTTCCTTAAGGGGGTCATTCGGTTGCGGGCGCTTCGTCGCTCCTGTAGCAGCGAAGGCGTCTTTCGATCTTGCAGGTAACGTTCGAACCTTGTCCCGGCAACCCATCCGTATCGGCGCGCGCGGCTCCAAGCTGTCGCTGGCCCAATCCGGCCTGATGCAGGCCCGCATCGCCAAGGCCCTGGGTTGGGACGGCGTGAGCGACATCGAGGCCTACGCCCAGCTGATCCCGATCGTCACCAGCGGCGACCGCATCCAGGACCGCCGCCTGATGGAGATCGGCGGCAAGGGCCTGTTCACCAAGGAAATCGAAGAGGCCCTGCTGGACGGCCGCATCGACTGCGCCATCCATTCGCTGAAGGACATGCCGGCCGAACTGCCGCCCGGCCTGGTGCTGGCCGCCACCCCGGAACGGGAAGACCCGCGCGACGCCTTCATCAGCCACGTCGCCGAGCGGCTGGAGGATCTGCCGAAGGGCGCGCGCCTGGGCACCGCCTCGCTCCGTCGACAGGCGCAAGCCCTGCACGTGCGCCCCGACCTGGACGTCGTGATGCTGCGCGGCAATGTCGACACGCGCCTGGCCAAGCTGGAGCGCGGCGAGGCCGACGCCATCCTGCTGGCCCAGTCGGGCCTGAACCGCCTGGGCCTGGGCCACCTGACCCGGAGCTGGCTCGACCCCCTGGCCGCCCCGCCCGCGCCGGGCCAGGGCGCCCTGGTCATCGAGACCCGCGCCGACGACGTCGATCTGCCATGGCTGCAGGCCGTGCGCTGTCAGGCCACGACCCTGGCCGTCGCCGCCGAGCGCGGGGCGCTCTACGCCTTGGAAGGCTCATGCCGCACGGCGGTCGGCGCCCACGCCAGGCTGGACGGCCTGGCGCTGACCCTGATCGTCGAGGCCCTGACCCCGGACGGCGCCCTGCGCTTCCGTCGCGAGGGCTCGGTCGTGCTGTCCAGCGAGGACGCCGCCGACGAGGCCCGGGCCCTGGGCCTGGAGCTGGGCGCGGCCGTCCGCGCCGAGGGCGGTCCGGCCCTCATCCTCACGGACTAGGGCGCATGGTGATCGCCGCGCCGAGGATCTGGATCACCCGGGCCCTGCCGGGCGCGGAGGAGACGGCCGGGCGGCTTCGGGCCATGGCGCTGCCGGTGCTGGTCGATCCGTTGCTGGCGGTGGTTCCCCTGTCGCCGTCGGTCGACCTGGACGGCGTGGCGGCCCTGGCCTTCACCAGCGTCAACGGCGTGGAAGCCTTCGCTCGCCTGAGCGCGGTCCGCGACCGTCCCGTCTTCGCGGTCGGCGAGCGCACCGCCCGCGCCGCGCGCGAGGCCGGCTTCGGCGAGGTGGCCTCGGCCGACGGCGACGTCGGGGCCTTGGCGGCCCTGATCACGGCGCGGGCGTCGGGGATCGGGGGCGAGGTGCTGGTTCCGGGAGCCTTGGAGCCGGCCGGCGACCTGATCTCGCCGCTCGTGGCGGCGGGGCTGAAGGCCCGGCGCTTGGCGGTCTACGAGACGGTCGAGCGCGACCCGGCGCCGGAGACCCTGGACCAGCTGGGAAGCCTGGCGGCGGTGCTCCTGCATTCGCCCCGCGCGGCGGGCAAGCTGGCGCGGGTGCTGGAAGCGCGTCCCGCGCCCAGTCTTCGAGCGCTGTGCCTGTCGCCGTCCGTGGCCGCGCCGCTCGAGACGCTCGTGCAAACCGGGCGGCTGGACTCCGTGACGTCCGCGCCGCACCCGACCGAAACCGCGCTGCTGGACCTGCTGACGACCTAAGCTGAACATTGCGCGGCGCGGCGGCGTGGGGCACGAATGGCGCATGACGCTCGCGACCGATCCCGTTGAATCCGACGCCCCGCGCGACCCGGCGCTGTATGGGCGTCGCCGCCTCCTGGGGCCGGGCTTCTGGGCGCTGATCGCCTTCGGCCTGATCTGTGTCGCGGCCGGCGCCGCCCTGGCGCGATTCGGTCCGACCTGGTTCGCCGGCGCCAAGACGCCGCCCGCGGCCCAGCAGCCGGTCGCCGGCTTCGCCCCGCCCGCCCAGACCGGGCCGGGCCAGCCGTCCTACGGCGCGCCCAGCGTCGCGGCCGTCCCGCCGCCGGCGTCCGAGGACGTGGCCCAGCTGGAGGGGCGCGTGTCGGCCCTCGAGACGGGGCAGCAGCGGGCCCTCGACGCGGCCGGCGCGGCCCTGGCCGCCGCCACCCTGGCCGACGCCGCCCGCGGCGCGCGGCCCTTCACCGAGGAACTGGCCGGGATGGAGCGGGTCCTGCCCCTGTCGCCGGACCTGCGCGCCTTGGGGCGCCTGGCCCAGCAGGGCGCGCCCACCCGCGCGGGCCTGGCCGACGAGTTCGAGACCCTGGCCGGCCGCACCGCCGTCGCCGCCCGCGACCCCGGCCGCAACGCCGACTTCCTGGCCCGGCTGCGGCACGCCCTGTCCAGCGTCGTCTCGATCCGCCAGGTCGGCGCGACCCAGGGCAACAAGCCGGACGCCGTCCTGGCGCGGGCGCAGAAGCTGCTGAACGAGGGCGACATCGAAGGGGCGCTCAACACCCTGGAGAGCCTGCCCGTCCCGGCCCAGACCGTGCTGGCGACCTGGCGCGCCGCCGCCGAGCGCCGGATCGAGATCGACCGCCACATCGCCGCGATCCGCGCCGACGCCCTGGCCGGCCTGGTCCAGGCCAGCCACGCCCCGATGGCGCCCGCCCAGGTCCCGTCCTATTCGCCGCCGGTCGCCGTCCCGCCCCCCGCGCCGGTGGCTCCATGATCCGGGCGGCGTTCGTCTTCTTCGTGGTCGCCGCCATCGCGGTGGCGGTGGTGGCCCTGACCGGCGAGCCGGGCGCGGCCAGCCTCGACTGGATGGGCTGGCGCGTCGAGATGACGGCCGCGGCCGCCGCCCTGCTGACCCTGTTCACCGCCCTCCTGGCCACCATCCTGTGGCGCGGCCTGCTGTGGGTGGTCGAGGCGCCGCACCGCGCCGCCCGCGCCCGGGCCGAGGCCAAGCGCAAGCAGGGCGTCGAGGCCCTGTCGCGCGGCTTCCTGGCCGTGGCGGCCGGCGACGGCTCCGAGGCGCGCCGCCTGGCCCAGAAGGCGTCCGAGCTGGCCGAGGACGCCCCGGCCCTGGTCCGCGTCCTGGCCGCCCAGGCCGCCGAGGCCGCCGGCGACCACGTCGCCGCGCGCCAGGCCTACAACGCCATGCTCGGCTTTCCCGAGATGCGCCTGGCCGGGCTGCGCGGCCTGATGCAGACCGCCCTGGCCGAGGGCGACAAGGCCCTGGCCCTGCGTCACGCCGAGACCGCCTACGGCCTGGCCAAGACCGCCCGCTGGGCCTGGCGCGCCCTGCTGGAGGCGCGGCTGGAGGCCGGCGACTGGACCGCCGCCCTGGAGCTGGTGCGCGGCGCCCTGGACCGCAAGATCGTGCCGCCGCTGGTGGCCGAGCGGGCCCGCGCGGCCCTGCTGGCCGCCTCGGCCGCCGACCTCGAGGATTCCGACGACCCCAAGGTCCTGGCCCAGGCCCTGGACTTCGCGACCCAGGCCGCCAGGCTCAAGCCCGAATTCGCGCCCGGCGTGGTGATGGCCGCCCGACTGCAGGCCGCCGACGGCAAGGCCGCCAAGGCCGGGACCCTGATCGAGACCGCCTGGAAGCAGGCCCCGCACCCGGCCCTGTGGCTGGCCTATCGCGACCTGAAGACCAGCGAGACCCCCAAGCTGCGCGCCGCCCGCCTGGCGTCCCTGGCCAATCTGAAGCCCGAGGCCCGCGAGAGCCGGCTGCTGAAGGTCGAGAGCGCCCTGATCGGCGGCGACCCGATCGCCGCCCGCGCCGCCGCCCGCCTGCTTCCCGAGGAAGAGCTGACCGCGCGGATCGCCGGCCTGATGGCCCGCGTGGCCTATGCCTGCGGCGAGGCCGACGAGGCCCGCGCCTGGGTGGCCCGGGGCGTGGCCGCTCCGCAGGAGCCCGACTGGTCGGACCTGGATCCCGAAGGCCGCGCCTTCGCCTACGCCCGCGACGACTGGGCCCGGCTGACCGTCAGCTACGCCGAGACCGGCGAGCTGATCCATCCGCGGTTCGAGCGCCGCGAGCGCACGATGAGCGAGCTGCCGCAGCTGCCCTCGGCCTACGCCGAATCCACGCCGTTCGTCCGAGCGGCCGAGACCGGCGGGGCGCTGATGCCCATCCCCGACGACCCCGGGATCGGGCTGGGACTCGACCCCGCCGGCTTCGACGCGGCCCCGTCTCCGGAGCCCGAACAACCCGCTCCGGCGCCCCGTCGCAAAACGGGCGCACGCCGACGCTTGGCAAGCGGCCCTCGCGCCGCTAAATAGGCCCCTCCTCGCGCCGGGTCGGTGATTTGGCGCCGGGAACACCAGTGTCTTCCGGGCTTCCCGTCTTTCCGGGGAAGGGCCTGGAGACGAAGCGCGCCGCTTTAGCTCAGCTGGTAGAGCACCTCATTCGTAATGAGGGGGTCACAGGTTCGAGTCCTGTAAGCGGCACCACCACTTCCACTAGGAAATTGACGAGTGATGGGCTGAGAGGCCTTTACGCTTGGTCTCACGTGGGGCCCAGCTGGGTGTGCCTTTCAGTAGGCGAGTCCTCGTGACGCATATGATCGCTCGGTCGCAAGGTTAAGGTCGGACGTCACTTTTGGACGGCGTCCGGAAGGCTGGGTTTCTGGCACTCTTTACCTTGGCCGCCAGGCAGCGGTAGCTATGCCGCCGTTGACTCCTGAGCCCCGCTGCCGACAGGAAGCCACCAGGCTCCAAGGTTCGGGGCACCTGGCGATCGCGGCGGGTTGTTATTAAGGGCTGTGTCAAACGCGAGGCCAGTCCGAAGAAGGATGAAGAGAGATGACGGGCCAAGAACAACGCGCTGCGCTCCAACGGAAAATTTGGGACATCGCGAACGATGTGCGCGGCTCGGTCGATGGTTGGGACTTCAAGCAGTATGTCCTGGGTACGCTCTTCTACCGCTTTATAAGTGAGAATTTCGCCTCCTATATCGAGGCGGATGACGACAGCATCAAGTATGCTGATCTGCCGGACGATGTCGTCACCGATGACATTAAGGATGATGCCATCAAGACTAAGGGATACTTCATCTATCCCAGCCAGCTGTTCGCCAATGTGGCGAAAGGCGCCAACACGAATGACAGCCTGAATACTGATCTGGCTCAGGTTTTCGCGGCGATCGAATCGTCGGCCAATGGCTATCCGTCCGAGCAGGACATCAGGGGGCTCTTCGCCGACTTCAATACGACCAGCACGCGGCTTGGCAACACGGTCGCGGAGAAAAACAGCCGCCTCTCCAAAGTGCTGAAACGCGTTGCGGAGCTGGATTTTGGAGGCTTCCACAATAGCCAGATTGATCTGTTCGGGGATGCCTACGAATTCCTGATCTCAAACTATGCTGCCAATGCGGGCAAATCCGGTGGGGAGTTCTTCACCCCGCAACACGTCTCCAAACTCATCGCCCAACTCGCCATGCATGGACAGGAGAAGGTCAACAAGATTTACGATCCGGCCTGTGGCTCAGGCTCGCTGTTGCTGCAGGCCAAGAAGCATTTTGATGCGCACATCATTGAAGAGGGCTTCTTCGGGCAGGAGATCAATCACACGACCTACAACCTCGCCCGCATGAACATGTTCCTGCACAACATCAACTACGACAAGTTCAACATCCAACTCGGCGACACGCTCACCCGGCCCCACTTCCAGGACGACAAGCCCTTTGACGCCATCGTCTCCAACCCGCCCTATTCGGTGAAGTGGATCGGCTCAGACGATCCTACGCTTATCAATGATGACCGCTTTGCCCCAGCCGGGGTGCTCCCGCCGAAATCAAAGGCCGATTTTGCTTTCGTGCTCCACGCGCTCAGCTATCTGTCGGCAAAGGGCCGCGCTGCGATTGTGTGCTTTCCGGGGATCTTCTATCGCGACGGCGCGGAGAAGAAGATCAGGCAATATCTGGTCGACAACAACTACGTCGAGTCAGTGATCGCTCTGGCGTCCAACCTCTTCTACGGCACCACGATCGCCGTTACAATTCTCGTGCTGGCCAAGAACAAGGCCGACACGACCACCCAATTCATCGATGCGACCGGCGAAGATTTCTTCGATAAAGTCACAAACAGCAATCTGATGACGGACGATCACATCGCGCGCGTGATGGAGATCTTCGACAGCAAGGAAGATATCGACCATGTCGCCGCCTCCATTCCTAATGAGGCAATCGTGGAACGGGGCTACAACCTATCGGTCAGCTCTTACGTCGAGCCACGGGACACCCGCGAGATCATCAACATTGATGAGCTGAATAAGGAGCTCAAAACGACAGTGCTCAAGATCGATCAGCTTCGTACTGAAATCGACGCGATCATTGTGGAGATCGGCGCGTGAGTGCGGCAGGATTTCTGGAAAGGCTGCTGGACGGGGCAAAAGTGACGTGGCTGCCGTTGGGTGATGTCACCCAATACGAACAGCCGATTAAGTACCTAGTGGAGTCCGAAAAATATAGTGCTAACCACAAAACGCCAGTACTAACGGCAGGAAAGTCATTTATTCTTGGATACACAGACGAAAATAAAGGTATTTACTATGCATCAAGATCTCCCGTTATAATTTTTGATGATTTCACGACCGCAAACAAATGGGTCGACTTCGATTTCAAGGTAAAATCTTCCGCCATGAAGATGATTACGTCAAGTGATGATGCCAGATTCATTTTGCGGTACGTTTTTCACTGGCTAAATACCATGCCCAGTGGCTTGGTCGATGGGGACCATAAACGGCAGTGGATTAGCGACTTCTGCCAACGGAAAATCCCCATACCGTGCCCCGAAGACCCGGCGAAATCGTTGAGGATACAGGCCAACATTGTTCAGATACTGGATAACTTTACAGAGCTGACCGCAGAGCTGACCGCAGAGCTGACCGCACGCAAAAAACAATACAACTTTTACCGTGATCGACTTCTTACCTCTGAAGATAGAGACATCGAGTGGAGAGCCTTGGAAGAGATCGGCGAGTTCATTCGTGGAAAGCGTTTCACGAAGGCGGATTATGTGAATGAAGGCATTGGCGCGATCCACTATGGGGAAATCTACACCCACTACGGTGTATTTGCGCACAAAACGCTTTCAAAGGTCAGAAGCAATATGGCGGCGTCGCTGCGATATGCGGACCCAAATGATGTTATCATCGCAGGGATCGGCGAAACGGTCGAAGACGTCGGCAAAGCCGTTGCGTGGCTCGGAGAAGAAAAAGTCGCCATTCATGACGATAGTTTTGCTTTCCGCCACGACATGAACCCGAAGTTCATCGCTTATGCCATGCAAACAGACGCCTTTCATGCTCAGAAGGCGAAGTACGTTTCGAGTGGTAAGATCAAACGGCTTCTGATCGATGGGGTCAAAAAGGTACGGCTGCCTGTCCCGTACCCCGATGACCCTCAGAAATCTCTGGAGGAGCAGGCCCGCATTGTCGCCATCCTCGACAAGTTCGACACGCTGACGACATCCCTGACCGAAGGTCTGCCGCACGAAATTGAGCTGCGCGAAAAGCAGTATGCCTATTACCGCGATCTTCTCTTGAGCTTTCCGAAGCCTGATGACATGGCGGCTTAAATGGGACAGACGCTCAGCGAGATCGCGACGAGGCTGCGGAACGCCGACAAGAAGGTGCAGCTGATCTATGCCTTCAATGCCTCCGGCAAGACGCGCCTGTCACGCGAATTCAGAGACCTCATTGACCCTAAGGGCGACGAGCGGGACGACGATTATCGGTCAAAGGTTCTCTACTACAACGCTTTCACCGAAGATCTGTTTTATTGGGACAATGATCTGGAAGGCGACACGGAGCGGAAGCTACGCATTCATCCGAATGCTTTCACAAAATCCGCCTTTGAAGATCTCGGTCTGGATATCAGGGTCATCACTACGTTCCAGCGTTATACTCGGCCGAATCTGACGCCCCGGTTCAGCGTGGACTTTTCTGAAGTCGCCTTCTCTCTCGAGGGTGGAGACGATACGAGCACCGGCAACCTGAAGATATCCAAGGGTGAAGAGAGCAACTTCATCTGGAGCGTCTTCTACTGCCTGATGGACCAGGTCATCAGCACCCGCAATGTCGCTGAACTCGACGATCGCGAGACGGATCAGTTCAATAATCTTGAATTTATTTTTATCGATGACCCAGTCAGTTCGTTGGATGAGAACCACCTCATCCAGCTTGCCGTCGATGTGGCGGGCCTTGTCAAGAGAAGCGATGCCGCGAATGGCTTGAAGTTCGTCATCACCACGCACAACCCACTTTTCTTCAATGTGCTGTTCAATGAGCTGACCAAAAAAACTTGCTACATGCTGACGCGACTTGAGGATGGGACGTTTGATCTGGTGGAGAAGAACGGCGATTCAAACCATAGCTTTTCCTACCACCTCTACCTGAAGCAAACGCTTGAGAAGGCGATCGCTGCTGACAAGATCGAACGGTACCACTTCACCCTGTTGCGCAATCTTTATGAGAAAACATCGAACTTTTTGGGTTATCCGCAGTGGTCACAGTTACTGCCGGGCGACCAACAACTTTATCTGAATCGCATCATTCAGTTCACGAGCCATAGCACGCTCTCCAATGAGGCGATTGCCGAGCCGTCTCCGCAGGAAAAGCAGACTGTGAAGCTGCTGCTGGAGCATCTGCGCAACAATTACAGCTATTGGCAGGAGGGGGCGCAAAGTGGCTGAACAGACAACCGCCGTCGCAGAGACCAATCGTTTTATCGTGCTCGATAAATATGTGCGCACGTGGGAACCGGCGAACAGCTATCAGTCTGAGGCCGATCTGGAGCGCGAGCTGATCCAGGACCTGCGCAATCAGGGCTACGAATATCTGTCTGGTCTGAAATCTACTGACGCTATGGTGGCGAATGCGCGCACTCAGCTGCAGGCGCTCAATGGTGTTAATTTCACCGATAATGAGTGGGCGCGGTTCGTTGAGACCTATCTGGATCGCCCCAGCGACAGCATCACGGACAAAGCCCGAAAAATTCACGACGATTATATATTTGATTTCGTCTTCGATGATGGTCGCATTCAAAACATCTATCTTGTCGACAAGGTGAATGTCTCACGCAACAAAGTCCAGGTCATCAAGCAGTTCGAGCAGGTCGGGACGCACGCGAACCGCTACGATGTGACGATCCTGGTGAATGGGCTGCCTCTGGTGCAGGTTGAGGTGAAAAAGCGCGGCGTCGCGATCCGAGAGGCATTCAATCAGATACACCGCTACAGCAAAGAGAGTTTCAACTCCGATCGCTCGCTTTTCAAATACCTGCAGATCTTCGTGATTTCAAACGGCACAGACACACGCTACTTCGCCAACACGACCAAGCGCGATAAGAACAGTTTCGACTTCACGATGAACTGGGCGCAGGCCGATAACAGCCTTATCAGGGACCTGAAGGACTTTACGGCGACTTTCTTCGAGAAACGCACTTTGCTGAAAGTGCTCTTGGACTATTCGGTCTTCGACGTCAGCGACACGCTTCTGGTTATGCGCCCCTATCAGATCGCAGCAACGGAACGCATCCTGCGGAAGATCAGGAGCTCGTTCGAAGGCAAGACACTGAACAAGCCGGAAAGCGGCGGGTTCATATGGCACACGACAGGGTCTGGGAAGACGCTGACCAGCTTCAAGGCGGCACGTCTCGCCACCGAACTCGATTTTATCGACAAGGTCTTTTTCGTGGTTGACCGCAAAGACCTCGATTACCAGACGATGAAGGAGTATCAGCGTTTCTCTCCCGATAGCGTCAACGGCTCAGACAGCACGGCGGGGTTGAAGCGGAACCTGTCAAAAGACGATAACAGGATCATCGTCACGACGATCCAGAAGCTCAACAATTTGATGAAAAGCGAGGGGGACCTAGCGGTCTATGCCCAGCGCGTCGTCTTCATCTTCGATGAATGCCACCGCAGCCAATTTGGTGAAGCGCAAAAGAACCTCAAGCGCAAATTCAGGCACTTCGTCCAGTTTGGCTTCACTGGAACGCCTATCTTCCCGGAAAACGCTTCGGGTGCGGAGACGACGGCCAGCGTGTTCGGAAGCGAACTTCACTCCTACGTCATTACCGACGCGATCCGCGATGAGAAGGTTCTGAAGTTTAAGGTCGATTATAACGATGTGCGCCCACAGTTTAAGGCGATCGAACACGAACAGGATGAGAAAAAGCTTACTGCCGCAGAGAACCGGCAAGCCCTTCAGCACCCGGAGCGCATCGCGGGGATTTCCCGATATATTCTGGATAATTTCCGCCGTAAGACACATCGGCTTCATGGAGGCAATAAGGGGTTCAACGCTCTGTTCGCGGTCAGCAGCGTTGATGCCGCGAAGCTCTATTATGAAAAACTGAATGAGCTCCAGGCAGGCAGTGAAAGACCGCTGAAGATTGCGACCATCTTTTCATTCGCAGCGAATGAAGAGCAGGACGCGATTGGCGACATTCCTGACGAGAGTTTTGAAATCTCGGCGCTCAACAGCAGCGCCAAGGAATTTCTGAGTACCGCTGTCGCTGACTATAACACGCTTTTCCTGACTAATTTTCATGTCGATAGCAAGGGATTTGAGAATTACTATCGGGATTTGGCCAAGCGAGTAAAGGCAAAGGAAATTGATCTTCTCATTGTGGTGGGGATGTTCCTGACCGGATTCGACGCGCCAACGCTCAACACGATTTTCGTGGACAAGAACCTGCGTTATCACGGTCTCATCCAAGCTTATTCACGTACTAACCGCATTTATGATGCGACTAAGACCTTCGGTAACATCGTCACCTTCCGCGACCTGGAAGAGGCTACTGTCAAAGCGATCACGCTTTTTGGCAACACGAACACGAAGAACGTCGTTCTGGAAAAGAGTTATTCCGAGTATATGGAGGGTTTCACAGACCCGGCGACAGGTGAGGCGCGGCGCGGCTTTGTCGAGGTGGTTCGGGAACTTGATGAGCGTTTCCCGGATCCCGCAGCCATTGAAAGGGAAGCAGACAAAAAGGCCTTTGCAAAACTGTTCGGCGAGTACCTGCGTGTCGAGAATATCCTCCAAAATTACGATGAGTTTTCAAGCCTGAGGCAACTCCAGGAAATCGATGAAGGGGATGAGAAAGCCTTAGCGGCTTTCAAAGAGCGGCATCAGTTGAGCGATGATGATGTCGCGGAGCTCAAATCTGTCCAAATGCCATCTGACCGGAAGGTCCAGGACTACCGGTCAACCTACAACGATATCCGGGATTGGCTTCGCCGCGAAAAGGCTAGCGCGGAGCAAGTCGAGTCAACGATCGACTGGGATGATGTAGTATTTGAGGTTGACCTTCTCAAGTCGCAGGAAATTAACCTTGATTACATCCTTGAGCTGATATTCGAGCATAACAAAAAAACCAAAAGTAAATCGGAGTTGGTAGACGAAATCCGTCGCGTGATCCGGGGCAGTATCGGCAATCGCGCCAAGGAAAGCCTGATCGTTGATTTCATCAATCGGACAAACTTGGATGAACTTGGCGACAAAGCTGGTGTAATCGAAGCCTTCTTCGCGTTTGCGCAAGTCGAGCAACGTCGCGAAGCGGAGGAAATTATCGCCGATGAAAAACTAAATCCCGATGCAGCCAAGCGCTATATGGCGACATCAATTAAGCGGGAGTACGCAAGCGAGAACGGTACGGAGTTGAATTCCATCTTGCCGAGAATGAGCCCGCTCAACCCGCAATATTTGACCAAAAAGCGAGACGTTTTCCAACGCATTTCCGGATTCGTTGAAAAATTTAAAGGTGTTGGCGGAAAAATTTAGCCGCAATGGCTTCAACCCGGCGTCTAAGCTATTGCGATAAGCCGCGCTGGCGCTCGCTGTTCGGAAATAGGGAATCCATCTGACTAGGTGATGCTCTACGGCGTGGGCCCGCTCGAGAATTAACGTACAGGCGCGTCGGTCGCTGGTCGCGCGCCTGGAGCCACCTTCGGAGCGCCGCGCAAAAACGTTCGAAGCGTTCCGCGCTCAGGCTGGGGCTCACGTCAGGGGCGAAGAGGTCTGTGACAAGCCGATCATTGCCGCTCGGGCACCTGTCTGAAGGACGCCCAGACCAATGCCAGAGCCACTCGCCCCGCCTATGAATGTCCAGTTTCTGGAGGGCCGACAACGTCCTCAGGTAACCATCTCGTAAAGAGGGCGTTAGCGCCGCTCCTGCTCTACAAACTCATAGAGCAGGCCTGACGGGTCATGACCCAGCGCTTCCGCCACTTGGCAGAATTCGATCACGTCGATCCGACGCTCGCCCCGCTCCACTTTCGAAACAAAGCTCTGAGGGCGATCCAGGCGGTCGGCTAGCTCGACCTGGGTGATGCCGGCCGCCTTGCGGGTCGCGACAAGGAATTGAATGAATTCCTGATGCCGCTGCGTGAAGACCGATGACGGCAATTTGCGCCCCTGAGAGGTGAGGCGCTTTCGTTAAATCCCATCATGGGATATCCCAGAACGGGTTATTTGGGGCGGGGGAGCGGCCATCGCTTGTCGACCGCCAAATATTCGTTGGGAAAGGGCGACTGGTCTCGGCGGCATTCTGCCGGTTCGAAGCGCAGTTTCGAGCATCTTATATGATGAGCTGACATCCAGCGCATTTTTCCATCAATCTAGATCTCGTAACGGGGGCTTTGTATGAAAGATGTTGTCCGTCGTGTGGTTCGTATACTGGTGCTACTCGCTCAATGGGCGGTCGCTTTGTTTCTCTCGCTTATCGCGATCGTCTCAACCTCGACTGCGTTCGACTGGCGGGCTTTAGGCCTAGACACTACGCCTTACTTCATCGCCATCGCCGGTCTGGCGATTGTATCGGTTGCGCTGTTGCCGCCGTTGTTTTTCCGGTTTCCCGCCAAGGCACGACTAGCGAGCTATGCTTTGGTTATCCCGGCGTTTGTGGGCCTGCTTTGGACCTTCTCTGTCGTCAACGACGCTTACAGGCGAACGCCAAAGGGCGCGCAGGAAGCTAGGGAGGAAGCGGCGGCGGCAGCTTCGCGGATAGAGAGCAAGCGTCTGAAGGAAGAGCAGGCGCGCCGGGAGGAGGAGCAGAAAGCCAACTCGGCGGCGGCTGAAGAAGTCGCGCGCGATGTTGCCGCCGCTCCCCAAAAGGTGGCGGCTTGCATCAACTGGCGAGGCCAAATCCCGGCGCTGACGCGGCAAGTGAAGGATAGCCTCCACAATCCGCGTTCGTTCGAGCACGTCCATACCGAAATGGGGACTAACCCCCAGGGCGTACCGGGAGTCGTTATGCAGTACCGGGCGGAAAACGGCTTTGGCGCGATCCGAACAGAGGCGGTAAGCGCCTTAATCGAGCCGGGCGATTGCTCCGTGCTCGCGGTGCAGGAATACAAGTCTGGCGATTTCGGTGTCGAATAGTCTGCTTCGCCGCTTGAGCGCCCTCAATCGCGTTCGAGCGAAACACCAATAGAACCAAACAACTAAGCGCGTTCACTGCCGCCCGCGGGCGACAAGCGTCCACATAATCCCGAGCCCTCGTGACCTTCGTCGCGGGGGCTTTTCTTTGTCCGGAAAGGAGCCTGCCTGTGCGTTCACTCACCGACCGTGACGCGGTCACCGCCGCACTAACCGACCCCACCCTAGACCCCACCTTGCGCGCCCTGATTGGCCTTCGGGTGTGGCAGGTGGACACCGACCGTCGCCAGCCCCTGAGCGATGTTCTCCAGATCGTCGTTGTTGAGCCCGGCGATACGTCCGAGGTCATCCACGAGGCCGTGGGCTATCCGATCACCTGGGACCAGGCCGATCAGCCAGGGTTCGAGTGGATGAACGACCACGGCTCATGGTTCGAGCTGGCCTACGTACTCACCGATGACTTCGGCATGCTGGTGTTCGTCGCGGACCATCCCGAGACCAACTACACCCTACGCTTCAACTGTCTCGGGATCGCAGATCGCCCTCTGATCCCAGAGGAAGGCTCATGAGGCCCTCCAACCGCTGCACCCCATCATGCCTCCACGACACCGTCGCGGGGGCATTTTTTATGGCCGAAAGGGCCCGCCCCATGTCTTCCCTGACAATATCCATGTCACGCCCGCTCGATGACGCTGAGTTCGAACGGGACCTCCACGGCTTGATCTGCCTTCGCGCCCGGCAATTGCAGGCTTCAAGCAGCCTTGTCCGGTTCGTCGTCGTGCAGGGTGGTGACACGCCAGACGTCATCAACACGGCCGTTGGCTTCCCGATCACCGGCAATCTTGCCGAACCAGCCAGGCCCGACTGGATTTGGGATCACGGCCTATGGTTTGAGATCGCCTATGGTGCCGGCGGTCATGAGCTGATCCGCATCTTCGTCGAGAACGGCCCAGGTACCGAGTTAGGCATTCACTATTTTTGCCTCTCGGATGCCTGGATCGAGGGCGGGGAGGGAGCCCGATGAGCAAGGCCCTCATCCTGGTAGGCCTAAGCATGGTCCTCGCAGTCCTCAAGGCGGTGGTGATAGCACTCGTGCTCGCGCTGCCGCTGGCGCTGCTTTTCGCCTTCATCACCCGACCCGGCGGCACGCTGGTGTTCCTGGGCTGCATGGGGCTGCTCGGTCTGGCTGCGGCGCAACCGCTCGCCTTTCTCATCACCCTCGGCGTCCTTGGCGTCGCGGTGGTGGTGATGGGCGCTAAGCGAAAGCCCCCTGAGCAGGCGCTTCTGACCGACAGTCGCGAACACCACTCAGACTAAGGGAAGCTCTCGGGACGGTCAGTTGCGCGCCTTCAACTGATCGGTCTGGCTTTCCTAGAGGGTTCTGGATGGGTGGGCATAAAATCGCTCGAAATGGCGCCGTTTGGCGGTCATCAGGGCAATCTATGCCCCAAATTCAAACCCGTTCTTTTAGCCCTCTCTGATAGCCGGCTTCGGTATCGGTAGGGGCGCACGCTGCCTCCAAAGCGGCGTCGGACCGATATGGGCCTGCGACCCCGAAGAAGCAGGGTCGAAACACCTCCCTCAATCATCCGCGACCCCTTCCACGCCTGTGGAGGAGGCGCTCAAGTTTGGAAAGACGTATGGCGAACGAGCCACCAAAGAAAACTCCGCCCCCGAGGTTCACCCTGCCACCCCCTAGGGAGCAGTCACGCGAGCAGCACCGCAATGAGCCGGCGGCCAAAGATCCGGGCCATGCTGTTCACACCGCTCAGGCTTTCGAACCACCGGCGGATCGAAACCCTTTTCGCCGACATAGCCTGCGTGGGCGAGCGGCCGACCTCGCGCTCAGCGCCACACAAGTCACGCCGTTGCCTGGAAAGTTCATCTTCCTGGGCCACCTGACCACGATCTATGCCGCGCCGGGGACCGGCAAGACGTTGATTATGATATATATTCTCTTAGAGTCGATCCGGCGTGGGCTCATCGATCCGGACCGGCTCTACTACCTAAACGCCGACGACAACAGCCTGGGCCTAGCCACCAAAACGGCGCTGTTGGAGGAGGCTGGGGCGCACATGATGGCTCCCGGTGAACGGGGCTTTCAAACCAGGGATTTGGAGAAACTGCTTGCCGAGGCCGCCGAAGGGGGCTTCGCGCGAGGGATGTGCGTCGTCCTCGACACGCTCAAGAAGTTCACCGACCTGATGGACAAGAAGCGGTCCGCCCAGTTCGCTCAGAGCTGCCGCCTCTTTGTCTCGGCGGGGGGCACGATCATCTCGATCGCGCACACCACCAAGAATGACAACGCCGACGGTACGCCGCGCTACCAGGGCACGACCGACATGTTGGAGGACGGCGATGCTTCCTATGTCGCTCAGCTCTTCAACCCCAAATCCGGGGCGGCCAACAAGGTCGTGAAGTTCACGAAGTTGAAGAACCGAGCGACTTGCCCTGAAGCCGTGGCCTACACCTACGCGGTGGAGCGTGGCCTCAGCTACGAGGGCATGGTGGCGTCGGTACAGCCCATCGACCCTGATGAGCTGGACGACTACGTCCCCCACAAAGAGGTGACGGTCGAGGAAGGGCCCGTCATCAATGCGCTTATGAAGCTGATCGAAAGCGGCGCTTACGAAGGCAAGATGGCGCTTGCCAGAGCGGCAGCCGAGGAGTGCGGCGTGTCACAGCGCGCGGCAATAGGCATCCTCGAACGCTACACGGGGGCCGATGCCAAAGATCACTGCTTCTGGACCATGCGCAGAGGCCAACGAGGCGTCCAGAAATATGAGCTCCTGCCGCCGCCCGAGTGGACCTGAGCCTCGCAGAATTTCAGTTTCGCAGTTTTCCGAACCCCGCAACGACGGCGGCTAGGGCGCGAAACTGAGTTTCTGAAAAACTGCCTGAGACGACTCCCAGAGCGTCCCGGAGCGCGCCCCCTGGGGCACGCTTCGGGGCCTCCCTGGTCCTACCCATCCCCGACCCCGGCGCGCCGCCCCTCGGGCCGCCTCTGGTGGCGCTTGGACCTCCCTCTCATCCCCTGACCCGCCGCGCCCCGTCGCGGCTCCCTGGCGCTCGCGCCGACCCCATCAAATTCAAAGGACACCATCATGCCTAAGGCTAAGCTCGACCATGCGTTCGTCTCCACCGCCCCGTGCGAACCCGGCAAGGCCAAGACCGACTGGTACGACGACACCATCCCCGGCTTTGTGCTGGAGCGCCGCAAGAGCGGCGGCATGACCTACTACCTTCGTTATCAGGACCAAGCCGGACGCCAAAAGCAGCACAAGATCGGCGGCGTCAAAGACATCAAGCTCGCCGACGCCAGGAAGAAAGCCCAACAACTGCGGGCGGAAGTCGTCATGGGCGGCGACCCGCGCGCCAAGAAGGTCCTGGCGAAAGCCATCCCGCTCTATAGCGAGATCGCGGCCAAGCACCTTGCCTTCGCCAAGCTGCACCTTCGGTCCTACGATACGGTCGAAATGTGCTTGCGGGTGCATATCCTGCCTAAGTGGGGAAGGATGCGCGTCACGGACATCGACCGTAACGCCGTCGCCCAGTGGCTTAGCGACAAGCGCGCCGCCGGGGCCGCCGCCGCCAGTGTCGAGAAGATGCGGGTTATCTTGGGCCGCTCCTTTGAACTGGCGGCTCAGGAGGGGGTGCCCGGCTGCGATAAGAACCCAACGCGCGGCCTCCCCCGCAAACCCCTTAACAACGCCCGGGAACGCTTTCTCTCGGCCGAAGAGGCGGCGCGGCTTCGGTCCGCCGTGGCGGCGTCCAAGAACCCCCAGCTCCAGCATATCGTGGGGCTGTTGCTCTTGACCGGCGCTCGGATGCGCGAACTGCTGGACGCCAAATGGGAGCACGTCGATGTCGAGCGGCGGTCCTGGTTGATCCCGACGAGCAAGACGGGGAAGGCCCGGCACGTGCCGCTATCGACCGCCGCCTTGGCGATCGTGGAGGCCCTGCCGCACTTCAAGGGCTGTCCCTGGCTGGTTCCGAACCCCGACACCCTGAAGCCCTTTGTTTCGATAAAACATGGATGGCAGCAGGCCATCCGGACGGCGAAGCTGCCGGGCCTTCGGATCCACGATCTGAGGCATTCGGCGGCCTCGTTCATGGTCAACAGCGGCGTCGACCTGTTCGCCGTCGGCAAGGTCTTGGGCCATGCGAGTTACCAATCGACTCAAAGGTACTCGCATCTCGCGAACGACACCCTGCTTGCGGCCGTCGAGGCCGGGGCGGCCAAGCAGGTCGCCTGATCCCTTCTCCCCGCTCCGTATGCCGGTTTCGTCTGGCGTTCGGGGCGGGGGTTACCCCCCTTTTTTTCCCAGATCGAACATGATTACGCATTCGCATCTGTTCGGCGGACTGACCCTCGCCGACTGGGACCAACAATGGGTCACGGTCGAGGGTGGGCTGCAGGAACACCAGCCCCAGCTTCGTCGCCAACTCGGCCTCTATCGCGTCTTGGACGGCGGCCGGGTGATGGCCCTGGGCGCGGCCGTCGGCCTTCCTGGCGGCCTTGAGAAGCGCCTCCACGACTTCTGGCGTGTGAGTTCAAGCGGGAGGAACTACCGCGCCGGCCGTCTGATCCATGACCACCGCGATCAGCTTGAGACCCAGGTGCTGGTCATCGGTTCCGGCAAGGAGGCCCGGAAGGCGACCCGACAGCTCAGGTATCCGATGATCGGCCGCCACAACCCAGTCTGGACAGTCCGTAGAGCGCCGTACAGGGGCAAGGGGCGATGATCGCGGCGGGGCGGCCAAGCAGGTCGCCTAAGCGGCCTGACCCCCGCCTCGTGCTCGTCACCATCCAGTGCGCAGGTGGGGGCTTGGTCCTCTATTTTTTTGCCGAGCCCCATCGTGATCGGAGGGAAAGCCATGTTCGACTATCAGAGGCAGGCTCAAGTGCGCGGGCTGCTGCTCCGGTATCTTGAAAGTCCATCTCTCCGCCATCTCCGGGACCCGAAGCAGGTCGACCGTTTGGCCGAAGAGATCGTCTCGACGGTCGACCGGTCCTCGCCCCTTTGGGGGAAGTGGGATGCGGCGCGGGGCGAGCTGCTGAAGGCTTCGGCCAAGACGTGGATCCCGATCGATGATCTTATCGCTTTCCTGAACCGTTTGCCTGGACCACGCCTAACCCCAACGGACGTCGCCCAGCGGCTCAGGGCCTTTCAGGAAGAGCCCTATGCGAATCTCTATCCAGACGAGCGTGTGAAGGACGCGTGCCTGGCTCTGTATGCGGCCGAGGTGGAAGCCGGCACCGAACTGACGGCGATTGTCGGCGCCCTTCAGGAGTTCGCTGACGAAGAGGAACGACGCCTGGACCGTGAGCGCCGGGAACGGTGGAAGGCTGCCCAGCAGGCCGAACGGCTCGCCCTGGAGCGCCGCTACTTGTCCGGCGCGGATTGCAAGTGGACGCCGCTGGCAGGATCGAAAGCGATCTTTACGCGCAAGAACGGCCGGGCCTTTCGTCTGTCTCCCACAAAGGAAAAGCGCTGGGCGTTGCACCGGATCGAGGAGCCTGACGATGCGGGAGACCTCCTTGGCGTCTATGCGGCGCGGGGTGCTGCGAACAAGGTCATCGACAAAATCGCGTATGGGCCCGAACCGCGCTGATGGTGCCGCCGAACGGAACTTCCGCAGGTATGGCGCAGGTCGAATTTCAGGGCGTTCCCACGTTAAAGCGCGCAAACTAGGACGCGGCCGAAACACCTGCATCGTCCGATCTGGGAAGAATCTGGGTGGTGATGAAGATTGGCGCCCAAAAACAAGCTAAGCCTTTATAGCGGATAGGTTTTTGCCCCGAGCTTGAATGGATTTCGTAATGAGGGGGTCACAGGTTCGAGTCCTGTAAGCGGCACCACCTTCCCAAACCTGTGTCGCCGCCGCCCATCCGCCTCGAAAAGCGGCGCTGGGCCTTGGGGATTGCGCCTTTTGTGGAAGGCGTCTCCCGATTTCACGACCGGCTCGTGATCTGTTGCGGTTCTTCCAAGAAACGTTCAAAAGCTTCTGCTAGTGTGCAGTGCAGCAAATCCCTCGCCTGACAGGTGAGCGCCAGGGGCGCCCGACTTTCGGATCGGGTGGCCGGATGCCTGGTTCTTATGGTCAAGCTAGCGGTGTCATCTTGGCATGTTGAGACAAACGACGCCGACATCCGTTGATGGACAGTGGAGAGTCATCGCTCTTCTGTACGAGGCAAAACGTCGGCAGATATGGTAAATTTCGCGCTGTATAATGCTTCAAGTTTAGTCTGACGTCGGTCTTTTGCCTTGGAATGCGTCAAAAAAGCATCGGATAGGCTGTTTCGCGCACCAAGATGCTTAACTGGTCGTAAATAGTGCTGGAGTGTTGGCCGTCACGGCACTATGGTCCGGCGAAATTCAATACCGAGAGGGGCTCCGCCATGTTCTCACGTAAATTTGGCGTTGTTGTAGCCGTAAATATCGCAATGGTTGTGTCCCCGGTGATCGGGGGCGTGGCTTTCGCGCAGGTCGCCAGCGTCGCGACCGCGCAGAGCCTGCAGGGCGTGATTTCCACCGCGGCCCGCACCGCGGCCGCCCAGAGCGGCTTCCAGGCCCTGGCCGCGGATGCGAAGACGGCGGCGATCGTGACTTCGGTCTCGAACGCCCTGTCGCTGAGCGGCGCGTCTTCCGAAGTGATCGCCGACGCGCTCATCCAGGCGGTCGCCGACGGCACCATCAGCGCCGGCGTGGCCCTTTCGGTCGCCGCCGCGGTCGCGCCGGACATGGCCGCCAAGATCGCCGCCGCGCCGGCGGTGGTCGCCCAACTGTCCAGGACCGGCCAATCGGCCACCGTCACGGCGTCGACCAACGCCGCCGGCGGCGTCAGCGTCCTGGTGGGTCTGACGGGCGCGGGCGGCGGTGGCGGCGGGACGGCCGCCTACGATCCGTGCGCCGGCGTCATCGCCGCGTATTGCGGCGGCTAACAACGGCGGTTCGAGCCGGGTCCGCGTGTGTTTGTTGCGGACCCTGAGGGCTTCGCCGACCGAAAAAGGTGGGGATTTAATCGATGAAACTTCTGACTTCCGCTGCCACGGCGGCGTTCTTCATGCTGGTCGTTCCGCATGTCGCGAGCGCCCAGGACCTGGGCTCGAACTTCAAGCGGGACCGCAACGTGACCGTCCGCGAGCGTCCGCGCCCGGACTACGAAGCCAAGGGCATCAAGGCCGGCGGCTTCACGGTCTATCCGCGCGTGACCGGCAGCGTCGAGCGCAACGACAACATCTACGCCACGGCGATCGCCGAGCAGGACGACACCATCTGGCGCGTGAAGCCGGAAGTGGCCATCCGTTCGGACTGGTCGCGCCACGCCCTGGGCGCGTTCGCCTCGGCCACGATCAATCGCTATTCCGACTTCGACACTGAAAACACCGAGGAATACACGGTGGGCGTCAACGGTCGCGCGGACATCACGCGCGGATCGAACGTCACCGGCTCGCTGCAGTATCAGAAGCGGACCGAGCCCCGGACCTCGCCGACCTCGCCCCTCGCCGCCGCGACGCCGGTCGAATACAGCCTGGTCACCGGCAGCGTGATCGGCGTCAAGGAATTCAACCGCATCCGCCTGACCGGCCGCCTGAACGACCGGAACTACAACTACGACGACGTGCGCAACATCGCCGGCGGCGTGCTGGACCAGGACGCGCGCGACCGTAACGAAATCTACTACGGCCTGAAGGCGGAATACGCCGTCAGCCCCGACACCGCGCTGTTCGGCTCGATCGTCGGCAACACCAAGAACTACGACCTGGCCACCTCGGGCCGGGATTCGGACGGCTACTCGGCCACCGTCGGCGCCAACTTCGAACTCTCCAGCCTGGTGCGCGGGGAAATCGAGATCGGCTACATGGACCAGAGCTACGACCTCCCGATCTACGACGACATCGACGGCGTCAGCGCCAAGGCCGAGGTCGAGTGGTTCCCCACCCAGCTGACCACGGTCACCTTCGACGGTTCGCGGACCATCGAGGAAGCGGTCGCGACGGGGTCGCAGGGCTACATCTCGAACAACGTCTCGGCCTCGGTCGATCACGAGCTGCTGCGTAATGTTCTGCTGTCGGCGGAAGCCAGCTACGGCAAGGACGACTATCAGTCGATCGATCGTAACGACAAGCGCACCGGCGCCAGCGCCGGCGTGACTTATCTGATCAATCGCAATGTCGGCGTTTTCCTTACGTACACCTATCTGAAGCAAGAGTCGTCCGGCGGACAACGGGGGTCGTCCTTCTCGGACAACAAGTTGGCGGCCTCAATCGCGCTGCAGTTCTGAAATACGTCTCCCGTAGCGGAGACGCCTGTCGAGAGTATCCATGGACGGTTCAGCCTTCGAGACCCGCAGCGCTTCGGCGCCAGAAGCGGAGACCGCGTCGTTTGATCTGAATGTCCTGATCGCGACGTTCCGTAGGCGGCTTCGTCTCTTCGCGGCGGTGGCGCTGGTCGTCGTCGTCGCGGTGATGCTCTACACGCTGCAGGAGACGCCCCGCTACACGGCGACGGCGCAGGTCATGCTGGACGTGCGGACCGAACAGGTCACCGACATGAGCGCGGTCCTGTCCGGTCTGCCGGCCGACTCCTCGGTGGTCGACACCGAGGTCGAGGTCCTGCGGTCCCGGTCGCTGGCCGCCCGCGTGGTCAAGCAGCTGCACCTCGACGAGGATCCGTATTTCAATCCCTACGCCCCGGGCGCCCGCGGCGGTCGCTCGCTGCTGCCGTTCCTGAAGAAGGCGGCGGCGCCGAGCGCCCAGGTCTCGCCGATCGAGCAGCAGCGCCGGGCCGAGATGGTGGTCGACAACGTCCTGCAGGGCCTGAAGGTCCGCCGGTCGGGCCTGACCTACCTGATCGTCATCGACTACACCCACCCCGACGCGGCACAGGCGGCCAAGCTGGCCAACGCCTTCGCCGACCTCTACCTGACCGAACAGCTCGAAGCGAAGTTCGACGCGACCAAGAGCGCCAACGAGTGGCTCGACGGCCGCGTGGCCGAGCTGCGCGACCAACTGCAGGAGGCCGAGGCGGCCGTCCAGCAGTACAAGATCGCCAACAACCTGCTGAGCGCCGAGGGCGCGACCCTGACCGAGCAGGAGATCTCGGGCCTCAACACCCAACTCGCGACCGCTCGCGCCGAACAGGCCGAAACCGACGCGCGCCTGGCCACGGCCCGCAACCAGCTGGCCCGCGGCAGCAACGGCGAGGATGTTGGCGAAGCCCTGACCTCGCCCGTCGTCCAGCAGCTGCGCAAGCAGCGCGCCGAGAAGAGCGCCGAAGTCGCCGACCTCGCCGGCCGCTACGGCGACCGCCACCCCGACCTGCTGAAGGCCAAGCGCGAGCTGGCCGACATCGACAGCCAGATCCAGGCCGAGATCGGGCGGATCATCTCCGCCCTGGAAGCCAAGGCCCAGGTCTCGCGTCAGCGCACGAACTCGATGGCCGGCAGCGTCGCCTCCTCGCGCGGCGCCCTGGCCGGCAACAACCGCGCCAGCATCCGCCTGGGCGAGCTGCAGCGGAAGGCCGACTCGGTCCGCACGCTGTACGAGACCCTGCTGGCCCGCTTCAAGCAGACCTCGACCAACCAGGGCATCGAGCAGGCCGACGCCCGCGTCGTGTCGAAGGCCAAGATCCCGACCCGGCCCAGCTATCCCAAGCCCTCGCTCAACCTCGCCCTGGGCATGATCATGGCCCTGGGCGCCGGCGCCGTCGCGGTCGTCCTGGCCGAGGTCCTGGTGGCCGGCCTGTTCACCGAGGACGAGGTCGAACGCCGACTGGGCCTGCCCTATCTGGGCTCGGTGCCGCTGCTGAGCTCGGCGGCCGAGGCCAAGATCTCGCGCACGACCAGCCCGGCCGACTACCTCCTGGCCAAGCCGCTCTCCAGCTTCGCGGAAAGCTTCCGCAAGCTGCGCGCCGCGATCCTGTTCTCGAAGGTCGGCGAGCCGACCAAGGTCATCGCCATCACCTCGTCCCTGCCGGGCGAAGGCAAGACCACGACCACCTTCTCGCTGGCCCGGACCCTGGCCAGCGCCGGCTCCAACGTCGTCATCGTCGACTGCGACCTGCGGCAGAGCGCCATCAACCGCTTCCTGAAGGCGCCGCCCTCCGTGGGCCTGCTGGAAGTGCTCAACGGCGTGGCGACCCTCGACCAGGCGCTGATCGACGACGCCAGCGGCGCCAAGATCCTGCCCCTGGCCAAGGCCGCCTACACGCCGCGCGACGTGTTCGGCTCGCCCGCCATGCACCGCCTGCTGGCCGAGCTGCGCAGCCGCTTCGACCTGGTGCTGCTGGACACCGCGCCGCTGCTGGCCATCGCCGACACCCGGGTGCTGGCGCCGTCGGCGGACGCCGTGGTGATGCTGGCGCGCTGGAAGAAGACCCCGGTCAAGGCCATCCTGTCGGCCCTGTCCCTGCTGAAGGGCCGCGGGATCTTCGTGGCCGGCGTGGCCCTGACCCAGGTCGATCTGAAGGCCCAGAGCCGCTACGGCTACGGCGACGCGAACTACTATTACAAGAGCTATCGCAAATACTATGCCGAGTGACGTCGCCGGCCGCGCGGTCTCCAAAGGCCGCGCGGCCCGTCGTCCTCGCAAGCTGATCCCGTCCGAACGGGCGGCGATCGTCGGCCTGCTGGCGGTCGTCTTCCTGGCGGTGCTGGCGTTCGGCGCCAGCGACGTCGCCACCGCCGCGGTGTTTTCCGGAGTCTACGCCCTGTTCCTGCTGGGCCTGGTGGCCCTCTGCGGCTGGGCCCGGCGCGACGTGGGGCGGCTGGCGGGCCTGCGGATCCAGGCGTCGCTGTTCCTGGTCCTGCTCCTCGCCGTCCTCTGGCCGCTGACCCCCTGGGGACCGGGCGGGCCGCACCCGGTGTGGCGCTACCTCGCGCCGAGCGGCGGCAGCCTGACGATCGACCGCTCGGCGGTCCTGCTCAACATCCTCCAGTTCCTGGGCCTGGCCTGCCTGTTCCTGGCGGCCCGGATCATCGGCAGCTCCGAGCCGAGAGGCCGCTGGTTCTTCCGGATCGCGGTGCTGGTGATCGGCGCCTACGGGGCCATGGCCTTCGTCGACTATGTGGCCCAGCGCGGCGCGCCCCGACTGACGGCGACCCTGCTCAGCCCGAACACGGCCGCGACGGTGTTCGGCGGCGGCCTGCTGCTGGCCCTCGCCGCCCTGGGCAACCGGCTGCGCCGGCTTTCGGGGCTGTCGGCCCTGATGCGCGGCGACATCGAGGCGACGGCCAGCCTCGCCGCCGCGGCGGTGATGGCCACGGCCCTGCTGCTGACGGCGTCGCGGGCCGGCGCGGCCGCGACCCTGGTGGCGGTCGCGCTGTTCCTGGTCTGGGAAGCCATCGCCCAGCGGCAGAAGCTGAAGGTCGCCACCCTGCTCGGCGGGCTGGCCCTGGTTCTGTTCGTGGCGGGCCTGGCCCTGCGCAGCTTCAACCCGTTGGCCGACCGCCTGGAACTCGCCAACGGCGACGTCGCCGTGCGGGCGGCGATCTTCGCGCCCCACTACGAGGCCTTCCTCTCCAGCCCGTGGTTCGGCTTCGGCCTGGGCAGCTTCGTCAGCATCAACCAGCTGATCACCACCAGCGCCTCGTTGCCGACCCTGTTCAACGTCCGGGCGACGCATAACCTCTATCTGCAATGGCTGGAGGAGGGCGGCGTCGTCGGCTCCCTGGCCATGCTGGCGCTGTTCGTCGCGATCATCGCGCCCGTCGTGAAACGCGGCCTGCAGCCCGGCGCGGTCGGCGCCTGGTCGCGCGCCGTCGTCTGCGGGGCGGTGCTGTTCCTGCTGCACGGGATCACCGACTTCGCCCTGCAGGTCCCGGCGGTCCAGGCCCTGGCGGCCATGGTCCTGGGCGTCGCCGTGTCGCTGGGCGCCGGCCGTACGCCCGGGTCGTCCCACGCGGCGCGGCCCTGGCCGATCTGGGGAGCCCAGGCCCTGGCCGGCGGCGTCGGCCTGGCCGCGCTCCTGACGGCGCCGCCCTTGCTGGCGGCCAAGCTGGGCGGGGACCTGTCGGCCTGGCCGACCGCGCCCGCCGAGGCCCTGGCGGCCGGCATCGAACGCGGACTGGCCCAGTCCCCCTCGCCGGCGCGGCTGACCGCGCTGAAGCGTCTGAGCGATCGCGAACTGGACCTGCGGCCGGCCTCGGGCTCGGCCTGGCTGCGGCTGGCGGCGATCGAGGCCGCCCGGGGCGACCAGGCGGCGTCGAACCTGGCGCTGGAACGCTCCTTCGCCGTCGCGCCGCTGCAGAGCAGCCTGTTCACGCGCCGCGCGGTGTTCGCCTACGAGCACTGGGACGTGCTCAGCCAATCCGCGCGCGAACAGACGGTCTATCAGCTGCGGGCGGAATGGATGCGGGTGCCCTACGCCAAGCCCCTGATCCAGATGGCCAACCAGTTGCGCAATCCCGCCGGCCGCGTCGGCCTGGCCCTGCAGATCGCGGTCCTGCGGATGCAGCATCCGCCGCCGCCGCCGAAGGCGCGGGTTTCGAACTAGAGGATCGCGGAAGGTCGGCGCTCAGGCGGCCGAAGGCCTCGTCCGTGGACGGCGCGACGCGGGCGCGAGCCCTGCGCCGCGCGTGACGCCTCAGTAGGCGTTCTCGGCCAGCAGGAGGTGGGGGATGGTCATCAGCATGATCCGGATGTCGGACATCAGGGTCCAGCTGTCGATGTAGTCGATGTCCGACTTCACCCGGTTGGCCATGTCCTCGATGTCGTTCGTGGCGCCGCGCAGGCCGCGGATCTGGGCCAGGCCGGTCAGGCCGGGACGGGCTTGGAAGCGCAGGTTGTAGGTCGGGATCAGCGTCTCGTAATAGCGGTCGTGCGCCTGGGCGTGCGGCCGCGGCCCGACCAGCGACATGTCGCCCTTCAGGACGTTGAGCAGCTGCGGCAGCTCGTCGACGCTGGACGAGCGCACCAGCTTGCCGATGAAGGTGATGCGATCGTCCTGGCGCTGGGCCTGGACCACCTTGTCGCCGTTCTCTTCGCAGCGCATCGAGCGCAGCTTGTAGATGGTGAAGGTGCGACCGTTCAGTCCGCCGCGGGTCTGCCGGAAAAGGGCGGGCCCGGGGGACTCAAGCTTGATCATCGCCGCGACGATCAACAGCAGCGGCGCGAAGAAGATGAGCAGCAAGCCCGCGACCAGAATATCGAAGCACCGCTTAAAAGGGTCCGTGGCCACCGGAGGAGCCATATCAACGCCGTCTCGCTGCAACGCTTCTGTATTAAAACTTCCGGTCATTAATCGATCTCCCGGACGCCGTGTCGATCCTGAAGCTAGCCAACGCCGTATCCCTACCGCACCGCAGCGACATCGTCGCTCATAAACTGGAGCTTAACCATAAAATATAATAAAGATGCGTAAGGGATGTTCGTTCACGGCCTCTTAGCCAGCTTTCTGTAGGGTCAGTGCTAAGAGGAGCATCCACCAATGCCGACGATCGTGGCTGATATCGATATCCGTTCGAGCTCTACGCTGGGCGCGGCCAAGTCGCGCCGGCTTCCGCGTCTGATCGGTCTGGGCGCGGCCGCCTTGGTCAGCCTGGCGCTGTGGTGCGGTCTCTTCGCGATCATCGGCGCGCTGCGCTAGCACGCCGCGCGACCCTCGCGGGTCCTTCGCACAATCAACCTAATTCGAACGCGTCGACGAATCCGTCGGCGCGTTTTTCGTATGCGGCGGTCGCCGCGCCGCGACTCCGGTCGAAACGCGAAACGCCGGCCACGAGGGCCGGCGTCTCCAAGTCATCGTTCGTGCTCGCGCGCGAGGCGCCGGTGGCGGACGAGGATCAGCTGATCGACACCCAGTCGGAACCGCCGGCGGTCTGACGTTCCACCCAGCGATAGTTCAGGTCCTGCCAGGGCGTGGCCCAGGGCGTCAGGTTATCCAGCACCATGTCGCCGCTCTCCATGGCGACGATCAGCACCGCGTGGCTCTCGCCGCGCGCCGTGACGGCGACGGCCATGGACAGCGACTGGGCCGGCACGCCCGCGGCGATCAGCCGGCGGCGCTTCTCCAGGGCGTAGTCCTCGCAGTCGCCGTACATCTTGCCGTCGATGACCCGGGGCAGGGACCAGTATTCCAGCAGGCCGTAGAGATCGAAGTCGTCGGCCTTCTGGACGTCCTTGTTCACTTCGCGATTGATGATGTTGATCAGGCGAAGCTTGTCCTTGGCGACCAGGCGCGGGCCCGAGGCCTCGGCCAGGGCGACCGGGGCCGTGGCCGTGGCCGGGGCGGCGGGGCGCATCTCGCCGGCCGCCACGAAATCGGCGTCGATCGCGGGGCGATAGGCCGCCAGTTCGCTGAAGGCGATCAGGGCGGGCGCATCCGCGTCGGTTTCCGCCGTGGCTTCGGCCCCGTGCGGGACGCCGCCGCGCCAGCCGCCCAGCGACGAGGTCGCCAGGATCGTCGAGGACGCGAGGGCGGCCGTCTCCTGGGCGCCGGCCGGACCGCACGCGGCGCTGTCGCGTCGGCACAGGTCGAGGAAGCCCGGCGGCGCCGACACGGCGGCCCCCTGAGGCATGAAGGACCGCGAGCCGGCATGAGCCATGCCGGCCGCCAAGACCGTCACGCTCAAACTCGCGTACTTAACAAGATGTCGCAGCTTCACAACGACCCCCGACAGAAGAATTGCGGGGGTTAATTTGGCTCTAAACTATAAATTAGCGCCGAAATAACTCAGTTGTTTCCCTTTAAACACTTTTGGTAATCTTGAAATTAACAATAATGAATCAATAAACCGCGTGGTTAAACTTCCGTAAAATAGGTCAATAAATCTTGCGTTAATTTGCGCTGTCGGTGGTTGAAGGGCCGGGGCGTGTGGGGCAAGTTGCCGCCGATGATCGCCCGTGACCGCCGGGCGGCGAGTGATCCGGCAATGCCCTTCAAGTTCTTCTCCTCGAAAACGCAGTCGAAGCCTTCGGCGCCCTCCACCGGAGGGCGGCTCGTCTATGCGATCGGGGACGTGCACGGTCACCTGGACCTGCTGGACCAGCTGCTCGACCTGATCGTGCAGGACGCCGCCGCTTCCGGGCGGGACCAGGTCCCGGTGCTGATCCTGGTGGGCGACTATGTCGACCGGGGGCCGGAGTCGCGCGGCGTGATCGATCGCCTGATCGCCCTGGGCGAGGCGGCGGCGAATCTGGGGCGGTTCGAGGCGCGCTTCCTGCTGGGCAATCACGAGCAGACCCTGCTGGCCTTCCTGGAGAGCCCGGAGGGCGGCCCCGCCTGGGCGGAATTCGGCGGCGGCGAGACCCTGGCCTCCTACGGCGTCGCCCCGCCGCCGGGGCGTGGAGACCCCGAGAGCTGGAAGGCCGTCCAGGCCGAGTTCCGCGGCAAGTTCCCGCCGCAGCACGAGGCCTTCCTGCGCCGCCTGGAGCTGTCGGCCCGCTACGGCGACTATCTGTTCGTCCACGCCGGCGTCCGGCCGGGCGTGCCGATCGAGCAGCAGGACCCCGAGGACCTGGTCTGGATCCGGGGGGATTTCCTCTCCGAACCGCACCGGCTGGGCTGCGTGGTCGTGCACGGCCACACGCCGAGCGAGACGCCATTTTTAGGCCCGGATCGCATCAATATTGACACGGGCGCCTACGCGACCGGCGTGCTGACGGCCGTCAAGCTTTCCGGCGAGGCGCCCGTTATTCTTAATGCACGAAAGATCCGCCGCCCTTAAATCGCCGACCTTGTCCTGACCAAGTGTACGTGCGATGAGGCCATTCGAGGGACTTGTATGTTCAGAGACTCGACCAAATGAAAATTGTGCGACTGATCGCCAACAGCGCTCTGGTTTTACTCGCCAGTATTCTGGTCTCGATGCCGACGCTTGCTCTGGCGCAAACCGCGACGCCGCCCGGCGCCGTCATTGACGCCAGCGTCGTGGACTACAAGCTGGGCTCGGGCGACAAGATCCGGGTCACCGTCTACGGCGAGCCGTCCCTGTCGGGCGAGTTCTTCGTCAGCGGAAGCGGCATGACCTCGCTGCCGCTGATCGGCGACGTCAAGGCCGTGGGCCTGACCGTTCGCGAGTTCCAGGACGCGGTCCAGAAGGCCCTGAGCGACGGCTACCTGCGCGAGCCGCGGGTGAGCGCCGAGGTGCTGAACTTCCGGCCGTTCTACATCCTCGGCGAGGTGATGAAGCCGGGCACCTATCCCTACACCTCGGGGCTGACGGTGCTGAACGCGGTGGCGACCGCCGGCGGCTACACCTACCGGGCCGAGAAGAAGCAGGTCTTCATTAAGCACGACGGCCAGACGACCGAGACCAAGATGCCGCTGGAGCCGTCGACCACGGTGGCCCCGGGCGACACGATCCGCATCGGCGAACGCTTCTTCTAGGATCGGATTTCGGTCCAGCACTTCATTCGGGCGCTTCCGCGATCGCGGGAGCGCCCGATGTCGTTTTGGGGCGTGGGCGGATTCGGAACGTCCGCCCGGCGTGGCTTCCCCCAGATTGTCCACGCCCGGATGCAACCTCGCGACGTTGCGACCCAGCGTCGCGCCGCCGGGTTTCGCCGCGCTGCGACAAAATGTCCGTTGGCGGAGGATTGAACGGCTCCGCTTGGCCCGGTTTCAGAATTTGAAGTCCGCGGAACGTGTCATTTCATCAGAAACCAAAGTCCAGAACGGGGATGATCGCCTTCACTTTAACTGTTGAAGAACATGTTGCATCGCGATGCGATGCAATTAAATGCGTATTCGCCGGGTGATATGATCTCCTATACAAGATATATCTTGGTTGTATTGCAGTCATAGTGCCTTTGTCGGCTACATTACATAAGAATATATCGACGTTATCCGATTTCCGGTTATAGCCTTGTTTACGCCTCCCGCGACATCAGCCTCCTCATGAAGCCCGGAAGAATTTCGGGCAGGGGATACAAGAATGTCGAAAAGAAACACTCGGGGCGTTGTCGCGCTCTGTGCACTGGCCCTCGCCGCCGCGCCGCTGAGCGTGGCCCACGCCGACGCCGCCAAGGACGTGCAGGTCGCCGGCCGAGCCCTGACCTTTCTCGAGAACGGCCCGACCGGCAAAGCCGTGCTGGGCGTGGTCTTCGATCCGTCCAAGCCCGCCTCGGTCGCCGAGAAGAACGCCGTGATGGCCGCCATCGGCGGCGGCATGAGCGCCGGCGCCGTGACCCTGACCGCCAAGCCGGTCGAAGCCTCGGCCGTCCCGGGCGTCAGCGGCGTCGCCGCCCTCTACGTCACCACCGGCGTCAACGTCGGCGCGGCCGCCAAGGCCAAGAAGATCATCACCATCGGCTCGGACACCTCGTGCGCCACCAGCGGCGCCTGCGTGATGAGCGTGTCGGCCGACCCGAAGGTCGAGATCGTCGTCAACCGCGCGGCCGCCGCCGCCGTGGGCGCGGTCTTCAAGGCCGCCTTCCGCATGATGATCCGCGAAGTCTGATCCCGTCCGAGCCCAGAGAACCAATCATGAAAAAGACCCTCCTGGCCGGCGTTTCGGCTACCTTCATCCTCTCCATGGCCGCCACGGCCGCCCACGCCCAGTCGATCGACTACGGCGCGATGGAGCAACTGTTCAACGAGCCGGTCACCACCAGCGCCACGGGCTCGCCCCAGCGCTCGACCGAAGTGCCGGTCGCGATGGAGATCATCTCCGCCGACGACATCAAGCGCTCGGGCGCCGTCGACCTGCCGACCATCCTCAGCCGCGTGGCCGGCCTGGACGTGCTGAACTGGGGCGCCGGCGCCTCGGACGTCAGCGTCCGCGGCTATGACCAGGCGATGTCTCCGCGCCTGCTGGTCCTGATCAACGGCCGCCAGGTCTATCTGGACCACTACGGCTACACCGCCTGGGCCACCCTGCCGGTGCAGCTGTCGGAAATCCGCCAGATCGAAGTCGTCAAGGGCCCCAACAGCGCCCTGTTCGGCTTCAACGCCGTGGGCGGCGTGGTCAACATCATCACCCAGAACCCGAAGTTCGACAGCGCAGGCTCGATCAACCTGACGGGCGGCACGAACGGCTACGGCGAACTGTCGGTGGTCAAGTCGGTGAAGCTGGGCGACCGCTTCTTCGCCCGCCTGTCGGCCGGCGCGGCCCAGATGGACGAGTACGGCCGAGCCGGCTCGACCGTCCTGGCCAGCCAAGTGACCGATCCCGCCCGGGTCTCGGCCAACCTCGACACCATCACCCAGCTGACCGAGAAGACCGAACTGCGGGTCGAAGGCTCGTGGTCGAACGTCCAGGTCAGCGAGGCGGTCTCCAACTACAGCTACTCGCCCAGCAAGTACGTCACGACCTCGGTCAAGGCGACCCTGGCGTCCGACACCAAGCTGGGCCTGCTGCAGGCCTCGGCCTACGAGACCAACCTGACCGCCAAGCAACTGGTCGCCAGCCAGCAGGCGCGCTTCGAGAACAAGCTGGACGTCGTCAGCGTCCAGGACCTGTTCAAGATCGGCGCGCAGCACACCTTCCGCATCGGCGGCGAATACCGCAAGAACGAGGTCAACACCGCCCCGCTGGCCGGCGGCCAGCTGAGCTACGAGGTCGTCTCGGTCTCGGGCATGTGGAACTGGGCGATCAGCGACAAGCTGGCCGTCACCGCCGCCGGCCGCTACGACGACCTCTCGCTGTCGCGTGAAGGCACGTTCCCGGCCGGCTATCCGGCCGTGACCAACGCCTACTGGGACCGCTCGATCAAGAAGGCGTCCTACAACTTCGGCGCCGTCTATCGTCCGACCCAGGCCGACACCTTCAAGCTCACCGCCGCGCGCGGCGTACAGGTTCCGACCCTGGTCGACCTGGGCGCGGTGCAGCTGCGCGCCACGGCCGGCCCGTACACCGTCGGCGTGATCGGCAACCCGACCCTGGCGCCGTCGATCGTGACCAACTACGAGATCGGTTACGAGCGTCCGCTGCCGGGCCTGGACGCCAAGGCCGGCGTCAGCGTCTTCCGCCAGAAGACCGAGGACGTGAAGGGTCAGCCCACCTCGGGCCAGATCGACGTCATGCCGACCGCGCCGGGCGTCCTGCCGCTGCTCAGCTATCGCAACATCGGCGACAGCAAGATGTGGGGCGTGGAACTGACGGCCTCGGGCAAGATCGAGGGCGGCTTCCACTGGAGCGGCGACTGGACCTTCACCGACGTCGACGACGAGGCCGCCGCCGGCTTCTCGCCGCAGGTCCGCCTGGCCGCCTTCTCGGCCACCACGCCGGAAACCCGCGCCAACGTCTCGTTCGGCTGGGCCAACGCCCAGTGGGCCGCCGACGGCTTCTTCCACTACACCGGCGACCACAAGGCCTATCTGTCGACCGGCGCGCTGGTCAGCGTTGAGGACTACGTGACCCTGGGCGGCCGCGTGGCCCGCACCTTCGACCACGGGATCACCCTGGCGGTCAGCGGCCAGAACCTGACCGACGGCCATCAGCGCCAGACGGCGGGCCTGGAAGTCGAGCGTCGCGCCTTCGTGACCCTCAGCAAGGCCTGGTAAGCGTCTCGCTCACCGGAAACGAGGAGGGCCCCGTCGCAGGACGGGGCCTTTTTTGTTTGGGCCCGGCCCGCAAGGGGCGAGGGCGCGGCCTTTCGCCTCTTGCGGGCGGCGTCAGGAAGCGCGATCACCGGGAATACAAGCAATGACACCGGTTAACCTGGCGGTCGCCAACGGCTGCTAGGACGGGGTCAACAAGATCTGTCTGGGGAGTGACATCAGGTGACCAAGGCGCTTTTCCTGGCCTCGGCCTGTTCCTTGATCCTGGCCGGCGCGGCCCAGGCCCAAGTCCAGGCCAAGCAGCCCGCCCTGCTTTTCCACGTCTCGGCCGACAAGGGGCTGAACGCGGACGTCGCCGTCGGCGACCCGATCCCCAACTTCGCCGACAAGGTCACCCCCATCGCCGACGGCAAGGCCGGCAGGGGGCTGCACGCCGAGGACGACGGCGTCCTGTCGTGGAACGCCCCCGGCAACATCCAGGCCCAGCGCGGCACCCTGTCGTTCTTCTGGCGCTCGGGCTATCCGGTCGGGGTCGCGCCCTTCGTGATCTTCCGCGTGGGCTACGCCGACCACACCAGCTGGGACATGGCCTTCCTGCGCATCGACTGGAACGGCCACGGCTACGACGCCTTCGTCACCGACAACGGCCTGGCCCGCACGCGGGTGTCGTTCAAGCTGGACAAGCCGCCGGCCCCCGACGCCTGGACCCACCTGGCCTTCACCTGGGACGAGACCCAGGGCGTGCAGCTGTTCGTCGACGGCAAGCCGGCGGCCCGTAAGGAGACCAAGGCGGTCTACGACGCGGGCCTGGACCAGTTCGGCATCGCCGGCCGGGTGGTCGCCCCGCACCAGGTGCAGAGCCGCTACAACTTCCTGCGCGGCGGCGACATGGACGAGATCCGCATCTACGACCGGGCGCTGGACGCCACGGCCGTCGCGGCCCTGGCCCGCAACGAAGCCCCGGCCGCGGCAGACCCGGCGGTCAGCCTCGACGATCCGGCCATCCGCGCGGCCTGGCGCCAGCGCTACGGCTGGAACCGCCCCGCCGACCTGCCGCCCTACCTGGCCGACGCCTCGACCCGCATCCGCAAGATCGAGTTCGCCGACGCCAAGGACCTGAAGGAATGGATGTGGAAGGGTACGGACGGGATCTCCGAAACCACCTGGCCCGGCGTCTACAACCGCTCGCGCCTGCCCGGCCGCAACGACTATTTCCAGCTGCCCGACTGGAACGTCTATGTCGACGGCGGCAAGACCCTGCGCCTGGCCCTGCCCGACGAGCCGGTCAACCGCGTCGAGATCCAGGGTCCGGCCTATGGCGACCTGAGCTGGGCCGCCTCTGACGGCGCGAAGGGCGCCAAGCTCGCCACGCGCGCCAAGGACCAGCAGCGGACCGTGACCAGCTTCGCCCAGCCGCTGAAGGGCGGGGTGCTGAGCTTCACCAACGTGGCCCAGGAGACCCCGATCCAGGAGATCTGGGCCTATGACGTCTCGGCCGGCCAGGAGCCGAAGGACGCCTTCAAGATGAGCTACACGGTGCGGGTCGACGCCGCGCCGGACTATCTGAACCTCAAGGACCTGAACGGCTACATCGCCGGCCGCTTCCCGGCGGCCGAGCGCTCGACCGTGGTCGCCCTGCCCGAGGGCGCGCCCAGCCGCAAGCGCGCGGGCGGCGAGGCCAAGGGCCTGCCGATCGTCCACGTCCTGATCCCCTCGGGCTTCGGCGACGCCCCGGCCGCCCAGGCCCTGGCCCGCAACTGGGCCTATGGCTGGGAGAACGCCCGCGACGGCCTGGACGGCATCGCCATCGACATCCCGGCCCTGAAGGTCACGGCCGATGACGGCGGGCTGGTCCCGCTGAACATCCAGGTCAAGGACCCGATCTGGCCGGGCCGCAACATGATCGACGTCAGCGTCTCGGTGAAGCCGGGCGAGGCCCGCACCGTGTGGCTGGACCTGCGCGACCGCATCCTGACCGGCGACAGCCTGTACCTGACCATCGCCGCCGACAGCCCCGACTTCGACGCCAAGGCCCTGGACGGCGCCAAGATCCGCCTGGTGCTGAAGGACCGCGACCAGGCCAAGGCCGAGCACGTCGCCGATCGCCTCAACCAGGTGAAGGACAACTGGGCGTTCCTGGTCGAGGAGCACACCACCTCCAAGCGCCAGGGCCTCTATCGCCGGCTCTACGCCGACATCTCCGACCTGCTGCGCGTCGATCCCGACAACCAGATCGGCCGCGAATACTGGGGCGACATCACCTATGGCAGCCAGGGCTGGCCGGCCTTCGACCAGCCCAAGGCGCCGGCGGGCGTCCCGCTGTGGGCCTTCCGCCAGACGGAAGACCTCAAGCAGGTGACCCAGTTCGTCGACTGGTGGATCGACCAGCGCCAGGTCGAGTACGGCGACTTCGGCGGCGGCATCTCCGACGACACCGACCTGACCCAGCAATGGCCGGGCCTGGCCCTGATGGGCGTGCAGCCGGACAAGATCACCGCCTCGCTGAACCGCCTGACCGACGCCGTCTACAAGAACGGCATGTTCACCAACGGCCTGTCGACCATCGTGACCGACGAGCTGCACGCCTACGAGGAGGGCATCAACAGCAACTCCGAGGCGATGTACGTGAACTACGGCGACCCGCTGGCGGTCGAGCGGCTGTTCACGACGGTCAAGGCCCTGCCGCGGGTGATCGACAAGAACCCGGCCGGCCACGTGCACTTCAACACCAACTGGTACAGCGGCGCGCTGTCGTACCGCGAGGGACCGTGGGAGTGGCAGAAGCCGTACTCGTTCGGCGTCGTGCACCCCGCCATCTTGATCGGCGACTACAATGGCGACCCGACCGCCCGCGACCTGGTGATCGGCCTGGCCGACGGCTACCTGGCCCACGCCAAGCCCGACGGGACCCTGCCCAACGAGATCAACTGGCGCAGCGACGCCGAGCGCGGCGGCACGGTGCTGCAAGGCTCGGGCGCCGACGGCCCGTTCCAGATCTTCTGGTCGGCCTGGCGCATGACCGGCGATCCCAAGTACCTGGCCCCGATCAACTGGCGGATCGCCAAGAACGGGATCAAGTCGCTGCAGAGCATCAACGACAACGCCCTCACCGCCATGAACCTGGGCGAGGCCAACAAGGACGCGATCCTGAAGCAGGCCGCCAAGGGCGGGGCGCTGGAGCGCTACGCCGCCTGGACCCTGACGGGCGACAAGAAATACCTGGAGGCGCTCTACGCCGACGAGATCCAGTGGAACGCCCAGCACATGTACATGCACACGGAGGGCCACTGGTGGTCCGACCGCGTGGAGCTGCCCAGCGACGTCCTGCAGCGCTCGCGCCTGGGCGGCATCGCCAACAAGCGCGGCCAGATGACTCCGGGGCAGGTGGTGTCCTGGCGGTTCGACGGCGCCGACGGCACGGACGTGGCGGTGCTGGTCAAGGACGCGACCAAGACAGGCTTCAAGGTCTTGGCCTATAACCTGACCGACCATCCGGTGACCGCGACCATGACGGGCTGGAACGTCGCGCCCGGCCAGTGGAGCCTGGCCCAGGGCGTGGACGCCGACGGCGACGACGCCATCGACGGCGCGGGCGAGACCCGCTCGGTCGCCTTCGAGCGCAGCCTGGGGACCAAGGTCGTCCTGGCCCCGCGCCAGACCACGGTCATCGACATGACGCTGGCCACGGCGGGCGACGACCCGGCCAAGCGGGCGGACCTGGGGATCGGCCGCGGCGACGCGGTGGTCAAGGGCGGGACCGTCACGGTCAAGGTGCACAGCCTGGGGGCGCAGGACGCCGCCGCGGCGCGGCTGGAGTTGGTCTCGGCCGACGGCAAGGTGCTGTCCTCGGCGCCCGTGCCGGTCCTGCGCGCGCCCAAGGACCTGACGCCCAAGACCGCCTCGGTGAAGCTGTCGATCCCGGGCGGTAAGGCGACGGGCCTGCGGGTGCGGATCGTCACGACCCAGCCGCAGATCACGGCGCTGAACGACGAGGTCGGGCTCTAGGGCTAGGACGTTGGCGTTTTGAAACTCAAGTCGTCATCCCGGAAAGCGCGCAGCGCTTGTCCGGGACCCGGGTGAACCGCAACCACGCCAGCCCAGTCCCCTGGGTCCCGGACAGCCCCTGCGGGGCTTCCGGGATGACAACCATCTAGGCGTGGATCTTCTCGGGGAGAGGCCGCTTTCCCGCGCGCCCTAGTCCCAGTCCTTGATCTTCTTCTTCCGCCCCAGGGCGAAGAGGCCCGGATAGGGCCCCTTGCCCGTGCGGTAGAGGCACCAGTCGTCGTCCTTCTTGCAGTCGCCGTCGAAGGCCGCCTTCTTGTCGGGGTCGATGGCGGCGTAGAGCGCCGGGCCGTTCTTGTGCCTGGCCCCGATCGCCTCGTTGCAGGCGTCGCGCTCGGCCTTGGTCAGGTGGACGATGTCGGCCTCGGTGCACCCGCTCTCGCGGGCGGCCTGGCGCAGGGCCTCGCCGCCGCCGGTCAGGGTCCCGCGCGCGGTGAAGCCGGGCGGGGCGACGATGGCTCCGGACGCGGCGGGCGCCGGTGAAGGCGCGGGCGCCGGCAGGGACGGGGGCGGCGGCCCCCGGAAGGTCGGGACGTGCAGCGGCGCCGACTGGGGACGAGCGGCGGCGGGATGCTCCGGCGCATGCGCCCGGTCGGGCGCCATCAGCTGGACCACGACGCTGCGCGGCTCGACCAGGACCGGCGGCGCGGGCACCGCGATCAGCAGCGCCCAGCCCAACAGGCCGTGGAAGACCAGCGACGCGCCGCCGACCACCAGCCAGCGTCGCCGGGCGGCGGACTTGGGGCGTCGGCGAGACGGCCGCGTCGCGGGCATGCCGACCTCCTTGGAACCCCCTGGGGACGTCCCGGGGGCGCTCCTCGTCCCGGTCTCCGACGATGATGTCTGTCGAGCCGGTTCTCCGGCGGGATGCGTCAGGGACAGGCTCGATCTCACGGGCCGAGCTCTATCGCCGGCGTGGGGCGGGACCATGGCCGCGACAAGTCGGAGCTGAAACGAACGAAGCCCAACGATCGACGCAAACAAAAAGGCCCGGCGTCGCCGCCGGGCCTTTCCGTTGTCGTCGAAGGCTGACCGCTAGGCGGCGGCCTTCGTCTTGACGCCGAAGCGGCTGTAGAAGGTCTCGCCCTTGGCCGCCATGTCGCGCAGGAGCTGCGGCGGAGCGAAGCGCGCGCCGTACTTCTGGGCCAGGGCGTCGCAGGCCTCGACGAACTTGGCCACGCCCACGCCGTCGATCAGGCTGACCGGGCCGCCGGTCCAGGGCGCGAAGCCCCAGCCCAGGATGGCGCCGACGTCGGCCTCGCGCGGGTCGGTGATGACGCCCTCCTCGAAGCAGCGGGCGGCTTCCACGGCCTGGCGGTAGAGGAGCCGGGTGCGGATCTCCTCGATGCCGGCCTTGTCGACCTCGGCGATCTTGGTCGGCGCCAGCTGGGCCAAGCCCGGCCACAGGGTCTTGGGGCCGTTCTCCGGATAGTCGTAGAAGCCCTTGCCGTTCTTGCGGCCGTAGCGGCCCTCGCCCTCGACCATCTTCTCGATGATCGTGGTGAAGGGGCGCTCCTCGTACTTGTCGCCGAGGTCCTTCTTGGTCTGCTGGGCGATCTTGTAGGAGAGGTCCAGTGCGACGTCGTCGTGCATCTCCAGCGGACCGCGCGGCATGCCGGTGGCCCGGCCGACATTGTCGATGATGGCCGGGGCGTAGCCGTCGGCCAGCAGCTCCATGCCTTCCTGCACGAAGGTGCCGAAGCAGCGGCTGGTGTAGAAGCCGCGGCTGTCGTTGACGACGATCGGGGTCTTCTTGATCTTCAGGACGTAGTCGATCGACTTGGCCAGGGCTTCCTGGCTGGTCTCCTCGCCCATGATGATCTCGACCAGGCCCATCTTGTCGACCGGCGAGAAGAAGTGGATGCCGATGAACGAGGCCGGGCGGACGCTGGCCTTGGCCAGGCCCGTGATCGGCAGGGTCGAGGTGTTGGAGCCGAAGATCGCGGTGTCGGCCAGCTGGGCTTCGGCCAGCTTGGTGACCGACGCCTTGACGTCGCGGTTCTCGAACACGGCCTCGACGACCAGGTCGCTGCCCTTGACGTTGGCGTAGTCGGCGGTCGGGTGGATCAGGGCCAGGATGGCGTCGCCCTTCTCCTGGGTCAGCTTGCCGCGCGAGACGGCCTTCTTGACCAGGCCTTCGGCATAGCCCTTGCCCTTGTCGGCGGCTTCCTGCGTCTGGTCGATCAGCACGGTCTCGATGCCGGCCATGGCCTGGACGTAGGCGATGCCCGCGCCCATCATGCCGGCGCCCAGCACGGCCACCTTCTTGACGTCGTAGTGCGGCACGCCGGCCGGACGGCCCGAGCCCTTGCCCAGCTCTTGGAGAGACAGGAACAGGGTGCGGATCATGCCCTTGGCCTGGGGCGACATCATCGTCTTGAGGAAGTAGCGGGTCTCGATGCGGATGGCCGCGTCGAACGGCACCTGCGTGCCCTCGTAGACCGCCTTCATGATGTTCAGCTGGGCCGGATAGTTGCCGTAGGTCTGCTTGCGCAGCATGGCGTTGCCCATGATGAACACCTGGCTGCCGCCGGCCGTGTAGGGGCCGCCGCCGGGGAGCTTGAACTCCTTCTTGTCCCACGGCGCGACGGGGTCGCCCTTGGTCTTGATCCAGGTCTTGGCGGCCTCGACCTCGGTCCCGGCCGGCACGACCTCGTGCACGACCTTGTTGGCCAGGGCCTCGGCCGGCTTCATCGACTTGCCTTCCAGCAGGTACGGCGCGGCGGCCATCACGCCCATCAGGCGCGGCAGGCGCTGGGTGCCGCCGGCGCCCGGCAGCAGGCCGACCTTGGCTTCCGGCAGGGCCAGCTGGATCTTAGGATTGTCGGCCACCACGCGGTAGTGGCAGGCCAGGGTGATCTCCAGCCCGCCGCCCATGGCCAGGCCGTTGATGGCCGCGGCCACCGGCTTGCCGCAGGTTTCCAGGGCGCGGAACGCCTTGTTCAGGGCGAAGCCGGCCTCGAAGGCGGCCTTCAGGCCCTCTTCGCCTTGGCCGCCGCCGCCCAGGCCGCCCGAGCCGCCCAGTTCGCCCAGGTCGGCGCCGGCGCAGAAGCCGGTGGTCTTGCCCGAGGTGATCACCGCGCCCTTGATGTTCGCGTCGGACTTGATGGTCTCGACCACCTCGCCGACTTCCTTGATCACCGAGGCGGTCAGGGTGTTCATCGTGCGGCCGGGCACGTCGAAGGTGACCAGGGCGATGCCGTCGCCGTCGACTTCGATCTTGAAGTTTTCCATTGTGGTTAGCTCCGTGTGTTTTCGGAGGCCTTGGCGGCGGCGTGCCACCAGCCATGGCCGGTTGTTTTGTCGGCGAAGAAGCCGTCCAGATTTTCGGTTCGAACCCAGTCTTCGAGAGCGCGGCGCGGGCCGGCGACTAGCGTGAAGAAGCTGTCCCAGTCGACGACGGCCAGGGCGGTCTTGCCCTGGTCGTAGAACGAGACCCGGTCGGACCAGCCCTCCACCTTCGCGACGGGGACGATTTGTCCGTCGTCGAACTCGGGTTGGACCACGACCTCGGCATGACCCAAGCTCTCGAACCAGCGCCGGAGCGCTGGCAGGAGTAGGGGCTGCATCTGACCCTCGGACGGTAGGAACAGGCCCTCCCGTCGAGCAAAGGCCACGAAGGCGTCCCGCTTGATCTCATGTTGCGGGCGAATGGCCCCGATCAGGCTGAGTTGGACCTCGCAGAGTTCCGCCGCTCCGCCGGTTAGGCCGGCTCGCTCGGCTACCTCTTTCCAGGTCACGGCCTGGAGATCGGCAGGATCGTCGATCTCGTCGGGGGAGACCGCCGAACCTGCGTAGAGCAGGCGGCTGTCGGCCTCGAGAGTCTTCAGGATCCCATCGACAGCGCCGTCGCCCGAGAAGGAGGCCGCCGAGGTGTCACCTTCCGGGATGATCGTGCGGCCTTCCGCGAACGGGTTGCGTCCTTTCACCCGCGCGAACGGATGGAAAGCCACGAACACCGCCTCGAACACGCCGTCCCAGGTGGTCAGGAACGGCGCGTCATAGGACGGATAGGCCATCAGAGGATCGAAGACCGGCGCGGTCATGGCTTGGGTTCGTCCGCTCTTAGACGCGTTCGATGACCGTGGCGGTGCCCATGCCGGCGCCGACGCACAGGGTGATCAGGGCGGTTTCCTTGTCCGAGCGCTCCAGCTCGTCGACCATGGTGCCCAGGATCATCGCGCCGGTGGCGCCCAGCGGGTGGCCCATGGCGATGGCGCCGCCGTTGACGTTCATCTTGTCGTGCGGGATGTCCAGCGCCTGCATCATGCGCAGGACGACGGCGGCGAAGGCCTCGTTCAGCTCGTAGAGGTCGATGTCCTTGACCTCCATCTTCAGCTTCTTGAGCAGCTTCTCGGTGACCAGCGACGGGCCGGTCAGCATGATCGAGGGCTCGCTGCCGATCGAGGCCGCGCCCTTGATGCGGGCGCGGGCCTTCAGGCCCAGGGCTTCGCCCATCTCCTTGGTGCCGATCAGCACGCCGGCGGCGCCGTCGACGATGCCCGAGCTGTTGCCGGCGTGGTGCACGTGGTTCATGCGCTCGACCTGGGGGTAGCGCTGGACGGCCACCGCGTCGAAGGCCATCTCGCCCATGCCCGTGAAGGACGGGTTCAGCGAGGCCAGGGTCTGCATCGTGGTGGCGCCGCGGACGGTCTCGTCATGGTCCAGGATGGTCAGGCCCAGCTGGTCCTTCACGCCGATCACCGACTTCTTGAAGCGGCCGTCGGCCCAGGCGGCCGCCGCGCGCTTCTGGCTTTCCACGGCGTAGGCGTCGACGTCGTCGCGCGAGAAGCCGTAGAGGGTGGCGATCAGGTCGGCCGACACGCCTTGCGGCATGAAGTAGGTCTTGAACGCCGAGGACGGGTCCGTCGGCCAGGCGCCGCCGTCGCTGCCCATGGGCACGCGGCTCATGCTCTCGACGCCGCCGCCGATGGTCAGTTGGGCTTCACCGGAAGCGACCTTGGCCGCGGCCATGTTCACGGCTTCCAGGCCCGAGGCGCAGAAGCGGTTGATCTGCACGCCGGCGACGCTCTCGGCGTAGTCGGCGGTCAGGACGGCGGTGCGGGCGATGTCGCTGCCCTGCTCGCCCACGGGGGCGACGCAGCCCAGGACGACGTCGTCGACCTTGGAGGTGTCCAGGCCGTTACGGTCGCGCAGGTTTTCCAGAACCTGGGTGGCCAGGGACAGGGCCGTGATCTCGTGCAGAGATCCGTCCTTCTTGCCCTTGCCGCGCGGCGTGCGCACGGCGTCGAAGATATAAGCGTCGGCCATTGTATGGCTCCTTCCTGCGTAGGCTTGGATGGTTCGTTAACCAAAAAGGCGTCTGATTCCGGGGGATTGGAGATCAGGACGATGACGGCAGCTGAGCGCTCGGCGAACGCGGCCCACCCGGCGGTGAGCGACTTCATCGCGCGCGGCTATCATGTGTTCGGCGGCGGCGTGGACCCGGCGGCGGCGAGCGCCCTGCTGGCCAAGATCCGCGCGCTGCGGACGTTCGATGCGGACCTCTTCCTGTCGGAAGCCGAGTTCGACGCCGACCCGCAATATATAGGGGTGAACCCCGCGCCCGGCAGGAACCTGCTGGAGCGTTTCGAGGACGACCTGGCCTTCGTCGAGAAGGATCCGGCCATCGTCGAGGCCGTGACGGCCCTGCTGGGCGACGACTACGAGATCCTGCTCAAGAAACTGATCTGCGGCGTGCCGGCCAGCGTCGTGCCCGACTGGCTGAAGGCCCGCATCGCCGGCAACCCGGTCAACAACCTGGGCGCCTATGTGCGGCCGCCGTTCCGCGACATCACCTATTTCTACGGCATCGACTTCCACCAGGACCTGATCGACTACAAGGACCGGGAAGCCGATTTCCTGACGCTGTACATCTACCTGCACGACGTGGGGACGCACGACGCCCCGCTGTTCCTGCTGGAGGACAGCCACAAGCTGGGCGGGACGCTGTTCCCGCACGACCTGACCAAGAACGCCGCCCAAAACGGGGAGACCGGCTGGCTGTACCGCGACGGGCGCGGCCACGAGGTCCAGACCCGCCAGCACCTGCTGACCGGCAAGACCGGCTACGCGGCCATGTGGCACGCCTGCACCCTGCATGGCACCCAGCCCGACGCCGCCGACAACGAGCGCCTCAGCCTGCGCTACCTGATAGCCCGCAAGCCGGGCGTCGCCGCCCCGGGCATGGACGCGGTCAACGCCACCCTGCTGGGCCCGCTCAGCCTGGAGGCCACGCGCAAGGACCTGGACGCGCGCGGCGCGGCCCAGATCAAGGCGAACAGCGTCAACAAGGCTTAGGCCCAGGGTCATTCCCTATTTCCACGTCCCGATGGGCGACTTGGCGATCGGCGCGCAGGCCAGGCCCCGGGCGGTGGCCTTGGCGCTGTAGGTGACGCGCTGGCCGAACTCGGGCGCGGGCAGGTAGCAGGCCTTGAAGCCGGGCGTGGTCACTTGCAGCGACCAGTCGGCCACCTTCGAGCGCAGCAGGTTGTTGCACTGGTCGACATTGGCCTTCAGCGGCAGTTCGAAATCGCCGGGCGGCTTCGAGCCGGGCTTCTTGGACACGAGCTTGCCGGAGAAGAACAGCGGGCGCGGACCCGAGGCGCGGACGCAGACGACGGCCGAGCGGCTGTCGACGCCGGGCGCGGCCGGCGGGGCGGCGTGCTGGGCGGGCGGCGGTTGCGGCGGCGGCGCGACGATCAACGGCATCAGCGGGTCTCCTTGCAGGTCAGCGGGCCCAGGAAGCTCTTGCGGTAGATGAAGGTCAGGCGCTCGCCCGGCTTCAGCGGCCGGGTGGGGCGGCAGATCGTCTCGCCGTGATGCTGGCCGCCGCCGACCGACTGGCCGCCGCGGATCACCAGCTGGGGCTTGGCCAGGGTCATGCCGTCGACGTCCGCGCAACCGGTCTGGCCGGCGTCCACGGCCGGGAACGCGGTCTCGGCCAGGGGTTCGCGATAGTTGAGGCTGGTCCCTTCCAGCTTGGCCGAGGTCAGCTTGGAGCGGCCGTCGCGCACCAGACCGGACACGGCCGTCTCGGTCGCGTTGGTCAGGCACAGGACGACGGCGGCTTCGATCAGCATGCTTAGAGCGTCCTCGCGATCAGCAGCTTCATGATCTCGTTGGTCCCGCCGTAGATGCGCTGCACGCGGCTGTCGCGGTACATCCGGGCGATCGGATATTCGTTCATGAACCCGAAGCCGCCGAACAGCTGCAGGCAGCGGTCGACGATCTTGTTCTCCAGGTCGCTGACCCAGTACTTGGCCATCGAGGCGGTGGCGGCGTCCAGCTTGCCGGCCAGGTGCTGCTCGATGCAGTGGTTGACGAAGACGCGGGCGACGGTGCCCTCGGTCTTGCACTCGGCCAGCACGAACTGGGTGTTCTGGAAGTCGAGGATCGCCTTGCCGAACGCCTTGCGCTCCTTGACGTAGGCGATGGTCAGCGCCAGGGCCCGCTCGATGGTGGCGATGCCTTGGACGGCGATGTTCAGCCGCTCCTGCGGCAGCTGGCCCATCAGCTGGAAGAAGCCCTGGCCCTCGTCGGTCCCCAGGAGGTTCTCGGTCGGGACCTTCACCTCGTTGAAGAACAGCTCGGACGTGTCCTGGGCCTCCTGGCCCAGCTTGTCGAGGTTGCGGCCGCGTTCGAAGCCTTCCGCCCCGTCGGTCTCGACCACCAGCAGCGAAGTGCCGCGCGCGCCGGCGCTCGCGTCGGTCTTGGCCACCACGATGATCAGGTTGGCGGTCTGGCCGTTGGTGATGAAGGTCTTGGAGCCGTTGATGACGTACTGGTTGCCGACCTTCTTGGCCGTGGTCTTGATGGCCTGCAGGTCGGAACCGGCGCCGGGCTCAGTCATGGCGATGGCCGCCACCAGCTCGCCCGTGGCCAGGCGCGGCAGCCAGCGCTGCTTCTGCTCCTCGGTGCCGTAATGGGTGATGTACGGCATGACGATGGCGTTGTGCAGGCTGATGCCGAAGCCGTCGACGCCCTTCAGGCCCAGCTGCTCCATCAGCACGACCTCGTGGCGGTAGTCGCCGCCGGCCCCGCCGTATTGCTCGGGCGTGGAGAGGCCGAGCAGCCCGGCCTCTCCCGCCTTGGTCCACATGTCGCGGTCGACGCAGTGGTTCTTGCGCCATTTCGCGACCGTCGTTTCAGAAGCGTGCTCGTCGAAGAACTTGCCGACCGCGTCCTCGAAGATCGCGATGTCCTCTTCGGCCATGAAGGCCGGCTTTTCGACGTTGAGCACGCTCATGATCAGAAGGCCTCCGCGGGCAGCGCCATCAGGGTCGCCGAACCGGTCTTCAGCTTGGCCAGATGCGCCCCTGCGTCAGGCAAGATGCGCTCGATGAAAAATTTCGCCGTGACGATCTTGGTCGTGAAGAAGGGGTCGGTCGATCCGGCGGCGATCTTGGCGTTGGCGGCCTTGACCATCAGGGCCCACATGTAGGCCAGGCCGGTCAGGCCGAAGAGGTGCATGTAGTCGGTCGAGGCCGCGCCGGCGTTGTCGGGGTTCTGCAGGCCGTTCTGCATCAGCCACATGGTGCCGTCCTGCAGCTGGGCCTTCACCCCGGCCAGGGCGTCGATGAACGGCTTCAGCTCGGCGTCGCCGTCGTTCTCGCCGATGAACTGGTCGATCTCCTGGAAGAAGGTCATCACGCCGCGGCCGCCCTTCGACGCCAGCTTGCGGCCGACCAGGTCCAGGGCCTGCACGCCGTTGGTGCCTTCGTAGATCAGGGCGATGCGGACGTCGCGCAGGTACTGGCTGGCCGGGAAGTGCTCGGTGAAGCCGCTGCCGCCGTGCACCTGCATTGCGTCCGAGCAGACCTGGAAGCCCTTGTCGGTCAGGTAGCCTTTCAGCACCGGCGTCATCAGGCCCATATAGTCCTCGGCCTTGGTGCGCACGGCCTCGTCCGGGTGGCTGTGGGCCAGGTCGCCGTGCAGGGCGGTCCAGAACAGGAAGGTGCGGCCGCCCTCGATCAGGGCCTTGCTCTGCAGCAGCATGCGGCGGACGTCGGGGTGGACCAGGATCGGGTCGGCCGGGCCGTCGGGGTTCTTCGGGCCGGTCAGCGAGCGGCCCTGCAGGCGGTCCTTGGCAAAGGCGGCGGCGGCCTGGTAGGCGGCCTCGGCCTGGGCGATGCCCTGAAGACCGACGCCCAGGCGGGCCTCGTTCATCATCACGAACATCAGCTTCAGGCCGCTGTTCTCTTCACCGATCAGGTAGCCGACGGCGTCGTCGTACTGCATCACGCAGGTGGCGTTGCCGTGGATGCCCATCTTCTCTTCCAGGCCCACGCACTTGACGCCCTCGTTGCGGGCGCCGACCGAGCCGTCTTCCTTGGGGAAGAACTTCGGCACGATGAACAGCGAGATGCCCTTCACGCCGGCCGGGGCGCCCTCGATGCGGGCCAGCACCAGGTGGACGATGTTGTCCGACATGTCGTGCTCGCCGGCGCTGATCCAGATCTTCTGGCCGGTGATCTTGTAGCTGCCGTCGCCCTGCGGGACGGCCTTGGTGCGCAGCAGGCCCAGGTCCGTGCCGCAGTGCGGCTCGGTCAGGTTCATGGTGCCGGTCCACTCGCCCGAGATCATCTTGGGCAGATAGGTCTCCTTCTGCGCGTCGGTGCCGCCGGTGTGGATGGCCGAATAGGCGCCGTGGGCCAGGCCCGGATACATCGAGAAGGCCATGTTGGCCGAGCTCGACATCTCGCTGAAGGCCAAGTTGACGACGTGGGGCAGGCCCTGGCCGCCATAGGTCGGGTCCGAACCCAGGCCCGTCCAGCCGCCTTCGCACAGCTGCTTGTAGGCTTCCTTGAAGCCGTCCGGCGTCTTGACCGTGAAGTCGCTGTTCCAGACGCAGCCCTGCTTGTCGCCGACATGGTTCAGCGGGGCCAGGACCTCGCCGGTGAACTGGGCGGCGGCCTCGAGGATCTGCTCGACGGTCTCGAACGGCGCGTCGGCGAAGCCCGGCAGGTTGCCGTGCTGGTCGATGTTGAGCACGTCGCGCAGGATGAAGGCATGTTCGCGAACGGGCGGCTGGTAGGTCATGAAACGGTCCTGGTGAGTCGGATCAGCGGGGGCGGATCAGTGGGGGAGGAGAGAGGTGGCTCCGCGTCTTGCTCCGGTCTTGGAGGAAGAACGCGGAATCTTGTCTACTTGCCCATTGCCGCGTCGCCGTGACCGTCCAGCCGGGCGCGCAGCACCTGGTCGTAGTCGGCCGCGCGGGGCAGCAGGTCGGGGCGGATCTCGGCCAGGCGGCGCTCGAGGCGGGCGCAGGCTTCGCGCAGTTCGATCAGGGCGCCGTCGATGTCCTCGCGCTGCTGCTCCAGCGCGGTGGCGCGTTCGCGGAACTTCTTCAGCGACCGGGCCATCTGGGCCGCGCCGTCGTCGTTCTCGTCGTAGAGGTCGAGCAGTTCGCGGATTTCCGACAGCGACAGGCCCACGCGCTTGCCGCGCAGGATCAGCTGCAGGCGGACGCGGTCCTTGTGGGAATAGACGCGGTTGAGGCCCTCGCGGGCCGGGGTCAGCAGGCCCTTGTCCTCATAGAAGCGCAGCGCGCGAGGCGTGGCTTTGAACTCGTTGCACAGCTGACGGATTGTAAAGGTGCGCTCTGGGCGTCGCAGGTCTGCCAACATTCGAACCCTCCCTGGGCAGGCCCGACTTCTGCGGCCGAGCCGGTTGGTTATCGTCGATCACCATATGCCCGCGACATTCTGTCGTCAACGTTTACGTAAACGTCAACTTGGCCGTGGCGCGATAGGTTTACTTTCCTAGGGACGAGGCATATTTTCCGGGATCACGGCGAGGAGGCCCAAGCCATGTCGTCTCTGTCGCATACCGAGATCTGGACCGCGATCGACGCTCTGGCCGAGCGCTTCGACATGAGCCCTTCGGCCATGGCCAAGATGGCCGGGCTGGACCCGACGGCGTTCAACCGCTCCAAGCGCGGCGAGGGGGACTCCCGCCCGCGCTGGCCCTCGACCGAGAGCCTGGCCAAGGTGCTGGAGGCGACGGGGGTCGGCTTTTCCGAGTTCGCGGCCCTGACCGAACGGGCGCCTCCCGGGCGCGTGTCGGGGCCCAGTCCGCGCGCCGTGCCGCTGATCGGCTTCGCCCAGGCCGGGGCCGAGGGGCTGTTCGACGAGTCCGGCGCGCCGACCGGCGCCGGCTGGGACGAGATCGATTTTCCGGGTCTGGGCGACGAGGGCGTCTACGCCCTGGAGATCACCGGCGACGCCCTGGCGCCGGTGTATCGCGACGGCGACCGCCTGCTGGTCTCGCCGTCGGTCGAGCCGCGCCGGGGCGACCGGGTGGTGGTCCGCACCACCGGCGGGGACCTGCTGGTCAAGGAATTGGCGCGGATCACGGCCCGCAGCGTGGAGCTGGCTTCGCTGGGCGGCGACGGCCGGGTCCAGGCGCTGGACCTGGCCGAGGTGGTGTGGATCGCCCGGATCCTGTGGGCCAGCCAGTAGGCCCCTGGATCTAGATCAGGTGCGCGGGCAGCTGGCGTGCTTGCTTTGCAGCCAGGCGGTCAGATCGCCTTCCCACGGGGCGTCGCACGAGATGTCGACGCGATAGGACTTCCAGTTGTCGTTGTGGGCGGCTTCGACGTGCGCGGCGGGGAACTGGGCGGCCAGTTCGCCGAGCAACGAGTCGAATTCCGAACGGTCGGAAGGGCGAAGGGTGAAGCAAGCCATGAGACTAACCTTGGTTTTGACGCAACCAAACTAGACTCCAAATTGCGGACAGACCCTTAACCGGCAATTTAACTCTTGTTCATCTATCGGGTCACGGTGTCGCAGGCGGCAATACGCGCTCAGGGCGCGGGCGCCGCGGGCAAGATCAACGACCCGGTGGTCAGCAGCGCCGCCACATGTTCGCCGAAGAAGAACAGGACCACGAGCGCGGCCATCGTGAGCGGCCCCAGCACGCGCTCCATCAGGGTCGTCTCCGACCGGTCCCGCACCAGGAACTTGGCCGTCGGGAGGAGGATCATGCAGAGGGGAATGGTGATCAGCCAGCTGTTCGACGCCAGTTGCTCGTGGGCGCTGACGCAGACGTAGCGTCCGTGGTTGACGAGATGGCCGACCGGACAGGCGCTCGGGTCGGCGACGACCGGCTTCGTCCGATACATCAGGCTGAAGAAGCCGAACGTCAGCGGGACCAGCGGCCCGCAGAGGCAGAAGCCGAGGAAGGCGACGTCGCCGAGCGCCCAGCGAAGCCGCTGCGTCCGGTTCGCCACGGCGCCGCTCAGCGCTTCAGGTCCAGCGCGCCGTTGGCGTGCCAGGCCCAGGCGTGCTCGATGATCGCGTCCAGATCGTAGCGCGGCGTCCAGCCCAGCTGTTCGCGGGCCTTGCGGTTGTCGGCCACCAGGCTGGGGGCGTCGCCGGCCCGCCGTCCGGTCAGCTCCAGCGGGAACGGCCGGTTGGATCGCCGCTCGATGGCCCCGACCAGCTCGCGCACCGTCGTGCCCGTGCCGGTGCCCAGGTTGAAGACCGCGCTCGCCTTGCCGTCCAGCAGCCACTTCAGCGCCAGGACGTGGGCGTCGGCCAGGTCCAGCACGTGGATGTAGTCGCGCACGCAGGTGCCGTCGCGGGTGTCGTAGTCGCCGCCGAACAGCATGAACTTGTCGCGCTCGCCCCGGGCGGCGGCGATGGCCAGCGGGATGGCGTGGGTCTCGGGCTCGTGCTTCTCGCCGATCCGGCCGGCGGGATCGGCCCCGGCGGCGTTGAAGTAGCGCAGGGCCACCGAGCGGAAGTCCTTGTAGCGGGCCAGGTCCTGCAGGACCTGCTCGACCATCAGCTTGCTGCGCCCGTAGGGGTTCAGCGGGGCCTGCGGGTGCTTCTCGTCCATCGGCACATAGACGGGGTCGCCGTAGGTGGCGCAGGTCGAGGAGAACACCAGCTTGTCGACGCCGGCCCGGCGGGCGGCCTCGATCAGGGTCAGGGTCCCGCCGACGTTGTTCTCGTAGAAGGCTCCCGGCTCGGCGACCGAGAAGCCCACCTCGATGAAGGCGGCGAAGTGGATCACGGCGACCGGCTTGTGCTTGGCGAACACCGCGTCCAGCCGCGCCGCGTCGCGGATGTCGCCGACCTCGAGCGGGCCCCACTGGACGAACGACTCCCAGCCGTTCGACAGGTTATCGTAGACCACGGGGGTGTAGCCGGCCTCGGCCAGGCGCAGACAGGTGTGCGAGCCGATGTATCCGGCGCCGCCCGCCACGAGAATGGTGTCGCCCAAGATATGGATCCCCAACTGCCTCGAACGGCGAATGAACGCCCGACGCCCCAGCGTCAATGCGTGACGGCGAAAGGACGGGACGCTCGGGGTCCCGCCGCTCGCCGCGTCAGCGTCAGCCCAATTTTTCCTCGATCAGCGCCGTCGTGCGGTCCAGGCCGAAGATCGCCGCGAACGAGCCGAAGCGGGGGCCCTGGCTCTGGCCCAGCAGCACCTCGTAGAGGGCCTGGAACCAGCCGCGCAGCGGGTCGAAGCCGTGGTCCTTGCCGACCGCGAACACCTCGTTCTGGATCAGCTCGGCGTCCTGGCAGTCGGCCGGCAGGGCCTTCAGGCGGGCCAAGAGGTCGACGATCGCCGCGCGTTCCTTGTCGTCGGGCGCGCGGAACGCCTTCGTCGGCTTCACGAAGTCGTCGTAGTAGTTGATCGCGTAGCCGGCCAGGCGGTCCAGCAGCGGCTGGCTCTCGGGCGTGGCGCCCGGGATGTAGCGCGACAGGAAGCCCCACAGGATCGCCTTGTCCGAGGCGTTGGCCGCCGAGACCAGGTTCAGCATCAGGCTGAACGACACCGGCGAGCCGTACTGCGGCGGGCGGCCCGAATGGACGTGCCAGACGGGGTTGTCCAGCTGCTTGACCGGCTCCTGGCGCGGATAGGCGTCCAGCTGCTGCAGGTACTCGTCCGTCGCCTTGGGGATGACGTCGAAATACAGCTTCTTGGCCGACTTGGGGCTCTGGAACATGTAGTACGACAGGCTCTCCGGCGCGCCGTAGCGCAGCCAGTCCTCCATCGACAGGCCGTTGCCCTTGGACTTGGAGATCTTCTGCGAGTTCTCGTCGAGGAAGAGCTCGTAGTTGAAGCCTTCCGGAGGAACCCCGCCCAGCGCCTTGCAGATCTGGGCGCTGGCCTTGACCGAGTCGATCAGGTCCTTGCCGCTCATCTCGTAGTCGACGCCCAGGGCGGTCCAGCGCATGGCCCAGTCGGGCTTCCACTGCATCTTCACGTGGCCGCCGGTCACCGGGACCTCGACCTTGGAGCCGTCCTCGTCCTCGAAGACGATCGTGCCCTTGTCGACGTTGCGCTCCAGGGTCGGGACCTGCAGCACCTTGCCCGTCGAGGGGCTGATGGGCAGGAACGGCGAATAGGTGGCGCGGCGCTCCTCGCCCAGGGTGGGCAGCATGACCTTCTGGATCGCGTCGAAGCGCTCCAGGGCGGTCAGCAGGGTCGCGTCGAACAGGCCGCCCTTGTAGCACTCGGTCGACGAGACGAACTCGTACTCGAAGCCGAAGCCGTCCAGGAACGCGCGCAGGCGGGCGTTGTTGTGGGCGCCGAAGCTGTCGTGGGTGCCGAACGGGTCGCGGACCACGGTCAGCGGCTTGCCCAGGTCCTCGATCAGCGGCTGCTTGTTCTCGATGTTGTCGGGAACCTTGCGCAGGCCGTCCATGTCGTCGCTGAAGGCGATCAGGCGCGTGGGGATGGCGTCGTCGGTCAGGGCGCGGAAGGCGCTGCGGACCATGGTCGTGCGCGCCACCTCGCCGAAGGTGCCCAGGTGCGGCAGGCCCGACGGGCCGTAGCCGGTCTCCAGGATCACCGGTTTGGCCAGGGCCGGAAAGGTCTTCACGGCCTCGTCGGCCTTGCCGCTGTTGATCAGCGTGGAGGCGAGGTCGCGTTCGGCGTCGGTCAGACGCAGGCGCAGGATGCGGGCGAGCAGGGCGCGCGCCTGCTCGAACGGCCAGGCGCGAGCGTCGCGGGCGAGGGGGGAGAGGCCTTCAAACATGCGGGGCGGTATAGGAGGAAGTCGCGACGGTGGCTAGGGCGTGGGAGCTCACCCCCTTGCCTCCACCCGGCGGCTTCGCCGCCTGTCCGCCCCCGTAGGGGGCGGAGCGCTCTTCCCCCTCCGGGGGAAGACACCGCGAAGCGGTCCGTAGGGGGCACGAGTTGACCGCCGCTAGCCCTTCAACGCCGTCGCCACGACCTCGCGCGCCTCGGCCTGCACCGTCTTCAGATGATCCGGACCCAGGAAGGATTCCGCATAGATCTTGTAGACGTCCTCGGTGCCCGACGGGCGGGCGGCGAACCAGGCGTTCCTGGTCGTCACCTTCAGGCCGCCGATGGCCTCGCCGTTGCCGGGGGCCTTGGTCAGGATGTCGGTGATCGACTCGCCGGCCAGGTCCTTGGCGGTGACGTCCGACGGGCTGAGCGCGCCCAGGCGGGCCTTCTGCTCCCGGTTGGCCGGGGCGTCGATGCGGGCGTAGGACGGCGCGCCGTATTGGTCGGTGAGACCCTTGTAGAGCTGGCTGGCGCTCGCGCCCGTCTTGGCCTGGATCTCGGCGGCCAAAAGGGCCAGCAGCAGGCCGTCCTTGTCGGTGGTCCAGACCGAGCCGTCCCGGCGCAGGAACGAGGCCCCGGCCGACTCCTCGCCGCCGAAGCCCACGGAGCCGTCCAGCAGGCCGGGCACGAAATGCTTGAAGCCGACCGGCACCTCCAGCAGACGGCGGCCCAGGCCCGCCACCACGCGGTCGATCATCGAGGACGAGACCAGGGTCTTGCCCACGGCCACCTCGGCGCCCCAGGCCGGGCGGTTGGCGAACAGATAGGCGATCGAGGCCGCCAGATAGTGGTTGGGGTTCATCAGCCCGCCGTCGGGGGTGACGATCCCGTGCCGGTCGGCGTCGGCGTCGTTGCCGGTGGCGACGTCGTATTTCGCCCCGCCGGCCATGATGTCGATCAGCTTGGCCATGGCGGCCGAGGACGAGCAGTCCATGCGGATCTTGCCGTCGGTGTCGAGCGGCATGAAGGCCCAGCGCGGGTCGACGGCGTCGTTGACCACGGTCAGGTCCAGGCGGTGACGGTAGGCGATCGCGCCCCAGTAGGCGACGGCGGCGCCGCCCAGCGGGTCGGCCCCGATCCTCACCCCGGCCGAGCGAATCAGGTCCAGGTCCAGGATCGTCGGCAGGGCGTCGACGTACTGGGCCAGGAAGTCGTGGCGCTTGGCGCCGGCCAGGGCGCGCTCGAACGGGATGCGCTTGACGTCCTTCAGCCCGCCTTCCAGCAGCTGGTTGGCGCGGGCGGCGATCACCGAGGTGGCCTCGCCGCCGGCCGGACCGCCGGAAGGGGGATTGTATTTGATGCCGCCGTCGCGCGGCGGGTTGTGCGACGGGGTCAGCAGGATCCCGTCGGCGCTGCCCGGCGAGCGCCGGTTGTGCTCGAGGATGGCCAGCGACACCGCCGGCGTCGGGGTGAAGCCGTCGCGCGAGTCGATCAGGGTCTCGACCCCGTTGGCGACCAGCACCTCCAGCGTCGTGCGCCAGGCCGGCTCGGACAGGCCGTGGGTGTCGCGGCCGACGAACAGCGGACCGGTGATCCCCTGGCTGGCGCGATACTCCGCGATGGCCTGGGCCACGGCCAGGATGTGGTCCTCGTTGAACGCCGCGTCGAAGCTGGAGCCGCGGTGGCCGGAGGTGCCGAAGGCCACGCGGTGGGCGACATTGGCGGGATCGGGGTGGATCTCGAAATAGGCGCGGGTCAGCGCATCGAGATCGATCAGGTCTTCGGGTCGGGCCTGACGGCCGGCGTGTTCATGCATGCGGGTACCCTTATCGATCACCGGTCTGTGGTTCAACGCCCGGCGCCGTGTCGGACGCGAACGCGGCGACCGGCGCCGCGTGGCGAGGCAGGGGGCTTGTATCGGAGGCTGATGACGATCGCCCGACGCCGGGCGTCAGAACGCCTCGGCCACGATCGACCCGTCCGGCAGCAGGGCCGCGCGCTTGAGGCCGCTGGAGGCGAAGGGCATGGCGACGTTCCCGTCGCGGTCGACCGCGATCAGGCCGCCGTGGCCGCCCAGGTCGGCGACGCCCTGGATGGCGGCCCGGGCGGCGGCCTCCAGGCTCTCGCCGCCGAAGCGGACGCGGTGGGCGATCTGGGCGGCGACGGCGGTGCGGATGAAGTACTCGCCCTGGCCGGTGCAGGACACCGCCGCATGGCCATCGGCCCAGGCCCCGGCCCCGATGATCGGCGAATCGCCCACCCGGCCCGGCAGCTTGCCGAACACCCCGGCGGTCGAGGTCGCCGCCGCCAGCCGGCCCTCGGCGTCGCGGACCACGCAGCCGACGGTGCCGGTGGGCAGGACCTCAGGGGCGTGGTTGGCCTCGAAGGCGCCGGCGTGGGTGAACCAGGTCGCGGGGTCGTCGATGGTCTTCAGCCCCTGCTCGCGGGCGAAGGCCATGGCCCCCTCGCCGGCCAGCATCACGTGCGGCGTCTTCTCCATCACCGCCCGGGCGGCCAGGATCGGGCTCTCGAAGCCCTGCAGGGCCGCCACCGATCCGGCCTTCAGGGTCGCGCCGTCCATCAGGCTGGCGTCCAGCTCGTATTCCCCGTCGGCGTTGGGCGAGGCGCCCTTGCCGGCGATATAGAGGCCGCTGGCCTCCAGGGCGACCACGGTCTCGACCGCCACGTCCAGGGCGCGGGCCCCCGCCGCCAGCCGGTCGCGCGCCGCCTCGACCAAGCCGCGCATGTGGGCGATCTCGACGCCGTAGTCATGGCCGCGCTTGGGCCCGGCGCCGCCGTGCAGGGCGAGAGTAAAACGTTTGTTTGACATTCTGCTTCCTTGGCCGGCGGGCGTGCGCTAGCGTCCGGCTCCTTAACGAAGAACGCGCAACGAAGACAGCGGGAGAGAGACGAGATGAAGGCGGTGCTCAGCAAGACCGTGGGCGGACCCGAGACCCTGGTGCTGGAGGAGCTTCCCGATCCCGTCGCCGGTCCGGGGCAGGTGGTGCTGGCCGTCAAGGCCTGCGGCGTCAACTATCCCGACGTGCTGATCATCGAGGACAAGTATCAGTTCAAGCCCGAGCGGCCGTTCGCTCCGGGCGGCGAGGTCTCGGGCCTGGTCACCTCGGTGGGCGAGGGCGTCACCACCCTGAAGGTCGGCCAGCGGGTGCTGGCCTCGACCGGCTGGGGCGGCATGGCCGAGCAGGTGGCGCTGGACGCCAACCGCTGCACCCCGATCCCCGACAACATGCCCTTCGACGAGGCCGCCGCCTTCATCCTGACCTACGGCACCTCGTACTACGCCCTGAAGGACCGCGGCCGTCTGAAGGCCGACGAAACCCTGCTGGTGCTGGGCGCGGCCGGCGGGGTGGGCCTGGCGGCGGTCGAACTGGGCAAGGCGGCCGGGGCGCGGGTGATCGCCGCCTGCTCCAGCCAGGAGAAGGTCGACCTGGCCATCAAGCACGGGGCCGACGCCGGCGTGGTCTATCCGCGCGGCCCGTTCGACAAGGACGGACAGAAGGCCCTGGCCGAGCTGATCAAGGGCGCCTGCGGCCCGAACGGCTGGGACGTGGCCTATGACGCGGTCGGCGGCGACTATTCGGAGGCCACGATCCGCGCCGCCGGCTGGGGCGGCCGCTTCCTGGTGATCGGCTTCCCGTCGGGCATCCCCAAGATCCCGCTGAACCTGACCCTGCTGAAGTCCTGCGACATCGTCGGGGTGTTCTGGGGCGCCTCGGTGGCCCGCGATCCCAAGGGCCACGTCCAGAACGTCCGCGAGCTGATGGACCTCTACGCGGCCGGCAAGATCAAGCCCTACGTTTCCGAGCGCTTCCCCCTGGCCAAGGCCGGCGACGCCATCGCCCATCTGGCCAGCCGCAAGGCCATGGGCAAGGTCGTGGTCGTCAACGAATAACTTGCGACATCTGCGCGCATGTCGATCGTCGTTCGCCGAAGCGGAAGTCTTCGAAGACTACGATCGACATGCGGCGTCAGGACTTTAAATGGTGAATCGTTCTTGAAACGAAATTTCAAGGTTAAGCGTCGCTAAGCATCCTTCTTGGGAAACGGCTAAGCCTGTTCCTGTAGACCTGTGCTCCAAGTCGTCGGAGTCGGGCCAAGATGTTTCTTCCAGCGAGGGACGCATTCTCTCCAGAGGTGCGTCAGAACTTCCGTCTGAACCGCCGCCCGGAAGAGCGGGTGCAGGTTCTCGGCGGTTCGATGGACTTGGTCCGTCCCGAGGAAGTCTTCCACTTCGTGGCCGGCAAGATCGCCGCGCGCGAAAGCGCCGTGGTCGCCAACCACAACCTCCACAGCCTGTACCTGATCCGCAAGGACGAGCGGATCGCCGAGTTCTTCCGCAAGTCCGACCTGATCGAGGTCGACTCGGTGCCGGTGATCTTCTGGGCGCGCATCGTCGGCCGGGCCAGCCGCCGCTTCCACCGCTGCACCTATCTGGACTGGCGCGACGCCTTCTGGGAGCGGGCCATCCGCGAGAACTGGAAGGTCTTCTTCGTGGGCGGCGCCCCGGGCGTCGGCGAGAAGGCGGCCGCCCGCATCCGGGCCGACTGGCCGGGCGCGCAACTCGCCACCCATCACGGCTATTTCGACGCGACCTCAGGCTCGGCCGAGAACCAGGCGGTGGTCGACGCGATCAACGCCTACCGGCCCGACATCGTGCTGGTCGGCATGGGCATGCCGCGCCAGGAAATCTGGGTCCTGGAAAACCAGTCCAGGCTAGGCGCCTGCGTGACCTTCACGGTCGGCGGGGCGTTCGACTACGAGGCCGGCGTCCAGCGGCCCTCGCCCCGCTGGATGGGGCAGGTGGGCATGGAATGGCTGTTTCGCCTGGCCGTCGACCCCCAGCGCCTGTTCACCCGCTACTGCGTGGAGCCCTGGCACCTGATGGGCCCGGCTATACGCGATTTGGGGAAAGCGATTGCCAGGCAGGCCGCTTCCCGCAAAGGGTCCGAAGCCCCCCGTGCCGAGTATGCGCGGGCGGCGGATTTAGCGCGCTCTGACAGTCTGGGGGGACGATGAGCTTGAAGATCTATCTGCCGCCGGCCGGGAAGGTCGAACGGCCCCGCCTGGCGCAGCGCGTCGCGGCGGTGTTCGGCCTGGCCGGTCTGGTCCTGGCCTGGGCGGTGTTCCTGCTGCCCTGCGCGGTGTGGCTGCTGTTCAGCCTGGCCGCCAGCCGCCTGCAGCCGGCGCTCGCCCGCCAACAAGCCTGAACGCTGTTCACTTATTTCTAGCCATGCGCGCTCCGGCGCGCCAGGATGCTCGCGCCTGACGCAGCGGCCCGTTCCTCGAGAGGTCGCGCGCGGCCAAAGGGAGCGGCGCATGACGGGACGTCTGGACGGCAAGGTTGCGGTGGTCACCGGCGGGTGCTCGGGCATCGGCCTGGGAACGGTGGAACTGTTCGTGGCGCAGGGCGCGAGCGTCGTCGCCGCCGACCTGCAGGCCGAGAAGGGGGCGATGCTGGAGAAGCGTTTCCCCGGCAAGGTCCGCTTCGCGCCGTGCGACGTCACCCACGAAAGCCAGATCGCCGCGGCGGTGGAGCTGGCGCAGGAGGCCTTCGGCGGCCTCGACATCCTGTTCAACAACGCCGGCATGGGCGGCGCGCCCAACGGCGTGGCCGACATGACCGCCGAGGGCTGGGACGCGACCTTCGCCCTGCTGCTGCGCGGGCCGGTGCTGGGCATGAAGCACGCCCTGCCGCCGATGCTGGAGCGCGGCGGCGGCAGCATCATCAACACCGCCTCGATCGCCGGCCTGCAGGCGGGCTTCGGGCCCCTGGCCTATTCGACGGCCAAGGCGGCGGTGATCCACATGAGCAAGTGCGCGGCCGCCGAGCTGTCGCCGCTGAAGGTCCGGGTCAACGCCATCTGCCCCGGCCTGATCGCCACCTCGATCTTCGGCGCCTCGATGGGCCTCCCGCGCGAGGTCGCCGACCAGATGGCCGCCCGCGTCGCCGAGGTCGGGCCGAAGATCCAGCCGATTCCCAAGGCCGGCCTGCCCGACGACATCGCCCGCGCCGCCCTCTACCTGGCCAGCGACGATTCAGAGTTCGTCACCGGCACGCACATCGTGGTGGACGGCGGGATCACGGTCGGCGGCCGCCACGCCTGGGACCGCGCCTCGCCCTCGCCGCTGCTGTCGGCCATGGGCATCACGCCGGAACAGGCCGAGCAGATGCGGGCGGCGATGATCGCCTCGCAAACCCAATGAGCCCGGCCCGGTGGGCGTGATCGCCGCCGGGCGGACGTTCGGCTCCCGCCTGACGCCGAACCTGCGCGGAGCCTTGTGGATGCTGGCCTCGGCGGTGCTGTTCACCGCCATGACCACCCTGATCAAGTATCTGGGCGCGGGCTATCCGGCCGCGCTGCAGACCTTCTACCGGCAGCTGGCGGGGGCGGTTATCCTGCTGCCGCTGGTGGCGCGCGACTGGCGCGGGGCCCTGCGGACCACGCGGCCCGGCATCCTGGTCTTCCGGTCCAGCGCCGGGGTGCTGGCGATGATCCTGGCCTTCTACGCCTATCAGGAACTGCCGCTGGCCGACGCCAACGCCCTGTCGTTCACCCGCACCCTGTGGCTGGTGCCGCTGGCGGGGCTGGTGCTGCGCGAGCCGGTCGGACCCCTGCGGATCGGCGCGGCCCTGGTCGGCTTCGTCGGGGTGCTGGTCATGCTGAAGCCGGGCGGGGCGGGCGCTGCCCACTGGCTGGGCTGGCCGCAGGCGGCGGCCCTGGCCTCGGCCCTGCTGTTCGCCCTGACCATCACCGGCATGAAGGTGATGACCCGCGACCATTCGCCCTTCACCCTGCTGGTCTACGCGGCCGGGCTGGGCCTGGTCTTCTCGATCCCGCCGGCCCTGTTCGTCTGGCGCTGGCCCACCTGGCCGGACCTGGGCCTGCTGGCCCTGATGGGCGTGATCGGCACCCTGACCCAGGGCTGCTACATCAAGGGCATGGAGGCGGGCGAGGCGGCGGTGATGGCGCCGATCGACTATACCCGCCTGGTGTTCGCGGTGGTCGCCGGCCTGGTGCTGTTCCACGAGACGCCCAGTCCGGCCGTGCTGCTGGGCGCGGCGATCGTCGTGGCCTCGACCCTCTTCATCAGCTGGCGGGAACATCAGCTGTCGCGGCGCAAGGGCCTCGCCGAGGCCGTGGACTAGGCCTTCAGAACACGGCCTTATAGCGAAACGCTTTTTTTGCATCTTCCCCGGTATTCATAGGACGAATGCCCTGGGGGACCTGCGCTTGCTGAAGGTTTTGACCTGCCTGACGACGGAGCATGACCTGCGTCTGGTCGTGGTCGCCGGACTGATCTGCTTCGCCGCCTGCTTCACGGCGTTCCGGCTCTATTCGCGCATGCGCGGAGCCAAGGGCGTGGTCCGGGCCGCGTGGCTGCTGCTGACCGGCCTAGTGGCCGGATCGGGCGTTTGGGCCACCCACTTCATCGCCATGGTCGCCTACAGCCCCGGCCTGAAGACCGGCTACAGCCCTTCGGGCACCCTGCTGTCGCTGATGATCGCGGTGCTGTTCATGGCCGGCGGCTTCGCCGTGGCCTCGGCCCAGCGCACGCGGACCAACGACTTCGCCGGCGGCCTGATCCTGGGCATGGGCATCGCCGCCATGCACTACACCGGCATGTCGGCCTTCGTGACCCAGGGCTTCGTGCAGTGGGAGCAGGCCGTCATCGCCCTGTCGGTCCTGGCCGGCGTCGTCGGCGCGGCGGGCGCGCTGCAGCTGGCCGGCCGCGCGCGCAGCCTGCTCAAGCAGCTGGGCGGCGGCGCGATCCTGACCCTGGGCGTCTGCGCCCTGCACTTCATCGGCATGGGCGCGATCACCATCGTGCCCGATCCTTCGATCAACGTGCCCGACCAGATGCTGTCGGGCGCGATCCTGACCCTGGCCGTGACCTCGATCACCGGCATGATCATCCTGGGCGGCCTGGGCGCGGTGGCCATCGAGTCCTCGACCAGCCGCTCGGCCCTGGACCGCATCCGCCGCCTGGCCAACGCCGCCTACGAAGGCATCGTGGTGGTCCAGGACGGCCGCATCAACGACGCCAACGCCGCCTTCTGCGAGTTGGTCGGCGTCGACCTGGACGGCCTGCTGCGCTCGCCCCTGTCCAACCTGCTGACCTTCGACACCGACGGGCCGCCCCGCGAGGGCGTGCGCCGCGAAGGCGTGCTGCAACCGGCCGACGGCGGCCGGGCGATCCCGGTCGAGGTGTTCTCGCGCCTGATGGACGACGGCGCCCGCCAGGAGACCTCGGGCCTGACCGTGCTGGCGGTCCGCGACCTGCGCGAACGCCGCTCGGCCGAGGAGAAGATCCGCTACCTGGCCGAACACGACGGCCTGACCGGCCTGCCCAACCGTAATTCGCTGCAGGCCCGCCTGGCCGCCGCCCTCGACCGCGTCGAGGCCTCGGGCGAGAGCCTGTCGCTGATCTGCATCGACCTGGACCACTTCAAGGAAGCCAACGACCTGCACGGCCACCTTGCGGGCGACGCCCTGCTGGTCGAGACCGCGCGTCGTCTGCAGGACAGCCTGACGGCCCCGTCCTTCGCGGCCCGCCTCGGCGGCGACGAGTTCATCGTCGTCCAGGTGGCCGCCGGCGACCAGCCCGCCGCCGCCGCCGAACTGGCCGGCCGGCTGCTGGAGGCCCTGGCGGCCCCGGCGACCCACGAAGGCCAGGAGCTGGCCATGGGCGCCAGCCTGGGCGTGTCGCTGTTCCCCGACGACGGCCGCACCGCCGAGGCCCTGCTGGCCAACGCCGACATGGCCCTGTACCGCGCCAAGGAAAGCGGCCGCGGCGCCTATCGCTTCTTCAAGCGCGAGATGGACGAGTCGATCCGCGAGCGCCGGACCCTGGCCCGCGAGCTGCGTCAGGCGATCGCCGACGAGGACCTGGTCGTCTACTACCAGCCGCTGGCCAAGGCGGCCGACGGCGAGGTGTGCGGCTTCGAGGCCCTGGTGCGCTGGAACCACCCGGTGCGCGGCATGGTCCCGCCGCTGGAGTTCATCCCGGTGGCCGAGGAGAACGGCCTGATCACCCAGCTGGGCGAGTGGGTCCTGCGTCGCGCCTGCGCCGACGCCGTCACCTGGGAGCGGCCGCTGCGCATCGCGGTCAACCTGTCGCCGCTGCAGCTGAACCAGCCCAACCTGCCGACCCTGGTGCACGAGGTGCTGGTGGCCACCGGCCTGTCGCCCAAGCGGCTGGAGCTGGAGATCACCGAGAGCGCCCTGTTCAAGGACTACCAGCGGGCGCTGGACAACCTGCGCCGGCTGAAGGCCCTGGGCGTGCGCATCGCCATGGACGACTTCGGCACCGGCTTCTCGTCCCTGTCGACCCTGCAGTCGTTCCCGTTCGACAAGATCAAGATCGACAAGAGCTTCGTCGAGAACATCCACCGCCACGACCGCGCGACCGTGATCGTCCGCGCCGTGCTGGGCCTGGGCCGCAGCCTGGAGATCCCGTGCGTGGCCGAGGGCGTGGAGACCCAGGAGCAGATCGACTTCCTGCGCGGCGAGAACTGCGCCGAGCTGCAGGGCTACGCCATCGGCCGCCCGTCGCCCGTCGACGCCATTTCAGCCTGGACCCTGGCCAGCGCGACCTCGGCCTACAAGCCGGAAGCCGCGCCGAAGAAGCCGCGCCGCCGCAAGGCCGCTTAGAGCAGCTTACCGCCGCCGCGACATGCCGCCCAGCAGGCCGCGCATGATCTCGCGGCCGGCCTGGCTGGCGATCGTGCGGACCAGCGAGGTGGCGAACGCCTCAGCCACGGACTGGCGGCTGGACGCCCGGGGACGCGGCGCGGCCCGGGCCTCGCGCGCTTCCTCCCGTTCCCGGACCTTTTCGGCGGCCGCGCGCTGGCGCTCGGCCTCGGCCGCCGTGGCGGCGTCCTGGGCCTGCCGCTGGGCCTGGACCGCGCGGCCCTGCAGGATCTCGTAGGCGGACTCGCGGTCCAGCGCCTGGTCGTAGAGCCCGGCGACCGGGCTCCGGGCGATCAGGGCGGCGCGCTCCTCCGGCGTCAGCGGACCCAGGCGCGAGGCCGGCGGGCGGATCAGGGTCTTCTGGACCATGCAGGGCGCGCCCTTGGCGTCCAGGGTCGAGATCAGCGCCTCGCCCACGCCCAGGGCCTGGATGGTGTCGGCCGTGTCGAAGGCGGGGTTCTCGCGGAACGACTGGGCGGCGGCCTTCAGGCCCTTCTGGTCGGCCGGGGTGTAGGCCCGCAGCGCGTGCTGCACCCGCGCGCCCAGCTGGCCCAACACGGCGTCGGGGATGTCGGCCGGGTTCTGGGTGACGAAATAGATGCCCACGCCCTTCGAACGGATCAGCCGCACGACCTGCTCGATCTTCTCCAGCAGCGGCTCTTCCGCGTCGTTGAACAGCAGGTGGGCCTCGTCGAAGAAGAACACCAGCTTGGGCTTGTCCGGGTCGCCCACCTCGGGCAGCTCCTCGAACAGCTCCGACAGCAGCCACAGCAGGAAGGTCGAATAGAGCTTGGGCGACTGGATCAGCCGGTCGGCCGCCAGCAGGTTGACGTAGCCGCGCCCGGCCGCGTCGGTGCGCATGATGTCGGCCAGCTTCAGGGCCGGTTCGCCGAAGAAGTTCTCGGCCCCCTGGCTCTGCAGGGTCAGCAGCTTGCGCTGGATTGCGCCCACCGTGGCCGGCGAGACGTTGCCGTATTGCGTGCCGATCTCGGCGGCGTGGTCGGCGACGTATTTCAGGGCTGCCTGCAGGTCCTTCAGGTCCAGCAGCAGCAGGCCGTCCTGGTCGGCGACGTGGAAGACCACGGTCAGCACGCCTTCCTGCACGTCGTTCAGCTCGAGCAGCCGCGACAGCAGCACCGGGCCCATCTCGGAGATGGTGGTGCGGATCGGGTGGCCCTTCTGGCCGAACAGGTCCCAGAACACCACGGGCGGGGCGGACGGGGTCAGGGCCAGGCCCATGGACGCGGCGCGCTCCTGCATCTGGGCGTTCGGCGCGCCGGTCATGGCCACGCCGGAGAGGTCGCCCTTCACGTCGGCGGCGAACACCGGAACGCCCGCGTCGGCGAAGGCCTGGGCCATGACCTGGAGGGTGACCGTCTTGCCCGTTCCGGTCGCGCCGGCCACCACGCCGTGGCGGTTGGAGCGGTCCAGGCGCTGGGTCACCGGCCCGTCGCCGGCCCCTCCCTGGCTGAGCCCGATGAGGATTTCGCCTTCGCCGATCGCCAGGGTCATACGCAACGTCCTTCACATTGGGGACTTAAGCCTAGCCCCGGCCTTGCGCGCCGCCAATCGGCTCGCGCAATGTGGCCCCAGTCTTTATGCAGACGCTCTAGCCGACGCCGACCGAGAAAGAGATATCCCCGATGGCCATTCCCGCGTCGATCACCGGTCGTAACGCCCTGGTGTTCCTGGCGGTCATCGCCGGCGGCGCGGCGCTGTACTGGATGCAGGACATCCTGACGCCCCTGGCCATGGCCGTGTTCCTGGCCGTGATGATCGACAGTTTCGCCCGCGTGCTGATCGAACGGGTGCCGCGCTTTCCCAAGGCCCTGGCCCTGCCCAGCGCCATCGTCCTGTCGATCGGCATGTTCGCCGGCGCGGTCTGGGTGGTGACGTCGAACGGCGCGGAGTTCGTGAGCCAGATCCGCGACTACGCCCCGCGGCTGAACGAGGTGATCGCCAAGGTGGCTTCCCTGGTCGGCATCAAGGTGGCGCCGACGATCGGCGACCTGATCAACCAGCTCAATCCCAGCAAATACGCGGGGGCCGCCGCCCAGAGCCTGCAGAACTTCGCCTCCAGCGCCATCCTGGTGCTGATCTATCTGGGCTTCATCATCGCCTCGCGGCGGGGGTTCAGTCGCAAGATCGTCGCGCTCTATCCCCACCATGCCGAGCGCGACGGCGCGATGCAGCTGTTCCAGCGCATCCGCAACGGGGTGGAGCAGTACCTGTGGATCCAGACCGTCACCGGCCTGATGATCGCCGTCGCCGCCTGGGTGGTGATGATGCTGCTGCGGCTGGACAACGCCCTGTTCTGGGCCTTCCTGATCTTCGTGGCCGCCTACATCCCGATCATCGGCGGCGCGATCGGCTGCATCCTGCCGCCGCTGTTCGCCCTGGTGCAGTTCCCCGACAGCTTCTGGCCGGCCCTGATCCTGTTCGGCTGCCTGGAGCTGATCTTCTTCGTGGTCGGCAACGTGATCTATCCGCGCATGCAGGGCGACAGCCTGAACATGGACCCGACCGTCGTCCTGCTGTCCCTTGCGGTCTGGGGCGCCCTGTGGGGCGTGACCGGCATGTTCCTGTCCACGCCCCTGACCGTGGCGGCGATGCTGATCCTGGCCCAGTTCGACGGCACGCGCTGGATCGCCATCCTGCTGTCGGAAGACGGCGATCCCAGCGGCGACAGCCTGAACCGCAGGTCGCCGGGCGCCTCCGGCAAGTCGCCGCCGGACAAAAAAACCGGCGCGGAGTCGTCTTCGCGACAGAAGTCGACCAAGGGGGCTTAAAATCCCAAATGGCCTTCCTATCTACATCCTGTCGGCAGCCCCCCATGCCGACCCCGCGCGACGCAGACCGTTTTCCTGGAGCGTCCGACGCGGAATCGCCCGCCTCCCCCCGGCGGGCCCGCGCCGCCGGTTCCCCCCAACCGGCGGCGCTTCCGTGTCCGCCGCCTGGGATTTCCGCCTTGGTAAGATATTCCGTGCTTTTCCCTGGTTAAGGTTGAAACCTGGCCGGGAAGGGCTAGGTTGTCGCCAAAAATTCGCGAGGAAATCCCATGGTCGGTGCAAAACTTGACCCCAAGGCAGCCGCTACCCCTTCGAGCGGCTTGGTTTCGGCCTTCGGCAAGGCCCTGGGGCAGGAGACGCTCACCGCACCGCAGGCCCAGTTCGCCGCCCAGGTCCAGGAGGACTGGTCGGCCGAGGAGCTGCCGGGCTTCGAGGCCGGCGACATCGCCCACGCCCTGGTCGACTTCTGGCGCTTCGGCGAAGCCGCCTGCGAGCCGCTCTGCATCCGCGTTCGCCCGGCGGTCCGGGCCGCCCCTGGCTTGGATGGCGGGACGGACCTGAAGAGCGACCTGCTGGAGATCGTCCAGCCCGACCGCCCGTTCCTGGTCGACAGCATCATGGGGGCCATCGCCGAGCAGGGCTTCTCGGTGCGGGCCATGTTCCACCCGGTGATCGCGACCCCCGCCGGCCGCCGCTCGATGATCCAGGTCTATCTGGCCCCGGTGGGCGAGGACCGCGAGGCCGCCCTGGTCGAGGCCGTCCGCGACGCCCTGGCCGACGTTCAGCTGGCCGTCGACGACTTCGACGCCATGAAGGCCCTGATCCGCCGCACGATCGACGAACTGCGCGCCTCCAAGGCGCCGATCGCCGAGAACCAGCGCGAGGAAAGCCTGGACTTCCTGGACTGGCTGGAGGGCGACCGGTTCGTGTTCCTGGGCGCCCGGGTCTACGAATATCCCCGCACGCCCGACGGCGGCTACGCGGCCGAGGAGCCGCTGTACCAGCCCGAGGGCAGCCTGGGCGTGCTGCGCGACCAGACCCTGACCGTGCTGCGCCGGGGCAGCGAGCCGGCGATCCTGTCGCCCCAGGTCCGCGACCACCTGCTGCTGGGCGCGCCCCTGGTGGTGGCCAAGTCGAACCTGCGCTCCAAGGTCCACCGTCGCGGCTACATGGACTATGTCGGGGTGCGCCGGTACGGCGCCGACGGCAAGCCCTCGGGCGAGGTCCGGTTCGTGGGCCTGTTCACCGCCGAGGCCTACGAGACGCCCGCCCACGAGGTGCCGGTCATCCGCCGCAAGGTGAAGCACGTCCTCAAGGAGGCCGGCAAGGATCCCGAGGGCCACAGCGGCAAGCGCCTGCGCAACATCCTGGAGACCTGGCCGCGCGACGAGCTGTTCCAGATCTCGGAAGACGAACTGTTGTCGATGGCCATGGGGGTGCTGCACCTCTACGACCGGCCGCGCGTGCGGTTGTTCGCCCGCAACGATCCGTTCGACCGCTTCATCTCGGTGCTGATGTTCGTGCCGCGCGAGCGCTACGACAGCGGCGTGCGCGAGCGGGCCGGCAAGATCCTGGCCGACGCCTACGAAGGCCGGGTCAGCGCCTACTATCCCAGCTTCTCCGACGCGCCCCTGGCCCGCGTGCACTATGTGATCGGCGTGACGCCGGGCAAGCACGGCGAGCCGGACCTGGCCGCGCTGGAAGCCGCCGTCGCCGAGACCGCCCGCACCTGGGAGGACCGCTTCGAGGCCGCCGTCCGCGACGGCGGGGCCCCGGGCCGCGTGGTCCAGACCCTGGCCCGCTGGCAGGCCGCCTTCCCGCCGGGCTATCGCGACCAGTACGACGCCGCCGAGGCCCTGGCCGACCTGGCCGTGGTCGATGACCTGGCCGCCGACGAGGCCGTGCGGGTCCGCGCCTTCCGTCGCGCCGACGACGACAAGTTGACCTTCCGCTTCAAGCTCTATCGCCCCGGCGCCGCCGCGCCCCTGGCCGACGTGCTGCCGATCCTGGAGCACATGGGCCTGAAGGCCCTGATCGAGGACGGCTTCAAGCTGACCCCGGGCGGTGAAAAGCTCTGGGTCCACGAATTCGTCCTGCGCGACGAGCGCGGCGAGCACCTGTCGTTCGGCGACATCAAGACTGCCTTCGAGGCCGCCTTCGTCGCCATCTGGACCGGCCGCGCCGAGAGCGACGGCTTCAACCGGCTGGTGCTGGAGCTGGGCGTCGGCTGGCGCGAGGCCGCCCTGGTCCGCGCCCTGGCCCGCTATCGCCAACAGTCGGGCCTGGACCCCAGCCAGGGCGTGCAGGAGCAGGCGCTGTCGGACAACCCGGGCGTCACCCGCCTGATCCTCGACCTGTTCCGCATCAAGTTCGACCCGGCCGTGCACGCCGACCTGGCCGCCCGCGAGGAGCAGGCCAAGGCGGTGCAGGCCAGCATCGTCGAGGCCCTGCAGGCGGTGGAGAGCCTGGACGCCGACCGCGTCCTGCGCCGCATCGCCGCCCTGATCGGCGCCATCCAGCGGACCAACTTCTTCCAGGTCGGCCCCGACGGCGAGCCCAAGCCCTACATCAGCTACAAGATCGCCTCGCGCGAGCTGGAGGACCTGCCGGCCCCCAAACCCTATCGCGAGATCTACGTCTCGGCCCCGCACGTCGAGGGCGTGCACCTGCGCTTCGGCCCCGTCGCCCGCGGCGGCCTGCGCTGGTCCGACCGCCGCGACGATTTCCGCACCGAGGTGCTGGGGCTGGTGAAGGCCCAGCAGGTCAAGAACGCGGTCATCGTGCCCGTCGGCTCCAAGGGCGGCTTCTTCCCCAAGAACCTGCCGCGCGGCGGCGACCGCGACGCCATCCAGGCCGAGGCGATCCGCGCCTACAAGACCTTCCTGTCCGGGCTGCTGGACATCACCGACAATATCGACGCCGACAACAAGATCGTGCCGCCGGCCGGGGTGATCGCCCATGACGGCGAGGACCCCTATCTGGTCGTCGCCGCCGACAAGGGCACGGCCACCTTCTCCGACATCGCCAACGGCGTGGCCGAGGACTACGGCTTCTGGCTGGGCGACGCCTTCGCCTCCGGCGGTTCGGTGGGCTACGACCACAAGGTCATGGGCATCACCGCCCGCGGCGCCTGGGAAGCGGTCAAGCGCCACTTCCGCGAGCTGGGCAAGGACATCCAGACCGAACCCTTCACCGCCGTGGGCGTGGGTGACATGTCGGGCGACGTGTTCGGCAACGGCATGCTGCTGTCCAAGCAGACCCGGCTGCTGGCCGCCTTCGACCATCGCCACATCTTCCTGGACCCCGATCCGGACGCGGCCAAGTCGTGGGCCGAGCGCGACCGGATGTTCAAGCTGCCGCGCTCGTCGTGGGACGACTACGACAAGAGCCTGATCTCCCAGGGCGGCGGGGTCTTCGCCCGCTCGCTGAAGACCATCCCGCTGTCGCCGGAAGTCCGGGCCCTGTTCGAGATCAAGGCCGAGAGCGTCTCGCCGGCCGAGCTGCTGACCGCGATCCTCAAGTCGAAGGCCGAGCTGCTGTATCTCGGCGGCATCGGCACCTATGTGAAGGCCAAGGGCGAGACCAACGCCGAGGCCGGCGACAAGGCCAACGACGCCATTCGCGTCAACGGCGCCGACCTGCGGGTCAAGGTGGTGGGCGAGGGCGCCAACCTGGGCCTGACCCAGGCGGGCCGCATCGAGTTCGCCCAGGCTGGCGGCCACATCAACACCGACGCCATCGACAACTCGGCCGGCGTCGACAGCTCCGACCACGAGGTCAACATCAAGATCCTGACCGGGATCCTGGAGCGCGGCGGCAAGCTGACCCGCGAGAGCCGCAACCAGCTGCTGCCGACCATGACCGACGACGTGGCCAGCCACGTCCTGGCCGACAACTACGACCAGACCCTGGCCCTGTCGCTGATGGAGAGCGACGCGGTCTCGGAGGTGGAGTCCCAGGCCCGGTTCATGGCCGAGCTGGAGGCCAAGGGACGGCTGGACCGCAAGGTCGAGGGCCTGCCCGAGGCGGCGGCCCTGGCCGAACGCGAGAAGGCCGGCAAGGGCCTGACCCGGCCGGAAATGGCCGTCCTGCTGGCCTACGGCAAGATCGACCTGTTCGACGACATCGTCGCCTCCCAGGCGCCCGACGATCCGTGGTTCGAGGCGACGCTGAAGGGCTACTTCCCGCCGGCCCTGGGCCAGTACGGCGAGGCCATGCAGCAGCACCGCCTGCGGCGCGAGATCATCGCCACGGTGCTGGACAACCAGATGATCAACATGTGCGGCCCGACCTTCCCGAGCCGCCTGAAGGCCGCCGCCGGCTGCGACACCACGGCCCTGGTCATCGCCTTCGCCGCGGCCCGCGAGATCCTGGGCGTCGACGCCCTGTGGGACCAGGTCTCGGCCCTGGACGGCAAGGCCTCGGCCGGCGGCCAGCTGGCGCTTTACAAGGCCCTGGCCTACGCCCAGCGCAGCCTGACCTTCTGGCTGGCCCGCCGGGCGTTCAAGGACAAGTCCACCGTCAAGCAGCTGGTCGAGGCCTACGGGCCGTCGGTCAAGGCGCTGTCGGGCCTGGGCACGGCGATCCTGTCGCCGTTCGAGCAGAAGACCGTGGCCAAGCGGGCCAAGGCCTATGTCGCCGACGGCGCGCCCGAGGCCCTGGCTCTGGCCGTGGCGGCCCTGCAGCCGGTGACCACGGCGGCCGACCTGGTCGACCTGGGCAACGCCTCCAGCTGGTCGGTCGAGAACGTGGCCCGCCTCTACCACCAGGTGGGCGCGGCCTATGGCTTCGACCGCCTGCGCTCGGCGGCCGGTTCGTTTGTCGGCGGCGACGCCTTCGAGCGCCTGGCCGTCCGCCGCCTGATCGAGGACATGCTTAGCGAGCAGACCGCGATCACCCAGGCGGTGCTGAAGTTCGCCGCCAACGCCCAGGCGGGCGACGACGAGGCCTCGGCCAAGGCGGCGGTCACCTCGTGGGGCGCCCTGCGCACCGAGGCCGTCCGCGCCGCCAAGCGAACGGTCGAGGACATCGAACAGGCCGGCGGCGGCTGGACCTTCGCCAAGCTGACCATCGCCAACGCCGCCCTGCGGGGCCTGGCGAACGCGTCGTAGCCCGAATTGGGGACACGCACATGTGCGTGTCCCCAGCCGGAGAAGCTTCGCGTATAAGCGTCTCTCGTTCGGGGGACGCGTGATGGACAGAGGCGATCGGCAGCGGGCCGCATGGGCGCTCTACGAGTGGGCCCAGCAGCCGTATTGGGCGCTGATCGCCACCTTCATCTTCACCCCCTATTTCGCCGCCGGCTTCGTCGGCGACGCGGCGCGGGGCCAGAGCCTGCTGGGCTACGCGGGGGCGGTCACGGGTCTGCTGATCGCCGTGTTCAGCCCGCTGGTCGGGGCCAGCGTCGACGCCCGGCGCAATCCGCGCGTCTGGCTGATCGGCCTGGCGATCCCGTTCGTCCTGGCCAGCGCCGGCCTGTGGCTGGCCGTGCCGGGCGATGCGAGCCGCATCCTGCCGATCCTGATCTGCCTGGTCGTGGCCGGGCTCTGCGCCGAGCTCAGCGGTTCGGTGATGAACGCCCTGTTGCCCCTGGTGGCCAAGCCCGGCCAGGTGGGGCGGCTGTCGGGCTCGGCCTGGGCCCTGGCCTATGTGGGGGCGCTGGTCAGCCTGTTCGTGGTGCTGCTGGGCTTTTCCCTGCCCAAGGTCCCGATGCTGGGCCTGTCCAAGGCCCTGCACGAGCCGGACCGCATCGTCGGGCCGCTGGTGGCCGTGTGGTTCCTGGCCTTCTCCTGGCCGCTGATGCTGATCGCGCCCCAGCCGCCCAAGATCGCCGGCCAGAAGCCGCTGGCCGAGCTGTGGGCCACGGTGCGCTCGTTGCCGCGCCGCCCGTGGATGCTACGCTTCCTGATCGGCCGGATGCTGCTGGGCGACGGCATCTCCAGCTTCATCGCCTTCGGCGGCGTGCTGGCCGCCGGCCTGTTCGGCTGGACCACCACCCAGCTGGGTCTCTACGCCATCGCCCTGTCGGTGGCCGCCGGGATCGGCACCTTCATCGGCGGGCGAGTCGACCAGAGGCTGGGCTCGAAGGCCACGGTGCTGATCGCCGCGGGCGTGGTGCTGTTCGGGGCGTTCGGCGTGGGGCTGGTCGGTCGCGACACCCTGGCCTTCGTGATCAAGGTCGCGCCGCCGGTCGCGGGCGGCGGCCTGTTCGCCAGCCTGCCCGAGCGGGTGTTCCTGGGCTTCTCGCTGTTCGTCGGCCTGACCTTCGGACCGGCCCAGGCGTCCTTGCGCGCCTGGATGGCCCAACTGGCGCCGGCGGGCGAGAGCGGGCGGTGGTTCGGCCTCTACGCCCTGTCGGGCAAGGCCACGGCCTTCCTGGCCCCGCTGGTCATCGCCGTCGGCACCCGCTGGATCGGCGACCAGCGCGTCGCCGTGGCGGTCTCGGCCTTGTTCCTGGCGACCGGCGCCGTCATCCTGGCCCGTGTGCCGCGCCAGGGCCCCGAGGCCGCGTAACCCAGGGTTGTCGCCGGCGCGAAGTCGGTCCAGGATCGCCGCCGATTGGCGCGGGTAGGCGTTTCGGGGGCGTGCATGGTCAAGGAACGGATTGGTCTGCTGGACTCGCTGCGGGGTCTGGCGGTGCTGGGCATCCTGTTGTGCAACATCCCGATCGCGGCCGAGCCGCACTCGGTGGCCACCAGCCTCACCCTGTGGCCGCTGGGCATGGAACCCGCGTCGGTGGCCGTCTGGTGGGTCACCCAGGTGTTCTTCCAGCAGAAGTTCTATTCGATGTTCGCCATGCTGTTCGGCGGCTCGATCCTGATGGTCGGCGGCGACGGCGCGGGCGCCGACGCCGGGGAGCGCCGGCGGATCCTGATCCTGCGCCTGGTCAGCCTGCTGGCCATCGGTCTGTTCCATGGGTTCGTGATCTGGCAGGGCGACGTGCTCAACACCTATGCGGTGGTCGGCCTGCTGGTGCTGTGGGCCCGGTCTTGGCCGGCCAAGCGCCTGCTGCAGGCGGGGATCGCCGTGCACCTGTCGCTGTCGGGCTGGTCGGCGTGGAAGCTGCTGCAGCACGCGGCCCAGGGCGGCGCGGACCCCTCGGCGGCCGAGATGGCCAAGTTCCTGGGCAAGGTCCACGCCGACAGCGTCCAGTACGCCGGGACCTTCCAGCAGTCCTTCGTCCAGAACGCCAGGGACTTCTGGGACTTCACCTTCAGTTCGTTCACCACCTGGCCGCAGACCTGGCCGATCCTGGTGCTGTCGCTGATGCTGGTCGGCATGGGCCTCTACAAGCTGGGCGTCCTGAGCGGCAAGGCGTCCGGCGGCGTCTACAAGGCCCTGATCGGGGCGGGCCTGGGCGCCCTGGCGATCGTCGGCATGGCCGAGACGCTCTACATGGTCCTGCCCGATCATCCCTGGGCGCCGCGCGCCCTGGCCCGCTGGCTGCAGAGCGCCACCGCTCCGGTCGTTAGCCTGGGCTATGTGAGTCTGATGATCATGGCGACGCGGACCCGGGCCTGGAAGGCGATCCCCGCCGTCCTGGCCCCCGTGGGCCAGATGGCCTTCACCAACTACCTGACCCAGTCGATCCTGATGACGGCGCTGCTGTACGGCGGACGCGGGCCGGGCCTGTACAACAGGCTCGACCGGCCGGGCCTGGCCGCCGCCGTCGCGACGATCTGGCTGATCCAGATCCTATGGTCGCACTGGTGGATGGCCCGCTTCACCATGGGGCCGCTGGAATGGCTGTGGCGGCTGGCCTATCGCGGTCCCATGCCCCTGCGCCGGGCGCGCGGGGCGGCGACGGTCCCGGCCTAGCCGGACGTCCCGGTCAGCCGGCCGGGCGCGACTTGAGGAAGGTGTCGATCGCGGTGTTGATCACGCTGACGGTCACCGCGTCGCGCAGGCGCTGGGCCTCGGCCTGGCTGATGCCGGCGGCGGTGTAGCCGGCGATCTCGGTCAGGTCGGTCTCGCCCTTCACCAGGTTCTCGAATTCGGCCTGGGTCAGCTGGCCCGCCGCCAACTGGCCCGTCCAGAGCGCCAGATTGACCTTGGCCTTGTCGAGCGCGGCCTCGGCCATGGCTTTCACCTGGTCGGAATAGCCGTCGAAGCTGTCCTTGCCCAGGACGGTGAGGTTGGCCTTGGCGGCCGCCAGGAAATCGTCGAACTGGCTCATGACGCGCCGCCTTCCTCGGGTTGGCCGCAAGAGGTGGTCTGGGCCTTGTTGGCCTCCAGGCACAGGATGTAGTCGAACGCCCGGCCGATCTGGATCTTCTTCTGGTCGCGGAAGGCCGGGCCCAGCGTGCCCTGGCTCTGCCACAGGGCGATCGTGCCGCCGTAGAGCGCGCGGTTCGGGTCGCGCAGCACGTCCCACTGCCGGGCCGACAGGGCGTTGAGCGGATCGGCGGCCGCGGCGCTGGCCGCCGCGTCGATCTTCGCGGTCAGGGCTGTCACCTCGGCGGCGTGGTTGGCGTAGGGATCGCCCGCCACGTCCAGCAGCGACAGGGTCTGGGCCTTCAGGTTGGCGGCGGTGGCCTGGGCGACGGGATTGGGCGGCGGGGCCACGGGCGCGCAGGCGACGGGCGCCAGCAAAAGGGTGAGGACGAGCGCGGACCGCGCTATCGACGCCAGCTTCATGAGAGACCTCCCGCGAGACGACGCAAGCCTGGCACACAATCGCGCCATCCACAATCTTCACGGGAGTGACGTGGGCGCCGGACCGGGCTCAGAGGTTGCGGACGCTGCCCAGCGCCTTGGCGAAATAGGTCTGGGTCTGGCTGAACAGGTCCGGGCGGTAGCGGGCCCGTGGGTCGTTGGCGCGGTCGTCGTCGAAGGCGTGGGTGGCGTCGGGATAGAAGACCGTGTCCACCGCCAGGCCGTCGCGCTTCAGGCGCTCCAGCGCCCTTTGCGGATATTTCCAGCCGACCACCTGGTCCTTGCCGCCGACCACGGAGAACACCTTCGGGCCCCGGCCCCAGCCGCGGCTGGTGGTGAGGGAGGGGTAGGCCGCGTACGGATAGACCAGCAGGGCGCCCTTGACGCGGGTCCGCAGCTTCAGCGGATCGGCGTCGGCGATCCCGGTGGCGCGGGCGGCGTTCACGCCGATCGCGTAGCCGTCCATGATCGACCAGCCGCCATGGCTCCAGCCGGCCAGGAACACGCGCTGGGCGTCGGCCCAGGGCTGGCGCTCCAGCCAGGCCAGCATGGCGAAGATGTCGGCCGAGCGCTTGAGGCCCTGCAGCGTCATGCCCGTGCAGACGAACAGCTTGCCGTCCAGGGTGGACATGCCGCGCGCCTTGAAGCTGTCGACCACCACGGCGGCCCAGCCGGCCTGCACCGCCACCTGGGCGTAGGTCTCCAGGAACGGGGTCTTGCCGCCGCAGCCGTGCAGGATCAGGGCGACCGGAAACGGACCCGGTCCCGCGGGCTTGAAGACCTTCGAGGCGTCGGCGACCCTGGTTCCCCAGTCGGCGCTCAGCATAAGTCGGCGCTCAGCATGCGATCCTACGGCGCCCCCGCGCGAAAGTTCCGGCGGTCAGCATGGTCGAACGGCGGCGGAAACTCAATTTCTTTGGCCGTCTGGGATCTGCGGCCCGAGACCTCAGATTTCCTGGTTGTACGCGCCGACCCGGTCGCCCAGGCGCGGCTTCACCTCCTGGCGGAACAGGGCGCGCATGTCGTCCTCGGAGCGGGTGCTCTCGACCACCACCACGACCTCGGGCTTGTTGGACGAGGCGCGGACCAGCACCCAGGAGCCGTCCTCCAGCTGGACCCGCGCGCCGTTGACGGTGATCACCTCGGTGATCTTCCGTCCCAGGATCGAGCCGCCGGCCGCGAACAGGTCCTGGTATTCCTTCACCACCTCGTCGACGACGCCGTACTTCGCCTCGTCGGCGCAGCGGGGGCTCATGGTCAGGGAGGTGAAGGCCGTGGGCAGGGCCTTGCGAAGGTCCGACAGCTTCACGCCGCGATTGCGGTCCAGCATGGCCAGGATGGCGGCGGCGGCGCTCAGGCCGCAGTCGTAGCCGCGACCCAGGTCGCCGTTCATGAAGAAATGGCCGCTCTTCTCGAAGCCGGCCAGGGCCCCCAGCTCGGCGCTCTTGCGCTTGAGGTAGCTGTGGCCGGTCTTCCAGTAGACCACCTTGCAGCCGTGGGCGGCCAGGATCGGGTCGGTGGCGAACAGGCCGGTCGACTTGACGTCGACCACGAAGGTCGCGCCCGGGTGCAGCGGGGCCAGGTCGCGGGCCAGGATCAGGCCCATCTTGTCGGCGAAGATCTCCACGCCCTCGTCGTCGACCACGCCGCAGCGGTCGCCGTCGCCGTCGAAGCCGAAGGCCAGGTCGGCCCCCTGTGCGCGCACGGCGTCCGCCATCGCGTGCAGCATGGCGGCGTCTTCCGGGTTCGGATTGTATTTCGGGAAGGTGTAGTCGAGCTCGGCGTCCAGGCCGATCACCTCGGAAACGCCCATGCGCCGGAGGCCGTCGACCGCGAAGGCGCCGGCCGTGCCGTTGCCGCAGGCGGCGATCACCTTCAGCGGCCGGGTGAGGCGGACGCGGCTCGCGACGTCGGCCAGATAGCGCTCGGCCTCGCCTTCGACGCGGACCAGCTTGCCGCCGTCGCGTTCGACGAACTGGCCGGAGAGCACGATCGCCTTCACGCGGGCCATCTCGTCGGGGCCGAAGGTCAGGGGCCTCTGGGCGCCCATCTTCACCCCGGTCCAGCCGTTCTCGTTGTGGCTGGCGGTGACCATGGCCACGCAGGGGATGTCCAGGTCGAACTGGGCGAAATAGGCGGTGGGCGACAGGGCCAGGCCGATGTCGTGCACCTCGCAGCCGGCGCTCATCAGGCCCAGGGTCAGGGCCTGCTTGATCGACAGCGAATAGCCCCGGAAGTCGTGGCCGACCACGATCCGGGAATGGCCCAGCTCGTGGATGTAGGTCCCCAGGCCCAGGCCCAGAGCCTGGACGCCCAGCAGGTTGATCTCGGACCCGAACAGCCAGCGCGCGTCGTATTCCCGAAACCCCGTGGCCTTGACCAGGGGCTCGTTCTCGTAGGCGACGGTGTTGGGAACGAGGTCGGCGCGGGGTGTGGGGAGCATCGAGGCTGCTTCGAAAGTCTTCGTACAGCCCTAGCTACCACACCCCGCCCGCTGTCGCAGACTAGTGTCGGAACACCCGCACGCCGGTGAAGGCCATGGTCAGGCCCAGCTTGTCGGCGGCCTCGATCACCTCGGGGTCGCGCATTGAGCCGCCCGGCTGGATGATCGCCGTCGCCCCGGCCTCGGCGGCCTGGATCAGGCCGTCCGCGAACGGGAAGAAGGCTTCCGAGGCGCAGGCGCAGCCCTTCAGGTCCAGGCCGAAGTCGGCGGCGCGCAGGGCCGCGATCCGGGCCGAGTCCTTGCGGTTCATCTGGCCGGCCCCGACGCCCAGGGTCTGGCCGGCGCGGGCGTAGACGATGGCGTTGGACTTGACGTGCTTGCCGACGGTGAAGGCGAACAGCATGTCGCGCACTTCCTCGTCCGTGGGCTGACGCTGGGTGACGATCTTCAGGTCGGAGGCGGTGATGCGCGCGTCATCACGGGATTGCACCAGGAAGCCGCCGGCCACCGACTTGAAGGTGTCGCCGGTCGACAGGGCGTCCGGCAGGCCGCCGGTGACCAGCAGGCGCAGGTTCTTCTTGGCGGCGAACACGGCGACGGCGTCGTCGTCGGCTTCCGGGGCGATCACCACCTCGGTGAAGATCTCGACCATGGCCTCGGCGGCCTCGCGGGTCAGGCGGCTGTTGACGGCGACGATGCCGCCGAAGGCGCTGGTGGGATCGCAGGCCAGGGCCCGCTCATAGGCCTCGCGCTGGGTCTTGCCGACGGCCACGCCGCAGGGATTGGCGTGCTTGATGATCGCCACGGCCGGGCCCTGGGCCGGGTCGAACTCGGCGATCAGCTCGAAGGCCGCGTCGGTGTCGTTGATGTTGTTGTAGCTGAGTTCCTTGCCCTGCAGCTGGGTGGCCGTGGCCACGCCCGGACGCGGGTTGGGGAAGGTGTAGAAGGCCGCCTTCTGGTGCGGGTTCTCGCCGTAGCGCATGGTCTGGCGCAGTTCGCCGGCGATGCTCTTCCGGGCCGGGAAGCCCTGGCCCAGCTGGGCGGCGAACCAGCCGCTGATGGCCGCGTCGTAAGCCGCCGTGCGGGCATAGGCGCGGGCCGCCAGGGTCTGGCGCAGGGCCAGGGTCGTGCCGCCGCCGGCCTTCAGGGCCTCCAGCACGTCGGCGAGGTCCGACGGGTCGGTGCAGACGGCGACGTAGCCGTGGTTCTTGGCCGCCGAGCGGATCATGGCCGGGCCGCCGATGTCGATGTTCTCGACGCACTCCTCGTAGGAACCGCCCTTCGCGACCGTGGCCTCGAACGGATAGAGGTTCACGTACAGGATATCGATGCCGCCGATGCCGTGGTCGGCCATGGCCTTGGCGTGCTCGGGGGCGTCGCGCACGCCCAGCAGCCCGCCGTGCACGATCGGGTGCAGGGTCTTGACCCGGCCGTCCATCATCTCGGGGAAGCCCGTCAGGTCCGAGACGTCCTTGACCGGCAGGCCGGCCGCGGCGATGGCGGCCTTGGTGCCGCCGGTCGAGACCAGCTCGACGCCCGCCTCGTGCAGGACCTTGGCGGCCTCGACCAGGCCGGTCTTATCGGAGACCGACAGCAGGGCGCGCTTGGGGGCGACGAGATCGGGGGCGGACGGATAGTCGGGGGCGGCGGGCACGGCGGACTCCTGGCTGGTCTGGTTGGACGAGAAAACGGAGCCCAGGCGCGCGGCATATGAGGTCCGCGCTCCCCGATGGTTGCCCATCACTAGCGCCAGTCACGCGAACGCGCGGAAAATACGGGGGAGGCGAGAGGAGTCAATCGGGGTCGGGGCCTCCTCCACAGGGGGAGAACCGGGCTACCCCAGCCGCACCGGCAGCACCGCCCGCGCGCCGTCCGCCGCGAAGGTCAGTTCCGGCCGGCCGCCCAGGTCGCCGGCAAGGCCGCGCTCCAGCAGGCGGGTGCCGAAGCCCCGGCGTTCGGGGGGCCGCACCGGCGGCCCGCCGCGCTCGGTCCATCTCAGGACCGCCCGGTCCTCGGCCGTCTGCTCCCAGGCGACGTCCACCCGGCCGCCCGCCGCCGACAGGGCGCCGTACTTGGCCGCGTTGGTGGCCAGTTCGTGCACGGCCAGGGCCAGGGACAGGGCGGTGCTGGCGCCCACCCGCAGGGCGGGGCCGCTGACCGCCACCCGGTCGGGATCCTGGTCGTCGACGAACGGCGCCAGGCCCTGGCGGACGATGTCGTCCAGGGCCGCGCCCTCCCAGCTCTCGCGGGTCAGCACGTCGTGGACGGCCGACATCGCCAGCAGCCGCCCGATCAGCCGCTCGCGCACGGCCTCGACCGCCTCTTCCGGCCGCAGGGTCTGGCGGACGATCGACTGGACCGAGGCCAGGGTGTTCTTCACGCGGTGGTTCAGCTCGTTGATCAGCAGGCGCTGACGGGCCTGGGCCGTCTTGGTCTCGGTCATGTCCATCGCCATGCCGATATAGCCCTGGAACTGACCCTGGGCGTCGATCTGCGGCCGGGCGTTGGCGACCATCCAGCGATAGTTTCCGTCGCCTCCCAGGAACCGCGCCTCGAAGCCGTAGGCCGTCGGCCCGCCCTCGGCGGTGCGCGCCGCCGCCCGTCGGGCGCCGACCCCGGGGATGTCGTCGGGATGGATCAGGCCGATCCAGGCGTCACCCAGCAGGTCGGCCGGCGCCACCCCGGTGTATTCGCCGAAGGCTTCGTTGGCGAAGGTGATCCCGCCCTCCACCGAGGTCATCCACACCGGGGCCGGCGCGGAATCGGCCATGGCGCGGAACCGGGCCTCGCCCTCGCGCAGGCGTTCCTCGGCGCGCTTGCGCTCGGTGATGTCGGTATGCACGCCGATCCATTCGCGGATCGAGCCGTCGGCCTCCAGGGCGGCGACGGCGCGGATGGCGAAGTCGCGCCACACCCCGTCGTGGCGACGCACCCGATGCTCGAAGGTGAAGGGGCCGCCCCGGGCGACGGCCTCGTTCCACGCCCGGATCGTCGGCTCGGCGTCGTCGGGATGGACGGCGTCGGCCCAGCCGAGGCCCTGATAGTCGTCGTGCGCCTGGCCGGTCAGGCTGGCCCAGCCGGGCTGGTCGCCGACCATCCGGCCCGAGGCGTCGTTGGTCCACAGGATGCCGTCGACGGCGCCGATGGCGGCGCGGAACCGCGCCTCGCTGGCGGCCAGCCGTTCATGCACCTCGACCCGGTCGGTGATGTCGCGGATGAAGCCCAGGAACAGGGGAGCGTCCGGATCGCCGAACGCGGCCAGGGACACCTCGATCGGGATTTCGCTGCCGTTCTTGCGCACCGCCATCAGCTGCGAGCCCTGGCGCGCGGCCGGCGGCTCGGCCAGGGCCAGGCGCTTGGTCAGCAGTTGCCGGTAGTGGGCCTGATGGCGCAGCGGGGCCAGCAGGTCGATCAGGCCCCGGCCCAGGACCTCGTCGCGCGGCCAGCCGAAGGCCGCCTCGGCGCGGGCGTTCCAGTCCAGGATCGCGCCCTTGGCGTCCATGACGACGACGGGGTCGATCGCGGTGTTCAGGATGGGCCGCAGGGCGGCGAGGCTCGACATCTGCCCCTCCCTCAGCCGACGCGGTCGAAAACAGCTACAGGACAGGGTGGGGGCTGTGAATTCCGCGCTCCGACGGGCGCGTGGGACGTAATGTCGCAGGGGATCAGTGATCCGTCGCCCGGGCCAGCTTCCAGCGGATCTTGGCGCCCTTCTCGGGACGGACCTGGCTCTTGAGCACGATGGCGCCGGCGGGGCGGGCGTGGCCGTGGTCGAAATGGGCCGAGGGGGTGATGGCCACATCGACCGCGTCGTTGCGCAACCACCAGCCGACGTTGGACGGCCCCTTGATCAGCACGCTCTTGCCGTCGCGCGCCAGCGAGGCGCGGGCGTCCGGATGCAGGTGGAAGGTGACCGAGAACGGCAGGTAGCGGCGCGGGCCGTCGGGATTGGCCGAGCCGATGGGGATCAGGCTGTCCTCGCCGCGCAACTCGTCGGCCTTGAGGTCCAGGTACAGCCGCCGGGCGTGGGTCAGGCCCAGGCGCCGCCAGCCGTCGTGGACGATGTCCAGCCACACCCCGACGTCGGCGTCGTGGCGCTTGACCTCGACCTCGGTCGCGCCGTCGACCAGCCACGGGCCCAGGGCGTCGGCGCGCCAGCCCGACAGCGGCCGGCCGGCCGAGCCGTCGCCCACCGACACGGTCGAGGCGGCGGACGAAAGCCGGAAGGCGTTGGCGCCGGTCGCTTCCGGACTCCAGCCGCAGCTGGTGATCAGCCGGTCCTTGCCGAACACGATCTCGACCGCGGCCGGCTGGGCGCAGGCGGTGACGCTGAGCACGCCCGTGGCCGGCGGCCCGGCGTCGGCCATCACCTGGAGGCTGCCGCCCTGTATCTTCTGATAGCCGACGTGCGGCGCGCTCTGCGGCGGGCGCGGGCCGTGGTCGTCATGGGCCAGGGCCGCGGCGATCCGCTTCGGCTCGATCGCCTCGCCGCCCTGGAACGCGGCGAGATGACCGTCGGCCAGGGCGAAGAAGCGCACCGACGAGCTCAGGCGGTCGATGGCGCGGGTCAGGGCCTCGGGGACGGGACGGCCGCGCTGGCCCAGGGCGTCGTCCAGGGTCAGCAGGTCGAACAGCAGCTCCAGCCCGGCCTCCGGCGAGCGGCTGGCGTGGCCGCCGTCGGGCAGGACGACCAGGTCCAGCAGGGCGTGGACGCGCTTGAGGCCCTGGGCCGTCAGCCGGTCGCTGGCCTTGCCGGTCAGGGCGCAGCCGGCGATGGCCACCACCACGGCCCGCTCCAGCCGGCGCTCGGGCGCGTCGGAGGCCTTGAGCAGCTGGCGCGCGCCGCGGGCGATGTCCTGCGTCATGGCCGAGATCTCGGCGTCGGACGCCTCGGGGGCCAGGGCCTTGGCGGCGCAGGCCAGGTGGAAGGTGCGGCGCTCCAGCCGCTCGCCGCTCCACGAGAAGGCGTTCCAGGTCCCGAACACCCGCCGCCAGTCCTGCAGCAGCCGCAGGGCCAGGCGCGCCGATCCGGGGCCGGCGGCCAGCAGGTGCGGCAGCCAGTCGAAGCCGTGCAGGGCGGTGGCGAACTGGCGGGTCGGGCTGGGCTGATCGAAGGGGTCGCCCGTCTCGCCCAGCCGCAGGGCGCCGCCGTCCAGCACCAGCAGGCCGTCCAGCAGCTGGCGGCCGCGGTCGGGATCGACGGGACGGGGATCGTGGGGATGGCCGGCCAGGCCGACCGGCCTGGGCCGGCTGATCGAGGCGCGGTGCGGCGGCGAGCCGAACCATTCGCGTTCCAGGTTGCCCTTGATCGCCGCGCCGAGGGCCTTGAGCGTCACGCCCTTGGTGCGGGCTCCGCGGCCACGGGCTCCAGAGCCACGGGAGGAGGGGCCGCCGGCGAGGGCGGAGGACTTGCGGCTGGAACCTGTCGCGGGAGCCCCCTCCATGCCGCTGGATCAGCCGCCCTTCAGGGCGCGGATGTTGCCGGCATAGGCGGAGGGGCCGCCCTTGAACACCGCCGAGCCGGCGACCAGGGCCGTGGCCCCCGCCGCCACGCACTGCGGGGCGGTGACCGGGGTGACGCCGCCGTCGACCTCCAGGATGATGTCGAGGCCGGCCTTGTCGATCATCCTGCGCAGGGCCTCGACCTTCCGCAGCTGGCCGGGGATGAAGCTCTGGCCGCCGAAGCCGGGATTGACCGACATCACCAGCAACAGGTCGACGTCCTCGAGGATCCACTCGACGTGGTCGATCGAGGTCGAGGGGTTGAACACCACCCCGGCCTTGGCCCCCAGTTCGCGGATGCGCTTGAGGCTGCGGTGCAGGTGCGGGCCGGCTTCCGGATGGATGCTGATCAGGTCGGCGCCGGCGGCGCGGAAGGCCTCCAGGTACGGATCGGCCGGGCTGATCATCAGGTGGACGTCGAACGGGATCTTGGCGTGCGGCCGGATCGCGCGAACGACATCCGGGCCCAGGGTGATGTTGGGCACGAAATGGCCGTCCATCACGTCGACATGCACCCAGTCGGCGCCGGCCGCCTCGATGGCGGCGACCTCTTCGCCCAGCTTGGCGAAGTCGGAGGCGAGGATGGACGGGGCGATCAGCGGCGCGGTCATGGGTCCCTGGCTTAGCTGTGTCGGGCTCACGCCACAAGCGAGTGCTTCGCCCGAAAGCTTAACGCACTCATCCGCCTCAAGGTTGTCGTCCGCAAGCGCGGAGCTTGGGCCGGGACGCCGGCTTTCCAGGCTACCGTTTGACGAATCGCGCCGCGAAGAAGCCGTCCAGTCCGCCCTCGCGGTGGTGGGGCAGGATCCGCAGCGTGCCGCGCGCCGTCAGGCTGGCGGCCGGGGCGCCGCCTTCCTCCGGGGCGATGGGGTCCAGGGCCATGTCCGGACGGCGGGCCAGGAAGGCCTCGACCTGGGCCTCGCCCTCTTCCGGCTCCAGCGAGCAGACGCAGTAGACCAGGCGGCCGCCGGGCTTCAGGCGGCCGGCGGCGCTGTCGAGCAGGCGGCTCTGGACGGCGGCCAGGCTGGCCACGTCGCCGGGGCGGGCGGCCCACAGCACGTCCGGATGGCGGCGGAAGGTGCCGGTGGCCGAGCAGGGCGCGTCCAGCAGCACGGCGTCGAAGGTCCGCGCGTCCTCCCAGGCCCCGGCGTCGGCGGCGACCACCTCGGCGGTCAGGGAAAGGCGGGCCAGGTTCTCGGTGACGCGCTGCAGGCGGGCGGCCGAGCGGTCGACGGCCACGGTCGCCGCGCCGGCGGCGGCCAGCTGCATCGTCTTGCCGCCGGGCGCGGCGCAGAGGTCGAGCGCGGTCTGTCCGGCCCTCACGTCCAGCAGGCGGGCGGGGATGGCGGCGGCGGCGTCCTGCACCCACCAGGTCCCTTCGTCGAAGGCCGGCCAGGCCGAGACGTCGCCCCTGCGCTCGGTGCGCAGCGTGCCGCCGGGCAGGATCTGGCCTTCCAGCTGGGCGGCCAGGTCGGCCGCGTCGGCGCCGGGCTTCAGCGACAGGTCGGTGGCCGGCTCGAAGGCGATCTGGCCGGCGACGGCGTCGGCGGTCTCCTTGCCCCAGGCGCCGACCCAGCGGGCGTAGAGCCACGGCGGGGCCAGGTCCTCGGCGGCGTCGGACAGGCCGCCATCGCGCAGGAGGCCGCGCAGCACGGCGTTGACCAAGCCCTTGAACGGGCGGCTGGTCTTGTTGGCGCCGGCCAGCTCGACGCTGGTGGCGACGGCGGCGAAGGCCGGCACCTCCAGGAAGAAGGCCTGGGTCGCGCCCAGGCGCAGCAGGTTGCGCACGCGCGGCGGCGGCTCCTTGGCCAGCTTGCCGGCCAGGGCGCGGTCGATGGGCCCCAGATGGCGCAGGGCGGCCATGGCCAGGGCGCGCGCGAAGGCCCGCTCGCGCGGTTCCAGAAAGCGGAAGGCGTTGGCCGAGGCGGCTTCGTCGAGCCCGCCGCGCCGCGACAGGGCCGCGTCGATGAGGGCAAGGGCGCCTTCCCGTGCCGGGAGGCCGTCGTTGAGTTCCTGAGTCACCCGCTCGCCGTGCCCAAAGGCGACGGCGAGCGCAAGCGGAATCAGGCCGCGGCCGGTTTGCGCACCAGGCTCGTGATCACCGTCACGCCGAACAGCAGGAAGCCGGCGACGGTGCAAAGCCCGCCCACCGCCAGCAGCGGCCCGTAGATCGAAACGGGTCCGACCTGGCCCAGATACATGAAGAGGCCGCTGATCATGCAGATCACGCCCACGTTCGACAGGGTGAAGTTCGTCAGCTTGACCCAGTTGGGCACGTTCTGGCCCAGCAGGGCGTAGAAGGCGCCCATCAGCGCCAGGCTGACCCAGCCCAGCAGGTTCAGGTGGGCGTGGGCGGAATAGGTGGCGTGGTTCTGGGTGATGCTCATCGTCAGGCCCCAGCAGACGCCGATCATGGCGTAGGTGGCGGCGGCGGCGAAGAAGGCGTGAGGCCAGCGGCTGGTGGTCATGGAAACTCCCCCGAGTTGCAGAACGCGGTTATTCGGAAGCCGGGGGTTGAACACCAGAAGGATTTCGCGGGCAAGAGGGACGATGTTAAACCTTGGTCATGTCCGAGCTTTCCTCTCCCCAGCCCGACCTTCCGCCCGGCGCCGCGCCGGACAAGCCGCTGACCCCGGCCGCCCGCCGCGCGCTCGAAGAAGCCGCGGCCCGCCGCGCGGCCGAGCACGCCGCCGCCTTGCCCACCGAGGAGGGCGGCCGCGACGGTCCCGAGCCGACGCGGTTCGGCGACTGGGAGCGCAAGGGCGTGGCGGTGGATTTCTAGCGGCGAAGCCCCGTTCCTCCCCCTGTGGGGAGGGCCTCGCTGGTGAGCGCTAGTGGCCCGCCATCTCCGCCACCACCTTCAGCGCCGCCTCGCGCGGGTCGTTGGCCGCCGTGATCGGACGGCCGCAGACCAGGTGGCTGGCGCCGGCCTTCAGGGCGTCGGCCGGGGTGGCGGCGCGGGCCTGGTCGTTCTTGGCCGACCAGAAGGGGCGCACGCCCGGCGTCACCACCAGGAAGTCGGGGCCGGCGATCTCGCGGGCCAGAGCGGCTTCCTGCGGGGACGAGACGATGCCGTCCACCCCGCACTCCACCGCCTGGCGGATGCGCCGGGCCACCAGGTCGCGCGCCGAGAAGGCGTAGCCCATCTCGATCAGGTCGGCGTCTGTCAGGCTGGTCAGCACTGTGACGGCCAGGATCTTCAGGTCCGAGCCGGCCTTGGCCTTGACGGCGGCCTGCATCACCTGCGGCTCGGCGTGGACGGTCAGCAGGTCGCAGCCGGCCCCGGCCAGCACCCGGGCCGAGCGCTCCACGGTGGCGCCGATGTCGTGCAGCTTCCAATCGAGGAAGATCTGCTTGCCCTCGCCCTTCAGCTGGCGCGCCAGGGCCATGCCGTCGGTGGCCAGCAGCTCCAGGCCGATCTTGTAGAACGACACCGCGTCGCCCAGGGTCTCGACCATTTGACGGGCCTCGGCCGTGCTGGGCAGGTCGAGCGGCAGGATCAGGCGCGGATCGGCGGTCATGGCGGTCCCCTTGGGGTTGGCGCGCGCGTTCGCATCACCCTAAGAAGGATGCGGATCCGCGCGAATTGAAGGCTAAGCACCCCGAATGAGCCAGGCTGAGCTCGCCGTCAACTTCTTCGTCGCCCTGTTCGCCCTGATCGATCCGATCGGCAACGTGCCGCTGTTCGCCGCCGCCACCCTGGGCGCGGCCGCCGCCGGCCGCCGGATGGTGGCGGTCTATATCGGCCTGTTCGTCGCCGCCTTCCTGATCTTCTTCTTCTTCACGGGCGTCAGCCTGCTGGAGTTCTTCGGCATCTCGATGCCGGCCTTCCGCATCGCCGGCGGCATCATCCTGTTCATCCTGGGCCTGGACATGGTGCGCGACGACTTCACCACCATGTTCGCCGACGCGGCCGAGGGCGTGGAGGGCCAGTCGGCCCGGGTCTACGCCAAGCAGCGGTTCGAGCGGCTGATCGTGCCGTTCGCCATGCCGCTGCTGATCGGACCGGGCGCGATCTCGACCGTGATCATCTACGCCAGCGAGGCCCGGCCCCTGGGCCTGGCGGGCCTGGCCGCCGGCGTCGGGGTGATCGCCGCCGTCTCGGTGGTGCTGGTCGCCGTGTTCTGGGCCGCGCCGGTGATCAGCAAGGTGCTGGGCCGGATCGGCATGAGCATCGTGGTGCGGGTGCTGGGCCTGATCCTCTGCGCCCTGGCGGTGCAGTTCGTGCTGATCGGCGTGGGCGACGCCACGCGGGGCCTGATCCGGGCCGACGCTAAGGCGCCGTACGCCGAGCACAGGTAGCGGACGAAGAAACACGCGCCGCATGGCGTCGGTGTGAAATCGGAGACGGTCGGGAGCGAGCGTGTGTCCCCCGTGTCGTCCTAGACCTTCCGGAACCGGCTTCCCTGGCTGGCCATCAGGGCCAGGGCCCAGTCGTCGGGGACCAGCTTGGCGATGGCCGCGATGGCCTTGTTGGGCGAGCCGGGCACGCAGATCGCGCGATTGGCCTCGGCGGCCTCGTAGCCGGCGGCGGCCACCTCGTCGGCGCCCAGCCACAGCCAGGTCGGCAGGCTCTGGCTGACCTGGGCGCGGGTGCCGTTGACGTCGTGGAACTCCGAATAGGTGAAGCCCGGGCACAGGGCGCTGACGTGCACGCCCGCCGCCTGGTTCTCCAGGTGCAGGCTCTGGGAGAACTTCACGAGAAAGCTCTTGGTCGCCGCGTACAGGGTGTGGCCCGCCGCGCCGGGGGCCAGGCCCGCCAGGGAGGCGACGTTGACGATGCGGCCGAAGCCGCGCTCGACCATGCCCGGCAGCACCTTGTGGGTCAGGCCGCAGACCGAGACCAGCAGAACCTGCAGGAAGGCGCTCTGGTCGGCCCAGGTGGTCTGGGCGTAGGCGCCGGGCAGGCCGTAGCCGGCGTTGTTGACCAGGGCGTCGACCACCCGGCCCTCGGCCTCGATCGCCGCCAGCACCTGGTCGACGGCCTCGGCCTGGGCCAGGTCGGCGGCGATCGGATAGGCCTCGACGCCGAACCGCAGGCGGATCTCGGCGGCCAGGGCCTCCAGCCGGTCCAGCCGGCGCGCGGTCAGGGCCACGTCGTAGCCGTGGCTGGCGTAGATGCGGGCGAAGGCGGCCCCGATGCCGGCGGAGGCGCCGGTGATCAGGGCGAGACGGCGGGCCATGCGGCGAGTGTCCAGCGAAGCGGTGAAACTTGGCCGGAGTCGAGCACGGGCGGGCGTTTGGTTCAAGGCGGGGCGGCGGCGCCTCGGCCTGATCACGGCCTCGGGGGTCATGACCTCGAATTAAGTCGTCTCCCGCCGGAGCCGTCGCTATCTCTGGCCGCACCCCTTTTCGAGAGTAGTGAAGCATGCGCGCATTTTCGATCCTCGCCGCCGCCGCCGCCGCCGCCGCCCTGGGCCTTGCCGACGCCGCTTCGGCCGCGTCGTCGATCGACATCACCAACGCCGTCGCCCGCGTGACCGTGATCCCCGAGGCGCGGAGCGACGTGAAGGTCGATATCCAGAATTCCAACCCCAGGCTGCGGCTGCAGGTCCGGCCATCGGGATCGCGCATCGTGATCGACGGCGGACTGGCGGGCGGCGTCGACGGCGACCGGATCAAGGGCTGCGACGTCGAGGACGGCAAGCCCGTTGTCGCGGTGCGCGACATCGGCGACGTGGCCTGGGCCGACATGCCGCAAGTGGTGATCCACGCGCCGATGGGCGTCGAGCTGGCCACCAGCGGCGCCGTGTTCGGCGAGGTCGGTCGCACCGACAGCCTGGAACTGTCCAACGCCGGCTGCGGCGACTGGACGGTGGGTGACGTCAAGGGCGCGTTCGAACTGAACCAGGCGGGCCCGGGCGACACCAAGGCCGGCCGGGCCGGCGAAGCCGAGGTCCACATCGCCGACTCGGGACATTTGACGCTCCAGGGCGTCGACGGCGACCTGGAGATCTTCGTCGCCGGCTCGGGCGGCGTGGCGGCGACCAGCGTGGGCCGCAAGTTCGAGGCCCATGTCGCCGGTCCGGGCCGCGTCAGCGTGGCGGGCGGCCGGTCGACCGAGGTCGAGGTCAGTATCCTGGGAGCGGGCGAGGTCGACTTCAACGGCGTGGCCGGCAAGGTCTCGGCCTCGGTCTCGGGCTCCGGCAGGGTGGTGGTCGCCAAGGCCGAGGGGCCGGTCAGCAAGGCGGTCGCCGGGTCGGGCCAGGTTGTGGTCGGACCGTAGGCCGGCGACGCCCCCTCCGTCACGACGCGTATCCGCGTCGCGCCACCTTCCCCGCTTCGCGAGGGAGGAAGGGGGAGGGAACGCTCGGGCTCAAGCGTCCCCTCGGGCGGCGCCGGAGCGCCGCGGGCCCGTCCTTCGGGCTGGGGGATCAGGAAGGACGGGCGGACTTCGTTACGCCGCTTCGCTGAGCGCCGGCTGGGCGCCGCGCGTCCAGCGGACGGCGGCCTCGGCGATGCGGACGCCGAACAGGCGGGCGGTCTCGCGGTCGCCGGCCGGCGGGGTGATCTCGGGCGAGGCGTTGTCCGACTGGGCGGCCAGGCCGATGAACGAGCCGACGCGGTTCAGCGTGTCGGGGCCGCGTTCGGCGGCGGTCACTCCGGGAGGGGCCAGGCCCAGGTTCACCCAGTTCATGCCGTGCTGGGCGGCCAGGATGGTCAGGCTCTCCAGGGCGTGGCCCTTGTCGCCCGCGAAGCTGTGCGAGTTGGTGAAGCCCGCGGCCAGCTTGTCCTTCCAAGCGCCGGTGAAGAAGACGCCGGCGGTGGCGTCGGCGAACACTTTGAACACGCCCGAGACGTCGCCCATGTAGGTCGGGGCGCCGAACACCACGGCGTCGGCCGCGGTGATCTGTTCGATGATCGAGGCGAAGTCCTGGGCGGCGTTCTCGATCTTCAGCAGCACCGGGGTCTGGCCGGCGTCGCGGACGCCTTCCGCGATCTTGTCGGCGAGGACGGCGGTGTGGCCGTAGCCCGAATGGTAGACGATGGCGACCTTGGTCATTGGAATGAGCCCTAGTTGATGGTTGGTTTCGCAACTGAAACCGTGACGATTACGTATGATCGTCTCGGGCGGTTTCCAGGGGATCGGCAACAGAAGGTGATGCAGTTATTCTGCAAGCCGATTCAGCGCCGGTAGGGTCGGTTTCGGGCGAACGGCGGAATCTGGGGGCTGATCAACGCTTCAACCTTGTGACAACGTTGTCATTATCTTATCTAGCGCGATAACCAGACAACAGCATCAGCTGAAGGCGCGCCGTCCCAGGACATCCTTGGGGGCGCGTCCCGGGCCGTCCTGCGGCGTGTGTATCGAAAGGCGGCGATCGTGAGCTCCAATCCTGTCCCTGACGTCCAGCAGGTGAAGGTCCATGCGCCGGGCGTGGTGCTGGCGGCCCTGGCCCTGGGTGGGTTCGCGATCGGCACCACCGAGTTCGCCTCGATGAGCCTGCTGCCGGACTTCGCCGCCGGCCTGGGCGTCGACGCGCCGACGGCGGGGCACGCGATCAGCGCCTACGCCCTGGGCGTGGTGGTCGGGGCGCCGGTGATCGCCGTGCTGGCCGCGCGCCTGCCGCGCCGGATCATCCTGGTGGCCCTGATGGCGGTGTTCGCGGTCGGCAACCTGCTCAGCGCCCTGGCGCCGACGTTCGGATGGATGATGGCGTTCCGCTTCTTCAGCGGCCTGCCGCACGGGGCCTATTTCGGCGTCGCGGCCCTGGTCGCCGCCAGCGTCGCGCCGCCGGAGCGAAGAGCTCAATCGGTGGCCATGGTGATGATCGGCCTGACCGTGGCGACCATCGTCGGGGTGCCCATGGCCAATGTGGTCGGCCAGTGGATCGGCTGGCGCTGGGGCTTCGTGATCGTGGCCGTCCTGGCCGCGATGACCGCGACGGCCGTCTATGTCTTCGCGCCGCGCGCCCCGGCCGACGCGGGGGCCAGCCCCCTGCGCGAGCTGGGCGCCCTGGCCAAGGGTCGGGTGTGGCTGACCCTGGGCATCGGGGCGATCGGCTTCGGCGGCATGTTCTGCGTCTACACCTACCTGGCCTCGACCATGCGCGAGGTGACCCACGCCTCGGCCGCCCTGCCGGTGGTGCTGGCGGTGTTCGGGGCCGGCATGACGGTCGGGACCCTGGCCTGCGCCTGGGCCGCCGACCGCGCCCAGATGCCGGCCATCGGCGGGGTGCTGCTGTGGAGCGCCGCCGCCCTGGCCCTCTATCCGATGGCGACCGGCAGCCTGTGGACCCTGATCCCCGTGGTCTTCCTGATCGGCTGCGGCGGCGGGTTGGGCGCGGTGCTGCAGACCCGGCTGATGGACGTGGCCGGCGACGCCCAGACCCTGGCGGCGGCCCTGAACCACTCGGCCTTCAACTTCGCCAACGCCCTCGGCCCCTGGCTGGGCGGCCTGGCCATCGCGGCCGGCCTGGGGTGGACCTCGACCGGCTATGTCGGCGCGGCCCTGGCCCTGGGCGGCTTTGCGATCTGGGTCGTGGCGGCGCTGGACGTGCGGCGCGAACGCATGGCGCTGGCGGCGGCGGAGTAAGACACCCTCCCCCTGTGGGGGAGGCGGCCGAAGGCCGGTGGGGGGATAAGGGCGGCGGAAGCCTGATCACGCCTCCCTCCGTCGGCTGCGCCGACACCTCCCCCACAGGGGGAGGACCTTAAGCCGCTAAGCCGCGGCCTCGGTCGCCGCGCCGTTCAGCAGGTCGGCCACCGAGATCGTCGACAGGCGCTCGGCCACGGCGGTGTCGGCGGCGATCATCGCCCCGCGGACGGCGTCGGGGATCTTCTCGCCGACAGGGCAGCCCTTCACGCCCTTGGGCGCGACGCCCAGGTGGGCGCAGCCGTTCACGGCCCGCAGCACGACGTCCAGGGTGATGGTCTCGGGGGCCTTTAGCAGCCAGGCCCCGCCGTTGGCGCCGGCGCGCGCGCCGATCAGCCCCGCCTTGCCCAGCATGGCCGTCACGCGACGCACCACGACCGGGTTGGTCGGGACCGAGGCGGCGAGCTCGGCGCTGGCCACGGCGCGATCGGCCGAAAAGGCGCTCTTGTGCGCCAGATAGGCCAGGGCGTGCGCGGCGACGGGGAATTTCTGACTGTCTGACATTTTTCCGTGGCAGGACCCTAAGGGCGTCGTTCGTGCGTTCAACCAAAAACTATCGTTGTTATCCCGCTTCAGGTCGCGATTGAACCGGAGCAGGATTGGGTGTATCGCGCCCCGCTTGATCGATATGGGGCTCCGCACCGCGTTTTGCGAGGGCGACCCCGGAGGGATTGAATGGCTTCCGAAGCCTCTGGCGCTCCTGCTGCAGACAGCGCCGCCCCGTGTGATGTCCCTCCGCAAGCCGGCCATGACCTGAAAGGGCATAGCTTCCTGGCGCTTGCGCTCGGCGCCGTGGGCGTCGTGTTCGGCGATATCGGGACCAGCCCGCTGTACGCCATGCGCGAGGCCCTGGCCCATTCGCGCAGCACCACCGCCACCGAGCACGCCGTGCTTGGGGTGGTGTCGCTGGTGCTGTGGACCCTGACCCTGTTCGTCACGATCAAGTACGTGATCTTCTTCATGCGGGCCGACAACAAGGGCGAGGGCGGCACCTTGGCCCTGATGGCCCTGGCCCAGAAGGCCCTGGGCAAGGCGGCGCGCAAGCGCTCGACCGCCGTGTTCTTCCTGGGCGTGATCGGCGCGGCGCTGTTCTACGGCGACGGCATCATCACCCCGGCCATCTCGGTGCTGTCGGCGGTGGAAGGCATGAAGGACGCGCCGCATGTCGGCCACGCCCTGTCGGCCTACGTCCTGCCGATCTCGGCCGGCATCCTGGTGGCGCTGTTCCTGGTGCAGGCCAAGGGCACGCACCGCATGGCCGCCCTGTTCGGCCCGGTCATGGCCGCCTGGTTCCTGATCCTGGGCGGGCTGGGCCTGTTCCACCTGGTCGACGACCTGTCGATCCTGCGGGCCTTCAATCCCTGGTACGGCGTGCGCTTCCTGCTAGAGAACGGCTTCCTGGGCTTCGTGATCCTGGGCAGCGTGTTCCTGGCGGTGACCGGCGCCGAGGCGCTGTACGCCGACATGGGCCACTTCGGGAAGAAGCCCATCCAGGCGGCCTGGCTGTACCTGGCCTTCCCGTGCCTGGCCCTGAACTATCTGGGACAGGGCTCGCTGGTGCTGGATCACCCGGCCTCGCGCCACAATCCGTTCTGGGACATGGTCCCGACCTTCGCCTACTGGCCGGTGCTGCTGATGGCCACCGTGGCCACGGTCATCGCCAGCCAGGCGGTGATCACCGGCGCGTTCTCGATGACCCAGCAGGCGGTGCAGCTGGGCCTGCTGCCGCGCCTGGACATCAAGCGCACCTCCGAGACCCAGGCCGGCCAGATCTACGTCCCGGCGGTCAACACCTTCCTGCTGATCGGCGTGCTGGTGCTGCTGATCATGTTCCAGAGCTCGCACAAGCTGGCCAGCGCCTACGGCATCGCCGTGACCGGCGCGATGTTCGTCGACACCCTGCTGGCTTATGTCGTGCTGCGCCTGGTGTGGAAGTGGAGCCTCTGGCAGACCGCCGCCCTGCTGGTGCCGCTGGCCATGATCGACCTGGTGTTCATCGCCTCGAACGCGCTGAAGATTCCCGACGGCGCCTGGCTGCCGCTGGTGTTCGGCGCGGTGCTGGTGCTGATCATGTGGACCTGGACGCGCGGCGCCCAGATCCTGACCGACAAGACCCGCCGCGACAGCGTGCCCCTGGTCGACCTGATGGAGATCCTGCGCGCCCGGGCCCCGCACCGCGCCCCCGGCACGGCGATCTTCCTGACCTCCGACCCGGACATGACCCCGGTCGCCCTGATGCACAACCTCAAGCACAACAAGGTGCTGCACGAGCGCAACGTGGTGCTGACCGTCCGCACCGCCGAGACCCCGCGCGTCGCCGACGAGGACCGCGTGCGCACCCAGGCGATCAACGCCGACTTCAAGAAGGTCGAGATCTTCTACGGCTTCATGGAAAGCCCGAACGTGCCCAAGGCCCTGGCCATCCTGCGCAAGCAGCAGGGGCTGAAGTTCGACATCATGGCCACCAGCTTCTTCCTGGGCCGCCGCTCGATCGTGCCGTCGGCCAACAGCGGCATGCCGCTGTGGCAGGACCGGATCTTCATCTTCCTGATGAAGAACGCCACCAACCCGACCGACTTCTTCAAGATTCCGCCCGGCCGCGTGGTCGAACTGGGCGCGCAGGTGACGGTCTAGGCCATGGAAGCGGCGCTGCGCATCCTGGGCGACGGCCTGTCGATCGCCGCCCTGGCGATCATCGCCTCCACCGCCCAGAGCGCCTGGAAGCGCATCCCCAAGGGCGCGCGCATCCCGATGCAATGGGGACTGGACGGCCGGCCGACCTGGCGGGCGTCCAAGGGCGTGGGCCTGCTGGCGATCCCGGTCCTCGCGATCCTGATCCTGCTGTCGTTCACCCTGACCCAGCTCACCTATCGGGTGGACGGCGCCAGCGCGGTGATCGTGCTGTGCGTGCGCGCCACCCTGGCCGCCGCCCTGGCGCTGAGCCAGCTGGTGCACCTGCGCAAGGTCATGGAGACCTTGAGCGACGAAGGCGATCTCTAGGGCCGATCTTTGGGATCGGCCAACACGCCGTTTCAATCGTCGTGAAACCGCGCTAAACGCCCCGCGACCCGGTGTTTCTCCGAAGGAGGGACGCTTGCGACTTTGTGTTTCCTCGGAAGGACCCCCTCATGGCCGACAAGTCCGTGAAGAAGGTCGTGCTCGCCTATTCGGGCGGCCTCGACACCTCGATCATCCTCAAGTGGCTGCAGACCGAATACGGCGCTGAGGTCGTGACCTTCACCGCCGACCTGGGCCAGGGCGAAGAGATCGAGCCGGCCCGCGCCAAGGCCCTGGCCGCCGGCGTGAAGCCCGAGAACATCTTTATCGAGGACGTGCGCGAGGAGTTCGTGCGCGACTACGTCTTCCCGATGTTCCGCGCCAACACCGTCTATGAGGGCCAGTACCTGCTGGGCACCTCGATCGCCCGTCCGCTGATCGCCAAGAAGCAGATCGAGATCGCCCGCAAGACCGGCGCCGACGCCGTCAGCCACGGCGCGACCGGCAAGGGCAACGACCAGGTCCGTTTCGAGCTCGGCTACTACGGCCTCGAGCCCGACATCACCGTGATCGCCCCCTGGCGCGAATGGGACTTCAAGTCCCGCGAGGCCCTGCTGGACTTCGCCGAGAAGCACCAGATCCAGATCACCAAGGACAAGCGCGGCGAGGCGCCGTTCAGCGTCGACGCCAACCTGCTGCACAGCAGCTCGGAAGGTAAGGTCCTGGAGGACCCGGCGGTCGAGGCCCCCGAGTTCGTCCACATGCGCACGATCTCGCCCGAGGACGCGCCGGACAAGCCGACCATCATCACCATCGACTTCGAGAAGGGCGACCCGGTCGCCATCGACGGCGTCAAGATGAGCCCGGCCACCCTGCTGACCAAGCTGAACGAGCTGGGCCGCGACAACGGCGTCGGCCGCCTGGACCTGGTCGAGAACCGCTTCGTGGGCATGAAGTCGCGCGGCGTCTACGAGACCCCCGGCGGCACCATCCTGCTGGCCGCCCACCGCGGCATCGAGAGCATCACGCTGGACCGCGGCGCGATGCACCTGAAGGACGAGCTGATGCCGAAATATGCGTCGCTGGTCTACAATGGCTTCTGGTTCTCGCCCGAGCGCGAGATGCTGCAGGCCGCCATCGACTACAGCCAGGCCAAGGTGGCCGGCCAGGTGCGGGTCAAGCTCTACAAGGGCAACGTCACCGTCATCGGCCGCACCAGCCCCTACTCGCTGTACGACCAGGACCTGGTCACCTTCGAGGAAGGCAAGGTCGCCTACGACCACCGCGACGCCGGCGGCTTCATCAAGCTGAACGCCCTGCGCCTGCGCGTCCTGGCCAAGCGCGACAAGCGCTAAGGCTAAGGCGCCTCCAAATCGGCCTGGCGTTCCCGAGCGGACGCCAGGCCGTCCGGCGTCCTATTTCAGCGGGATGACCGGCATGGCGGTGCCCGGCGACGTGTTGTCGTCGACGTGGTTGTTGCCATACGACAGCAGGTTGGTGGTCGACGAATTGATGCCCACCCCGTTGCCGGTGACCATCGAGCTGCCCACGCGGATGACCGCGCCGGTTCCCGAAAGGTTGACGCCGACGCCGTTGTTCACCGACGCCGAACGGTCGATGTTCAGCGAGACCGCGCCGCTGCCCGCCGTCTGGGCGACCACGAAGCCCGAATAGACGTTGCCGGCCGCCGTGGTGTCGACCGCCGCGGCGGTGATCGCGCCGGTCCCCGCGATGGAGTTCTCGAGCCGCAGGCCCAGCACGTTGTTGACCAGCCGCGTGGTGCTGAAGTCGACCGCCGCCGACCCGGTCCCGGTGGGACGCACCAGCACGCCGCCGCCGGTGGTGCCCGATCCGTTGCTCTCGACCGTGGTGTCCTGGATGTTCACGCGCCCGGCCGTGCTGGGTTGCACCAGGATCCCGTAGTTCGAGAAGCCCGAGATGCTGACGTTCTCGACGCTGAGCGAAGCGCCGGAATTGAACACGATGCCGTTCACCCCGGTGCCCACGCCGTTGAACGTGATCCCTCGAATGGTGATCTTGTCGGTGGCCGCGGCGTTGATGACGAAGCCGTTGGTGCCCGCCGCCAGCACGCCGGCTTCCCCGGCGCCATCGTTGGCGATGGTGATCGCCTTGGTGATCGTCAGGGCGCCGAAGCCGCCCGGATCCAGGGTGTTGATCTCGCCCCCGGCCGCCGTTTTCGAAATAGCGCCCGCGAAGGTCTTGCAGGGGGCCGTGCGGCTGCAGGGGTTGGCGTCGTCGCCGACGCCCGAGACCCAGGTTCGGGTCGCCTGGGCGCTGGCCGGCGCGACGTGGATCAGGAGCGCCAGGCTCGCGGCGCCGAGTATCGATAGAGCGGATATTTTCATGATCGCCTCCCCGATTGGCAACGATCGTCTCGCCTGTGAACGATCTTCAAGCTCAACCGTTGGGAACAGTACCGTTCCAACTCTCGCAAAAGGCAACTAGTTTCGAACCTAAGCCTTGGATCGAGGGGAACAGTCCGTGATAGGATCGCCCGACAAGCACGGTCGGCGGGGAGGCCGGCGTGCGGGAAAACCATCCGGACACGGAACGATGACACGCGCGAGGTGTGCATGCTGGTTCTGATCACGGCTTTTCCCAAGAGCGGATCGACGTTCTTGTCCTCGGTGATCGCTTCCCTGCCGGGTTTCGGTCGCGCCACCTTCGCCGACTGGGCTGGCACCCTGCCGCTGGTCGCGCCCGACGGCCTGCCCAGTTCCAGCCGCCGCGAGCAGGAGCTGTCCCATCGCCTGATCGAGAGCCTGGCGGGCCAGAACCTGGTGGCGCAGCATCACACCTGCGCGTCGGAATACAGCCTGCGGGTCATCGACGGCTACGCCATCACCACGTTGGTGCTCGTGCGCGACATCCACGACTGCATGGTCAGCCTGGCCGAGCATATCGCCACGGAAAGCCCGGAAATCCCGTGGGCCTACTTCGATCAGAGCATCTGCCAGCGGGACTTCCACTACCGGGTCGACGCGGTCGTCGACCTGGTCGCCGCCTGGTACCTGAAGTTCTACGCATCGTGGATGAGCACCCGTCCGGCCAACGTCTTCCACTACGAGAACATCGTGCTGGGCGGCGCCGAAGGGGTGCGCGATGTGCTGGATCGATCCGGCCTGCTGGCGCGTGAACCCCAGACCTTCGCGGCCGCCGACCTCGAACAGCGGGTGGCCCAGGCGCGCGGACCCGACAATCGCTTCAACGTCGGCGTCAGCGGCCGGGGCGCCCAGCTGCTCAGCGCCGCCAACCGGGCCGCCATCGAGCGGATGGCCGGCTACTATCCGGAGATCGACTTCCGGCCGATCGGCATCGGCGCCGAGGCCTAGGTCCGGCCGTTCTTCAGCTCGCCGCGGTCCCCGCCGGCTGCACCAGGCTGGGCGCCAGGTTCACGCCGGTCTTGTTGTAGATCACCCAGCCGATCACCCGGAACGTCGCATCCAGCAGCTGCTGGGCCAGGACCAGGGTCATGAACTTGGTGAACTGCAGAGTCTGGTTGAAGGCCAGCTGCTGGTTGCGCATGATCATGTCGGCCGCTTCGGCCGGGATCTGCTGGTTGGTCAGGGCGACCTGGGTCTGCAGCGTCGCCTCGGCCAGGCTGCGCAGATAGCCGGCCACCACCGACTTGTTGGCGTTCCACCACTGGGTGGACACCCCGCCCAGCTCGTCCTCGAGGGTCGAGACCAACTGGTCCACGTTGTCGATCCGCAGGTTGGCGAAATCCAGCATCGGTCAGTCTCCCCCTGGGCCTCTAGTTGTTCTTCATGGCGCCGACGGCCTTGGCCGCCTGGTCGCAGCTGACCATCATGGCCTGGGTGGCGCCGGTGTTCGGGACCACGCCGTAGGTCTGGTGCAGCTTTGCCAGGCCCGAGACCTGGGCGCTGCAGCCCTTGATGAAGCCGACGGTCATGTCGCGCGCCTGTTCGGCCCGCTTGCCGGCCACCGGGGCCGAGGCGGCGCGCACGGCCACCACGGCCAGGGCCCCCTGGATCGTGGCGTAGGTGTCGACCGTCGCCGGATAGGAGGCCTTGTCCTGGTAGAGGCCCATCTCGGCCTGGGCCGCCAGCTTGGCCACGCTCTCGTAGGCGCTGGTGGTCTTCTCATCCAGAGTGGCGTCGTAGGGCGGGGCGAACAGCGCGCAGGCGCTCAAGGCCAGCGCCAGACCGGCGACGCCCACGGTGCGGATGGCTTGGGCCAGGTTCATGTCGTGTCTCCCCGAAAGCCAACCATGGGCTGCAATCGCGTTCCGCTCAAGCCGCCTTGCCTACTCGCCCGGCCGGTAGTTGCGTTCGACGTGACCCGTCAGTTGGTCCGGGTAGAAGTAGACCGGCCGCAGGGCCCCGTCGGCGTAGCGCTGGGCCTGGTCCAGGAAGTGCTTCGACGTCGGGTCGCCGCTCTCGCCGCCCGCCGACACCGCCAGGGCCTTCACCCGCGGCCCGAACTCGACCACGGCCACGAAGCTGTTGCCGCTGGTCCCGTAGTACTTCTTCGTGCCCGGATAGCGCTTGGCCCCGAACGAGGCCAGCGACCCCCACTGACCCGAAGCGAAGGGCACCGGGATCGAGGCCTTGGCGTCGTCGAAGGTCTGGACGATGGCGCCGTCGTTGCGCTGGAAGCGGTTGATCGTCCCCCAGGGCGTGCGCCAGTCGCCGAAGTCGGCGCTCAGCCGATCCGAAGCCTCGGCCAGGGCTTCCAGCTTCTGGGCCGGGGTCGTGCGCTCGGCCATGTACTTGTAGACCGACGCGCCCTCCTTCTTGGCCTGGGCCGCCGACCGGGCCCACAGGGCCTCGCCCCAGAACACCGCCAGCGAGGTCTGCGTGGAGTCCGCCGACCACTTCAGGTCCCAGGCCTTCAGCGCCGCCATCTGGGCCGCCAGCCGCGCCTTCGCCGGATCGCCGTCGGGCGTCGCGTCATAGGCCTTGGACAAGGTCGGGATCAGATCGGCGAAGGCGGTCAGGTAGGGGTCGTAGGCGGCCTGGATCAGGGTGGGCAAGGTGAAGTCCTTGCGCGCGCTCAGGACCCGCGTGGCGTGGATCCCGCGCGGCGTCTCGCCGACGCTGTCCATGTAGCGCGGATAGTCCGCCTGTTTGGGGCTGTAGGGACCGGCCGCCGAATAGGGCCAGTTGTTGGTGTTCATCAGCCAGCCGTTGGGCGGGTTCTTCAGGTGCGGCGCCTCGGACAGGGCGTGCAGGCCCTTCCAGTCGGTGGCCGGGTTCGCGCCGTCGACCGGATTGGTGTAGTCGAAGCGGTCGTCGCGCCGGGGGATGAACTGCGGGTGCAGATAGGCCACCTCGCCCTTGTCGTCGGCGAACAGGGTGTTGTTCGAGGAATTGGCCTTCAGCTCGGCCACCTTCAGGAAGCTGGCGTAGTCCACGGCCTTGGTGCGCAGGAACGACTGCTCCAGCGCCTCGACCGGCTTGTACATCATGGCGAAGGCCACCCACTTGCCGTCCGCCGCCCGGACGATGGGACCGTGGTGGGTGCGGTAGGTGGTGAAGCTCTTCTTGGCCAGGCTCCCATCGGCGGCGCGATAGGCGACCTCGACCGCGCGTGTCTCGACCGGCCGCTGTTCGGCTCCGTATTTGTAGAAGAGCTTGCCGCCTTGGCTCTGGATCGTCTCGGCGAACTCGTCGACCACGTCGACCGTGCTGGAGGTGTGCATCCAGCCGGCGTGGGCGTTGAAGCCCTGATAGACGAAGAACTGGCCCCAGGTCGCCGCGCCGTAGGCGTTCAGCCCCGCGTCGCTGGTCACCTGCAGTTCGGAGCGGAAGAAGAACGAGGTGTGCGGGTTGATCAGCAGCAGGGCGTGGCCGTCCTTGGTGTTGGACGGGGCGATGGCGAAGCCGTTCGAGCCGGTGGGTTCGCGGAACGCCACGGCCTGGGCGAACTCCCGCGCCCGGACCTCGGCCGAGGCCTGCATCCGGGGCTTGCCGTAGAAGGCCTCCAGCTCGCCCAGCGAGATCCGCTCGACGTCGCCGCCGATGCTGCCCTCGGTGAAGCTCAGCGCCATCCACGGTTCGAACCGGGTCAGCACCTTGGGCTTCACGTCCGGATGGGTGGCCAGGTAGTAGTTCAGCCCGTCGGCCCAGGCGTCCATCAGGCTCTTCAGCCAGGCGGGGCTCTTGTCGTAACGGGCCTGCAGGTCGGCCGGATCGACGAACAGCCGCATCCGCAGGTCCTGCCAGACCGCCTTCTCGCCTTCCGCCTCGGCCGTGCGGCCCAGATTGGTCAGGTAGTTGGCCTCAATGCGCGGGAAGTCGTCCTCGGCCTGGGCGTAGATCATACCGAACACCGCATCGGCGTCGCTCTTGCCGTGGACGTGGGCGATCCCCCAGTCGTCGCGGGTGATCTGGACCCGCTGCGCCGTGGCCTGCTGGCGGGCCAGGTCGCCGGCGGGCTGGGCCAGGGCCGTCGAGGAAAGGGCCGGCCCGGAGAGCGCAGCGCAGGCGGCCGACAACAGAAGCAGTTTTCCGATACGCAAGAGAGGCCCTCCCGATCCAGGGAGCGGAACGTCGGGCGCCGCGCGACCCTTGTCCAGGTCCGCGCGGGCGTGCGACGCGATCCGGCGGACCCCGCGCGAAAAGCGGGCGGGTCGGCGTCAAAGGATGTCTGGAAGGTCCTTGGTGGAGCCGAGGGGAGGCGATCTTTGTTGTGGAGAAAGTCGTTTATTCCCTTGTAGATAAGGGGCTTGACGCTACTTCTGCCACCCATGTCGACTCGAAAACTGCCACCCATAACCGCCACTGCGTCGCCCCCAAGGGGGCCTGGGATCTACCAGCGAACTGGCTCCAAGAACTGGTATGTGCGGGTCCACGTGCCCCCGTCGGCAGGTCTCGGCGACCGCCATATCGAACGTAGTTTGCGCACGTCGGATCGCACCCAGGCCCTGAAACGCCTCCCCATCGTCGTCGGCGCGATCAAGGTTGAGATCGCCAAGATGACCCGTGGCAGCGACGGGGTCCTGAAGCCGACGACCTCTGGGCCTGGGAAAGAACCAGAGGCATGGGCGGCGTGGTGGCGTGAGCAGGTCTTCGCGCAAGGCGGCAACCCGGACACGGGCGACGTGCCGCCCGAGTTGGAGGTCGAGCTGGACCTGGAGATTGAGCGCCGCCTCGGCCCGGTGATCGGCGAGGAAGTCGATCACACCGGCGAGAAGCAGCCGGTGTATCAAGCTGGGGCCGAGGAAGAGGCGATGGAGCTCGCCGCTCTGGCTCGAGGCCGTCTTCGCCCACTCGATGCCGACATCGAGCGCTACATCTCTGAGATCGATATGAAGCCTCGCTATGCCGGTCGGCTGCGGCGGGCGCTGAAGCGCTTGAAAGGCTGGATGGCCAAGCGGCCGGGCGGGGCGGACATCAACCGTCTGAACACACGCGAAGCCGCGCTGTTCGTGGACCACCTCATGGAGGGCGAGATCATCACCGCCACGGTGAACAGCTTGGTGTCGTCGCTCGGCACCTACTGGAAATGGATGGTGAAGCGTGGGTTGGCCAGGACGAACCCCTGGAAGGAGCAGCAACGTAAACCGAAGGTCGGAGAGGGCGCGGACGTCCGAGCGTTTACCGGGGACGAGGCCAGGACGTTGCTGACCGGGGCCACCTACCAGACGCTGCACGATCTCATGCGGATTGCCGCGCTCGGCGGTATGCGCATCAGCGAAATCTGCGATCTGCGGGTGGGGAGCGTCGTGGATGGCGTTTTCAATGTGGAGGACGCCAAGACCAAGGCCGGCATCCGCCGGGTGCCGATCCACTCCGACTTGGTGGCATTGGTCGAGCGCCGGACGAAGGACAAGTCTGGTTCGGATTACCTTATCGAGGAACTCAAGGCTCCCAAGAGCCGCTCGAAGGAGCGCTCGGCCAAGGCGTCAGAACGTTTCACCGCCTACCGCCGCAGTCTAGGTGTGGACGAGCGGAAGGAAGGGCAGCGCGTCTCCAACGTCAACTTCCACTCCTGGCGCCATTGGTTCTCCACCCTGGCGCTTCAGGCGGGGCATCCGCCTCACCTCGTGTCCGCTGTGGTTGGCCATGAGGATGGCAGGTCGTCCATGACGCTGAAGGTTTACGACTCGGGTGCGTCTGAGGAGCAACTGAGAGCGGTGGTCGAGAGCGTTCGTCTACCCGAGGGTGTGTCCGTCGCTAGTCCTCTTGGTCCGAAGATGGGCGATGGCGTCCGGGTTGCCGGCTGAGTAGTCCAATCGTTTTTGGGTCGGACATCCGAAGCGCCAGACGTAGTGGTCGTCGCGTCGCCTTCCCCCCGTGGGGGGAGTGGCAGGCGCTTGGCCCAGCAGGCACTCCGTCGGCAGCTCCCCGGCTGGGCCTCAGCTTGGTTTTTGAGACGCTAGCGTGAGCACGTTCAATACCTTCTGCCGCTCCTCGCTTCGGGCGACGGAGCCAGCTGGCGAGAGGTGCATGAGCCTGAACGCCTGTAGCCCAACCACGGAGTGGACTGACGCGAGGCGCGCTTTCTCCAACTCTTCTAAAGACCAGAGCAGGCACTCTCGCCGCATAAGTTCTTGTATTTCAAGCGCGTGGCCGGTCGTGGTGGGGCCAGGACCTCCTCCCGCCTTCACCTTGTGGTCGGTCAGCCAGGGTAGGGCGGGGTTCATCAGGACCACATCTTCGGGGAGTTGGAGGTCATACATCCAAATCCGGTGGGCCAGTATGTCCCGAGCGTCTGAGGCCACCTTGACCACGGCCATGACTTGCTCCAGCAGCGCCAGGTCTTCTTCGTCGAGCACTACTTTGGCGACGGCGCGTAGCGCTTTCGCCTGCATTTGGCCCTGTCGAAGTTCGCCATAGATTGCAGCGATGGGAGCGGGGTCGGCACCTGCAAAAGCAGTTATCGACAGCGATGTATGCGCATCAACCTGGGCATACTCGGAGATCGCCGACATCCCCGCAATAAGATGCGCTGGCCGATTGAGTGGAAGCTTCTCGTTAGTTACCTGTGGCGTTCCATTTTTTGGATATGGCCTGCCGACCACTTTCTCGATTGACGGTTTCTTGCTCACTTCCTGGTCCTATCTGTCCAAGAGCTTGTGGCAAACAGCTTTACGGTTCCGGCGGCCAATGCAAGCTTGTTCCGAAAGCGGGTGTCTCACGAAGCCGTGGTCATGTGCGACGTCTCAAGCGGTGCTCCATGTCGTCTCACATAAATGGTATTGACGTTTTGAGACTCGCTCGCTAGATCGTCTAAGATCCTAGTGAGACGGAGCGGACATGATCATCGGATATGCCAGGACCTCGACAACCGACCAGAAGGCCGGCCTTGAGGCGCAGGAAAGGGACCTGTTGGCCGCCGGCTGCGAGCGGCTCTTCATCGAGCAGGTGTCATCGGTGGACGTGGTGGCGCGCGAACAGCTCGCCACGGCGCTCGACTTCGTCCGTGAAGGCGACGTTCTGGTGGTGACCAAGCTCGACCGCTTGGCCCGCTCGGTGTCGCACCTTCTCGACGTCTCTGCCCGCCTGAAGGCGAAGGGCGCTGCGCTGCGGATCCTCGACCTCGCCATCGACACCTCGACCGCCACCGGCGAACTTCTGCTGACCATGGTCGGAGCCATCGCCCAGTTCGAACGGGCTATCATGCTGGAGCGCCAACGGGAGGGCATCGCCAAGGCCAAAGCTGAGGGCAAGTATCGCGGCCGCAAGCCGACGGCGCGGGCAAAAGGGGAGGAGGCGCGGGGACTGGCGGCCACCGGCGTCCGTCCCGACGAGATCGCCAAGCGCCTCGGGATCAGTCGGGCGTCGGCCTACAGGCTGCTCGCACAGGAGGTTCCGCCGACGGCCCTGATGGGCACCTAGGCGGGCTGGAAATCGTCCGCGAGACGTGAGAAAGCGACGCAATGTTCGGGCTTCTCGGGCCCGCGAGTATCAGGAGTAGGGGTGTGGTTTCGTTCCCCAGCAATAAGGCTCATTGGGATTTCCTCGAGGCGACAGGCGTGCTCGGAGATGACTTTTTCGACCCACTGCCCATCGGGCCGAAAAAGGACATCGACCACCGTGTCTGGGTGTTAGAGAGCCAAGCGGCCGAGATCCTGGGGGTGACGAAGCGGGCCCTGGAGCGTCGCCGTCAACGCGGCACCGGCCCTGCTCACCACAACCGCATGGGCTACACCAGCTACTTTCTTGAGGATCTTGACGCTTGGGTCGCCACCAAGCCGAAGGGGTATCGGCCGCCGCCCGACCACGACAAGTGAGTTCCGGGAGGGGGGTATGCCCTACTAGGGACCGAAACTTTGATCTCGACCGGCGTTCGAACCCAAGGCCGGTATCGTGACAGCCTAGGGCGCGGATCGCTACCAAGCGAGGGGGGCGTCTGCGGCGAGAGAGTTCCGGGAGGGGGGTAGCCCCTACTATGGGACCGAAACCTCGATCCCGACCGGCGCTCGATTTTTGAAACCGGTATCTTGGCGACCTAGCGGCGCGGGCCGCCACCCAACGAGGGGTGTCGGCCGTCTGCGGCGAGAGAGGGTTCCGGGAGGGGGGTATGCCCTACTAGGGACCGAAACCTCGATCCCGACCAGCGCTCGACCCTGACGCCGGCCGCCACCCCCAGCTCCAAGCTCCTCACGTGACCCACACCTGCGCCATGACCGCCGCCAAACTGCGGGCGGCCCTCGACGGGATCGACGCCAAGCTCGCCGCAATCCTCGAAATGCTCTCCGGGCCAAATCTGCCCGGGTCCCCGCCGACCGCCGAACGTTTCGGCTCAGCTTCGCGCAGAGCCCGCTCTCCGAGCGTAGGTCGCCGATAACAGGTTGCGCGACTACGACACCAAAGCGCGACCTGCGTCCCACTGCTGCCACTTCTTGTCCGCCGCCGCGACGCGGGCCGCCAGCCCCGAAGCTTTCCGTCCCCCTGTAGGCCACGCACCGCTCTGCGGTTCGCGTTCGGCCTGCCCTACTTTTCGCCGATGTGAATGGAACACACATGACCAAGTTGCCCGACCCCGTGCTCGACCTCCTCTGCCGCGAGGTCTTCCCGATCATCCGTAAAACCGGCGGCTACTCTTTCGAGGATCATTTCGACCGCATCGACGCGGAGTTCCTCGCCGCACCCGACAAGAGCGAAAGCGGCGATGTCTTCCGTCGCTACGTCCAGGACCTCTCCGCTCTAACCGCAGCCCGGGAGTGGATCGCCACCGAGTCGGCTTTGGCCGCTTAGAACCGCTCCGCGCCCTGTCAGGCGGCGACGACCAGCCAGACCTCGCACGTCGATCTCGGTCCCATCGGGAACCCACTCGGCCTCCCGACGTGCTTCTTCGACCAGGCCTCCAACCCCATCCCAGTCAATCACCCACGCCAAGGCTTCCATGCCGGGGCCGCAGCCGCATGAGTCCAATGCAAGCTAACTACCCTCTCGAAACCCAAAACGCCTCGAAATCGCCCGGCAAACAGGGCTTCCCCGATGCCTTCCAGCGCCGCCGCGTCACCGAGGCGGAAATGGCTCATGCCATCGCCGATTGGTTCGCCGGCGAACCCTGGCGCCTTGAAGACGCCCAGCGGGACCACAAGGGCCGCAAGACGGTCCATCTGCGCAGCGTGGACGACCAGCTCGTCAACAAAGACACCGTGATCGCGACCCGGAGTCCGTCCGCCGTGCTCGACCCGCTGCCGGGAACGAACCTCGCTCACCTGTCGGAGGCCCGAGCGGTAGCCAGGGTCGCACTGCGGGGCGACCACGTTCGGCTCTACGGCCCGCCGATGACCGCCCGCGTCCGAGCCAAACTCTCCAACTGACTACCGACAACGCCCCGCACGGGGCCGCCAAGCCAACCCGAAAGCCCCTGTCAGCTGCGCGCTGCGGGGGCTTTTCGCATTTCAGGACCTAACATGACCCACAACAACTGCATCCGCTCCGCCGACCGCGTTCTGCTGAGCGGAGACACCGCACTCGTCCCTCTGGGCAACCGGCCGGGCTACTATGCGCGGGTCGATCTGACCGACTTCCAGCGTCTCCAGGCCGATGGCTACGACCGCGCGTGGTTTGCGGCGTCCAACGGCCACCGCAACTTCTATGTCCGCATGAACGGCAAGCCTGGCGATCCGCCGCTTGTCCAACTCGCCCGCATCATCACCGGCGCAGGCCCGCGCGAGGTGGTCCGCCACGCTGACGGCGACCACCTGAACCTCACCCGGAGGAACCTGAAGGTGATCCCGAGGGCGAAGCACCTGGCCGAAGTGGGTGTGACCGCAGATCAGTGGGGGTCGCTGTGAGCGTCCGCCCGCAGTTGCGCGCCCGCTCTTTGGGCAACCTTCTCGACGAGAGCATGCCGCGCCGCGAGCATTTGCTGCACCCGTGGCTGAGGGAGCAGGAGAGCGCCATGGTCTGGGCCGCGCCGGGCGTGGGCAAAACACTTTTCACCCTGACGCTCGCCCTGGCCATGGCCGGCGGCGGCGAGGTGATGGGCTGGAAGGCGGTGCGCCCCCGGCGGGTCCTCATCGTTGACGGCGAGATGCCCGAGGATGACCTGAAGGACCGCCTCCAGGGGCTCCTCGGGGCGGTTGATGGGATCGACCTCGATGCGGCGCGGGGGAACTTGAACATCCTCGCCCGCCACGGCCAACACGCCGACGCCGAGTTCCTTGACCTGGGAGACGAGGCCAAGCAGCAGGCAGTCATCGAGCAAATCCGTAGCTACCACCCGGACGTTGTGATCCTCGACAACCTCTCGACCCTGGCCACCATCGACGACGAGAACGGGGCGGCCGAAACGCAACGGCTGGTCAAGCTCCTGGCCAAGCTGAAGCAGGCCAAGATCGCGGTCATCGCCGTCCACCACTCCAACAAGGCCGGCACCGACTTCCGGGGCAGCTCGATGCTGGCTACGACGTTCGAGGTGATCATCGGGCTGACCCGCGAGAAGGGGGCCGGCCTCCTCGACCCCACCGGGTCGGCGAAGTTCAAGCTGACCTGGACCAAGTATCGGGGACGGCGCAGTTCGGCCGTCGCAGACCGGGAGATGCGGCTGGAGGACGCCGGCAGCGGCATGATGTGGACGGCGAGCACCCCAGAGGCTGCCGTGCTCGAAGCCATCGCCGCGTTGGTCAGGACCGGAAACTACGCCACGCAGGCCGAGGTTCGGGACGCCCTGCCGGAGCACCTGTGGCCCACGCATGGAAGCGCTCCGGCCAAGTCGTGGATGAGCAAGCAGTTCAGTCTAGCCGCTGCGAACGGGGTGCTTCCAAGGGGGGAGGCCGAGGCGTTTTTCAGGGCGGCGAGGAGCGATGGATCCGATTTGGACGAGGCGGCGCACGACGACTTCTAGCGCGCCGGCAGCCAAACTCGGGGAGGCCGCGAGGCTCTCCTCGTAGGAGGTTGGTTCTCGGTTCTCGTCTCTTACTAGGTCGAGAACCGAGAACCCCCTGTCCCACCGGGCTTTACGAGATCGCCTAACTGGCCAAGTTCTTGGCCCCTTGAGAACCGGAGACGTTCCCCAGCGGGCTCACCCCGCTCCAATGACATGAGGACGTAGACATCGACGCGCAGTTGACGCTGGAGCAGGAAGTGCGGCCTTGCGGACGGCTTATCGTCAGAGGGCCCTGGGCCCGCGCGCGGTCTCGGGGATCGTCGAGGCTCATCGAGGCGCGCCGCAGCACCGGGTCGCCGTCCTTGGTGCCCGGGGGAGGGGATGCGGTCCGCCGCCGGCCACGATGGTCGGATGCCACACAAATCTGACGCGGCTCCGGCCGCCCCTTGCCGGATAGGCTCAGCGGGGGGGCAGCGACCGAGCGTCGGGAGGAGGGAAAACAGCGTCGGCCAGACACTAGGGAGACTTGGGATTTTCGCCCTGTGGCCGCGCCGACGTCCTCAGTCCGTGTTGCACTCTCGCCGGTTGCCGCTCTCAGGCGTTGGCATCGAGCCACTTTGAAAGTGGTTCCAGATCATGCGACCAGAACACAAGAACGTTGCTGTTGAGGAGGCGAGCCACATCCTTGTAGGCGACGACGCCTTGAAGCAGTGCGGCTGTTTGGATGAAGCCTCCCCACTGTTCTTTCCAGGCTTTGGTCTTGTCCATCACATCGCTAACGCGCTTGACGGAGTTGGTGGCGTCGTTCGACACCTTACACTCCATCGCCATGATGAGGTTCGCAGTTACACCGCAGGCGATATCGACTTCTTTTGTCGCTGTGTTGCTCGACTTGCACCGAGTCTTCCGCATGAAATGCTGTGCAGCGAGATCGGCTGGGTTCGACACCGCGACTGAAGGCACTTTGGTCCACCCCTTGGCGGCCAACAGGGCTTCAACCGCGCGCTCCTGCTCGTCCGACATACGGTTCCGTCTCACCGTATTGAAGATTTGCGAGCTAATCATCGGGGTGAGGGTGTGCAGGAGCTTTCTGACCTGCCGACGCGTGGGCGCTGCGTTGGTTTCAAGCCATGCGGTCAAGCCGGGGTCGCGTCTGGCCAAAAACGCAGCCGCGAACTCGGTGGCGGCGGCCTTCGTGAGCTTTGTTCCACTCTTCTCCGCACCCTTTGGATAGGACGGGAGAATGAGCTTCAACTGGTCCTGGCTTATCGGGGGCGCAAACAGATGGCGTAAGACCAGGATGTGTTTGCCGGTCTTCGTAAGCGGGCCGTAGAGGTCGCGCAGATACGCGGTGTCGAGCAAGGTGCGAAGTATCTCACGTCGAACCTCACGCGTGACGCGCCGCCACTCGTCCGCGAGGGGCTTGGGGGCCAAGCCGGCAATGTAAATCCTGGTGGCTGTCGAAGAGGCAGCTTGGTGATAGATCTCCGCCGGCCAAGGAACTGGCGCGTTCACGCGGTAAGCCTCGCTCGCCGTTTCATAGGCGCTTCGCGTCGAGACACCCCGTTCCGGCGCTCTTCCCGCTGCGTGTAGTCAATCGCGGACTGCAGTCTTTCCGGGAGCGGGCTAAGGCCGCCCCAGTCGCGAGGGCTTTCTTCGGTCGGCTGGCAGCTTTTCAGGAGCGCTGCTCCGACGACCTCGGCGAGGCGTGGGGGCACGGCATTGCCTATCAGGCGATACTGATCGACGCGCTTGCCGGCCACGATCCAACCTGGCGGGAAGCTCTGAAGCGCGGCGCACTCACGGGGTGTCAGCTTCCTCAGTCCGAGGGAAGGATCCAGCACCCAATCCTGTTGGGCGTTCGCAGTCACGGTCCTCGCCGGCAGCTTGGGATCTGCGACAAATGCCCCTTGCTTGTAGCCCCAGTGCCCGCCCGGGCGAGTGGCTTCCTGCTTTCCAGGACTTTTGACGCCAGACCCCGGCCGGATCGTCGCCAACTCCTGGGCAAGCTTGCCGGATGGCCTAATGATCTCTTCGGGGTTTGGCGGCGGCAACTCGGACAAGCAGTCCTCAAGGGACCGCCAAGGAAGGGCGTGGCTAGATGCCTTGGCGTTGGTTGGCGCTGGGATCTGAGGCGCGTCGCCTGCTCGGTAGCCGATCAAAACCACCCGGACCCGCCTTTGCGCGACCCCATAGTCCGCAGCGTTGAGGAGTTCGACGTGGGTTTGCCAGCCGAGCGCAAAGAGGCGTTCGCGGAGCCACTTGAGCGCGGAGCCGGGCACGCCATCGGCACCGCGTGCCGTCACCAGTCCCCGGACGTTCTCAAAAAGCAGGTAACGGCAGTCGAGCTCCGACGCGATCCGCAGATACTCCGAGATGAGTTGCCCGCGCGGATCGTCGAAGCCCATCTGGTGGCCGGCGCTGCTCCACGACTGGCACGGAGGCCCACCGGCCAGGAGCGCGATCTCTCCGCGACGGCGACCGACGCGGCGTAAAAGCTCTGCACCTGCCAGGGCGCGGATGTCAGCCTGCTCAATCTGCGCGTTCTGGAGAAAGCCCGCGCCGGTAGGGAGTTTCGCCCCCTTGTTGGCCACTAGGCTTTCAACAGCGCGCGGATCTAGATCCGTGGCGAACACGCAATCCCAGCCCGCAGTTTCCAGCCCCAGATCTAGTCCGCCCAGGCCGCTGAAAAGCGATACGACTTCTGCCATGATAAACTCGCTCTCGACTGCCGAACCAGCCATCAGCCGCTGGCGACGCACAAGTCGTCGTGCCGCCGCCGCGCAGCTAGCGAAGCGTGGTGAGGGAAAGGTTAAAGAGTGGTGCTTTGGCCTTGGCGTCAACTTCGGGCAAGCGCCAAGCCCATATTCTCCACAGGATGCGCAGAAAATGCGTTCTTGTTATGTTCTTGTCAACTGCTTGTGCCGGGTTTTGGTCGGAAACTGCCACCCATCCATACACAAAAACTGCCACCCATCGATTTCCCGATGGTCTCATAAGTATTTGATTTTCCTGGGGCAATCCAATCCGCCGGGGGATTGGTGGAGCCGAGGGGAATCGAACCCCTGACCTCCTCATTGCGAACGAGGCGCTCTACCATCTGAGCTACGGCCCCAAGGAAGCGCGGAGATACGTTGGGGCGGCGGCCTCGTCAAGCGCCCGGTTGGCCGATCTGCGGCCTTTGCTTGCCAGGGCCGCCAAGGCGCGGCAATGAAGCGGGACACTCGGACGGGAAGCCCATGGTCGCCATCATCAACTTCGTCTTCTTCATCGCCGGCGCGCTGCTCAGCCTGCTGTGGTGGGCGATCATCATCTCGGCCGTGCTGAGCTGGCTGGTGGCGTTCGACATCATCAACCTGCGCAATCCCTATCTCCGCCAGATCGCCGAGTTCCTCGACCGGGTGACCGATCCGGTCCTGCGGCCGTTCCGCCGCATCATCCCGCCGCTGGGCGGCGTCGACATCAGCCCGATCATCGTGCTGCTGATCATCACCGGCGTGCGGGTCTATCTGCTGCCGGCCCTGCACGACGCCCTGGTGGGCCTGGTCACCGGCGGCAGCTACTACTGATCCCATGTCGTCCAAGGTCCGCCTGGCGGTCCGCCTCACCCCGCGCGGCGGGCGCGAGGCCGTCGACGGCTGGGCGGTGGACGGCGAGGGCCGGCCCTATCTGAAGGTGCGGGTCGCCGCCCCGCCGGTCGAGGGCGCGGCCAACGCGGCGCTGCTGGCCCTGCTGGCCAAGACCCTGGGCGTGGCCAAGTCGTCCCTGTCCATCGCCTCGGGCGCCGGGGCGCGGCTGAAGCTGGTCGAGATCGAGGGCTGCGACGCGTTGTCGCTGGAGCGGGCCCTGGGACGGCCGCCGGACGGCGTTTCCTGATACGTCCAGGCAAGCCGTGATCACGAATCTCATCCCGCCATCGCCCGCGAGTTGAAAATGCCCCTTCAGGCCGGGAATGCGGGCAGGTTCCGTCCGTGGTCGGTCGAAAACCCCGCGAACGAATCAGGGTCTTTCACCCCCTCTTAGCGACGATGTTTCATGCTATGGGCATTCCGCGCGTGGTGGGGACCACGCGACACGGGGGGCTGTGTGGACGACGGACGGCATCAGTCTGCTGAGGTGAGGGCGGCGCTCGCGCGGCGCGGCAACCTGTACCTGCGCGTCGTCGCCACGGTGATGATCGCCCTGATGCTGCACGTCTTCATGGGCGCCAGCTGGACCTGGCTGTGGGCGGGGACCTATTCGGCCGCCCAGCTGCTGGAGCTGATCCTGATCCGCCGGATGGTGCGCCGGCCCAATCCCGGCCGCGCCTTGCGGTTCGCCGTCGCCGCCATGCCGGCGGTGACCTCGGTCATCTTCGGCTTCCTGTCTCTGCCGCTGTTCGCCTCGTCGGTGCGGTTCGCCCCCACCCTGGGCGGCATGCTTCTGGCCGGGGCCCTGCTCAACGTCATCGTCGTCAATTCCAGCCTGAGGTCGGCGACGATCTCGGCGGCCGCGCCCCACGTGGTCTACCTGCTGATCGTGCCGTTCGTGGCCCGGGCGGCCAATCCGCACGCGCCGCTGGCCAACGCCCTGTGGTTCGGGGTGGCCCTGCTGGTCGTCTCGGTGTTCGTCGCCGCCCGCACCCTGGAGCGGGCCCTGCGCGCCGAGGCCGCCGCCAAGGAGGAGGCCGAGCGCCGCCGCCACGAGGCCGAGGAGGCCGTCGCCGCCAAGTCGGCCTTCGTGGCCATGATCAGCCACGAGCTGCGCACGCCGATCAGCGCCATCCTGGCCGGGGCGGCGCGCCTGCACAGCGACGTGCCCGAGGCCGCCTCCAAGCTGCACGCCCAGCTGATCGGCGACGCCGGGGCGATGATGCGCACCCTGCTCAACGACCTGCTGGACCTATCGCGCCTGGACGCCGGGCGGATGGCGGTCGAGCAGGCCCCGTTCGACCTGCGCCAGGCCATGGCCGACACCCTGCGGCTGTGGCGACCCGACGCCAACAAGAAGGGCCTGCGCCTGCGGGTCGAGGGCGCGGCGCATCTTCCGAGGTGGGTGGCCGGCGACGCCATGCGCCTGCGCCAGGTGCTGAACAACCTGCTGTCCAACGCCATCAAGTTCACCGACCGCGGCGCGGTCACCGTGCGCCTGTCGGCGCGCGAGGCCGACGATCACCTGGTGTTCGAGGCGGTGGTCGCCGACACCGGGCGCGGCCTGACCGAGGACCAGCTGGCGCGGCTGTTCACGCCCTTCGACCAGCTGGCGTCCAACGTCGCCCGCGAGCACGGCGGTTCGGGCCTGGGCCTGGTGATCAGCCGCGAGCTGGCCCGGCTGATGGGCGGCGACCTGACGGTGACCAGCAGGCCCGGCAAGGGTTCGCGCTTCCGGCTGGAGGTGCGCGTCGAGGCGGCCGAGGCCCCGGGCTCCCAGGCCGGCGGCGTCGTCGTCGAGGGCGCGCGGGTGCTGGTGGTCGACGACCACGTGGTCAACCGCCGGGCCATCGAGCTGGTCCTGCAGTCGTTCGGCATCCAGCCCACCCTGGCCGAGTCCGGCGAGCGGGCCTTGGAGCTGCTGCAGTCCGAGGTGTTCGACGTCATGCTGATGGACGTCTACATGCCCGGCATGGACGGCCGCGACGCCACGCGCCAGCTGCGCGCCGCCGAGGGGCCCAACCGCGACATCCCGGTGATCGCCGTCACCGCCTCGGCCACCGCCAAGGACTGGGAAGCCTGCCACGCGGCCGGGATGAACGCCCACGTCGCCAAGCCGATCGACCCCAGCCAACTGCACGCGGCCCTGAGCGAGGTGCTGCCGACGGGGACGGCGCGGGCGGCGGCCTAGGCGGAGCCAGCCCCCTCCGGCCCTCCGGGCCACCTCCCCCAGAGGGGGAGGATCTATGCCGCGCCAGATGCTCCCCCTCTGGGGGAGCTGTCGCGAAGCGACTGAGGGGGTCTACGCGGGCGGGGTCTCGTCCAACAACTTCGCCAGCCGCCCCTTCAACCCCTCCCGATCCTTCATCTCGCACTCCCACACCGTTTCCACCCGCCAGCCGGCCGCCGCCAGGTCGGTGCGGTTGCGCGCGTCCCGGGCGACGTTCCGCGCCACCTTGGCCAGCCAGTAGTCGCGGTTGGCCTTGGGCACGCGCGAGCCGCGCGGGCAGTCGTGGCCGTGCCAGAAGCAGCCGTGGACGAAGATCGCCAGCCGGCGGCCGGGCATGGCCACGTCGGGCGAGCCGGGCAGGTCCTTGCGGTGCAGGCGGTAGCGCGCGCCGAGATCGGTCAGCAGCCGGCGCAGCAGCAGCTCGGGCTTGGTGTCCCGGCTCCTGACCCGGGCCATCACGGCCGAGCGCTTGGCGGGGTCGAAGACGTCTGTCGTCTTGGGGGCGGTCATGGCCGTGTAACGCGCGGGAACCGTCCCAGGCGCAGGGTCCCCGTCAGCAGGCGCGCCGCCACCTGCTTGACGCCGGGCAGGCCCGACATCGGGGTGAAGAGCCAGTCGCGCACCGCCGGCCAGAAGCCGCCGTGCGACTGGAACAACGGGGTCAGGGCCTTGGACGCCACCTGGTAGAGGGCTGTGTGGCGGCGGCGGTCGGCCTGCCACGCATTGACTGACACGGCGACGGGGCGGTGGTCGCGGCCCAGGCGCTCGGCCAGCTCGACCGCGTCCATCAGGGCCAGGTTCGCGCCCTGGCCCAGCTGCGGGCTGGTGCCGTGGGCCGCGTCGCCCAGCAGGGTGCAGGCCTGATGGTTCCAGCGCCCCACCGAGACGTCGCGATAGAGCGCCTTGGAGAAGCCGCTCCAGTCGTCGCGTTCGGCCAGCAGGGCGGCTAGGTCGGGCCACAGGGGTTTGAGGCGCTGGTCGCGCCAGGCGGCGAAGTCGCCGGCCAGGAAGGCGTCGAGGCCGGCGACCGGCACGGACCAGAACATCGCCAGACCGGTGGGCGCCAGGCCGTCAGGGTCGCGGCCGACCGGCAGGGCGCCGACCATCACCTCGGCGCGATGGTAGATCTGGCGCAGCGCCCCGCCGAACCGGTCGCCCGGATCGGCCACGTGGGTCCAGACCGCGCCCCACGGATAGACCGGCGCCCGGGCGCCGGGGCGCAGGACCGGCCGCAGCGGCGAGGCCGAGCCGTCGGCGACCACCGCCAGGTCGAACGGTCCCCAGGACCGGCCGCGCTCGTCGTGCAGGATGGGCCGGGCGGGGCGCTCGATCCGGACGATGCGGGCCCCGGTCACGACCTCGACGCCCGCGCCGGGCAGGGCGTCGTGCAGGGTCTGGAACAGCACGCCGCGATGGATGCCGACGCCGTGCCCCCCGGGCCGCCAGTCGTTGTAGTCCAGGTCCATGACCTTGCGGCCGCGGCTGTCCTGGCCTTCCAGCCGACCGACCACGGCGCCGGCGGCGCGTACCTGTTCGTCCAGCTGGAGCGCACGCAGGGCCGCCAGGCCCGTCGGCTGGAGGAGCAGGCCCGAACCCAGCGGGCGCGGGGCCTCGAAGGCCTCCAGCAGGGTGACGGCGTGGCCGGCGCGCGCCAGGGCGAGGGCGGCGGCCATGCCGCCCACCCCGCATCCGACGATCCCGACGCGCACGCCCCCGCGTTCCGCCTAGGTCCGGGTCAGAGGCCTTCGAACAGGGCGGTCGACAGGTAGCGCTCGGCGAAGCTGGGGATGATCGCCACGATCAGCTTGCCGGCGTACTCGTCGCGCATGGCCAAGTCGAAGGCCGCGGTCAGGGCCGCGCCCGAGCTGATGCCCACCGGCAGGCCTTCGGTCGAGGCCGCCTTGCGGGCCATGGCGAAGCTGTCGTCGTTCGACACCTGGATGACCTCGTCGATCACGCCGCGGTCCAGGATGCCCGGCACGAAGCCGGCGCCGATGCCCTGGATCTTGTGCGGGCCGGGCGCGCCGCCCGACAGCACGGCCGAGGCTTCCGGCTCGACCGCGACCATCTTCACCGACGGCTTGCGGGCCTTCAGCACCTGGCCGACGCCCGAGATGGTGCCGCCGGTGCCCACGCCCGAGACCACCGCGTCCACGGCGCCGGCGGTGTCGTTCCAGATCTCTTCCGCCGTCGAGACGCGGTGGATCAGCGGGTTGGCGGTGTTCTCGAACTGCTGGGGCATCACCGCGCCGGGGATGGCCTCGATGATCTCCTGGGCGCGGGCGACGGCGCCGCGCATGCCCTTCTCGGCCGGGGTCAGCTCCAGCTTGGCGCCCAGCAGCAGCAGCATCTTGCGGCGCTCGATCGACATGCTTTCCGGCATGACCAGGGTCAGCTTGTAGCCCTTGGCGGCGGCCACGAAGGCCAGGGCGATGCCGGTGTTGCCCGAGGTCGGCTCGACGATGGTGCCGCCCGGCTTCAGCAGGCCCTTGGCCTCTAGGTACTCGATCATCGCCACGCCGATGCGGTCCTTGACCGAGGCCAGCGGGTTGAAGAACTCCAGCTTGGCCACGACCGTGCCCTTGGGCTTCAGCTCGGCGGTCAGGTTGGGCAGGCGGACCAGCGGCGTGTCGCCGACCGTGTCCAGGATCGAGTCGAAGATCTTGCCGCGCCCGGCGCGCTTGAACCGCGCGGCGTCGTAGATCGAGGAGGCGTCGTCCATGGGAAGTCTCGCTTGAGAAGGATTTAACCCACCTTAGGCCGTGGGTTTTGACGTGTCAGCGGCTCATTCGGCGGCGAGCTGCGCAGATTTCCTTAAGGCCAGCGGAGTCAGCAGCCGCTCGGACAGCCAGCGCACCACCGGGGCGGCCACCCCGTCGCCGATCACGTGCAGGCCGGCCGTGGCGCTGCGGGGCAGGCGATAGCCGTCGGGCAGGCCCATCAGCCGGGCGCCCTCGCGCGGGGTGACCAGGCGCGAGCGCACCTGGCCCTTGTCGATCACCAGCAGGGTCTGGCGCGAGGAGCCGCCGCGCGGGGTGCGCAGGCAGCCGGCCAGGCCGTCGAAACGCACCTCGGCCCGCTGGTCGCCGCCGCGCATGCGCCGGAAGACCGCGCCGACCGCGCGCTCGCCGCTCCGGATGCGCGCGTCGACCGAGGCGCGGTGCGACGGGGCCATCAGGTCCAGCAGGGCGGCGGTGGCCTCCTCGCCGCGCCATTCGACCTGGTCGTCGGGCTCCAGCACGGCGGCGAGGTCGGCGTTACGGGCGGGCGGGGCGTCCAGGCCCCACCAGATCCAGCGCTCTTTCAGATCGGCCGGCAGGCGGGCGGCGGCCTCGCGCACGGCCCGGCCGTGGAACGGGCTCTGGCCCTCCAGGCCGTCGACCGGCAGGCGGGTGGCCACCACGAAGACGCGGGGCCGCGACTGGGGCACGAAGTGCGAGGCGTCGATCTCGAGGGCGCCGAAGCGATAGCCGCGCGCCGCCAGCAGGCCGCACAGGGCGGTGAAGTCGTCGCCCCGGTGCGAGGTCAGCAGGCCCACCACGTTCTCGACCACCACGGTGTCGGGCGCGCGGCCCTGGTCGTCCAGCGCCTCGACCAGCTTCCAGAAGCCGAAGAAGGCCGATGATCGCTCGCCCGCCAGGCCCTTGCGGGCGCCGGCCAGGCTGAGGTCCTGGCAGGGGCTGGACGCCCAGGCCAGGTCGGCGCGGCCCGGCAGGTCGTCGGCGGTCAGGTCCCAGACGTCGCCTTGGTGGAAGTGCCCCTTTCCATCCTTCATGCCGAGGCCGGGAAAGTTGTCGGCGTAGGTCGCCGCCTTGACGGCGTCGAAGTCGTTGGCGAAGGCGCAGTCCCAGGCCTGGCCCAGGCCCAGGCGGGCCATGCCGCCGCCGGCGAAGAACTCGAAGAAGGAGAGGGGAGAGGCGTTCCGATTCATCGCGGGGGAGTCTAGCGTGAGCCGCCCTCCGGAGGATAGCGCCGCATGCTTCGAACCCTCGCCGCCGCCCCTTTTGCCCTGAGCCTGGTCCTGGCCCTCGCCGGATGCGGGGAGTCGCCGATGGGCGCCTCCGAGGGCGCCTCGACCGCGCCCGCCGACGCGCCGGCCTCCACCCCGCCCGGACCGGACTTTTCCGGCGACTTCCAGCTGGTCGGGACCGAACCGTTCTGGGGCGGGCGGATCCAGGAAGACGGCCTGACCCTGTCGCGGGCCGGCCAGCCCGACGTCAGCGCCGCCAACACCGGCGTGAAGGTCGAGGGCGACGTCGGGGTGTGGGGCGTGGGCGGCCTGGTGTTCCGGCTGCATCCCGAGCCCTGCACGGACGGCATGTCGGATCGCAAGTACGACTACCGCGCCGAGGTGACGATCAACGGCCAGGTCCTGAGGGGCTGCGCATCGTCGCCGCTGGGGCTGGAGGACCAGCCGAGGTCCTGACGGGGAAGGCTAGTTCCCGACGTCCATCAGCTCGTAGTGACCACGCGCGTCGAGGTTCTGATGCACGCCGCCCGGCACGGGCAGCAGCAGGCCGATCGAGACTGCGGCGACGGTGGCGAGGGCGAAGAGGGCCTTGACGGTGGAGGCCATGGCGGCGGGGTCCTGGTTGCGATCTCCACCGGGATAGGCGGCCGATCGGCAACAAAGATGGTTGCTGTTTGTCGGCGTTCAAGAGGGGCGGCGTCGGCCGCCGCCGGGCTTTGGTCGGCAAGCGGAGCAAGACGCCCCGCGGGAGAACATTTGTTCGCCCAGTTCTGCGGCTACCGGCGCTCCGGCGGGCCGGAGAGTTCCACGCTTCTGTAGAGCGCCACGGCTGATTTCGCCGAGACTTTGACCATTTGGAGGCTGTGCACAAATGTCACGTGAATGCACTTGCACCTCTAGGCCAAGCGGGCGATAGCAGCCCGAGAAACTCTTGTCCGATCAACTTGGATCGGGAACCATAACGTGGGGATATCATGCGCGTAGCGATGATCGGCACCGGCTATGTGGGTCTGGTGTCTGGGGCGTGTTTCGCCGATTTCGGTCACGTGGTGACCTGCATCGACAAGGATCCGAGCAAGATCGAGCGCCTTGAGAAGGGCGAGATCCCGATCTTCGAGCCCGGTCTGGACGACCTGGTGGCCCGCAACGTCCGCGAAGGCCGCCTGTTCTTCACGCTGGAAGGCGCCCAGGCGATCAAGGAAGCCGACGCGGTGTTCATCGCCGTGGGCACCCCCACCCGCCGCGGCGACGGCCACGCCGACCTGACCTACGTCTACGCGGCCGCCGAAGAGATCGCCGGCCTGATCGAGGACTTCACCGTGGTGGTCACCAAGTCGACCGTGCCGGTCGGCACCGGCGACGAGGTCGAGGCGATCATCAAGAAGGTCCGTCCGGACGCCCAGTTCGCCGTGGTCTCCAACCCCGAGTTCCTGCGCGAAGGCGCCGCGATCGAGGACTTCAAACGTCCCGACCGGGTCGTGGTCGGCACCGAGGACGAGCGCGCCCAGGCGGTGATGCGCGAGCTGTACCGCCCGCTGTCGCTGAACGAGACGCCGATCGTCTTCACCGGCCGCCGCACCAGCGAGCTGATCAAGTACGCGGCCAACGCCTTCCTGGCGATGAAGATCACCTTCATCAACGAGATGGCCGACCTCTGCGAAAAGGTCGGGGCCGACGTCCAGCAGGTGGCCAAGGGCATCGGCCTGGACAAGCGGATCGGCAGCAAGTTCCTGAACGCCGGCCCCGGCTACGGCGGTTCGTGCTTCCCGAAGGACACCATCGCCCTGGTGCGCACCGCCCAGCAGTACGGCGCGCCGACCAAGCTGATCGAGACCACGGTCGCCGTGAACGACTCCCGCAAGAAGGCCATGGCCGAGAAGGTCGCCGCCGTGCTGGGCACGGACGACCTGGCCGGCAAGACCGTCGGGGTCCTGGGCGTGACCTTCAAGCCCAACACCGACGACATGCGCGACGCCCCCAGCCTCGACATCCTGCCGGCCCTGCAGGCCAAGGGCGCCAAGGTCCAGGCCTTCGACCCGGAAGGCGCCAAGGAAGCCTCGCACATGATGCCGGGCGTCACCTTCGTCTCGGGCCCCTACGAGGCCGCCCAGGGCGCCGACGTGCTGCTGATCCTCACCGAGTGGGACCAGTTCCGCGCCCTGGACCTGACGCGCCTGAAGGGCCTGCTCAACGCCCCGGTTGTCGTCGACCTGCGCAACGTCTACAAGCCGGCCGAAATGGTCCGCGCCGGCTTCACCTACGCCTCCATCGGGCGCGGCGCATGAGTCAGGGGCCGGTCATCGTCACCGGCGCCGCCGGCTTCATCGGCATGCACGTGGCCGAGCGCCTGCTCGACCGCGGGGAGACGGTGATCGGCGTCGACGTCTTCAACGACTACTATGACCCGACCCTGAAGGCCGCCCGCGCCGCCCGTCTCGACGGGCGGCCGGGGTTCACCATGGTCCGCCTCGACATCGCCGACGACGCGGCGGTGATGGAGCTGGTCCGGTCCAGCGGGGCCAAGCGGATCGTCCACCTGGCCGCCCAGGCCGGGGTGCGCTACTCGATCGAAAACCCGTTCGCCTACCAGCGCTCGAACCTGGCCGGCCACCTGTCGATCCTGGAGGCCGCGCGCCACAACGGCGTGACCCACCTGGTCTACGCCTCGTCCAGCTCGGTCTACGGCGATCGTCCGCAGTCCCTGGCCGGCGGCGAGGGCGCGGGCTTCAAGGAGACCGACGCGGTCGACGCGCCGGTGTCGCTCTATGCGGCGACCAAGCGCGCCAACGAGCTGATGAGCATCAGCTACGCCAAGCTCTACGGTTTCCCGATGTCGGGCCTGCGGTTCTTCACCGTCTACGGCCCGTGGGGACGCCCCGACATGGCCTATTACGGCTTCACCCAGAAGATCCTGAAGGGCGAGCCCATCGAGGTCTATGGCGAGGGCAGGATGGCCCGCGACTTCACCTATATCGACGACATCGTCGACGGGATCGTCGGCGTGCTGGACCGTCCGCCGGCCCAGGGCGGCCACGAGATCTACAACATCGGCGACAACGATCCCGTCGGCCTGATGGACATGATCACCACGCTCGAGAAGGCCATCGGCCGCGAGGCGGTGAAGATCATGCGCCCCATGCAGCCGGGCGACGTCACCGCCACCTACGCCGACATCACCAAGCTCAACGCCCTGACCGGCTACAAGCCCAAGGTGAAGCTGGAGGAGGGGCTGGGCCGGTTCGCCGCGTGGTGGAAGTCGCGCTGACCTAGTCCAGCGGCGGCGGATTGGCCCGGAACACCTCGGCCGGAACCGTGGTCATGTTGTAGGACCGCCAGCAGGCGCCCACCCGCTTGAAGCGGCCGATGCCGGCGTCGCCGTTCGAGACCTTGTCGCCCTTGTAGGCCGAGTGGGGCGCGGTCCAGTAGTCCAGTCCCGCGCTGAGCAGGTAGTTGGCCTTGTCGCGGTCGTCGACGCCGGACTCGTCGGGAACCAGCCGGGCCTGCACGGTGACGAACACCCCGCCCAGCCTGTCGTGGTCGAACGGCTTCTTGCCGCTGGTCGGCCAGAAGTGGAAGTTCCGGTCGGGGATCATCCGCACAAGGGTCCCGCCGTCGGGCGCAGGCTTGGCGTCGGCGGCAATGGCGGGCTTGGAGTGGAAGTCCTCCGGGAAGGCCCGGCCCGCGACGTTCTCCGACGCCTGCACCTGTTCCCAGCGGCCCGTCGTCCTGTCGAGCAGATAGGTGCGGTAGCGGCGCAGCTCGACCAGGGTGTGGCTGGAAGTGCTGGGATCGACGCTCTGCCACAGCTGGCCCCAGCCCTGGACCGCGCCGTACCGCGGGGGCGGCTTGCTGCCGTAGAAGATGCGCGGCTTGACCGCGTAGGTGGGGTACGAGCGGCCGGTCTTCTTGTCGGTCCAGATCAGCTTGGCGCCGTGCGGCAGGGTCTCGCTGTGCAGCTTCATGTCGCTGAGCACGGTGTCGACGTCGTTGGCGGCTTCCGGGCAGGTCGCGTCGCCGGGCCGGGCCTGGGCGGCGCCTGCCCAAAAAAGGCCCAGCAGGCCGAGTGTCATGACGAACGAACGCATGGCGAGCTCCTGATGAAAACCGAGACAACGACGAATCCGCCAAGCTTCGTCACACAAAGGTGCTAAGGCGCGTGGCGTTGGGTGCATTGCAGCATCGATGATCATCAAGACGATAAAACGGCCCGAAACGATGTCCATTTCAGCCCCCCTCGTCGGGGCGCCGGAAAGAAGTTGACCCGGCGACGGGTTATGGGGGATGAGGGGCCTCAGTGCTGACAGCTTCGGGGGCGGTGACTTGACTGGATTTATGTCATTTTTTCAGCATATTTCCATTCCTCATCGCGACCCGAATGAAGCGTCCGTTATTCTATTCAATAGCTGGACGTTCTTCTTCTTTATGCTGGTGGCCTATCCCGCCTTCCTGGTGGTGCGGCGCCATCTGACACTGCGCAATATTGTCCTCTGCCTGTTCAGCTACGTCTTCTACGGCTGGTGGGACCCGCGTTTCCTGATCCTGGTGGCCGTCTCCACGTCGGTGGACTACATGGCCGCGCTCGGCGCGGCCGGTAAGCTGGTGTCCTGGACGGACCGCTGGAAGGCCGCCGCCTGGCTGATCGGCGTGACCCTGCTGTCGCTGCTGTTCTCGCCGCCCGGCAATCTCTGGATCGTGCCGGCCGCGTTCGGCGGAACCGCCGCGGTGCTGGGCGTGACGGCGCTGTTCGACCGCATGGAAGAACGCCGCCGCCGGGTCGCCTGGCTGTGCCTGTCGCTGTTCACGAACCTCGGCATCCTGGCGTTCTTCAAGTATTTCAACTTCTTCTACGAGTCCCTGCACGACGCGATCAGCCTGGCCGGCCTGAACATCCCGCGCCTGGGCCTGGAGGTCGTGCTGCCCGTCGGCCTGTCGTTCTACACCTTCCAGGCCATCAGCCGGACGATCGACAGCTTCCAGGGGCGCTACGACCCGCAGTACTCGCTGGTCAACTACGCGGCGTTCCACGCCTTCTTCCCCCAGCTGGTCGCCGGCCCGATCGAGCGCGCCTGGCACCTGATGCCGCAGTTCGAACGCATCCTGCCCCTGGACATGAACATGGTCTGGTCGGGCCTCCGGGTGTTCATCTGGGGCCTCTATATGAAGCTCGTCATCGCCGACAACATCGCGCCGGTGGCCAACCAAGTGTTCGCCGGCCACAGCGACGGGTCGGCCGGGGCGGCGATGGCCGGGCTGCTGGCCTTCACCTTCCAGATCTATTGCGACTTCGCCGGCTATTCGAACATGGCCCGCGGCGTGGCCCGGATGCTGGGCTTCGACCTGATGGTCAATTTCAACCTGCCCTACTTCTCGCGCACCCCGTCCGAGTTCTGGCAGCGCTGGCACATCAGCCTGTCGCAGTGGCTGCGCGACTATCTGTACATCCCGCTGGGCGGCAACCGCGCCGGGGTGTCCAAGACCTATCGCAACCTGATGCTGACCATGCTGCTGGGCGGGCTGTGGCACGGCGCGGCCTGGACCTTCGTGGTCTGGGGCGCGATCCACGGCGGCATCCTGGTGATCTTCCGGTTCTTCAAGATCGACGACGTGGCCAAGGACGCGCCGAACGGTCCCAAGGGCTGGGTGATCAACATCGGCCTGTGGGCGGCGACCATGCTGCTGGTCGTGCTGGCCTGGGCCTTCTTCCGCGCCCAGAACCTGGGCGAGGCGACGCGCGTCCTGCAGCAGGCGGTCGGCGGGCTGGACGGCTACAGCTGGGCGACCTTCGGGCCGGTGATCTCGTTCATCTTCCCGCTGGTGCTGGTCGAGGCCTGGCAGCGCTGGAAGAAGAACATCGAGTTCCTGAACGCGGGGCCGTTCATCGTGCGCTACACCACGACCATGGCGACGCTGCTGGCGATCATCGCGCTCAGCGCCAGCCAGGCCCAGCCTTTCATCTACTTCAACTTCTGAGGGGCGCCAGGTGTCTTCCGTGTCGCAAGAAACCGCATCGCCCGCCGCGTCCGACCGTCCCCTGGCCGCGCGCCTGGCGCTGGGCGCGCTGAAGGTCGTGGGACTGGTCGTCTACACCCTGCTGTTCGCCGAGCTGTTCATCCGGCTGGTGGTGCACCAGCCGATCCTGCCGCGCTACGTGACCGACACCCCCTGGGGCGTGCGGGGCAACATCCCCAACGCGCGGTTCTGGCAGCGCACCTCCGAGGTGACGGCCGCCTTCCACTACAACAGCCAGGGCATGCGGGACGACCGGGTCTTCCCGCTGGCCAAGCCGGCGGGCGTCTGCCGCGTGGCCCTGTTCGGCGACTCCTACTTCGCCGGCTTCGAGCTGAAGTATCCCGACACCTACGCCCACCGCCTGGAAGAGGCCTTGCGCCAGCGCGGCTACAAGGTGGAGGTCCTGAACTTCGCGGTCAGCGGCTTCGGCACCGCCGAGCACAACCGGACCTATGAAGGCTTCGCCAGGAAGTTCTCGCCGGACCTGGTGCTCTACGAGTGGCACCTGACCGACTTCGACGACAACGTCCGCTCGGGCCTCTATCGCCTGAAGGACGGCCAGCTGCAGCCGGGAGGGGCCACGTTCCTGCCGTCGATCAGCGTGCAGAACAAGCTGATGAAGTCGAGCGCCTATCGCTTCTTGGCCGACAACAGCCAGCTCTACAACTTCCTGCGCGAGAACCTGGCGCGCTACGCCAAGCGGGCGCTGAAGGTGGTCAACGCCAAGGCGGCGGGCGACGAGGAAGGCGGCGGCGCCGGCAACCTCGGGGCGGCGGTCTACGCCAAGGCCTCGCCCTACGCGGTGTCGCTGTCCCAGGCGCTGCTCGACCAGGCCAAGGCCTCGGCGGCCCGCGACGGCGCCGGCTTCTACGTGATGGAGATCCCGCGTCCGGTGTCGCGGACCCAGTTCGAGCCGTCGATCACCCAGATGTCGCCCCAATTCCTGGGCACGCTGAACCTGATCCAACCGACGCCGCAGCTGACCGCGGCCGGCCGGCCCGATCGCAAGCTCTATCTGGAGCATGGCGCGCAGCACCTGTCGCCCGACGGCGTCGGCGTGATCCTCGCCGCCTCCCTCGACCGGATCGCCAGCGATCCCCGACTGCAAAGGTGCCATGGCGACCCGTCCTGACATCGTCGCCCGCGCCGCCGGCCTGCTCCTGCGCCTGACGATGGGCCTGACAGTGGGACTGGCGGCGGGATCGGCGGCGGCCTCGCCCGCGCCGATCCGGATGATCCTGGTCGGCGACTCCACGGTCGCGCCCCATTCCGGCTACGGCGACGCCCTGTGCGCGCGGATGGCGGTCGAGGCCACATGCGTGAACACCGCGCGGGGCGGCCGCAGCTCGGCCAGTTTCCGCGCCGACGGGTCGTGGGACAGGGTGGCCCGCCTGCTCGGCCGCCGCGGGCCCTGGACCGCGACCTACGTGCTGGTCCAGTTCGGCCACAACGACCAGCCGGGCCGGCCGGGCCGCTCGACGGACGTGGCGACCACCTTCCCCGCCAACATGGCCCGCTACGTCGCCGACATCCGGGCCGCCGGCGCGCGCCCCATCCTGGTGACGCCCCTGTGCCGGCGGATGTTCAAGGAGGGCGAGCTCCAGGACACCCTGACGCCCTGGGCCGACGCCACCCGCCGGGTCGCGGCCGAAGCGGGCGTTCCGGTCATCGACCTGCACGCCGACAGCTGCCGGGCGGTGCGCGGCATGGGCCCCGAGGCGTCCCTCGCGCTCGGCGCGGGAACGATCTCGCCGCCCGAGTCCGACGGCCAACCCGCGCCTAAAGGCCGGCCTCGGATCGACTACACGCATCTGGGACCCGACGGCGCGGCGACCTTCGCCAAGATGGTCGCCGGCGAACTGGCGCGCGCCGAGCCTCGCCTGTCGCCCTATCTCGAGGACGGCCGATGAGCGCATCTCTCGCCCGCGTTATGGAAGCCGTCGGACTTTCTCTGCTAGGGGAGGGCCCGGCGGACTCGGAAGGATCGGCGATCGTCATGCACAGTGTTCGGACGGCCCGCTTCCCGCGCGACGAGGGGAGCCTGACATGACCGCCATCGACGCCGTTCGCCGGGGCGGCCGCAAGCTGGCCGACAGGATCGCCGCCGCCGAACCCAACGCCGACCTCGTCTGGGGACTGGTGCTGGGCACGGTGGTCCGGGTGCTGGGCCAGGCCAACTTCCTGAGCCTGTTCTACGGCTACGGCGCGCAGGGCGGTAACCCGCTCATGAAGATCTCGCCGGGCACCTACATCATCATGATCGTCTTCTGCCGGGCCTGGAACCGCAAGAGCCCGCCCGGCATGGAGACCTTCAAGCTGGCCGCCTCGATGGTCATGACCATCGTGGTGGGCGGCGTGGCCTGGGCGATGGTGACCGGCCAGGCGGTGGCGGTCGGCTATCTGGTCGACTCCTACGCGGTCGCGGCGGCCGGCCTGTTCATCCTGGGCAAGGTGGGCGCGGAGGGGCGGACCAAGGTGTACGCCGCCCTGATCTGGGCCCTGCTGTTCAACGCCCTGCTGCTGTTCCCCGAATTCATCCTCAAGCGGCGCTTCGTCCCGGCGCCGCTGGAAGGCGCCCGCGGCATCTTCCGTCCGGCCGCCCTGCTCAATCACCCGCTGATGAGCGGCCTGATGTACGCCACCGCCGCGCCGCTGGTCATGCGCTGGCGCAAGCCGTTCCTGGTCAAGGCCGGGGTGTCGCTGCTGTTCGTGCTGTGCGTGTTCTTCTCCGGCGCGCGGGTCTCGACGGTGCTGGCGGGCGCGGCCTTCGTGCCGGCCGCGCTGATCGCCCTGGGCAAGGAAAAGCCCAAGAGCCAGATCGGCCAGACCTGGCTGGTCAGCCAGTCGCTGCTGATCGCGGCCCTGATCCCGATCGTGGTGATCGTGGCCATCGCCAGCGGGGCGCTGGATCGCATCGGCGGCGGGCTCTACGACAAGAGCGCGGCCACCCGGGTCTGGCAGTTCGGCATGATCCAGTATCTGAGCCCGCACCAGCTGATCTTCGGGATCGGCAACACGACGGCCGCCGACTGGTCGGTGCGCCTGTTCCAGACCCCCAGCGTCGAGAGCGCCTTCGTGCTGGGCGTGTTCATGTACGGCATGCCGTTCACGATCTTCTACCTCGGCATGGTGGTGGTGATCGTGGCGTGGTTCGCCTTGCGGGGCGACACCCTGGTCAAATTGTCGGCGGTGATCTTCCTGACGGCGGCGATGTCGAACAACACGCTCGGCGCCAAGAATCCCGCGGTGTTCTATTTCCTGATGTTCGCGGGATCGACCATGACCCATGCGGTGCGGCGCCTGCCCAGGCTGCGGATGCCGTGGTTGGTGACCGAACAGCCGCCGGACCTGATGACGGCCCAGCACAGCCGCGACCTCGGTTCCCGGACCTTGCCCGGCGGGGATCCTCCCCGCTCGTCGATCTAATCCAGCACAGGCTCCATTGTGGCGAAGACCGACGCGAACTACCTCTTCGTGATCAACTCCCTGGCGGGCGGCGGCGCGGAGCGGGTGATGACCACCCTGCTGGCGCGGTCGAAGGACCGCGCGCCGGACGGGCGTCTGCACCTGGCCCTGCTGGACAACGAGCCGGCGGCCTACACCCCGCCCGATTTCGTGACCGTCCACCAGCTGGACGCGCGGGGCGGCCAGCTGGCCAGCATCCGCCAGCTGCTGAAGCTGGTCCGGACCCTGAAGCCCAGGCTGATGCTCAGCTTCCTGACCCGGGCCAACGTCGCCGCCGTGGCCGTGGGCCGGCTGACGGGCGTGCGCTGCGTGATCAGCGAACGGGTCGACACCGCCTCGCACTTCAGCACCACACGCCTGAAGGCGGTGAAGATGCTGACCGTGCGCACGGCCTACCGCCTGGCCGAGCGCATCATCGCCGTCTCGGCCGGCGTCGCCGACAGCCTGGTCGAGAACTTCGGCATCGCCCGCGACAAGATCGTGGTGATCGAGAACCCCGTCGACGTCGAGGCCATCCGGGCCAAGGGCGCCGAAGCGCCGTCGATCCCGCTGGAGCCGCCGTTCGTGGTGGGGGTGGGCCGCCTGGTGCCCAACAAGAACTTCCGCCTGCTGATCGACGCCTTCGCCGCCTCGGGCGCGCCCGGCAAGCTGGTGATCCTGGGCGAGGGGCCCGAGCGGCCGGCGCTGGTCCAGCGGATCGCCGAGCTGGGCCTGACCGACCGGATCGCCTTGCCGGGCTTCGCGGCCAATCCGTTCGCCGTGGTCTCGCGGGCCGAGATCTTCGTGCTGCCGTCCAACGCCGAGGGCTTCCCCAACGGCCTGCTGGAGGGCATGTCGCTGGGCGTGCCGGTGATCTCGACCAACTGCGCCTCGGGGCCGTCGGAGGTGCTGGCCGACGAGCCGCGCCGCCCGCTCGAGGACAAGGTCGCGGCGACCTACGGCGTGCTGACGCCGGTCGACCGGGTCGACGCCATGGCCTCGGCCCTGCGGCTGCTGCAGGATCCCGAGCTGCGGCGGCGCTACGGCGCCCTGGCCGAACAGCGCGCCCGGATGTACTCGCCGGAGATGGCCACCAGCCGCTACTGGGCCGTGCTGGAGCCGGACGCTCCGACGGGCTGACGCCCAGCGGCCTGCGTCAGGCCCCTTCGCCTCAGGCCTGGGCCGGGGCGCGCTTCAGCAGCTTGCGGGTGAGCTTGTCCACCGGGCCGCGGATCAGCTTGGGGCGCAGCAGGACGGCGGCGACCGCCCAGACGGTCAGGCCGGCGGTCGCGGCCGCGGCGAACACCGCCAGGGCCGGCAGATGGGCCGGCAGGGCCATCCAGGTCAGGTGGCCGACGCCGCCGCCGATCACGCCCAGCGCCACGGCCTTGGCCAGCTCGACCATGTTCAGGCGGGCGTTGATGAACCGGCGCGACAGCAGGTAGCTGGACATCAGGCCGCAGAACGATCCCAGCAGGAACGACAGGGCCGCGCCCAGGGCGCCCAGGCGCGGGATCAGCAGCAGCGAGGCGGCGACGGTGACCAGGCCCGCCGGGGCGTAGGTCGAGAACTGCAGCCAGTTCTTCCGCGTGGCGTGGAAGATGTTGTCGAAGACATAGGCCTTGAGGCTGATGCACACCGCGCCGGCGGTGATGATCGGCAGCAGGTGGATGGCCGCGTCGCGATAGGCCGGCGGCAGGACGGCGTTGGCGATCGCGTGCGACAGGCCGGCGCTGAAGCCCAGCACGGTGAACTGCAGCACCGTCATCAGTTCGAAGGCGTTGCGGACGAACTGCGCCGCGCCGTCGACGCCGGCCTGGTCGTGGCGGCGCATCAGCTCGGGGAAGCCGCCCTGGTTCATGGCGTTGCCGATGATGTCGCTGGGCGTGCGGGCGATCGAATAGGAGGCGGCGTAGATGCCGACGCTGGCCGCGCCGCCCAGCAGCTTCAGGAACACCCGGTCGGAGCTGGCCACCATGTAGGACACGAAGGTCAGGGCCACGATCGGCAGGCCGTATTCGATCCGGCTGCGATAGCTGGCGCCGACCGCGCCGCCGGCCGGCAGGGTCAGGGCGCCGCGGGTCAGGACGATGGCGGCGAAGGCCCCCGTCACGGCCGCGTTGGCCAGGGCCACCGAGGCGAAGTCCGGATGCAGGCCGCTGGCGATCCAGCCCGAGCACAGCAAGCCGGCCGCCCGGGCGGTCTCCAGGGCGCTCTGCTCAAGCTTGCGGCCCTGGAGCTGCAGGGTGGCCAGGCCCAGGCGCAGGGCCGAGTTCGAGACGACATAGGCGGCGACGGCGACGGCGAAGGTCAGGGCGCGGCCGGGCGCGATCCAGTAGGCGACGCCCACGCCGACCAGGCAGGCCAGGCTCATGAAGGCCACGCTCAGCCGGGCCGACTTGACCAGGCCGTCGCGCCACACCGCGGGGGTGGAGATGTCGCTGCGCAGCAGGGAGAAGCGGATCCAGTTGGACGATCCCATGTCCAGCATCTCGCCGACCAGGGTCACCAGGGCGTAGAGGCCGAACTCGGCCGGTCCCAGCCGCCGGGTCAGCAGCAGCACCAGGATGAACGCCGCGGCCCGGGGCGCCATGATGGCGGGGGCGTAGAGGACGGTGGACTTGATGATCATCGAAACCTGGGGCGCTCGAGAGGCGAAGGATCAGCGCTGGGCGCCGCGGGGCAGGATGTAGGGGTCGAGGAAGGCGAAAGCCGGGCTGGACACGGTGTTGGTCCGGATATGGCTGACATCGTAGTAGAGCGGCGTTCCGTCGGTGACGAGCGGGCAGTCGGCGCCGCACAGGTGGTCCAGCGGATCCACCAGGACCGCGCCGTCCGGGCCGCCCAGGCTGTCGACCAACTGGTTCGGATAGGCGGCGGTCTGGCGCATCTGGCCGGTCGGCACGCCGAAGTCGTCCAGCGCCCGGGTCCGGTAGAGGCGGGCGAACAGGCGCTTGGGGTCGGCTTCGGAGGCCTGGGGGAAGGTCTTTGTGACCATCACCTCGGCGCCCTTGGCCCGCAGGTCGCGGATCACCAGGCCAAGGCGGCCGAAGGCGGCGGTGGCGTCCTGCAGATAGACCGTCTCGTCGCCGCTGGCCCGGCAGGTCAGGCCGCGCTCGAAGCACACCCGGCCGCGGGAGGGCTCGCCCTCGGCCTTGTTGAAGCTGCCCAGCCACGAGGCGACGATGGCCACGCGCGGATAGTTCCCCGTCTTGGCCATGGCCAGGGCCTCGTCGGTGGAGGCGCCGCAGTTCTTGATCGAGCCGCGCAGCTGGACGCCGGGCAGGGGCGCGCAGCCGGGGCGGGTGACGAACACCACGGCCGGGTCGGCGGGGCCGCGCGGCAGGGTGCGGTAGCGGGGCGCGATCTCCTCGCTGTAGGAGTCGCCGATCACGAAGGTCTCGACCGGTCCGCCGCCGCCCTGGCGGCAGATGCGCAGCCCCGTGCGGGTCACGTGGTAGGTCGCGCAGGACTTGGGGAAGCTCCAGTCGCCGGCGGCCACCTTGATGCGGTCGGCGGCGGCCACGACGGCGGGCTCGCTCCGGGGGAACTTCAGGGCTTCCAGGCCGCGGGTGGCGAAGACGCCGGCGGTCAGCACCAGCAGGGCGGCGATCGCGCCGTTGAGGATCACGCCGGGCCGGGCCGAGGGGCTGCGGCGGTCGAACAGGCGGCGGGTCAGCTTCTGCTCGATCAGGACGTAGGAGAGCCAGCCCAGGGCGATCGACAGGACGACGCCCGCGACGATCGCCAGGGCGGTGTTCTCGACGGCGAAATAGGTGAAGGCCGCGATCACCGGCCAGTGCCAGAGATAGATCGAATAGGACCAGCGCCCCAGCGGCTGCACGCCCGGCAGGCGGGTCCAGCCGGCCGAGCCGTGGCCGGCGGCGATGACCAGGGCCGCGCCCGCCACGGGGATCACCGTCGCCAGGCTGGGCCAGGCCGTGCCGCCGTTGAAGGCCAGAACCGAGGCCAGGATCAGCGCCAGGCCGACCACCAGGGCGGCGGTCCTGGCGCGGCGGCCCAGGCGGTCGCACGGCGCCAGGGCGACCAGGCCGCCGGCGATCAGCTCCCAGGCGCGGGCGGGCAGCAGGAAGAAGCTGGTGCGCAGCAGGGCGTCGTAGCGGGTCAGGGGCACGGCCGCGCACAGCAGCAGCGACAGCAGGCCGATGGCGACCAGCACCGCGATCTTGCGCCCCCGCAGCGGCGCCCAGGCGGCGATGATCACGAACAGCAGCGGATAGAGCAGGTAGAACTGCCATTCGACCGAGAGCGACCAGGTGTGCAGCAGCCAGTTGGCCTCGGACGCCCCGCCGAAATAGCCGCCCTGGGTGGCGTAGTCGAAGTTCGACAGGAAGGTGATCGAGCTGGCCACGCTGCGGGCCACGCCGCGCAGGCTCAGCGGGTCCAGCCAGATCGAGGTCCCGATCAGGATGGCGAAGCAGACGGTCCAGAGGGCCGGCACGATCCGATAGAACCGGTCGGCGTAGAACGTCCAGACGCTGAAATTGCCCTGGGCCTGCCGCTTGGTGACGATCTGCGTCATCAGGAAGCCGGAGATGACGAAGAAGACGTCCACCCCCACGAAGCCGCCCCAGGCGTAGGGCAGGTGGAAATGGTACAGCACCACCGAGGTCACGGCGATGGCCCGAAGGGCGTTGATGTCGTGCCGGAAGGCCAGCTTGTCGTGCGGGGACGGCGCGGCCGCGCCTGAGCTGGTCATGTGTGGGTACGCTCGAATAGCCGGAGGCGACTTGCGAGCCCAGATAGAGGCTCGCACCAAACCGGGTCAAGTGAAGCTAAAACAACGGCCAAAGAGATTTGCTGGACGTGTGAACGTGATCATCAATGCATCAGCTGTCGCCAAACCGTGCGACGCTGTTTATCGCCAGACTTGGACCGAACGGCGGCGGCGCGCGGCGTTCGCGACGACCATCGGGTTCGGTCCTTACGGTAGAGTTTCGACGGGTAAGAGGATCGGATGATCAAGAAGGTGTTCGCCAAGCTCTACGATCGGGTGCTGTCCGTCGTGCTCAAGGGCGACGTCTATGCGCGGCGCTGCGGGGTGAAGGTCGGGCAGGGATGCCGGATCCTCAGCCACAATTTCGGGACCGAGCCGTTCCTGATCGAGATCGGCGACCGGGTCACGATCTCGGGCTACGTGAATTTCGTGAACCACGACGGTTCGGGCTGGCTGATGCGCGACGAGCGCGGCCGCCGCTTCACCTATCGCCGGATCCGGATCGGCGACGACGTGTTCGTCGGGGCGGGCACGATCATCCTGCCGGGCGTGTCGATCGGCAATCGGGTGGTGGTCGGGGCCGGCAGCGTGGTCACCCGGTCGATCCCCGACGGCTGCGTGGTCGCCGGCAACCCCGCGCGGCTGATCACCACCTACGACGCCTTCGAGGCGCGGGTGCTGAAGGACTGGCCGGCCGACGCCGACCTGCCCAAGGACGTCGACTACGAGGCCCGCGTGCGGGCGGTGATGGACGAGAGCTTCAAGCCGCCGATCGCCGTGGCGCCCGAGACGCCTCAGGCTGCCCGCGGCCGGACGACGGCCAGGTAGCGGTCGACCACCTTCTCCGGCGAGAACTCCAGGCCGCGATCGACCAGCAGCTGGCTCGGCAGCGGATTGTCCAGCGTGTCGGCCATGGCCTTGGCCAGGGCCGAGACGTCGTCGACCGGCGGCAGCAGGCCGTAGCGGCCGTTTTCGAGGATCTCGGCCGGGCCGTGCGGGCAATCGGTGCTGACCGTCGGCGTGCCGCAGGCCAGGGCCTCGACCAGCACGTTGCCGAAACCCTCGAACCGCGAGCTGAGCACGAACAGGTCGGCGCGGCGCAGGTACTTGGCGGGATTGGCCTGGAAGCCGAGGAACTTCACGCGGTCGTCCAGGCCCAGGGCCTGGACCTGCGCCTTCAGCGGCGCCTCCAGGGCCCCCACGCCGCAGATCGCCAGCCGGGCCGGACGCCGGGCGGCCAGTTCCGCGAAGGCGGCGATCAGGGTGTCGAAACCCTTCTGGGCGTGCAGCCGGCCGATCGCCAGGACCACCGGCTCGTCGGTGTCGAAGAACGGGTCGTCGACCGGCTCGGCGGCCTGGGCCTCCAGGTTCTCGGGCGCGGCGGGATTGTAGAGCACGTTGATGCGCTCGCGCGGGAAGCCGGCGACCTTGGCCATATCGTCGGCGATGCCCTTGGACACCGCCAGGACGCCGTCGGCCATCGGCAGCACGAAGCGGTAGAGCAGGGGCACCAACCCCAGCTTGGCCTGGCCGGTCTGGCTGGACTGGGAGCTGAGGTTGTTGTGCTGGGTGACGAACACCCGGGTCGGCTTGCCCGCCAGCCGGTTGGCCAGCACCGCGACGGTGTTGTGGTAGCCCAGGCTGGAGATCATCAGATCGGGTTTGGTCTCCCGCAGGTATTTGACCATCGGCAGCAGGCTGTTGACCGTGCGCGGCGCCTTCAGATCGACGACACGCACCCCTTCGGGGATCTGGGCCATGTACTCGCCCTTGGTCTGGCACAGCACCAGGTCCACGCGGTAGCCGCGCCGCAGCAGCTCGCGGGCGATCACCAGGCGCATCTTCTCGGCGCCGCCCGAGGCCATGCTGTTGATGTGCAGGGCGATCAGCGGTCCCGGCTGGGCCGCGACCTCGGATTGGGACGCCATCAGGTTCTGCCGCACACTTGGTTGTAGAAGCTGGCGGTCCGTCGGGTGACCTCCTCCCAGCGGTACTTCTGGAGCTTGTCGCTCCAGTCGATCCGCCGTTCGGCCTGGCCGCCCATCACCGCGTCCAGCGCCTTGGCCAGGCTGTCGGTGTCGCCCAGCGGGTAGTAGCAGGCGGCCGGCAGCTCGATCTCGAGATTGGGCGGGATGTCGCTGGCCAGGATCGGCAGGCTCGCGGACATCGCCTCCAGCATGGCGATCGGATTGCCCTCGTGGCTGGAGGGCAGGACGAACAGGTCGGCGCCGGCGAAGGCGGCGGCCAGGTCGTCGCCGGTCTGGTGGCCCAGGCACTGGATGCGCGAGCCCGGCGCGGCGGCCTGCAGGATCTCGGCCTCGTAGGGCGAGGCGGTGACGGCCGAGCCGACCAGCACCAGCGACCAGTCCGGATGCTTGTCGCGCACCTTCTCGAACGCGCGCACCAGGTCGATCTGGCGCTTCTCGGGCACCAGGCGGGCGACGTTGAGGATGTATTTCTGGCCGGGGTCGACGCCGTTGGGCCAGGTCTTGCGCGGGGCGGGCGTCGGCGGCACGCCGTTGGGCACGTGCTCGACGCGCTGGCGCGGATAGTCGGTCCGCAGGCGGTTGGCCGCCAGGCCCGAGACGCTGATGATGCCGTTGGAGAAGCGGCCCGCCATCTGTTCGCCCAGGCGGATCATGGTCTTGGCGAACTTGCTCCACTTCTCGCGATTGTAGTCGTCGCCATGGTGGGTGACGACCACGCGCATGCCCATCAGGCGGCCGAGCGGGGTGACCAGGGCTGGGCCGATCGCGTGGACGTGCAGCACGTCCGGGCGCCACCAGGCCGCGGCGAACACCCCGATCGTCGAGTGGATCAGCGCCTCCAGGTGCTTGTCCTTGGGCGCGGGCAGCGACCAGCGCTTGACGTTGGCCGGGTCGACCGGGTCGTCGGGCGTGACGTAGGGCGCGCGTTCCAGGACCAGCACCTCGGCGTCGCCTTCAGCCAGGCGATGGGCGAGGTGCTTGATATGGGTCTCGACGCCGCCGTGTCCGCCGTGAAGGCTCCGGAGCCCGAGCATCGCGATGCGCAAGCGCCGCTTGGATTGTGTCATTGCGGCTCAAGTCTTTCGAGCCCGACGACCAGCGCCGAGCATCAAGTCCAAGGGTGATCACGAGGTAGTCAACCGGCCCCTTCACTGTCAACGCCAAGAGGACAGCGCCCCACGGCCTGAAGTGAAATTGCCAGTTTTGCCGCTTTTAGAAGCATTCGCGCCGGATGGCCATGAGGTTGTTCATGGCCGGCGCCGCGACGGGGGAGCGGTCTTGTGGAACGTACTATCGCCCGCCTCGATGACGCTTTTTTGGGGCGAGATCACGCGCGAAAAAAGGCGCGTCCGAGCCGGACGCGCCTTGATAGCTCCGTAGGGATCAATCCGGGATCAGAAGATCTCGAACAGACCGGCGGCGCCCCACCGAAATCGGCTTGCCGATTTCGGCGTCCTCAAGTGATGGGCGCCGTCGTCCGGCCTGTTCGGGATCAGAAGATCTCGAACAGGCCGGCGGCGCCCATGCCGCCACCGATGCACATGGTCACCACGCCCAGCTTGGCCTTGCGGCGCTTGCCTTCCAGCAGCAGGTGGCCGGCGCAGCGGGCGCCGGTCATGCCGAACGGGTGGCCGATGGCGATCGAGCCGCCGTTGACGTTGTACTTCTCCGGGTCGATGCCCAGGCGGTCGCGGCTGTAGAGGCACTGGCTGGCGAAGGCCTCGTTCAGCTCCCACAGGTCGATGTCGTCGACCTTCAGGCCGTGGCGTTCCAGCAGGCGCGGCACGGCGAAGACCGGGCCGATGCCCATCTCGTCGGGCTCGCAGCCGGCGATGGCGAAGCCTTTGAACAGGCCCAGCGGCTCGAGGTTGCGGCGGGCGGCCTCCTTGGCGTCCATGATCACCACGGCGGCGGCGCCGTCCGACAGCTGGCTGGCGTTGCCGGCGGTGATGAAGTTGCCCGGACCCTTGACCGGCTCCAGCTTGGCCAGGCCTTCCAGGGTGGTCTCGGGACGATTGCACTCGTCCTTGGTGACCACGTAGTCGACCAGGCTCTCTTCCTTGGTCTCCTTGTTGACCACCTTCATCTTGGTGGCCATCGGGACGATCTCGTTGTCGAACAGGCCGGCGGCCTGGGCGGCGGCGATGCGCTGCTGGCTGCGCAGCGAATATTCGTCCTGGTATTCGCGGCTGATGTTGTAGCGCTTGGCCACGATGTCGGCGGTGTCGATCATCGCCATCCACAGGGCCGGCTTTTCCTTCATCAGCTTGTCTTCGGTGATGTGGAAGCGGTTCATGTGTCCGCCGCCCTGGACCAGCGAGATCGACTCCACCCCGCCGCCGATGGCGACCGGGGCGCCGTCGTTGCGCACGTAGTTGGCGGCGGTGGCGATGGCCTGCAGGCCCGAGGAGCAGAAGCGGTTGACGGTCTGGCCCGAGGTGGTGACCGGCAGGCCGGCCCAGATGGCCGCGTTGCGGGCGACGTTCATGCCGGTGGCGCCTTCGGGGCCGCCGCAGCCCAGGACCACGTCCTCCACTTCCGGGCCTTCCAGGCCGGCGCGCGACACGGCGTGCTGGATGGCGTGGCCGGCCATGGCCGCGCCGTGGGTGTTGTTGAACCCGCCGCGGTTGGACTTGGCCAGGCCCGTCCGGGCGTAAGAGACGATGACCGCTTCGCGCATTGGGCGCACTCCCCTTTAAACGTTAGTTTGAATTGGCGGCCACCCTAGACCGGGATTTCCGCCGGCGAAAGGTCACGCGAACGTAAAGCGGGCGACGCGCCGATAGCGGTAACGCTTGGCAGGAAAAGGCTCCGAGCTTGACTGTAGCGTGATCCCGCTCGCCAAGAACTCATTGGACATTGTTGCCCGTAATCCACGCGCACGGGGAAAGATCATTGCGCCTCGGCAATGGTCTGGTTTGGCGTTGACTTTCAATGATTCGAGCAAGAACGCTTAGGTTGTGGCCGAAAATTATAATTTTAAATGGCCGCTGAAAACCGAAAGCGGGAGGAATTCATGCGTTCTGTAAAGCACCGGCGGCAGGCATGGCTGGCCGCGTCCGCGCTGGCGGCGGCGTCGATCGCCGCGCCCGTGGCCGCCCTGGCCCAGCAGTCCAACACCAACAACACCGTCGAGGAGCTGGTCGTCACCGCCACCAAGCGCGACGCGACGATCCTGGACGTGCCCTTCTCGATCAACGCCCAGACCGAGGCCGACATCCAGAAGAGCGGCGCGGTGACGCTGGAGGACCTGTCGCGCAACGTGGCCGGCCTGACGATCCAGAACCTGGGGCCGGGCCAGAGCCAGGTGGCCGTGCGCGGCGTCTCGGCCGGCCAGGTGGTCCGCGACCAGCCGGGGGTGAAGGAACAGGTCGGGGTCTATCTCGACGAGTCGGTGATCTCGCTGTCGCTGTTCACGCCCGACGTCGACCTGTTCGACCTGAACCGGGTGGAGACCCTGCGCGGGCCGCAGGGCACGCTGTTCGGCTCGGGCTCGGTGGGCGGCACCATCCGCTACATCACCAACCAGCCCAAGCTGGGCGCCTATGACGGCACGGTGGAGGCCAATTTCAACGTGCTGCAGGGCGGCGACGTCGGCGGCTACCTGAAGGGCGTGGTCAACCTGCCGCTGTCGGACAAGGCCGCCCTGCGGGTGGTCGGCTACGACACCGAATACGCCGGCTTCGTCGACGCCCTGGGCGAGGGCGGGACGCGCAAGAAGAACGTCAACGACGGCTCCCGTCGCGGCGGCCGGGTCTCGCTGCTGCTGCAGCCGACCGAGGCCATCAGCATCACCCCGCGCCTGGTCTATCAGGAGATCAAGGCCGGCGGCTTCAACCGCCAGGAGGCGTTCAACCTGTTCGCCAACCCGTTCACCACCACCCGCCCGGCCATCACGATGGGCGAGCGCGAGCAGTACCTGCTGCTGGACGAGAGCTTCGGCGACAAGACCTTCCTGGGCGACCTGACCGCCACCTTCGGCTTCGACACCGTCGAGCTGACCTCGGTCACCAGCTACATCGACCGCAAGATCGACGTGAACCGCGACGCCAGCGCCCTGACCGGCAGCGTCTCGGTGGACCTGGGCTTTCCCGACGCGGCGGTCACCCTGCCGTCCAAGCTGGTCGACACCACCGACCTGGAGCAGTTCACCCAGGAGGTGCGGCTCAGCTCGCACAGCGACAGCCCGCTGCAGTGGCTGGTCGGGGCGTTCTATTCGAAGGTCGACCGGGTCTATAACCAGCGCCTGCCGACGCCGGGCTACGACGCCTATACCGACGCCACCCTGGGCGCGGGCACCTCGGCCGCCGTGGCCAACGGCTTCCCGGCCAACTCGCCCTACAACGCCTCGCTGCCCTACGACATCAAGCAGAAGGCGGTGTTCGGCGAGGCCAGCTACGAATACGGCAAGCTGACCGTGACGGCCGGCGGCCGCTACTACGACTTCAACGAGGAGCGCCGCTTCACCTCGGGCGGCCTGTTCGCCAACGGCGACGACCAGACCGACAAGACCTCGTCCGATGGTTTCACCCCGCGCCTACTGCTCAGCTACAAGGCCGACGCCGACCTGACCTTCAACGCCCAGGCGTCCAAGGGCTTCCGGCTGGGCGGGGTCAACGACCCGCTGAACCTGCCGCTGTGCTCGCCGCAGGACGAGGCCATCTTCGGCGGCTACCAGAGCTATGACGACGAGACCCTGTGGAACTACGAGGGCGGGATGAAGTCGCGGATGGGCCGCGTCAGCTTCAACGGTGCGGTGTTCTACACCGACATCAAGAACCTGCAGACGACCCTGGACGCCGGCTCGTGCTCGTCGCGCGTGGTGTTCAACGTGCCCAAGGCCCACACCATGGGGGTCGAGGGCGAGCTGACGGCCCGCCTGGCCAGCGGCTTCGACCTGGGCGTCTCGGGCAGCCTGGTGGAGGCCGAGTTCGACTCCACGGTCACGGACGGCACGGGCGCGGTGATCGGCGGCATCCGCGACGGCAACCGCCTGCCGTCGGTGCCGAAGTTCCAGATCTCGATCAACGCCACCTATACCCGCAGCCTGACCGAGACCATGGACGGCTACGTCACCGCCTCGTTCCAGCACGTGGGCAGCCGCTACACCCAGCCCAGCGACCAGGAGGACAACCCGCGCGACTTCGTCTCGGGCCTGCCGTTCGGCGGGGCCTCGGGCGACGACGCCACGACCCTGAACCTGAAGCTGCCCAGCTACGACATCATCAACCTCAGCGCCGGCGTGCAGATGGACAACGGCCTGGACGTCATCGTCTACGTCAACAACGTCAACGACGAGAACGCCCTGCTGTCGTTCGACCGCGAACGCGGCGGGCGGGCGCGGCTGGGCTACACGATCGGCCAGCCGCGCACGGCGGGCCTGACGATCCGCAAGTCGTTCTAGGTGGGGCCGGGGACATGCCCTTGGGCGTGTCCCCATCAGCATCCACGGAGCCAGGACTTGGGGACACGCCGCAAGGGCGCGTCCCCGGTTGGGGGCGCGTCCCCGGTCCTATTTCGGCTGCGGTTCGGCCAGCAGGTCGGCGTGGCGGTGGATCATCTTCCAGTCGCCGTCCTCGCGGCGGAAGATCTCGGTCACCCGCAGGTGCATCTCCACCGGCTGGTCCTTGCCCGCGAACAGCACGCTGGCGTGCTGCAGGCCGGTCCAATAGGCCAGCTCGCCGCTGGCCTGGCTGTGCAGGATCTCCAGGGTCGTCTCGCCGCCGGGCGCCATGCTGCGCGCGCCGCGGGCGTTGACGGCGGTCACGTGGCCGGCCCCCTGCTCGCGCCCCCCGCCCGGCGGGAAGAAGCTGGCCGGATTGGCCTGGGCGGCGATCTCGCCCAGCGGCCCGGCGTCGCCGTTCACATAGGCCTGGGCCACGGCCCGGCGCCGGTCGAGGAAGGCGGTGAAGTCGTCCTGGTCGCTCATCGGATCCTCCTGGTCGTCACGCCCAGAACGCGCGACGGCGGCGGATGTAGCCCGCGCGGCGGTCCTATCGTGGCAGCACCGTCAGACCGTCGGGCAGCTCGTTGACGTCGCCCGGGCGCGGCGGGACGTGGGCGGCCAGGATCGCGCCGGTGCGGGCGATGGCGGCCACGAAGCCGTCGGCCACGGCTCCGCGCTTGAGGCCGGCGACCAGGTCGGCCACCACCGCGTCCCACACCGCCGCGGGCGCGGCGGCGTGGATGCCGGCGTCGGCGATCACCTCGACGCGGTGCTCGGCCAGGGCCGCGAAGATCAGCACCCCGGTCCGCTCGCGGGTCAGGTGCAGGTCCTTGGCCAGGAAATAGTCCATGGCCGCGTGGCGGACCCGCGCCGTCTTGACCGGTCCGGGGATCAGGCCCCGGCGCACGGCGGGGATCGAGACCAGGGCGGCCGTGACCGCGAAGATCGCCGCCTGCAGGCCGACATAGGTCAGCAGGGCCGAGAGGATGGCCACGTCGTGGGCGGCCTCGTGGCCGACGCTCCAACCGCCGAACAGCCGGCTCAGCATCTCGGGGCGGAAGCCCGCCAGCAGGGCCAGGGCCGGCAGCAGCAGGGCCGCGCTGGCCGCCCAGATCAGCGGCACGGCGCGGTCGTCGCCGACCTCGGGGGCCAGCACGCAATAGATCTCGCCGGCGGTGGTCTTCTCGGCCTCGGCCACGGCCTTGGCGATGCGCTCCTGGTCGGTCTGCGAAAGCGTGTGCATCACCAGCTCCCCGAAGATCCGCCGCCGCCGAACGAGCCGCCGCCGCCGGAGAAGCCTCCGCCGCCGCCGCCGCCGCCGGAGAAACCGCCGCCGCCGCCCCGGCCGCCGCTCAGCATGCCGTTCAGGATGATCCAGGGCAGGGCCGAGCCCAGGCCGCCGCGCCGGCCGCGCCGGCTGAACATGTTGCTCAGGATCACGATGACGATGAACAGCACGATCAGGACCAGGATCGGCGAGGGCCCGGTGTTGCGCTCGGCCTGTTGCGAGACCTTGAACGCCTGCTCGGCCTTGGCCCTGGCTTCCTCGTCGGGCAGGCCCAGCTGCTGGATGATCGCGTCGGTCCCGGCCGTGACCCCGCCCTCCAGGTCGCCGGCCTTGAACTTGGGCAGGATGGCCGTCTGGATGATGACGCTGGACAGGGCGTCGGTCAGGATCGGCTCCAGGCCGTAGCCGACCTCGATCCGCACCTTGCGCTCGGCCGGGGCGACGATCAGCAGGGCGCCGGTGTTGGTCCCCTTCTCGCCGATGCCCCAGGCGCGGCCCAGCTGGTAGCCGTAGTCCTCGATCTCGTAGCCCTGCAGGCTGGGCACGGTGGCCACCACCAGCTGGCGGCCGCTGGTCTTCTCCAGGTTCTCCAGCTTGGTCGTCAGCTCGGCCTCGACCTGCGGCGACAGGATGTTCGCGCCGTCGACGACGCGCCCGGTCAGGGGCGGGAAGCTCGGGGCGGCGGCCAGGGCGGACGTGGGAAGAGCGGGGAGGGCGAAGAGGAAGAGCGTCAGGAAGAAGGCGAGCACATAGCTCCTCACCCGCGCGGCGGGGGAGGTGGCGCGATGCGGATACGCATCGTGACGGAGGGCGCGTCGAGCGGGCGCGTCGCGGCGGCGGCGGGACGCCCCCTCCGACCGCTGCGCGGCCACCTCCCCCGTTTCACGGGGGAGGAGAGATGCGCCCGGCGCGATCACCTAGTTCCCCGGGCCGGGCTGGGTGCTGGCCGCCGGGGCCGGCGGGGCGCTGAAGTCGATGCTGGGCGCCGACTGGGCGTTGGCCGTGGCCTGGAACAGCTGGGCCGGCTTCTGGCTGCCGTAAAGGGTCTTGGCCCAGATGATGCTGGGGAAGGTCCGCAGCGTGGTGTTGTAGACCTGGGCGGTGTTGTTGTAGTCGCGCCGGGCGATCGAGATGCGGTTCTCGGTGCCCTCCAGCTGGCTCTGCAGGGCCAGGAAGTTCTGGTTGGACTTCAGCTCCGGATAGCTTTCCTGGATCATCATCAGCCGGCCCAGCACGCCCGACAGCTTGTCCTGGGCGGCGGCGTACTGCTCGAACTGGGCCGGGTCGGTGATGGTCGAGGCGTCGACCTTGACCTGGGTGGCGCTGGCGCGCGCCTGGGTGACCTCGACCAGCACGCCCTTCTCCTGGGCCGCGTAGCCCTTCACCGTCGCCACCAGGTTGGGGATCAGGTCGGAGCGGCGCTGATACTGGTTCTGCACCTCGGCCCAGGCGGTCTTGGTCGCCTCGTCCTGGGTGGGGATGGTGTTGATCCCGCAGCCCGCCAGCAGGATCGTGGCGGCTAGAAAAGGCGCGAGACGGGTGAGGGTTCTGAGCATGCGCATGGAAGTCCCTTCGAACCGGGTTGGATCCAAGTATGGCGGCGTTCCAGGCACACTAACGACGCGCGTCCCGCCGATGCAAACGCGATAACGACCTGAGCTTGTATTTTCACGCAATGCGCGCGCTTGTCATCATGGAAACGTCACGCGCGTAGGGACGGTCCAAGGCGCGGCCCCACGGGTTTCCACGCCCTGGCTCCGGGGTCTCCCCGATTGCGGGCGGTCGCCGTCGCCCTTGATCCTGTGGGGGTCCACAGGAAGGGCGCGTCATGTCCGTGATTGTAAACGCCGACAATTTCGTCCGGGCCGAAACCGACAACTACATGCTCGGCTTCGTCAGGAACGGAGCGCTCGGGAAATTCTCCCACGTCAGGGAGCCGGCCGCGATCGACAAGCAGGATGTCGTCCGGCTCAATCGCGACACGCTGTACAGTCAGGGACTCTTCGACCTGGACGCCGGCGACGTGACGATCACCTTGCCCGACGCCGGCGCGCGGTACATGGCGCTGCAGTTCATCGACGAGGACCACTATACGCACGGCGTCGAGCACGCGCCGGCCCGCAGGGTCCTGACCAAGGCCGACATCGGCACGCGATATGTCGCCGCGCTGGTGCGGACGTTGGTCGATCCGACCGACGACGCTGACGTGAAGGCGGTTCATCGGCTGCAGGACGCGGTGACCGTCACCCAGGCCGGGGTCGGAGCCGCCGATTTTCCCGATTGGGACCAGGCCAGCCTGACCCAGGTTCGCGACGCCCTGAAGGTGCTGGGCTCGGGGCTCTCGAACTTCGAGCACGCGTTCGGTTCGCGGACGGAGGTGGATCCGTTTCGCCGCCTGGTCGGCGCCGCCGCGGGCTGGGGCGGCAATCCGGACTCCGAGGCGATGTACATCGGCGGTCAACCGGAGGCCAACGACGGCCGGACCGTCCATCGGCTGACGGTCAAGGACGTGCCGGTCGACGGCTTCTGGTCGATCAGCATCTATAATGCGGCCGGCTATTTCGAGCCCAACAGCCGCGACAGCTACACCATCAACAGCATCACCGCCGACAAGGACGCCGACGGCTCCATCACGGTGCGGTTCGGGGGATGCGAGGGCGGTGGCCCCAACTGCCTCTCGGTTCCCCCCGGCTGGAACTACCTCGTGCGCCTCTATCGGCCGCGCGCGGAAGTGCGGGAGGGACGATGGGTCTTTCCGAAGCCCGAGCCGGTGGCGGGATAAGACCTACACCCCCTCGGCCGCGAACGCCGCCTTGCGCGGGCCGATGTAGCCGAACAGCCAGGCGGCGACCTTGCGCATCTGGATCTCCTCGCTGCCCTCGGTGATCCGGTAGCGGCGGTGGTGGCGGTAGATGTGCTCGAACGGCTTGTGGCGCGAATAGCCCAGGCCCCCGTGCACCTGCATGGCCCGGTCGGCGGCCTCGCAGCACAGGCGGTTAGCCCAGTAGTTGCACATCGAGACCTTGTCGGAGAGCCGCTTCTCGACCTCCGGCTTGGTCATCTGGTCCATCTCCCAGGCGGTCTTGCGGATCAGCAGGCGCAGCATCTCGGCCTGGGTGGCCAGCTCGACCAGCGGGAACTGGATGGCCTGGTTCTCGGCCAGGGCCTTGCCGAACGGCTTGCGCGTGCGCGCGTACTTGACGCTCTCTTCTATGCAGAAGACCGCCGCCCCCAGGCTGGAGGCCGCCTGGCGGATGCGGTTCTCGTGCACGAAGTGCTGGGCCAGGGCCAGGCCGCCGCCCTCGGGACCGAACATCGCCTCGTCCGGGACCCAGACGTTGGTGAAGCTGACCCGCGGGTGGTCGGTGGGCATGTTGAAGGTCCAGAGGTACTCCTCGATCTTCACGCCCGGCGCATGGGCCGGGACCAGGAAGCAGGTGATCCCCCGCGCGTCGCCGTCCTCGCCGCCGGTGCGGGCGAACAGGGCGCAGTGGGTGGCCACGTGCATGCCGGTGGTCCACATCTTCTCGCCGTCGATCCGCCATCCTGGTTGGCCGTGGCGCTCCTCGCGGACGGCGCGGGTCTCCATGAAGGTGGCGTCCGAGCCGTGGTTCGGCTCGGTCAGGCCGAAGGTCGGGCGGAAGGCGTGGCGGTCCAGCATGTCGGGGATCAGGTGCTGCTGGTCGGGCCGGCCGAAGTCGCGGATCATCAGCAAGAACGGATTGTTGCCGACGATCGAGTGCTCGTTCTGCAGGTCGTTGAACAGGCCCAGGCCCTTGGCCGCCAGGTGCTCGCGGATCACCGCCATCCAGAGGTTCGAGCCGTCCTGGCCGCCGTAGGCCTTGGGCAGGGCGAAGCGGTAGTGGCCGGCGGCGTCGGCCAGGCCCCGGGCCCTGGCCAGCAGCTCTTCCCACTCGCGCCGGGGCAGGCCGCCGCCGTCCCAGTCGGTGCGGGCCCATTCGCGGCGGTGGTCGAAGAAGCGCTCGTTGTCGTGCTCGGCCTGCAGGGGCGCGATGGTGTCGGCGATGAACGCGTCCAGAGTCGCCAGATAGGCCGTCAGTTCCGCCGGCGGATTGAAGTCCATGACCGCGTCTCCTCGAAGCTTCTGTGAGCCTTGAAAAGCAGCATGCGCCCCCCTTCGGGCGGACGACAACCGTGACGTGGGGGAACGCGCTTGGCGGGAGCCCGGGCCCCTGGTTAGGGTCGGCGCGTGTCGGTAGGGGAGGCGTCCATGATCACGACGAGCAGCCGGCGGGCCATGCTGGCGGGACTGGGCGGGCTTGGCGCGACCAGCCTGGCCGGCTGCGTGACCCAGGGCGGAACCGCGAGCGGCCTGATCGCCCCGTCCCGCCCCGCCTTCGTCGTCCCGCCGCTGGCCCCGCTGCGGATGAGCGTCGACCGCATCACCAAGATCACCGTCTGCCTGCGCCCGTTCCGAGCCGCCGGACCCCGCCTCGACGTCGAGCAGGTCGCCGGAAAGCGGGTGGTGCACAACTACGGCCATGGCGGCAGCGGCTGGTCGTTGTCATGGGGCTCCAGCACCATCGCCGCCGGCAAGGCCCTGGAGGGCGGGACCAAGGAGGTCGCGGTGATCGGCTGCGGCGCCCTGGGCCTGACCTCGGCCCTGCTGCTGCAGCGGGCCGGCGCCAAGGTGACGATCTACGCCAAGGAGCGCACGCCCCAGACCCGCTCGTTCCGCGCCACCGGCACCTGGTCGCCGGACTCGCGCGTCGCCGACGCCGACAAGGCAGCCCCCGGCTTCCCGGCCCTGTGGGAGGAGATGGCCCGCACGTCCTACGCCGTCTACCAGACCCTTCTGGGCCTGCCCGGCGAGCCGGTGTCGTGGAGCGACCGCTACACGTTGCTCGGCGGCGGGGCCGGCGGTCCGCGCGGGCCCCGTCCCGCCGGGTCGGTCCATTTCGCCGAGTACGGCGAGCGGCTGCACGACATCGTGCCCAGCTTCCAGGACCTGCCGGCCGGGTCGCACCCGTTCCCGGTCGAGCGGGTCCGGCACGGGACCTCGATGCAGTTCAACGTCAGCGACCTGGCCCACATGCTGACCAACGACTTCCTGGCCGAGGGCGGCCGGATCGTGGCCATGACCTTCGACACCCCCGCCGACCTGGCGCGGCTGAGCGAGCCGGTGGTGGTCAACTGCACCGGCTACGGCGCGCGGGCGCTATGGAAGGACGAGACCATCACCCCGGTGCGCGGCCAGATCGCCTGGCTGGCCGCCCAGCCCGAGGTCCACTACGGGGTCTACTACAAGCACGTCTCGGTGCTGCCGCGGCCGGACGGGATCGTCGTGCAATATGTCGGCGACAGCGACATGTGGGGCTACGGGATTGAGGTCGAGCGACCCGACCGGGCCGAGGCGGAGAACGCCGTGGCGACCATCGCGAGCCTCTACGAAAGGGCGTGAGCGCCGCGCCGTTTTCTCCAGGACCCCGCCGTTTCCTCAGCGCGGCCGGGCCGTTTCCGGAAAAGGCGCCCCGTTTCATTAAAAAATGCTCATGCGAAATAATTTTCGCTTGCGCAATTTCTGAACACTGATATCTAAGCAGTGCTTAGTTCTGATCCGAAGCATCGGTGGGGATACCGATGCCGACATCCCCGGGCTGGAGCGACCAGTACAGCTTATCGCCGATCATTCGATCTCCACTCCCCTGTACACGCTGGAGGGCTCTCTCATGAAGCTCCAATCCCTGGCGGCTGCCGCCGCCCTGACGACCTGCCTGTTCGCCGGCTCGGCCTTCGCCGACGGCCGCATCGCCGTCGCCCTGCAAAACCCGGTCGCCGCCAAGACCAAGGTCGTCGCCGGCGGCGCGGTCTTCGTCTGCGACGGCGCCGAGTGCGTCTCGACCGCCGCTCCGTCGCGGGCCCTGACCGCCGTGGCGTGCAAGGCGCTCGCCAAGGAAGTTGGCCCCGTGGCCGCCTTCGGCGGCGACACCAAGTCGCTGGACGCCGATGACCTGACCCGCTGCAACGCCTCGGCCAAGGCCGGCGTGCAGACGGCTTCGAAGTAAGTCGTCTCTCTATCTACCCGGACGCTTTTGGGGCCCCGCCCTGTCCGGCTGTTTCCTCGAGCATTCGCCTATGGGGCGGCGGACCAGTTCCGCCGCCCTTTTTCTTTGTCCGGGTTGGGACTATGGGACCCTCATGAGCACCTCGACCGCCGCCCTGCTGGAAGACGCCCTGCGCGAGATCGCCGGGCCCGACGCCGAGCCGACCTCGATGACCGTCGACTACGGCGCGTCCGTCGCGGACGGACCCTTGGCCGGCAAGGCCTGGGTCGAGCGCTCGACCCGCAGCCTGGTCTTCGCCCAGGCCGAGCTCCGTACCGACGACGGAAACCTGGTCGCCGCCGCCTCGGCGGTGTTCCGCAGGGTCACCCAAGCGTAGCCGGACCTGTTTTACGAAAAGCCGTCGCTCCTTACGCATTGGCCTTGGTTGCGACTGCGAAGGCTGCGTGTTATCAGGCGCGCGGCTTCGGACAGGGCAGCGCGTCAGCGCCGGCCGTCCATGCGCTTTTTCCAAGCGCGCTCAAGCCTTTAAGCCGGGATGAGGGTTAATCTTCTTGTCCGCGGCGATTGCAACGCACCGGGCGGAACAAGTGGCGGACGAAACCAAGGCGACGGATGCGGGTCAGCGCTATGCGCAGTCCCTGTTCGAACTGACGATCGAGAGCAACCAGCTGACCAAGGTCGAGGCCGACCTGAAGTCTCTGCGGGCGATGGCGGCCGAGAGCGCCGACCTGCGCCGGCTGATCGAGAGCCCCGCCTTCTCGGCCGAGGACAAGGCCAAGGGCCTGGTGGCCGTGGCGACCAAGGCCAAGTTCCAGCTGCTGACCGCCAAGTTCCTGGGCCTGGTGGCCAGCAACGGCCGCGCCGGCGACCTGCTGGGCGCCATCAGCGCCTTCGTCGAGCTGTCGGCCCAGCACCGCGGCGTCGTGACCGCCGAGGTGGTCACCGCCAAGGCCCTGACCGCCGCCCAGCTGAAGGGCGTGTCGGCCGCCGTCGCCACGGCCGTCGGCAAGACCCCCGAAATCTCGACCCGCGTCGATCCGTCCATCCTGGGCGGCATCAAGGTGCGTGTCGGCTCCCGCCTGTTCGACGCCTCGCTCCGTTCGAAGCTCGATTCCCTGAAATTCGCCCTCAAGCGCGCTTAAGCGTATAAGCGCGCCCAAAAAATAGATCGCAGAGAGCCCAAGACAGCCATGGACATCCGCGCCGCCGAGATTTCGGCCATCCTCAAGTCGCAGATCGCCAATTTCGGCGAAGAAGCCGCCGTCTCCGACGTCGGCCAGGTGCTGTCCGTCGGTGACGGCATCGCCCGCATCTACGGTCTGGACAACGTCCAGGCCGGCGAAATGGTCGAGTTCCCGAAGGCCGGCGTGAAGGGCATGGCCCTGAACCTCGAGCGCGACAACGTCGGCGCCGTGATCTTCGGCCAGGACCAGGCCATCAAGGAAGGCGACGAAGTCCGCCGTCTGGGCGAGATCGTCGACGTGCCGGTCGGCCGCGGCCTGCTGGGCCGCGTCGTCAACCCGCTGGGCGAGCCGATCGACGGCAAGGGCCCGATCCAGTTCACCGAGCGTCGCCGCGTCGACGTCAAGGCCCCGGGCATCATCCCGCGCAAGTCGGTGCACGAGCCCGTGCAGACCGGCCTGAAGTCGATCGACACCCTGATCCCGGTCGGCCGCGGCCAGCGCGAGCTGATCATCGGCGACCGTCAGACCGGCAAGACCGCCGTCGCCATCGACACCATCCTGAACCAGAAGGCCGCCAACGCCGGCAAGGACGAGAGCGCCAAGCTCTACTGCGTCTACGTCGCCATCGGCCAGAAGCGCTCGACCGTCGCCCAGATCGTCAAGACCCTGGAAGAGCACGGCGCCCTGGAATACACGATCGTCGTCGTCGCCTCGGCCTCGGAGCCGGCCCCGCTGCAATACCTGGCCCCGTTCTCGGGCTGCGCCATGGGCGAGTGGTTCCGCGACAACGGCCTGCACGGCCTGATCATCTATGACGATCTCAGCAAGCAAGCCGTCGCCTACCGCCAGATGTCGCTGCTGCTGCGCCGCCCGCCGGGCCGCGAAGCCTATCCGGGCGACGTGTTCTACCTGCACTCGCGCCTGCTGGAACGCGCCGCGAAGCTGAACGAAGACAACGGCTCGGGCTCGCTGACGGCGCTGCCGATCATCGAAACCCAGGCCAACGACGTGTCGGCCTACATCCCGACCAACGTGATCTCGATCACCGACGGCCAGATCTTCCTGGAAACCGACCTGTTCTACCAGGGCATCCGCCCGGCCGTGAACGTCGGCATCTCGGTGTCGCGCGTCGGCTCGTCGGCCCAGATCAAGGCCATGAAGCAGGTCGCCGGTCCGATTAAGGGCGAACTGGCCCAGTATCGTGAAATGGCCGCCTTCGCGAAGTTCGGCTCGGACCTGGACGCCTCGACCCAGAAGATGCTGGCCCGCGGCGAACGCCTGACCGAGCTGCTGAAGCAGCCGCAGTACGCCCCGCAGTCGGTCGAAGAGCAGGTCTGCGTGATCTACGCCGGCACGCGCGGCTATCTGGACAAGATCCCGACCTCGTCGGTTCGCCGCTTCGAGACCGAGTTCCTGGCCCGCCTGCACAGCGCCCACAAGGACCTGCTGGACGGCATCCGCACCAAGAAGGCCCTCGACAAGGACCTGGAGAACACGCTGAAGAGCGTGCTCGACAGCTTCTCGGCGACCTTTGCCTAGCTGATCGATGGCTGATCACCCCAAATCCTTGGACGCATGGTCCGGCGAGTTCGGCGACCGCTACACGCAACGTAGCGGCGCCACCGTCGAGGCCGTCCGCGGCCGCACCCGGGTTTGGGGCGAGGTGCTTTCGCGCATGACCGGCGACATGCCTAAGAGCGTCCTGGAAGTGGGGCCGAACGTCGGCCTCAACCTCCTGGGCATCCAGGCCCTGTCGGACATGGAGCAATGGGCCATCGAGCCCAACGCTTCGGCCCGCAAGCAGCTGATCGAGAACGGCGTCCTGCCGGCCGAGCGGCTGTTCGAGGGTTTCGGTCACAGCATCCCGCTGGCCGACGGCGCGGTGGACATGGCCTTCACGGCCGGCGTCCTGATCCACGTCGATCCCAGCCAGCTGGAGGCGACGATGCGCGAAGTGCACCGCGTGGCTTCCAAGTACGTCTTCTGCTCCGAGTATTTTTCGCCGAAGGCCGAAACGATTACCTACCGTGGCGAACAAGATCTTCTGTTCAAGAACGATTTTGGCTCGCTCTACATGGATATGTTCCCAGATCTGCAGTTGGTCGATTACGGGTTCTTCTGGAGAAGAACGACCGTGATGGACGACAGCACCTGGTGGTTGTTTAGGAAGGTCTGATAGGCGGATGGCAAGCCTAAAGGAAATGCGCAATCGGATCTCGAGCGTCAAGGCGACGCAGAAGATCACGAAAGCGATGCAGATGGTGGCGGCGGCCAAGCTGCGCCGGAGCCAGGACGCGGCGGAAGCCGCCCGTCCGTACGCTCGGCGCCTGTCGAACGTCATCGCCAACCTGGCCGCCGGCGTGTCCGGCGACGGGGCTCCGGCCCTGCTGGCCGGCACCGGCCGTGACGACCGTCACCTGGTGATCGTCGCCGCCGCCGACCGCGGCCTGGCCGGCGGCTTCACCTCGTCGATCGTCCGCGCCGCGCGCGAGCGGATCGACACGCTGATCCGCGACGGCAAGGACGTGAAGATCGTCTGCGTCGGCAAGAAGGTCACCGCCCAGCTGAAGCGCCCCTATGGCGACAAGGTGGTCGAGAACTTCGACCTGTCGGCCTATCGCCAGTTCACCCTGTCAGTCGCCCAGCCGATCGCCGACGTCGTCATCCGCGCCTACGAAGGCGGCGAGGTCGACGTGGTCACCCTGTTCTACAGCCGCTTCAAGTCGGTGGTGCAGCAGGTCCCGACCGCCCTGCAGCTGGTCCCGGCCGTGGTCGAGGGCGCGGAAGCGACTTCGGGTCCGGCCGCCGTCTACGAGTACGAGCCCTCGGAAGAGGCCATCCTCGAGACCCTGCTGCCGCGCAACCTGACGGTCCAGATCCTGTCGGCCCTGCTCGACAACATGGCCGGCTTCTACGCCAGCCAGATGACGGCGATGGACAACGCCACGCGCAACGCGGGCGATATGATCAAGCGCTACACCCTCGAATACAACCGTTCCCGCCAGGCTCAGATCACCAAGGAGCTGATCGAGATCATCTCCGGCGCCGAAGCCGTCTGATCCTGAACCCAACCATAAAACGCCGCACGAGCCCGTACGAAAGACCCTGAACGCCATGGCCAAGACCCCCGCTAAGGCTCCCGCCGCCGCCGCCAAGCCGGCCGCCGTGAAGAAGCCCGCCGCCCCGAAGGCTGCCGCCGCTCCGAAGGCCGCCGCCGCCGCTCCCGCCAAGAAGGCCGCCGCGCCCAAGGCTCCGGCCGCCGCCAAGGCTTCGGCCCCGAAGGCCGCCGCCTCCATCGGCGCCGCCACCGGCAAGCTGGTGCAGGTCATCGGCGCCGTCGTCGACGTCGAGTTCGAAGGCCCGCTGCCGGCCATCCTGAACGCGCTTGAGACGGTCAACACCGCTTCGGGCCAGCGCCTGGTGTTCGAAGTCGCCCAGCACCTGGGTCAGAACACCGTCCGCGCCATCGCCATGGACGCCACCGAAGGTCTGGTCCGCGGCCAGGCCGTGCGCGACACCGGCGAGTCGATCCGCGTTCCGGTCGGTCCGGGCACCCTGGGCCGCATCATGAACGTCATCGGCGAGCCGATCGACGAGCAGGGCCCGATCCAGTCGGACATTTACCGCACGATCCACCGCGACGCCCCGTCGTTCGCCGACCAGACCAACACCGCTGAAGTGCTGGTCACCGGCATCAAGGTCATCGACCTAATGTGCCCCTACACCAAGGGCGGCAAGATCGGCCTGTTCGGCGGCGCCGGCGTCGGCAAGACCGTGACGATGCAGGAACTGATCAACAACATCGCCAAGGCTTACGGCGGTTACTCGGTCCTGGCCGGCGTGGGCGAACGCACCCGCGAAGGCAACGACCTGTATCACGAGATGATCGAGTCGAACGTCAACGTCGACCCGAAGGCCAACAACGGCTCGACCGAAGGCAGCCGCTGCGCCCTGGTCTACGGCCAGATGAACGAACCCCCGGGCGCCCGCGCCCGCGTCGCCCTGACCGGCCTGTCGATCGCGGAATACTTCCGCGACGAGGAAGGCAAGGACGTGCTGCTGTTCGTCGACAACATCTTCCGCTTCACCCAGGCCGGCGCCGAAGTGTCGGCTCTGCTGGGCCGCATCCCCTCGGCCGTGGGCTACCAGCCCACCCTGGCCACCGAGATGGGCAACCTGCAGGAGCGCATCACCTCGACCAACAAGGGCTCGATCACCTCGGTCCAGGCCATCTACGTGCCCGCCGACGACCTGACCGACCCGGCCCCGGCCGCTTCGTTCGCCCACTTGGACGCCACCACCGTTCTGTCGCGCGACATCGCCGCCCAGGCCATCTTCCCGGCCGTCGATCCGCTGGACTCGACCTCGCGGATCATGGACCCGCTGGTGATCGGCGAAGAGCACTACAACGTGGCCCGCTCGGTCCAGGAAGTGCTGCAGCAGTACAAGGCCCTGAAGGACATCATCGCCATCCTGGGCATGGACGAGCTGTCGGAAGAGGACAAGCTGACGGTCGCCCGCGCCCGTAAGATCCAGCGCTTCCTGTCGCAGCCGTTCCACGTCGCCGAGCAGTTCACCAACACGCCGGGCGCCTTCGTCCAGCTGAAGGACACCATCCGCTCGTTCAAGGGCATCGTGGACGGCGAGTACGACCACCTGCCGGAAGGCGCCTTCTACATGGTCGGCCCGATCGAGGAAGCCGTGGCCAAGGCCGAGAAGATGGCTGGCGAAGCGTAATGACCGACGAACACGAGCTGATCAATTTCTGCTGCGAAGAGCTCGAGGATGCGGTGTCTTCGGATCCCGAAGACGCGCTGATCGAGCACGACAGCGGGTTGATCCTGCTCAATCTGGGTCATCGGGAAGAGGGTGGTGAAACCGGCGTCGTGCTGGCCACCATCCGCTTCTGCCCGTTCTGCGGGACCGAGATCCAGACCGACGAAGACATCGAAGCGGCCCTGGGCGCCGTGGAGACTCATGACTGATGGCTAAGCTGCACTTCTCCCTCGTCGCGCCCGAGCGCGAACTGTTTTCGGCGGACGTCGATCAGGTCGACGCCCCCGGTACGGAAGGCGATTTCGGCGTCCTGCCGAACCACGCGCCGTTCATGACCACCCTGCGCGAAGGCCGGGTCACGGTGCGCGACGGTTCGACCGTGCGCCTGTTCGACATCCAGGGCGGCTTCGCGGACGTCGGCCCCGACGGCTTCACGATCCTGGCCGAACACGCGGTCGAAGCGGTCTAAGCGCCGGCTTCATCGCTGAAGGCAAGACGGCCCGGGCGCGAGAGCGTCCGGGCCGTTTCGCGTTCGGGGGCGTGGTCGTCAGACGTCAGAGGTCGACCGCCCCGGCGGCGCCGGCGCGCTTGCGCCAGACCACGTACGGGATCGACACGATCACGTTGACCACCAGGAACAGCAGCACGGCGGCGACCAGCGCCTTGGCGTCGGGGTAGTTGACGTGGGCGACGGCCAGGGCCAGGCCGGGGTGCCGGGACGCGGTCGCCAGGGCCAGGACGGTGCGGTCGCTGGGGTCGGGTCCGCCCAGGGCGTGGCCCACGGCAAGGCCGACGACCACAAAGGCCACGAACGCCAGCACCGTCCCGTCGCCCACCAGGCCGGCCATGTGCCGCCACTGGCTGACCAGGATCAGCAGGGCGACTACCACCAGCAGCAGGAGGCCGGCCTTGGAGACGATCGGCGCCAGCTTCGCGGCCAGGGCCGGCGCGAAATAGGCCAGGGCGATCCCGGCCAGCAGCGGGATCAGGATCGTCACGGCGACCACGGACGCCACCTTGGGGGTCGCGATGCCCAGCGGCAGGCCCGACACCCGCTGGATCAGCTCCAGGGCCAGGGGGACCCAGAGGATCGACACCAGGCCCATGGTGGCCAGCAGGCTGATGGCGTAGCTGGCGTCGCCCCCGGCCTTGAGCTGCTTGCGGGGCAGGATCGGCGGCGTCGGGGCCAGCGACAGGGCGATCAGCATGATGGCCACCGGCGCGGACAGGCCCACGAACTTGACCAGCAGCACCGCCACGATCGGCATGACCAGCATGATCGCCAGCGCCGATCGCGCCGCCAGGGCCGGATGCCGGACCAGATGGACAAGGTCCCTGGGCCGGGCGCTCAGGCCCAGCGCGAAGACGATCGTCACGATGCTAATCTTGACGCCGAGGGGAACCAGTTCCGCCAAGGTCATCGAATCCTCCTCGTAGGAGCTCCAGGCTTTGCGCGCCGGAACGCCCCCAGTTTCCCGTCGCCCACCCCGCGCCGCCATACGGCAAAGACCTCGTTCGGCCCCCGCAATTCCCGGTTTCCGGTCCCGGAGCGAAGTTGCAGAGATAACGATGTTCTCCCGATGGTGGATTGCGGCTAGTCTGGGGGCCGCGCCCGTCGGCGCCGGGGGAATCGCGATGCGCGTCCTAGCCACCATCCTGACGCTGGCCGGTTTCCTGGCCGTCGGTTCGGCCCAGGCCGTCCCGACCTATCGGCAGCAGGTGGTCGACGTCTTCAAGAGCGTCTGCCTGCCGGCCGGGACCAACGTCGCGGCGATCGCCTCGACGGCCGCCACCTTCAACTGGCAGCCGGCGCCGGCCTCGATCAAGGCGATGTGGCAGGGACCGGCCACCAAGGTCTGGGTCTCGCCCCAGACCACCCGCCTGTACCTGGCCCAGTCGCCGCAGGACGGCTACTGCCAGGTCGGCTACTACGACGGCGCCCAGCCGGTCACCGGCGACCCGGCCGCCTTCTCGACCATGCTGCGCAACATCATGATCCACGCCGGCATCGCCGTCGGGTCGGGCTTCGTGAAGACCGCCGAGGACAACCAGCTGATCCAGAAGGGGACCTATGTCTCGCCCGCCTATCCGAACCTGAAGATGTACGTGGTCGTCGCCAACTTCCCCGACGCGGCGACCTTCGTGCTGAGCACCGCCAAGCCCTGAGACCATCGTCGAAGGCAAAACGGCCCGGACGCGAGGGCGTCCGGACCGTTCGGCGTTCCCGAGGGGACGCGGCCTAGAGGAAGAAGTCGCTCGTCGTGAACGAGGCGACCCCGAGGACGTGGACGTAGAAGTCGGCCAGGCCGTCGCCGTTCACGTCGCCCTGCAGGACGGCCTCTCCGCCGGAGACGTCGTAGCGCAGCTGGCCCGAGACGCCGGTGAAGGCCGAGGTCCCGATCAGGGTAAAGGCCTGGTCGTCGTTGAGGTTGGTCCGGGCGTCGATCGTGGCGAAGTCGATCTTGTCCACGCCGCTGGTGAAGTCGGTGATGATGTCGTGGCTGATCTCGGCCACGGCGTTGAAGTCGAAGTCGTCGGCCCCGCCGCCGCCGGTGATCACATCGTGGCCCAGGCCGCCGATGATGCGTTCGCCCGTGGACGAGCCGATGAAGACGTCATCCCCGCCCCGCAGGTCGGTGAAGGTGATGCCCGACACGGCGATGGCCGAGAAGTCGAAGGTGTCGGCCCCGTCGGTGAAGCCCATGCCGGTGTGGCTGGTGCCGTTGGCGCTCTCGGCCGCGACGGCCTCGATGCCGGTCATCGAACTGATGTTGATGATCGCATAGTCGGTGGCCGCGACCAGGGTGTCGTAGCCGTCGCCGCCGTCGACCGCGGAGATGCCGGCGCTCTGGTAGAAGCTGATCTTGTCGTTGCCGCCGCCGGTGTAGATGAGGTCGTTGCCGCCGTTGCTGACCACGTTGTCGGCGCCCGCCGAGCCGTAGACGATATCGTTGCCGAGGCCCGCGTCGATCATGCCGACCTGGGTGACGGCGATGTTGCGCAGGTCGATCACGTCGACCTTGTCGGGGCCGAGGTCGGAACCGATGATCCGGGTGTCCGAGAAGACGTTGCCCTGGATCGCCTCGATGCCCTCCAGGGTGCTGTAGATGATCCAGACGCCGCTGTCCTGCGCCACGACCGTGTCGTAGCCGGCCCCGCCGTGGACCACGTCCAGGCCCTGGTTGTTGCTGACCCGGATGATGTCGTTGCCGTCGCCGGTGTCGATGTAGTCGTTGCCGGTGCCGCCATCGACGATGTCTGCCCCCGCGGTCCCGTAGAAGGTGTCGTCGCCGGCGTTCATGTGGATCAGGCTCAGGCTGCCCGTCACGGTGATGTTGCGCAGGTCCAGGGTCTCCGAGCCGAGGCCGCTGATGATCTGGACATTGCTGAAGCCGCCGGTCGAGATTTCTTCGACGCCGGTCATCGCGGCGATCTGGAACGCCGACCCGTTGGCGCTGGCCAGCAGCTTGTCCCAGCCGGCCCCGCCGTCGATGGTGTCGTAGCGGTTGTCGGGGCCGCCCGAGACGAAGGTGTCGTTGCCCAGTCCGCCCGAGAGGGTGTCGGGGCCGGCGCCGCCGTCGATCACGTCGTTGCCCGCGCTGCCGACGATGACGTCGGCCTGGTTGCCGCCGACGATCTGGGTGACGCCGGTGATCTCGACGTTGGTGAAGTCCCAGTTGGCGAAGGACAGCAGGTTCGCCAGGCCGATCTGGACGTTGGTGAAGCCGCCGGAGCTGATCTTCTCGATGCCGGTCAGGCTGGAGATGGCGATCATCGTGTTCCGGGTCGAGGCCCGGATCTCGTCGTAGCCGGCCCCGCCGTCGAAGACGTTCTGGCCGGAGGTCTCGTCCACCAGGAACAGGTCGGCCCCGCCGCCCCCGTACAGGGCGTTGTAGCCCTCGCCCCCGACGATGACGTCGTCGCCGTCCAGGCCGTAGATCGTGTCGTTGCCGTTCTGGCCGTACAGGATGTCGGGTCCATTGGTGCCGTAGATGGTGTCGTGGCCTTCGCCGCCGGCGATGGTCAGCGTGCCGGTGCTGGCCACGCCGCTGAAGTCGAGCAGGTCGTTCCGGTCGCCGCCCTGGAAGCCGACGTTGGCGAACCCGCCGGTGTTGACGGCCTCGATCCCCGCCAGGCCCCGGAAGTTGACCACGAGGTTGCCGGCGGTGAACCGGATGGTGTCCGTGCCGGCGCCGCCGTCGACGATGTCCCAGCCCTCGTCGCGGCCGATCAGGAAGGTGTCGTTGCCGCCGCCGCCGGTCATGACGTCGTCGCCGTAGCCGCCGATGATGATGTCGTCGCCGACCCCGCCGTTCAGGGTGTCGTTGCCTTCGCCGCCCGTCAGCTGCCAGTCCTGGACGTCGGGTACGGTGAAGCCGTCGTTGCCCGCCGTGCCGGTCCAGTAGCTGTCGAGCTCGTCGATCAGGTTGACGACGATGTTGCCCGTGCTGGCCAGCGAACCGTCCGACGCCTGGACGGTGATCGTGTGGCTGGCCTGGGTGTCGTGGTCGAGCAGGCCGGCGTTGGCCACGGTGACCACGCCGGTCGTGGCGTTGATGGCGAAGCGGCCGCCGGCGTCGTTGGTCAGGCTGTAGGTCACCGTCCCGCCGTGCGGGTCGGGCGCGCCGACCGTCAGGCCGCCGACCACCGTCCCGTTCGTGGCGTGCTCGGACACCAGGGTGGGCGCGCCGTTGGTGTCGGTGGGCGTGGCCGGGGCGGCGTTCAGCACGTCGATGGTGAAGGCGGCGCTGGCCGATTCCGAGCCGCTGGCGGCCTGGACGACGATCTGGTGCGAGGTGGCCGCCTCGTAGTTCAGCAGGTTGGCGTTGGCCACCGTGACCACGCCCGTGGCGGCGTTGATGGCGAAGCGGCCGCCGGCGTTGTCGAGCAGGCTGTAGACCAGCGGGCCGCCGTGGACGTCGGCGGCGCCGAGCGACAGGCCCGACACCACGGCCCCGTTCACCGCGCCTTCGGAGATGGTGTTGGCCGCGCCGTCGCCGTCCACCGGCGCGTCGTTGGCGACATTGGCCACCGCGATGGTGAAGGCCTGGCTCGAGAACGCGCCCTGGGCGTCGGTGGCGCGCACGACGATCTGGTGCGAGGCCGCGGTCTCGAAGTTCAGCAGGCCGGCGTCGGCCACGGTGACCACGCCGGTCGCGGCGTCGATGGCGAAGCGGCCGCCCGCGTCGTCGGACAGGCTGAAGCTCACCGTCCCGGTCTTGGCCTCGGTCGCCGAGGCCGTGATCCCGACTAGGTCGCCATTCGCCGCGCCTTCCGAGACGCTGTCGGCGGCGGCGTCGACATCGGTCGGCGCGGTCGGGGCCGCATTGGCCACGTCGATGGTGAAGGTGGTGTCGGCCGCCGAACCGGCGGTCCCGTCGCTGACGCGCACTACGATCTGGTGCGCGGCGGCGACGTCGAAGTCCAGTAGGCTGGCGTCGGCCACGGTGACCACGCCGGTGGCGGCGTCGATGGCGAAGCGGCCGCCCGCGTCGTCGGTCAGGCTGTAGGTGAGCGTCCCGCCGTTCGGGTCGGTCGCGGCGATCGCCAGGCCGGCCACGACCGTCCCGTTGACCGCGTCTTCGGACACGGTGTTGGCGGCGGCGTCGGTGTCCGCCGGCGCGGTCGGCGCGGCGTTGATCACGGCGATGGTGAAGGTCTCCGAGGAGACGTCCGTCCCGTCGCTGACCTGGACGACGATCTGGTGGGAGGTCGCGGTCTCGAAGTCCAGTAGGCTGGCGTCGGCGACGGTGACCACGCCGGTGGCGGCGTCGATGACGAAGCGGCCGCCGGCGTCGTCGGTCAGGCTGTAGGTGAGCGTCCCGCCGTTCGGGTCGGTCGCGGCGAGGGCCAGGCCGGCCACGACCGTCCCGTTGATCGCGTCCTCGGACACGGTGTTGGCGGCGGCGTCGGTGTCCGCCGGCGCGGTCGGCGCGGCGTTGGTCACGGCGATGGTGAAGGTCTCCGAGGAGACGTCGGTCCCGTCGCTGACCTGGACGACGATCTGGTGCGAGGCCGCGGTCTCGAAGTCCAGCAGGCCCGCGTCGGCGACGGTGACCACGCCGGTGGCGGCGTCGATGGCGAAACGGCCGCCGGCGTCGTCCAGCAGCGACCAGGTCAGGGTGTCGCCGTCGGCGTCGAGGGAGCCCAGCGAAAGGCCGGCGACGACCGCGCCGGTGAGGGCGTCTTCCGAGATGGTGTTGTCGGCGCCGTCGGCGTCGATCGGCGCGTCGGGGGCGGCGTTCAGCGCGTCCTCCTCGGCCAGAAGGGGGTCACCGTAGCCGAGGGTATTGATGGACATGCCTACTCTCCACACTGAAGGCTTCGCGCACAGATTGTGTAGCTCAAGGTTGCATGGGCCCCGAGGGGCGCCTAGAGCTGGACTGTGGGGTGCGACGAAACAGCTGTGGAGCGATGCGGAGGCGCCCGGTCGAGGCGCGATGGCCTGCTTTTCGTCCCTGAGGCGCTAGGCCGCACCCCTCCGGCGAGAAAATTACACCTGTGACCCATTCTCCGCCTTAATCCGTCACCATAAGGGTTGCGAGGGAACGCCTGTCGGTTTTAATGCCGACCTCTTGCCTAACGGGGATAACTCGACCATGCGCCTTGCGCTCGCCAGCCTGATTGCCCTCGGCGCGGTTTCGACCGCCGTCGCCCAGGAGCAAACCGCTCCGACTGCCGCTCCCGCTGCTGCTCCGGCCGCCGCGCCGGCCGCCGCGCCCGCGGCGCAGACGCCCGCCACCCCCGCTGCTCCGGCCGACACCATGACCGCGACCCCCGCCGTGGCCGCGCCGCCGGCCGGCCAGGCTCCGGAATATGTCGCGCCGACCCGCGGTCCGCCGACCACCGACCCCGTCTCGCTTCAGCTGCTCGGCGTGCTGGACAAGGTCTGCAAGCCCGCCGTCGTCGGCGGCGACATGCCGACCCTGGCCAAGGCCGCCGGCATGAAGAAGAAAAAAGAGCAGTGGGTGATGGATATCGGCAAGCCGTATCTGATCGCCGTCGACAACCCCGGCTCGAACAAGAACGTCTGCACCGTCACCATCCAGTACGCCCAGGGCGACGCCCAGGCCCAGGCCCTGGCCAACGCCCTGCACGACTGGGCGACCTGGGAGAACAAGCCGCAGCTGCGCCTGATCCGCAACGACCTGACGGTCAGCGACGTCAAGCGCCTGACGGTCTCGTGGGACGACGCCTGGGCCGACGGCCACGCCGGCCTGGTCTACATGCGCCTGAAGAAGCTGGACGACAGCTCGATCGGCAAGAACTACGAGCAGGCCCAGATCCTGTACTCGACCACCAGCCGCTAAGGCGGCCGGCGACGGGAGGCTTGCCCTCCCGTCCGATGGTCCTATCTAGTCGAAGGCGCGGGGACGACCCCGCGCCTTTTCCTTTTTTCCGGGGACGACCCCGCTCACCTCTTCGCGAGGTCAACAGGAGCAGGTCATGGCCTGGATCATCCTCTTCGTCGCCGGTCTGTTCGAGATCGGCTGGGCCGTGGGCCTGAAGTTCACCGAGGGCTTCACCCGCCCCATCCCCACCATCCTGACCGCGATCAGCCTGGTGGCCTCCATGGGCTTGCTGGGCTGGGCCGTGAAGTCGCTGCCGCTGGGCACGGCCTATGCGGTGTGGACCGGCGTCGGCGCGGTCGGCACGGCGGTCGTCGGCATCCTGCTGTTCAAGGAGCCGGCCACGGCCGGGCGGCTGGTCTGTCTGGCGCTGATCGTCTCGGGCATCCTGGGGCTGAAGCTGTTCACGCCGGCCCACTGAGGGGCCCACCGGGGTTCAGGGCGCTCGCCGGGCGTCAGCAGCAGGCCGGCGTTCCGCAGGCGCAGGCCGCGGCCGATGCTGGCCGTCCACCAGACGATGAAGGGGGCGGCGACCAGGCTGGCCGCCGCCACCGCCAGCCACGGCGACAGGCTGGAGCCCATCGCTGGTCCGATGATCGCCAGGCCCAGGCCGATCAGCATCTCGGGCCAGTGGAAGGCCAGGGCTGCGCGGCCGCGCAGCCGGCCCTCGTCGCGCTGCTGGGCCGACCAGCCGGCGTCGCGGCCCAGGGCCACCGACAGCAGGGCGCGGGTGTGGGCCGCCATGATGATCGGCGCGGTCAGGGTCGAGGCGACCGTCTCCAGGCCGACGCTGGCCAGGGCCCGCCAGGCCCCGCCGAACCGCCGGGCCCGGCCCTCGGCCAGCATCATCCCATAGGACATCAGCTTGGGCGCCAGGACGAAGGTCAGGCTGACGGCCAGGACGATCGCGCCGGCCAGCGGATAGCCGCCGCCGTCGTCCGTTCCGGCCTCGGGCGCCGACAGCAGGGCGCCGGTCACCACCAGGGCGATCCACAGCGGCGCCAGGGCGTAGCTCAGCACGCCGCGCGCCAGGTGCAGGCGGCTGACCGGATGCAGGCCCCGCGCGCCCAGGACGCCCAGGTGCTGCAGGTTGCCCTGGCACCAGCGCCGGTCGCGGATCAGGTGGTCGATCAGGGTGGGCGGGCTCTCCTCGAAGCTGCCGCCCCAATCGTCGTTCAGGGGCGCGGGCGCCAGGCGCACGCCCCAGCCGGCCCGGCGCAGGAAGGCGGCCTCGACGAAGTCGTGGCTCATGATGTGGCCGCCGAACGGTTTTCTTCCTTTGAGGTGCGGCAGTCCGCTGGACTGCGCGAAGGCCTCGACCCGCAGGATGGCGTTGTGGCCCCAGTAGTTGCCCTCGGTCCCGCTCCACCAGGCCACGCCCCAGGCCGCCAGCGGGCCGTACAGGGTGTTGGCGAACTGCTCCAGCCGGCCGAACACCGTGCGTCGCCCGACGATGGCCGGGGCAGTCTGGATCAGACCCAGCGACGGGTCGGCCTCCATGGCGGCGGCCAGCCGCCACAGGGTCGGGGCGTCCATCAGGCTGTCGGCGTCCAGCACCACCATGTGGTCGTAGGCCCCGCCGTGGCGGCGCACCCAGTCGGCGACGTTGCCGGCCTTGCGGTCGATGTTCTCGGGGCGATGGCGGTAGTAGGCGCGCGGCCCCACGCCGCCCCGGCGGAAGGCGGAGAAGCCCCGCCGCTCCTCGGCGATCACCTCGGGCCGGCGGCTGTCGCTCAGCACGACGATGTCGAACATCGGCGTCAGGCCCAGGGCGTGCAGCCCGGCCCGCATCGCGGCCAGCCTGCCGAAGAACGGGCCGACGTCCTCGTGATAGATCGGCGCCAGCAGCGCCGTGCGGCGCGTCAGGGGCCGCAGCGGGGTCCGGGCCATGGTCCGCTCCCAGGCGCCCGGCCGCCGCGACAGCCACAGCCCGCCCAGGCTGGCGGCGAACGAGAAGGCCATCCAGCCGAACAGCACCAGGATCAGGGAGAGGTGCGCGACCTCCAGCGGCTCCAGCCCGTCCTCGGCCATGGCCGCGGTCACCGCGAACACCGCCAGGCCGGTCGAGCCGGCGCAGAAGGCGGCCAGGGCGGCGCGTCGCCGGCCCAGGCCCGGGACGGCCGCGAAGCGGGCCGGCCGGGCCGGCTGATGCAGCGGCTGGTCGGGCATGGCCAGGGGCGCCGGCGGCGGGGCGGCGTCGTCGAGATCGCGCGGATCGTCGAACGAACGCGCCTCGGCCCGGCGTCGTTGCAGGTTGTCGGTATAAGCGTGCATACAGACCTCGTCGGCGCAGAAACTCGTCCTGTGCGTCAAGGTTCCTGAAGTGTAGGCGCTTTGTTGCTTTAGTGTTTCATCGCTGAATTTCTAAGCAACGTGGCCTTTTATACTATCAAAGTTCCGCCACTTCGCCGTGTATAGACCAGATGCTCGCCGCGAAACCGCCGCATTCGGCGGGGCGGGCGAAACCGCTTCAGGCGGCCGCGCGGTTCTCGTCGGCGATGAAGTCGAGGCAGGTCTCGGCGACCTCTTCCCAGCCGGGCTCGCCGGGCAGCCAGTGGCTCATGGCGGGGAAGACCTCGCAGGCGCCGCCCAGGCGGGCGGCGGTCTGGCGGACGGTGGCCGGCGGGTGGACCACGTCCTGGCCGCCGGCGATCGCCAGGGTCGGGGCGCCGACGGGCCCGACATTGGTGGTCATGAACGGGTCCATGAACCAGTTCAGCGTCTCCCACAGCGCCCGGCCGCTCTCGGCGACCATGCGGCCGTAGAGCGCCTTGCGGCGATCGCGGGGCAGGCGGTCCAGGCTGTAGCGGCGCACCACGCCGTAGTCGGGCTCGACGGCCTGCAGCCAGTAGGGGCCCAGGGCGTAGAGGCTGACGGCCGAGGCCGCTTCCTCGATCGTCGCGCCCGAGACGCCCCAGGGCGGGGAGGGGGCCAGCAGGATCAGACGCGAGACGGGCGCGCGGCCTGCCGCCATCTGGGCCACCAGCCCGCCCATCGAGTGGCCGATCAGCACCGGCGGCTCGTCGCAGGCGCGGCACAGGGCCGCGATCTGCCGGGCGTAGTCGGCCATCGACCGGCCGGCCACCAGCGACCCGTCGCCGTGCCCCAGCAGGTCCGGGGTCTGGACGACGTGGCCGGCGGCTTCGAACGGACGGCTGAACGCATCGAACGTCCAGCCGCCGCAGAAGGCGCCGTGCACCATGATCACCGGAGTCGCCACGCGTCTCGCCCACCCCTCGGCCAAAGCGCCGAAGGGTCCAGCCTACACGCTACTTCTTCGGCGCGGGTGAAGATTTGGCGGTCGACTTTGCCGCAGGGGGCTTGGCCGCCTTAGGGGCCGCCGCAGGCTTGGCCGCCTTGGGGGCCGCCTTGGGGGCAGGCTTGGCGGCGGGCTTGGCGGCCGGCTTCGGCGCGGCGGCCTTGGCCGGGGCCTTGGCGGCGGCGGGCTTGGCCGCGGCCTTCGGAGCAGCCGCCTTCGGAGCGGCGGCCTTGGCGGGCGCGGGCTTCGCGGCCGGTTTCGCCGCCGGCTTGGCGGCGGCGGCCTTGGCCGGAGCCTTGGCGGCGGCGGGTTTCGCCGCGGCCTTCGCGGCGGGAGCGGCCTTGGCGGGCGCGGGTTTCGCGGCCGGCTTCGCGACGGGCTTGGGCGCGGCGGCCTTGGCCGGGGCCTTGGCGGCGGCGGGCTTGGCCTCGGCCTTCGGCTTGGCGGCGGCCTTCGCTGCGGCCGGCTTCGCGGCCGGGGCGGCCTTGGCGGTCGCGGGCTTCGCGGCGGGCTTGGTGGCGGCGGCCTTGGCCGGAGCCTTGGCGGCCGGCTTGGCTTCGGCCTTCGGCTTGGCGGCGGCTTTCGGCGCGGCCGGCTTCGCGGCGGCCTTGGCGGCGGCCGGCTTCGCGGCGGCGGGCTTCGGGGCGGCCGGAGCGGGCTTCGGAGCCGCGGGCTTGGCGGCCGGGGCCGGGGCCGGGGCCGCCGCGACCGGAGCCGGGGCGGGCGTCGGCGCGGGAGCCGGGGCGGGCTCCGCGGCCTTCACGGGCTCGGCCTTGGCCGCCGGGGCGGGCGCCGGAGCCGTGGTCGGAGCGGCTTTGGGCTTGCCCGTCAGCCAGGCGAGGACGTCGTCGAGAATGCTCATCGTGTTTGGCTCGTCTATCAGGTAATGGGCGTTGTTGGGGTAGATCTTGAGGTCGGCGGCCGGGTATTTCCGGCCGACGAGGCGCACGTCCTCGAGAGGCGTGGTGCGATCCAGAGCGCCGGCCAGGACCAGCACGGGGACGGTCACTTTCGCGGCGTCGACATGGGCGGTCCTGTTCGGATCCTTGTGCGGCCAGGCCAGGTCGGCCAGCACCTGGCCGCTGTCGTGGACCATGGTCGCGTACAGCGCGTCGTGGCGCGCGGGCGGCACGACGTTCATGACGCCGAACTTGAAGCCGGTCTTCCACATCTTGCCCGCCCGGGTCTCGGGCTTGGACTGCAGGGCCATGTTCAGGAAGGTGAAGACCGGCGAGAGCTTGGGCTTGCCGCGGGCGTCGGCCGGCGAGGCGGGGGCGAACAGCACGAGGCGTTCGGCCAGGCCGGCCTCGGCGATCTTCTGGGCGATCAGCCCGCCCATGGAGTGGCCGAAGACGATCGGCTTCTTGCCGTCCTCCTTGGCCAGGGACTGGGCCAGGGCGCTCATCTCGGCGACGTAGTCGGCCAGGGTCAGGCCCGCCAGGCCCGCCCGGGGACCCTCGACCGTCCGCACGGCCGAGCGGATGGTCGGCGCCACCACGCGGTAGCCCTCGGCCCGCAGCCTTGCGGCCATGGGATCCCAGACGTCCCCAGCGCAACCGTAGCCGTGGATCAGCAGGATCGTGTCCGCCATTCCATACTCCCCAGCGCCGGATTTCAGCCCCCGAGCGCGAACCCACTGAACGCGGAAACGACCTGTTCGTACACCGCGCGTTTGAAAGGTACGATCAGTTCGGGCGTTTCGTCGAGAGCGCCCCATTTCCAGGCGTCGAACTCGACGTGGGCGTCGGCCTCCAGATCGATCTCGGATTCGTCGCCGAGGAAGCGGAAGGCGAACCAGACCTGCTTCTGGCCCTTGAATCCACGGGCTTTTTTCGACGCGGCGAAGTCGGCGGGGAAGTCGTAGATCAGCCAGCCCTCGGTGCGGGCCAGATACTCGATCGAAGTGACGCCGGTCTCTTCGGCCAGCTCGCGACGCGCCGCGGCCAGCAAATCCTCGCCCTCGTCGACTCCCCCTTGCGGGAATTGCCAGTTGTGGGGCGGCGGCTGGTTGTGCCGTTTGCCCAGCCAGACGCGGCCGTCCGGGTGGAACAGGACGACGCCGACATTGGGACGATGATCAGGATAGTCGGAGGTTTCGCTGCGGCTCATCGCTTGGCCATGGCCGAGGCGGGGGCCAGTTGCAAGCCCCTCCCCGACAGGCCGGCGGCCCACAGGCGCACCTGGTTGATCGTCACCGGATAGGCGAAGCCCGAGCCCAGGGCCTGGCCGCGGCCGGCGGCGCCGACCTCCAGCATCTTCAGCTGGCCGTCGATCGAGCCGGCGGCCAGCTCGTCGTCGATGATCCGGTCGGCCGAGGCGCGGGGGATCGGACCGCCGCGCAAGGACGCCTGGCCGTCGTCGATGAAGGCCAGCCCCCTGGCCTTCAGGGCCAGGGTGAAGGTGGTCATGGCCGTGTCGCTGGTGACGAAGCGCGAGCCCAGATAGTTGGTCAGGCCGTAGTAGCCGGTGGCCCGCGACATCAGCCATTCCATCTTGCGCACCGTGTCCTCGGGGCGGTTGGAGGCGATCAGAGTGTAGGGGCCCGGGTCGTTGGCCGGATAGTCGACCGGCTCCATCGGCGCTTCCAGCAGCACCTCGTGGCCATGGCTGCGGGCCAGGTCGATCCAGCCCTGCAGGCCCTCGGAATAGGGCGCGAACGACAGGGTGATCTCGGGCGGCAGGGTCTCGATGGCCTGGCGGGTGGTCTGGGGGTTCAGGCCCAGGCCGCCGATCACCAGGGCCACGCGCGGACGGCCGTCGGCGGTGAACGGGCGGGCATAGGCTTCCGAGGCCATGCGGCCGTCGGGGGCGATCACCGGCAGCGAGCCGCCGCCGGGACCGGGCGCGTAGAGGCCGGCGATCGGCGCGGCGGGCAGGGGACCGGAGGCCGAGGCGGCCGGCGGCGGGGCGGCGATCGCCGGGCCTTCCGCCTCGGCGGCGTCGTCGTGGCCCAGGAACGGCAGGTTCGACAGGTCCAGGGCGCCCGGCAGCAGCGGCGCCTCGCCGTCGCGCTCGGGAGTCAGGGCGTCGCGCCAGCCCTCGGGGACGTTCTTGGTGGCGCCCACCTTGTCCAGCGCCACCCGCACCAGGGGCGAGCCCTTGTTGGGGTCGCCGGTGACCAGCACCAGCAGGGCCAGGCTCAGCAGGAACAGGAAGGCCGCGGCGCTGGCGCCGATGAAGGGGTTGGCGGCGGCCGCCAGGACCTTGGCGCGCAGGTCGCCGCTCTCGCGTCCGGACGCGGGCGCGTCGGCGCTATAGGCGGGCTTGCGGGAGAAGGTCACGGCCATGCCCCGGGATTTAGCCCGGAAGCGCCGAACATATGGTTAATGAAAGGTGCGACGGAATGGCCCGCCGCCTCTCCGTCCCGTCACTTCGGCCGGGCGCCCTGGCCCGCGACATGGATTCCCAGGCTGGCGCCGACCAGGCGTTCGCAGGTGGCCGGGTCCTGGTTGCTGGGATAGCCGGCCAGGCAGGTCTTGGCCGGGTCGGGCGGGACGTTCAGGAAGGCGAAGCCGCCGCCGGAGGCCTGGACCATGGTGCTGGAGCCCCCGCCGTCCAGGTTGATCGCGGCGGCGGCGCCCTGGTGCAGCATCACGGCCGCCGCCTCGTCCAGGGTCAGGCCGGTGGACGCCTTGTCCAGGGCGACCAGCCACAGGGTCTTCCGGTCCTTGGAGAGGCCGGCCAGGGTGCGGGCGTTGGGGCCGAAGAAGTCGGTGCTGGAGCCGCTGAACGGCCCCAGGCTCTTGCCGCCGAACACCAGCATGTGGCTGCCGGTCACCGCCGTGACCACCGGAAATTCGATCGCCTGGGGGGTGTTGGAATAGAGAATCCGGACCTCGCCGTCCTTCATCTGGACTAGGCTGGCGTTGAACGGATAGTCGGCCTGGCAGCCGGTCGGCTTGGCGCCCTGGGGCGACTGGGTCACGCCGCCGCTGACCTGCCAGCCGCACAGCTGGGTCGGCCAGCCCTGTTGCGCGGCCGAATAGTAGCAGCAGTTGGCGGCGAACAGGTTGGCGTTGACCGCCAGGGCGGCCTTGGTCGCGGTCAGGAATTGGGACGGCAGGGTCAGGCCGAACGTGGCGCTGCTGGCGGCGGCGGACGAGTCCAGGGTGATCGAACCCGAGCCGACGTCGATGCTCAGCACATGGGCCAGGGTGGTGTGCTGCGGCTGCTGGGCGCTGCAGACGACGGTCACCGCCTGATAGGAGACGCCCGGGAACAGGGTCTGGGGCGAGGTCGGGTTCTGGTACTGGCAGTTCGTGGGCGGCGGCTGGGCGTTCGCCGTGGCGGCCGCAGAGACGGCCAGGATCGCGAAAACGAAGGCGAGCGCCGCTCGCAGCATCACCCGTGGCATCGGACGCCCTCCCCTGGAGCGCCAACTCTACTTCGAATTGCAGCGCTCGTCCCGGGCGAAAGCCGCGATCCCCCCAACTCCCGTCATCCCGGGCCTTGTGCCCGGGACCCCTCTATCCGCCGCAAGTGCGGAGGAGTGGCGCGCTGGCGCGCCAAGGCGCTTCACGTGCGGGCTGAACCAGGGGTTCCGGGCACAAGGCCGGAATGACGGGAGTTTTAGGGAGGGGCGATCGACCAGGCGTCGTCCGGGCTTCAGCGCGCCATCTCCACTAGCGCCCGCTCCAGCGGGGCCGGCGAGACGCGGATGGTCCCTCGGAAGGGCTGCTCCATGTCCATGACCAGGTAGAGGGTCCCGGCGATCAGGGCGGCCGAGACCACGAAGATCACCACCACCAGGGCGTTCATCGGCGCCTGGTAGCCGAAGCCCGAGAAGATCACGATCAGCCAGGCGGCCAGCACGAAGACGAACGCCCCGCCGCCGACGGCGTCCTTCGAGCGGCCGGTCACCTCCCAGCGCGCCTCGAACAGGGTCTCCAGCTGGGTGCGGGCGTCGTCGCGGATCTTGCGCTGGTCGACATTGGCCGGGCGCAGCTTGCGCAGGCCGTCGCTCATTTGGGAGAACAGCACGTCGCTGCTCGCGACCTTGGTGGTCGCCGCCGCCCGGTCGGGCCAGGCGTCGTGCAGCACCTGGCGGGCGTAGAGCCGGAGCTGCTCGCGGGTCGGGTCGGCCTCGGGTCCGTATTCGCTGAGCGTCAGGTCCAGCACGATCAGCTGCGAGGCCAGGGCGTGGACGCTGCGGTCGGTCTCCTCGAACGTGGTGCGGGCCGAGGTGATCATCACCCCCAGCACCAGCGAGGTCATCAGGGCGAAGATGTTGGAGACGGTGCGCACCACGTTGCCGGCGGCCTTGGCGCGCTGGTCGTGCTCCACCCGCTCGCAGACCAGCAGGGTGATCAGGGCGGCGGCGGTCAGGGCGACGAAGACGCCGATCGCCAGCAGGACATCGTTGGAGGCCATCACGCTCCCGTCCGGATGTTTGAATTCGCGGCCCGCCGAAACGAAAAAGGGCCGGCGCTGGGCCGGCCCTTCCCGTTATTTCTTTTCGACCGGCGGGGCCTTGCCCGCCGCGGCCGCCGCCTTGGCGGTGACCTCGGCGATCTTGGCGGCCGGCTTGGGCAGCTTGGGCACCGCCTGGACCGAGCCGGCCTTCAGCACGGCGATGGCGCGGTCCAGCTGGAAGTCGCCCTTCTTCTCGTCGAAGCCGGGCGGCGGGGCTTCGGCCGGGGTGTGGACGCCCTGGCGGCTCTTGCCCTCGTCGGCGTTCAGCGCGTTCTTGAAGCTGGCCTCGCTGAACCACACGCGGTTGGCGATGTCCTGGGCCTGCTCCTTGGTCTGGGCCACTTCCAGGTCGGGCGCGATGCCGGTCTTCTGGATCGAGCGGCCCGACGGGGTGAAGTAGCGCGCCGTGGTCAGCTTCAGGGCGCCGTCGGCCCCGCCGCGCAGCGGGATCACGGTCTGGACCGAGCCCTTGCCGAAGCTGGTGATGCCCACCAGCTCGGCGCGGTGACGGTCCTGCAGGGCGCCGGCGACGATCTCGGCGGCCGAGGCCGAGCCCTGGTTGATCAGCACCACCACCGGCAGGCCGTTCAGCAGGTCGCCGGGCTTGGCGTTGTAGCGCTGGATGTCGCGCGGGTCGCGGCCGCGCTGGCTGACCACTTCGCCGCCGTCCAGGAACACGTCCGAGACGCCCACGGCCTGGTCCAGCAGACCGCCGGGATTGTTGCGCAGGTCGAAGACTAGGCCCTTCATGTTGGGGTTCTTGGTCTTCAGCTCGGTGATCGCCGCCGTCAGGGCGTCGGTGGCCTTCTCGTTGAAGCCGGGCAGGCGCACGTAGCCGTAGTCGCCTTCCATGCGGGCGATGGCGGCCTTGGGCTTGATGATCTCGCGCGTCAGCTTGACGTCGAACGGGTCGGTCTTCTCGCGGGCGATGGTCAGGGTCACCGACTCGCCGGCCGGGCCGCGCATCTGCTTGACCGCCTCGTTGACCGTCAGGCCCAGCACCGACTGGCCGTTGACCGAGGTGATGTAGTCGCCGGCCTGGATGCCGGCGCGGGCGGCGGGCGTGCCGTCCATCGGCGAGATCACCTTGACCACGCCGTCTTCGCTGGTGACCTCGATGCCCAGCCCGCCGTACTCGCCGCGGGTGGTGTCCTGCATGTCCTCGAAGCTGTCGGGCGACAGATAGCCCGAGTGCGGGTCCAGGCTGGTCAGCATGCCGTCCAGGGCCGCCTCGATCAGCTTCTTGTTGTCGACCTCGGAGACGTACTGGGCGTCGACCGTCTGCAGGACGTCGCCGAACAGCTCCAGCATCTTGTAGGTCTGGCCCTTGGTCGAGCTGGTCGCCTGGGCGATGGGGCTGATGTAGGCCATGGTCCCCGCGCCGAGGACGAAGGCCGAAACACCGATGAGCAGGTACTTGCGCATGTGGCCTGGAAGGCTCCCTGGACGACGCTAGGCGTCGCATTGAAAGGTCTCGCTCAGCCCGTTACTGAGGCGAAGCCTTGTTCATTTAACGGCCATCATCGCTGAAAAAGCCGTTTACCGCGATCCCTGTTTCAACCAGCGTTCCGGATCGACCGGGACGCCGTCCTCACGGACCTCGAAATAGAGTTCTGGCTCCGAAGAGCCCTGATTAACCATCCGGCCAACCGTCGCGCCGGGTGCGACAGATTGTCCGGGTCCGACGGAAACCTCGTCCATTCCCGCCAGCACCAGATGGTAGGCGCCCTGGGCGCGCAGGATCAAGACCGTCCCCCAGCCATTCAGCGGTCCGGCGTATTCGACCACGGCGGCGGCGGGGCTGGCCACGACGTGACCCTTTTCCGTGCGGATCGTCAGGCCCGTGGCGCGGCCGCCGGCGGGCATGGTCTGGCCGAACCGCCGGGCCAGCGGCCCGGGCGCGGGAGAACTCAGCTTCAGCGGACCGGTGGCGGGCTTGGGCGCCAGGCCGTCGGTCAGGGCGCCCAGCGTGCCCTGGTCGTCGCCGGTCAGGGCCTCCTGGGCGTAGGCGCGCTCGAGCTGGGTCTTCTCGACGATCATCCGCTCCAGCTCGCCGCGGCGGTCGGCGACCAGGCTCTCGGCGGTGAACAGCTGCTCGGAGGCGGCGGCGGCCTCGCGGCGCAGGGCCGAGACGGCGCGGGCCTGGCGGGCGTAGCCGTCGGCCCGGGCCTGCAGCTCGGGGGTCATGGCGCGGATCAGGATCGCGGCCCGCACCGCGTCGCGGGCGTCGCCGGGGCTGACCAGCAGGGCCGGCGGCGGATCGCGGCGGAAGAGCTGCAGGGCGCTGAGCAGCCGGGCCAACTGGCCCCGGTCGCGGCCCAGCTCGGCGGTCAGGGCCGATTCGCGCTGGTGCAGGGCCTCCAGCCGGGCGCGCTTGAGGTCGACGTCGTCGCCGGCGTCCACCCGCTGGCGGCCCAGGGCGTCCAGTTCGCCGCGCAGGTCGGCGATCTCGCGGCGGGTGTCGGCGGCGGCCTGCTCGTCCTTGGCCTTCTGGCTTGAGACGGCGCGCTGGCTGACCTGGGCGGCGACCACGGTCGCGCCGCCGAGCGCGAGGCCCAGCAAGCTTACGACGATGATGGCGACGCGACGCGACATGGGTCGATCAATGCCCGGATTGAGGTGCAGCGACAACCGGTCTCGTCCGCCCTTTCAACCCTCAACGTCCGTCATCCTTGGACTTGTTCCGAGGACCCCTAGGTCCGCCGTGTTGTCGTTCGCGGATCGAGGCTCCGCCGACGCCGCGCGCACCCTGCTCGGGCAACGAAGCTGAAACAGGGGTCCTCGGAACAAGTCCGAGGATGACGGGGGAGGGGATGAGCGGGTCTGAAACTCAATCGCGGTGATACGGCGACCCCGCCAGGATCGTCACCGCCCGATAGACCTGCTCGGCCAGCATCGCCCGGGCCAGGGCGTGCGGCCAGGTCTGGGGCCCGAAGGCCAGCATCTCGTCGGCCCCGGCCAGGATCGACGGGTCCAGCCCGTCGGCGCCGCCGATCAGGAACACGATCTTGCGGTGCCCGTCGTCGCGCAGCCGGCCGACATGCTCGGCGAAGGCGCGGCTGGGGCGCACCTTGCCGTGCTCGTCGCAGGCGACGACATAGGCGCCCTCCAGGTGCGGGCGCAGCACCTCGGCCTCGGCGGCCTTGCCGGGCTTGCGGGCCTCGACCTCGACGATCTCGACCGGGCCCAGGGCCAGGGCGCGACCGGACGCCGTGGCCCGGGACGCGTAGTCCACGGCCAGCTGCGCCTCGACCATGCGGCCGAGCTTTCCGACGGTGAGGATGGTGATCTTCATCGCGCGTCCAGGCGGGGCGAGGCCCGGCATCCCCCGGTCTTCAGGTCAGTGACCGGGCCGGGGGAGACGAAGCGGTTTAGTTCGACGCCAGCCGGTGCGGCGCGTCGACGGCCCAGATCTTCTCGATGTTGTAGAACGAGCGGACTTCCGGGCGGAACAGGTGGACCACCACGTCGCCGGCGTCGATCAGCACCCAGTCGCAATGCGGCAGGCCTTCGACCCGCGCCTTGCCGAAGCCGTTTTCCTTGAGGGCCCGGATGATGTGGTCGGCCAGGGCGCCGACGTGACGGTGCGACCGGCCGGACGCCACGATCAGGCTGTCGGCGACCGAGCTCTTGTCCGTCAGGTCGATGTGGACGATGTCCTGGGCCTTGTCGTCGTCGAGACGGTTCAGGATCAGGGTCTCGAGGGCCTTGATACTCAGGTCCAGCTCGGACTCGTTGGTCGAGGTTTCGGTGGAAACCGTTCCCTCGTGCGCCGTCGGCGCGGGGTCGCTACGCAGCGGAAATGCTCCTTGATGGGTTCGCGCAAGCCCTCCCATAGCATGGAAGACTCCAAATGATGAGGGGGGTCGTCGTCGCGGGGCGGATTTGGGCCCTATCCCTTGGCCTGCCGCTTCCGCAGCGCCGTCGACGAGGCGTAGTTCAGCGGGCCGGTCAGATAGACCCACGCCGGAGCCGTGGCGTCGGCCAGGACGGCGGCGGCGCTGGCGGGCCGGCGGGCGAAGGCGAAGCGGCGGGCGGCGGGCGAGGTGCGGGCCTTCAGCGCGATCCATGGCCGCGAGATCACCGCCACGGGCACCTCGCGCATGATCTGGGTCCAGCCCCGCCAGCGGTGGAAGGTGGCCAGGCTGTCGGCGCCCATGATCCAGACGAACTTCACGCGCGGATAGCGGGCCCGCAGCACCCGCAGGGTGTCGATGGTGTATTGCGACCCCAGCCGCGTCTCGGCGTCGGAGATGATCATCCCGTTCCCGCGCGCCCAGCGCCGCGCGCCGGCCATCCGCTCGGCCAGGGGCCGGGTCTCGTGCGACGACTTCAGCGGGTTCTGCGGCGAGACCAGCCAGATCACCTTGTCCAGCTCCAGGCGCTGCAAGGCGGTCTCGGCCACGTGGGCGTGGCCCTCGTGCGCCGGGTTGAAGCTGCCGCCGAACAGGCCCACGCGCATGCCGGGCTCCAGATGGAACCCGAGCCTCTGCGCCGAGGGGCGACCGGCTTCAGGGACGAGTCTGGCCGGTCCCGCGAACCACATACTTGAACGTCGTCAGTTGCTCGGCCCCGACCGGGCCGCGGGCGTGAAGCTTGTCGGTGGCGATGCCGATCTCGGCCCCGAAGCCGAACTCGCCGCCGTCGGCGAACTGGGTCGAGGCGTTGACCAGCACGATGGCGCTGTCCACCAGGGCGATGAACCGGTCGGCCGCCGCCGCGTCCTCGGTCAGGATCGCGTCGGTGTGGCCCGAGCCGTAGGCGGCGATGTGGGCGGCCGCGCCGTCCACCCCGTCGACCACGGCCACCGAGATCGTCGGCGCCAGGTATTCGGTGGACCAGTCGGCCTCGACCGCCGGCTTCATCGTCGGCTCGATGGCCCGCGAGGGGCCGTCGCCGCGCAGCTCGCAGCCGGCCTTGATCAGGGCGTCGGCGATGGACGGCAGCAGGGCTTCCGCCGCCGCCCGGTCGACCAGCAGGGTCTCGGCCGCGCCGCACACCGACACGCGGCGCATCTTGGCGTTCAGCACGATCTCGACGGCCTTCTTCGGATCGGCCGCGGCGTGGACGAACACGTGGTTCAGCCCCTCCAGGTGGCCCAGCACGGCCACGCGGGCCTCCTGCTGGACCCGGGCGACCAGGTTCTTGCCGCCCCGGGGGATGATCAGGTCGATGGTCCGGTCCAGCCCGCCCAGGATCGCCCCGACGGCGTCGCGGTCGGGGGTGCGGACGATCTGCACCGCGTCGGTCGAGATCCCCGCCGCCTTCAGCCCCTTGGCGATGGCCGCGTGGATGGCGAGGTTGGAGTGGATGCACTCGGACCCGCCGCGCAGGATCACCGCATTGCCCGAGCGCACGCACAGGGCCGCGGCGTCGGCGGTCACGTTGGGCCGGCTCTCGTAGATCATGGCGATCACGCCGATCGGCGTGCGCACCCGGGCGATGTCCAGGCCATTGGGGCGCGTCCAGCGGGCGGTCTCCACGCCCAGCGGATCGGGGATGGCGGCCACGGCCTCGACCCCGGCGGCCACGCCTTCCAGGCGGGCGGGATTGAGCATCAGGCGCTCGACCATCGGCGCGGTCAGGCCGCCGGCCCCGGCCTTGTCGAGGTCGCGGGCGTTGGCGGCCAGGATCGTGTCGGCATCGGCGCGGATGGCGGCGGCCATGGCCTTGAGGGCGGCGGTGCGCTGGTCTGGCGTGGCCACGCGCAGGGCCTGCGCCCCGTGCCGAGCCGCCTGCCCCATCGCCGTCATCGTCGCCTGCAAGCTCATGCCCGCGTCGTCCATCGCCTTCATCCGATCCCGGATATGCTCAGAGTGAGCCTTACCTAGGCGCTTTGGGGCGGCGGGGGAATGGGGAAAGGGTGGTGGGGGTGTTAGCGGGGCTGTTCGGGGCAGGCGTCAGTCACGTCTTCGATATGAACAGTTGAGAGAGTTTGGCCTGTTACTCTGAAGCCAAAGTGCGGACGTTATTCTCCCAGGAGAATTTGACAGACTCGTCTTTCCGGCGATTATCAATGGTGGTCACCGTGGTGATGGCGCGAACCATCACCACGGCTACCCGACAACCGCTAGAACCTCGCGTTGACGATGAGCAATGCGACCATCGCGAGGACCAACAGCCCGGGGATATCGACGGTGATTTTCACTGTCCTCTCCCTAGGGTTCCCGAAAGCGGGCTTGTGTGCCACTTCGGCCGGCGACTCCGGGAAATCGTGAGCCGCCGGTCGATTTGACGGCCTCATGATTCCATCTCGAATCGCACAAATACAATGGGGGCGACATGGTTTATGAGCCGTTAAGGCTTTGCCTCGCATTTCGGCAACTGCAAGCATAATTTGCGACGTGTTTCCGATGGGCGGGTAGCTCATGAATCTTGATGGATAATATGTGGTTAACCCTTAGTGTTAACCATTAACCAGATTGGGTCTGTACGGTTAACGATTGCTGGTTTGATTCAGCATATTTGAGATGATTTCAATCTAGATTCGAATGATGAAAATGAACAACAGAAACTTTGAAACCATGCCTTGTATGTATTTTGTGAAATTGTAAATATCCCGCGTGGGTTTTAATTGTTGTCGCGACGTGGATCGAACTCTGGTGAACCCTGGCACGCATCCAATAGGTGTCTATCTCAGACTCGGCGCTCTTTAGGCATAGACTCGATTTCCCCCGGCGGTCGGTGTGGCGTCCATCCGCCCCAGCGGATGAAGCCTCACCTTAAACCCTTGGTGGATCGGAGCTCTGGCGTCTGGCCGTGTCAAGGACGGCGCGGCGCGCCGCCGCGACGCGGCCGGCCAGCGGCCGGTCCTTGACACGGCCAGACGCCAGAGCAGGCTCGCCTCCAAGGTTCTAAGGCGAGGCCTCGCCGCTGGCGGCGATGACGTCAGGAGCGTTTCCGGAAGAGCGCGCGTTTCTTGAGCCCTCTCTCATAGAGAGAGGGAGGGGCCCGCCGCGAAGCGGTGGGAGGGTGAGAGGTTACAATCTCTCAGGACAAGGCTCTGACGAGGAGCGGCGTGGCTTGACGGCCGCGATGAGGTGGAAGTCTGGCTTCCCTTGGTGGTGCTCGGCGACTGGGGGTTTGCCGGCAGGCGGTGAAACCTCTCACCCTCCCACCGCCTACGGCGGCGGGCCCCTCCCTCTCTCTATGAGAGAGGGATTCTGATGCGTCTACGCTCGGCGGATAGCGAACGAACCTCAGCGAAATCAACGACCTGAATTTTCTCGACCCGATTTGGTCCCCACCCTCCCAGACGCCCGTATCCTGCTCCCACCTCGACGCGGGAAAGGGCGCATGGCCAGCGACCGGTGCGGCGGCGGGGGGCGATCGAGCGGGAAGCTCCATCGACGGTTCTTCGGGACCAACCTTACGTCTCTGGTGCCGGTCGGGCGTGGTCCACAGATACGACGTGACGTGAGGATCGATCAGAGCAACAGGCTAGCGTCTAACGCCCGCGGTCCGGGACTGGAGTCGTTGATCCAGCCCGCCCGTCGGAGGCTTCAAGGCGGCGAGGCCCGAATAGGGCTCAGCGCCGCCGCGCTTCCGGATAACGACCGCGCGGAGCGATCGGGCTTCGTCGAAACGGTTACTACTCAAACACTCCGGACGATGTCCGGCGCTCCGCAGCCCTTTCCGTTCACTCAGCGGCTTGCCGTGTGAGATCGCGAAGCCGCGTCATCAAAGTCCCTCCCCCTGTGGGGGAGGCGGCCGAAGGCCGGAGGGGGGAGTGATCGGCAGATGGCCGAACCTGCGATCTTCGATCCGAATCCTCCCCCCAACCGATCGCGACGCGATCGCCTCCCCCACAGGGGGAGGGACTGTTACCCTGCCACCGTCGCCCTGACCCCGCGCCGCCCGAGGACCCGCATGGACTTCATGAAACTTCTCCGCAGCTTCGAGGAGTTCCTGTTCGAGGCGACGTCGTGGCTGGTCTTCTATCCGCTGACCCTGTGGCGGGTGCTGGTCCGGCCGCTGGAGACCATGGCCTATTCCGACGCCGAGCAGGGCGACGACGAGGCCGGGCGCTACGACGACGCCCTGACGCCGCCGCTGTTCCTGCTGATCACCGTGGTGCTGATGAACGGCATCGCCCTGATGGCGCACCTGCCCAAGCCGCGGCTGGCCGGTACGCTGCAGCACGCCATCTTCGACTCGCCCCAGAACGCGGCCCTGTTCCGCGCCCTGATCTTCAGCCTGATCCCGCTGGTCGCCGCGGTGCTGCTGCTGCGCCGCCAGGGCGTGCGGTTGTCGCGCGAGAGCCTGCGCCCGCCGTTCTACGCCCAGTGCTACCTGGCCGGCCCCTGCGCGGTGATCATGATCGGCGGCGGGATCATCTTCCAGCGCCAGGACGTCTCCAATCTCTACGGCCTGCTGCTGATGCTGGCCGGCCTGGCCTGGTTCCTGACCGCCCAGACCCGCTGGTTCGCCGGCCGCCTCGGGATCGGCGTGGTCCGGGCGGCGGGCCTGGCGATCTGGGCGCTGGTCCTGGCCCTGGTCTTCTTCGTCGCGCTGCTGATCCCCCTGGCCCTGTTCTGACGGCGGGGAGCGTGGCGCGTCCGGGGATTTACGAAACCAAACTTCCTAAATCGGGTGACGGCCGGCCCCTTCGCCCGCTAGGGTCCCGGCCGAAGTCGGAGGAGAATCCCATGCGTCTTGGACTGGTGCTGACCGCGATCGCGGCCCTGTCGGCGGTTCACGCCCTAGCTCAGGACAAGACGCCCTACCAGGCGGTCGACCCGTTCATCGGCACGGGCGGCGAGGGCCACACCTTCCCCGGCGCGGTGGCCCCGTTCGGCATGGTCCAACTCAGCCCCGACACCGACATCCTGCCGTTCAAGCAGAGCTACGCCCGCGCCGCCGGCTACCGCTACAGCGACCCGACGATCCTGGGCTTCTCGCACACCCACTTCTCGGGTTCGGGCCACTCGGACCTGGGCGACATCCTGCTGGCCCCGATCTCGGGCGAGGCCAGGCTGGAGCCCGGCGAGGCCGACAAGCCGGGCTCGGGCTACCGCTCGCGTTTCTCGCACGACGGCGAGGTCGCCCAGCCCGGCTACTACGCCGTGACCCTGACCGACAGCCAGGTGCGGGCCGAGCTGACCGCCGGCCTGCGCACCGGCATGCACCGCTACAGCTTCCAGAAGGGCGCCCGCGCCCAGGTGCTGCTCGACCTGCGCACCTCGATCTACAACTATCCGGGCAAGGTCAGCTGGTCGCGCATCCGCGTGGCCGAGGACGGGACCATCACCGGCATGCGCGAGACGCGCGGCTGGGCCCCGGGCCGTCAGCTCTATTTCGCCATCCGCTTCGACCGGCCTCTGGTCGGCAAGGCGCTCTACAACAAGGAAGCTGACGTCCCCTACAAGGGCTTCGCCCAGCCGGGCCGCACGCCCTTCGACCGCGCCCAGCTGGAGGGCCGGGCCCTGGTCGGGGTCTTCGACTTCGGGACCCTCGACGGGCCGCTGGTCGCCAAGGTGGCCATCTCGTCGGTCAGCGAGGAGAACGCGGTGCTGAACCTCGCCAGCGACGAGAAGGGCTTCGACTTCGACGGCCTGCGGGCCCGGACCAGGGCCGACTGGGAGAAGGCCCTGGGCGCGGTCGAGATCGCGGCCCCGGCCGATACGCGCACCAGCGTCTACACCGCCCTCTACCACTCGCTGCTGGCGCCCAGCGTGTTCGGCGACGTCGACGGCCGCTATCGCGGGCCGGACAACGCGGTGCACCAAGCCAAGGGCTACACCTTCCACTCGACCTTCTCGCTGTGGGACACCTTCCGCGCCGAGCACCCGCTGCTGACCCTGGTCCAGCCGGAGAAGCGCACCAGCGACGTGGTCAATTCGCTGATCGCCTCGCAGCAGGAGAGCCCGTACGGGATCCTGCCGGTCTGGCAGTTCCACGGCCAGGAGACCTGGACGATGATCGGCTATCACGCCGTGCCGGTGATCGCCGACGCCTACATGAAGGGCTTCAAGGGCTTCGACGAGAAGGCCGCCCTGGACGCCATGGTCAAGAGCGCGACCTACGCCCCCTATGGCGGGCTGGGCGACTACATGGCCCTCGGCTACGTGCCGATCGACAAGGAGCCGGAGGCCGCCTCCAAGACCGTCGAATACGCCTATGACGACTGGACCATCGCCCGCATGGCCAAGGCCATGGGACGGAACGACGTGGCCGCGACCTTCGAGAAGCGGGCCGGGAACTGGCGCAACAGCTTCGACGTCAAGACCGGCTTCCTGCGGGCCAGGAAGAGCGACGGGACCTACCGCACGCCCTTCGACCCGACGGCGATCAACTACGGCAGCGACTATACCGAGGGCAACGCCTGGCAATATTCGTGGTTCGCGCCCCAGGACCTGGGCGGGATCGTCGGGCTGCTGGGCGGCGACGCGGCGACGGTGAAGAAGCTGGACGCCATGTTCGACTTCGACAACTCCAAGCTGGACTACTCGCACGCCGAGGACATCGCCGGCCTGATCGGCCAGTACATCCACGGCAACGAGCCCAGCCACCACGTGGCCTACATGTACGACTACGCCGGCGCCCCCTGGCGCACACAGGCCCGCCTGACCCAGATCGTGAAGAGCCAATACAAGCCCACGCCGGACGGCCTGTCGGGCAATGACGACCTGGGCCAGATGTCGGCCTGGCTGGTGTTCACCTCGCTGGGCTTCTACCCCGTCGCCCCGGGCTCGAACGAATATGTGATCGGCCGGCCGTTCGTGGAGAAGGCGGTGCTGAACCTGGAGGGCGGCAAGCGCTTCACGGTGCGGGCCGTGGGGCTGGCGGACGACAAGCCCTACGTCGGCGCGGTGACCCTGAACGGCAAGCCGTTGACGCGGAGCTTCCTCCGCGACGCCGAGATCCGGGCCGGCGGCGAGCTGGTCTTCACGATGAGCGCCGCGCCGAACAAGGCCTGGGCCAGCGCGGCCAAGGACCGTCCGATGTCGATGACGGGGTACGGGAAATAGGGCTCAGGAGGCCTTGAAGTTGGCGCAGACGGCCTGGAAGTGGGACTGGTAGTCGGCCTCGGAGCCCAGGCCCAACGCCAGGCGGCGGGCGTCCAGCCCTTCCGGGTCCTTGACCGTGTCGGGCTCCCAGCGGCCCGGCCCGACGCACCGGCCCTGGGTGCCGTAGACCTGGGGCTCCCCGGCGTTGGTGGCCACCCGGTCGGCCAGGTAGGCGTAGTTGATCTTGCCCTGCATGTCGGTCGCGAGGGCCAGGACCGGGAGCAGGGCGCGCTGGAAGTCGGGGTCCCGATCGGCGTGCTGGGCCAACAGCCAGGCGTTGCCGCTGGCCTCCGCGCCGTCGCGGGCGGCGGTGAACCAGCCGTTCTCGCGCCATTCCGCCTTCAGCCAGACAAGGTTGTCGGTGTCCACCTCGCACAGCCGGGTCAGGAAGGGGCGCTTGACCATGTCCTGCATCGGGCCGGTCGGCAGGGCCCAGATGTCGTGGATGGCGTAGCGCATCGCCTGGTCACGGGCCACGCGGGCGAAGAGCTGGCGTCGGCGGGGATCAGTGGCGGCCGCGGCCTTGCGCGCGGCGGCGCGGGCGCCGGCATAGTCGGCGCCGCCGACGTCCTCGCCCTTCGTCACCCGGGCGACGCGGACGTAGAGCGCCTCGCGCTTCTCGTCGGCGGCCTTCCAGTCGGCGCGCCAGGCGGCAGGGTCCTTCGCCGTGAGCGCGGTGACCAGACCTACGCGGACGAGGGCCTCGGCCTCGGTCTCGCAGGCGCCGGGCGCGGCCTTGAGGCGCTCGCCGAGGGAGGCCTCAAGGCCTTGGCTCAGGGTCGCCAGGCCGCCGACGCCGACCTGGTCGCGCAGGGTCATATAGTCGAAGGCCCGGGCGGCGGTCGGATCGGCCAGCAGGGGCGCGATCGACGGCGCGGGGGCGTCGGCGGCCAGGGCGGCGGCGAGGGTCAGGGCCAGGAGCACGCGAGGCCTCGGGTCGAATTGAACGTCAGGTTGATTTCGACCCTTCCGCGCGGAAAGGTCAAGGTTGCGACGGGCTCAGTCGTCGGCGCCCAGCTTGTCGAGAAAGGTCCGGGCCTCGTCCCTGTGGCGGGGCTTGAGGTTCTTGCCGACGATGGCGATCAGGGCGGCGATGACCGCGGCGTCGTCGGTGAAGCCGATGGCCGGCAGCACGTCGGGAATGGCGTCGGTCGGGAGGACGAAATAGGCCAGGGCGGCGAACATCATGCCCTTGGCGGCGGTGGGCGTGGCCGGGTCCTTGGCGCACCACCACAGCGACAGGGCGTCGGCCGCGAACGGCACCTTGGCCGCCACCTTGCGGATCTTGGGCCAGAAGCCGCGGGCCACCCGCTGCTCGTTGACCCGCACCGTGGCCGGGACCAGCGCCTTGGCCGGGTCCAGCACGTCGCGGGCGTTGGCCTCGGGATTGACGTCGGGGGATGGTTTGGCGTCGGCGCTCATCGGGTTAAACCGCTCCTCAAGGACCAATTAAACGCAACCGCTGAGGAAACGTCCATGAAACTCGATAGCACCGTCGCCGCCGTCGTCACCGGAGGCGCCTCGGGCCTCGGCGAGGCCACCGCCCGCGCCCTGGCCGCCCAAGGGGTCAAGGTCGCGATCTTCGACATGAACGAGACGACCGGCGAGAAGGTCGCGGCCGAGATCGGCGGCGTCTTCTGCAAGGTCAACGTCACCTCGGACGCCGAGGTCGACGCCGGCTTCGAGAAGGCCCGCGCCGCCCACGGCCAGGAGCGCATCCTGGTCAACTGCGCCGGCACCGGCAACGCGGCCAAGACCGCCGGCCGCGACAAGGCCACCGGCGAGACCAAGCACTTCCCGCTCGACGCCTTCGACCGCATCATCCAGATCAACCTGGTCGGCACCTTCCGCTGCATCGCCAAGTCGGCCAAGGGCATGCTGGACCTGGAGCCGGGCGTGGACGGCGAGCGCGGCGCGATCGTCAACACCGCCTCGGTGGCGGCCGAGGACGGCCAGATGGGCCAGGCGGCCTATTCGGCGTCGAAGGGCGGCGTGGTCGGCATGACCCTGCCGATCGCCCGCGACCTGATGAGCGAGGGCATCCGCGTCAACACCATCCTGCCGGGCATCTTCAACACCCCGCTGATGAACGGCGCGCCGGAAGCGGTGAAGGCGGGCCTGGCCGCCTCGGTGCCGTTCCCCAAGCGCCTGGGCAATCCCGAGGAATACGCCCAGCTGGCCCTGACCATGATCACCTGCGGCTACTTCAACGGCGAGGACGTGCGCCTGGACGGCGGCATCCGCATGGCCCCGCGCTAGGGGCCGGAACGAAAAAGGGCCTCCCCGAGGGGAGGCCCTGACTTCGCGGCGAAGACCGGATCAGCCGGCCGAGGCGACCGGACGCTGGATGGTCGGACCCAGGTTGGTCATGATCTCGCGGGCGTCGTAGGCGCGGGGATCGCCGGCGGGCTTGGGGCCCTTGTGCAGCAGGATCTCGGCGCTGGCCTGGAACTTCTCGATGGTGCGGACCTCGGTGGAGCCGCCCCAGAACGGGTCGCCCCACGGACCCCAGTAGCCGCCGTAATAGCCGCGCCACGCCGGACGCCAATAGCCATACGGACCGCCCCAGCCATAGCCGTAGCCGCCCCAGCCGGGACCGTAGCCGTAATTGTCGATCACGGCGCGGGCCTGGCGGTCGGTGCGGCGGTCGGCGGTCTCGAACCAGTCGTAGCCGGCCTGCACGGTGACCTCGGCGGCGCGGTACAGCAGATAGCGCTCGACGGTCTCGCGCGAGGTCATGCTGTTGCCGGCGAAATTGACCTGGTAGCGGTCGCTCTCGAGTCGTCGGTCGGAGAACCCGCCCTGGGCCTTCTGGCCGGCGATGTTCGGCTGGTACGGGGTGGCGGTGGCGCAGGCCGTCAGGAGGGCGGCGAGCGCCACGGCCGCGACCATCCGGGCCCTGCCGGCGATGGTCTTGCGATTAATCATGGCGCATCCCTTCACTCGGAATCTCGGCGAAAATCGTCGTTTCGTTCCATTACTATAAATGCATGGCCCAGCTTTGTGGTTTCGCCAAGGCCAATGCGTTTCAACGCGGAGATCAACCGCGCGACACGATCAGTCCGGCGGCGGTGATCAGCAGCACGCCGACGACGATCGCGAAACCCTTGCGGAACCCCGGTTCGTTCATCCGCGAGGCCAGGGCCGCCCCGCCCAGGCCGTAGCTGCTCATGCTGATCAGGTCCATGCCGATGGTGGCGGCGGCGAACATCAGGAGCTGCGGGGCCAGCGGCCGGTGGACGTCGATGAACGGCGGCAGGACCGCGCCGAAGAACAGCAGGATCTTGGGATTGGCGATCTGCACGGCGAAACCGTCGCGAAAGGCCGAGCGGCTCATGCGGAACGTCCGGTGCGTCCCTTCGCCCTCGCCGCCCTTGTCCTGGATCCCCGCGCGGATCGACTTGAATCCCAGCCAGACCAGATAGGCCGCGCCGGCCAGGGCCAGCAGGTGGAAGGCCTTGGGGAAGGCGATGATCAGCGCCCCCAGGCCCAGGGCCGAGCAGGCGAACCAGACCAGGGTGGCGGTGTTCATGCCGGCCACGCCCAGCAGCGCCGCGCCCTTGCCCTTCTGCATGCCGGTGGCGATGGCGAACAGGTTGGCGGGCCCGGGCGTCAGGGCCATGACGAACATCGCCACCAGGAAGGCGCTGTAGCGGGCGGGATCGACGGGCAGGGTCATGGCCGATCTCATAGCCAAGCCTCGCCCGCCGGACTAGCCGGAGGTCAGGCTCCGACGGTCGCCAGGATCCAGATGACGCGGCCCAGGGCGCCGAACAGCAGGATCGAGGTCGCCAGGGCCTGGATGATGAAGCCGGCCTCGCGCTTGCCCGGATCGGCCACGTAGCCCAGGGCGTAGACGATCCGCCCGACGATCCAGACCACGCCCAGGATCGTGGCGACCAGGTCGTTCCAATAGACGGCGAACAGCCACAGGCCCGCCAGGAACAGCGGCAGCCATTCCAGGGTGTTGGCCTGGACGCGGACCGTGCGCTCGAGGATCGGGTCGCCGGTCATGGCGGGGGCGTCGATGCCGCACTTGCGGCGCGCCCCGGCCACCCTCAGGGCCATCCAGACATAGACCAGCAGCGCGACGATCGTGACGATGGCGACCCAGGAATGCGGTTGCATGTGCGTTCTCTCCCCCGGCTCCATGAAACGGAGCCTTGTTCTGTCGGGACTACACCCCAGTTCGCGCCGGTTTGCACCCTAAACAGGCGCCGGGAAACCTTGGGGAACCGCCCCCAGGCGACGTGCGCTTTCACAGGCAGACGATCCTCATGCGGAGGCTTCCAGCCATGCGTGTCGACTCCACGGCGATCCGCCAAATCGACTACGAGCCCGAGCACGGCAAGCTGTTCGTGACGTTCCACGACGGCGACGAATACGTCTATGTGGGCGTGCCGCCCCGGGTGACCGAGGCCTTCGAGCGCGCGCCGTCCAAGGGCCGGTTCTTCCAGCGGATGATCCGCGACCGGTATCCCTACAACCGGGTCTGACGCCTCTTCCTTTTCGTCGCGACGCAACGCTAGATCGCACTCTGGATCGAGCGGGGGCGACGACATGATGCGGACGGGACTGGCCGTCGTTGTGGGCTTGTCCCTTAGCTTGGCCGCCGGCCTCGGCCAGGCCGCGCCGCGCGTCGCCTAGAAGACTGAGGGAACCTGCGACGGCTGGCCCCGGCTGGCGATCGAGACCGAGGCCGGCCTGTGCGCCGGCCTGGTGACCGGTCCCGCTTCCGGCGCCTTCGCCGACCGCCGGCTGCGATTGCCCCGGACCCTGGTCCAGCTGGACGACGGCGTCTGGCTGGTCGCCGACCTGGCCGACTGGACCCGGCCGCGCGGCGTGATCTGGCGGATGACGGTCCAGCCCGGCCAGCCCGTCCGCCTGGAGCCCCTGCTGACCGGCCTGTCGCTGCCGCACGGCCTGGCGATCGGCCCCGACGGCCTGGTCTATGTCGGCGAGATGAGCCGGATCTTCCGTTTCGACCCCCGCGCCGCCGATCCCGCCGCCACGGTGCGGGACGTGATCACCGGCCTGCCGGACAACCGGCTGCACGACAACCGCCACCCGCTCTCGCAGTTCGTGTTCGCCCCCGACGGGGCCCTGCTGGTCAATGTCGGCGCGCCGTCGGACCAGTGCCTGGACGCCAACGGGGCCCGGGTCGGGACCGACCGCTGCGAACAGTCGGAGGGCGAGGAGGCCACGGCCGGGATCCGCCGCTACGCCCGCCTGGGGCCGGGCCGTTGGGACCCGAGGTTCACGATGCTGGCCCGCGGCCTGCGCAACTCGGTGGCCCTGGCCGTGCATCCGTCGGGGACGGTGCTGCAGGCCGAGAACAGCTACGACTTCGACGACCGCTGGAGCCCGTTCGAGGAGGTCAATGTGATCGAGGCCGGCCGGCACTACGGCTGGCCCTACTGCCAGGACATGGCCACCGCGACGCCGGGTTGGACCGGGATCATGGATTGCGCCTCGCCCGCCCACACCCCGCCGGTCGCCCTGCTGCCGCCCCACGTCGCGCCTCTGGCCATGACCTGGTACCACGGCGCGATGTTCCCCCGGCTGGAGGTAAGCTGCTGATGGGCTGGCACGGCTACCGCTCGACCGGCGGCCGCCTGGTCGCCTTCGCGGTCGACGAACGGGGCGTTCCCATGACCCGCCTCAAGGCCAGCTATCCGATCTACCCGACCGGCTCGCGCCCGTTCGGCGCCGGTCCGGCCGCCCAGGCCCAGGTGCTGACGCCCGGCTGGGGCCGGGTCGAGGGCCGGCGACCGCAGGGGACGCCGGCAGGGATCACCGTGGCCGCCGACGGGGCGATCTGGGTCGCCGACGACAAGAACGCCAGCATCATCCGCTTCGCCGTAGACCGGCCCTGACCAGGCGCGGCCGGAACGCCGCGCGCCCCGGCCGCGTTCGGGCCGCATGGCCGCGACGGGAACCCACAACAGCTCGACCACCGTCGTCTACGCGGCCCTGGCCGGCAACCTGGCCATCGCCGCCACCAAGTTCGTCGCCTTCGCCCTGACCGGCTCGTCGGCCATGTTGACCGAGGCCATCCATTCCAGCGTCGACACCGGCAACCAGGGCCTGCTGCTGCTGGGCCTGGCCCGGGCCCGCAAGCCGCCCAGCCAGACCCATCCGTTCGGTTACGGCATGGAGGTCTATTTCTGGGCCTTCGTCGTGGCCCTGCTGATCTTCGCCCTGGGCGGGGCCTTCTCGATCTACGAGGGCGTGCTGAAGATCCTGCGGCCCGAGCCGATCGACCGGGCCTGGATCAACTTCCTGGTCATCGGCCTGGCCGTGCTGTTCGAGGGCGGCTCGTTCCTGGTGGCCTGGAAGGAGTTCAGGGTCCTGACCCGGGGCACGCCCTTCATGCGCGCCATCCGCCGCAGCAAGGACCCGTCGGTGTTCGCCGTGCTGCTGGAGGACGGGGCCGCCCTGGCCGGCCTGGTGATCGCGGCGCTGGGCGTGGCGGGTTCGGCGGTGTTCGGCGTCCCCTGGGCCGACGGCGCGGCTTCGGTGGCCATCGGCGTCCTGTTGGTGGCGGTGGCGATCTTCCTGGCCAATGAGACCCGCAGCCTGCTGACCGGCGAGTCCGCCTCGCCCCGCATCGTCGAGGCCGTGCGCGAGATGCTGGCCGCCGACCCGCGCGTCGACACGGTCGCCGAGGTGCTGAGCATGCACCTGGGGCCGCAGGAGATCCTGCTGGGCGTCACCCTGGACTTCCACGACGATCTGACCGCGGGCGAGATCGAGGACGCGGCCGACGACTTCGCGATGCGAATCCGCGCGATCGACGCGCGGATCACCCGGGTGTTCGTGCGCTCGGGCCGGGCCCGGGCGGCCTATGCGCGGCCGCTGGCGACCTGAGCCCTAGCCCCGCCGCGCCTTCCAGTCCGCCGCGCTCTGCCCCCACAGCTCCAGCGCCTTCTCCTGATAGGGCTCGGGCAGGTGGCCCATCCGCAGCAGGCGCGACCCCAGGCGCGCGGCCACCGCCTTGGACGGGAGATTGTCCGGATCGATGGAGTGGATGACCTCGTTCCAGCCCAGGTGGTCGACGATCCAGTCCATGGCGGCGCTCGCCGCTTCGACCGCGTAGCCCTTGCCGTGGAAGGCCGGATGCAGCCCCCAGGCCAGTTCCGCGCCCGGCCAGGCCTCGGGGCGCCACGGGCCGACGCGCCCGATCCAGCGGCCGCCGGCCTTCTCGACCACCGAGAACATGCCGAAGCCGTGCAGGGCCCACGAACCGGTGACGGTGGCCATGGTCCGCCAGGCGGGGCTGCGGGCCATCCGGCCGCCGATGAATCGCGCCGCCTCGGCGTCGCCCATCAGCTCGGCCCAGCCGTCGAGGTCGGCGGCGACCGGCGGCCGCAGGATCAGGCGTTCGGTCTCGAGCGTGGGGCCGAGGGCCATGTGGGACTTCCTCCTAGGCGACGCAGGCCGCCAGGCCGTCGCGGCGCACGGTCCCCGAGGCCTTGCCGATCCGGCTGGAGCGCTTCTTGACGTAGCGGCCCGGATTGACCGCCTTCCACTTCAGGGGGCTGGGCAGGATCGCCGCCAGCCGCGACGACTGCTGCGGCGTCAGCTTGTCGGCCCCCACCTTGAAATAGGTCCGCGACGCGGCCTCGGCCCCATAGATCCCCGGGCCGTACTCGATGGAGTTCAGATAGACCTCCATGATCCGCTTCTTGCCCCAGAGCGTCTCGATCAGGACCGTGAAATAGGCCTCCAGCCCCTTGCGGAGATACGAGCGGCCCGGCCACAGGAAGACGTTCTTGGCGGTCTGCTGGCTGATGGTCGAGCCGCCGCGGATCTTCTTGCCCTTCTCATTGTTCTCGTAGGCCTTCTGCAGGGCGTCGAAGTCGAAGCCGTGGTGGTCGCAGAACCGGGCGTCCTCGGCGGCGATCAGGGCGCGGGGCAGGGCGGGCGAGACCTGGTCGATCGGCCGCCAACGGTGGTTCCAGCCCTTGCCCTCGGCCAGGCGGATGACCATCAGCGGCGTCGCGGGAGGCGGCACGAAGCGATAGAGGATCACCGTCAGCACCGGTCCGGCGACCAGCACGATGAACAACGCCACCAGGATGTTACGCAGCAGAACCTTCACCGATCGCCCCAACCTGTCTTGACGCTTGCCTTGACGTTGCGGCCGGATGCTAGCCAAGCCGCCGTCGTCTGTCGCGGGACATAGCGCGCATCGGTTAGTGAGGCCTTGATGACCCAGTATCGAACCGTCTCCGAAGCCGTCCAGCGCCGGATGTCCGTCCGGGCCTTCAAGCCCGACCCCGTGCCCGGCGCCGTGGTGCGCGAGCTGATCGAGGCCGCCGCCCGCGCCCCGTCGGGCGGGAACCTCCAGCCCTGGGTGGTGCACGCGCTGTCGGGCCAGCCCCTGGCCGAGTTCAAGGCGCTGGTCGCCTCGCGGCTGATGGACCGCGACGAGCCGGAATACCACGTCTACCCGCCCAACCTGTGGGAGCCGCTGCGCACCCGCCGCTACCAGGTGGGCGAGGACCTCTATGCGTCGCTGGACATCCCCCGCGAGGACAAGCTGGGCCGCCTGCAGCAGTTCGCCAAGAACGCCGAGTTCTTCGGCGCGCCCGTCGCCCTGTTCTTCTCGGTCCACCGCGACTGCGGCCCGCCGCAGTGGTCGGACATCGGCATGTACATCCAGACCCTGATGCTGCTGGCCGTCGAGCGGGGCCTGGACACCTGCGCCCAGGAGTTCTGGTCGGTCTACGGCAAGCTGATCCATGGCTTCCTGGAGCTGCCGCAGGACCACATGCTGTTCTGCGGCCTGGCCCTGGGCTGGCGCGACGAGGACGCGGCGGTGAACGGCTGGAGCTCGCGCCGCGCGCCGTTCGACGAATGGGCGACGATGCGCGGATTCGACTGAGCTCGGCGCCATAACCTGCGAGGTTATTGTCGTCGTGACCTGGGGCGGCGATAGCCGATCGCCATGAACCAGCTCAGCGTCACCGCGCTCCTCCAGACCCGCACGGTCGGCGTCCGCGACGTGGCCTGCGACGGCGCCTGCCGGCACCGAAGCCCCAGCGAATGCGCCGCCTCGACCTTCCTGGTCTTCCCCTATCGCGGCGCCTATGTCCGGCATGTCGGGCGCCGGGACGCGGTGGCCGAGGCCAACCAGGTGGTGTTCTTCAACCGCGACCAGGACTACGCCATCAGCCATCCGGTGGGCGGCGGCGACGCCTGCCTTTCGGTGTCGATCGACGAGGACCTGCTGGCCGAACTGTCGCCCGCCGACCAGCTGGAGGCGGGCGGGGCGCCGGTGTTCCGCGGTCCCGCGCGGACCGTCGAGCCGGAGGTTCAGGCGCTGTCCGCCCGTCTGCGGCGCGGCCTGGCGCGCGGCGCGTTCGAGCCGCTGCAGGCCGAGACCCTGACCCTGGGCCTGGTCCGGCGCGCCCTGGGCGACCGGGCCTCCCGCGCCCGGGCCTCCAGCTACGGCCGGCGCAAGCTGGCCGACCGCGCCAAGCTGGTGCTGGCCTCCGATCCCGGCCGCCGCTGGACCCTGGCCCAGATCGCCGGCGACGTCGGGGTCTCGCCCGTCTACCTGACCCAGGTCTTCGCCCAGGCCGAGGGCGTGCCGCTCTATCGCTATCAGCTGCGGCTGCGCCTGGCCCGCGCCCTGGACCTGCTGGCCGACTGCGAGGACCTGACGGCCCTGGCCCTCGACCTGGGCTTTTCCAGCCACAGTCATTTCACGGCGGCCTTCCGCGGGCTCTATGGAAGCCCGCCGGGCGACTTCCAGCGGGCCTCGCGCCGGACCTGGTCCGACCCGGCCTGATCTGGCCTCCTCTCATCGGGAAAACCGAAGCTCAGGCTGGCGAACACGGTCTCGAAGTCGACGCCCTCGTCGGCCAGCGGTTTGGTCCAGACGACATCCATCATCCAGTTCCCAGCGCCGGGCATGGCGAAGGCCGCGCGGCCCTCGCCGTCGGTCCGGCGCCGCTCCACGGGCGCGGCGTCGTGGGCCAGGTCGGTGATCTTGACCAGCGCCCCGGCCAGGGGACGGCCTTCATAGAGCACCCGCACGGGCAGGGTCGCGGGACGCGGCAGGGCGTAGGGACTGACTTCGGGCACGATCTCCAGGTCCAGCCCCACGGGCCGGGTGACGGCCGCCTGGGCGCCGCCGTCGCCGACCTGGATCAAGGCCTTGGTCTGCCGGCTGTAGCGCTCGGAGGCGTCGATGGCCTGCAGCCCCCGCGCGGCCCGGGTCTCCAGCGCCGGGGTTAGGCCCTCTTCCTCGGCATAGGCGTTGAAGCGGGCGGCGGACTGGTGGCTCTGGGCCGTGGCGTCGCTGCGCAGGGTGACGACATAGGCGCCGGGCCGATCGAAGCCCAGCACGCCGTCGGCGGTCGCCGCGCCCAGGGTCAGGGCGGGCTTCAGGTCCTGAGGGCCTTCGCCGGACGACGCGGCGTCGAACCGCATCACGCGGCGCAGCGGCAGTTGCGAGCGCTGGCGCTCGGTCCCTGTGCCGACCTGCAGGGTCATGGGCGTGGTCGTCCCGGCCGGCAGCCAGAAGCGCTCGGGCTGGATCCAGAACTCGTGGGCGGCGGCGGGGTGGGGCAGGCAGGCCAGGGCGCCCGCCGTCAGCAGCAGGCGGCGAAGCGGCCTCGTGAACGCGGCCATGGTCAGGGCTCCTTGCGCGAGGGATAGGCGGCGCCGTCGGGCGCGGCCAGGAAGGGGAAGACGGTGTCGGAATGGACGTGGTCGTCGTGGTCGACGCCGTCGTCGACGCCGGTCAGGCCGCCGGCGGCCAGCAGCGAGCGGTAGACGTCCACCGCGTCGTAGTTGGGTGTCCGGCCGCCGCAGTCGCCGGCCAGGTCCCGGCGGCCGGCCAGGGCGGCCAGCTCCACCGCGAACAGGGTGGTGCACCGCGTGGCGGCGCTGTCGATCCACAGCCGGTCGTCGGCCAGCAGGATCGCCAGATTCAGATAGCGCGAGGCGCCCGCCGAGCGGTCGGCGATCATCGCATTGCCGCAGTCGCCGTCGAAGGCGTCGTAGAGGCCCAGGGTCTTCTCGATCTCGGGGATGAAGCCGTCCGAGGTCGCGGGCGTGGCGTGGTTGTAGGCCTCCTTCAAGGCGTCGCTGACGGCCTCGGGCTCGAGCGTGGCCAGCAGGGCGTTGCCGGTCAGCGGCCGGCCCATGCGGTCGATGCGGCCCTTGGGTCCGACCGTCTCGCCCCAGACCGCCAGCAGCTTGCCGCCCTGCGACACGGCCGGCAGGTCGATCGAGATCACCAGCGAGGCCGGCGTCCAGCCCGCCAGCAGGTTCTGGGCCGGGCCGCCGCGCGTGTGGCGCCAGCGGTCGAGGATCCCGGCCGAGGTCGCCCGGTCGAAGGCCGGGCAGCCCGCCTCGTCCAGCGGCGCGCCGGCCTTCAGCGCGGCGGCGGCGAAGTCGTAGGCCTCGCGGGTGCCCTTGACGTTGTTGAAGAACGGATCGTCGCGCAGGCCGGCGAAGACGCGGAAGCGACGGCGGGCCGAGACCAGGCCCTCCGGTCGGCTGGCGTCGCCGTGGACGGTGTCGCCGCCGGCCTGGCAGTCGATGTCCTGACCGGCGAACCGGCATGAGATGGTCGTGGTCGCGGCGGTCTTGCCGAACCGTGCGCCGCTGTCGACGTGGAAGACATAGGCCAGGTCCTTGGAGAACCCGTGCCCGACGATGGCCATCACCAGGTTCAGGTGGCGGTGGTCGGGCGAGGTCCAGGCGAAGATGTCGCCGATGTCGGCGCGGGGATCGGCGATGACGCTGGGCGTGTCCAGGTGGTCGGACGCCCGCGCCGGGCCGGCGGCGATCGCCAGCAGCGCCGCGCTCCCCAGGCCGGCCGCCAGCGCGCGGCGGATGTTGGTTGTCGAGGGCATGTTCGGCTCCGGTCGAAATTGGAGCTGCAGGAGGCCTCGGAAGGGGCTGCGTCCGCTGTCGAAATCTTTAGCGATCTTGGCGGACGCGACTTCGCCGCCTCACGCGGAAAGCCGCTGAGCTGATGGGGAGGCGCGGAGCGGGCCGGGCTTCGCCCGGAGACCGTGGGTTTTGTGTTTGCGTTTCGGCTTGGCTCGACCGCTCCGCGGAACCGTTCTTCTCAAGGGACGGCGAC